>Ga0207829_100017_pt1 | contig 462668 bp, 438 predicted proteins | sample TtaePargueraPR_4_FD_187738 | JGI IMG/M metagenome (GOLD analysis project Ga0207829, IMG submission 187738) | Aerobic enrichment media microbial communities from Bioluminiscent Bay, La Parguera, Puerto Rico - Tt and P1 (SPAdes) | ecosystem: Environmental > Aquatic > Marine > Unclassified ... | reverse complement strand
GATGCCTGATAGTCCGTTCCGTTGATTGAATAGGTCAAGCCATCACCAACCGGTGCGGTGACCGTGATCGTACCCGTAGCCACATCACAGGTAGGCTGAGTAACCTCTGCAGTTGGCGCATCAGGTGTCGCTGGCTGTGGATTCACTGTTACCTCTGTCGGCAAGCTTACACAGCCAGCCGCTGATTTAACCGTTACACTATATGTACCAGGATTAACCCCTGCAAAAGTCGTCGATGCCTGATAGTCCGTTCCGTTGATTGAATAGGTCAAGCCATCACCAACCGGTGCGGTGACCGTGATCGTACCCGTAGCCACATCACAGGTAGGCTGAGTAACCTCTGCAGTTGGCGCATCAGGTGCAGCATTTACTGTAATTGTGAACTCTGTATAGCAGTTTGCTGCATTAGTGACATTAAAGCCAAAAGGAAATGCATAGTAAGTACCTGCTCCTGGGAAAGGATTCTGGGAAGTATACTCAACTGCATTCTGATCATTCCGATCCGCTACGTTATAGAATGTATACCCATCAGGGAAATCATATATCGCTTCGATCTCTGCCAAAGTAACCTCATCCTTAGGAGCGCAGAATTCGAAATCTAAATTAACATCACATTCAAACCCATCTAGATTATATGCTATTTCTATTGGACCAGTCAATCCCGCTGGAGCCGAACATTGGTCTTGTGCAGGCTCTCGATCTATAATAAAGTCTCTATTTAAGCTGGATTGAGAAATAGCTCCTGTACCTGTGACCACTCCATCCACATTCATATCAGGGGTACAACTATTTTCAAAAATGATGAGGCAATCTTCTGTAGCCTTTAATTCATAGGTAAGAGTTGCCAAAACATCATCCACATCGAGACCAACATCACTCGATAATGGCAAGTCACCAAACTCCCAAGTTAATATTCCAGTATTTGGATCAAAAGCAGGGGCACTATTCCCGCTTGGTGTAACAGCACCATTAAAATTGAAGCTTGTATTTTCTACACTCGCACCAAACGGAATTTGAATTTCCAATTTACCGCCAGTAATTCCTTCTGATGTGGACTTATTTGTCAATTCAACCTGAAATTCCGCAATTTCCCCTGGCTTAATTGTTCCAGCAGGTGTAGTATTGTTGATTGAAACAACTTCATGAAATGCTTCGATTTCAGGTTCATAAGCATCCACAGCGAAGGTCAAATTAAAAATAACATAAGTATCGCCGTCCGTACGATACCTAAATCTTGTTTGATTGTCCCCATTGTCTATTAATACATTATTTGCATTTGGTAAATCAAACACGTGCAAATCCAAACCATAATTCCTATTGTCATTGGGTACTCGAGCATTCCCACCAGTAAAAATTGAGGAATTAAAAAAGTTATCTAATTCATTTCCACCATTGTTCAATGGACCACCATTTTGCAGTCGAACCCAACCAGTATTTGCACTATTTCTGATAGATAAATCATCACCAGAAATACCTTTATCTCCTTCACCGCCCATTACTCCAAGCTTCACATTTACTGGACCTTGGTCAATTGCTTCAAAACCGCTAACAGTAAACTCTCCGGTTGACGCGTTGGTCGCTGCTGCATTTACGAATGAATAGCCATTAAAAGTACTGATGTTTCTAAAACTCATGGTAGGATTTCTATAAATCACAACCATCCCCCAACCTCCATAAAGACCAGTCGACCCTCCATTATCTACACCAGCAGTCCTTAAAAAAATATCAGCCACAGTATATGTGCCTGATCCATTGTTCTTTACAAAATCTGTAACATCAGCATATCCTGCATATACTCCACGAAGTTGGTTACCAATATTGTCAGGAAATAAAATATCAGAAGTATTTTTTGCAGTAACCGTTTGATAAGCACCATTACCAAATCTAAGCTTAACTTGATTTTTGGTAAGAGTAGTACCATTTACTGTGATCTGAGCTGCATTCCCATTATCTGTGCTTGTATTAGTACGTCCTGTCCAATACAACCCAGCATGTACAATTTCATAACAATTGGGATTAGCTAAACCACCATCCGTAGAAAATACCAGGTTAGCACTTGACGAATTGACAGTTGAGGAAACACCATCAACATCAACATATCTCATTTCCGTGTCAAACCCATTATCTAAATCGTTTGAATTGACTGCTGTCAGGTTTTTATTCCCCAACATACTGAAATCACCACGGATACGAAATACTCCATCCGGAGCCTCAGAATTGGTCTGTGGGGTAAATACAACAGGGTTAAAGGTGGTCTGGGAAAATACTTCTATCGAGGTAAACCCTACAATAGCAAAAAAGTAAAACAGCTTTGCTATTCCCTTAAGACTTTTAAATGATAAATTAATGTTTTTCATGGCTTTGCTGTTTTAACTCAGTCGGCAGAAATATTTCGAATCAATAGATAGAGTTCTCTATCCGCGCCTAAATTGGGCTCACTCACATCTGAAAGTGAAATATTAAGCCCTTGAACTAAAAGAAATTTTAAATTTGGGAAACTTTGAAAAACCGCTTCATCTGGAAGCGAAGACCCCTTTTTGAAATTGATTTGAATTACTTCTATCTCAGTCTTATTCTCTAACGAACTGAGTTTCTCATAAAGACTTGATTTCGAAGCTAATGTGATCATTTTAACTTCTCCTTCCCCTACCTTAAAATTTTCATTTTCGGCGATTTCAAGAGAAGAAAAAGAGCCATCTACAAATTGATTAAACTGCTCCTTGTCAGCTTGTAAAATGGCTCCTGAAGACTGGAAATCTTCAACAGTCATTTTTTGCACTTGAGAAAACCCATCAATTGAAAAGATTAGGAGACCGACCAAAATTGGCAGGCGTTGTAACAGGGTTTTATTGTATGCCTTCATATCAGTAAAATTTTATCAATCCTTATTTTTTGAAATTATGAGGATGAGTTGACACTCAAATAGTTTATTATGCCGTAAAAATACACTTTTATGTTTTTCATTTCCAAGCCTTTTTCAAAAAATTTTGATACGTAATGCAAAATTTTTGGTATGAAATGAATTTTTTTAGCTCTAAAAGGCTTTTTTGTTTAGAGTTCACCGATTTTCATTAAACAATTCGGAAAAAAAATTTTTCTTGCTGCTTTTGGTGGAGAATTAATAACTAGACAAAATTTTCAGCCTTTTGAACCACTTTATGTATCTTGATCTCAGAAAAATTTGGTTCTATGGAAAGCACATTAGATATAACGACAACCAATCTTCAAGACATCCTTAAAAAACAGCAGCAAACCGCAGTCGCTTGGAGATCTTCTACCGCTCAGGAAAGAATCAATCGATTAAAGGCAATCAGATCTTGGATCAAGGATCATCAACAAGCCATCAGAACAGCTCTTTGGGATGATTTTCAAAAACCGGAAACGGAAACAGATCTTTCGGAAATCTTTCCGGTAACCTCAGAGATCAACCACGCTATCAAACATCTTAAATCTTGGATGAAGCTCAAGTCTGTGTCTACACCGATGCCAATGCTTGGGACTAAAGCCAAGGTACAATTTGAACCTAAAGGTGTGACATTGATTATTTCGCCGTGGAATTATCCATTTAATCTTGCAATAGGGCCATTGGTCTCGGCACTCGCCGCTGGCTGCCCTGCCATTATCAAACCTTCCGAACTCACGCCTCATACATCGGCTTTGATCGCAGAAATGATTCAAGATATATTTAATGTGGATGAAGTGACGGTGATTCAAGGGGATGCATCTACAGCCCAGGCTCTTTTGGCCTTGCCTTTTGACCATATATTTTTTACAGGCAGCCCGCAAATCGGTAAAATCGTCATGGAAAATGCTGCAAAGCACCTGACTTCAGTCACTTTAGAGTTAGGTGGAAAGTCACCAACAATCGTTACTGAATCAGCAGATATCAAAGATGCTGCGCATAAGATCATCTATGGAAAGCTGGTCAACTGCGGGCAAACTTGTGTCGCTCCGGACTATATTTTGGTGCATGAATCGCAAAAAGACTTACTTCTAGCTGAATTGAAGCAGGCTATTCAGCAAATGTATGACCCGGACTACAAAGGAATAGAAAACTCCAAGGATATGGCTAGGATTGTGAATGATAGGCACTTTTCAAGATTGAAATCCTACTTGGATGATGCTGCAGAAAAGGGAGCTGAAATAGAATTTGGAGGAAAAAATAATCATCACCATCGATTTATCGAACCTACACTGATTACCAAAGTGCAGGATGAAATGCTAATCGCTCAAGAAGAAATTTTTGGACCTATTCTTCCAATTCTTACATATACTGATCTTCAAGAAGCCATTGACTATATCAATAAAAAGCCAAAACCTTTGGCGCTTTACATTTTTGATCAAGGTAAGCAATACGAAGAGGTGCTACTCCAAACAAGTGCTGGAGGAGCAGTTATCAATGACTGTGTGCTCCATTTCATCCATAATGAGTTACCTTTTGGGGGTGTGAACAACAGCGGAATTGGAAAAGCTCATGGATATTATGGCTTCTTAGCTTTCAGCAATGAAAAAGCCGTATTGAAACAACGCGTGGGCTTGAACAACGCGACCCTTTTACGACCTCCCTTCGGAATAAAAACAAAACAAATTATTCAATCACTGATCAAATGGTTTTAATATGACAAGCGAACAATTTTTATCAAAAGCTTCGAAATGGATTTTTTACAGTTTCTTTTTTGCAGTAGTTCTTCTTCAGGGATGTAGCTCCACAGATGACCCCTTACCGGATGGCCCTCTGATGGCCATGGAACTTACCAATGAGGCATATGGAACAGATACCCGCCAAGTGATGGATGTATTTCTCCCTGCCGGGAGGACTTTGGAAGACACCCCCACACTTATATATATACACGGGGGCGCTTGGATAGATGGGTCCAAGGAGGAGTTTTTGGAGTTTCGCACAGCATTCGAACAAGCTTTACCGGACTTTGCCTTTGTCGCCATCAACTACCGCCTTTATAATTTCATTACAGATAGCAATGCATTCCCAACGCAAGAAAATGATGTGATAGCTGCCGTAGAATATGTGCTGGAAAATCAACTCGAATGGAATATCAGTGATGAAATCTACCTAGCAGGTGCCAGTGCAGGAGGTCATTTGGCACTTTTGCATGCCTATAAGCATCAAGAAATAGGCAATATTCAGGCGGTAATGGCTTTGTTCCCTCCTACTGAACTTGAATCACTGCACAGTTTTAACTTTGTAACGCAATCAGGATTGACAGCATTATTGGGAGGAACGCCGGAGTCAAATCCAGATGCTTATTTCCAATCTAGCCCGGTAAATTTTGTAAATAGTTCTTCTGTTCCTAGTATCTTCTTTCATGGTACCGAAGATACTGTAGTACCTATTTCACAGAGTGATTTGCTTGCAGCCGAATTATCTGGCGCTGGGGTAAATTTCCAATATGAAATCATTGAAGGACAGGGCCATGGGTTTACTCCATCGACATATTTAAGCGTTATAGAAAAGTCTGCACTATTTTTAAGTGATAATTAAAAAAAGGTCCCAAAGGACCTTTTTATTAAATTTCAATCTTGTTAGTCAGAACCTCCACAGGACTGCAAACTATAGCAGACAGTTAAATTGCTTAAATCAGCATTTTTTCTTCCTTTTTTACCTACGAGGGGAGAGACAAGTCCTTCATCTGATGTTTGACCATCTTCATATATATAAATATGAGAAGCAGGTCCTCCTTTGACAATAAATGCAATCGCTTCCAAGCATTGCCCCGAAGGAGCATCAAAGGACCAATTAACAAACTTATCATCTAAAACCTCTATAGTAAGACCATCAGGCCATTCCTCTTCAAACTCACCTCCATTATAGTTGTTACGGCTGGTACTTTCTTCAAAATCTATACCTGTATCTGCACAGGTAGCATTACCTCCCGGACCTGAAGTCCATAAGACAGGTATAACACCCTCATTAGATACTCTGGCGTTTAAAGAACCATCTTCAGAAATAACTCCCAATTCATCTGTATCGATTGGGTTCTGATTTTCAAATTGGCTACAAGCTGCAGTTGAGACTATAGCAGCCAAAGCAAGAATTTTTGTTAAGTTTTTCATGGCTGGAATTATTAGTTAATAGTTTATAAATATAAAAAATTTTATTTAAAAAACATTTTTTTGTATTTAAAAAATAAAACCCTGCCTATTGGCAGGGTTACCGTTTCCTTAGACTTTTTGAAGTCCCGTAGAATGAGCTCTCGATTTGATAGCCTTTACTACTTTTTCCGAAGGTAGAGGTCGGATTTGATCGAGTGACTCTATCGTGCTCAGCATTTCTAGGTATTCTTGCATGAGATCTTGATCATCTCGCAAGGCCTGCATTAAGAGTTCTTGTTCTACCTCCGGCATTTCCTGATAGATATATCTGACCAGGTCATTTGGGGTAAATAGTTTTGTCATAGGCAAAATTTATTTGTTTCATTTTCTTTCGTAAGTGGATCAATGCGTAGCGCATTCTTCCTAAAGCTGTATTGATACTCACACCTGTCTGATCGGCAATTTCCTGAAAACTCATATCCATGTAGTGCCGCATAATCAACACTTGCTTTTGAGCTTCTGGCAATTCATCGATCAATCTTCTGACAAGTGCAATCTCTTCTTCTTTCACTTTTTCGTCTTCCGCATTTCCTTCTGAAAAGCGCAAGGAATTGAACACATTGGAACCATCTTCCATCATGATTATCGGATACCGCTTAGCTTTCCGAAAGTGATCTACTGCCAAATTGTGCGCGATTCGCATGATCCAAGGCTGAAACTTGCCTTCTTCATTGTATCGATCAGAATTTAGCGTGTTGATGACTTTCACAAATACCTCCTGCAAGAGATCCTCTGCCAAATCCTGATCTTTTACAATCAGAAAAATAGTAGTGAATACTTTTGACTTGTAGCGATCTACTAATAGATCAAAGGCGGCCTCATGGCCATTACGATATTGCGTGATCAACTCACCATCTCGGGGTCCTATCTGCTTACTCATTGTTTATAGTTTATGAACAACGTAAAAGTCTAAGCCATAGTATAGATTTTGGTGATTTTTGATTTTTAGTGAGAAATGGATTTAAAAGTAGTGTTTTAGACTACTTCTCCCAAATGGATTTGAGGATTTTTTTATTCCTCGTAGTTTCCCCAAATTTTATTCTGATTTTATTCAAAATTGTAATTTCTAATCTAAAACTATTGGGGAACTTTAAAACAAAACCAATTCAAGTGCCAAAAAATGTTAAATCCAAAAAAGATGCCTTTTCAAAAAGTAAATTCTGCCAAGGTCTTTCCGTAGGCATTCCTTAACTTCGTCCTTAGAAATATAAAGACTATGGAACTGAGCGGAAAAATAATTCAAAAACTGGCAGAGGTCAGTGGTAACTCTAGAAACGGAAATACCTGGAGAAAGCAGGAATTCATCATCGAAACTCCTGGAAACTACCCAAAAAAGGTGTGTGTAGCCCTTTGGGGAGACAAAATCGATCAATTCCCAATCTCAGAGGGAGAAGAGGTAAAGCTAAGCGTTGATCCAGAGAGCCGAGAGTACAACGGAAGATGGTACACGGATATCAAAGCATACCGAGTAGAAAAAATGGGAGCTGGCACAGCAAATACTTCTGCAGCCAATGCCCCACTCGATGTGGACACTTTTCATTCTGACGAAGAAGACCAGCTACCCTTTTAAATAAAAAAATCATGTGGGACGATTTTGATGATGAAGATCCAGATTTCGATGGAGATGATGAGTTCGACTTTCGAAAAGAACAGGATCGAATCTACAAGCACCCCTTAATGAAGAAAGCGAAAGACGTCGTAGATCTCACGAGGGCACTGGTCGGAAGTCTGGATGAGGCACGAAAGGAGCTCTATGGTAGCATCATGATGGAAGACGCCATGATTATGAGCGCCAAATTCGCCGGAGCGGAAGCTATTCCTGATTTCGTCGCAAAAATGGAAAATGCCATGCTTATGAAAATCCATGCCAAAAGCCTGAATTCTATGACCTACCAGCTAGCCATGGAAGAAACTCACGCCGAAGAGCATCTTCAACTACTCCGAGCAGCTATAGAAGAATACAGGAAACTATTTTTGGAATGGATCAAAGGTTTTGATCCTTCTGAAAAATACGATGACGGGTGGGGAATCTTTACGGATTGAAAAACGCTAATCAAAAAATATGATTCAATTAAGCCGATTGGTATTTCAATCGGCTTTTTTAATATAATCTATTCAACCTGTCCAGAACCAAATCGAAAGCCCATCCAAGCTCCACCGATCATTAGAACCAAGGCTAAAACAATCAACAAAATCAAGATCGATAGGGGCATTTCCCAATCTTCTCCACTGATTTTGAATTTGACAGGTCTATTCCAGTTCATAGCATGATAAAACTTCTATTTCTTCACGATAGCCTTCCAGCCTTTGACCTCAATTTCTTTTGCTGATTGTTCTACTTTTTCCTGAAGACCTTTCTTATAGGCATCTAGATTTTTACCTACCTGCTCGTCGAAAGCTCCTACCATAGATGCTGCCAAAATTCCTGCATTTTTTGCACCATTCAAGGCTACAGTAGCTACAGGAATCCCTCCCGGCATCTGCAAGATGGATAAAATGCTATCCCATCCATCTATAGAATTGGAACTCTTCACGGGAACTCCGATCACAGGAAGACTGGTCATCGAAGCGACCATACCCGGCAAATGGGCTGCTCCACCTGCTCCTGCAACGATCACTTTCAGCCCCCGCTCGCGAGCAGATCGGGCGTATTCCACCATTCGGTCTGGGGTTCGGTGAGCAGACACAACGGTCAATTCATAAGTGACTCCGAGTTCCTCGAGCATTTGTGCTGCTTCAGCCATAACCGGAAGATCTGACTGGCTGCCCATGATGATTCCTACCTGTGGGTTCATGCTTTTATCTTGATTAGGTTTTTGATCGCGATAGCTCGCTTTTTTAAATTATCCACATTTTCGTCTAAAACAGTCACATGGCCCATCTTGCGAAAAGGTTTGGTGATTTTTTTTCCATAAAGATGAATGTAAACACCTTTTTCGGAAACGGCTTCTTCCATTCCTTCTACGTAAGCTTCCCCTGTGTAGCCATCCTCCCCGAGCAAGTTGATCATTGCAGCAGGAGTTCGAAGATCGGTAGCTCCCAAAGGCCAATTCATCACCGATCGGAGATGCTGTTCAAACTGACTGGTAAAATTAGCTTCGATCGTATGGTGACCACTATTATGCGGTCGAGGCGCTATTTCATTGACAAGGACTTCTCCGGTTTTGGTCACAAATAATTCCACAGCCAATATCCCTACCATCCCCAGTTTGGTGATGACCTCTTTGGCTATCTTTTCAGCCTTTTCAGCTACCTCTGGGGAAATACTCGCAGGGGCAAAAAGAAACTCAACCAGATTAGCTGTTGGGTGAAAAGCACATTCTACAGCTGGGTAAGCAATCAAATCCCCTTTTTCATTCCGAGCCACCGTGACAGCTATTTCGGTTTCGAAGTCGATCAACTTTTCAAGCAATCCCGGTGCATCAAATGCCTTATCCAAATCGGATTCATCCCGCAAAATTTGTACTCCTCGGCCATCATATCCATCCTTCCCAAGTTTGTTTACAGCAGGCAGAAAAGCCTTATTTCGAAGCACATCTTCCTGATCCGCTGTCAAAATAAAATCGGCTGTGGGTATCCCGTTTTTCTGGTAAAACTGCTTCTGCTCCCGCTTATCTTGAATGAGTCGAATGATCTCCGGCTGCGGGAACACTTGCTTTCCTTCTTTTTGAAGTTTTTCCAAAGCCTCTGTATTGACACTCTCGATCTCAATGGTAATGACATCGCAACCTTGTCCAAATTGATAGACTGTATCGAAGTCTCTCAAAGACCCATTTACAAACTTTTGACAAAGATCACGACAAGGTGCATTGGGGTCCGGATCCAAAATGTGGATATCCTGATTGTAATTAATGGCTGACTGAATCAGCATCCTTCCTAGCTGACCGCCGCCAAGAACGCCGAGTATTTGATTCTTTTTGCTCATGATTTTAGAATGCCCAAAAATACATCTTTCATTCCGAAGGAAAAATTAAGCGCTTCCATCGAAGCGAATTCCCATCAATTCCATCAGTTTATGAGCATTGAAACTCGGACATGGACCTATTTTGATCAGATAGTCAAACTCAATGGTATCTTCCTTGACTTCGGAGTGAAAACTGAAATTGCGCACATAATCAATTTTCTCTTCCAAGCGGCTCAATTCAATGTCGTGGGTACTGATGATTCCCAAAAAGTCCAATTCCTCCAACTGCCGAATCAATGCTTCACTTCCCGCAATCCGGTCCTCGGTATTGGTTCCTTTCAGAATTTCATCCAAAAGGAAGAACAGCCTTTCTCCAGACTCCAAGCGATCAATCATTCCCTTGATCCGACTCAGTTCGGCATAGAATGAGCTGACGCTTTCACCGAGATTATCCGAATTGCGCATGCTGGTGTAAAGCTGACACTCTCCTACCTGTAGACCCTTCGCAAAAGGACTCACCCCCAGATTCAAAAGGACCAAATTAATCCCAAGGGTACGCATGAAGGTGGTTTTTCCACTCATGTTTGCTCCTGTCAAAAGAATAAGTTTGCCGGATTGATCCTGACGAAAATCATTGGCAACTGCTACCTCAGGATGGAGCAAAGGATGTGTCATGCCAAGAGCAGAGAAACTCAATTCTTTAGAGATTTCTGTTTCACAGGTTTGATTTTCGGCCTTTTCAAAGGCTGCCAAAGAAACCCAAAGTTCCCAATCAGCTAAAGTATCAGGTAGCTCACTGATTAGTGAACCCCATTGACTTTTCCAGCTCATCAGTCGATAATGAAGCAGGAGATCCGTCCAGAAAAATAAATTCAGGGGAATGTATAGCAGGTTGAGACGATTCTGCACCCAAAGCAAATGACCATCCAGTTGCTTCAGAAGTATGGAGGCCTTAGGACCATTTTTCTGAACGATGACCTCTTTTTGTGCAACTAACAGTGGATTTTCAAATTCTTCATCCTCCAAAAGCTCAATCCAAAGCCGGTATGTTTTCAACAAATCAGAAGAGGGTATCCGTTCATCAGCTTCTTTAAGATCTCCAAAAACCAAACCCAAAAAAGGTATCCCGATCAAAGTCCAAAGCCCTAGCCATGCCAAAGGCAATAGCCCCAAATATCCAAGAATCCCCAATATCAGCCCTCCAATAATCCCGACGATTCCCAATCCTAAGGTGAAGGATTTTTTACGGGCTGGTGCTTTTATCCATTTCTGCCAGGCTGTGGTGGATTTACCTTCTTGATAAAAAGCTTCCCCCACAGACTCAAAAGATCGGAGAAAATCGGTTTTTAAGGAAAGTTCTTTAACTGCCGGGCGGATTTCTTCACTATTCTGTAGGCTAAAGGAGGATTTCAATCGATCAGCAAGAATGGTTCGTGCCTTTTGGGATTGGGTACGATTGATCAATTGAAAAAGAGAGTGCTCCCCAAAGAGATCCAAGTCATTGGTGAAAGGATGGCTTTTTTCCAAAAATTCTTCTCCCCCATCCAATTCCTTGAGTTTTCGATCCGCTCGGAATTGATTTTCCAACTGAATCTTTTGAAGGCTTTTATAAATGGCTTCCTGGTCTTTTAGATAATTGAAGCGCTGAATTGCTTTGACAAAAGCTCCAGAAATAACCAGCAATGGGAGAATCCAAAATCCTGAATCAGAGAAAAAAAGTACTCCGCTCCCTAGAACTCCCACAAATAATAGAAGCCTCAGTAGAGAAAGGCCTGATATTTGTCTTTTGAGGGAAAGAGTTTTTGCGGGAATTTCGCTAGGGTCAAAATCAAATCCTTTTTGCATCCTCAAATATAGATTTCCCGTGATTATTCTATGTTGATTCTTTGATTTTCATCGTTAGAAAACAGAATTGAAATAAGTATGTCCAAAAAGAAAAAAGAAAAACATAGCCCTCCTGATTATGAAAATAGCTTTGATTATTCAGAGAAAATGGGGCTTTTTCCAGAAGACATCCCCTTTGGAACTAATATAGGCTGTGGGGGAAAATCAACGAATAAAGACACACAAAAGCCTAAAATCCAATAAAATAAAAGCTAACTTCCCACTTTCAAACTCAAACGATTATGAATAAGAAATCAATAATTTTTAGAAGTATCCTTGCGATAGGACTTCTTGGGATACTTTTCTCCTGTAGCGAAGATACAGATCCAACCACAGCGGAGGTGGATCTTACTCTGGTAAATGAAGATATTACCGTGAATCAGGTATATGAAGATTTAGACAATTTTACGCTGACCGTTTTTCAATCTCTCAATTTCGGGGGTCGCCTACACAATGAAGGCTTTGATAAAATATGTCCTGGCGTAGATGTGACTTTCAATGAGGAAGAGAAAAAAATCACCGTGGACTTTGGCGAAGGATGCACCTCGCCGGGAGGAACTTTACGGAAAGGAAAAATCGTATTTACATACAATCAAAACTTTCTCTTTCCAGGGGCTAAGGTCATAGCAGTTTTTGAAAGCTATGAAGTGGATGGACTCGCAGTGCAAGGCACTCGAACCATAGAAAACCAAAATATCGATATTTTCAATAATCGTGTGACATTAAAAGTGACCGTCACGGATGGGAAAGTTACTTGGCCTGATGGCACTTTCGTCACCTACACTACTACGCAGGAGCGAGTTGTCACCCTCAATGACCAAAATGGGTATGAAATTTCTATCACAGGAAATGCTTCAGGAAAAAGTAGAGCAGGACTTGACTATACTACAACTGTCACTTCCCCACTTTTGGTCACGCAAGATTGTGTAGAAACCGGTGTACTAGTCCCAAGCTCAGGGGTTATGGAATTCAACTACAGCGGGTTCAATGTTTCGGTAGACTATGGCGATGGTCAATGTGACAAAAACATTATAATCACCTATCCGGGAGGGACAAGAGAAGTTACGCTCGATTAAGTTTCGGCTATTCTGCTAAAATCGGCTATCTTCAAGGGTAGCCGTTTTTTTTTATGGAAAAGAAAATAATCAAAGGGTTTCCACACCTCAAGTTTGAACATCAGGAATACGCCGAGGAAGAACTGATTCAGCGCTCCGATGAATTTTATCAAATGATGAATCGGAGAAGAACCATTCGGGAATTTGATGATCGAGATGTACCAAGAGAAGTTTTGGAAAAGATCATTCTTACTGCAGGAACTGCCCCCTCCGGTGCCCACAAGCAGCCTTGGACCTTTTGCCTGATTTCAGACCCCAAGATCAAACAAAAAATCCGGGAAGCAGCTGAAGAGGAAGAACGGATCAGCTATGAATCCAGAATGACCGAAACTTGGAAATCCGATCTAAAGCCATTAGGAACGGATTGGGAGAAGCCATTTTTGGAAATCGCTCCTTATTTAATCGTAGTATTCAAGCAATCCTATGGAATGGAAGGTGATGAAAAAATCCAACATTACTATGTGAATGAATCCGTGGGAATTGCTTGTGGTTTTTTGATTGCGGCTATCCATCAGGCCGGGTTAGTCACGGTGACACATACTCCTAGCCCGATGAATTTCCTCAGTGATATCCTTAATCGTCCCAAGCATGAGAAGCCTTATCTACTCCTACCGGTAGGTTATCCTAAAAAAGAGACGTTCGTACCGGATATTCATCGAAAGAAATTGGAAGAAATTTTGATAAGCTATTAAACCTATGGCTTTTGCCTCAGTCAAATGGGCAGTTTTGGATATAAAATTTCCCGATCATGAACAGACTACAAAAAACACTAATTGCCCTTGCAGCAGTAGGATTTCTTTTTACAGCCTGCCAAAAGGAGGATGAAGCTCCCATCAGCCAACTAGAGGACTCGGAAGAGGTAAATCGTGAAACCGACCTGAATGGAACGCTAGAAGATATTGATGATATCGTCTTGACAGGATTTCAGCGAAATGGATTTGCAGACAGGACCGTAGCCACTGTAGAAGAAGACCTTTGCGAGCGGGTGGATATCACCTGGCTACCCAATGAAAAGAAAATGATCTTAGATTTTGGAGATGGATGCACCAGCCCGAGAGGAATCACGCGAAAAGGTAAAGTAATTGTAAACTACACCGGCAGATATTGGGCACCCGGATCTGTCATCACGACTACCTTTGAGGATTTTTACATCAATGAGCGAAAAATCGAAGGGGTCCGAATTGTAAGAAATGAAGGCTTCAATCAAAATGATAGATTTTTCACCTTTATCACTCGAGTAGAAGGCGGGAAAATCACCTGGCCTGATGGCACTACCCGTACTTTCGAATCCAGACACACCAAGCGTATCTTCCTACCAAACGGTGATAGAGGTTTTATTTATGCAGTGGACGGAGGATCTGAAGGAATCAATCGCAGAGGAAATAGCTATCGAGTAGAAATCACCGATCCCTTGATCTACGCACAGCGTTGTATCAATACCGGCATCAAAATTCCTAGCAAAGGTCTCCTTACCTTGAATGTCTCCGAAAGACCTCAAATTTCTGTTGACTTTGGAGATGAGGGTTGCGATCGTGAGGTGACTATTTCCAGAGGTGACCAAAGCAGGACGATCACCATCCCAAGAGGATAATTTTAGACTTTTTTTCACAAAAAAGGCTGTTCCGAATTATATCAGAACAGCCTTTTTCAATTTTTTACCTTTTTGATAATTATCTAATTCGCTCTAGTTGAGAAAAGTAGAAGTTTCCTTCGATCGCTGCATTTTCATCAGAATCAGATCCATGTACTGCATTCGCTTCGATGGATTTTGCAAAGATCTTTCGGATAGTTCCTTCCGCAGCTTGCTCAGGATTAGTTGCTCCAATCAGTTTTCGGAAGTCCTCCACCGCATTGTCTTTTTCCAAGATAGCAGCGATGATAGGTCCTGAAGACATGTATGCACAAAGATCCTTGTAGAAAGGTCTCTCCTTGTGAACTTCGTAGAATTTTCCAGCAAGTTCTGTTGTCAATCGGGTAGCTTTCATGGCCACGATCTTAAAGCCTGCTTCTTCGATCATTTTCAAGATAGCCCCTGAATTGCCAGCTTCGAAAGCATCCGGCTTGATCATGGTGAATGTTCTGTTTCCTGCCATGTGTTTTTGAGTTTACATTGGTTTATTTCGGCCGCAAAAATAGCGGAAAAGCCCAGAGTTTCCGAAGATCATGCAGTATTTATCCAGTAGCCCGTTCATTTTCAATAAAATGGGCACTTTGGCATTTGCGAAAAAATTACTGACCTTTGCGGACTACTAGTGCATACGTGCCGTAGAAAACTGACAAATGGAAGCATTAGCCTCATTCAAAAGAGAACTCTCCTCCCCCAAAAATATATTCATCACCACCCACGTAAAACCCGACGCTGACGCATTAGGGTCTTCACTTGGTATGGCTGGCTATTTGAAAAAGAAAGGCCACCAAGTAACCGTGGTAACACCGACGGATTATCCTTCTTTCCTAAACTGGATGGAAGGAAATGATGATGTCTTGGATTTTAGCAGGGAGGATCACCGAAAAAAAGCAGATAAAGCTCTAAATCAAGCAGATATTGTCATCTGTTTGGATTTTTCATGCTTGAACAGAGTCAACGAACTCGGAGAGCTTATTCGCAAATCTGACGCCTACATCGTCAACATTGACCATCATCAGGATCCGGAGGATTTTGCAGATTATAGACTCTGGAGTACAGAAGCTGCAGCTACCTGCGAACTGGTGTATGAATTAATTGTATCCCTAGAGGACAGAGACTTGATCGATGAAAGTATCGCTTCTTGCCTCTACGCAGGGATCATGACAGATACCGGTGGGTTTAGACATCCCAATACGACCAAAAACGTCCATCTCGTCGTTGCAGACTTAATCGACCTTGGTGCCAATGTGACCCAGATTGCTAACTGGATCTATGACTCCAATTCGGTCAATAGACTGAAATTTATTGGTTTCGCTATCAGTAGACGTTTGGTGATTCGGGAAGACCTACACATGGCATACTTTGCCATCAGCAAAAAAGATCTTAAAAAATATCAAAGCCGAACCGGAGATACCGAAGGCTTAGTAAATTACGCGCTTTCTCTGGATGGGATCAAATTAGCAGCCCTTTTCTCTGAGCGGGAGGATGGAATCAAGATTTCCTTCCGATCATCAGCGGAAGTGGCCGTGAATAAGTTTGCAGCCGAATACTTCAACGGTGGTGGACATAAAAATGCCTCGGGAGGTAAGTCCGAACTAAGCCTGAAGGAAACGGTTGAAAAGTTTGAAAAGCTCGTAGAAAAGCATCAAACCGAACTTTTTCAAGAGGAAGAGGTCTCTGTCCAGTAACAATTCGTAAAAATTTCTTCAACACCCATATGAAAAATTCACTTCGCCTGACGGCAACACTTGCCAGTTTAGTATTGGCAGCTTCCATCACTTCTTGTAAAAAAACTCAAGTAACTGAGCGGGATGGAATCGAGTACACCTACATCAATGAAGGTTCTCAAAAGCCAGAAAATGGTGAGATTTTGATGTACCACCTTCAGATCAAAAATGCTGAAGACTCCTTAATTTACAATACCTATGATCAGCCTGTACCTGGCTACTTGATGGCGAATGACAGTATCCCAGTCAATAATGGGATGGATGAGATCTTCATGGCATTGAAAAAGGGAGACAGCATCACCTTTACCTCTCAAGTTCAAACCATTTTTGGCCCTAATTTTCCTCCTTTCTTAGAGGCTGAAGAGGAATTGGTAGTGAATCTTGGTGTGATGGATATCATCTCTCAGGATTCTTTGAGCCAATACTTTGCTCAAGTTTCCATTATCGAAAATGAGAAAAGAGCAGAGCGTGCCAAAGTACTTTTGGTAGAAGACGGAAAGAAAATCGAAGAATATGCCGCTGCCAACAACTTGGATGTACAAAAGACTGAAAATGGTCTGTACTATGTCATCGAGCGCGAAGGCACTGGCCCTGAGACTACTCCTGGTACGACCATGTATGTCAACTATGCTGGATACCTTCTAGATGGCACCATCTTCGACACATCCATTCAAAGTCTTGCGGAAGAAAAAGGAATTTTCAATGCTGGACGCCCTTACGAGCCGCTTCCAGTAAACGTGGGAATGGGCCAGGTTATTCCAGGATGGGATGAAGGATTATTGCTATTGAAAAAAGGATCCAAAGCAAAATTTCTGATTCCTTCTCCACTTGGCTATGGAGAAAATGGCGCAGGAGCGCTGATTGGACCCAACTCCATTTTGGTTTTTGACGTAGAAGTCACAGACGTACAGAAATAAAATCACTCAATCCAATCATGAATAAAAAGCTTTTATCCTATTTAGGTTTTGTTCTTTTGGCAATCGGATTTACGGCCTGTGTAGACTCAGAGTCTACAGTAGAAAGTATCCTAGAAAAAGACAAAAAAGCCATTGAAGAGTATTTGGCAGCAAATCCACTTACCGGACCCAAAGACTTTGTGGATGAAGTCTCCGGTTTTCGTGTCATTTGGCAAGAACTTTCGAATAGCGGCAGATTACCAGTTCCGGGCGATACCGTTCAGGTAAACTATGTGGGTAAGCTTTTGAATGGTCGAGTATTCGATACATCGATTGAATCAGTTGCAAGAGACAACAACATCTTTTCTGAGAATAGAAATTATATACCCCTGCGGTTTATTCTGGGAAGAGGACAATTGATTGAAGGCTTCGAATCAGCAATCGCGATCATGGAGGCTGGGGATAAAGCGACCGTCATCATGCCTTCCCTATTCGGATATGGAGGTGCGGCTCAAGGTGACATACCACCCAATTCTCCCCTCATCTTCGAGCTTGATTTTATAGATTTGAAAAAAGGACCTCAGCAATGATAAAACGACTAAAAGTCTTATCCTTATTTGTATTTTCCTTTGTGGCCTTGATGGCTTGTGAACCCAACAACCCCTTTCAAACAGGTCCGGTTTACGATGAAGCAGGGAATTTGGCCATTGACAGGGAGAAAATTGATGCCTATCTGGATACAGCACGGATCGACAGTCTTTACCGCATCCATGATCCGTCAGGGGTTGTGGTGATTGTTCAGGAGGAAGGAACAGGTACTAGACCTACAAGTGGAACGGTCGTTTATTCAGATTATGTCGGTTCCCTAATTACCGATGGATCTGTTTTCGATACTACGATCGAGCAAGTGGCTATCGATAATGATATTTGGGTAGAAAATAGAGTCTACACCATATTCAGTTTTGTAGTAGGATCCGGCAATGTCATTAGAGGATGGGATTTTGGTTTCAGAAGACTCCGACCAGGATCTAAAGCCGTGATGATTATCCCATCTCCACTTGCATACCGAGACCAAACAAGCAACGCTCGAATTCCTGCGAATTCAGTCCTTCGATTTGATATTGATTTCTACGGAATTGATTGATATTCGAGAATAATATTTCCTAAGCCCCGTCAAAGTTCATCTATGACGGGGTTTTTTATTTCATCTTATCTGTTTAGCCAGTAAAAAAACATATTACCAAAATCTCATTTTGGGAAAGATGGCTGGCACCTCTTCTCTATATTTTTTATAAGCATCCCCAAACTCAGCGATTAAATTCTTCTCTTCAAAGTAAATCCCAATCGGCAAATAAGTGATCAGGCAAGCCAGATGTACCATGGCTGAATATGTCCCAGCCACAAAAAAGTATCCCAAAAAGATCAAAAGTAAACCTGCATATAATGGGTGCCGCATTCTACTATACCATCCTGCCCGAATCAGTTTCTTTTCAGTTTGTGGTTCTTCGGGCCTTGTACCTATAAACTTCCCGATGGACCACATTTTAGAGCTTTGGACGATGATAATGGTCCCAAAAGTAGCAGCCATATAACCAAAGTAAATCAGGAGGTCACCTTCTGCTAAAAGGCGTTCTGCAGGAATTCTTATACTGTAAAGCACTAAAATCACGAAAAAGAGCAGGGAAAATAAGGAATAAAAAAGGCGATACCATTTATAGGCCTTTCCCAATTTTGACTCAAGTTTTCTTTTTAACTTGCCCGAAGCCAGAAAACTATGACTTGCATAAAAAACTGCCCAAAGCAGAATCAAATAGATGTAGTTCATTTGTAAATTTATCCAGCATCAAGAAAACAACGGTATGAAGATCGGCATTATCCGCGAAGGGAAAAATCCACCGGACAAGCGAGCTCCCTTTTCTCCCGAGCAGCTCCAAAATCTTAATGAGGAATATCAAGGCAAACTCCATTTCTACGTAGAATCAAGCCCGATACGGGGCTATTCGGACGAGGAATATGAATCAGCCGGAGTGGAAGTTTTGGAGGATATCTCTGGCTGTGATGTACTTTTTGGAGTGAAGGAAGTGCCTATTGAAAAGTTGATTCCAAATAAGACCTACTTTTTCTTTTCTCATACGATCAAAAAGCAGCCTTACAATCGGAATTTGCTTCGGGCTGTTTTGGAGAAAAACATCCGACTGATCGATTATGAGGTCCTAACCGATGATAATAAACAGCGAGTTGTGGCATTCGGACGCTGGGCAGGCGTAGTCGGGGCATACAATGCTTTCTGGACCTACGGTCAAAAGACTGATCTCTTCCACATCAAAAGAGCTCGTGAGTGTTTTGACCTAGTGGAGCTAAAAGCCGAACTCAATAAAATTCAGCTTCCACCGGTGAAGATTGTATTGACTGGAACAGGACGAGTAGGAGGTGGTTCAAAGGAAATTCTGGACAGTATGGGTATCCGAAAAGTTAGTACGGAAGAGTTTTTGCATCAGTATTTTGAAGAGCCCGTTTATGTGCAATTGGACGTCGGAGATTACAACCGTAGACGCACGGATGGGGCATTTAGCAAAGAGGAATTTTATACTCAGCCGGAGCTTTACGAAAGTCACTTTGCAAAATTTGCCGAAGAGGGTGAAATCTTAATCGGTGCAGTCTATTGGGACCCAAAAGCGCCTCAGCTTTTCCAAAAATCAGAGATCGCCTCCCCGGACTTTTCCATTTCGGTGATTGCTGATATCACATGTGACATCGATGGCTACATCCCCACCACAGTTAGGCCTTCTACGATCGCCTCCCCCGTTTATGATATCGATCGGGAAAGTGGTGAGGAAATCGAAGCTTTTGGAAAGCAAAACAGCATTTCCGTCATGGCTATTGATAATTTGCCTTGCGAGCTACCCAGGGAGGCCACCAAGGATTTTGGCAGACAGTTGAGTCAGTGGATTGTTCCGGAGCTTCTAGAGGAAAACTCTGCTATTCTTGAGCGGGCCACCATTGCCAGAGATGGTGATTTGACGTTGGAGTTTATGTACTTGAAAGACTACGTGGCAGATGAAGAATAACTTTAATCGATTTTTAGAATCCACTCTGCTAAAGCCTACCATGAAGCAGGAGGAAGTTGAATTATTGATTCGGGAGGCAATCGAATATCAATTTGTGGGTGTTTGTGTTCCTTCTTTTTGGGTCAAAAAAGTCCACCGCGAACTCGAGCAGGAGGATATACAGACAGTCACGGTGATTGGATTCCCTTTTGGATTTGAGGATACAGCTACTAAGGTGGCAGAAACCCGCGAAGCAATCAAAAATGGAGCGGATGAGCTAGATCTCGTTTGGTCACAGACCGCCTTTCACACAGGGATGAATTGGCCAAAAATAGAAATCGCCCAGATCGCAAAAATCTGCCATGAGGAAGAGCGGGTTTTGAAAGTGATCATCGAAACAGCCTACCTCGATGAAAGTCAAATTCGGGAAGCTTGCCTAATCTGTCAGGATGCTGGTGCCGACTTTGTCAAAACCTCCACCGGTTATGCGCCTTCAGGAGCCAAAGTATCCGATATTCAGCTTATGAGACAGACACTTTCTTCGAATATCGGAATCAAAGCAAGCGGAGGAATCAAAACATTGGACTTTGCTTTGGAACTGATCCAAGCGGGTGCTGACAGAATCGGAACCAGTAATGCCAAGGTCCTTTTTGAAGCTTGGAAAGACTCCCAGTCTTAATCAGAACTGAAGTAAATCAGAAGGAATGGGATGATAAAAAACATGAGCAGAAGGTAAGCAAACCCCCAAATCCTGGATTTTACTGACTTTTTCCCCATGAAGTTTGCCAAACGAATCGGAACCTCTCTAAATCGAGGAATCCCCAAAATCAAAATTGCTCCAATGGTGTTGAACAAAAAGTGTACAATGGCCAAGGCGATTGCAGCTTCGCTTTTATAAAGCGCAGCTATCGCTGCTGTGATGGTAGTTCCAATGTTTGCTCCAACTATGAAAGGAAATACTTTTTTAAGGCTTACTTTTTTGGTAGCAACGAGCGGTACAATCAGCGAGGTCGTCACAGTAGAAGACTGAACAGCTGCCGTGAAAAAGGTCCCATAAAAAAAAGCTAGGCTGCTATTTTTGAAGATAACTTTATTGATATCCTGAAAACTCTGCACTACAAAGGTTTTGTAAATGGAGGTCGCCAACAGCTTGATCGCAGCAAAAACCAAAAACACGGCAAGGATAGTAGTCAAAAAGGGAATCCCAATAGATTCAACCAGCCAATTGGTGAGAGGTCTGGTAAACAAGGAGTGATAGACTACCGGTCCGGAGAAATCCTCGTTAGGTGCAAACCAATGTGCAAAATATAGAGCCGATTTGGTCAGCGGCTTGAAATAAAGCTCCAAAGGAAGCAGAATGATTACCGTGAAAATATTGAAGATATCATGAATGATACCTGCTGAAAGCGCACGCTTGAATTGCTTCTTCTTCATGATGTAGGAAAAAGAAACCAAGGTACTGGTTAGGGTTGTGCCGATATTGGCTCCCATGACCAAGGGGACAGCCTGCTCCAAAGAAATAGTCCCGGCTGCAACTACCGCCACTACACTTGCGGTCACTGTACTGCTACTCTGAAGCAAAGCAGTCATCAAAAGACCGATGAATAAGCTTATGAAGGGGTTTTTGGTAGCTGAGAAGAGATCAGTAGCGACTTTGCTATTGAGATCTCCCATGGACACAGTCAGAAGATCAATCGCAAAAATGAACAGCAAAAGCGCAACCAAACCAATGGCATAACTTTTCCATTTTGCTTCTTTTTTTTGCTCTAGATCCCAGCTTTCCATTAAATGCGATAGGTGTTGGCTTGTTTTCTGATCTTCTCACTCATCTGAAAAAACACCGTTAAATTGGCGCTGCTATCCAAATTGCTTATTGATCAAGGGGCAAAATTTGGAATTTTTTTACGATATACAACATGATGCCAAGCTTAAATAGATTGCTTATTTTTAGCTTAACAATTTCTTAACATGAAGGCCTGAATAACTTCTTTAATTTTGTCCCAAACTCCCACCAGCTAAAACATGGCCAAGAAGAGCATTGACCAAAACATAAATCAGGAAAACCTTTCCAAAACCGCCTACGCACTTTTTGATTTCACAAAAAAGGAAAGGACTTTCTTGATTGTGATCTGTGTTTTGATCTCAGTGGCAGCCATCATCGCTCCCTACACCTATCCTGCGATGTGGTTTGGTTTTTTCTTAGCAGCATATTCGGCCATCGCCAATGACAGTATTCAGACCATTGGTACTTTCATTGCATCCAATCAGCATCGAAAGTGGTATTGGCTTTGGCTCTTTATGGGAATGATTTTCGTCGCGACGGTGACTTACAGTTGGGTCGTTTATGACGGAGATGTCAGTCACCAACGCCTTTCAGTACCCGGCCTTGATCGTGCTCCAGAGGGTTTTGTCTTTTTACAGCTTGCTGCTCCTATTGTCCTTTTGATTATGACTAGGCTTAGAATGCCAGTCTCCACTACCTTTTTGCTCTTGAATGTATTTACTTACAAGGCCGGTACCATTGCGAGTGTGATGGTAAAGAGTTTTATGGGTTACATTTTGGCTTTTGTCTTGGCCATTGTGGTGTGGTTTGCCTTGGAGCGGCTGATGAAGAATTACCTCAAGGGAAAGCCAAAACCTTATTGGACCATCCTTCAGTGGATCACCTCAGGTACACTTTGGTCGGTTTGGATCATGCAGGATGCGGCAAATATTGCTGTCTTCCTTCCGAGACAGCTTGGAGTTACTGAGTTTTTGATATACACAGGGTTTGTTTTTGTAGGCCTAGGGTTTCTTTTCTACCTGAAAGGTGACAAGATCCAGGGAATCGTCAACGAGAAGACCAATGTCACCGACGTACGGGCTGCAACAATCGTAGACTTTGTTTATGCGATTATCCTTTTCTATTTCAAAATGTACAGCAATGTACCGATGAGTACCACTTGGGTGTTCATTGGTTTGCTAGGAGGTCGTGAATTAGCCATTGCTATTGGAAAGCATGGCAAGGCCAAAAACAAGAAAGCATGGAGATTCCGAGCTTTCAAACTGGCAAGTAATGACCTTTACAAGGCGACCATCGGTTTAGTAGTTTCCTTGATTTTGGCTGTAGTGATCAATGAGGGTATTCGAAATGAAATCCTTGATTATTTCAGGTAAATGGAGCTGTATTCGGACGAATATTTCATGAATGAAGCGCTAAAGCAAGCGCAGATTGCTTTCGAAGAAGGGGAAATCCCCGTAGGTGCAGTGATCGTATCCAAAAACCAAATCATAGCAAAAGCATACAATCAAACGGAAAGGCTAAACGATGTGACCGCCCATGCGGAAATGATAGCCATTACCTCTGCAGCCAATTCTTTGGGAGGAAAATACCTCAATGATTGTCGATTGTATGTAACCCTTGAGCCATGTACCATGTGCGGAGGTGCACTTTTTTGGTCCCAAATAGGGGAAGTTTTCTTTGCAGCAGAGGATCCAAAAAGAGGATTTAGACAAAGTAACCCGAATATTCTCCACCCTAAAACAAAAATTCACGAAGGTATCTTGGCGGCGCAAGCTGAGGAATTAATTCATCGCTTTTTCGAAAAACTACGAAAATGAGATGTTTTTCGACATAAAAGAACCATTTGTCATGGATAGTGGTTACCAAAGCAGATTCTTTAAAGGGATATTTAATACATGTTTCACCATAAATTTTAAAAACAAATGGCTTTTGAACTACCATCCTTACCTTACGCATTTAATGCACTTGAACCGCATATCGATGCGCGTACTATGGAAATCCACCATGGCAAGCACCACAATGGGTATGTGAACAATCTAAACAATGCAGTAGCAGGAACTGACCTAGAAGGCAAATCACTAGAGGAGCTGATGAAAGTGGCAGGTTCCAATACAGCCGTTAGAAATAACGGAGGAGGTCACTACAATCACAGCCTTTTCTGGTCAATTCTTTCTCCAAGCGGCGGCGGAAACCCTACAGGTGAACTAGCTGGTGCTATCGATGCAAAATTTGTGAATTTTGATGAGTTCAAAGACTTATTTTCAAAGGCAGCAGCTACCCGTTTTGGTTCAGGATGGGCATGGTTGATAGTTACTGCAACAGGCGATTTAGAAATCGTATCTACCGCAAATCAGGACAACCCGCTGATGGATGTTGCTGAAATTAAAGGTACTCCTATCCTCGGATTGGATGTATGGGAGCACGCCTATTATTTGAATTACCAAAACCGTCGTCCTGATTACATCTCCGCATTCTGGAATGTGATCAATTGGGAAGAAGTTAACAAGCGCTATTTAGCTGCTTTGAAATAATAACTTAACACTCAACAATCAAAATTAATCCCCGGACCCAAATCCGGGGATTTTTTTGTTCGGTTTTCGGAACAATAAGTGTTCACAAACGAACACGCTTTTTTTTATTAAATAGCCTAAAACGCCGCATGTAACAGATTTTAGGGCTTTTTGCAGTATGGCACTTCTTTTTCATTAGCTGGCACGAAAACAAAAAAGAACCAACACAAATGAAAACCGCCAACTTAATTTTTCTTTCTTTTCTATTTTACCTGATGGGCCTAAGCACCCTTGCTGCAAAAGATATCAGCAAGCTCTCAGGGAAAATCGTTGACCAAAATGGAGAGGCAGTTCCTTTCGCAAACGTTGCCTTGATCGAATCAAACAACGGTGGATTAGTTGATGGAGCTGTTTCTGATGAAGAAGGGATATTCTTTATCGAATCAGTAAAGTCTGCAACGGTCAAACTGGTGATCTCTTCAATCGGGTATACGACCTACAGTTCTGAAACCTTCGAGCTAGTCCCTGGGATGACCAAAGATTTTGGTGTCCTCAAATTGGAAGATGAAATGACTGGTCTTGATGAAGTCACTGTACAATCATCCAGACCGGAAATCATCATCGAACCTGATAAAACTATCGTCAATGTAGAAGGAACCGTGATGGCAGAAGGGTCAAACACCTTGGATGTCATCGGTAGATCTCCGGGTGTCTATGTCGATCAGGATGGAAATATCAATCTAAATGGTCGCACTGGTGTCACAGTGATGATCAACGATAGACCTACTTACATGAGCTCCACTGATTTGGCAAACTACCTTCGGTCAATGCCCGCAGAAAACATCAAAAGTATCGAAGTCATCAATAATCCTTCTGCCCGATTTGATGCTGAAGGTGCCGCAGGTGTGATCAATATTGTATTGAAGAAAAGCACGGTAGATGGAGTCTTTGGAAATATTCAATTGGGGACTCAATACAACGGCTTGAATGCTCCAATTGCTGGTGCAACTATCAATGTGAAAAAAGGAAAATGGTCTACCAATGCGAATTTGAATTACAATGAAATCGCAAATTACAATGACCTGGATATCATCCGAAATTTTGAGCTAGAAGAAGGTACTTCTAAGTTTACTCAAGACTCCAGAATCAAAACTCGCTTCCGTACTCCGAATTTTACCGGATCGGCCAACTACGAGATCAATCCCAATCATAACTTGGGAATCAACCTTCAAGCCTCAAGATCTACCGGAGGATCGAATAATAACTCCTTCACGGAGATTTCTATTCCTGGTGAGTCGGAATTCAACTATTTGAACTCTCGAAATGATGATAATGGAACCAGAGACAGAATTTTTGGAAACCTCCACTATGATGGAAAGCTAGATACCTTAGGGACTAAAATTGCCGCGGACTTGGATTATACCATCATGAAATCAAACTCTGAGTCTTTGCTCTCCAATGAGTATTGGACCGGTGTAGATCAGTCCAATTTTACAACTGATCAAATCCTCACGCTGAATGATATGTACTATACCATCCTGACAGCAAAGGTTGATTTCACCAAGCCTCTGAAAAACGGAAAGATCTTGGAAACAGGTCTAAAAGGTAGCTGGGTAGAATCAGACAACAATCTGGATCTGAGCCGTGCGATCGAAGAAGGACCCTTTGAGCCGGATCCAAATTCTAACCAGTTTATCTATAGTGAAAATGTCTTAGCTGCTTACGCTTCCTTGAAAGGGGCTTTCAGTCCAAAAGTAAACTATCAATTTGGCTTAAGAGGTGAGTACTCAGACATTTTGGGAAATTCGGTGACATTGGAACAGCAAAACAAACAACAATATTTCAACCTGTTCCCTAGCTTCTTTGTACAGCATCAGGTGAGCGAGAAGTATCAAATCATCTATAATCTAAACCGTCGAATCACTCGTCCAAACTATCGATTGCTCAATCCATTCATCTATTACATCGATCCATTGACCTCAGAAACCGGAAACCCGAATTTGAGACCTCAGTATTCGAATAACTTCGAGATGAATCATGTCATCAATGGAGCATACCAGTTCACTTTAGGTTATTCTGAGACTGAAGATGCCTTTATGCAGGTATTTATCCAAGATCAGGAAGCGAGAACGACGACCACCTTCACGGATAATTTTGATAAAACCAGAAATGTCAACTTCCGTGGAATCGTACCGGTTGAAATTACAAAGTGGTGGAATGCTTCTAACATGGTACAGGTGAATTATAACCGATTCAAGTCCCAAATTGGAGATGACTTCCTTGACACAGATCAAGTATCCTTCATGGCTCGTACCCAACATAACTTGACCTTACCAAAAGGCTTCAAATTTGAGTTGGTCGGTATGTATGTAGGTCCACAAATTTGGGGTCAGGGTACCATCAAAGGGTTTGCCTGGGTAGATGCAGGGGTGACGAAGACCTTGATGAAGGATAAGCTCACCTTATCTGTCAACGGTACTGACCTTTTCCGCTCTCAGATAATCCGTGCTAATGTGGACTTCGCAGACATCAATACAGGCTTTAGACAATACCGAAGCAATCAGGGTGTGCGCTTTACCTTAAGATGGAGATTTGCTCAAGGTGAAAGCTTCCGAGTACGTTCTAGCACAGGTAGCTCAGAAGAAAGAAACCGCCTAGATTAAACTTAATGCTTTGAAAATCAGCTCCTAGCCAATATTTTAGCTAGGAGCTTTTTATATCTAACTAATTCAAATCATGCTTCGAAAATTTACACTTTACCTGTCCTTATTTTGGCTAAGCAGCACAAGCCTATTTGGCCAAAAATCGAATTTTGAGCAAACTGATCGTTTCTTTGACTCATTGGACTTTTATGATAAGTACATGGGAACTGTATTTATCGCGAAAAATGGAGAGCCCGTCTATCAAAAGGCAATAGGCTATGCAGACTTGGAAAAGCAGCAAAAATTGACCCCCACAACCAAATTTAACATCGGGTCAATTTCTAAAATGTTCACCTCAGTTTTGATTTTTCAGGCTGTGGAAGAGGGAAAACTTTCATTGGATCAAAAACTGGCAGATTTTTATCCTTCAGTACCCAATGCCGAGGCTATTACCATTGACCAGCTTCTGAGGCATCGAAGCGGAATTGCCAATTTTACCAATAGTCCTCTTTATCTGACCTATTACACCAAGCCAAAGACTGAGGATGAAATGGTAAAGATCATTGCGGAAGGCGGCAGTATTTTTACTCCTGACTCCAAGGCAGAATACTCAAATTCCAATTATGTCTTGCTGACATTCATTTTAGAAGAAACCTACGGAAAGTCCTTTCAAGAACTTTTGGAAGAAAGAATTACAGGCCCGCTAAAGCTAGAACACACACAAATATTTGATGAGATCAAGCCTGAAGAAAATGAAGCAAGATCCTATTCCTTCAAGGACAATTGGACACTAGAGGCAGAAACTGACCCAAGTATTCCACTAGGCGCTGGAGCCATTCAGTCCACAGTAGCAGATCTTGCAGTCTTTATCGAAAATCTTTTTGCCGGTGAGCTGATTTCAAAAGAAAGTCTGGACAAAATGACTGAGCTTCAAGATGGCTTCGGCCGAGGTATTTTCTCTTTCCCCTACTATGATCGAAAAGCACTTGGACACAATGGCGGAATTGATGGATTCCAGTCTCTTTTGGCATATTTTCCAGAAGAAAAGCTGACGCTAGTTACTCTAGCAAATGCCGTGAATTTTAATACCAACGACATCACACTGGCACTCTTGGACTCTTATTTTGGAAAAGAGATCAAATTCCCTTCATTTCAAAGCTACGCGGTGAGTCCAGAGCAGCTTGAGTCTTATTTAGGGGAATATGCCTCTGAGCAGCTTCCGCTTAAATTCAATTTTACCAAGGAAGGAAAAACCTTGATAGTACAAGCTACTGGGCAGCCAGCCATACCTTTAGAAGCCACTGCCGAACATACCTTCGAATTTCGGCAAGTCGGTGCCACATTTATTTTTGACCTGAGTAAAGGCACACTGACCTTCAAACAAGGAGGCGGTACCTTTGTCTATCAAAAACAGTAAGAACGTTCAAAGCCGGTTAATCTCGGCTTTTTTTGATCTCCACCTTATTGATTTGAAAAAAGTCCTCCTCGACATCCGGATTTGGCAGCACATTAAACCACAAGCTTTCATCTCTGCTAACAAATACATTCCCTAGTCTATCGGGCATTTCTATATCTAGCAATTTCTCCCCCTCCAAAGAAAGGACCTGAAGCCGGGGCTTGTACTTTTCACCTACCCTTGCATTGAAATCCTGCCATTGATCCTGAGACTGAATCGACTGGTATTCCTCTCGATCAAGGTCTTCATAGCCGGTCGTATAGTTGATTAACAAGTAATCTCCCACAATTGTCAACTTGCTGATCATCCCATAGCTTGGATCAAAAGAAATAGCTCGAGGATCCGCTTTTTGAGGATCTTCACCAGGATTAACCTGAAAATCAGTCAATTCTAAGGGAATTCGCTTTAATTTTTTGTATGGTGCTTTCAATTCATACACATTCAAAAAAGGATCACCACCGGAAATCACAAATAACTCATCTTCCCGGATATCAAAAGTAGCGGAGAGCGTGGTCGGTTCATGCGAGCGGTTATTTTGGAAAATACTCGCAGAGTCCAAATGCAGGAACTGCTCCATACTGCCAGACTGTGGATCAACCCACACGAGTTGCTGAAAAGTATCATAAAACTCAGGCTGCGTTTTATTGTATTCTGTCCGGGGAAGTAGTCCTGTCAGCAACAATCGATTTCCCACTGGGAATATCTCCCGAATAGCATCCATCCTACCCGAAAAGCCTTTAATCTCGTCTTTTGGAGTCTTGGCGCTTCGCAGGAGATTTCCTTCCAAATCATATTCAAAGACCCCATACATGGAAACCAGCTGAATTCGATTCTGATCCAAAAATCTACCCGCTGCCATCGGAAAAGACCCAAATCCATCTGGAGAATCGCGATCTTTCGAGAATTGCCCAAGGATATTACCTTGTAAGTCAGTGCTGACAAAGCTCCGCTTCTGCAAATCAAAAAACAAAGCCCTATTCCACTCAGGCCGGATATCCATAAAGGATAAAACGCCTACATAAGGTACGCGAACGGAATCTGTAACTTCCAGTTCCAATTTGATCGGTTCGGAGGCATCTTCAGTCTCCGTGCCTTGACAGGCAAAAAATGCAGCAATTACGAGTAATAGTAGATAGCTTTGTCGAATCATAATCTTTGGTTTTGACCTAAATAAATTGATAAAATATTAGAACTCAAAATGAAACTTTTCGATATCCATACCCACCGATTGAATATTCCGAATAGCCTATTCAATGCAGAAAGGGATATCAACTCCTTATCTCCCAATCAATACTTTTCTATTGGTCTTCACCCTTGGTATTTATATGACAAGTGGGAGGAAAAATGGTCGGAATTCAGAAATTATGTAACCAATCAAAACTGCTTAGCCATAGGCGAAGCAGGTTTTGACCGGCTCCGTGGACCGGAACTTTCCATTCAAAAAGCTGCCTTTGAGAAGCAGGCAAATACCGCAAAAACAGAGGGGATACCCTTGATTCTACACTGCGTCAAAGGGCATGACTTACTTTTGGAATATTTAAAAAATACAAGCTCGCATCCCCAAATCATCTGGCATGGATGGAACCTAAAAACCCATCTTGCAGATCAACTATTGCCATTCTCTATAAACTTCTCCTTTGGAAAGAAAATCCTAGACTCCAATTCCAATGCTTCCCAATGGCTTAAAAACTGTCCAAAAGAGCGGATTTTTCTTGAAACCGATAATTCGGAGAAAGAAATTGATCAAATTTATCAGGCAGCTTCTTTAATTTTGGGCCTTTCTGTAGAAGACTTGGAGCGGCAGGTCATACAAAATTGGAATCGAATATCAAGTAAGAAATTAAAATGAGTGACTTTGCTTGGCTGAGCAGAACAGAATTAATCACTGGTCGAGAAGGGCTTGAAAAACTAGCTCAAAAACATGTCCTCGTCGTAGGACTTGGGGGTGTGGGGTCCTTTGCAGCGGAATTTATCGCCCGCTCCGGCGTGGGCGAAATGACCATCATCGATGGAGATAGTGTAGATATCAGCAATGTGAATCGTCAACTGCCGGCAACCCAAAAAAATCTTGGACAATCCAAAGCCGAATGGATGGAAGAGCGGCTACTTTCCATCAATCCCAATCTAAAAATCCATACCATACGGGAATTTTTAGAGCCCAAACCCATGACTAGTCTTTTGGAGGAAAATGAGTTTGACTATGTGGTTGATTGCATCGACAGTTTCACTCCAAAACTTCACTTGATCGAAGGGGCATATCGCAGAGGCTTTCCTTTGGTAAGCTCAATGGGCGCAGGTGGCAAAGTAGACCCCACCAAAATCCGGGTGGTGGATATCTCCAAGACACACGAATGCAAACTGGCGCGCCTAATCAGAAAGCGATTGAAGAAAAGAAAGATTTACGATGGGTTTAAGGCAGTGTATTCAACAGAAAAGGTCATCAAAGAGAGTCTGATGATGACCGATGGAAGCAACTTCAAAAAGTCAGCCTATGGCACCATGTCTTTCTTACCGGCTGCCTTCGGTTGCTCCTGCGCTGCCACGGTCGTCAATGACCTCCTTGCATCCTAATCTTCAAAATGGTACAAGAAGATCAAAACTCCGGCGAAAGCCGGTTTTCTTTGGTCTTTAATCTCCAATTTCACTTCTACCTCAGCTTTAACAGTACCGCGAAGATTGGCTACATTTCTGAGTTTTGCATGTAAACGAACCTCACTATCTACAGTGACGGCTTGCGCAAAGCGTAAATTTTCGATCCCATAATTGATCATCATCTTCAGATTAGTCACCTGTACGATCTGCTCCCAAAGGTGAGGAACAATACTCAGTGTCAAATAGCCATGAGCAATGGTATTGCCGAAGGCTCCTTCTGCTTTAGCTCGCTCAGGATCTGTATGAATCCATTGATGATCGTGAGTTGCATCAGCAAAAAGATTGATTTGGTTTTGGGTGATGGTAAAATACTCGGAGGTTCCTATTTCTTGTCCATTGTATTTTTCGAAGTCCTCAAAGCTTCTGATGATTACGGGTTTCATGCTGCAATTTTCTATTTAAGCCTCCAAGTAGCTTAGATATTTTTTGAAAAGCAAGGAAAAATATCTTGCTCTATGCATAGTTTTAAGTATGAAATGCATGTTTTGTAGTCTGAAAAAATTTTTCGTTTGAAATCTTTTAAAACCCGTTGCTTTTAAAAATTTAATATATATTTTTCGACCAAGTTTTACCCAGTTTTGAATTTATGACTCTTACGATTCTCGCCATTTTGGCAGGGTTATTTACCGCTCATCTTGATTCTTTACCTTCGAAAGAAGTACCCATTTATTCCCATTTAACTCATAGTAAGGAGATTGTGATCGACGAGGACTTTGGCTATACGCTAAAAACTCAAAAAACTGTGACAGTCCTCAGTCCTGAAGGATTGCCCCATGCTTCTGTTGGAATTTTTTATGATAAGCTCGTCCAGATTAAAAATTTCAGCTTGGAGATAATTGATCCTCAGAATGGAAAAACAATCCAAAAAGCCAAAATGAAGGATTTGTCGGATGCAGAATTATTTGATGGGTTTTCGGTTTTTGCTGACAACAGGCAGAAATACTATCAGGTGAATTCTTCCACCTTTCCCATCGAAGTTCATATAGAAACGGAAGTCTATCATCAATCTAATTTTAGCTTTCAGCCTTGGATTCCCGTGGAGCGGGCATTCCAAAAATTGGAGGAGGCAGAGTTAAAAATAAGTTACCCGGAATCCATAGGAATCAGGTACAAAGAGCAGCATCTTTCTGGCAATAGACAGGAAGAAACACTTCCAGACGGGAGGGTTCAGCTGACCTGGAAAGAGTCCGAACTACCTGTTCAAGATCTCAGCATCAAGGAGGAGGATGATCATCGACTGTATATCGCACCGAAGGAATTCAAACTGGATAACTTTAGAGGATCCATGACTGATTGGTCTGAATTGGGACTTTGGAAATACAAGTTGAATGAAGGACGGGATATTTTGCCTGAAGAGTTTAAAGCAAAAATCCTTGAATTAGTCGAGGGCATAGAGGATCCCTATGAGAAAATTGCCGTTTTATACGATTATCTACAGAAGAACTTCCGCTATGTCAGTATCCAATTGGGAATTGGAGGCTGGCAAACCATGACTGCCACGGATGCAGTCAAATATTCCTACGGAGACTGCAAAGGACTCAGCAATTTAATGAAAGCCATGCTAGAGACTGCGGCGATACCAGCCTATTATACACTAGTCTATGCCGGTGAGGGTGAGTCAGATATTCATACTGATTTGCCATCCAATCAATTCAATCACGTGATTTTACGTGCCGAGGTGGATGAGCAGCCAGTTTGGTTGGAGTGTACTTCCAATAGCCTTCCAGCCGGATACCTGGGCTCATTTACCAATGATAGACATGTGTTGGTCGTCACTCCTACTGGCGGATATTTGGCAAAGACTCCGGGCTACCAGGAAGATCATTGGAATCGAGTAGAAAATGAATTTCATATCAGCTTGGATGATCGCGGAGATGCTCAAATGACCATGAAGCAGCACCTGGAAGGAAATCCAGCTTACACAGCTACCAGTCTTTCCAGACAACTAGACTCCAGACAGCAACGGGATTATTTCAATAAGTACTCTGCGATTTCAGGCTTGATTATTCAGGATTACGAGCTAAAACCAGATCACCTTGATTCGCTTCCGATCGCTGATAGAGAAGTTAAGGGCATCATCCAAAAATTTGCCCAAACAACAGCCAAACGATTATTACTCAAGCCATTTTTCACGAAAATCAAATTAGAAGAAATCGGCTTCAAAAACTTTGATCTATCTGAATCTTATACCATAGACCTTCCTTCAGGAGTTGGTTCAGAATTCAGTTTGATGCCTCTAGAGATTAAGGAAGAGGAATACAGCATTCTAATCGAAAACCGTCTGGAAAACAATCAATTGATCGTCTCCAGAAAAATCAAAGTGTCGCTTTCGGATTCTCAGGATGAAGAGGCTAAAAAACTTATAGTTAGCAAAATCAACTCGGTAGGAAATGGAGCCTATCATTTTACCAAACCCAGCCTAAGTCAACAATAGTATGAAGAAGATTCTATTCTTACTCTTTCTCTCCGGATTGCATATTACCAGCTATGCTCAAAAGGAGAAATTTGGAAAATACAATGCCAATGAAATGGCCTACTCGGAGGTGGACTTCGAGCCAGATGCGGACGCTGTCATGCTGTTCGAAGAGGGAGTTTCCAAATTTTACGGAGATGTTTTTGAGACTTCTTATCATTTCAGAATGAAGATTCTTAAAGAATCTGGTATTTCCCGTGGCGATGTCACCATTCCATTCTATTCAGGAGATAATAGAACTGAGGAAATTAGCAGTGTGAAAGCCTTGATCACCAATTTTGAAGGAGGGCAAGCTCAAACGATTAAAGTGGAAAAAGACCAGATTTTTGAAGTAGATGTCGCCAATGGTTGGAAGGAAGTCAGGATCACTTTTCCCAATGTCAAAGTCGGCTCTATCATCGAATACACTTATAAAAAGACTGACAAAAACATTACCATGCTCGATGGTTGGACCTTTCAAAATGATATTCCAACCATCATGTCTACTTACAGCATTACGATGATTCCCCAGTTGGAATATAAAATGATCGGTCAGGGGGAGAAATACAACACGACCTCCGAAAAAACAGCAAGCAATGGCACCTATAGCTGGACTCTGAGAAAGCTGAATTCACTAAAGGCGGAGCCATATATGAAAAACTTTGCCGACTACAGAGAGCGCGTTGAATTCCAGCTTTCCCGCTATCAAAAAACTTTGACAGAATGGGAAGATGTCCTCCAAAATTGGGTAGTCCTAGGAAATGAAGTTTTGAAGGATTATGACGAAAAAGGCTATTTCAGGACTGCACCACTGGATAAAGCCACAGTAGGAGCAGACTTTGAAGGAAGTACGGAACTGGAGAAAGCCAAGAAAGCCTATTACTACATCCAGGAAAACTTCCAAATCAATGACGAAAGAGGCTTCTTCCCCGATCAATGGATCAATCAACTGATGAAATCAAAAATCGGATCTCCCTTGGAGTTGGATCTGGCCTTAATGGGAATTCTGACTTCACTGGGAATCGAGTGTCATCCGATCTTGGTAGGATCAAAGGGAAGTGGGCGAAGTGACTTGGTACCTTTTCCTTTTATCAATCAGTTTAACAGTATGGTCTTACTGGCTAATTTGGACGGGAATGAGTACTTATTGGATTTAGAAGACCCCATTGCTCCCTTTGGCTACGTAGACTTGGACAAACATGTCAAGGCAGGATTACTCCTGATCAAGGACAATAGTCAATTGGTCCCGATATCTATTCCGCATAATTCTAACTCAATCTTTATCTCTCAGTTGAAATTTGATGAGGCGAATAATCTAATGGTAGAAGGCAATCTACGGCAGTCCTATTATGAAGGGCTGGTCACTGCCCAACGATCTCATGATTTGGAGAAAAGCAATAAACCTCTCCATGAGTTATTTACCTTGGATCCTAATTGGGAAGTGGTTGAGTTTGAGGTAGAGGATAAGATGAGGGAAAACAATTTCACCACGACTAATTACAAATTGCGAATTCCTGGTCCAGAATCTGATAATTTGGACTTGATCATGCTCTCTCCATTCAAGATTGCTACTTTCTCAAAAAATCCATTCACTCAAGATTTCAGGATCTTTCCAGTAGATTTTGGCTTTGCATTTTCTGAGACCTACACTGCGATAGTAGAAATCCCTGCCGGCTATGAATTGGATGATTACCCCTTGAAGGAATCCATTACCATGGAAAATGGGGAAGTTGTCTTTCAATACAATCCGATTATAATGAAAGATAAGGTTCAGATTTCTGCCAAAGTAGAAATCAGAAAACCTAAGATCGATGTCCGGCAATATGGAAACTTAAAGTACTTTATGGAGTCTATTGCTACCAAGATGAACGCACCAATTGTTTTCAAAAAAGTCGTAGATCCTTGAAATTCAAGTTTGGACTTGTCACCCTTTTCCTTGTATTGAATTGGGCGGGTCATGCACAGAGTCTTTTTGGGGAGTATAGTGAGTTTGAGGAAGAATTGGATTCAGTCTTTTTCCAACCAGAAGCTCAGGTGGTATGTCTTTTTGAAACTGGCCAAACTTATCCCTTGATAAAGGAAGGCGAAGGCTGGGTAATTGGACTAGTGACTGAGTACCACTTCCGATATAAAATCCTAGGTGATAACCCGGATAATTTTGGAAATATCACCATTCCTTTTTTACTGGCTGGAGAAATGAAAATCGAGCAAATTCTCGATCTCAAAGCCACTGTCAGCTACTTGGATGGAGAAGAAAGAAAAAAGCTGGATTTGGGGGAGGAGCATATTTTTAGATCAGATCATGAAAATGGCTGGTCAGATTATCGGATTGTCTTTCCCCAGGTGAAAAAAGGATCTATCCTAGAGTGGAAATATGTAAAGGTGGATCGGGAATACTATCTTCTAGAAGGGTGGGAGTTTCAAGGAAGCTACCCAAGGATCAAATCTCAGTATACCTTCAAGGTACCTGATTATCTCCGGTATCAACTTGTCACGCAGGGTACTCCTGTCCGAGAAAACCTTCAAATTTCCCCTTCCAAGGATAATTTTTTCTGGCAGTTGGAAAATGTCCCTGCCTTTCAGATGGAGCCCTACATCAGTAATCCTTTGGATTATGTGTATCGGGTTGAAGGTTTTTTATTTCAGGACGGAACGCAGTTTCAGCCTATTGTCTATTCAACATGGGAGGAATTGGGCACCCAAATTCAATCTATTCCGGCTTTTGTGTCCTATTTTAAAGGCAATTCAATGAAAAAGCTTGGAATCAAAGATGTGCTCTATGGCACTGATAATTTCCAAACGGCTGAGAATATTTATCGATTTGTCAAGGACAAATTTAAAGTAGAACCTAGCGTGTATCCCCTTCCCTCTCAAGATGCCAAATCTTTGGTCAAAAAGGGAATTGGAAATCATTTGGATATCCATTTGACTTTACTCAATCTACTCCAGGAGCATGGCCTTTCCTCAGATTTGGTTTTGATCAATCAAAAGGGTGAAAATAGAACTGACCTGATTCCCAGTCCATTCTTAAATCAGTTTTCCAATTCACTCATCCGCTTGGAAATCAAAGACTCCACCATATGGCTTGATGCCACAGACCCCTATTTGACTTTTGGGATGATCCCTCCCAAAAAACTGGTCCCTCAAGGATTTCTTATTCGAAATGATGAGTCCAAGCTGGTCCCGATTGACCTACAGCATCAATCTGGGATAAGCCAGCAAATTAGGTTGGAAAAAGACTCTTTAGGAAATTGGGCTTACCGAATTGATTCCAAACTGGAAGGCCTTAGTGTCTTGACCCTGAGAGATCAACTTGCAAGCCCTAGTCCTGAATTAGAAGATCTAGAAGATGAATACTATGATGTCAGTTTGGAAGATCGGTTTCAAGAAGAGAAATTAATTATCTCACGAGCAAAAAAACCTGCATTTAAAGCCGATGAGGAATTAGTCATTCTGACACCTTTTAAAGAATCCATATTCTATGAAAATCCATTTCTTGAGCCCAGAAGAGTCTATCCAATTGATTTTGAATATCCATTTTATCAGCGGTTTCAATTTGAAATGGCCGTGCCCGAAGGGTTTGAATTGGACGAATTCCCTCCTTCTGTGAAGTTTGCAACTTCCAATCAGGAATTGACCTATGAAATGGAATCCGAGGTTAACGAAGGGTCTATCCGTTTAAATGGAGTCTTAAAAATTAACGTGAAAAAATTCTCACCCCGTGCCTATACAGATTTAAAATCCTTTGCTGAAAAAGTATCCGAAAGTGTGCAGTTTCCGGTAATATTGAAAAAGAAGGTGGATTAAGCACGAAGCTATAAAAGCGAGGAAAATTCGGTAATTTTCGAAAATCTATGGGCAACTACATTCACGGATATCTGACAGGAGAGCAAGATAGATTGCTGGAGCAGGCTGGCATGCTGGCTTCGTTAATTTATCCTTGGGTCGACTTTGCAGGAAGAAACAAAGTTCTGGAAGTGGGGTCAGGTGTAGGCGCTCAGACTAAGGTACTTTTGGAGCTTTATCCGGAGATGCACCTGACCTGCGTAGAGCTCGAAGCTTCTCAGATCGAAAAAGCTCGGATTAACCTTCAAAATTATGCGTCCTCTCGGGTTCAAATCATTCAGCAGGATGCACAGAACCTTGACTTGGAAGAAAAAAAATATGATGGAGCATTTATTTGTTGGGTTTTGGAGCATGTCTCCCAACCTCAACTTGTTATAGATTCAGTTTTTAATCATTTATTGCCTGGAGGGATTGTGTACATCACAGAAGTCTTCAACTCCAGTTTTCACTATTTTCCACAATGCGACGGTTTAGCAGCTTATTATAATGCCTTCAACGAATTGCAAAAAGAGAATGGAGGAAACCCGGACATAGGGCTTCAATTGGGAAACCTGCTTAAGAAATCAGGATTTGAGAACATAGAGCTGAAACCAGGTGGACTCCACCTCGATCAGAGCCAGCCTGCCCGACTGAAACAAATGGTCGAATATTGGAAAAAACTGATGAAAAGTGCTGCGGAAGAACTGATCCTTTGGGGAAAGATCGATCAAGCCACTGTGAAAGCTATGGAAACCGATTTGGATCAACTAGCCCAGCATCCTGAGGCAGTATTTTTCTATCAATTCATTCAGGCCAAGGCCTTCAAGCCATGATCAGGTTTTTGAAGCGAGTAGGTAGATTTTTGCTGAAGTTAGTTCTTGGATTTTTTGCCTTATCTATCCTTTCGGTATTTCTTTTCAAGTTTGTGGCAGTACCGATGACTCCCCTGATGCTCATCCGCACCTTTGAGCAAGCCACTGATGAAAAGCAATCTATCAAGCTGAGTAAAGATTGGGTTCCGGCTTCTGAAATTTCCAAGCATGCATTTCAGGCCGTCTATGCAGCGGAAGATCAAAATTTCCTTAACCACCACGGATTCGACTGGAAAGCTATGGAGAAAGCTTGGGAACAAAACAAAAAAGGAAGGCGAATCAAAGGGGCAAGTACCATCTCTCAGCAAACTGCAAAGAATGTCTTTCTTTGGCCAGCACGAACCTATCTTCGGAAAGGCTTGGAAGCTTATTTTACTGTTTTAATAGAATTGATTTGGGGAAAAGAACGGATTCTAGAAGTCTATCTGAATGTGATAGAAATGGGTCCGGGTATTTATGGAATCGAAGCTGCTGCTCAGACCTATTATGGAAAAACAGCCTCAGAGCTCAACAGAGCCGAAGCAGCCATGATCGCAGCAATTCTTCCCAACCCACGAAAATGGTCACCAAAAAAGCCAACCACCTACCTTAAAGGCCGACAATCCTGGATCCTTAAACAAATGGGTAACCTCAACCAATTGCCTGTAGGAAAATAAAAGTCGCTAAAAATTGTACTTTGTAAAGTCAATTTACTTTTTACATAGTTAAAATATTATTCGAAAAAAGTAAAGGACAACAAAATCGAAATTAAATTTGTTTTGAATTTTTATTTTGGCCCATTTCAGAATATTAAGGGAAGGTTAAGTTTAGGAAACACTTAGGTAAAAATCGCCCATTTCTGGCCAAAATCAGGCATTGAAAAAGTCAAGAATTTTTTATCCACATTTACGTTAATTTATCCACAGTTTTCAACACTATCAACTCATTAATCTGATTATCAGTTAATTAGATGATTACAAATTCGCTGAATTTTGTGGATAATAATAGCTAACTGAAATTTTTTATAGAAATCCACATCGAAAAAAGTGGATAAATTCAAAATCCAAATTTTATTCTAAAAAGGAATTAATCGTGCTTTTTAAAGATCAATTTTTTCCGGTAGGAATTGAATATACGAGACTTGGAAACAAAGCCCAAATAGCGTCCATCCTCAACTACGGGAAGATTCCATGCACCAGACTTTTCAAACTTATCCATAGCTTTTTGCATATTTTCATTAGAAAGTAGGATTTCAGGAGGACTGTGCATCAGACTCTTCACCTCTACTGTAGTTTGCTTCTCGGAGTCAAACATGATGTCCCGAATGTCATCTAGCGTGACAATCCCTCGAAGCTGTTGGTTTTCGTCTACAACAGGAAAAATATTTCGCTTGGATTGTTTTACTAGATTGATCAGGTCCTTCAACTTGGCATTAGGATGAATCGGCAATAAATCCCGCTCAATCACCTGAAGAATTGTAATCATGTCGAGAAGTTGCTGATCAGTTGTCTCTGGGAGGTGACGACCCTTTTCTTTGAGCTGTTGCGTGTATAAGCTGTCCTTTTGGTAGTATGTTTTTGTCGAAAATGAAATAGCTGATACAAACATAAGCGGGACAAAAAGCTCATATCCACCGGTGATTTCTGCTATCAAGAATATCGCCGAAAGTGGAGAATGCTGTACTCCCGCCATCACTCCGCACATAGCCACCAGGGTAAAATGAGCCAAGGGAAGCGGAATATGAAAGCCGAGCATATTTTTGCCGTAGGCAAACAAAAAACCTAGAATACCCCCCACGTATAGCGAAGGAGCAAAGATTCCACCTGCCCCTCCTGCACTCAAGGTGAGGGCTGATGCTACCGGCTTGATCAATATGACAAATGCTAAGAAAAAGAGAATTAGATAGGGGTTTTGAATGGCTGAGAAAAAAGGAGATCGGTCAAGTAGCTGATCCGAATTTCCTTCAATCAATAAATTCAATGTATCATACCCTTCTCCATAAATAGGCGGGAAAAAGAATAAAATAAATCCAAGCAAAGCGCCCCCATAAAGAATTCGGATCAATTGGCTTTCTAAGCCTTCCATGATCTTTTCGGTCTTCATGACCGCACTGGAAAAATAAAGTGAAATAATCCCACACAAAATCCCCAAAACCAAATAATAGGGCATATGAGAGGCCAAGAAGGTACCTTGAAGGTCAAATTTGAATAATTGATCTCTTCCGATTAAAACCATGGAAGTAAGGGACCCCATCACAGAAGCTATCAATAGCGGAATAAAGCTAGCCGTACTGATTTCCATCAGGATTACCTCAATTGCGAAAATCACCGCGCCGATTGGTGCACCGAATATGGCCGATATAGCTCCAGCGGCACCGCATCCAATGAGGAGGGTTCTTTTCTTCGCATTGAGATGCATCGATACTCCGATATTGGATCCAATAGCAGAGCCAGTAACTAGCATGGGTGCCTCCAAACCCACAGATCCGCCAAAGCCAACTGTCAGAGCCGAAGTAATGACCCGACTATAGGTTTTAATCCGTGGAATCAAGCTTTGCTTTTTGGAAATGGTAAAAAGTACATCCGGTATACCATGTCCGCCAAAGTCTTTGAAAATGTACTTGCTCAGCACGTAGGCTGCCGAAATTCCAATGATAGGATATAAAATGTACAGGAAGTTGGCATACTCGACATAAAAATCCTCTGTGAGGAAAACTTGTATAAAATGAACCGCTTTCTTGAGTATCACTGCCGCCAGCCCAGACAGGATCCCAATTACACCACTGAGGATCAAAATAAAATTTTGATTGCTCATGTGCCGGAGCCGCCAGATCAAAAGTCGCGCTATGAAATCATTTTTAGCCAAAGTGCTGAATAAGTGGATATACTGACAAAGTAAAAAACCTTGAACTCAAAGGAAAAAGAAAGGCTCAGAGATTTGAGCCTTTTTGATCGATATTTTTAAGACTGTTTAAAATCAGTTCAGCGACATCCAGGAAAAACCCCTTATCCTTCTGCCGAACCTCATCACTTGGCTGATGGTAGTCCTCATGATCTTCGACCCCAAAATACAGGTGAGGCACTTTTTCCTCAAAAAAAGCACCGTGATCTGAGGACCTCGTCCAATCATCCGATCCTGTACCGGGGATATCATGCCCAAATATCAACTTAGCATTACTGCCTAAGGCTGACTCTTCCAAAATTTCTTTGTATTCAGGATAATAATGAGTCCCCGAGACATAGATTTCATTTTTATCATTTCGGGAAATCATATCCATATTGACATTCAATAAAACCTGCTCCAGCTCAAATGGAAAATCCTGTACCAAAGCTCTTGCACCCTGCAAGCCCTTTTCTTCTGCGTCCAAGGCCGCAAAAAGCATAGAATGCTGTGGAGGATTCTCGGAGAAATAACGCGCCATCTCTATTAAGGCTGCCGTACCGGAAGCGTTATCATCTGAGCCATTGTAAATAGAATCACCTTGAGCATTTGGTCTCCCTATGCCGACATGATCAAAGTGAGCAGTCACTACAATGATTTTTTTACTTTCGGTCCCAGGTACGAAAGCCACCACATTATATCCTTCTATAGACTTCTGACTGCGTCTGTCCGTGAATCGAAACTCTTGTATAAAATCCGGATACTGAGAGTCCAGCCCCATCTCCTCAAATTGGGCTACGATATAGTCTCTAGCCAGTAAGTTTTCTTTTGTGCCAGATTCTCTTCCCTTCATTTCGTCAGAAGCAAGGTATTCTAAATGCTTCCAAAGTCTATCTCCATCGAGTGATTGAGAAAAAGAATTTTGAGCCGAAAATAAGGCGGCAATAATTAGGAATACTTTAAAGTGATGACGCATAGGCTGGCGAATTTTTCGTTATTTAATGGCGAAATTAAAAAGGAAGTAGCCCAGAAACGCGAATAAATGAAATATTTCTTTGGTCTTTTTGTCTTTTTTTGGCTGACCGAACCGGTAATCGCCCAAAGCGGCATACCTGAAAGCTTTTTTAATGGAAAGTCAGTAGTACTGGTTTCAGCCGATCCAGCTGCAAGACCGGTAATGGACTGGCAGGTAGTTGCCGACAGCGTCCACCAATATTTGGTAGAGGCAGGAGCAGATCCGGTAGCGTATTATGAATTGGAGCAGGTAGTTCTTTCGGAGGAAGTTCGCTCCGCTTATGCCAAAGCCTTTGAGCAGCGAATGATCAAAAACATCATTTTGGTTACCCGGCAAAAAAACCAAAGCAGTGTCCACACTGGTGAATTCACAGGCGACGCTCAAATGATCTCCTCCACGGCTTTATTTGGCACATCTGGAGGCAAACTTCAAGAGGCTGGTTCACTTTTCGCAGAGGCAGGAAAATCAAGACCTTCCAAAAACCTTCTGGTAATTGATGTTGCCGAATTTCCTGAAATGGCCGGAATGGAAAGCAACAATGCTCAGGCAGCCGCTAAATTTCTACCTAGAAATCCCCTTAACCTAGAAGTATTCAAACTAGGGATACCCCTAGAAGGCAGTAGTGCAGCGACAGGGTTTTTGAGCTTTTTCCGATATGATCTTTACGGAAAATCGCCCGAAGCCGTCCTAGCCGAACAAGCGGCCCAAAAAAATCAATTGGAATCCATCCTAGAATCGGTTTACCCACATGAGTACGTTTGGCTGACAGAATCTAAAACCGATCAAGAATTGATCAGAGATCGGGTTCAATTCTTGTTGGTTCGCGTAGAAGGACGGGAAGCCGACCTGAAAAAAAGCATGGGATTGGAAGCAAACCAGCAAACCGAGACACAAACAGTAGTCAAATATTACATCAAGCTCATCGTAAGAGATGAACTCTATATCGGACCCGAATGGGATGCGGATGAAGACTGGCGGGTAGCCTTGAGAAGCTTCTTGGAGAATCTAAAAAAATAAACCTCCCCGAAGGGAGGCTTGGTTGCTTTGAGAAATTTAGGGTGATTAAAGCAACTTTTACATCTTATATAAATGTATACATTTCGTAAACCAACAAACTATAAGAATAAAGAAGTGAAAAAAATATGAAAGTTCCTATTCACACAAAAATTTTTTTTACTAAAATTGACTTTTTCAAAATTTTTATAGAATAAATCCTATTTATAGAGATTTTTTTGGAGAAAGGGAATTAGAGCCAAAAGAACAGCCTGCTGATAATATTCAGTTCGATTTAGCTTCCCTTTGGTCAAAATGCCCACTGAACCTCCTTTTTGTTTGGAATTATCCTCAGAAAAGACCTCATCGTCAGCCTGACCTAGCTCCATTCCTCCCTTGACTAATTCCGCCACCTTTTCAGGCAAATAGAAAGTGCTTGTCTTTGCCTGTCCTTCTTTACCATTTTTATCCAAAACCCATACCCAGGCAAAAGCAAAAAGCCCTCTTGCATCTTCCTCTACACCGCCTTCTACTCCTACCCAATAATCTGCTTCAGGGAATGCAGCTTTAGCGGATTTGGCTCTATTCTGAGCTCCCAAAAGAGTCTCTTCTGCCCCGAATGGCTGATCTGAAACTCCCGAAGGAACATTGACACCGGTAATGTGAAAGGAACGATCAAAAGCCAAGGTAAAGGCATCTTCGGTACTTTGCAGCTTGACGGGATTGAGGCTCCCGACAATAATCAATTCTTTGGCCTGTTGGGTGAAATTCTCTCTTTTAGGTAGCTTCATTTGCAAAAAAGCCTAAGCTTAACGCTTAGGCCATGTTTGTATAGACATTGTTTACATCATCATCTTCTTCCAGCTTATCGATCAGCTTATTGATGATTTCCTCTTGCTCCTCATTGAGCTCCACCAAGGTGGTAGGAAAACGCTGAAAATCCGCTGAGATAACCTCAATTCCTTTTTCTTCCAAGGCCTTTTGCATCGTACCAAAGTCACCAAACTCTGTATAGACGAAAAGCTCTCCCTCATTTTCATCAATGTCGGTTAAGCCAAAATCGATCAATTCCAACTCCAACTCCTCCATGTCCCAATCTCCCTGTGCAAAACGGAAAACCGCTTTGTGATCAAACATAAAGCTTACTGAACCAGAGGTACCCAAAGAGCCTCCAAATTTGGTAAAGTAAGATCGGACGTTGGCAACGGTACGGTTGGTATTGTCAGTAGAAGTTTCCACGATCACAGCTATGCCGTGTGGACCGTATCCTTCATACACAATCTCTTCATAGTCCTTTTCATCTTTATTAGTAGCCCGCTTAATTGCCGCTTCGATGCGGTCTTTGGGCATCTGGGCACCCTTAGCGTTCTGAATGATGGTCCGTAGCTTGGCATTGCTATCGGGATCAGGTCCTCCCGCTTTGACGGCCATGACGATTTCTTTACCTAGTTTGGTAAAAACCTTGGACATTTTTGCCCATCGCTTAAATTTTCGCTCTTTTCTGAATTCAAATGCTCTTCCCATGGATTTGCTTGATTTGGGCCAAAAATAGCAAATCTTTTCTTTTTGTGGGCAGGAAAGTCATATCAAGCGAATGCAGTAAATTTTATAGCAAAAACTCGGTCCAAGCTCTTCTTTTCTCGTAAAAAGAAACAAAAACCCATGCAAGCACTCCAGGACTCTCCCCTACCCAATATTCCGGTTTCCCAAAATCCAAAAGTCGTCATCATCGGTGCTGGATTTGCTGGACTCAAACTCGCCCGAAGTCTCAACAAAAAGAAGTTTCAGGTAATCCTTTTGGATAAAAACAATTACCATCAGTTTCAGCCGCTATTTTATCAAGTAGCTACTGCTGGCTTAGAGCCAAGCGCGATTAGTTTCCCCTTGAGAAAGATTTTTCACCACTCGAAAAATGTCATCTTCCGCATGGCTGAAGTCCATGAAGTTGATTCAGAAAAAAAGCGGGTCATTACCAATCTCGGCTTTCTGGAGTATGATTATTTGGTTTTGGCTATGGGTGCAGACAGCAATTTTTTTGGAAATAAATCCATAGAAGCCTATTCATCACCGATGAAAACGGTCTCGGAGGCTTTGTACATACGAAACAAAATTATCTCCAACTATGAGCGGGCTATCAATATCGAAAAACCCGAAAACAGGCGCTCCCTCATGAATGTAGTGATAGTGGGAGGAGGACCTACAGGAGTGGAGCTTGCAGGTGCAGTAGCAGAACTGAGGAATAATGTTCTTCCCATCGACTACCCCGAATTGAGTTTTAAAAACATGAAAGTAGTCCTGATCGAGGCAGGGGAAAACTTATTGGGGCCCATGTCTGCAGAAGCGAGACAGAAAGCGAAGGATTATCTCGAAAAGCTCGGTGTAGAAGTCCGTCTCAAGACTCTTGTAAAAGACTATGACGGGAAATCTGTGAGATTGGAAAATGAGGAAACCATCGAAACAGAAACTCTGCTTTGGGCAGCGGGAATTAAACCTAATAAAATTAAAGGGCTACACGAGGAAATCTATGCCAAGAATGGTAGAATTCATGTGAATGAATATTCCGAAATCAATGGAATGAAGGATGTATTTGCACTTGGAGACATCAGCCTTTTGCAGGAAGAAAAGTACCCGAGCGGACACCCTCAGGTAGCGCAGGTAGCCTTGCAGCAAGCAGCACAGCTTGCAAAAAACCTTCCCAAAATTGAACGTGGAGAAAAGCCCTCTCCCTTCCACTATCGGGATCTGGGCTCCATGGCTACAGTAGGTCGGAAACTCGCAGTAGTGGATTTGCCATTCGTCAAGTTTCAGGGCTTGCTGGCTTGGCTCACTTGGTTATTTGTGCATTTGATGGCGATTTTGGGAGTCAAAAACAGGCTATTCATCTTCTTGGACTGGTCTTGGAACTATCTCAGCTTTGATCCAAGTCTTCGCTTGCTGATCAAACCCAAGTATGTCAGAGAATCCGAACGGGCTGAATTGATTGAGCAAAAGTGAATAAATGTTAAACTCAAGTTTAACTTCAAGGCCGAATAAACCTTGGAAATTTTTTGGAGTCAAATAGCCAAACAAACCACAAAAAGATGAAAAAGCTATTAGTCAGTATCGCAATGATTTTCTTGGTTTCTCTTGGTGCATTTGCCCAGCAACAGCGCCGAGGAGAGAGACCAGATCCGGAAGCAAGGGCCAAAATGATGACCGAGCGAATGGCCGAAGAACTCGGGCTGAATGAAGAACAGAAAGCCAAGATTCTAGAAATCAATTTAGTAAATGCTCAAAAAAGAAAGGCGGCAATGGAATCTCAAAGAGCTGATCGGGAAGCTCTGAAAGAAGAAATGAAAAAACAGGATGAGCAAATCAAAGAAATTCTCACAGAAGAGCAACGGAAGAAATGGGAAGAGTTAAAAGAAACTCGAAGAAGTCGAGGACCAAGAGGAGGTCAGATTGAAGACCGAGAGGAGTTTAGAAAGCGTCGAGGGGGTAACCTCTAGAACAAAAAAACCACCTTATTCCAGGTGGTTTTTTTTGCATTTTTCTAAGTTAAATTGTTTTATTCAGTGCTTTATCATCTTATATTTAGGATATTGAACTCCCTAATCTCATTTTCTATTTCGATGACAAGCTCAATTAGAATAGGTTGTATCTCTCTGCTACTCGCCTTTGTCTTTGCATGCGGAGGGAATGAAACACCTGAACCAAACCCAACTCAAGGCTCAATAAGTGGCTCGGTCTTTCTTTATGATGAAAGCTCCAATCGAGTGTCACCTGAGGGGATGAGAATAATTCTTGAACAGACATCTTCCACAGAAATATCCTCCTCAACCAATTCTGAGGGGAAATTCTCGTTTGAAAATATTCCTTTTGGGACCGTGAATCTGCGATTTGAAAAAGAAGAGTATGGGACTTTTAGAATCAACAACTTCTCCCACCAATCACTTTCTAGCCCAATTACTAATATTCCTTCGTTAGGTAAAAAATCATCCACTCAGATTACAGAATTGGAGATTGTTCCGGGGATCAACTCTTTCACAGCTAGAGTTTCCACTAGCCCAGCTGGAAATTCCTCAAATAGGCGCTATATCAGATTTTTCTTTTCCAAAGAGGATAATATTTCCAATGAAAATTATGAGGCTTTTTCTCCAATTTTTATTTCTCAGGAAAATCCCTTCGAGAGAACATTCAGTCGAAGCGAACTCAATGAATGGGGATTCAATCCTGAAGGAAATTTCTACGTTCGGGCATACGGTGAATCCTTCTGGTCAAACAATTATGATGATCCAAGCACTGGTAAAACCATTTTCCCAAATCTAAATCAGACTACGGTCGCGGCTGAAATGGTATCCGGGTTTTAATCCGAACAAACAAAAAAACCGCCCAAACGGGCGGTTGCTTGCTTTAAAGATTCAAATTTGAATCTGAACCTATTCAATTCCAGCAATCTCATCCTCCACATGGAAGAAAGACTCGTCTTTTTGAGGAAGAGATGATTCTCCCATCAGGAATTCATCCACTTTCACAGCAGCCTCTCTTCCCTCTGAAATTGCCCAGACAACCAGGGACTGTCCTCGCCGCATATCTCCAGCTAGAAATACCTTTGAATTGCTACTTTGGTAATTCTTGGATTTTGGAAGGGTATTTTCCATGGTATCTACTCCAAAAGCTTCCAAAAGACCATTTTGGGCAGGTCCGGTATAACCAATAGCTAAGAATGCCAAATCACATGGAACTACTCTATCTGTTCCGGTTATTTCTTCAAAGGTCATTTTACCATCCTTCTCCATCCATTCGATATCCACTAGTTTTAAGCCAGTCACCTCTCCGCCCTCATTCCCAATAAACTCCTTGGTCAGGATGGAGAAAACTCGCTCAGCCCCTTCCTCATGGGAGCTGGAAGTCTTAAGGGTCATCGGCCATTCAGGCCAAGGATTCAGAACAGTTCGCTGTTTGGGTGGCTTGGGAAGCAATTCCAACTGTGTGATTGAAGCGGCTCCATGCCTATTGGAAGTACCGATACAGTCACTTCCGGTATCGCCTCCACCGATTACTAAGACATGCTTTCCTTTTGCAGAAATTGGGTTTTCTTGGATTTCTCCTCCGATTACCTGATTCTGTTTTCCAAGAAAATCCATCGCAAAGTGGACTCCTTTTAGATCAGAGCCTTTGATATTCAGTGCACGCGGCTGTTGGGCTCCCGTTGCAATCAAAACTGCATCAAAGTTTCGGAGAATATTTTCTGCCTTGATATTGAATCCGACATCGGTATTGCAAATGAAAATCACACCTTCCTGTTTCATAAGATCAATGCGGCGATCGATTACCCACTTTTCAAGTTTGAAATCCGGGATCCCATATCGGAGCAAACCTCCCGGCTTTGCATCCTTTTCAAAAACAGTAACCTCATGCCCAGCTTGGTTGAGCTGATCTGCAGCAGCCAAACCCGCCGGTCCAGAGCCAATCACCGCTATTTGCTTTCCAGTTCGAGTTTGAGGAGGATTAGGCTGAATCAATCCTAATTCATAAGCCTTTTCGGCAATATTCTTCTCGATTAACTCGATGGCTACCGGGTCCTTGTTGATTCCCAAGACACAACTTGCCTCACATGGAGCGGGGCAGATTCTCCCTGTAAATTCGGGAAAATTGTTCGTGCTTTTCAAGATTTGAATTGCCTGCTCCCATTCTTTATTGTATACCGCGTCGTTAAACTCCGGAATTACATTTCCCAGCGGACAGCCCTGATGACAAAAAGGAATACCGCAATCCATACAGCGTGCTGCTTGATGATTGAGCTTTTCCTCAGGAAAGTCCTCATAGATTTCTTTGTAATCTCCAACCCGCTCTTTGGGGTCTCTACTGATTGGCAGCTCTCGCTGAAATTGTAAAAATCCTTCTTTCGCTCCCATCTTATGCCAATGTTTTTGATTGTTCTTTTGCTCTTTTTTCCAATACCGCCTTGTAATCCCTCGGAATTACCTTGATGAATTTCAGGCTTTGCTTTTCCCAATCGTCTAGAAATACCTGACCAAGCTGACTACCAGTAAGCTTCACATGCTTTCTCAAGAACGATTGGATGGTCTCTAGATCCTTTTTGGTAAGTGGATCTACATCCACCAACTCAGGGTTTATTTCTGTGATAAAATCTTGAAGTATGTAGGCGATTCCTCCACTCATACCTGCAGCAAAATTCCGACCTACCTCGCCTAGATTAATCATCAGTCCACCGGTCATATATTCACAACCATGATCACCGATGCCTTCCACGACGGTCTTTACTCCAGAATTTCTCACACAGAAACGCTCTCCTCCCTTTCCATTGATAAATGCCTCACCAGAAGTCGCTCCATAAAAAGCCACATTACCGATGATGATATTTTCCTCTGGTTTGAATCGTGCATTTCTGCTTGGATAGACTGTCAACCTTCCTCCGGAGAGTCCTTTTCCGAAATAGTCGTTAGCCTCTCCTTCTAATTCAAAGCTGACGCCTTTGGTCAAAAACCCACCGAATGTCTGTCCTGCGGATCCAGTGAATTTGATCTGAATCGTATCATCCGGCAAACCGGGACTACCATAGATTTTAGAAATTTCGTTGGAAAGCATCGCTCCCACGGCACGATCCGTATTTTTGATTTGAAATGCCCCAGTGACTGGAATTCCCTGCTCTAGAGAAGGTTTTGCCGCTTCAATTAACTTGGTATCCAATACTTCGGACAAGTCCCAATCCTGATCGATTTGCTTGTGAATACCTACATGATCAGGCACCTCCACTTTGTGGAAAATCGGTGATAAATCCACCTTGTCCCACTTCCAGTGATTCAGATGTCCGGTAGACTGAAGGACATGACTTTGACCGACCATTTCATCCACCGTGGCAAAGCCCAAAGAGGCCATGATTTCCCGAAGGTCCTGGACTAGGAAGTGAAAATAATTCACCACATGATCAGGATCCCCGGTAAATAGCTTTCTCAACTCCGGATTTTGGGTAGCAATTCCAACAGGACATGTATTCAAGTGACACTTTCGCATCATGATACAGCCTTCGACCACCAAAGCAGCTGTAGAAATACCCCACTCTTCTGCACCAAGTAAAGTAGCGATAGCCAAGTCTCTTCCTGTACGGACCTGACCATCAGTCTGCAATACAACTCGGCTCCGAAGATTATTTTTCACCAAGGTTTGATGAGCTTCAGAAAGCCCAAGCTCCCAAGGTAAGCCCGCATGGCGAATGGATGAAAGTGGCGATGCGCCCGTACCTCCATCAGCTCCAGAGATCAAAATGACATCTGCCATTGCTTTTGCTACTCCCGCAGCGACAGTACCAACACCGGCCTGGGAGACCAATTTCACATTGATTCTGGATTTTCGATTGGCATTTTTCAAATCATAGATCAACTGAGCTAAATCTTCAATCGAATAAATATCATGGTGTGGCGGCGGGGAAATCAATCCAACGCCTGGAGTCGAATGGCGCACTCGCCCGATCCAATCATCTACTTTATGCCCCGGAAGTTGACCTCCTTCCCCAGGCTTGGCTCCTTGGGCCATTTTTATTTGTAACTCGTCTGCGTTTGCCAGATAGTTACTCGTCACTCCAAAACGACCTGAGGCCACCTGCTTGATAGCAGATCGTTCCCAATCACCATTTTCTTTTCGCTCGAATCGAATTTCGTCTTCTCCTCCCTCACCCGAATTGCTTTTCGCACCAATCCGGTTCATGGCTATCGCCAAGGTGGTATGAGCTTCATGTGAAATCGAACCGAAGGACATGGCTCCTGTAGCAAAGCGTCGCAAAATCGACTCCGCAGGCTCCACTTCTTCGATCGGAATAGAAATTCGCTTTTTGAATTCAAAAAGCCCTCTTAGAGTCAGCGCATCCTTGCTTTGCTCATTGATTTTAGATGCAAATTTTTTGTACAGACCGTAATCATTAAGTCGCGTGGACTTTTGAAGCAAATGAATCGTCTCAGGGTTGAATAAGTGTTTTTCTCCCTTTCGCTTCCATTGATATACCCCTCCTGTTTCCAAAATCGGGCTATTGCTATGATAAGCTGCTCGATGACGAATCAAAACCTCCTCTGCAAGCTCATCAAAAGAAACTCCGGAAATTCGGGAAATAGTCCCTTTGAAACATCGATCAATCACCTCAGGCCCTAATCCAATCGCTTCGAAAATCTGAGCTCCTTGATAGGACTGAAGCGTAGAGATTCCCATTTTTGAAAGCACCTTAAGCAAGCCTTTGCCAATGGCTTTTTGATAATTGGAGAAAAGCGCCTTTCGATCTTTGATCTCAGGGAATTGTCCTTTCTCATACATGGAAAGTAAAGATTCCAATGCCAGATAGGGGTTGATGGCCGAAGCACCATATCCAATCGCTGTCGCAAAGTGATGCGTCTCTCGAATATCCCCCGACTCTAAGACCAATCCAGCCTTGGTCCGGATTTTCTTTTTCACCAAGTGATGATGAACTGCTCCAATAGCCAACAAAGAAGGAATAGGAGCCCATTCTTCATCACTGTTTCGGTCAGAGATAATGAGAATATTTTTCTTCGCTGCAATGGCTTCTTCAGCTGCTTTGCAAAGGCTATCTAAGGCTTCTAGCAGTCTTCCCGGCTGATGATCTGCCTTGAAATGTGCAAACAGCTTCTCGGAACGATAGCCCTGAGATTCCATGTTTTGAATCTTCTCAAGAGATTCATTCAGGAGCACCGGTTGAGAAATATGGATCTGCCGGGTGTGCTGCGGACTTTCTTCCAAAATATTGTAGCCTTCCCCAATTCTGGTGAAAAGAGACATCACCAATCGCTCTCTTATCGGATCAATCGGCGGATTACTAACCTGCGCAAAAAGCTGCTTGAAATAATTAGCGATATGCTGGCTCTGCTTGCTCAAAACCGCCAAAGGAGTATCTGCCCCCATCGACCCCAACGCTTCCTGACCATTGCCTCCCATAGGAGCAAGGACCACTTTGAGTTCCTCGGAAGTGTACCCAAAGACTGTTTGGCATTTCTTGATATTTTCAGTGGAGTATGGATGAGTCAAGACTTCCGGATCAGGCTCAAGACGAAGCTTAATTCGCTGTTCATTGACCCATTTTTCGTAGGGCTGACTCTGACAGATTTCAGACTTGATATCCTCGTCAAATCTTACCTTTCCTTGTTTCAGGTCTGCTAAAATCATTTTCCCGGGACTGATTCTTCCCTTTTGAACAATGGTAGCTTCCCGGATAGGCAAAGCTCCAGCTTCGGAAGAAAGCACCAATCGCTCGTCTTTCGTAATGAAATAACGAAGTGGGCGAAGTCCATTTCGATCCAAGGTCGCACCTACATTTTCCCCATCGGTGAATAAAAGTGCTGCCGGACCATCCCAAGGCTCAACCAAGGAGGCATGAAACTTATAGAAAGCCTTTCGGTCTCTATCCATGACCTCATTGTCCTGCCAAGCTTCCGGCACGAGCATCATCATGGCATGGGAAATGGACCTTCCGGTGAGAGACAGCAGCTCGACCATTGCATCCAAATTAGCTGAATCCGAATTCAACTTATTGGTGATCGGCATCAGCATCTGAAGCTCTTCGTCCGAGAAGAACTTAGACTTCATCAGCGTCTCTTTGGACTTCATTTTATTCAGGTTTCCCCGAATCGTATTAATCTCTCCATTGTGAGATAAGCATCTAAAGGGCTGTGCCAGACGCCAATTTGGGAACGTATTGGTAGAAAACCTGGAGTGTACGATCGCAAAAGCGGATTCGATTTTACTATTCTGTAGATCCTTGTAAAAAGGTAAAACTTGATCTGTACGAAGCTGCCCTTTATATATAAGTGTTTTGCTACTCAGTGAAGCAAAGTAGAAAGACTGGTTTACACCCGGAATATTCTGATTGATATGAGTAGTCGCATGGTTTCGTAAAACATATAATTTACGCTCCAAATCCAATCCCGTGAGTCCCTTTTTATGCTTAACAAAAAGCTGCTCAATATTTGGCATCACTTCCAAAGCGCCTGAACCCGGTACAGTCTCATCAACGGGTACTGGTCTGTAGCCTATCAGCTCAAAACCAAGCTCATCGATGATGGCATTGAGCTGTGCTTTTGACTTCTGGAAAAGCTGCTTATTTCTGGGAAAAAAAGTCATACCCACTCCGTAAGAGCCTTTTTCGGGTAATTCTATTTCCGTTCTTGCTGTGATATCCTTCAAAAAATCGTGCGGGACTTGGATCAAAATCCCTGCTCCGTCTCCCGTTTTGGGATCTGAGCCTCTTCCTCCCCGGTGTTCCATATTGCTCAACATAAACAACGCATCACTGATCGTTTCATGTGTCGCTTGAGCTGTCAAATCCACCACCGCTCCGATACCACAGGAATCATGTTCCAGATCGGGACGGTACATTCCATTTTGCATATATTTTACGATTTAATAGGTTCAAAATTTTCGAAAAATTACTAAAAAATTTCCTTTTTTTAAAATAAAGGCAATAGATCACCTTTATGGATGATTTATTTTTTAGAAAATCAATTTTTTTTGAATTTTCGGCAATTGAATTTTTAAAGAAAAAATAAACCTACTTTCAATAAATTGATCAATTTTTTGGAAAAGGTAGGTGAAAATTAAACCAGTTTTTGGGTAAAAATCAAATTAGTCAGGCAAACAGGTTTATTGGTGATTTATTAAAAAAATTATCTACAAATAATCAGATGACTTCTCAAACTGGGGACAGTCTAATTATTCAACCAAATTTTATTTTGCTAAAATGGAAATAAGCCGAATTAAGCTCAATCAATGTTCTCGCCTATCCCATCCTTCTCACTATGTCTGATGTGGACTTTGACTTTCTTGATTCGACGAGTATCTACAGCTAAGATGGTAAATTCAAAATTTTCAAAACCGATCTTGGTGCCGTTCTTAGGGAGTTTACTGTTCAGCTCAAGCAATAAGCCTCCTAGAGATTCACTTTCTCCCTTCACATCGTCAAAAATCTGCGAGTCTAGCTCAAGCTTTTTGCAAAAGTCATTTAATGAAATCTTTCCTTCAAAAATAAAGGTTTGAGGATCAAGTTCCTTAAAGAAAAAGTCGTCTGCATCATCAAACTCATCATTGATCTCTCCTATGATTTCCTCAATCAAGTCCTCTAAAGTCACCAAACCTGAAGTGCCGCCATATTCATCTACCACGATGGCCATATGCACCCGCTTTTGTTGAAAATCCTTCAAGAGGGAATCAACCTTTTTGTTTTCGGGCACAAAGAAACTCTTCCGGATAAGCTCTTGCCAGGCAAAATTCTCATCCCGCTCGATGTAAGGCAATAGATCTTTGATGTATAATATCCCCTGAATATTGTCAATAGTCTCATGAAAAACCGGAATTCTGGAATAGCCACTTTTATTGATCTTATCCATGAGTTCATGAAAATCCATCTCTGTATCGACAGCTGTGATTTCCATTCGGCTTCGCATCACCTGACGCACCGTAAGCGTACCAAAATTCACGATGCCTTTCAAGATCTCACGCTCCTCAGTAGGGGTATCCTCCGTGGTAAGCTCCAAGGCCTGATTCAATTCCTCCACCGAAAGCGTGTAACCTCTCTTTTCAATCCGTCTCTCAATAAGGTTGCTGATGGACATTAAGAAAATGGAAATCGGCTTCAATACAGAAGCAAAAAGATTCATGGTTGGGGCCATTCCAAGGCTAAATTCCTTTCTAGCTTTATTAGCATAGACCTTAGGGACAATTTCCCCAAAAAACACAATGGCAAATGTAATTCCGACGGTCTGCACTAATATGACAATGATGCCTGTTGTATTCATCCCGAAAATAGTCCACACCACAAAGGTTGTCAGGGTCACAATGGCAATATTGATCATGTTATTCAGGATCAATATGGTGCTAAGTAATACCTTCGGACGCTTGAGCAAATCAAGAACAGTTTTGCTTTTCGGAGTATCTTGATTGTACAGATCATCGAGATCATCATTATTTAATGAGAAAAAAGCAACCTCAGAACCTGATACCAGGGCAGAACAAATAAGCAAAAGGATAAAAATCACTCCGTTGATTAGGAGGTAAGTAGGGCTGATTTCAGCGATTTGAGCGAGTAAGTAGGCACTCGGGTAAGGGTCGTCCATGGACAAAACACGATGGTTAGTGCAAAATTACAAAATCCCCTGAATATTTCAGGGGATTGGATTAAAACGGGAGATCATCATCATCGTCGGAAGGCGCTGAGATATCTGGTCCTGCCTCGGCTTTTGGTTGATTTGCCATTGGGTTTGAAGCAGGTTTATTTTCAGAATAAGCTCCAGGAGCTCCTCCGCCCGGATTATCTGACTTGGAACCGAGCATGGTAAAGCTTAGCACACGAATCTTGGTTCGCTTTCGGTTATTCCCCTCTTGGTCTTGCCAAGTATCAGACTTTATTTTTCCTTCGACATAGAGCTGCATTCCTTTTTTAAGGTATTGCTCGGCGATTTTCGCTTGTCCGCCCCAAAGCTCCAAATCATGCCACTCAGTCTGCTCCACCCGATTTCCATTTCGGTCTTTGTAAGACTCTGTGGTTGCAAGTCGAAGATTGGCTACTACATTATCTCCTTCTAAATACTTGACTTCTGGGTCCGCACCGAGATTTCCCAAAAGAATAACTTTATTAACTCCTGCCATGATTTATTTGCTTGTTTTTGATTGAAAATTGAAGTTAATCAAAAGCCCTGATCGGTCAAAAAATTAACAATCAACTTGGGCTTGGCGAGGTATTCGATTTTTTCCTCCTCTACTAATAGATATCCTTCTTGCTCAGCCCAATTCTCAAGACTCGAACGGTTTTCATCTGGAATTTCAATCTCGGAAAATTCTGCATGCAGGCGCTGATGGGACAAAATATGTCGGTATTTTTTGGGAAACTTCTTTGGTTCACCAGCTTTTAGCGGAATGGCTAACCCTTCTTCTAGCGACTCCTTCTCCTTTTCAATCACCGGAAAATCAAACAGGCCTTCCCAGATATCTCCAGAGCTACGTTTTTTCCAGACCCAGCTTTCTCCACAGCGAATGACAAAATAATGCAGATGCCTGTCCCGAACTTTAGTTTTATTGATTTTGACTGGAAGATCATTGACGAGTTGATTATTGAAGGCAAAGCAAGAGGCTTGAATCGGGCAATTCACACAGTCGGGCTTATTGGGCACGCAAAGCCTTGCCCCAAAATCCATCATCGCCTGATTGTATTCAGCAGGATTGTCTTGAGGGATCAACTGATCGGCCAATTCTTGAAATTCCCGCTTCCCTTTTCCGCTGGCAATGTCTGTTTCGATCCCGTAAACTCGGGCAAGCACCCGAAATACATTTCCATCCACTACCGCTTTGGCTTCAGAAAAAGCAAAACTCGCTATCGCCGCTGCCGTGTAGGTTCCCACCCCTTTAAGTTTTAAAAGCTCCGAATACGAATTGGGAAACTCTCCTGCCCTTTCAAACCAGATTTGCTTGGCACAAAAATGCAAGTTTCTGGCCCGACTGTAATATCCCAATCCTTGCCATAGTCTCAGCACTTCTTCCTCTGGTGCCTCTGCCAGGTCTTTGACCGTGGGATACTGCTCCACAAACTTGTAATAATAAGGTAGGCCTTGCGCCACTCTGGTTTGCTGCAAAATGATTTCCGAAAGCCAAATTTTATAGGGATCAGTGGTGCCTCTCCAAGGTAATTCTCTTGGATTTGTACGATACCACTTGAGAATTTCTTTTGAAAAGGCTTGATTATCAGTTGATTTAAAATTCATTTGCTAAGAATAGGTCCAGCACAAAACTGGTTAATTTTTATGGATTTGTTTTTTAATTGAGCAGGTTCTCGTACATTTGCAGTCCCAAAAACACTTGGTTAATAGGTTGTTAAGCTTATTTAATAATTTCTAAATCTAAATCACCGTGACAAAAGCAGAAGTAATCACCAAAATCTCGGACATGACCGGGATCCAAAAGGATGATGTTACCCAGACAGTTGAAGCGTTTTTCAGCGTGGTCAAAGAATCCATGGCTGAAGGCGAAAACATTTATGTAAGAGGCTTTGGTAGCTTTATCAACAAGAAAAGAGCGAAAAAAATCGCTAGAAATATTTCTAAAAATACTGCCATTGTCATCGATGAGCATTACATCCCGGCTTTCAAGCCTTCTAAGGTGTTTATCGAAAAGATTAAAAGCAGTGACAAAATCAAAGAATTAGCTCCACAAGAATAGGTCTTAGGAGAAATTTGAAATGAAAAAAACACAGCTTATCCTCATTGTCGTCGGCCTTTTGGCAATAGCAGGGCTTTATTCCCTCCCAAAATTCGTCGTGGACAATGAGGGGCAAGCTGAAACAGCCACAGCACAGTCTTCTGCTGAAACTACTTCCGACCCTGCCGCTATGCATGAGGCAGAGTTAAGTGAAGAAGCCGAAAGAAGTCTTGCTGAATTGCGGTCCAAAGTAAGCAGTGAAGAAATTTCCTTGGAAGAACTGGAGCAAATGGCTGAACTTTACAAAGAAAAATCCTTGTACGACAGTGCGGGGTATTTTCTATCTTTGGCGGCAGAGCGATCTGATGAGATTTCTTGGGACGAAAAAACCGGTAATGCCTATTTTGAGGCTTTTACCTTTGCCTTGAACCCTGAGAAAGTCGAAGCTACCGCCCAACTCGTCCGAGAGTACCTCGGCACTGTGCTGGAAAACGATCCGGCACGCAGTGATTTGAAATCAAAAATAGCCATGACCTATGTGTCATCTTCCAATCCCATGCAAGGCATTATGATGCTTCGGGAGATTTTGGAAGAAGACCCTCAAAATGAGGATGCGCTTTTCAATATGGGCATCCTATCCATGCAGTCCGGACAGTATAAGCGGGCCGTGGAGCGATTTGAGGAGTTAATTAACTATCACCCTGACAATCTTCAGGGGCAGTTTTACTTAGGTGTAAGCTATTTCGAAGCCAATCAAAGAAATAAAGCAAGGGCTCAATTCGAAGCAGTGAAGGACATGACACAGGATGCGATGATTCTGGAAAGTGTGCAAAGCTACCTGGATAGGCTCTAAATAAAATTGTATCACTTTAAAACAACAAGACTATGCCTTGCGGAAAAAAAAGAAAAAGACATAAGATCTCTACGCACAAGCGTAAGAAAAGACTAAGAAAAAACAGACATAAGAAGAAGTAATACACTTCTTCTTATACCCGTTTTTAGACAAAAACACACGTTCATTTACATAGTATAAGACTAGATTTTGAGTACGGAATTGTTAATTGATTCTGCTCAAAACGGAAGTCGGATTGCCCTCCTTCAGGACAAAAGCTTGGTTGAACTGCACTCAGAAGGTGTAGACAATCAGTTTAAAGTGGGAGACATCTACCTGGGTACGGTAAGGAAAATAGTCAATGGGCTGAATGCAGCTTTCATTGATGTCGGCTACGAGAAAGATGCCTTCCTTCACTACCAAGACATGGGTCCCAATATTCGAAGCTTGCAGAAGTTCACCAAAATGGTGCGCAACAACAATTATTCGAATTACAACCTGAAGGGCTTTGAAAACGAGCCGGAAATAGACAAGATTGGAAAGATTTCTAACATCCTGTCTAAAAATAACCAAGTGCTCGTACAGGTTGTCAAAGAACCTATTTCAACGAAAGGCCCCCGACTATCTTGTGAGCTCTCTCTTCCTGGTCGCTACCTCGTTCTCGTTCCATTCTCAGATACAGTCAATGTATCCAAAAAGATTCGAAGCAGTGACGAGCGAAAAAGACTTTTGAGGCTTATCACTTCTATCAAACCTGCCAACTTCGGAGTAATCATCCGGACTGTGGCCGAAGGTCAGTCAGTCACCGAACTGGACAAAGACCTTCGAAACCTTCTCAATAATTGGGAAGAAGGGATGAAAAAGCTGCTAAAAGCCAAGAGTCGCGACAAAATTATTGGAGAGATGAGTATGGCCTCCTCACTAGTGAGAGACCTGCTCAATGAATCCTTCGATGCAATCACCGTAGAAGAAGAATCTACCTACGATCAGATTAAATCCTACATCAGGACAATAGCTCCTGAAAAAGAAAAAATTGTCAAGCTTTACAACGGTAAGGCTAAATTATTTGAAAGTTTTGGGATCGAAAAACAGATCAAAAGTCTGTTTGGACAGACGGTCAGCTTACCACAAGGAGGCTATGTGATCATCGAGCACACAGAAGCGCTCCATGTCATTGACGTCAATAGTGGCAATAAATCCAATCAGGAAAGCGACCAAGAATCTACCGCTTTGAAGACCAATATGGTTGCAGCCAAAGAGATCGCCAGACAGCTTCGCCTCCGGGATATGGGAGGTATCATCGTAGTCGATTTTATCGATATGAAGCGGGCCGAAAACAAAAAGGCCATCTATGATGCGATGAAAAACGAGCTGAAGGCAGACCGGTCCAAACATACGGTTCTACCGCTGACAAAATTCGGATTGATGCAAATCACCCGTCAGCGTGTCCGTCCAGAGGTCAATATTGTCACTAAGGAAGTCTGCCCTGCCTGCAATGGCACCGGCAAGATTCAAGCTTCCATTTTGGTGGCAGACAAACTGGAGAAAGACCTGGAGCACCTGCTGACCATGCAGAATATCGCCAAAGTCCAAATCGGACTGCATCCATATCTGCATGCCTACTTTACCCAAGGCATCATGAGCCGAAGGGTCAAGTGGTTTTTCAAATATTACAAATGGATAAAACTGATCAAAGACTCTTCCCTACCGGTGACGGAATACAGATTCGAAGATGAATCTGGAGAGGAAATAGAACTTAAAGTAAAAAGCGAGACTGAATAAGTCTCGCTTTTTTTATCATTTCATTTTTGAAAAATCCAGTCTTACGAAACCCACTTTTTCTTCTACTCCTAAATTTCCAATGGAATAATAGAATCCAACAGGGGTAGAAAACCCATTCCGATTTTCAGGCATATCGACTTCACCGAGCTTTTCAAAATCTTCGCTCAAGACGATTAACTTCACTTTGTATGGCCCCTTCGATTCTCGAACAGACTCAGGCCACAAACCTGTAATTACCTGCCTCAGATACACTTTTTGCACTGGGTCAAAAGATACCCAAACATACCTGCCTGAGTTATGGTCCGGTAAAAACACTGTATAGTCTCCTTGCTGCTCTGTTCTTCCCTTCAAAATTTCCAGCTTCTCATCCATAGATGCATTCACCCATTGGCTTTTCTCTTCGGAGATCACAAGCAAACTATCCAAAACCGGAAATGAAACTATTGTCTTTCCGCTCTTTGGGTTAAAAAAATGACTGTAAGGTCCAAGATTGGGATCATCGTAATAGTCTATGAGTTTTTCTGGAAAAGAAAAAGTAATGTGACTGCTAGTCTGATCATCGAGATTATATCGCAAGATCCAGTTTTGATAATCCATAATTTCCTCCTTCAAAACGAAAGGTACATCTGCGATAAGCAATTCATTTCCGATTTGGGAAATTGGATTATTGGGAACGGTAGTATAATTCACATACAGCCTTTCGGAGGGAACTCCAGGCAACTGCCATCGAGAAATGACTTCTCCTTCGAAATTTGCCTGCATCAACTTTGTCTCTGCATCTATGATAAAGATCCCTTCCTTGGTAATGACATGCTTGAAGGGACTATCTCCTACTCCATCGGGACCTTCCCGCGTATAAAACCGCTCTGATACTTTCTTGCCCTCCGGAAAGCTCCATCCAAGCAATTGCCTATTTTGAAAATCAAATAAATAAGCTCCCGAGTCTGTATCCATATAGGTCAGTGACTGAGAAATATTGGCGACGCCCTCATCCTTTTCCAGAACCAAAGTATCGACAATCAGGTCCTCAAAACTGAAAACCGGACTTTCCTTTTCTGGCTCCGAACATGAAAAAGTAATGACCACACATATCGCACCTACTATTTTCCCTTTCATCCTAAAGTTTGATAAACTCAAAAACTGACCAATTTTCCAATACCCTTGGGTCTGTATCACTTCCAAATAATGGATCTCTAAGCATCAACTTTTCCACTCGAATCTGATATCGACCAGGACTTAAATAACTTACATCAATAAGTGATTGATAAACCCGCTGTCCCGATCCAGCCAGCCGATACTTTGCCCAGCCATTCACAGAAATAAGCGAATCATTCACATAAATCCGGTGCAGATCCGCTGTTTGATTTAACGCATGCCATTGTAAGGAATCAAGTGTTGAAGAGAAATCACTTTTAATCAATTCCATCATTTTTTGATCCCCTTCGTATCTGGCAACTCCTAATCTCAAATGCTTATCTGACACCTCTTCACTAGATAAAAAAGCCCGTGGAAATCGTTTATCAGATTCATGCTGAGACTCAAAATAGAGATTTTTTGCCGGCCAGTCTACTTCATGATCGAGCATATTTCGCTCATTAAAAAACAAGGTAAAATCTCTTACATCAGTCACGATGATGGGAGCAGCAAGCATAAAAATCAATACTATATACCCTATGGAATACCATTTGCCCAAGTTACTTTGATAAATCGCGGAAATGGAAGCAACGATAGATGTGGAATACCAGGATTTAAATTTTGTCTTCTTTTTGCTGAGCATCAATAGGGCAAAAAGAACCAATGTGATCATAAAAAAGAGATAAACCTGTAAAAATGTAAGGTCTAACCAAAGGTAAATAGCAACCAGCAAACCCAGATATAAGGTGATGGCCAAAAATGTTATGGATAGTGAAACGGGAAAGGCAAAGGTAGAACTACAGATTCGTTCTAATCGAAGAACCATAGCATCAGGTGAATGATAATCAAAGCCCTGGCCGGACTTAAATAGCTTTTCTTGAATGACCCCTTTTGGAAATGCATAGCTCAAGCCCAAAAGTCCAGCCCACATAAAGCGCAAACCAAGATGGACTACAAAAAAAATTTTGAATACACTGATGATAGCAGTCAGGTAGATTAAAACAAGCCAGCTAAGCATACTACCTACTCCCACTTCCTGAATCAGAAATGCAGCGAATTCATAGACCCTAGAAGGAAACGCGAATAAAAAGGCGAGGATAATACCCGAAATAATAACCTCCGGCTCCCAGCTATTACGCTGCAATTGTTCGAGCCAGCTTAGCTCTTCATTCTTTCTGCTACTATCCGAATTGGAATTCATTTTTAAAAGTTAAGTCCTAGACTCTATATATCCCAATCATTGATCAAGCCAAGCCTTAAATTCACTCACTTTTTCCCTACTGACAAGAATATCAGGATCTTCACAACCCTGTAATTTAATCTTAAGGCGACTGTTGGAGTAGGTGAATACCGCTTCGATCGCTTCCAAAGAAGCGAGGTATTTGCGATTCAGCCTGAAAAAGCGAGTTGGGTCGAGTTGACTCTCCGTTTGCTCCAAAGTCTGATCAATGACATACTTTTTCCCAGCCCAGGTTTGCAAAAAAGTCACTCGCTCTTCACTGAAAAAGAATGCTACCTCATCTAAAGGCACACTTTGTATTTTGTCTCCAAAACTCACCAAAAATCGGGATTTGAAGCGTATTGATTGCGGTTTGAGTAATTGCTCGAGAAGTCGTCCGTCTAGCTGACTAGGAAGCTGGTTTTTCCGATACTTATCGACCGCCCGAGCCAATTCTTCCGGATCGATAGGCTTGAGCAGGTAGTCTACGGCATTTACTTGAAATGCTTTAATCGCATACTGGTCAAAGGCCGTGGTGAATATTACAGGTGAAGAGACTGGGTTTTTCTGAAAAATCTCAAAACTCAGTCCGTCTGCCAATTGAATATCACAAAAAATCAAATCCGGCTCTGAATGTTCAGAAAGCCAACTCAGCGCCGAACGAACACTATCCAAATTGCCCTCAAATTCTGCTGAAGGAAAATGGATTTTCAGCAAAGAAAGAAGCCTCTTCGCCGCAGGATTTTCATCTTCAATGATCAGTATTCTCATTGCTCAATCTTTATCAAAGGGAGGATTACTAAAAATTCGCTTTCACCTTTTTTGATGGTAGGAGCCTTTGCATTGAGAAGCTTATAGCGCTTCAAAATGTTTTCTAAACCTATTCCTGTGGAGCTTTCCTCAACTTGATTTTTGAGTTGTAGCGTATTACTTACCCATAGTTCGTTCCCCTTTTGGCGAATATCGATAAACAAGGGGTTTTCCTTGGAAGCCACGTTATGTTTAATGGCGTTTTCGAGAAGCAACTGAAGAGATAAAGGCGGTAAATAAAACTGCTGTCCCTTTTCCTCCTCCATTCTAAATTGGAGGTTTTCTTCAAAGCGGATTTTCTGTAAATCCAGAAAGTTTTTAGCAAAGTCCAACTCCTTTTCCAAGGAGACTAGCTCCTCTTGCTGCACTTCTAGCACATAGCGGTAGATTTTGGAGAGTTTTTGGATAAAAGCAGCAGATCGATCGGCATCTTCATAGACCAGATTGGTGAGGACATTCAAGGAATTGAAGAGAAAATGAGGGTTAAGTTGATCCTTGAGACTTTGATATTGACTGGCAAAACGCTCCGCTTTCAATCTCTCAGCTTCCACGGCTGATTTGCGCCACTCACCCAGCCAAGACCAAGTGGTAAATATTGCCATGATGATCAGAGCCACTTGCATGGGGAAAGCAGTCAAGCGGAAAATCTCACCCCAAGGGATATTTTGTATCGCTAATTGCCCAGTCAGCCAGGCAAAGACAAAAACAAATACGAAGGAGACCACGAAGGAATAAGCCATGTAGATGCCAACGGTGGCGAATAGCCTTCCAAATGGATAAACCACCCAAGGGATCTTTCGATCGAGCCAGCGAATAATCACCGTACCTCCATAGCTTAAGGCTGATGAAATACAAAATGAAAAAGCAAAATCGGGAAATATTTGCTTTAGTCCCTCCAGAGATAAAAAGCAACTGGGGCAGGTGCTCGCCATCAGTACGAATGCAATGAGCAAGTTGATCCAAATAAAAGGACCCACTCGGGTAAAGAGGTCTTTGTGTGTCTCTGGTTTGTTTAGCTCGATTTGCATTGGTGGAAATTAAGAATAAAACCCAAACCAATGAACTGCTGCAGCATATTCATCAGCTTGGGTATTGTAGTTGGTTCTTATTGGCAGTTTTCAATTAGTGCTTTCGCAGTATTTGCTCCCCATGTTGGCAACAAGTAGTTTTCATCCACTTTCTGAGATTCTTTTCGGAAAAGCTCATCGGCCATCCGAGCCATACCACAGGCTTTTTCTGGACCTTGACCAAAAAACTCAGCCATTCCCAATTCCATCTGTGCCATCAAAACCACTGCACGTGGGTTTGCCCGATCTTGGTTGATTGCTGTACCGTAGAGTTGCATTACTTGTGGGCTGAGGTTTTGTCCTCTGGAGACGGGGTCTACGGATACTTTTCCCATCAAGGCATATCCATGCAGTGCAGTCAACTCAGAATTATTTGGTGATACTTCCTTTGCTCTTTGTACGAGGTCTATTGCCTCGTCAAAGTATGCGTCCTTGTCCACATCAAAGCGGAAGGCAGTTTCTATTTTTGTCAGCGCAGCATAGTAGAGGGGTAACCATTCTCCGGATTCTGCCTCTGAAATTCTCAGAAAGGAATTGCTCACTTCCTGGGCCGATTCAGGGCTGTCGATTTGCTGCATAGCCTGAATTTGCGATTTGATAGCAGTCTCAAAGGCTCCATTGGATTGAGAAAAGGCTGAAAATGAAATAAAGACGAAGGCGAAGATTAGATTAAAGATTTTCATAAGAATTAGATTTAGAGGTTATTTAATTGATTAGCGTTTTTGTCTTTAGAAAGGGTCAGAAATATGCCCAAGAATAGGAACCTTGGGGCGGGCTGACCGATAGCTCGGGATTCATAGACCCCTTGAGCATTGGGAGTGGCTGAGAAATCATATCCGAAAATATTTTCACGCCCCAGCACATTGGTGATCGCACCGTGGATAATCAGATTAGGACGAGGCAAGTAGCTCCAGCTAAGGCTTAGATTTTGAAATCCAGGTGTTTTACTATTCATCTCACCGGGTAGATTAGGATTGGTATAAGCATACCCGTCATTCACTGCGAGACTTGCTCCCAATTGAGACTTAAGACCAGTGACAAAGTGCTTTACTACCACAGAAAGATTATGCTTGGGAGCAAATCCAGGCTGAACTTGGGTGGTGAATTGCTCAAAGCTTCGCTTGCTGTCTACAAAGCTATAAGTCACCCAATAGTCTGTATTCTTTAGGGTTTGACGATCACGGAAGAATACATCAAAACCTCGGGCGAAACCACTTCCTTCATTTCGGAGGTTCAAAGGAGCCATGGGTACGCCTTCAAACCGGATCAATTCAGCGTATTCCTTGTGAAAAGCTTCTGCACGGAAAGTAATCCCATCCTTATTCCAGAAATAATTCAAAATCAAATGATCAGCCTGTGTATTTTTCAAGCCATTGTTTAGGACTCGATAATTCTCCAATGGGGCTTGTGAAAATTTTCCTGCTGCCAAGGACACCTGTCCATTTTTTGAGACCTGATAGGCAAAAGAGACTCGCGGATCTAGCCACTTTTCTTCAGAAAGCGAACTTAAGCCCCCTCGAAGCCCACCGCGTACCACTAATTTTTTGCTGAGATACCAATCCCACTCGGTGTACAAGTAGGTCTGACCATCCTGAAAGCTGCGCTCCAGACCTTGCAAGGGAAGCCCTTCGGCATAAGTGTTAATAAAGTGCTCCACTCCCAGTTTCATGGATATCCGATCTGAAAAATCCCGGATGGTAGATGCTTTCAAATGTGCCAGTTTATTGTCTCGAGTGGTCTGAATACTATCAAAAGCAATCTCATCTGAATTGGCGGAGATGGAAGCTCCCAAAAACCAAGTCCAACCCTTTGGGCTAATTTTTGACCAATTACTTTGAGCGTAGCTATACTGATTTCGAAGATCAATCAGTGCACCGGCCCCTTCCTGCCCTGGCTCAGGCTGGCGGATTTTCATACCTCCCGATTCTGTCCGGCCCAAAACCTTCAAGAGTCCATCTTTGCCGAGCTTCTTTTGAGCCGCCACTTCTAAGTCCCATCCGAAAGGAGCCCTTTCGAAGTCAAAATCCTGCTTGACCAATCCTTGATAAGGTGACAGATCAAAATAATTTCCCGTGAGGGTAATACTCTGCTCCTCATTTGCTAAGGTGTGCGAATAGCCTCCACCAACCGACATCAGGCTTAAATCACCCTGATCGCGAATAGAAAGATCTTTTGTATTCAAAGCTAAAGCCGAAGAAAGCGCCTGTCCATATTCTGCAGAATAGCCTCCTGTGGAGAAAAATGTGCCTTTGAAAAGATTGGGATTGAAACGGGTACGAGTCGGAACATTTCCAGCGGTTGTGCCATAGGCATTGGCCACTCGAAGGCCATCGATGTAGATTCCCACCTCGCTGGCATCTCCTCCTCTTACAAAAAGTCGTCCGTCATTTCCTACGGCGCTCGTACCAGGCAAGGTCTGTAGCGCCCCGACAATGTCTCCGACTGCACTAGGTGTGGTGACGATATCCAAGGGACGAAGTACGACCGACTTTTTCTCATCGGAAGCCTCCATAGCTCCAGCAGAAATGGTTACTCCACTAATGTCGGTGATGGATTCCCTTAATTCCTGATCAGGTATTTGCAAGGATTCCCCATCGACCGTTACCGGGATTTCTAGGGTTTTGAAACCCATCAATCGAAAAACCAATACCTGCATTCCGCTCTTTTCGGTACTGAATTCAAACTCTCCCTCTACGCCAGAAGTCGTCCCGTCATAGCTTCCTTTGAGCAAGATATTGACTCCAGGGAGAGGTATGCCTTTTTCATCCAAGATTCTTCCTGAAAGAATTGTCTGTCCAAAGGCCAGGCTCTGAAGTAGAAACAGGTAGCAGAAAAGTGTCAGTCGAAGTTTCATAGCGAATCGTATTTGATCCAAAAATGAACTCCGAGACTGGGTTCAGGAAATCAACCTGACTGAAGTGTAGAAATCTGAGACTGAACTGTCAAAAATTGAGACTGAAAAATATCACTTTTAGGCATTTACTGTTTCAAAAACCTCAAAAGCACCTATCATTAAAAACAAATACTTATCTTTAACGTTAGTATCTCTATTCGTTAGCATGATTGTTTCATTTGGTTCAAAGGATACAGAAAAAATATGGAACGGAGAGCGTGTCCAAAAAATCCCAGCTGAAATAGAGCATGTGGAAGTCGAAACAAAGAGAGATTTTTATTCATTTTGCGAGATTCCATGTGACCGTTGAAAAACGTATTAATACCACATGAAATACAAAAAGTCGGTAGAAGAAAATTGAGAATGATCAATAACTCTCAAAACTGGTCTGACCTGAGAATTCCTCCATCAAATAAGCTTGAGAAACTGAAAGGTTCAGATTTTTTTAGTATTCGAATAAATGACCAATGGAGAATTGTGTTTCGTTGGATAGACAATGGTGCTCACGATGTTGAGATAATGGACTATCATTAAAAAAGAAAATTAAAATGGAAAGACTACCAAATATTCACCCGGGAGAAGTTTTGCTTGAGGAGTTTCTACGTCCACTAAATATCACAGCGTATCGACTATCAAAAGACACAGAAATCCCTCAAACCCGAATTTCACAAATCATCAAAGGTAAAAGAAGAATTACTGCTGACACCGCACTTCGATTAAGCTCCTATTTTGGAAACTCTGCGAACTTCTGGCTAGGGCTCCAAGATGATTATGATATCGAGGAAGCACAAGTAAATAATGAAGACTTATTGGAAAGGATTAAGAAAAATGCCCCAAAACAAATGGTTTAATCCGGAAAAAGCGATGAATCCATCCCAGGTACTATCCTCAGCGCATTTTTATAATAGACCTTTTTGAGTACCTCATCAGGAAGATTCAGACCATACATTCGCCAGAAGGCATGATACTTTTTGTAATAGGGAAAATATTCGTCAGCTGTCTCCAAAACTCGGAAGTAGGTATGAAATTCCTCTGGATTGTACGCGTCTTTCCCGAATAACAAACGATCCTGATTTTTAATAAAAAACTCCCGGGCTCTTCTCGGCTGTCTTCCGAATTCGGCGATGACAGCTCCAATGCCAAAATTGACATTAGGATATTTTGCCAGATGAGCTTCAGCTTTGTCCAGGTCATTAGCCATCCAGCCCATGTGAGCATTGATAAAGGTCGTATTCGGATGCTTTTCGAAGACATGGTGCTGCTCAGCAGTGATTTGCTCGAATGGGGCAGGGTCTGTAGCAGATCGCTGACGTCGGGGATGCGTCTTGAGTTCGAGCCAGCGCTCATTATTCGCATCCATCGGCTGCCAAAACTGAGCGGGATCCGCAGAGTGAATCAATACGGGAATTCCAAGCTCACCTGCTTTGGCCCAAACAGGATCCAAATCGGGATGATCGACAGGTACACGGTTGCCTTGGATGTCTGTCACATTCAAACCTAGACTCTTGTAAATCTTCAAGCCTACCGCTCCGGCAGCTACATCTTCTTCTAGTTCCTTGACGGCAATTCGGCTCCAGTTCTCATCTCCAAACCCTGCAAAATTCAAGTTGGTAAAAACCATAAATCTTCCCGGTGCATGAGTTTCAAACTCCTTGAGCATCCCACGGATATACTCTTGCTGGCTATTGGAATCACCTCTGCCAAATCCTCTACCACTCAAATTGACTAGAACTCCCATGTTCAATTCCTTCATCTCCGAAAGAAGCTGATCAATTTTCTCCTTGTTGACACCGCCTTGGTGACTGTGGATATCCACGAATGGAAACTTGGAGCGGGTGACGATAGTCTCCTCTACTTTTAAGGTGGATGGCGGATTATATTCTTCAAAGCTCATCTCTTGCCCCTGAGCAATTCCAACAGCACTTGATAATAAGATTACCGAAAGCAGGATTCGAAAGATTTTTTTCATAACAGTTTCAAATGGATTTGGGGAAAGAGTTAAAAAAATCCCGATCTCTAGATGAAATCGGGGTTTGAAAATTTTATCGAGTAGTACCTCCGTTGATCACCTGACCAAAGAAGATTGCGTTTAGATACAACTTATTCGTACCAAACCAGAAAGCACGGAAATTCATATTATCAGCAAAGGCCACGACTCTTCCTCGCCCGATACCCCTTACTTGGATTACAGATCCATTTTGTAGTCCAGGCAGATTGCTTGGGTGCAAATAGCCAGAAGCAAGCGGGTTTGAAGTATATACAAGTGGGTTTGCATATGGATTTTCGGCAGGCTCCAAAAACAGATTATCATTTCTGAAGGTATGAATCGCCGAATCGGTATAGCCATATCCCAAAGGATGGGTTAGGTCCAGATTAGCATTAAATATTGCTCCTCCGGTCACCTTGGCTCCGGTGGCATCTCTATAAATTGCATAAGGCTTCTGAAGTCCTTTTTCATCATTATCCACCGAACGGAATTTAATGTCAATGACTTCATTTTGGGCTAGAAAGCGAAGCGCTCCACCTTTGGCTACAAGGGTATTCCCTCTAGCAGCCCAAGATCTCAAGGTGCTTGCACCGGATTTGCCTAAGCTTCCATAATTGCCATCAGGCATTAAAATGACATTGTAGCGATCAATAACACTGGAGCTGACTCGATCTACAGGCAAAAGTGTGATAGGCATTTCGATTCGCTGATCCAGCAGGTGCCAAATTTCTCCTGCTTCGTATCCATCTACGCCATTTTCCACCAACAAAGCAACTCTCGGAATTTCCAGAGGTGTGATAAAGGTAGATCCCATATTGATACCTGCTGTATATCCAGTACTGATAGCATGAATATCCACAGTAGACGAAGAGGCAATTTCTTGTAGCTTTTGAAAGAAAGCTGCATCAGACAAATCAGTCTCTCCCTTATCGATTAGAATAGTGCCTCTACCAAAGCTTTTACCCTCAGGTGTGGAAAATTCTGCATTTGCCACCCGCACACGGAAGCCTTCCTTCATCAACTTGTAGGCTGCTTTCGGAGCATAGTAGTCTGTCCACTCCATGGCATATTGATAAGCTCCCACCCCACCAATGACTTGGCCAGGCTTAAGCTGAAATTCATTCTTATTGATCTCACGTACGTTTGCCAAATTCAAAATACGGCTATTCAAAGCCATGTAATCCAAATCGAAAGCCATCGGATAAGTCCAAGCTGAAATGTCATAGAAAAGTGAATCCTGAAACTCCGTTCTAGTTTCAAACATGGCTTTGATCAATCGATATTGGGGCTGGTCCGCCGGCACGATGTAAGCATTTTCCTTTTTGAAATCCCTTCCATTTACAGTAATATCCTCTTCCAGGCTAAATACTTTGATGTCATGCTGTAGAATCAAATCTGCTAGGTGAAAGCTACGGGCATCATCCTTCTCTGAACCAAAAATGTACGCTTTGTTGACATCTGCCGCAGTTTCCTCAGCTATTCCAACATAAAAATCACGCATCCACTGATTGAGTTCTTCACGCATTTCTTTTGCAGCTTCATAAGAAGAAAGGTTTGCGGTGAATTGATTTCGAATCGTAAAAGGGAAACTCAACATCCCATTGGCTGATTCTTGAAGGTGTCCTCTAGAACTTGCCTGCTCAAAGAGAATACCTATCGATCCCTGCACGTCCGGATAGGTAGAGCCTTTTCCGTAGTAGAAATCATCGTAGTTTTCTTGATTGTAATAAAGTGAACCGATCTTATCGAGAGCCTTGGCATGATAGGTCCCTATTTTTTCGGTTAGCTCAAAGTTTTTATCTGGGGTAAGCGGATGGGTACGCGAAGGGACACCAGGTTGGAAGAAAAAGGTACTGTTTGTTCCCATTTCATGAAAGTCCAGATGAATATTAGGCAACCAGCTTTGGAAGACTTTTACCCGATTTCTTGACTCTGGATGTTGCACAGGCAACCAATCCCGATTCAGGTCAAACCAATAATGGTTCGTCCGACCTCTTGGCCAGGCTTCATTGTATTCCCTTCCATTTGGATCGCCATTAAGATTGTAAGACTTGTGGGAGTTGACCCAAGAAGCAAATCGATTGAGACCGTCAGGATTGATCGCTGGATCAAGAAGCAAAACCACATTTTCCAACTCAGCCTCAATTTCATTTGCCGCAGCAAAATGGTATGCGGCCAAAAGCGACGCATTTGCACCACTTGCTTCATTTCCATGTACGGAATAACCCATGAACATCACCACCGGCATAGACTCTATGGAAACATTTTGATTGGGATCCCGAAGTTTTTTACGATCCGCCTTGATTTGATCCAGTCTTGCTAGGTTGGCAGGAGACGAAATGGTCAATAACGTCTGCGGACGCTTCTCGTAGCTTCTACCCGTCTCCTCAAATATTACTCGATTTGAGGCTTCAGCAACTGCCTTCATGTACATCACTAGCTGGTCATGCGTGACATGCCATTCCCCCACTTCATAGCCAAGAACCTGCTTGGGAGTAGGTATGGAGGGGTCATAGGTGTAGCCTTCCGGCAAATAATAACTCAGATCAACTTGAGCAGTTGCCAAAGAAGACATGAGAGTGAAAATCAGGAGAAATAAGATTCTTTGCATGTAAGTATGATTAAAACTTTCGACTAAATTCTTACTAATTTTTCTCAAAAAAAGCTATTTTAGAGCAGTGGTAAAAATAATTGAAGAAAAGCTATGGAATTAATTACTCCCGGACAAGGACTATGGATTTGGCAAGCTGGAGGTGCTCTTCTTTTATTTGGTTATGCTGCTTTTTGGCTTTATGCCATGGTAGATTTGATCAAAAGTGATTTTCGCGCTCCACACGAAAAAATGATGTGGTTGCTGATATTGCTCTTTACTACCCCATTCGGGGTTTTTCTTTATTTGACTTTAAGTAGAAGACACAAAGAAAAGCGAAAATTTAATCCAAATTTTTCAAGTAGACTTCAACGATAAAAACTTTGCATATGATGTTCATTCAAAATATAGGCGGTGGATTTATCATCCTCTTTTTATTTAGTATTCTTTATTTCATTTTCTGGGTGTATTGTCTTGTAGACGTCATTCGCTCTGAATTCAAAGACCCCAATATGAAATTAATTTGGGTACTGATTTTAGTCTTTGCCCAAGGTATTGGGCCCATCATTTACCTAATTATCGGCAATAGCGGTAAAAAATTCTCCTACTGATGTTTGGATTGGGAATAATCGGCTTGGCCATCTATGCATTTACCATCTACGATGTAGTAATCAGCAATTTTGCCAACGAAACGGACAAATTGATTTGGCTCTTGATTGTTGTACTTGTCCCTTTCTTGGGCACAATCCTTTGGTTTTTGGTTGGAAGGACAAAACGCCTCTGAGATTACTTCTTAAATATGTCAAGAAGTGCACTTTTTAAATTTTCATGCTCAAACTCAAACCCGGCTTTCTGGATTTTTTGACTAGCGACACGGTTTCCTCCTAGCACCATACTGGCCATTTCACCCAACATCAATCGAAGCACAAAACCCGGAACCCCTATACCCAAATACGGCTTTCCCTTTGCTCTTGCCGCTTCTTGGGTTAAGTGTTGGTTGGTGGCAGGATTGGGTCCGACTGCATTGTAAATTCCCTGCAAGGTCGTTTTCTCAAGGGCAAATACAAACATTCTCGCCAAGTCTTCAATATGAATCCAACTCATCCATTGGTCTCCATTTCCAAGCGGAGCAGCGACAGGCGGCTTGAGCATTTCTCCTAAAGCTCCACCTTCGGCATCTAGGACTATCCCGATCCGAAGTAAAACCGTCCGTAAATTCAATGACTCTATCTTCTTGACTTCCTTTTCCCAAGCGATCACTACATCAGCCAAGAAATCACTCCCGGCTTGACTGTTTTCATCGAGTAATTGTGAACCGGTATCAAATCCATAATATCCAATCGCGGAAGCAGAGATAAAAGTCGTCGGTTTTTCTTCCGCCGATTCAATTGCTTGGTAGAGCAATTGAGTACTTTGGGTCCTAGATTCCAGAATCTCTTTTTTCCGCTGAGGAGTCCATTTTTTGTCTGCCACTCCAGCACCAGCTAGGTGGATCACCGCATCAGCCCATTCCATCGCCTCAGTATCGATTTGTTGACTAGGAATATCCCAGGTAAACGATTTTCGTGATTTTGCAGATCGACTCAACCAAGCGACTTCCATCCCCTTTTGCTCCAGCAATTGAGTGATGCGCTGCCCTATCAGACCTGAGCCACCGGTGATTAGTATATTTTTCATTTCAATGGATTTTGTAAATAACCACTCCCTGCCATGAATAGTTGTAAGCGGCCGGACAGTTCTTCAAAATTCAATTTCTATTCCTAATTTGCCCATCCCAAGAACAAAAATCTAAATTGACTTTCAAATCATTTGGCATTTACTTTTTTCAATGGCTCCTAGGAGGGCTTCTGATAGGACTTATGACAGGGTCTGCTTCCGCCTTTTTCCTGATATCCTTGGAATGGGCTACCGATTACAGAGAGTCACACCGATGGATTATTGCGCTCCTTCCAATGGGTGGTTTTTTGATCGGTTGGACTTATCACAAAATTGGGCAAAACTCCCTCAAAGGAAACAACTTACTTCTAGACGAACTAAATGCACATAAAAGCCCCATACCGCTTAGAATGACGCCTTTGGTACTTTTTGGGACCATCTTGACACATTTTTTTGGTGGCTCAGCAGGGCGAGAGGGAACTGCCGTACAGATGGGAGGATCTCTTTCCGATCAATTGACCAAATGGCTTGGACTTAATCGTAAAAATCGGCGTTTGACGCTCATAGGAGGGGTTGCAGGTGGATTTTCGTCAGTTTTTGGGACTCCACTTGCTGGGGCTATTTTTGCACTGGAATGGATGCATACAGGCAAATTTCGTCCTCAATCTCTTTTTCCAGCTTTTTGGGCTGCATTGGTAGCTGATTGGACTTGCGAATTGCTTTGGGGAGTGGGGCATACCGAGTATTTCATTCCCGAAATCGCTGCTCATTCTTTCACCAATCTACTGTGGATCATCCCAGCTGGAATAGCCTTTGGCCTCTCGGGCAGATTATTTGCAGAGTGCACTCATTTTTTTTCAAAATTATTTTCCAAGACCTTCTCCTACCCTCCGCTGAGACCGGTCATAGGCGGACTGGTGATCGCAGGGATTGTATGGATTTCGGACAGCACCACTTACATAGGTTTGGGTGTTCCTCGGATTGTGGAGGCCTTTGAGCAGCCGCTGCCTTGGTACGACTGGCTCGCCAAAACTGGCTTGACAGGATTTACCTTGGGGGCAGGATTCAAAGGCGGTGAAGTGACCCCCTTGTTTTTCACAGGAGCCACCTTGGGAAATGCATTGAGTAGCTTGATACCTCTGCCTTTAGCACTTTTGGCAGGGATGGGCTTTGTCGGTGTTTTCTCAGGGGCTACCAACACCCCCATGGCCTGCACGGTAATGGGCATGGAGTTATTTGGCTGGGAAGCCGGAGTTTTTCTAGCATTTGCCTGTGGAATCGCCTATGTCTTCAGCGGAAAGGGAAGTATTTATTCCTCTCAGGATTTGGGCTGGAAGAAAGCTTGGTTTTACTGAGAATCCATCAAAACACTGGCTGAAAATCCACCGGTGGCTTTTTCTTCCTGGTAAAGTCAAGATTATGATAAACTGAGAAACGTATCAGGTCCCGATTATTGTAGTTGATCCCGGAATCCCGCTGCTGCCAGCTTTTGGCGTAGCCGACCTGAAATTGAATATTTTCATTCAAAATATATCCCAAGCCCACAAATGCTCGGTTGTCCTCAAATGGATTTCGAATGATCGTCTTACCAGTTTGTATAAAAACTTCATTGTAAAGCGAGAGAAAGTAAGTCCCCGGCTGGAATTTATAAGAGTTCAGGGGAATGTATGATGAAATTTTATATCGCCATCGATAGCTGAGTTCGAACGGGGAGCCGACATAATAATCCCTTCTCCAGCGTTGTTCTGTTCGAATTTGATGGTAAAGCTTTGCCTTTCCGAGTGACTGAATAAAAAGGGCCTGTTGCCAGAATCGAAATTGATTGACGATCTTATCATAGGGAAGCTCTTGATCAGCGTACTCCGGTGGTGCCCAATAGAATGGAGTGACAATCCCACCCGTAATTTCCAGGTTTTTATTAATGATATAACTGAGTCCAAATCTCAAATAGATTTGCCCCATGTTTTGAACCAATTGATCTCTTGTTCGAAGGTGATACTCTCCGTAGTAGAATAGTTTCTCCCCTATTCTATACTTGGTATAAAGCCCATTCCAAAGCTCAGATCGACGGGAAGTGATCCGCTCTTCCTGCTCAGGTTCTTCTTGAGACAGAGCTATTAAAGGCGAGACTATCAATATCAAAAACAAGAGAGGTACCTTCATCCTGCTTATTAAAGCTTTTAAAAAGTCAAACCTCATATCGAAAGTAGTTTTTTAAGTTGGTTGATGTTACCGGAGACTTTCCGAATATTTCGCTCCAGTCTTTTGGTATTTCTGCCTTTCAATTCCAAAAGGCGAGCCTCAAGGGCATCTAGGTTGAGTAAGTGAACCTGCACATCCCGAAAATCTTCCGAACGCATGATCAGGTCAAGTTCATAGTCGATAATGGATTCTGCTGCTTGAATGAGTCCCGGTTGACGGAGCACTTCAAAGTCCGTCTCAAAGGTGAATGGGTCCAGCGTCTTTTCTGTAAACTCTTCCCGAAGGAATGCGCCTAGATTTTCGTATCGCTGCAATTCGGGAAGGCTTTCCTCCAGAAAGAGAAATAACTCAATCAATTCATCCCCAACCTCCGCTTTTTCCAAAAAGCCTTCGGTTTCATTATACTTATTGAGGAGTTGCTGATAGTTTTCTACACTGAGGTTCTGATAGACCGAATCTACCAATGCCTGGTGTCGGTTATTGCGGATTTCAAGTGATTTTTTTTCACTTGCTACCCGTTGCTTTTCTTTTAAAATCCGCTCTTCGAGGATATCAAGTTCAGTACTTTGCCTAAAGTCGACTTGTTGCTTTTGAATATAGTCCTGAATAGATTCAAATGTCTCCCACTCCCGCTGAATGTGCGCTAGCAGATCTGTGGAAAGCTTTTTGTTTTCTGAGAGCTGCGGAAACTCCAATGTCTTTTGACGCAATTCAGTGTCATAAGTATAATTGATCTGCTCCTCTGAATTCAAGAAATTCAATCCGTCCCGTAGGTAATTCCCAGTATCAAAGTATTGGATATCTCCATTCCGAAGCAATTGGATGACTTGCTCATAGTTTCCGATTTTCCTCATTAAATACTCAAAATAGGCCCCGCTGAAAGCCAGTGAATCGGAAGTATTTTGGTTGAGTGAAAGGAAATCGGAGATGGCTTTTTGGTTTGATTGTTCCTTCAACCGGTCAAAAACCTCGATAATTTCTTCGTAGCGGCGTTGGTCTTCCTCAGATATGGCATAGACAAACCTTCGAGTTGAAAGCGGATATTTTTTGAGTTTTCCATCCTCGGAAAAGAAGCCTTCTTCAAACTGCAAAACCCGGCTAAGAGCATCTTCGAGTAGATAGGTTCCTAAATATTGCTCCTGAAACTCCTGGCTGCTTTCTGCATAGCCATCATTGAAAATCAATCCGAATGCCTGATCAGATACTTTATAGTCTACTTCAAATCCCTGATTGAGTGAATCGAGTTTTTCAATAGCATTATAAAAAACCACTTCATCAATTTTCTGATTTGTCAGACTATTGACTTTGGAAAGGCCAATCAAGAATCCCTTTTCGTAGCGCCGGGTTTCATGAATGGTAAGATTGCTGTCCATGGGATAGAAAAACTCCCAATTACCTACCATCAAGCCTTCTTTATTTACCTGACCATAGATCTGATAGGTGCGCTTTGGGTCTTTCGACTCAAAATTCACGGAACCAAGCAAGCTGTCTTTTTCAAAAGTCAAGTCTTTGGCTACAAATACATTCAAGTACTCTTCACCCTGCCAATTTTTCTCGGAATAGCTCCATGAGCCGCTCAGTTCCCCTTTTTGATAATTCGCTTCCAATTCTACCAGATTTGTAGAAAGCGCAGCTTGAATTTGCCGATTTACAATATCCTCAATGCCTATCTGATGTATTTCTTGCTGATAGGTCCAGTCACCATTTTTTTGATCCTCGGCATAGACACCCTCAACTTGAAGTTTTCTGAACAATCCCCTTTCCAGGCTATCCATTTTGCTATAGTTGAAAACAAAAGGGCCATTCAGAATAGGCTCCATCTCCTCATCAAGTGTATACTGAAGCTCAGCTGTTCCGCGGAGTTCCTTGAAGGTAAAACCTCCTTTGTAAGGTCGGGTATCTTGAGAAAAAACCCCATGACCGCACAGGAGCAAGACCAAAAAAACCAAAATGCCTTTATTCATAATTGTTTAAATCTTCCAAAAGCCTGCCAAAACAAGTCAAAGCTGATATTCAGCCTGGACAGCCGGATGTTCAGATTCCGACAAATAGAGATGAGTCAGAATATTCTTTGGGTTTATTAAAAATTTAGCCGGATCAGCCTGATCGACCATTCAATTTACCTAATAGAATTTTTGTTAAAATCCTTAAAAAAAGAAAATCTTATTTCCTAAAAACACAAATTTCTTACAGTTTTTTTGCCTCATTCCAAAAGACATCCATTTCTGCTAAAGTCATATCAGCCAGATTTTTACCTGATTTTTGTGCTGCTGATTCCAGATACTGGAATCGCTTAATGAATTTCAAATTCGTCCGCTCCAAAGCTTCTTCAGGATTGATATCGATAAAACGGGCATAATTGATCAATGAAAAAAGCAGGTCCCCAAATTCAGCTGTGGCTTTCTCTTGGTCTATTTCCCGAGCATCAGAAGCATTAAACTCTTCCTTGAATTCCTGCATTTCCTCTTCTACCTTTTCCCAAACTTGATGCTTTTCTTCCCAGTCAAAGCCCACACCTCGGGCCTTTTCCTGAATCCGCATCGCTTTAATCAAGGCAGGAAGGGATTTCGGAACTCCCCCTAGGACAGATTTATTCCCTTTTTCCTTCAGCTTAATTTTCTCCCAATTTTGACTGACGGTTTCAGCATCATTTGCTTGAGTATCTCCATAGATGTGAGGATGACGGCGGATGAGCTTTTCGCAAAGCGAATTGGTCAAAGTAGCTATATCAAAGTTGCCTTCCTCAGAACCGATTTTGGCATAAAAAACAATGTGAAGAAGTATGTCCCCCAGCTCTTTTTTAATTTCATCAGGATTTCCTTCAAGGATAGCGTCCGAAAGCTCAAAAGTTTCCTCAATGGTCAAATGCCTGAGGCTTTCCGTGGTCTGCTTTTGATCCCAAGGACACTGTGCGCGAAGCTCATCCATGATGGTCAATAATCGATCGAAAGCAGCCAACTGCTCGGCACGGGTACTCAAATTAGACATGATTTGGGAAACTATGTGGAAATGATAGTCGTTTTCGAAGTAAAGCTTTAAATTTGTGCAAAATTATCCGTTATGGCAACTGTATTAATCACGCTTGGCTTCTTGGCATTATTCTTCGTTTTGATGTCTGTCAGGCTCATACTCATAAAAAACGGGGAGTTTAAAGGAACCTGTGCTTCTCAAAACCCTTATCTCAACAAGGATGGTGGGACTTGTAGCTACTGTGGGAAGACGGTGGATTCAAACAGTAGTTGTGGGAATCCCGACAACGAAGTCGATAAAGTACTCGCAAAATTCAAATAAATCTCAATCCTGCCTCTCGGCGGGATTTTTTCAATTTTTCAACAAATCATTTACTGTACGTGTCACTGATTAAATCAATTTCCGGAATACGGGGAACTATCGGTGGAAAGGCCGGAGAAGGTCTTACCCCGATCGATGTTGTGAAGTTTACCGCCGCTTATGGCGCTTGGGTATTGGAAAAAACCGGAAACTCAAAAATCGTCATCGGAAGAGATGCACGACTTTCTGGGGAAATGGTATCCAAATTGGTTTCTGCTACCCTTCAAGGCCTTGGGATTCATGTGATCGACTTAGGGCTAAGTACTACACCGACCGTAGAGCTTGCTGTCCCAGCTGAAAAAGCAGGTGGAGGAATCATCCTTACAGCTAGTCATAATCCTATCCAATGGAATGCCCTCAAACTCCTGAACGCAAAAGGAGAATTTATCTCCGATGCGGAAGGAAAGGATATTTTGGAAAAGGCAGAAACAGAGGATTTTTCCTTTGCAGAGGTAAAGAAATTGGGGGCCTACACTGCCATTGATGATTACCTTGATCGTCACATTCAGCATGTATTGGATTTGGAATTGGTAGATGTAGAAGCGATTAAGGCCCGTGGATTCAAAGTGGTAGTCGATGCCGTGAATTCTACCGGAGGGATAGTAGTCCCAAAGCTTTTGAAAGCCCTAGGAGTAGAAGTAGTGGAAGAAATGTATTGTACACCTGACGGTCATTTCCCTCACAATCCCGAACCACTTCCTGAAAACCTTCGCGACATCTCTCAAAAATTGGAAAAAGGAAATTTTGACTTGGGAATCGTCGTAGATCCAGATGTAGATCGCTTGGCCCTGATCAACGAAGACGGGTCTCCTTTTGGGGAGGAATATACCTTAGTAGCTGTGGCAGACTATGTTTTGTCACATACAAAGGGAAACACGGTTTCTAACCTTTCCTCCACTCGTGCTCTCCGAGACGTGACGGAGAAGCGAGGCGGAACCTACACGGCTGCAGCAGTCGGAGAAGTCAATGTAGTCAGTCAGATGAAGACTGTGGATGCAGTCATTGGGGGTGAAGGAAACGGAGGAATTATCTATCCAACTTCACACTATGGACGAGATGCTTTGGTAGGAATTGGGCTGTTTTTGACTCACTTGGCCAAGTTCGGGAAGTCCATCTCTAGACTTCGGGCGACCTATCCGAATTATTATATTTCCAAAAATAAAATCGAGCTTACCCCGGAAATCAATGTGGATAAAATTCTCTCAGAGATCCGTGAGAAGTATAAAAAGCAACCAATCAATGATATTGATGGTGTTAAAATTGAGTTTGAAAAGGAGTGGGTGCATTTGAGAAAGTCAAATACCGAACCGATTATCCGAATCTATGCGGAATCCGATTCTGAATCCAAGGCCGAACACCTAGCCAAGAAAATCATGCAAGACATTAAAGAAGTCGTCAGCGCTTCCTTGATTTAAATAACCCAAAAAGAAGAAAAGATGAAGGTCTATTTGGACAATGCTGCTACTACAGCCATGGACGATCGAGTCATCGAAGCCATGCTCCCGTTTATGAAAAACCACTACGGAAACCCCTCTTCGGTTCATAGCCACGGAAGAGAAGTACGTACTGCCATCGAACGGTCACGCAAAAAAGTGGCAGAATTGCTCAATGCTAGCCCTTCAGAGATTTTCTTCACCTCCGGAGGAACTGAGGCAGACAATACCGCCTTAGTTTGCGGAATCGAAACACACGGGATCAAGCATGCCATTACCTCTCCTATCGAGCATCATGCAGTATTGCACACGCTGGAAGTATGCGCCAAAAAAGGAAACATTCAGCTACATCTATTGGATGTGAATGAAAAAGGAGAAATCGATTTGGGGCAATTGGAGGAATTGTTTAAAACATATCCAAATGCGCTCGTCTCCTTGATGCAAGCCAATAATGAAATTGGAAACTTAAACGACCTCAATCAAATCGGCCAGTTAGCGCAGGCTCACGGGGCTTTTTTCCACTCGGATACCGTACAGACTATGGGGCATTATGTTCATGATCTGAAGAGTTTACCGATCGATGCTCTTGTCGCTGGCGGGCATAAGTTTCATGGTCCAAAGGGTTCCGGGTTTTTGTATGTGCGAAAAGACAAAAAGATCCACCCATTTATTCATGGCGGAGCTCAGGAGCGAAATATGCGGGGTGGAACGGAGAATGTGATCGGAATCATTGGGATTGCCAAGGCTTTGGAGATAGCATACGAGGATATGAGTGGCCATGAGGCACACATCAAAGCCTTGAAAAAACATTTCATCGAATCAATCAAAGCAAGCGTTCCAGGGGTGGAGTTTAACGGAATGTCTGGAGATATTGACCACTCGCTCTATACGGTCCTTAATGTGAGTTTACCTCCATCTGAGGCCAATGCGGGGATGTTGCTTTTCAATCTGGACTTAGCTGGAATTTCCGCATCCGGAGGTTCTGCCTGCAGTTCGGGCGCTACAGTTGGATCACATGTACTCCGGGCATTAAATCACAATCCCGAGCGGGATTCAGTAAGATTCTCTTTTAGCCGATTCAATACTATTGAGGAAGTAGACTACACCGTGGAGAAATTGAAAGAGTTATACGCGGTGGAGGTTTGATAAAAAGACCTATCACTCAAAAAAAGCTCATTTTCCTAGCAGATCAACGCAGAAGAAAATGAGCTTTTTTATTTAGAATTTGTAGGGAAAACTTCAATCCTTTTTCGCCCCGGGATATCCGATCGCGTAAGGAGTCCAGATTTCATAGATGGGGTTTCCGGTAGAGCTCAGCCCGCTGTGATGCCACTCTCCGTCAATCACCTCATAATCAAAACCCAAGCTTGCTCCCACACGTGAATTGTCTCGGGAGAAAAAGGTGATATTCTCGGTATATTTTCCATCTTTTGCCGTGTAAGTACCTCCTCCAGAACCACTAAATTCCTTTGTCTCCGAATTGAAGGCTACCCACTGAAAGCGCCCTCCGGAAAGAATCTTGATCGTCCTTCTGGCTCCTGGAGTAGATCGGCGAATTTCATCATCTCGCTTTCTACCTGTGATCACCCAATTGCCCGTCAAATCATCCTGTGCATCAGAAACTCGCTCCCAAATTTCTACGAGCATTCGCCCGTTGATTTCCGATGAAATGACGATTTTCCCATCTACCCAATCCAATTGGTACTTATTAACTGTCCCAACCTGAAAGGGATCTAAGGTGAAAAAGTCCAAAGTCTCTGTGTATGTATTTCCGTCCAATTCAAAAGGACCTCCACCTGCACCAACAAAGGCATTATCAGCGATCTTTTTAGCCCCAAAGGCAAAATAATCATCCTGATAAATCTTGATATATTCTACATCTGTAACTTCCTCACCATTTTGATGAGTCATCTTCCAAGCTCCCTCTATGGATTGTGCCTGAACCCATCCGAAGCAAAATAAAAGAGCAAAAGTGATTAGAGTTTTCATACGTTTCGAGGTTTGGAGTAAGTTACCACTTCTTACCCGCTAAATCCAAAATTTTCTTTTGAAGGGTAAAAATCTGATTTTTACACTGCTATGAAGAAATTTCAACTAGGTCAGTCAAAGCAAGGTGCCATCGATCTTTTCCCAGAAAAAGTCATCAAACGGGTGAAGCTTGGCAACAAAGAAATCGGGATCGTCCGGGTAGGGGATCACTTTTTTGCATTTGATAGCCTCTGCCCTCACCGAGGAGCATCGCTTATTCAAGGCAGCATCAATGGCTATGAGGAAATTATCTGCCCACTTCATCAATACCGCTTCGACCTGAAAACAGGCGCACTCCAATCAGGCTCTTGTTCCGATTTGGAGGTTTATCAGACGAGTCTCACCGATGAGGGACTGATCATTCAGCTCAATAGCGGAAATTGAATTTGGCCCCGAAATAGACATTTTGTGACGGTGCTGGCTGATAAAACCTGCCTCCAAAGGGATTCAGGTCATTTCCCAAGGAGTAATCCACATCAAACAAATTATCCAGACCAAAGTAGATTTCCATATCAAGCTTTTTAGAAATCTGCTCGAAAAAGCCCATTCGGAGATTCACCAAATTAAAAGGATCCTGATAAACCGTATTGGCATCATTCAATGGAATTTCATCGGTAAACTGGTGGGTCAAATTCAGGTAAACATTTCCGGCAAAACGGAAATCCAGCGTCTGAACCACGGTGTTGGGAGCCACTCCCGTCAACTGGTTTCCGGAAAAATCCTGATCTCGTTTTTGGTATTCTCTAAACTCAAAATAATGTCCGGTGTAAGCTACTCCGTAATCCAGACCCCGTAGAAACCCACCCATTCGCTGTACCAACTGATAATCCAAAGCCAACTCGATTCCTTTTTGATCGGTGGACCCGGCATTTCGAAAGAGAACTACGCCCTGTTCATTGGTGAAAGTGGTAATGGTCTGATTGAGTCTAAAGTAAAAGGCTGTCAGATCGACATTCAATCGATTCTTTCCCAATCGATACCCCAGCTCAAAATTTGTTCCCCGCTCAGCTTCCAAGTCCAAATTCAGACTTCCCTCATTGGTACGAACCTCATCGATAGTGGGCGGAGAGAAACCACTACTTACAGATGCTCTCAAAGCAGAAAAATCATTTAAACTGAAATTGACTGCGGCTCGGGGAATTAAAATAGGATCGAATTGTCTTTTCTGAAGGCCTGTAGGACCTCCACTTGCATCAATCAAACGATCGATTTCAAAAGAGGAAAAATTCTGACTCAAACCTAATGTCAGCAACCAGCGCTCAGTAAACTCCCATTCTGCTTGCTGGAATAAAAATGCTTGGGTCGCCCGTAATTTATCAGCGAAGCGAACAGTATCAGCCACTCCACTTCGGTTCCCGAAATTTTGAGCATCGGTGAGACTGGTTTGATATTCCCCACCGGCTATCAAGCGCAGTGGTCTCCCGCCAAGATTCCAGTCAAAGGTAAACCGAGTCCTTCCTCCACTCCCAAAGCCCAATTCCTTTTTGTAGTCCAAAATGAAGGGATTCTCAAAGTCATTGGTGTTTACATAGAATGTCGTGTTGTTTTCAATCTTATCGGAAAATCGATAGCGGTGACCAAAAGTCGCTAAAAGCGCTCGCTGTGAAATAGAGCTATTCTGATCTACCGATCCGGGACGAGCCTGAGTGGGGTCTTCCGCTAGCTGTTCGGCATTCAAAGCACCGGGAATTTGATAATCTAGATCGGATAATAAAATCTGTGTACGTATCTCCTGTTTTTCATTGACAGGAAAGTAGCCTCCTACCTGTAAGACTGTCCGGTCCATAGCCGAATGCTCGCGATAGCCGTCACTTTCTTGATTGACAATGGCTACTTCAATGCCTCCTTTTCCGATGGGTTGGGTGATGGCAAACCGTCCCTTATTTAATCCAAAAGATCCGGCAACCCACTCCGAGGTCAGTTTACCGCTTTGTAAGTCCGCAGCACTGCTAAGATTGATGACCCCACCATTTCCAGCTCCGTAGATACTTCCGGACGGTCCTTTGATCACCTCGGCTGTACGAATATTGCTGAGGTCCAGTAAATTCAAAGCAGTCGTCCCATCGGGAGCCGTGATCGGTACTTCATTCCAATAGACCTTGACATTTCTGACTCCAAAAGGAGCTCGAAGAGAACTCCCTCGAATGGATACCCGGTAGCTAGCCGGTGCTCGTTCTTCGATTCGCACACCCGGTTTGGTATTGAAGGCATTGACTATGGAAGTTTCATTAAAGCGATACAAATCCGACTCCCCGATCAAACTGATGGAGGCAGACTGCTCCAAGAGCGGTCGCTCTGTTTCAAAGGCCTTGACAGTCACTCCCGAGAGTGAAATACTTTTTGGGAAAAGAAAAAAGGTGCTTTCCTCCTCATTCACTGTAACCTCGAGCGATTCATATCCAGGTTTGAAAAGAATGACTGAGAAAGGAGTCTTTTGATCAAGAGTGGCCAGCCCAAGTCGATCTGTCTGAAACTCTTCGCCTGTTTCTAAGCGAATCAAAACCTCTGATAGCGGATCATAATTTAGCCCATCCCGTACCGTGATTTCTACTTGAGCTTTTAGAGAAAGTGAGCCCAAAAGCAAAGCGAAAAGAATAAAATACCTCATACCCCGAAAATACAAGGAAAGTGGGGTAATAGTTTCCCGTTTTTTCCAAATGGCAGAAAAGCCTTGCTGAACAGGACTTTTCTTTTCCAATTCCATCGAAAATTCTTAGAATGCTGCTTCAAATTCGACTTATGAAAAAACTGCTCGCCCCTCTCCTTTTGGTTCTTTTTTCACAATGCAAGGAAAAAGCCGCTCCACCTGCGCCTGTATACCCGGTTCCCCATGAGCGACAGGTTGCATGGCAGGAACTGGAGTTTTACGGTTTTGTCCATTTCAATATGAATACTTTTTCAGACCGGGAATGGGGATTTGGAGATGAAAAACCAGAACAGTTTAATCCCACAGCGCTCGATGCAAGGCAGTGGGCAAGGATCGCCAAGGAGGCAGGAATGAAAGGGCTAATCATTACTGCCAAGCATCATGATGGCTTTGTGCTCTGGCCATCCGCCTATACGGAGCATTCAGTAAAAAACAGTCCTTGGCGAGATGGAAAGGGCGATTTGATCCAAGAATTCGTGGATGCCTGTCGGGAATACGGGCTGAAAGTCGGTATTTATTACTCTCCTTGGGATCGGAATCATCCCGACTATGGCAAGCCTGAATACATCACCTACATGCGCAATCAACTGACCGAGTTACTCAAAAATTATGGGGAGATTTTTGAAGTTTGGTTTGACGGGGCCAATGGTGGTACGGGTTGGTACGGCGGTGCCAATGAGGAGCGAAAAGTCGATAAACTGACCTATTACGATTGGGAAAATACGCATGCCTTGGTTAGGGAACTCCAACCCAATGCCATGCTATTTAGCGATGCGGGACCGGATGTACGGTGGGTGGGAAATGAGCATGGCTTTGCCTACGAGACCACTTGGTCCAATCTGATGCGAGACTCGGTCTATGCAGGCATGCCTGAGTATTCGGAAAAGTGGGCATCTGGACAGGAAAATGGTACGCATTGGGTGCCTGCTGAGTCTGATGTGAGCATTCGGCCGGGATGGTATTATCATGCCTATGAGGATCACAAAGTCAAGACCCTCCCCCAACTGATGGAGATTTTTTACAAAAGCATAGGTCGAAATTCTTCTTTGCTAATCAATTTCCCTGTGGACACTCGCGGCTTGATTCATGAGAATGATGAAGAAGCCATCTTGAAAATGGCGGCAAAAATCAAAGAAGATTTTCAAACCAATCTAGCGATTGAAGCGGCCATTTCATCCAGCGCAGATCGGGGCTATGGCTACGAAGCAAGTAGGGTGATTGATGGAGATTATGAAACCTATTGGACTCTTTCTGATGGGACGGGACCAAAAGCCAATTTGGAATTGGACTTTGGAAAAGAGGTTTCTTTTAATCGCTTGCTTCTACAGGAATACACCCCTCTTGGACAGCGGGTGAAAGCCTTCACCCTCGAAGCTGAGATCAATGGATCTTGGGAAAAAATTGCGTCTGGCACTACCGTTGGTTACAAACGGATTTTACGGTTTCCGGATGTAAGCACCCAAAAAATCCGAATCGCATTTGAAGATGGAAAAGATATTCCCCTGATTTCAGAGCTGGGAATCTACTATGCTCCAAAATTACTTTTGCCTCCTATAGTCGAGCGGGAAAAGTCAGGAAAGTTAACCTTGCTTTCTCCTGACGAAGGCTTAGAAATCCGCTATTCCTTGGATGGATCAGAACCATCGGAGCTTTATACCAATCCTTTGGAAATTCAAGAAGCCTCCACCTTAAAAGTTATATCCATTGATCCAAAGACAGGCAATAAAAGTGACATGCTTCAAAAAGAGCTGAAAATCGCCAAAGCAAAATGGAAGACCGAAGATGAAAAAGCAATCGATGAAAATCCTAGCTCATATGCCACTTTAAGTTCCTCCAAAATTCAGGTAAACCTGGGAGAAGCGGTAACCCTAACTGGCTTTACCTACCTCCCTATGCAGGCTCGATACCCAAGTGGCCATATCACTGAATTTGCTTTCCGCATCAGTCAGGATGGGAAGAACTGGACAGAAGTCGCTAGTGGAGAGTATGACAATATAGTCAATAGCCCGATTGAGCAAGAAATACGCTTCGATGGAGTTTCAGCTAGGTGGATAGAATTGGAAGCAATCAAGACTGCAGATGGTAATCCGGCTACCTTGGCTGAAATAGGAGTCCTGACCCGGTAGATTTTCACTTCAAATTATTCTACCACTAATCGTATCATTTCCTCCAAAAGCATGGATAAGGTGGGATTTTGAAAGAAAAATCCCTACTTTTTATCCCAGTTGCTTTAAACCCATTAATACCCATGAACAGAAGACACGCATTGCGGCATATTGCCCTGATTTCCGGGGGACTTGCCTTGATTCCTTCCTGTGATTTTGGAAAGGAAGATATCCTCGCTGCCTACGATAAACTCCAAATCACCCCATCACTCAAAAAGCTTCTTGCAAGTATATCCGACACGATCATTCCCGCCGGAGAGATCAAAGGTGCTTTAGACCTGGAAGTCCATGATTTTATTTTAGTGATGGTCAATGATTGCTTCAATGAAGAAAATCAGAAAAAATTTTCTCAAGGCTTGCAGTCCTTTTCCAGCTATGTAAAAGAAAACAGTGGAAAAGCTTTTGATGAGTTGACCACCAAAGAAAAGGAGGCAATGGTGCTAGAAACGGCCCAACTCAAAGGAGATGATTCCGAGGAAGGTCGCACCAAAGAATCCATCGCATATTTCGTCAATACCGCCAAGCGATTTACTATACAAGGATATATGGCTTCCGAATACATCCAAACTGAAGTGGTGCCTTACTCCCTCATTCCAGGTGAGTACAACGGGGCAGTCTTGATTTCTGACCTTCAAAAACCTCGAGTCAATGGCTAATCTAAACATCAAAAGTAAGCAAGATCGAACCTATCAGGCCATCGTCATCGGTTCGGGTATTAGTGGAGCTTGGGCTGCCAAAGAGTTTTGTGATTTGGGAGTCAAAACCCTGATGCTGGAGCGAGGTAGAAATGTTGAGCACATCAAGGATTACCCGACGACTAACATGCTTCCATATGAATTCCCACATCGTGGTCAAATTCCGGAGGATATCAAAAAAGAAAATCCCGTCATCAGCCGCTGCTATGCCTTTCGGGAAGATGCCATGCATTTTTTCGTGAAAGACACTGAGCACCCCTATGTTCAGGAAAAGCCATTCGATTGGATTCGGGGCTATCAGGTCGGAGGAAAATCCCTTCTTTGGGCCAGACAAGTACAGCGCTGGTCAGACTTTGATTTCGAAGGACCGGCTCGGGATGGATTTGCCGTGGATTGGCCGATTCGCTATAAGGATATTGCGCCTTGGTACAGCCATGTAGAGAAGTTTGCAGGAGTCTCTGGCAACCGAGACGGTATTCCTCAATTGCCAGACGGCGAATTTTTACCGGGATACGAACTCAATGTGGTCGAGAAACACTTCGCCGCTCAACTCAAAAAGCATTACGGAAATGACCGCCACATGATTTCTGCCCGATGTGCACACATCAACGGAAACTTGGATTTCTATGCGCAGCAAGGCCGGGCCAAATGCCAAAATCGAAACCTTTGTCAGCGAGGTTGCCCTTTCGGTGGATACTTCAGTTCTAATTCCTCTACCATCCCTTGGGCTCTGAAAACCGGAAACTTGACTCTACGCCCTGATTCCATCGTTCATTCTATTATTTATGATGAAGAAAAAGGGAAAGCAACGGGAGTCCGAATCATCGATCGCCTGACCAAAGAAATGGAAGAGTTCTACGCGGATGTGATCTTTGTAAATGCAGCCGCCTTGAATACCAATGCCATTTTGTTGAACTCAACGTCCAGCCGATTCCCTAATGGTCTTGGCAATGACAATGGGCTACTTGGGAAATATGTGGCCTTCCACAACTACCGGGCACGTGTCTCCGGAGAATATGAGGGACATTCCGAATACACCACAAGCGGCGGAAGACCGACAAGTGGCTATTTCCCGAGATTCCGAAATGTCTTCAAGCAGGAAACGGATTTTCTCCGAGGCTATGCGGCAGGATTCTCTGCCAGCCGTGGTGCAGGCGCAGATACAAGCGGCGTAGGAATGGATCTCAAAAACAGCCTACTCAACCCCGATCAATATGGACCTTGGCGCGTAGGTTCGCATATGATGGGCGAGACCATTCCGAAGGAAAGCAATTACGTCGCGCTTGACCCCAATCTCAAAGATGAATGGGGAATGCCACAGCTCAAAATCTCGGTGGACTACGATGACAATGATGAAAAAATGGTCAAAGATTACATCGAGCAAATGACGGAGATGTTTACCAAGGCAGGATTTACAAATATCCGATCCAGTGATAGCAAGCAGGCGCCAGGTTTGGATATTCATGAAATGGGCGGCGTGCGTATGGGCAAAGATCCAAAAACCTCCTTACTCAATGCCAATCATCAGCTCCACGCGGTGCCTAATGTGTATGTGACCGATGGCGCCTCCATGACCTCGACTTCGACTCAGAATCCATCATTGACTTATATGGCCTTTGCGGCGAGAGCGGCACACCATGCGGTGGCAGAGAGTAAGAAATGATAAATTGAAAATGTTGAATTGAGAATGGCCCAAGTCGAGAGATTTGGGTTTTTTCATTAAAAGCGTAATAGTACTTCGTGAATTCTCGGATGTTAATTTAAAGTGGACAATATCACCAAAAAGGATTTTGAAGAAAATTTCCTATCCTATCAGAAGGATGATGTTTATTCAACTTGTCTAAGATGGTGTTATTAAGGTAATTCAAAACCCTACTTTTTTGCATCATTTGAAAAATTTTTTTTTTTAAATTGCTTTTGTTGAACAAGTTAAATTAATACAGAGATGAAAAGAACTTTATTAACGATGCTTTCCCTTTGTATAGCACTACTCTCTTTTGGTCAAACGGATTGGTCAAAAGTTGATTTTACAAGTGAATACAAAGGAAAAGTAAAGATTGGCGGTGCAGCTTCCAAAGCATTAAAAGAAAACAAAACCTTTGTGAATGCATTTACCGTTTCCCAAGCAACTCTCATGAAGGGCTCCGAGACTAAAGCCACTAAAGGAGTTTTCTCAGAAGTAAGCTTGGCAGGTATTGACAATGATCTTTATCAGAAAATGGTGGATGAACTATATCAAAGCTTTATCCAGGAACTGGAAGAAGCAGGTCTGGATATTACCTCAGGGGATGAGTTTATTGCTTCAGATCTAGTTCAAAACAACTTATCAAAAATCAAGAAAAATGAAATAATCGGTCCAATCGGAAATAATACCATGATTGAAGGCATGAAAAAAGTAACCGAAGGGGCTATGCCTGGCTATGGAGCTTGGGCGGTGACTGCTGATGTAACCTTTTTCCCAAAAAATGTAAATGTCTACACAAACGATAGCTATCTGCAAGTAGGAAACTTTTTTATGAAACCAGCGCCAAAAGAAAAGACCAATTTGCTTTCAGTGAAATATTACGTGGCTTTTGCTTCGTTTGATGGTAAAAAAGGATATAAGGATATAAGTTTGGCAACAAATCCGGTATTGAGTGTTTCGGTAAATGTACAGTTGACGACGGTCAATTTATCAGGCAATGAAATTAGCTATTCCAAAATGCCTATTTGGGGAAGTTCAGATTGGTCTGAGGGAATTGTAAAGGGAAAGGATAACAGAAGCGACGCCGAATTTTTAGGTTTGGCACTTTCAGCTGATTACGAAATTACAGCTGATCCAGAAAAATATATTTCAGAAGTAAAGGCTATTATTTCGAACCTGCAGAAAGATATTATTTCTGGTATCAAGTCAAGTTTATAGGGCATCAAACCTTAAATTTCGATTAAAATAGAATACTAATACGTACTGCCGAGCGGAGCCTAAGAAATGATGAATTGAAAATGTTGAATTCAGAAAAGCCCAAGTCGAAAGATTTGGGTTTTTCATTTTGTGCCAACTCAAACTTGAAATATCAATTTCTATCCCTTCCTCCCCCAAATCAATAAGTTTCCTTAATTTTGCGCCCTATGGCAAAGACAGCGACTCCGGCGGAAAACGCCCAACTGAAAGATATTATTTCCCATGCTAAGGAGTATGGGTTTGTGTACCCAAGTTCCGAGATCTATGACGGTCTGCAGGCGGTCTATGATTATGGGGCTTATGGGGTTGAGTTGAAAAACAACCTAAAGCGCCTGTGGTGGGAAACCATGACTCGCGTCCACGAAAATATTGTGGGAATCGATGCGGCGATCTTCATGCACCCAACCACCTGGAAAGCTTCCGGTCACGTGGATTCGTTCAATGATCCCATGATTGATAACAAGGACAGCAAAAAACGCTATCGCGCCGACGTCTTGGTCGAGGAGCATGCTGCCAAGTTAGAGAATGAGGGAAAAGTAGAAGAGGCCAAGCAACTCACTGCTGCTTTGGCGAGATTACTGGAAGCAGAGGACTTGGCTGGAGTTCGGGACTTGATCGTGAATACCGGGATCACCTGTCCCATCAGCGGCACGACGAATTGGACAGATGTGCGTCAGTTCAACTTGATGTTTTCTACTCAGGTAGGTTCTGTAGCCGAGGATGCTTCTACCATTTACCTACGCCCAGAGACGGCTCAGGGGATTTTTGTCAACTTCCTGAATGTGCAGAAAACTGCCCGTATGAAGGTTCCGTTTGGAATCGCCCAAATCGGAAAGGCCTTCCGAAATGAGATTGTAGCCCGTCAGTTTATTTTCCGTATGCGAGAATTCGAACAGATGGAAATGCAGTTCTTCGTTCGCCCTGGCACCGAGTTGGATTGGTACAAGCAGTGGGCAGAGACTCGGATGAACTGGCATTTGGCTTTGGGTACTCCTGCGGAAAAGCTCCGAAAGCATGACCATGAGAAATTGGCGCACTATGCCAACGCAGCTATGGATATCGAGTACGAATTCCCCTTTGGTTTCAAAGAAGTCGAAGGAATTCACTCACGCACAGACTTTGACTTGAAGTCTCATCAGGAATTCTCCAAGAAAAAGCAGCAGTACTTCGACCCAGAGGTCAATCAGAATTACATTCCTTATGTGATCGAAACGTCCATCGGGGCAGATCGCCTTTTCTTGCTGACGCTATGCAATGCCTATACAGAAGAAAAATCCGAGGAGAAAAGCCGAACTTATTTGAAGTTCCACCCGGCAATCGCTCCTGTGAAAGCAGCGATTCTACCGATTACCAAGAAAGACGGATTGCCTGAGAAAGCGCAGGAAATCGTGGAATTGTTGAAATATGATTTTAATATCATTTATGAAGAGGCGGCATCTATCGGAAAGCGCTATGCGAGACAGGATTTGATCGGGACGCCTTTCTGTATCGCCGTGGATCATCAGACTTTGGAAGACAATACTGTCACCATCCGTCATCGGGACACTACCGAGCAGGAGCGTGTGGCTATTTCTGAATTGCATGGGCGAATCGCTGAGGCGACGAGCTTTAGACGGGTTTTTGAGAAGATATAATGTCGGATGCTTGATGTCCGATGACCGTTGAAAAAGCCTTGAGAAATTATATCTCAAGGCTTTTTGGGTTTTTGGCTCAAGTTTCTTCGAATTGGAAATCCCTCAACAAGGCCTAGGATTTATAAAATAGGAGGAACTGTTGTCCGATGACCGAACGCTACGCAGCCTCTGGAGAAGCAGCATATTTTTGCTTCTGAAGAATCAATCAATAGGATTCGCCTTCACTCCTTCAAAAGTCATCACGATTGGTTTGATAGTTCCATCCTCATTGAATTCCATCACATCAATACAGGTTACGCGATGATCCCTGTCCTCATTAGGAATGGGTCTGCGGTGATAGACCATATACCAATCATCTGAGTTGGGTTTTTGGATGACAGAATTATGGCCGGCTCCTGTTGCGATGCTGTCTCTTTCCAGGATTGTTCCTACTCTTTCAAAAGGTCCAGTCGGAGAATCCGCCATGGCGTAGGCCACCTTGTAGCTTTCATTGGTCCAGCCGCCCTCGGACCACATCAGATAGTAGGTTCCATTTCTCAAAAACATAAAAGGCCCTTCCACATAGCCTTCTGGAGTGATTTCGTGGAAAAGTTCACCATCTTCCCAAGGCTCAAAACCGGTAAAATCAGCATTTAATTTCCCCAAATTACAATGTCCCCAGCCCCCATAAAAGAAGTAGTGCGTTCCGTCTACATCCCTGAATACAAACTGATCGATGGGCTGAGCTCCATTATAGAATTCAGAAAGTAGAGGTTTCCCCAGATAATCTTTGAAGGGTCCACCGGGATTATCTGCCACAGCAATTCCTATTCCTCCAAAATGGTTGATATCATTATTGGGATCGTAGCTTGGACGTTCTGTAGTTTGGATATCATTTGCAGAAAAGAATAGAAAATACTTTCCTCCTTTTTCGATGGCTGCAGGAGCCCACATGGCTTGGCGAGCCCATTGGATGGCGGCGGTATCCAAGATTCTCTCGTGCTTTTCCCAAGTGACTAGATCTTTGGAAGAAAATGCATCAAAATGAAGCTGATCCTTATATCGTGCCGAGAAAGTCGGGTAAATCCAATATTCATCTCCGAAAACAACCCCTTCAGGGTCTGCATACCAGCCTTCAAAAAGGGGATTCCCCGAAAGCTGAGATGGAGTTTCTTGGGTCTCAATTTTAGTGGAGCAGGCAAGAGCAAAAATAAACAGGAAGGCGAACAGACTTGATTTCATGGCTGAGTAGATTTGGGAATTAAAAATAAAGGAAATGAATGGAGAAAAAGAACTCCTTGACATCCTGATGTAAAAATCTTGAAAATTGGTTAGCGTTATTCAGTGAATTTTGGTTTTTGGGCTTTTTCCAATTTTCTACCAACTTCCCGGCCGATTGTGTAGTTTAGAAGCAAAACAGTATCCATGTCTCAAAAAGCCCTCATTGTAGGTTCCGGTATAGCGGGTATCGCCGCCTCCATTCGCTTAGCTGTCCAAGGCTATCAAGTCGAGGTCTTCGAAGCGAATCCCTATCCCGGAGGTAAACTTTCCGAAATCACCCTAAAAGGCTACCGCTTTGATGCCGGGCCCTCGCTTTTCACTCTACCCGAGCAGGTGGAAGAACTATTCCGATTGGCAGGAAAGGATCCCAAGGATCATTTCGATTACGAAAAACTGGAAGTAGCCTGTCATTATTTTTGGGAAGATGGGAAGCAAGTCAAGGCTTGGGCAGATATCAATCGCTTTGCAGAAGAAGTAGAAACGAAATTGGGTGAACCTGCCAAAAACGTGCGGGAAGCACTGCGGAGCTCAGCCTTTATTTATGAACATCTGGCGCCCCTATTCATGCATCGATCCTTGCATCAATTCGGTACTTGGACTAATCCACAAGCGCTGAAGTCTTATCTGAAAATGGGGAAATTGGGAATTTTTTCGACCATGAATCAAGCCAATGAACGTCAATTCCAGAATCCAAAATTGGTTCAGCTTTTCAACCGCTACGCCACCTACAACGGTTCTGACCCCTATCAGACTCCTGCTACGCTGAATATCATCCCCCATCTGGAATTCAATATCGGAGCCTATTTCCCCAAAAAAGGCATGCACGATATCACCATGAGCCTTTATCGGCTAGCTCAAGACTTGGGTGTTGAGTTTCACTTCAAGGCCAAAGTGGAAGAAATTTTGGTAGAAAGGGGACAGGCAGTTGGAGTAGAAGTCGATGGAAAAACACATCAGGCCGACATCATCGTGAACAATATGGACATGGTGAATGCCTACAAAAGTATTTTGCGCAAGCAGAAGCAGCCCAAGAAGTTGCTAGAGCAACCCAAATCCAGTTCGGCCTTGATTTTCTATTGGGGAGTCAAAAGGGAATTCAAGGAATTGGGACTTCACAACATTCTTTTTTCGGAAGATTATCAAACTGAGTTTGAACATATTTTCAAAAAGGGAAACATCTACGAGGATCCGACTGTTTACATCAATATCACCTCCACTCACAAATCCGACGATGCTCCCAAAGGCTGTATGAATTGGTTTGTGATGATCAATGTCCCCAATAATCAAGGGCAGGATTGGGATAGTTTGATACAGGAAGCGCGGAAAAACATCATCTCGAAAGTCAATCGGGTGTTAAAAACTGATTTGGAATCCTTGATCGAGGTCGAGGAAATTCTAGAACCCCGAACGATCGAGTCCAAAACTTCCAGTGCGAATGGGGCGCTTTATGGCAACTCTTCCAACAATCGATTTGCGGCTTTTCTTCGGCATGCCAACTATTCCTCCGACATCAAAAACCTCTATTTCTGTGGGGGATCGGTACATCCCGGTGGCGGTATTCCGCTTTCCTTGCTCTCAGCAAAGATTATGATGGGGTTTGTGAAAAATTAGAAAATTGAAAAAATGAAAAATTGTCGTCAAAATGAGTTGAAGTCCTTTAGCTTTTGGTTGGAAGGTTGTAAAGTGGAAAGTTGGAAAGTTGGGCAAAGACTCGCAAATCCACTTCAAATCATACTCTGCCGCTCGTATTTGGTACTTCTTACCTCGTATTTCAAAAAATAGCGACAATCCAAAATCGCCATTCATATTTCGTTTCTGCTACATCCTACCTCACAAAAGTGAGTCTATTGCTTCCTGAATCAGATCTTGCTCAAATCCCCGCTGCATCAAATAGCCAACAACCTTAAATCGCTTTTTGTACAGGTCGGGTTCTTTGGTCTTCTCCCATTTCTTTTCTGTCTCTGAAAGAAGCGTGTCATAGTACTCCGTTGGGTCAATTTCCAGCAAGCCTTTTCTGATTAGATCCTCAGGAACTTGCTTTATTTTTAACTCCATTCGAATCCGGTTTTTACCCCATTTTTTCAAGCGGAATTTTCCCCGGGCAAAAGCCCTAGCATAGCGCCCCTCATCAATAAATTTCTCCCGAAGAAGAAAACCTATCAGCTTCTCAATCTGCGCTTCAGCGATCCCTTTTTCATAAAGTTTACGCCGCACTTCCCAGACACATCGCTCCTGATAGGCACAGAAAGCGGCGATTTTTTCCTCAGCCTCCTCGACCGTCCATGTGGTTTTTCGGACTTGCTTTGGGTTATTTCTTCCCCAACCAGACATTTTGATTAATTTTATAGAAAATTTTGTCCTTAGTTTTTCTCAAACCTAATAAAAACTCTTACGATGCGAAAGAAAATCATAGCCGGAAACTGGAAAATGAACATGACCTACGAAGAAGGTCAAATACTTACTTCTGAGATCGTGCAAATGGCACAGGATGAACAGTTGAAAGATGTCAGCCTCGTGCTCAATCCACCCTTTCCTCATCTTCACGTAGTGAAAAAACTGATCGGCGGGGCACCCAATGTTTTTGTGGGAGCTCAAAACTGCTCTGATAAGGAATCAGGAGCATACACCGGTGAGGTTTCGGCACCAATTTTAGCTTCATTTGGAGTGAATTTCGTCATCATTGGACATTCGGAGCGAAGAGAATATTTCAAAGAAAATAATGAAATGCTCACCGAGAAAGTAAAGCAAGCCCTGGCAGCTGGACTTCAACCCATCTTCTGCTGCGGTGAATCATTGGATATCAGAGAGGCCGGAACCCATGAGCCCAATGTCAAGTTTCAGCTCACGGATAGCCTTTTTGAACTGAGTGCTGAAGAAATTTCAAAAGTCACCATCGCATACGAACCCATTTGGGCAATTGGTACAGGAAAAACAGCTTCCGCTGAGCAAGCTCAGGAGATGCATGCGGCTATCCGAAAGCATTTGGCCAGTAAGTATGGCAAGGAGGTGGCTGATTCAATTTCCATTCTTTACGGTGGAAGCATGAAACCGTCAAACGCTGCCGAACTTCTTGCTAAGCCCGATGTGGATGGAGGACTTATCGGAGGGGCTTCTCTGAAATCCCGCGACTTTATCGATATCGCCAAATCCTACTAAGCTTGGATGGACTACCGGGAATTTAAATTCACTTGCTCCGAAGATTTTCGAGAGATTTTAATTGCTGAGCTTTCTGAGATAGGTTTTGATGCCTTTTTGGAAACAGATGAGGGCTTTGAGTGCTATTCGCCCTTGGATTCGTTCGACCGGGAAGCCTTTGATGAAATTCTGAATCGCTATCAAAGTCATGCAAGCATTAGCTTTTCGGAGAATCTCACCAAAAAAGTCAATTGGAATGAGGAATGGGAGAAAAACTATGACCCCATTGCCGTCGGTGACTTGGTATTCGTCAGAGCATCTTTTCATGAGCCAAGAACAGGGTTTAAATACCAGATAGTCATCAATCCCAAAATGTCTTTTGGGACAGGTCATCATGCGACTACCTTTCAGATTTTGCAGCTTCAGGGAAAAATCGACCATCAAGGTAAGCGCGTCCTGGATGTAGGTTCGGGTACCGGAATCTTAGCGATCATGGCTCACCTCCTCGGAGCTTCATCGGTAGAAGCCTTTGATATCGATGACTGGTGTGTGGATAATGGGAATGAAAACTTTCAGCTCAATGAAGTCCATGCGACCATGGGGCTAGGTAGCATTCGGGATGTAAATCCCAAGGGGCCCTTTGATATCATTCTCGCCAACATCAACAAAAATGTGCTTTTGGACGAAATGGAGATATATTCCCGTCTTTTGGCATCTCATGGGTACTTACTTCTGAGTGGTTTTTACACCCATGATATTGCCGATATCCAATCGGCTTGCGAAAAGCTTGGTCTGGAATTGGTCAATCAAAGCGAAAAAGATAACTGGGCCGCGTTGGTCTTCACCAAAAGCTAAGATGGAGGAACTCTTAATTTATGCGGTTTTGTTTTTACTGCTCTTAGGGCATACGCTCTTGGCAGGAAAAATGTACCGGGCTGTTCACGCAAATTCCCATCTTTCGATCAAGGAAAAAAATGATTGGAAGCTCAAGGCATTGATTTTTCCCGCTTACTATTGGTTTCAATACCAAAAAGAAGTTAAACAATCCTGAAAAGGGGTATTCACAATACACGATCGAACCCGATCGTCAAATTCTTTCGTAATTTACACCCATGGAGTACGTCTGGAAACCTAAACCAATAGCAGCTCAATCTGCACTCGAAAAACTCAGCAAGGAGATCAATGTCAATCCGACTTTGGCCAATGTGCTGATCAATCGGGCCGTTGAGAGCTTTGAGCAGGCAAAGGATTATTTCCGACCAAGCCTTAGTCAGCTTCACGACCCTTATCTAATGAAGGGGATGCAGGAAGCTGTCAATAGAATCGAGGAAGCCATTCAGTCAGAGCAAAAGATCCTAGTTTATGGAGACTATGATGTGGATGGCACCACGGCAGTTTCGCTGGTCTATGGCTTTCTAAAAGGCATTTATCCACACGTAGACTTTTATATCCCTGATCGCTACAAAGAAGGCTATGGGATATCCGAAAGAGGGGTCAGATATGCCACAGATGAAAATTTCTCTTTGGTCATTGCCCTAGACTGTGGAATCAAAGCCATCGAAAAAGTGGCATTAGCCAAGGAACTGGGCGTAGATTTTATCATTTGTGATCACCACACACCCGGGGAAATTCTTCCGGCTGCAATTGCCGTTTTGGATGCCAAACAGACGGACTGTCATTATCCCTACAAAGAATTGAGCGGCTGTGGGGTCGGTTTCAAACTGATCCAGGCAATTGCCAAAAAAAGAAATATCGATGAATCCGCACTTTACGGATACTTGGACTTAGTCGTTGTCAGCATTGCAGCAGACATAGTACCTATCACAGGTGAAAATCGAATTTTAGCCTACTATGGTCTCGATCGAATCAACAATACTCCCAGACCCGGACTCAAAGCCCTGATCCTCCGCAGCAAAATCGAAAAAGACATTGGCATCTCTGATATTGTCTTCAAAATCGGTCCAAGAATCAATGCTTCCGGTCGCCTAGAGCATGCGAAAGCATCTGTAGAGCTTCTGATCTCTACCGAACTGGACGAGGCTCTTGAGCGCGCCAAAGTAGTTGATGAAGTCAATGCTACCCGCCGAAATTTCGATGAAAACATCACCCGAGAAGCATTTGAAATGATTGCGGCAAGGGAAGAGGAGCAAACCTGGAACTCGACGGTTCTATTCAAGGAAGACTGGCACAAGGGTGTCATCGGGATTGTAGCGAGCCGTTGTATCGAAAAGTACTACCGTCCAACCATTATACTCACCGAATCCAATTCCAAAGCAACCGGAAGTGCGCGGTCTGTTGTAGACTTCAATATTTACGAAGCGATTGCAGAATGTAGCGATCTCTTAGATCAATTTGGAGGTCACAAGTATGCTGCAGGTTTGACGCTTTCGGTGGATAAGGTTCCTGCCTTTCAGGCAAAGTTTGAGGAGGTAGTTCGAAACCGAATCGAGGAAGTTCATCGAAAACCGGTCATTGAGATCGATGGAGAACTCCTGCTGGACCAAATCAATTATCGCTTTTACAATATTCTAAAGCAAATGGCCCCTTTTGGCCCTGGAAATCCCGAGCCCATTTTCAAGATTTCCAATGTGCAGGCCGAGGATGTGGTCGTTTTGAAAGAAAAGCATCTTCGGTTCAAAATTGTGCAGGATGGCCAACTCACCACTCCGGTTTGTCTTGGCTTCGGAATGGCAGATCGAGCTAAAGACCCAGATTTGACTACAGTGAATTTCCTTAGATCCCGAATGCGTTTTGACTTAGTGGCAGAAATGCGAGAAAATTTCTTCCGGGACAAAAGTAGTTTGCAACTCTACGTGAAAGATATCAAATTCGACTAGTATGGAACTTCGAGCAGAGCATCTCATCAAAATATACAAAAGCCGAAAGGTGGTCAACGATATCTCCGTTGAGGTAAAGCAAGGGGAAATTGTCGGGCTTTTAGGTCCAAATGGAGCAGGAAAAACCACCTCGTTTTACATGATCGTGGGCCTGATTCAACCGAATGAAGGCAAAATCTTTTTAGATAAGGAAGATATCACTAGCCTACCGATGTACAAAAGGGCGCAATTGGGTATCGGTTATTTGGCGCAAGAAGCATCTGTTTTTAGAAAGCTTTCCGTAGAAGAAAATATTCTGGCAGTCCTCGAAATGACCAATATGCCAAAGCAGCAGCAAAAGGAAAAAGTGGAAAGCCTACTTGAGGAATTCAGCTTAACACATGTCCGAAAGAACCTCGGAATGGTCCTTTCCGGTGGAGAAAGAAGACGTACGGAGATTGCCCGGGCATTGGCAGTTGATCCTAAATTCGTATTGCTCGATGAGCCATTTGCAGGGGTAGACCCGATTGCCGTTGAGGAGATCCAGACCATCGTAGCCAAGCTCAAAACAAAAAATATCGGGATATTGATCACCGATCACAATGTAAATGAAACCCTATCAATCACGGATCGGGCCTATCTGATGTTTGAGGGAAGACTTTTGAAGGCAGGGACTGCTGAAGAGTTGGCTGCCGATGAACAAGTAAGGAAGGTCTATTTGGGCAGTCAGTTTGAATTGAAACGCAAAACTTTTTCAAATTAATGGAGGTTATCAACAGCTTTATGACCTGGGTCTTCAAAAGCCGCCTGGGACAAATCGAATATTTCAAAAAAGCCCCACATGCGGCTCAGGACAGCGTGTTGAAAGACCTTATTGAAGCTGGAAAACAAACCAAATTCGGAAAGGAATTTGATTTTTCAAGTTTTAAGAGCTACCAAGATTTTGCTAAAAATGTGCCTCTAAACGATTATGAAGGCTTCAAGCCTTACATCGACCGAGTCATGAAAGGAGAGCAAAATTTGATCTGGAATACAGAAATCGAATGGTTTTCCAAGTCATCAGGTACTACTTCCAGCAGAAGCAAATACATTCCCGTCACTGAAGAAAGCCTTGAAGAATGCCACTTTAAAGGCGGGAAGGATATGGTCACTATTTATGTAAATAACTATCCGGACTCCAAGCTTTTTTCGGGTAAATCCCTGACAATCGGAGGTTCTTTGGAATCCAACCCACTTAACTCAAATGGCAAAGCAAAAGCAGGTGATATTTCAGCTGTCATCATGCGTAACCTTCCCATTTGGGCACAATTTGCCAGAACTCCCTCGTTAGAAGTCGCTTTGATGAATGAATGGGAAGCCAAAATCGAAAAAATGGCTCGCGAAACCATGGACGAAAACGTCGTGAGCATTGCGGGTGTTCCCACTTGGACCATCGTCTTGCTGAGACGAATCATAGAGATCAAAAAAGCAAAAAACATCCTGGAAGTCTGGCCTAATCTGGAAGTCTTTTTTCACGGAGCAGTAGCCTTTGGACCCTATCGCAACCTTTTTAAAGAACTCATCCCTTCTGACAAGATGCGGTACATGGAAACCTACAATGCATCGGAGGGATTCTTTGGATTGCAAGACCAAATAGATTCGGACGAATTACTATTGCTTTTGGATTATGGGATTTTCTATGAATTCATCCCCATGGAATCCTGGGAGGATGAGAATCCTACCGTACTTCCGCTGTGGGAGGTGGAAGTAGGAAAAAACTACGCCTTAGTCATCTCAACAAATGGTGGGCTTTGGAGATACAAAATAGGAGATACCGTCCGATTTACCTCAACCAAGCCCTACCGATTCAAAATTTCCGGAAGAACCAAGCATTTTATCAATGCTTTTGGAGAAGAAGTCATTGTGGAGAATGCAGAAAAGGCAGTAGAATTTGCAGCTGAAAAGACTGAGGCGACCATCGAAAACTTTACCGCTGCCCCTGCCTACTTTGGAAATAATGGTGAAAAAGGAGCACATGAATGGATTATTGAATTTGCCAAAAACCCGACTGACCTAGCTAAATTCGAAGAGCTATTAGATCAGCACTTGCGGGAAATCAATTCCGATTATGACGCCAAAAGGCACAAAGACCTAGCGCTGGTAAAACCAATTATTCATGTAGCCGAAAGTGGGCTTTTCCAAGAATGGCTGCGCAAAAAAGGAAAGCTTGGTGGCCAAAATAAAGTCCCCCGACTATCAAATAGCCGCGACTATTTAGATGAGCTTTTAGCGATTATGAAGTAAGCCTAATCAGTGCCCAAAACTTCCTGGACGAAAGCCCTAATATCCTTTGCCAAGGCTTCAAAGTCCTCTCTGCGATTGTACATCATGTGGCCTGCCTCGTAGTACTTCATCTCAATACGGTCTTGAGGAAAATCATGTCTCGCAAAAGTAAATTCTGCATCAAAGAAAGGAGTAATCAAATCATAATAGCCATTGGCCACCATTACTCTCATCTTTGTATTTCTATGCATCACTTCGCTAAGTGCTCTCGCAGTACTGACATAGGAAGGCTCCCAATAACTTCCATCTGGAACTGGTCTCCAGCGCCATTTACCGCCAATTTCTCCGTTGGAAGACAAATAAGGAATCTCCAGCTCCACACCCAATTCATTGAGTAGATATGAATTGAAGGCTGCGGTATAAGCTCCTTCTGTCATGTAGTCACTCGGATCTCCTAATACCGGGCCTTCTGCTACTTGATCGGTTTCTACTGCTGCAAATCGTCCATCTAAGGTCCCTATTGCCATCCCATCTTCTCTCAAAAGCTCCTTTTTGAAGCGATGCATCAAAATCTGATTGTCAGACCTGAGAATATATTTTTGATCTATTCCGGTGAAATAAGAAAGCTTTTCCGCAATCTCCTCTTTTCTCTCTTTGGATAGATTTTGACCTTCGAAAAGAGCAGGAAGGTATTCTTGATAGGCAAAGTCTCGGGCTTCTTTGGCAAATTCCTCTATGCTTTTTCCCTCTCCGGCTTTCCCATGATACCGGGCTGTCACAGCCATGGATGGCAAATAGGTAAAAAATGAGGTCAAATTATCTGGCCAAGAAGATGATCCTGCATAATCCAATGCCTGAGAAATCAGAATTAGGCCATTCAAAGCAACGTGCTGACCATCTCCCTCCAAAACTTCAGCGACTTTGGCGGCACGAGTTGTACCAAAGCTTTCCCCTGCCAAGAACTTGGGAGCCTGCCAACGATTATTTTCACGAATCCAAATCCGAATGAAATCAGCAACTGACTGTGCATCTTCGACCAAACCCCAATAGTCTTCTACTTTCCCTTTTTCTGTTACCCGGCTGAAGCCTGTTCCGATAGGATCCAAAAAAACCAGATCAGCCAGATCCAGCAAAGCCATTGAATTGCTTTCAACAAGGTATGGAGCAGCTCCATCATCCACTTTGGCCTCAGAGTCTACACGCACTACCTTCGGCCCAAAAAATCCCATGTGAAGCCAAATAGAAGCTGAGCCTGGCCCTCCGTTAAAAATAAAGATCACAGGCCGGTTTTGGTCAGCTCCCTCCTTGATGTAGCTAGTACTCCAGAATGAGGCCGTCACTTCTCCCTTTGAATTCTTGAGAAATGTTTCTTTGACAATGGACTGATAAGAAATTCTTTGACCATCAAACACCCCGGTGTGGCTTTTTACAAATAGGCGAGGGTTATGCGATGCAGTATCAGACTCTTGGGCGAAAGAGGACTGATAGCTAAATAAAAATACAACAAGGAGAATAGATGAGATTTTTTTCATGATTTAATATAGTTTGGCTCCGTTGGCAACAATTCGCTCGGTAGAAGTAAGAACTACCCGTCCTTTTTCGTCTGGAAATCCAGTGATCAAAACTTCAGACATAAAATCCGCAATCTGTCTAGGTCGAAAATTGACTACGCATACTACCTGCTTACCTTTCAACTCGGCTTCTGAGTAAAGCTCCGTAATTTGTGCAGATGACTTTTTCACACCGATTTCAGGTCCAAGATCAACCCAAATTTTATAGGCAGATTTCCGTGCTTTTTCAAAATTTTCAGCTCGAATAATGGTACCAACACGAATATCTAATTTGGCGAATTCTTCGTAGTCAATCGTTTGCATAGTGATTTTTTTTACTAATTTTATGAACCTTTTAAAATGCCCTAAGTTTAAGATAAGGTAACGAACTCAAAATGCTTAATAAACCTACATTTCCTTTTGGTAAAATTGGCTTCATTCTGACCTCTGTGTTAGCTTTATGCCTTTTTTCAGGTGAATCACTGGCGCAAAATGAGCAAGAGAAGCCAATTGAAGTCCCAAGACAATTAGACCGACCTGTTGTAGAAGAAGATGGATCCTTTCATCATAATTTTAATTCGGATCAAAATGATATCAAAGCTAATGCTGAATTAAAAGTTAGCCCAGTTCCAATTCCTACCACTCCTATCAGAAGAGAAGTAGTCATCGGACCTGAAGGAAAAAAATCCAGTGAGCCTTCATCAACATTATCATTTAATATCTTTCTCTATGTTTTAGAGAAATTCAAAGCAGACTAATTTGTGTTTTCTTTTAAAAGCAAAAAGGGACTTTTTAGAAAGTCCCTTTTTTTATGATTCTGCTAGAAATTTTTCCAGATCTTGAACACTAATCATTCCTTCATAAAAGGCTCGTCCAAAAACAGCAGATTGTACTCCTACGTCTCTTAGCGCCTTGAAGTCGTCAATCCCTCTCACCCCGCCACTTGCTGCAATATGCAACTGGGGAAACTTCTCCTTCACCGTTTTATAAAGCTCAAAATTGGGACCTTCCATGACCCCATCTCGAGTTACATCCGATACTTTGAGATATTTGAGGCCTCGCTCATAAAAGAATTCAATATGTTCGTAGAGATCAATACTTGTTTTTTTGAGCCAACCACGGATTTTAATTTTATTATCTGATGGGTTGGTATCCGCTGCAAGATTGATTTTTTCCCTCCCATAGGACAGGATAAACTGAGCAAAACGCTCCGGGTGATTTGCCGCCGCAGAAGATATCGTTACCGTCTTTGCCCCAAACTCTAAGCATTTGATCACATCTCCATCAGTCGTGATTCCTCCGGTGAAATCAACCTTCAGATCGGTATATCCGGAGATTGCCTCCAAAATATGGTAGTTTTTTGGCTCACCCCGTCTTGCACCATCCAAATCCACCAAGTGCAAGCGCTTAATGCCAATAGACTCAAATTGCTGAGCAATCGCGAGAGGATTATTGGAAATGACTTCCTGAGTGGAAAAGTCTCCACGCTTCAGGCGGACACATTTGCCATCAATAAGCCATATTGAAGGTATTATTTCAAACATTTTAATTTCGATAGAGGTGTCTAGTAAAATAAGCAGAAAAATCTGAATCCTAAAGATAACACAGAAGACTACTATCTCTCCAAGTAAAGTGGCAAAACTTTACAATTTTTTAAATTTACTCAAGGATTCAATGCAAAAGATGAAATTAGAATATCAAGATAAGCAATTCACCCAGCACCCTAATTTTCTTTGTTAATTGAGCTGCATACTTAGGTTTCGCTCAGTACAGGCGTCGAAAGAATGAGGGCACAAGCGTTCGAAATCTAAACCTCGAGGCTTATTCTAGCCGGTATTTTTTGTATTGATAGGAAAGCGAACAATCATAAATTCAATATAGCAACTTCGCTATTTTTCCATCTGGACCAGATGCCCAAATACTTCCTGTTGAAGTACTCAAAGAAACTGCATGAAAGGACATGTCTGAAAAGCGTTCCCAAGTTTTCCCACCATCTTTAGAAAAATCTGATCCGCTAGGTCCAACAGCTATCAACCATGAAAATCTCGGGAAGTATTGTACACCGGATCGATAGCCACTTGGCCCTGTAGTATTTTCTTCAGACCAGTTCATAGTCGGAGTCAAAAAGAGTCCAATATTCCCTTTTTCTGAATCGGGCTCTAAGTAGTCCCCACCCACAGCTACCAATTCTCCCTTTTTCGTATAAGTCATTGAAAAAATTCCCTGCGAGGACTCTCCTTGAATGAGTGGACTCGGATGAACCATCCAGGTTTTCCCACGATCCGGAGAGTGGTGGATATTTGAATAACTACCTCCACTCCCGAGCCAAATATTATCTTCTTGTGCAAGGAGTGAACTAGCCGATGCCGCAAAACCTGCTTCGCCTTCCTTGGCTTGCGGAAGGGAATCTAATAGACTCCAAGTCAAGCCTGCATCTAATGTTTGATAGATCATCCAAAAACCATCTACAGGATCTCCGAAGACATAACCGCGCTTTTCATCTGCAAAATTGATTCCATCGAAAAATGCCTTTTCGGACTCTTCTAACTTCAACTCCCAACTTTCCCCACCGTCTGAAGTACGATAAATCCGAGCTGGCTGTCCAGCTGTCACCACTATGGCTTCTTCAGCATTAAAAGCATGAATCGAACGGAAATCTACCGAATCCAAGCCGTCAACTACTCCAGAACTCCATGAGCTCCCTCCATCAACTGATCGAAGCCAAATGCCCTGCGAACCACTTGCCCAAATTATATCAGAAGTGACTACACTGAGACCACGAAGAGATGATTCGGTTGGTGTATTGACTACTTCCCAAGCCAATGGTTTTTCTGGAGGCTCCTGACCTGATTTATTTTGACAAGCAGAAAAAATAAGTGAATAAAAGATGGCAAGCGTGAAGCTCAGCCGATTCTTGAATGTGAAGTTTTGCACAAATACTTTTTTATGAATAAAATTTCAGACTAGGCCAAATGTAAGAAGCTAAAGCCTTAGAGCCTTATATTTTTATGCTGGGATATGAAATAACCCGGCACATGACTCTGAATAATTTCCTTAAACTTTCACGTCTACTTTTCGATAGGCTTCAATAAGTGCAAGCTCACCTTCTTTTCCAGGCATCGCATTGCCATGCTCCATTCCCATTACCCCCTTAAATCCTTTATCATGAATGTATTTAAATACATTTTCAAAATTGATTTCTCCAGTTCCCGGTTCTTTTCTTCCCGGATTGTCACCGATTTGGATATAGGCTATTTCATCCCAGCACTTCTCCATATTAGCGATTAGATTTCCCTCATTTCGCTGCATATGGTAGATATCGTATAGAATCTTACAAGCTGGACTATCTACTGCCTGACAAATCATAAAGGTCTGGTCAGCATGTCGAAGGAAAAGATCAGGATTGTCACTGAGAGGCTCCATTACCATGGTCAATCCATGTGGTTCGAATATCTCAGCACCCCGCTTCATCGCTTCGATGACATTGGCAGTTTGAATTCCCATCGGCAGGTTTCTATCAAAATACCCTGGTACAACCGTCATCCATTTGGCATTGACCCGCTTGGCCACCTCCACTGATTCACGACAGGTTTTGAGAAAAGTATCCATAAATTCCTGCTTTCCTGTTGCTAAAGAAGTCTTCCAATTATCCCCACCTTCGATCACAAAAACCCCCATTCGCATCCCCAGTTGATCTAGGGTCTTTCCGATTTGCTCTTGGTCCTCAACAGATCGCTTGAGCATACCATTATCTTCTAGAGAGCGAAAACCCTGATCAGCCATAAACTTCAGCTCATCGATGATTCCTCCAGGGGCGTGATTTCTAAACATCCCGAAATGCGGAGCAAAGTCCATGTTAAAAGTTGGAGCAGCCTGGGACTCTTTGCCCATGGCCTGAAAACTCATCCCTCCGGTAAGCCCTAAAAAGGTACTTCCAAGACCTACTTTTTTTATAAAACCTCTTCTTTCCATGGCTTAGATCACTTTAGTTTTACCGGGAACGGCATGTGGATAAAACCCATCCTCATTGGGAAGTATTTTTGGAAGTGCATCCCAGGCAAGTTTTTCAGGGAATAAATCTACAGATCCATTCAAAGCCTCTTCCCAGGAAATAACTTTTCCCGAATAGGTCGCATACCTTCCCATAATGGAAGTCATGGTACTTTTTGCTGCATTTTCAGCATCAGCAAATTTATAGTCTCCTTTTACCAAAGCCGCCCAAAGTTCGTCGTGCTCGACTTGGTAGGGATTGGCATTGTTTTCCCGGTCATGGGTATAAATGGAATTCCCTTTCCAATCACTTAGGTTACCGTGATTTCCGGCACTGAGATAGACTTTCCCTTTCGTGCCTTGGAAGGTTTCATCTACCCGATTAGCTGCTCCCGGGAAGTGCCTGCATTCACTGTGAATCACCGAGCCATCTTCGTAAGTAAAAGTGATTACATGATGGTCAAAGATCTCACCATGATCTTTCCCGGTACGAACCTGACGTCCTCCTGTACCTTCCGCTTTCACGGGATAGCCTTGCTTGACCCAATTGGCCACATCGATATTATGCACATGCTGCTCTGTGATGTGATCTCCGCAAAGCCAGTTGAAATAGTACCAATTCCGCATCTGATACTCCATTTCAGTCTGGCCAGGTTGTCGTTCTCTCACCCATACCCCACCATCATTCCAATAGACCTGTCCACCAACAATATCTCCTATTGCTCCATCGTGAATCCTTTTGATAGTTTCACGGTAGTTGGCTTGGTAGTGCCGCTGTAAACCAACCACTACATTCAATTTTTTTTGTTTTGCTATCTCTGCAGCGGCTAAAACTCTGCGGATTCCAGCAGCATCGGTGGCGACTGGCTTTTCCATAAAAATCTGTTTGCCTTGCCTTACGGCCTCTTCAAAGTGACTTGGGCGAAAACCAGGAGGTGTCGCTAAAATAACCACATCTGCTTCGGCTATTGCTTGTTTGTATCCATCAAATCCTACAAACTGTTTCTCTTTGGGAACCTGAACCTTTTCTGGACCATATTTATCCAAAATAGGCTTCAAACTTTTATCTAATCGATCCTGAAATGCATCTGCCATTGCAACCAATCGAATGGGATGTCCTGTCTCAAAAGCCTGGAATACAGCTCCCGTACCCCTACCTCCGCAGCCAATGAGTGCCAGCTTGAGATGGTTGTCAGAAGAGGCATAAGCCCCTGGTACGACAAATGGCGAAGTCAGGACACCTCCGGTCAAAATGGCGGAAGTCTTAATAAAGTCCCGGCGAGAATTTTCGGTTTTCATATTTTGGGTTGTTTTAGGTTTAATAGTCATCGATAGGGGCCTGTCCATAATAGGCTTGAATTTCTTCTTCAGATGGAGTTTCTAAGGGTCTAACCAGACGAATCCCCAAAAATGGCGCTTCAGGAAACCACCATTGGCTTTTGGGAATTTGTGGATCAATCTGTTTCCATTTTGGATCAGTAGCAAATCTTCTGCTAGCGCTGATTTCATCTGCAGAATGCTTGAAACTACCTCCACGAACTACCCTTGGATAGAGATTGGTGGAAGGGTTTAAGGGGTTTATTTCGGAGGATTCCTTGTAAAAATTCGGATCATAATGATCCATGGTCCATTCCAGCACATTTCCGTAGATATCGTAAAGCCCCCAGGGATTTGGCTTTTTGAGGCCTACTTTCTGAGTGGACTCTTCCGAATTTTCTTTAATCCATGCGTATTCACTCAAATCAGAACTCTTTTCTCCGAAAAAATACCGGGCATCTGATCCTGCCCTAGCCGCATATTCCCATTCAGCTTCGGTAGGCAATCTGTAGAATACACCTGTTTTCAGATATAACCAATGACAAAATTGGATGGCTCCATACTGTGTCATACCTACAGCAGGCTTGCTTTCCTTGCCCATCCCGAAAGTCATATCTAGATACGGTAGAGAAGGACGTGAAAGACCATCCACTTGATCCCCAATAGGACCTTCGGAAATAGCTAATTCATAATTCTTATCAACAAATAGCTCAAAAATATCCCAAGTAACCTCATGAGCGCTCATCCAAAATGCATCAATCTGAACAGAATGAGCTGGTTTTTCGTCCAAAAAACCCGAATTATCAGAGCCCATAATGAAACTGCCAGCGGGAATTGGTACCATAGAAAAATAAAGATCAGTACCCTCAATAGACTGATCATAGGCATTGAATTCCGAATAGTCCTTTTCGCCTAAGGTCAGGAAAAGCAGAATAATAAAAACCCATGTCTTGCTCATGCCCATTTGATCTCAATTACATTCTTTTTACGACTTCTTTTTTGGGAATCTTGATGGACCACATCCCGCGAAGATCTCCAATTTGATGCCCTTTTGCTTTATCCTCAGGGTATAGCTCATTTAACTTCTGTAAGGTCTCTTCATTAATTTCCTTGCCCGGTTCACCATGGCAATTCAAGCAAAGTCCTCCGGGAATTACAATTGCTTTAGTGTAAAGCAACTCCTCTCCTCCATTTAGTTTTTGGAGATTAGGTGCCAATTCATTTCCGTTTTCCACATCATACTCGTAGGTTTCCAGATAGCGCAACTCCATTTCAGTAGGCTGGTCTGCAGGATTTCGATAGCGATTAGAAGCTCTTCGTACCTCCACTCCGTATTTGTCCCCTACTTCTTTCAAAATAGGAAGGGCTTGAACATTACAAAACTCAATAGCTCCAGGTACTCCTTTCTCGGCAATGGCTTTCTGAAGGCTTCCCATGAGTTGCTTCTGAGCCTCCAAGCTGATTGAATCACCCCATATCATGGCTTCTTCGAGTATTTCAGCTTCATTTAGCTTTTTCACTTCCATGGCTTGGTTTACTTCCTCAAAGACTTCTTTGGAAACTCGCTCGCCCCCTCCACAAGAAGCCAAAATGGTGATAAGGAAAATAAGAGTCAGATAACGAGTCATATCTATTATTTGGTTTGCTTTTGCTAAATCTACTAATCAATCCTAATAAATGATAGGAAAGCCTTAATTTAGGCATTCAAAATTGAACTTTGACAAGTGCGGAATTCACTTAAATTTGTTTGTATTCAAAGCAAATGATGAGAAAATACCTACTCTTTATTTTTACCATATTTATGTTCTCCAGCTTTGCGAAGGGACAAACCTTTTCGCAATTACAAAGCTGGGGCTTAGACTTCGAGTCAATACATTGGACATCTAATCTTCGTGGAGTTATTGTAGGTGAGCAAATTATTGCAGTCACAGAAGATGGCGGAGAAAGCTGGCAGGAAGTTCCTAGAAACTTTGATTTCAGGTTTTTTGATTTGACATTTCTTAGCGAGAATACCGGAATTGCGGTCGGTGAACAAGGTCAAATTTATTACTCTTTGGATGGGGGGAAAACTTGGGAGTCGTCTGACTCCGGTACTACAAAGGATATTTTTAGTGTTTCACAAATTAATGAAACGGAGGCAATTGCTGTTGGAGCTGATGGTTTAATAATTAAATCAACTGATGAAGGAAAAACCTGGGTAGAAGTGGATTCCAATTTAAGCTCAAACCTCAATGAAGTGGATTTCTCGGGTAGTGGGCTTGGAGTTTTAGCTGGAGATCAGGGACTTGTTGCCCAATCCAAGGATATGGGTGAAACATGGGAAATCACCTCAGTAGCCACCTCTGAGAATTTAAAGAGCATAAAAATCTCAGCTTCGGGTAAAGTTTACGCAGCAGGGGAAGCAGGAACTATTATCCATTCTCTTGATACTGGTAAAACATGGACTAGTATTCAAGCGTCCGAGGCTGTAGATTTTTACAGCCTAAGCATCGGAGAATTGGATGAAAGGATAATTAATGTCGCGGGAGCTAATAATGCATTGTTTAGGTCTGTTAATTCGGGAACAAGTTTTTCAAAAATCAACCTGCCTGCCCAAGGCAATGAAAGAACAATTAAGGAGCTAGGCTTCAAACCAGGTGAAAACACGATTTACGCTGTCGGTCAAGATGGATATTCCATCACATCTACTAATGCTGGAAACTCTTGGGCATTAAGACTTTTGGGTAATCGTGTAGATTTTTATACGCTCGAATTTCTATCCAACACCTTTGCGATAGCTGCAGGAACTGAAGGGAAGTTTTTCGTAACCACCAATGCATTTAGATCAGTAATTGAAAGGCCCATTCCGGATAAAATCTCAATTCTTACCGCTGATTTTTGGAACGGAAATTACGGTTTTGTTGCTGGAGAAAACGGTAACATTTATAGAACATCCAATGGTGGACAATTATGGACGCCACTTCCGATCCAAACAAATCAATCTCTAAAAGGAATTCATTTATTCCTTCCCGAATTCCCCTATCTGTCGGGACAATCTGGCTTGATTGTGCGTTCTTCTGGCACTAGCGGAAACTCCTGGGAACTTTTTCAGCAGGAAACCACCGATACCGACCAAGATATAAATGACCTTTTAGGTTTTGATCTTCAAAACGCCATGACGGTAGGAGAGGGTGGCTACATCAGTATTTCAAATAATGGCTCAGATTGGCCAAGAATCGAATCTGGAACAGAGAATGATCTTTACTTCACATCACAACTGAGCGATTCAACTGCAATTGTGGTTGGTGAAAAAGGGACCATTTTAAAAACAGAGGACCTAGGCAGGTCTTGGAAAAAGATACCGACTGAGTATGAAATAGACTTTTTGGGAGTTGATTTTTTTGATGATAAAACAGGTTTTATTGTAGGAAAAGAAGGCCTATTTCTGATCAGTGTCGATGGCGGTGAGTCATGGACCGAATTCGATTCAAAAACAAAAAGAGATTTGCATGCAATCCAATCTGTGAATCCCAATAAAGCATTCGCAGTGGGGAAGGATGGGGTTGTTATTGGATACGATTGTGTACCACCTTCTGGAGGATTGGCAGAAATTTCAGGCCCTAGCTTTACTTGTCTGGAAATGAAAACATACACAATTGCTGATTCCCCTGCACCTGGATCAGAAATCACCTGGCGTGTAGACGGAGGCAATATCATTTCCGGTCAAGGCACTTCCGAAATCGAAGTGGAATGGACTGATCCGGGTAGAAAAGGGGTCTTCGTCAGTCGCCAGAATTTCTGTGGATCCGGAGAAACCTCATACATGGAGGTAATTGTCTCTGATATCCCACCTCAAAATCTTCAAATCCAGGGAGAAGGAACTACCTGCGTGGATCAAACAGAGACTTACGCACTCCCGGCACTAGAAGGTGTAACTTATACCTGGAATGCAACAGGTGGTACCATCATCTCAGGACAAGGGACTGCCGAGGTTGAGGTAGAATGGACACAAGCTGGCCAAACCACACTGACTGCTACACCCGAAAATAGCTGTGGTACCATTGATCCAGTCCTTCTTCCTATTCAAGTGATCGCAAGCCCTAGCCAACCTGGCGAAATTCAAGGCGAAAGTATCTTGGCTCCAGGAAATTACTTTTATGAAGTTCAAAATCAGCCCAACTTTAATTTCCAATGGCAAATAGAAGGTGAAGGAAGGATTTTGAGCGGTCAGGGGACCAACAGAGTAGAAGTATCCTGGGTGGAAGAGGGGGAATATAGCCTGACAGTAGCTGCCCAAAATGCATGTGGGTTTGGGCCAGAGAGGAGCCTGCCTATCATTGTCAGTCTAGTGACATCATTGGAGCCTTCACCAGATATCAAAGGATTGAAAGTCTTCCCAAATCCATCCACAGGAAGAGTGTTCATCGAGGCAGAATTTTTAGACCAGTGGAATTCAATTGATATTTTTGATCCCAATGGAAAATCCATTGAAATGCTTCCAATCAATAAGGGACAAAAACGGATCGAAATTAAAGATCTTCGGCCGGGATTGTATTTTATCCGAATGACGGGGTCTGCTGACCTTGTAGTCAGAAAAATTCTTGTCCAATAGAAAAAAATTCTCACCACATAGAATTTTTTCACTTGACTTATTTTTTCGAGAGAACCAAATTTTATTTGGCGATTGTAAAATTATATCTTCTTTATTCTAGATTTTTAAAATATCATACCGTATCATATAATTAATCCAAATTATATTAGGTTTTTTCATTTGGGAATTCCGAAAATTTTTTGATGATTTGAGAAGAATATAAACCCAAATTTTATGCATTCACTTGCCCCAGAGAGTTTGATGATGTCATATGGCTACAAGCCAGAATGGTCAGAAGGAGCTGTCAAATGCCCCATTTTCCAGACATCCACCTTCGTTTTCAAAAGTGCAAAAGAAGGAAAAGAGTTTTTTGAAATCGCCTATGGCAAAAGAGAAAAATCACCAGAGGAACAACCGGGCCTAATCTACTCCAGACTGAATAATCCGGACCTTCAAATTCTGGAAGAACGGCTGACACTATGGGATGGTGCAGATGAATGCGCTGTTTTCGAAAGTGGCATGTCTGCGATTTCGACTGTTTTACTAGAGTTTTTGAGACCTGGGGATGCTTTGCTATATAGTAAACCTGTCTATGGAGGAACGGATCACTTTATCAATAAAGTCTTGCCTCAATACGGGATTGAAGGTGTAGGTTTTACCAATGCCATGGATGAGGAAACTTTGATATCCATAGCTCAAGGGAAAAATGTGAAACTGATTTACATCGAAACTCCCGCTAACCCTACCAATGCCCTTTTCGATCTGACCCTTTGCAAAAAGGTGGCTGACCGGCTAAGTACCCCAGAAAATCAAGTTTATGTCGTAGTAGACAATACCTATATGGGGCCTCTTTGGCAACACCCTCTGAAGTTAGGAGCTGATTTGGTAGTTTATTCAGCGACCAAATATATTGGAGGGCATTCGGACTTGATAGCCGGTGCTGTCCTTGGGCGATCTGAATTAATGCAACGAGTACGAACGCTCCGGACTTTTTTGGGAAATATGGCAGGGCCATGGACCGGTTGGTTATTGATGCGAAGCCTAGAAACGCTGAAAGTAAGGATGACACAGCAGGCAAAAAATGCCGAAAAAGTAGCCGATTTCCTTAAAAATCATCCAAAAGTAAGTAAGGTTTACTATTTAGGACATTTAGAAGAAGGTGATCCTCAATATGAGATTTTTAAGTATCAGCTGTCCTCAGCAGGTGCAATGGTTTCTTTTGACATAGAGGGAGGAGAAGAAGCGGCTTTCCGATTCCTAGACAACCTCAAACTCTTCAAACTAGCAGTTTCACTAGGTAGTACCGAGTCTCTTGCAGAACATCCGGCCACCATGACTCACAGTGATGTAGATGAAGGAGACCGGGCAGAAATTGGTATTTCTGAAAACCTAGTCAGGCTTTCTATCGGGGTGGAATATTTTGAAGACCTAATTTGGGATATCTCTGAGGCACTTGAAAAAGCTTAGAAAACGAAAAACCAAAATTCAAAGAGTACCCTTAACACTTGATATTTGCTACTAAATACTGGCTACTAAACATCACTCTTCCCCTCTGATTTTTACATATTGAAAAAGGTCTCCTACGGTTCCTCTTTTAACGTAGGCCTTTTTCAATATGGCTTCGGGAACATAGCCTGCCTTTTCTAGCACATTCATAGACTCTCCATTGTAATCAAAAACCTGGGCAAAAACCCGCTGTATATCAAAGCGCTCAAAAAGGTAATCGGTATAAAGTCTAACTGCTTCGGTAGCAATTCCTTTTCCCCAAAAAGGCTCCCCTACCCAGAACCCCAATTCCACGTTTGTTCGTAGTTCATCTTTGCCTCGCTCCGAACCTATAGCTCCAGCTAGCTTGCCCTCGAATTCGATCGCGAAGTTTTGCGGGGGATTAAATTTTTGATTATGCTCAATCCAATGACGGGCATCATGGATAGTATATGGTTGCGGGAAACTGTCCCGCAAATTCATCGCTATTTTGGGATTATTAGCCAAAGGGTATAATTGGTGGAAGTGATTTTCATTCCACGTTACCAGCTTAATTTCTTTTTCTCCTGCAAGTATCATAACAGCAATTCCTAACAATCAGGGAATATAACTCCCTATCCAAGCAATCTACAAAAATAGCCCCAGTTTTACGCAAAAGGTCAATTTATTCTTCCAGACCAGAGTTTTGCATTTTCTCAAGGTTTTCTGCCAAACGCAAGGCAGAAATAAACTCCTCAATATTCCCATCCATGACTTCGGGGAGATTATAGACTGTCTTGTTGATTCGGTGATCAGTCACCCGAGACTGGGGATAGTTATAGGTTCGGATTTTATCTGATCGATCTCCACTACCTACCATGGATTTACGCTGCGCTCCCACGGATTCATTGTGCTTGGCTAGTTCGATCTCATATAGTCTGGATCGAAGGACCTTCAGCGCTTTCTCAAAGTTTTTGATTTGAGACTTTTCATCCTGACAGGTCACCACCAACCCCGTGGGATTGTGGGTCAATCGAACTGCCGAATAGGTGGTATTGACGGACTGTCCACCCGGACCGGAGGAGCAGTAGGTATCCTTCCGAATATCATTCATATCGAGATGAACCTCAACTTCATCCATTTCAGGTAGCACGGCCACTGAAGCTGCAGAGGTATGTACTCGACCCTGAGATTCTGTAGCAGGCACACGCTGCACTCGATGTACTCCAGATTCATATTTGAGCATGCCATACACATCTGCCCCGGATACCGTGGCAATGATCTCTTTGTAGCCTCCTGCAGAGCCAAAAGTCAAATCTAATACGGTCAACTTCCACCCTTGCATCTCACAGAATCGCTGATACATTCTGAATAAGTCGCCTGCAAAAATCGCCGCCTCATCGCCTCCTGTACCACCTCTGATTTCTAAAATACAGTCCTTAGAATCGTTGGGATCTTTAGGAATCAGGAGTTGCTTGAGATGCTCTTCCATCGAATCCTTACGCTCTCGCAATTCATCCAGCTCAGATTTGGCCATTTCGCGAAAATCAGGGTCTTTTTCCTTTTCTAAAATCTCCTTTGAGCTATCAATATTTTGAAGAATCAACTTGTACTCGTCATATGCTTCCACTACCTTTTCAAGGTCTTTATACTCCTTGGTGAGCTTGGCATACTTACTCATATCCGACATGGATTCGGGCAGGATGATGAGTTGTCCAACTTCTTCAAATCTCTCTTTTAGGGCCTGTAATTTATCTAGCATGGTTTTTTCTTCGCTTTGCAAAAGTAAGGATTAATTCTCGCTTGGGAAGAAGAGACATTATTCCAGATGTATCATTTTCGAACTCCTTTTCGTTCCAGCATCATAGATTGACTCATATGAAGGTATTTCGCAATGCTAGCTTTATTATTCTTGTTTTACTTCTAGCAAATTGCTCGGAGGACACCCAAATTCATGATTGTATCGATCGGTCTAAAATCAACCTAGATGCAGCGTGCATTACCCTCTATGAACCTGTCTGCGGTTGTGATGGAAAAACCTACAGCAATGAGTGCAATGCCATTAATTCAGGAGTCACCAGCTTTTCCTCAGGAGCTTGCGATGAAAAAAATTAAGGCTCCGTTGATTTGGAGCCTTATTTCTTATTCGACTGTAACAGATTTTGCCAAATTTCTCGGCTGATCCACATTACAACCACGCATCACTGCTATGTGATAAGAGAGCAGTTGCAGTGGCACAACGGCAACTAGTGGCGCAAAAGCTTCGTGGGTTTCAGGAATTTCAATCACGTGATCTGCCATACCCCGCACCTGTGTATCTCCCTCAGTGACTACTGCGATGACCTTTCCTTTTCTGGCCTTCACCTCCTGAATATTAGAGACTACCTTTTCATAAGAGCTATCCTGCGTAGCAATAAAAATTACCGGCATTTCTTCATCAATCAAGGCGATCGGACCATGCTTCATCTCTGCAGCTGGATAGCCTTCCGCATGGATATAAGAAATCTCCTTCAGCTTCAAAGCACCTTCCAAAGCAACTGGGAAATTATATCCACGGCCTAGATACAGGGCATTTCGTACATCTTTGTATTCTGAGGCGATGTACTCAATTTGCTTATTGGATTCCAATGCCTTTTCCACCTTAGAAGGAATGGCTTCTAGCTCATGAAGCAACTGGATATAGCGTCCTTCGGGCAAAGTACCACGCTGATAGCCTAACTTAAGCGCCATCATCGCCAAGACTGAAATCTGAGCAGTAAATGCTTTGGTCGAAGCCACACCAATTTCTGGTCCTGCGTGAGTGTAAGAACCAGCATGCGTCGCTCGGGGGATGGAAGATCCCACCACATTACATACACCAAAAATGGTAGCTCCTTTGGACTTGGCAAGCTCAATAGCTGCTAAGGTATCAGCTGTCTCTCCGGATTGGGAGATCGCAATCACAAAATCTCGATCATTGATCACCGGGTTTCTGTATCGGAATTCCGACGCATATTCTACTTCGACCGGGACCCGGGCAAATTCCTCAAATAAATACTCTGCGACCAGCCCTGCGTGCCAAGAAGTTCCGCAAGCCGTGATTATGATTCGTTCGGCATTCTGGAATTTATTCATGTAATCACGCAAACCGCCCAAAACTAAACGGCCTGACTTTGCATCCAATCGTCCTCGAAGACAGTCAGCGATGGACTTCGGCTGCTCATAGATTTCCTTCATCATGAAATGCTCATAGCCACCTTTTTCGATAGCCTCAAGCTCCATTTCCAGCTGATTGATGTAAGGATTGGTCTCCACATTTTCAATAGTCTTGACCTGAAGACGTCCGTTTCGGATCACTGCAATTTCGTAGTCATCCAGATACACCACCTTATTGGTGTATTCAATGATGGGGGTAGCATCAGATGCCAAAAAGTATTCATCTTCCCCCACTCCTATCACGAGAGGGGAACCCTTTCTGGCCGCTATCAAGGTATCCGGTTCTTCCAGATTAATCAAAACAATAGCATAAGCACCAACTACTTTATGAAGAGCAAGTCGTAATGCCTCCTCAAGCGAACACTGATTGTGTTTTTGAATATCCTCGATAAACTTGATAAAAACTTCCGTGTCCGTTTCGGACTGAAAAGTATAGCCTTTTTGGAGAAGGTCTTTCTTTAGAACCTCGTAGTTTTCTATGATCCCATTATGGATCATGGCTAGTTTCTCCGAAGAAGAATAATGGGGGTGTGCATTGACATCATTAGGCTCTCCATGAGTAGCCCAACGGGTATGCCCGATTCCTATCTTAGACTGGATAGCTCCATTCGATTCAAGATGCTTTTCCAGTTCAGAGACTTTTCCTTTCTTTTTGTAAATACTCAGGCCTTTTTGATCCAACAGGGCTACTCCGGCACTGTCGTATCCTCGGTATTCCAAACGCTTGAGTCCTTTGATAATGATGGGCAAAGCTTCTTGCTGCCCCACATACGCTACAATTCCACACATATTGAAAAATAATTTAAGGTAAATTGAACTTCCACAAAGAAACAGCTTTCATGCCAAAAAAAAGAATCCACTTTCTTAAAATTTGAAAGTGGATTCTAATTACTTTTTCGAAAACGATTGTTTATCGAATTTTCGAGTAAATCACTCTGACTTTTATATTGTTATCCCTAACCTTAAACTGTCTAAACGAGCGTTTAAAGTCATCACCAGTAGTCTCAGGAGAGTTGCCGTACAATAACCAATCCCTGTTCAAAATTTCACCCCTAAAAACCGCATTCAAATAAGAAGTGATTCCTAATCGATAAATATTTTCATTTTGATTATACCTAGCGATGGCAGGAGCATTGAATGAGGGTAGAATTTGCCCGCTCTCATCCTCTTCAGTCTGAGGTAACCCATCTCGCTGAACCGTTATCGGTTGACCATCCGATCTGGTCAAAATTTCATTCGTATCATCAGTAAAATACGCGACAAAGCTTGAAGGAGGATTTTGGCCATCAGGAACTGATTCAATTTCACCCAACTCAAAAACAACTTGCTTAAAGATCACGCCTGAGAGAGTATCTAAAAACTCATCCACAGGATCAGTGTTGATCTTGATAGCCATACCCAAATTGGATTTCATTCCAGATAAATCCCCTGTCTTGTATGCAACTTGGTTTTCAGTCACCACAGCTGTGGGAGTCCCAGATCGATCACTTTTCACAGAATTAAAGCTTCTGGAAGACGCCGTACTGATCTCATAAGTAGTCGCTACCGTATCTCCCGGGTAGTGAAAGAAGGTGGTTATGCCTGTTTCAAATCCCAAATTGACACCGATGGTTGTATTATCACCTTCACGTGCCTTGATGGCTACTCCAGGGAAATATTCACGGAAAGTAAAAAGATTATTGAACTCTGTGCCCCGCTTCATTTTACCGAAAAGCTCTTCTGCGAAAGCTTCAGTCACAGGGATCATCAAAGTGGTATCCTTGGTTTCACCAAATTCAATCTCAGAGCTAGCTATTGGATTCTCTTCAAAGCTCAACTCATTGAAATTGTAATAAAGTGTATCTTGAAGCTGCTCGGCCAGTCGGTGGACGCTGTAGAATTTTGGATCTTCTAAACCCTGTCCATTGACAGATACCACATCCAGGTTGAAAAACATGGAGTCTAAAATAGCCTCAGATTCCGGTCTTTCTTCCACGGCATTGATAAACAAACGGGTGAAACCCATTCCGGAAGTCTTACCGAAATAATCATCCTGCTCTTCCCCCACGACCAAAATACTTTGATTGGTCGTGTTAAAAGAGTCTAATAACACGACTTCCGCAGGTAGCTCGAAATCCACAAAGAAAACTCCCACTTGGTTGTTTCCCGGTGCTAATTCGATACCCACGGAAGACGGGTCAGAACAAGAATTTAAGAAAATGGTAAATACCAGCGCAAAAGCGAATGCTTTAGCCTGCCAAATTGGTGTAAATATCGTAGAGCTCTTCGTGAGCCTGCTCCTCTTCTTCAATACTGATTTCAAACTTCTTGTCTTTAGAGAAATCCTCGATTAGTTGGTTTAGATCTTTCGATACTTCTCCGCCTTTGACTACTAGGTCGGCATATTCCATGCCCATGCGGATAAAGCCTTCGAAATCTTTGCTTTCCAAAGGTGCTAAAATCGTGTCATCTATGTCCACCATCTTAACCTTGTTTAACAAATCATCGCCAAAGGTATGAGAAAATCCATTGTTGTAGATAGCAAATACGGATTTTGTGTCCTTGAAAAGAGGCTCGTTTTTGTAAGTAGTCTTCAGATACATCGGAATGAGTGAAGTCATCCAATCATTACAGTGTACGATATCTGGAGCCCAACCTAGTTTTTTGACGGTTTCGATCACGCCTTTGCAGAAGAAGATCGCACGCTCGTCGTTATCTTCATAAAATTTCTGCTGCTTATCATGAAAGACACTCTTTCGCTGAAAATAGTCCTCATTGTCGATGAAATAAACCTGCAACTTCGCCTGAGGGATGGAAGCCACCTTGATGACTAGTGGTTTTTCTTCTTCTCCTACGGCAATGTTGATCCCTGAAAGCCTAACTACTTCATGAAGTCGGTTTTTGCGCTCATTGATAAGCCCAAATCGAGGCACCAAAATACGGATCTCCATACCGCGCTCTTGCATGGCTTGAGGGAGTGTTCGTAAGAATTGGGCTACTTCGGAAGTTTGGAGAAAAGGGTTGATTTCACTAGCAACGTAGAGGATACGTAATTTGGACATATTAAGTGTTTTTTTGGTAAAGTGATAAACAACGACGCAAAGATAATAAAAAAAGGGTGAAAAGCCTTGTTTTTCTGAATATTAATCTAGTTTTGCGGCATCTTCCCCAAGCTATTACCCAAAGCGTGCAGGTATTCTACACCGGAGCCGAATGGTCAGAAATCCGCCTCCGACTTCTTCAGAAAAACTTTCTAATAGGGCTCGTCCCAACCATGGGCGCATTGCACCAAGGCCATCTCGACCTGGTAAAAAGGTCTAAAGAAAATTGCGATGTGACGGTAGTCTCCATTTTCGTCAATCCCACTCAATTCAACAATCCGGAGGACTTTGCCAAATACCCACAAAGTCTAAATGATGACCTGGATCTTTTGAAAACTGAGGGTGCGGATTATGTTTTTACTCCTTCTGTAGAAACCATGTATCCTCAAAAATCTCAAATGACGCTGGACTTCGGCCCGCTGGAGCGAGTGCTAGAAGGAGCCTTCCGACCTGGGCATTTCAATGGAGTGGGACTGATTGTTTCCAAGCTTTTTCACCTGATTCAACCTCATGTAGCCTTTTTCGGACAAAAAGACTTGCAGCAAGTGGCGATCATCAAGCGGCTCGTGTTGGACCTTTCTTTTCCTATCGAAATCCAAACAGTTCCTACTCGCCGGGAAAACGATGGCTTAGCGATGTCATCCCGCAACCGCCGGCTTGACGCAGTTTCTAGAGAAAAGTCCCTGCTTTTATTTCAATCCTTATCATGGGCTAAAGAGGAACTTTTAAATGGCACAAGTTGGTTGGAAGTGCAACAAAAAGTCAACCGTAATTTTAAGCAAACTGAAGGGGTAAGTTTGGAATATTTTGAATTGGTAGGGACGGAAAGTTTCGAAATTTTGAAGGCTTTTGACCCCGATCAAAAAAGCTCCCTTTGCGTAGCCGCCGAGGTTGGAAAAGTGAGATTGATCGACAACTTACCAGTAAATGCTTAGATTTGCGGCCTAAAAAAACTAAGCCAATGCAAATTCAAATCATGAAGTCTAAAATCCACCGGGTGAAAGTTACCCAGGCGGAGCTTCATTATGTAGGGTCCATTACTATCGATGAAGATTTGATGGATGCGGCCAATCTAATCGAAAATGAAAAAGTCCAAATCGTCAACATCAATAATGGTGAGCGATTGGAAACCTACGTGATCAAAGGTGAGCGCGGAAGCGGAAAAATTTGCCTGAATGGTCCTTCTGCTAGAAGAGTTGCCGTGGGCGATATGATCATTATTTTTTCTTACGGAATCATGGATTTTGAAGAGGCAAAAAAATTCAAACCAACCATCATCTTCCCTGATGATCAAAATCAATTGATTTGATGCTTCACCCTAGAATCAAACAGATCCTACAAGTGCTAATTTCTTTGGGATTAGCCGTGTGGATTTTTTGGTTCTTGTATAAAGATATCGAGGTAGAAACACTCTGGAGCCAGGTAAAAACCAGTAATTGGTTTTGGATTAGCTTTTCCTTGATAATATCCCTTTTCGGGTTTTGGCTCCGTGGTTGGAGATGGACCTTGCTGATGGATATGTCTGAGGGAAAGAAGGTCACCTACGGCGAATCTTACCATGCAGTGATGGTTGGCTATCTAGCAAACCTAGTCGTACCTCGGGCTGGTGAAGTCGCTCGCTGTGGGGTTTTGACACGCACCAATGGAATCTCACTTGGCCAGCTCCTTGGTACCGTCATTATCGAACGATCCATTGATCTTCTTTTTCTAGTCGGGACTATACTCCTGGCATTTCTAATAGAAAATCAACTTTTTATCAACTTAGCCAACCAATTGGTCAATTTGGAGCAAATCTTCCAAGGAATTTTGGATAATCTTCCATTGATAATTGGTGCTTTTGGAGTTTTGGTTCTCTTTGGATATTTAATCTTCCGCCGATTCCGGCAAAGTGGACTAATTCAAAAAATCCAGGGTTTCCTTCGCGATATTTATGGTGGGGTGAAGGGAATCAGTCGATTGAGCAATCCATGGGGCTTTTGGCTGAGTTCATTGCTGATTTGGATTATTTATTTTTCGACCATGTATGCCGTATCCATGGGGATTGCAAGTACTGCCAATTTGTCTCCCGGCGAGGTGCTTTTAGTCATGGTAATGGGTAGTATTGGCATGGTAGCGCCAGTTCAGGGTGGTATTGGTACCTTTCATGCACTCGTGGCCTTTATTTTGATACAGTTGGGAATAGCGGAGCAGGACGGAAAAATCTTTGCGGCAATAATCCACGGAACACAGCTGATTCTTATTCTCATTGCAGGGCTGATTTCTTGGGTTTATATGTTGCAAAAACCCGCTTGGAAAAAACCTGAATCCGCGTAATTTCGTACTCAACCAAAAACTGAATTAGAACATGATATTGTTGATAGTAATTGTCGTTTTCTTCGCCATCATCGGATCGGTGGTAAGCAATCGGCTGAAAAGCAAATTTAAAAAGTACTCTCAGACAGCCCTTCAGGCAAATCTATCGGGTGCAGAAATTGCCAAACTCATGCTTGCGGATAACAATATCCACGACGTGCAAGTGGTATCGGTGGAAGGTCAGTTGACAGACCACTACAATCCAATGAACAAAACTGTAAACTTGAGCCCTGATGTATATTATGGTCGAAATGCCGCCGCCGCAGCAGTAGCGGCTCACGAATGTGGTCACGCCGTACAGCATGCCACTAGCTACACTTGGCTCAATTTCCGATCTGCCATGGTTCCGCTGCAGAACATTTCGGGCAAGATTTTGAATATTGTGTTGATAGCTTCGCTCTTTGGTGGCTTTGCTTTGGGGCTTCCTTATGAGTTTGTCGGATACATCGTGGTCGGATCTTATGGTGTGATGACCCTATTCACTCTGGTGACGCTTCCTGTAGAATTTGATGCTTCCAATCGAGCTTTGGATTGGGTCCAAAATCGTAATATTGTCACATCTTCAGAATACGCCATGTCAAAAGACGCGTTGAAATGGGCAGCCATGACTTATGTAGTCGCTGCATTGGCTTCCTTAGCGACCTTAGCATACTATATATTTATTTTCTTTGGGAATCGTGATTGATTCAAATCAAAATAAAATTCGGAAAGGGGCAACATTTTGCCCCTTTTCTTTTTTTACTATAAATTTCAACACGTAAAATAAACCCGAATTATATAATGAATTTTGAACTGACTGAAGAGCATATTGCAGTAAGAGATGCAGCGAGGGAATTTACTCAAGCAGAACTGCTACCGGGAGTCATCGACAGAGATACCGAAGCCCGATTTCCTAAGGAGCAAATCCAAAAAATGGGCGAATTAGGATTCATGGGAATGATGGTTGACCCTAAGTATAATGGAGGCGGAATGGATACGCTTTCTTACGTATTGGCTATGGAGGAAATCTCCAAAATCGATGCTTCAGCTTCTGTGTCCATGTCTGTCAACAATTCGCTTGTTTGCTGGGGATTGGAAAAATACGGTACCGAAGAACAAAAAGAGAAATATCTGAAGCCATTGGCTACTGGGGAGATTCTTGGAGCGTTTTGCCTTTCTGAGCCTGAAGCAGGATCGGATGCTACCTCACAACGAACTGAGGCCAAGCTCGAAGGGGATCATTATATTCTAAACGGGACCAAAAACTGGATTACCAATGGGTCCTCAGCAAGTGTTTATTTAGTGATCGCACAGACAGACGCTAGTAAAGGGCATAAAGGAATCTCAGCATTTATCGTAGAAAAAGGCTGGGAAGGATTTATCATTGGTAAAAAAGAAGATAAATTGGGTATCCGAGGAAGTGATACGCACTCCCTAATGTTTAATGATGTAAAAGTCCCAATCGAAAATAGAATCGGTGACGAAGGTTTTGGCTTTACCTTTGCAATGGAAACCCTCAATGGAGGCCGTATTGGTATTGCTGCACAGGCATTAGGCATAGCTGCTGGAGCTTATGAATTAGCCCTTGCCTATTCTAAGGAGCGAAAGGCTTTTGGCAAACCCATCAGTCAGCATCAGGCTATTCAGTTTAAACTAGCGGATATGGCTACTCAAATTGAAGCTGCCCGAATGCTGGTATATAAAGCTGCATGCATCAAGGATCAGGGTGAAGACTACGCACATGCATCAGCTATGGCCAAACTCTATGCTTCAGAAGTTGCAATGAATGTGACAGTGGAAGCTGTACAAGTCCATGGAGGATATGGATATGTCAAGGAGTATCATGTGGAGCGCTTGATGCGTGATGCCAAGATCACTCAGATATATGAAGGAACATCAGAAATTCAAAAAATAGTGATATCGAGAAACCTTCTCAAGTAAGTATTACTAACCAGAATATAGGCGCAATTCAAAAAATTGCGCCTTTTTTTATTATTTTTTTTCCTTTTCAATAAATACTCTAATTTTTACAAAAGAAAAGTGCTATTTTTGTAATCAGTATTTAATGAAATATTTTAATGGAATATTACAATAAGTTAATTGAATCGGTAAATATTCGCTTCCTCCGTGGATTCAATTACCAAGTTCAAAAGCCTTTCTCCGTGGCAGACCATAAGGAATTTGACAATATGCTAATTCTTCTCCACAATGGCACTGTCAAATTTGGTGAGGATCAAGAACTATTGAATGAAGGGGAAGTCTTATTTCTCCCGGGTGAAAAAAAGACCCCACTGACCATAGGAGGAGGAAATAAGCACGTGGATATTTCCATGGATAAGTTTCAGGAAAACAAACGAAAGTACCTCCAAAGTGTCAGCTTCAAAGAAATCAGAAACTCTGAAGAAGACTGCATCTCCGTAGTCAGCTTTGAATCAAAGGTATTCGATGTAGTTAACCTCTTCAATAGCTTAGATATTCCTCCCTTTATCATCCGATTCAATGACCGAATCGCCATTTTGATAGAAGATATCATGAAGGAAGTGGAACAAACTTCTATCGGAAAAGAACGCTCACTTCGAGCACTCAGCGAAGCATTGGTGATTGAGATTTTGAGACATATTCTGAAAAACAGACTATTTGTCGAAGAGCTTTCGACCAATGTGACCTACTTCAAAGACCCTAGATTGATAGAATTATTCAAATTCATCAAGACCAATCTCGGAGGAGATCTTTCTAATAAGGTGCTAGCTCAAGTAGCCAATGTCTCTGAAGATTACGTGGGCCAATATTTTAAAATGCTTACGGGCATAAATCCACAAGACTACATTGAGTATCAGCGAATGGAAGCTGCTGTAGACCTTCTTCGAACTACCAAAAAATCTATTCGAGATATCGGAAAAGAGGTAGGCTACAAGGATACGGCCTATTTCTGCAGAAGATTTAAAATGATGTATGGAGTACCAGCCGGGAAAATGCGTCGCCGCGAATCACTCATCAATGTGTAAAGCAGCATTGTAAAAACGCTTATAATCTAAAACCTCGATCAAAAAATCGGGGTTTTTTTGTGCCTGATTTCCAATCACAATCAAATCAGCATCTGCATCGAAGCAACGCTGAACCTTTTCTAGGCTATCCAAGCCACCTCCAACTATCAAAGGCCTGTTTACAACACTTTTGACTGCTTTGATCACTTTAGGAGATACTGTCGAATCCGATCCGCTTCCAGCATCAAGATAAAAATGACGCATCCCCAAGTACTTTCCAGCAAGTGCTGTATTGACGATCTGTTCAATATCCTGATTTAACAAAGGGAAGGTTTCGGATTTTCGGTGGACACTGCAGATATCTCCATCATTGACTAGTAAATAGGCTGTAGACAATATCTCTAATTGACTTGATCTAAGCTTCTCTACTGCTTTGACTTGTTGACCGATGAGATATTCGGGGTTTCTCCCAGACAATAAGCTCAAAAACAGAAGCGCATCTGCCTGATCGCTGATTTGCAGTTCGGAGCCTGGGAAAATCACTTTCGGGATTGATGGAAGCTTTTGTTGAAGGGCAGAGATCAACTCATCTACACCTGTCGTAACTCCCTGACTACCTCCTAAAAAAATCAAATCCAACTCAGTTTGAGACGCCTGCCAAAAAAATTCTTCTTCAAGCTTTTCAAGATCAAACTCATCTGGATCGATCAACCATGCGACCCCTCTTTTACTGGAAAGGCTAAGATCATTCAGTATCTCACTGACCTTTTTCGAACGTCTCGGTTTGATCTGCATTGAATAAATCCTTGAGGTATTTCTCTTTTGCCAATGCAAGGCCTGCTATCAGCAATCGCTGCCCGATTCCAGGCCAAAACGTAGCTTTTTCAGACTTGGTAATCTTCTTCTCAAGATCCTTGTCCAGTAATCCTTCTCGCTGCAATACCTCTATTACTTTATCAGTTTTCCGGGAAGACTTTTTCTTTTTAAGCTGTACTACTGCCATAACAAGCAGGGCTCCAGCCAAAACTGCTCCACCGACTTTGACCCAGTCCTCAGATTCTTTTTTTAGCAACTCAAGCTGCTTTTGAAGCGTTTGCTCTAGCTCTTCAGTTTGACGTTCAAGTTCACTCTTCATCGGACTTAAAATTTTTAGCTGCAGTTCCAATAAAATTCTTCAACCCATTTTGGATATTTTGCTTGAAAGATTTCGAGTCTCTCACCTTGTAAAGAATCAATATCATCAGCAAAAACAGTAGTCCTACGATCAAGAAGCCGCTAAATGGACTTTCGAGATAACTGCTCAGAAAAAAGGCCAAAGCCAAACTCAAAAATAACAAGACCAAAAGCATCAATCCTCCAATCACCACCAGCAAAAAGATTCTGGAAGTCAGTGTCAGGATTTCCTCCTGAATGTCTTGTTTGATCAGATTGATTCGAGTCTCGACCAATTTTTTGATGGTCTGAGTGATTTCAGAAATATTGAGCATACCAAAAATCTAACAATTGTTCGTTGGACGAATATAACTTAATTGAGAAGAGCAAAAAAATCAATAATCCTCAAGCGTCTCAGATTCCTCATAAAACTTATAGCGCAGGACCAGTTCAATCGCGATACGAATAGCCTGATTGATGGGATAAGTTTCAGTCAGAAAAGCATCAATATCAGAAAGCTTGGAATAGTAAGTAGATGCCATCGGAACCTGCAGCTCATGCTTAATGGCAGCACTTGCTTTCGCAAAAGCTTCCGGCTTTGCTTCTTTGAGAACCTTACATAGAATCAATTCTCTTTCACCCTGCTTATTGCGACGTGCAGAACTTGAAAAAAGCCTACAAATCAGGCCCCTGTGAGTATGTTGGCTACAAAAACCCTTGCTACCATCTTCAGAGGTGGGGCGATAAAGCAGACAAAAACCTTCCGATCCCAGAGAATCAAGCATGCGTAAATTTGACTCGATAGCTCCATTTTCATAAAGCTCCAAGGCAAATGGCAAAAACTCCAAAGGACTGGCTGGTACCTTTGGATTAGCACAGCATTTCCCACACCCTACCACACAAGACAAACCTGCTTGCTGGACAAAGTCCCTACTCTCGACTTCAAGCTCCCGGAATACCTCCAAGACTGCTTGAGACTTTTCGCTTAGCTTCAAGAATTCAATGAATAATCCACAAAATTACTACGCAATCTACCGAATTGATTCTCCCTACTGTAAATTTTTTCTAACTTCAATTCAGGAATTGAAATGGCAAATGCCCAAATTTTTAAAGAAAAGACAGACTATTTAGGTCCTGAATCGTTTTAGCAGAAAAAGAATTTAGATATGAGCGAAAAAGAACTGATCAAGCAAGATGAAAAAATCAGAAAGGCATTTAAGGAGCGAGACTGGAGTGAGATAAAAAGCGCAGACTCTTGGGCGATTTTTAAAGTGATGTCCGAATTTGTAGAGGGCTTCGAAAAACTCGCTAAAATCGGTCCTTGTGTGTCAATTTTTGGATCAGCACGAACACCACGGGACCACAAGCACTACCAAATGGCTGAAGAAATCGCCGCCAAACTCGTCCGGCATGGCTATGGGGTGATTACTGGTGGCGGACCGGGCATTATGGAGGCGGGTAATAAAGGAGCCCACTCGGAGGGAGGTAAATCCGTAGGCCTGAACATAGTCCTACCCTTCGAGCAATTCAATAATATCTACATCGATCGCGATAAGCTTCTGACCTTTGATTACTTTTTCGTCAGAAAAGTAATGTTTGTCAAATACTCCCAGGGCTTTGTGGTTCTTCCGGGAGGATTCGGGACGATGGACGAGTTTTTTGAAGCACTTACCCTAATCCAAACCAACAAAATCGGCCGTTTCCCTATCGTCTTGGTTGGTAAAAACTACTGGGAAGGCTTAGTGGACTGGATAAAAAGCACTCTTTTAGAAAATAAATACATTAGCCCGGAAGACTTGGACTTATTTTCAGTTGTAGAAAATGCCACAGAAGCGGTGCAAGTAATTGATGACTTCTACAACAAATACCTACTCAGCCCGAATTTCTAATGCCTCGATACCACCTGTTTTTCATTTACGGCATGTTGGCCCTATGTCTAGCTGGCATTGGGGCCATCCTGCTTCAAAAACCCACAATAGATACCACTGGGCCACAATTTATGGACCGGCAGCAGGGAATGTCACCCATTCCTTTGGACTCAATCCGGATTTTTCCGATTCCCGATACCCTGAGTTTTGCGGGAGAAAGAGTACCTCTGGATAGACAAGATATCTTCGAGCGTCTGGAGCGGGAGATTTATTCCATAGCCTATTGGCAGTCAAATACCGTACTCCTGATGAAGCGCTCCGCAAAATATCTTCCTGAAATCTCTAAAACACTTCAGGAACAAGGAGTACCGGATGATTTCAAATACTTAGCCATGGCCGAATCAGGTTTGGCGAATGTCACCTCACCTGCCGGGGCTAAAGGCTTTTGGCAGTTTATGCAAGGCACAGCCAAAGATTTTGGCCTGGAGGTCAATCGCAATGTCGATGAACGATACCATTGGCAAAAGGCTACCAAAGCAGCAACAGCATACCTGAATCAAGCCCACAAAAAGTTTGGAAACTGGACAGCAGTAGCGGCAAGTTATAATATGGGTCAGGCTGGTTTCTCCAGAAGGCAATCTGAGCAGCTGGAGGAAGATTATTATCAGCTATTGCTAAATGACGAGACAAGCAGATACATTTTTAGGATTTTGGCTTATAAAGTGATCTTTGAAAATCCTCAAGATTATGGCTTCAATCTACGTCCAAAAGACTACTATCAGGATCCAGAGATGGAAATAGTAACCGTAGATAAAGACATTTCCAACTTAGCCGAATGGGCAAAAGGTCAAGGTTATAGCTACAAGGAACTCAAGCTTTATAATCCCTGGATGCGAGAGCGAAATCTAAATGTACGAAGAGGAAGAACTTACCAAATCCTCCTGCCCAAGAAATCATAAAACTTAAATTCCAAGAGCATGAATTCAGCAGAAAATGTTTTTTTGACCGTCAATTCAATCGCCTTTTTCTGCTGGATTTTTTTGTTTGTCTTTTACGAAAAGACATGGATTTATAAGGCGCTCTTTTCCTTTGTCATGGTTGGACTTGCCTTGACATATGCATTTTTCATTACGCAGGCACTGACAGGGGAGAGTCAAGGTGGTTTCGATACATTAGGCAATCTAAAGTTACTTTTCGAGGATGATTTAGCCGTTTTGGCTGGCTGGATCCATTATTTGGTATTTGATTTATTTGTTGGGATGTGGATTTGTCGGGATTCCACTAAGCGAAATATTGGAAGATGGTGGATTTTACCTTGCCTTATCTTCACCTTCATGATGGGACCTGTTGGTTTACTACTCTACTTCATCATTCGGGCCAGCAAATCAGGAAAATACCTGCAGGATCCGTTTTCTGCAGGCTGAAAATCCTGAGTAACTTCCATCTGAAGATTTATTTTTCTAATAGGTATTTCAGCATGAGAAATTGTTTGTACCTTTGACGGGCAAATAGGGTTACCTCAAACCAATATTTGCTATGAATCGAAATTCCGATAAATTCCTCTTCGAAGCCCTCACCTATGATGATGTGCTTCTAGTTCCAGGATACTCCGAAGTTCTCCCCCGAGAAACCGACACTTCTACCTGGCTCACCAAAAAAATCAGATTGAACATTCCTCTTGTATCCGCAGCGATGGATACCGTAACTGAGGCCGAACTTGCCATTGCTATCGCTTTGGAAGGAGGTTTGGGGTTCATCCACAAAAACATGTCCATCGAGAAGCAAGCAGCTCAAGTCCGAAAGGTAAAACGCTCGCAAGCGGGGATGATTTTGGACCCAATCACTTTGAATATTGATGCTAAGGTCCGTGATGCAGAATCTATCATGCGCGAATACCACATTGGTGGTATTCCGGTCGTTGATCAAAATCGAGTTCTGAAAGGAATCATCACCAACCGTGATCTTCGCTTTATCAAGGACCCAAATCTCCCGATCAAGCAAATCATGACGATCGAGAATCTAATCACCGCCAAATCTGGTGTATCCCTAGAGCAGGCTGAAGAGATTCTTCAGGAGTACAAAATCGAAAAACTTCCAATCGTCGATGAAGACAATAAATTGACAGGTTTGATCACCTACAAGGATATTCTGAAGCGAAAGGATAAGCCTCATGCCTGTAAGGATGAATATGGCAGACTACGTGTAGGTGCGGCTGTGGGTGTGACCGCAGACATCGTAAGTAGGGTAGAGGCTTTGGTGCAAGCAGGTGTAGACGTGGTGTCTATCGATACTGCTCATGGACACTCCAAGGGCGTAATCGAAACTTGTAAAAAAATCAAAACAGCATTCCCAGACTTAGAGGTCATCGTTGGAAATATTGCTACTCCCGAAGCGGCAATAGCTTTGGCGGATGCCGGAGCTGATGCAGTAAAGGTCGGAGTAGGTCCAGGTTCGATTTGTACCACACGAATCATTGCCGGAGTTGGAGTTCCTCAGCTTTCAGCAGTATTCGAATGCTCACAAGCTTTAAAGGAAAGAGGAGTGCCTGTAATTGCGGATGGGGGTATTCGATATTCAGGCGACTTGGTAAAAGCCGTCGCAGCTGGAGGTAGTTCTATCATGATCGGCTCCCTACTTGCTGGTACCGAAGAAGCACCTGGTGAAATGATCATTTTCGAAGGAAGAAAATTCAAGTCCTATCGTGGAATGGGTTCATTGGAAGCCATGGAGTCTGGCTCCAAAGATCGTTACTTCCAGGATGCAGAAGACAATATCAAAAAGCTAGTGCCTGAGGGCATCGTAGGCCGTGTACCATACAAAGGCTTAGTAGCGGAGGTCCTTTACCAACTCGTAGGTGGACTACAAGCAGGTATGGGATACTGTGGTACCAAAACAATCGAAGACTTGCAGAAAAATGGCAAGTTTGTGAAAATCACTGCTGCAGGTGTGAAAGAGTCGCATCCTCACGATGTGAGTGTGACTAGAGAAGCTCCAAACTACAGCTTAAAATCATAATTTGACCAATCCATTATCCTTTTCAAATTTTTGGAAAGGGCATAAAAAAACCCGGCCACTAAGCCGGGTTTTTGCATTTATAGGTTTTGCTAATTACGCTACTTTTTTCGCTTCTTTTTCTTTATCCAACTCTTTCTTCATCAAGTCTACTACAATCGGAGTAGCGATGTATACAGAGGAATAAGTACCTACTAGAATACCGATGAACAAGGCGAAAGAGAATCCTCTCAAAACTTCTCCACCAAAGATCAATAGTACTAAGACCACGATCAAAGTTGTGAATGAAGTGATCAAAGTTCTACCCAAGGTAAGATTGATCGCCTCATTAAAGATATTTACCAATTTACCGGTTCCTCTTAGCTCGATATTTTCACGAATACGGTCAAAAACGATCACCGTATCGTTGATCGAGTAACCGATCACCGTCAATATCGCAGCGATAAATACTTGATCGATCTCAAAGGTCGCACCCAAGGCAGTAGCAATTGCAAATGCTGCAATCACAAATAGTGTATCGTGAACCAAAGCAGCAATAGATGCCAAGGAGAATTGCCACTTTCGGAATCGTACCAAAATGTAAAGGAAGATAGCAATCAAGGCTACGATCATAGCTTCAGCAGAGGAAGTCTTGATATCGTCTGCTACAGTCGCCCCCACTTTCGAAGATCCAGTAATTGCGAATTGGCCAGTGCCTAAGTTTTCAGCATTATCTGTGAAAGAGAAGCCGGTGACTGTGGCAATTCCTTCTTTTACCTTTTCTTCTACCTGACGGTTGGACTCGTCATCATCCTCGTTGATCAGATAGGAAGTGGTAACTTTCAAGACATTATTTGCACCATAAGTTTTAACCTCTACGGAGCCATCAAATTCGCCATCCAGTCCTACTTTCAATTCAGAAGGAACTACCGGCTCTTCAAAAGCAACGATATAAGATCGACCACCGGTAAAGTCAACACCAAACTTCAACCCGTTCACAGCAGCGATAGCCAATCCGACAATGATGATTCCAGATGAAATCAAATATGCAGTCTTTCGCTTGCTTAAGAAATCGAAATTCAAGCCAGTCAATGCATTTTTAGCAAATGGCGTTGCGAAGCTGATAGAGCTCTTTTCTCCTTTTTTGCTCATCCAGTGAACAATCACTCGAGTGATAAATACCGCTGAGAAGAAGGACGAAGCAATACCGATCATCAATACGATGGCAAAGCCTTTTACTGGACCTTGCCCCAAAGCGTAAAGAATGGCACCAGTCAAGAATGTCGTCACATTGGAGTCCAAGATGGCTGAGAAAGCTTTGTTATAACCTGCGTTGATTGAAGCAAGTAGACCTGCTCCATTTCGAAGTTCCTCCTTGATTCGCTCAAAGATGAGTACGTTCGCATCAATGGACATACCGATAGTCAATACGATACCGGCGATACCAGGCAAGGTCAAAGCTGCTCCCAACTGAGCAAGGATTCCTAGAATGAAGAAGATGTTGAATACCAATGCCGCGATAGCAACCAATCCACCTTTGGAATAGTAGGCCACCATGAAAAGGACAACTAAGACAAGACCTGCCACCATGGAAATGATACCTTGGCCTTGAGCTTCTTTACCCAATGTTGGACCGATGATGCTTTCTTCTACGATTTGAGTTGGCGCAGGAAGTGAACCTGACTTCAGAATGTTTGCTAAATCCTGTGCTTCCTGCAGGGTGAAAGATCCTGAAATTTCAGACTGACCTGTAGGAATTTCGCCATTTACTACCGGTGCTGTGTACACATAGTCATCCAAAACTACTGCAATACGACGACCGATATTTGCACCGGTAAGTGATCTCCACTTTCTGGCACCTTCTGCATTCATTTGCATAGACACAGCAGGACGGGAAGTCTGATCAAGCACCTGACGAGCGTCGGTTACCACATCACCTTCTAGAGGCGCTTGGTCTGCTCCTCGAGGAGCTCTGATGGCATAAAGCTCAAGAATCTCCAAATCTGTACCTTCTGGTACAAATGGCTTCACACCCCAAAGCAATTTAATATCTCTTGGAAGTAGTGATTTGTAATCTGGGTTTTTAAGGATTCGATTGATGATAATAGTATCACGAACCTGATAGGCAAGACCATAATTCGGCTGAATTAGGCTATAGATCGGAGAAACGTCATTGGAAGGATTCATTGGATCGATCTCCGCCAATTGCTTTTCAAGCGCATTTCGAAGAGAATCTTCCTCTGTCATATTCTCTGTAGATACCGTGTCTTCGTCGCTAGTATCTGCATTTTGATTATCAGCTACCCAAGCAGCGTTGATCGCGTCAAGGGAACCGCCTAGCTCGTTTACTTCAGCTACTTCCCAAAACTGCAATTTCGCTACTCCTTGAAGTAGGTTTCTTACACGCTCCTGGTTATCTACACCTGGAAGCTCTACTTGAATACGACCAGTTCCTTGAATTCGCTGAATGTTTGGCTGAGAAGTACCAAATCGGTCAATTCGTGTACGAAGAATGTTGAAAGATCTTTCGATTGCGTTTTCAACTTCTGTGTCGATGATCTCTAGAATTTCTGCATCAGATGACTCAAGGGAAATACGGCCACGATTGGCAGCAGTCGCAAAAATGCTGCTTAGCTGACGTCCTGGGTTGTTACTTTGCCATGCGGAATAGAATAGATCCACATACTTTTCAGCAGAGGTTTTAGCAGCTTCGCGAGCTTCATCTACAGCCTGATTGAATCCAGGATCTTTGGGATTTCCTGCAAGACCCTTTACGATTTCCACTGGGGAAACTTCCAAGGTCACGTGCATTCCTCCTTGAAGGTCTAGACCTAGACCCAATTCAGTTTCTTTGATTTCTTGATAGGTAAAATCTGCCCCTAAGAAGTTGTACACCGGCTCTCTCCAGATAGAGTCTAGGTAGGATCTTCTTTTGGCAAAATCTACGTTGCCATCTGCTTCGACGGCATATTCAGTGGCTTGTTTTTGAATACCACTTGATACAAATGTGAATGACAGATAATACAGACACAAGCCTGTGATCACCACTGTCAAAAACACAATGACTCCTTTGTTTTGCATTGGATTATAGAATTAATTATTGATTTCTTAAATAGAATAAGGATGCATAGACCAATAGGTCATGCATGGAAATTGGCAAGAAAAAGAAGGAAAACTAGGGCCCGAGCGTGGAAATAATCCGCTCAAAAAGTATCTCAACCAGCTGATTGGATGGAGCAAAGGAAGCCGATTCAATCGTAAATGACCTTGGCTCGAAGCTGATAATGTCATAAATAAAATATAAGGCCATCTGGGTCAATTGCACCGCGAAAGGAACCACAGCATCTACTGCCATGGAGATGACAGCCTGCTCACTTCCATCCTCGGTGGATTGATGCTCAATCTTATTGATTTCGGGATGAGTGACGTATTCTAATGAGGAGACAAAAAAGCACAGCAATAGTGCCAAGGCCAATGTGAACCTTCGCTGCCATAGAATGTTATTTTGTGCTTTTTGCTTCATGCTGCGCAAATATAGAGAATATTTACAATGTAAAAGCCCTTTCCTGAGAGTTTTAGCTTGATTTCGCTTTGAGGTAAGCGCGAATGACCTCCAAACCCTTATCAAAGTTCAAATTGTTCGGAATGATCAAATCAGCGTCATTTTTGAAAGGCTTGATGTACTTTTCATAGGTTGGCATCACGTGCATTTCATACCGATAAAGGACATCGTCCAGATCATATCCTCGCTCTACTTTGTCACGGATGATTCTGCGCTTGAGCTTGATGTGATCCTTGGCATCGATGAATATTTTCAGATCGAGCAAGTCCGAAAGCTCAGGATAGTATAATACGAATATTCCCTCCACCACGATAACCGGTGCAGGATGAAAGGTGAGCATCGCCGGTTTTTTAGCGGCATTATTAAAAGTGTACTCTTCTCTATGAATTGTCTCTCCTGCTTGAATCCTGCGAATATCAGCCGCATAGGCTTCGAAGTCTATGCTTTGGGGGGTATCAAAATTATGTATCCCTTGAGCATCGATTGGCTGCAAATGCCTTGGTTTATAGTAGTTGTCCTGCGAGATCAAACAAACCTCTCCTGGATCAAAACTTCCTAAAAGTCTTTCCAAAAAAAGTGTCTTACCTGAGGCAGAACCTCCTGTGATTCCTACTATAAATGGCCGTCCCATGTGCTGAATTTTGCCACAAGTTTAAAAATTTTTACTCGTTAAAAATTGAACTAATGCAAGAACCGCCTTTCCACGGTGAGAAATGCGGTTTTTTTCTTCCATATCAAGCTCTGCAAAGGTCCGATTCATTCCTTCCGGCACAAAAATAGGATCATACCCGAATCCCTTTTCGCCTCTTCGTTCTTCGATAATCTTCCCCTTAGCTACCCCTTCAAAAGCATATTCATCCTCACCCAAAATCAATGCGATCACAGTCCGAAACTGAGCTTCTCTATTGCTTATTCCACTTAGATTTTTCAACAAAAGGTCCACATTCCTTTCATCCGATCGAGGCTCACCTGCATAGCGACCGGAGTAGACTCCTGGTTCACCTTGAAGAGCTGCCACTTCCAAACCTGTGTCATCCGCAAAGCAATCTACGCCATACTTCTCCTTGACATATCGAGCTTTTTGGAACGCATTGTGATCAAGCGTATCTCCAGTCTCTGGAAGCTCTTCTTCACAACCAATTTCTTTGAGCGAAACTATCTCTATGGACTTGGGAAGAGCTGCCCTGACCTCTTCTATTTTCTTCGAGTTGTTGGTGGCAAAGCAAATTTTCATGTGTTTATAATTTGTTTTTCAGCGGCCATAACCTGTCCCGAACTGTAGTTCGGGATGGAATGCCCCACCCTGATTTATCGGGATATTCCCTTGTGTTAGGAGCCATTCACATGGGCATTTCATATCCAAAAGTAAAGAATATTCCTAAGACGAATTATCGGTTTTTAAGTGGTTTTTTATTGTCATTACTTTTCGAAGAACTAACTTCGGACAGTTTTTTAAATCTCCTAGTTATGAAAAAAATCACGGTCTATTGCGGCTCAAAAAAAGGTAATTCCTCTGTTTTCGAATCAGCTGCAAGAGCACTTGCACAAGAGATGATCAATCGAGACCTATCCTTGGTCTATGGAGCTGGGCGGGTAGGGCTCATGGGGGTGATTGCAGATGAAATGCTGGCAGGAGGCAAAGAGGTGTTGGGCATTATCCCACAAAAACTGGTAGACCGGGAAGTAGCACACTCAGGATGTACAGAGCTAGTCATCGTCGAGACCATGCGCGACCGAAAATGGCTAATGGCGGAGCGAGGTGATGGTTTTATTGCCATGCCGGGTGGAATCGGGACTTTAGAGGAACTGTTTGAAATTATGACATTGAATCAATTGCACTATATTCAGAAACCCCTCGCACTTTATAATGTCAACGGCTATTATGACATGCTCATCGAATTTCTAAATCATGCAATGAAAGAGGGCTTTTTATACCCTGAGCAGGAAGAACTTTTGATCATTTCTGATGATCCTGTGGAGCTTTTGGATCAAATGCAAGCCTACCAAGCCAGAAGACCGGCTGACTGGTAGAAGACAGTTTTTCAAAAAGAATTATTTTTTGATTTGAAATAATATTTGGATAATTCTCGTTCTGCATCAAAAGAATTTTATCCAGAATTGGATTTTTTCTATTTTTGCCAGAGTTCGAACTGAAAATGATTCAAAAACTTTTCCCATTAGACAAAAATTATATCCTTAGACAAGCGCAATTTGCGCTAGAAGAGGAACTTTTAGATCAAATGGTATACGAACTAAAACGATCCTACACTTACCTCTACAATCCACTCAAACTCATGGACAGCACCTATGCCGTGATTTTAGACGGGTTTGAGTTTCCTACCGATCGCATTCGAATGATCTATCGGCAGCTTTGTGGCGTTTACCGCTACCAACAACAAGACAATCAGCTAGAGCTGCTATTTGACGGCAAATCGCATTTTGACAAGTTTAAGGAAGAGTGGGAGGCTGCGTTTATCTCGATGATTCGTCAATTGGGTCAAAATGAGCAATACGTCAAAACCATGCTTAGGATGACCCTATTGTTTGATACAGAATCTCGTGCTGAGTGGGCCGAAAACCACTGCAAAGCTTTTATCAATCAACACTTCGGAATTCGGGTGGTGAAGAGACATGGCGAATTGGTCCTAAAAGTTAGCTAGGCTGTAAGTCCCTTACTTTTTACTGAAAGCAAACTTCACCAGCACATCCAAGGGTACAAAATCCAAGCTTCGCTCATGGGTTGCTTCCAACACCACTTCCGGAGCTACTCCTGCTTCATAGGCTTCCTTCCAGCGGAGTACACACAAGCACCAGCGATCTCCAGGTTTTAGACCGGGAAAAAGATATTCAGGCCTTGGTGTAATCAGGTCGTTACCCTGCTTCCTTGAAAAATCTAAAAATTCCTCCGTTACAATCGCGCAGACTGTATGAGTCCCATGATCAGTCTGTCCCGTACTGCAGCAGCCATCTCTGAAAAATCCCGTCAAAGGGTCCATGCTGCAGGGGATCAATTTTTCCCCAAAGACATTTTTATCCGCTTCTTTCTGAAAGTTTTCCTGCATCTTCTTTTTGATATTGGGTACAAAATTTACAACCTCCCAAAGTCCATTCGGTTCACTGTTTTGCTTCTAAACGCTCAAGCAATCCTTCCAAAACTTCATCTTTTTCATCTAGCAAATGATCCCGAATCAAAATATCCGGAATCACCCCTTCATTCTGAGTGCTACCATTGACTCGTACAAGATAGCCTTTGGACAGTTGTACGGTGATTGCGGTATTAGGAAGGGAAATGTAAAAAACCGAAGCCATCAAAGAAGGGTATTCACCCGTTTCTTCCCCCACGATGGTTGCAAAATCATAATCCTGAATTTGTGCAGCTGTGACAGCGGACTGAGAATGAGACTGCCTATTGACCAAAACATAGACATTTCCTTCAAACCGTTTTTCTTTTGGCTGTGGGTCATATTCTCCAAACTCGTAAGGATAGACCGTGCCATTCTCCTTATTCAAGGCACTTGCCCAGAAGGCATTTGTGGTATCCCGGTTACTTCTAATATCCTCTTTTAAGAGTTGGCTCGTTTTCAAAGAATAGGAAGAATTCCAACGAAAAGGCCTGTCAGCAAAATAGGAAACCAAGTAATCGCTGAAAGAATCGTTTCCCCCATCATTATTTCGAAGATCAATAATCAAATTATCAACATCCTGCATTCTAATTTCATTAAATGCCGAATCAACGAAGCCCCTAAAATCAGCTTCGTCTCCTGAAAAAGATCCAATTTTCAAATAGGCTGCCTCATCAAAAAAGGTCAAGCTTTTTTCTCGATGAAAAATCTCTGATCGTTTCATTTCATAGCCTTCGATCACGGGTACAGCTTTTAGACTAAAGCTTTTGATACCGCTTTCGGTTTTGATCCCTACTTCGAATTCCTCCTGCTGACCAAATACCAGCCAAAAATATCGTGGAAATGAAAAAAGCTCAATTTTAGCGAGTTTGAAATAAAGTCTTTCGGCTGAAACTTGCGGATAGATTTCTTTCAGGATTTCTTCAATCGGCTTCCCATTGATGCTTATCAATTCTGCACCGACCTGAATTTCCTCTGTATCAGAAAAATTTTTCCGGACTAATGCTTTACCCTCTTCAAAGGCCAATTCTAAAGGAAAAATTGTCCCTCCGGCATAGGCATATTCACCGTATGCCTGACCGGGAAATGGAATCTCCGTATGACCATTGTTGACTTTGGAAACAACTTCCTGAAAAAGCTTAGTCGCATCCAGATAGCTAAGCGAATCTGCAGTGATAGATGCTTTTACCTGCTGATAATTCCGTTCAAATTCCGCCTCAGAGGTGTATCTGAAAAGATCGAAATGCGCATCCTCCAAACTCTCCCGGAGATAGCTTAGGTCCTGCAACACCTCACTTTTAGAATATTTCTCAGCAGTCTGTGCATAAGATGAAAGGACAAAAAATTGAATACATGCAAAAGTGTAGAAAATTTTCATTTCAAAATTTTATTTGGTTTTCGTTGCAATTTGTTCTAAAACGCATTGATCCAGCAAAATGCTACAGTTCAAAGGTAAAAAATATTTTGAACTCAAAGACTGACCATCATGAGCTACTCAATTGATTTTCTGGACTCAATATTAGGAAAAGGCCTGATTTTTATCAGCTAAAACGGATCTATTCTTTACTATTTTTAAGTATCAATAACGAGCAAATAGGATGGCAGATTTGATAGTATCATTTCGGGAGATCGGAATGGAAGACGTGGCAAAAGTGGGAGGAAAAAATGCCTCTCTCGGTGAAATGTTTCAAAAGTTGATTCCTCTGAAAATCAATATACCAGATGGTTTTGCTGTGACAGCAGATGCCTACCGGCTTTTTGTGCAGCACAATCAAATCCGTGAAGCTATCCAAGACCATCTAAAGCAGTTGGATCTGAAGGACTTTTCCAACCTCAATTCAGTTTCTAGCTCTATCAAAAAGCTTTTTCTCAAAAGCACTTTTCCCGATGAATTGATCGAGGAAATCGAAGGAGCTTACCGGAAGCTTTGTGAAGAAAATGGTCGCGAAGTAGATGTAGCAGTCCGGAGCAGCGCTACAGCGGAAGATCTTCCCGGGGCGAGTTTTGCCGGATTGCATGAATCTTTCTTGAATATCCAAGGAGAAAAAAAGCTCTTAGAAACCGTCCGATCCTGTTTTGCTTCGCTCTACAATGCACGCGCGATCAAATATCGCCATGACAAGGGCTTTGACAAACACGAAATAGCGCTCTCGGTAGGTGTGCAATTGATGGTGAGGGCTGACTTGGCTTGTAGTGGGGTTACATTTTCCATCGATCCTGAATCGGGATTTTCCAATGCTGTTTTGATTACAGGCTGCTGGGGTTTGGGAGAAAATATCGTGCAAGGAGCGGTGATTCCCGATGAGTATTTGGTGTTCAAACCTTCTTTGGAAAAGGGTAAAAAGTCCATTATTTCCAAGAAAATAGGCTCCAAGACCAAAACCATGATCTATGAAAAAAAGGGAGGAGTACTCAATCTGGATACCCCAAAAGAAAAGCAAGAAGCCTTTGTGCTTGATGAAAAAGAAATCGAAACACTAGGGAGATGGGCGGTGCAGATCGAAAAGCATTACCAAATGCCCATGGATATCGAATGGGCTAAGGATGGAAATTCCGGGGAGCTTTTTATCGTGCAAGCACGACCGGAAACTGTACATGCTGACAAGGATCCATATGTACTGAAAGAGTATTCCTTGACAGAAAAAGGAGAGCTTTTGAGTTCCGGCTATGCCATCGGTAACGGAATCACAGCCGGAAAAGTCAAAATCCTTCATTCTCCCACTGAGGCGGATCTGCTGGAAAAAGGGGATATTCTTCTCACCGAAATTACCAATCCTGATTGGGATCCGGTAATGAAAAAAGCCGGAGCCATTATTACAACCAAGGGCGGTAGAACCAGCCATGCAGCCATTGTGGCGCGGGAAGTGGGGGCGCTGGCAATCGTGGGTGCAGAAGGAGCTCTGGAAAAGCTCAAAAATGGAGACTTGGTCACAGTAGACAATTCCTCCGGAAAAATCGGAAAAGTCTATGCCGGCAAACTGAAGTGGAAAACTCAGGAACACAATTTCAAAGGCCTTAAACTTCCCAAAACCCAGCCCATGTTTATCCTCGCCGACCCTGAAAAGGCTTTCAACCTCTCCTTTTTCCCAAATCAAGGAGTAGGATTGATGCGAATGGAATTTGTCGTCAACGGAAGCATCAAGGTGCATCCCATGGCTTTGGTGCATTTTGATGAGTTGGAAGATCCAGAAGAAAAAGCCCAAATCGAAACGCTCTGCAAGGGCTATTCTGACAAGCAAGAATATTTTGTGGATAATCTGTCTCAGGCTGTAGGGACGATAGCCGCCGCCTTCTATCCCAAGGATGTAATTTTGCGTATGAGTGATTTCAAAACCAACGAGTATGCCCATCTTTTGGGAGGTGGCCAATTTGAAACTGGAGAAGAAAATCCCATGCTAGGCTTCCGTGGAGCCTCCCGGTACGATCACGAGCGATATAGGGAAGGTTTCGCTTTGGAATGTCAAGCCGTCAAGCGAGTCAGAGAGGACATGGGATTAGAAAATCTCAAGGTGATGATTCCCTTCTGCCGCACACCGGAGGAGGGCAAGAAAGTGATTACTCTGATGAAAAAGCTAGGCTTGGAGCAGGGGAAAAATGGACTCGAGATCTACGTGATGGCCGAAATTCCCTCCAATGTGATCCTGGCTGAAGAGTTTGCCCAAATCTTCGATGGCTTTTCCATCGGTTCCAATGACCTGACACAACTTACATTAGGCGTGGATCGGGATTCGGAGGTCTTGAGCGATCTGTTTGATGAAAACAACCCTGCCGTAAAATGGATGATTGCAGAGGTGATTCGTAAGGCCAAAGCTGCTGGCAAGAAAATCGGGCTCTGCGGTCAGGCACCGAGCGACAATCCTGCTTTTACTCAATTCCTGATCGAAGAAGGAATAGATAGTATTTCCTTTAATTCGGATGCATTACTAAAAGGAATTGAGAATATGATTGAGGCGGAAGGAAGAGGGAAATAGGGAAGCTGGAAGACAGAAGCAAGTAAGTCGGGGAGTTAGAAAGTTAATCCAAAACCTTTGAAGCATTAGTCCATGTGATCCAACAATATCCCATCCTTTTCAATGGCACATAAATGAATGGATAGGAAGCCTTTCTTCAAAAAAACTTTAATTTCACAAGTATGAAAACGATCCTGCCTAAACGGACAGGGATTCCATCCCGAACTACGGTTCGGGACAGGTTATGACCATTGAAAAACAAAAAATAAACACATGAAACAAACCTTATCTACTTTCCTTCTTTTCTTCCTGCTAGTCACGGGGAGTTTGTTTGCACAAGTGGCTGACTCCACCTATATCAAAGAAAACTATGATAAAATGGAGGTTCAGATTCCGATGCGTGATGGCGTTAAACTATTTACTTCCATTTACATCCCAAAGGATAAATCAAAGACCTATCCCTTTTTGATGCAACGTACATGCTACAGCGTGGCTCCTTACGGAGAAAGCAATTACAAGACTAGCCTAGGTCCAAGTAGCTACCTGATGCGAGATGGATATATTTTTGTTTACCAGGATGTGCGGGGCCGATGGATGTCTGAAGGAGAATTTACTAACATGACTCCCAACATTCCGGGAAATGATGTCAATAACAAGATGGCGGTTGATGAATCATCCGACACTTTTGATACAATAGAATGGCTATTGGAGAATATCGCTGGGCATAATGGAAGAGTCGGTCAATGGGGGATATCTTATCCAGGATTTTACACGGCAGCAGGGCTACCAGATGCCCACCCGGCCTTAAAAGCTTCTTCACCCCAAGCTCCGATTGCAGACTTTTTCTTTGATGACTTCCATCACAATGGCGCTTTTCTTCAAAGCTACACCGCTGCCATGCCGGTTTTTGGTTACCAGCATGATGGTCCTACGAGCTCTCCATGGTATATGGACAAACTTGCTCGGTTTATGAGTCAGCCGATCAGTGATGGCTATGATTTCAATCTTCGTTTGGGACCTTTGAAAAATATCACCGAGAAATACCATTACGATAATTTCTTTTGGCAGGAAATCACCGAGCATCCCAACTATGATGAATTTTGGCAAAAAAGAGCCATCCTACCTCATTTGAATGATATCGACCATGCTGTCATGACTGTGGGTGGATGGTTTGATGCGGAAGACCTTTATGGGCCTTTGAATATTTATAAAACCATCGAAAGAACGAGTCCTTCGGCTGAAAACATGCTGGTCATGGGTCCTTGGGCTCACGGACAATGGTCACGCCCTGAGACTGGTCAGACCACGCATGGCCATATTTACTTCGGCGATAGCATCAATACTTTCTACCAAAGAGAAGTGGAACGCAGATTTTTTAACCACCACTTAAAAGGAGGCGACAATCCGAAACTCCCTGAAGCTCTTATGTACGATACCGGTAAAAAAGAATGGAGAGAATTTGACGCTTGGCCACCAAAAGAAATCGAACCAGCTAAACTTTATTTTGGAGAAAGGGGGCAATTATCCGTCAACAAACCCCTAGATGAAGAAGCGGTGTTTGAATATATCAGTGACCCTGCAAAGCCCGTTCAATACACTTCCAACACAGAGAATCTAGTTTTTACGCCAAGGCTTTTTATGAGTGATGACCAGCGGGAAGCAGGACGCAGACCCGATGTGCTTACTTTTGAGACAGACGTATTGACCGAAGATGTCACCCTAGCAGGTGAAATCATGGCCCGATTGAAAGTATCCATGACTGGAACTGACGCTGACTTCATCGTAAAACTCATTGATGTCTATCCTCAGGATCATCCAAATTATGATCATAATCCCAAGAATGTAATCATGGGAGGATATCAGCAGCTCGTACGATCAGAAGTGATGCGGGGTAGATTCCGAAATAGTTTCGAGAATCCCGAGCCATTCGAACCAAACAAGCCAACCGATGTGGATTTCCGACTTCAGGATATGCTTCACACCTTCAAAAAAGGCCACCGAATCATGATCCAAATCCACAGCACTTGGTTCCCTTATATCGATCGCAACCCACAGAAATATGTGGACAATATTTATGAGGCATCGGAAGAAGACTTTATCAAGTCAACCATCCGGGTGTATGGCTCGTCGGTAATTGAGATAGGTGGTAATCAAACCTTGGGAACCCAGTTGGAGCCCAAAAAGTAAAAAGCTATGAATTGCTTCAGTGATATTTAAAAAACTGGGGGAGGATTAATTCTTCCCCCATTCTGTATGGAAAATACCTTCTCGATCAGTGCGTTCGTAGGTATGCGAACCAAAGTGATCGCGTTGCGCCTGAATCAAATTTAAAGGCAACCTACCCGTAGTCAAGGCATCAAAATAACTGATGGAAGTCAACAAGCCAGGCATGGCTATTCCTCTTTCAAGGGCTTGACTTGCCACCCTTCTAACTGCAGGAAGTGCTCCATTCAACTTATCCACAAAACTTGGAGAAAGCAAAAGATTTTCAAGTTTTGGATTTTGGCCGAAGGCTTCTGCAATATCAGCAAGCATTCCTGCACGAATGATGCAGCCGGCACGCCAGATTTTAGCAATTTGAGAAAGATCCAGCTCGTAGCCATATTCCTTGGAAGCCTCAGCAAGCTGATGCAAACCTTGAGCATAGGAAATGACGAAGGAGAAATATAAGGCCTTTTCTGCCTGCTCGATTAATTCTTCTTTTGGCAAAGTAGGAAGCTTAGGACGATCGTAAAGTGAATCGGCATCGACACGCAAGGATTTCAAAGCCGATATCTCCCGCATACTAACAGCCATATCGATCGTAGGAACTGGAATTCCTAAATCCATGGCATTTTGGGAAGTCCATTTGCCGGTCCCTTTCTGCTTGGCTTTATCCAAAATCATATCCACCAAGCGACCTGAACCCAAATCATCCTCCTGAAGGAAAATCTCAGCAGTAATTTCTACCAAAAAGGACTGTAAACGACCTTTATTCCAGCTATCAAATACTTGATGGAGCTCATCATTGCTCAAACCAGCAGCTCGATGTAGCAGGTCATAAACCTCAGAAGTCAATTGCATCATGGCGTATTCGATGCCGTTGTGAACCATTTTGACATAGTTACCAGCTGACTTGGGACCCAAATATGCCACGCAAGGTTCACCCTGATACTTGGCTGCTACCGCTTCAAAGATCGGGCGCACATGTTCGTAGGCTTCCTTATTTCCACCCGGCATGATACTAGGTCCCTTTCTGGCACCTTTGGCACCACCTGAAACTCCCGAACCAAAGAAATGAATGCCCTTTTCGCTCAAATATGCATCCCGCCGGTCTGTATCCGAAAAGAATGAATTACCTCCGTCAATGATAATATCACCCTTATCGAGGTGCGGAAGTAAGTCTTCAATGACTTGATCCACAATTTTTCCAGCTGGTACAAGCAGCATGATTTTGCGAGGACTTTTAAGTGATTGGCAAAAAGTAGGAAGATCTTGAGTTGCATCAACACGTGATCGATCACCTCCTTCTTCCTGGAGAGCCTCCACTTTTTCAGCATCCAGATCATAGCCGAAAGCTGAAAAGCCATTGTCTTTTACATTCAAAATAAAATTCCGCCCCATCACCCCGAGGCCGATCAATCCAAAATCATATTGCGTTTCTTGCATGTTTTGCGCTATTCTAAAATTCAATTAATCCTATCAATCTGCACTCAAGCTCGCTCTTTCTCACCAATTCACTTATTTTTGTGTCAGATTTCAAAATTAACCGATCTGATCAGCTTATTTGGGATTTTGAGAAAAAAACTGAAACACGACTTCTGATATTTCCCCTTTTGCAACAAAGCTCCCCCCTATGAAAAAAACACCCAACCAGATGCTAATCATTTTTGGTGCTTCTGGGGATCTCACTTCAAGGAAGCTCATTCCGGCCATATACAACCTTTTTAAAGGCGGTCATTTATCCAAAAATTTCTGTGTCCTAGGAGTAAGCAGGAGTAATATGACCGACGAGGAGTTTCGGACCAAAGCCATTTTGGAAAGTCCTTTTCTTCAAAAAGAAAATAGCAAAGAAGATCCTCAAACCATGCAGGCCTTTGCTGAACAATTCCACTACCAAGACTTGGGAAGTGACTATGACCACAGCTATGACTTACTGGCCAATCGGATCGCGTCTCTGAATGAACAGCACGGTACTTCGGGTAATTATATTTTTTACCTCTCCACTCCACCGAGTCTCTATGAGGTAATTGCCAAAAACCTATCCGAGGCAGGACTTAGCAAAGAAAAAGATGGTTTTAGACGCTTGATCGTGGAAAAACCTTTCGGCTATGATCTCGAGTCAGCCAAAACTCTAAACGATGCGCTGCATCACTATTTCGATGAAAAGCAGGTTTATCGAATCGATCATTACTTGGGAAAAGAGACAGTTCAAAACCTGCTCGTGACCCGATTTTCTAATTCCATATTCGAGCCGCTCTGGAATCGACGCTACATTCATCATGTCGAAATCACCAATGCCGAAACCGTCGGAGTAGAAAAAAGAGGAGGCTATTATGATAAGTCTGGGGCACTTCGGGATATGTTTCAGAGTCATTTGCTGCAAATTGTCTCTCTCCTGGTGATGGAGCCACCGATTTCCTCAGATGCTGAAGAGATTCGAGATGAAAAGGTAAAAGCACTGAAATCCCTTCGAATCATGAAATCGGAGGAAGAAATCGTCAAGAATACGTTGCGAGGTCAGTATGTCAAAACTGAAATTGATGGAAAAACGGTCAAGGGTTACCGGGAAGAAGAAGGGGTAAATCCGGAATCTACTACTGAAACCTATGCCGCCATCAAGTTTTTTGTAGACAACTGGAGATGGAAAGGAGTCCCTTTCTATGTCCGCACCGGCAAGGCCATGCCAACCAAGGTCACTGAAGCCGTCATTCACTTCAAGACTCCTCACCACGAAGTCTTCATGAGCCAAGACGCTTACCGCAAGGACAATAAGCTGATCATTCGAATCCAACCCGATGAGGGAATTTTAATCAAATTCGGAGTGAAAGTTCCAGGCCTAGGCTTTCATGTGGAGCAAGCAAATATGGAATTTTATTATTCCGATCTAGAGTCCGCACAGGTTATGGATGCCTATGAGCGTCTGCTGCTCGATGCCATGCAAGGCGATACCACACTCTACGCCCGTGCCGATGAGGTGGAGGCTGCTTGGAGATTTGTAGATCCCATATTGAAATGCTGGGAAAACAATCCCGCTGTCAATACCTACGGCTATTCGGTAGGTACTTGGGGACCTCGCAATTCGGACGAACTGATCGAAGATAGCTTTGGCTGGCGCAATCCCGGAGATTTGCTGACCGATGAAACAGGATTTTGTATTCTTTGCTAAACCCAGTACCCATGGAAACACGAATTTTTGAAAATAAGGAAACTGTGGCCAAAAGCTTTTCTGCGTATTTGTCCGATCTGATTAGCAGCGAGCCGGAGATTCATATTGCACTTTCCGGTGGCAGCACGCCAAAAATAGTTTTTGATGAATTGGCGGCTGAGTATGGGGATAAAATCGACTGGAAAAAGGTGCATTTCTATTGGGGAGATGAGCGCTGTGTACCGCCGAGTGATTCGGAGAGTAATTTTAAAATGACTCAGGATCATCTCCTGTCCAAAATTCAGATCCCTGCAGAGAATGTGCATCGGATTCAAGGTGAAAATGATCCAGTGCAGGAAGCCAAACGCTATTCCCATGTATTGGAGAAGCAATTGCCTTCCCAAAATGGAATGCCTCACTTTGACTTAGTGATCTTGGGAATGGGAGACGATGGGCACACGGCATCGATTTTTCCGGATTCCATTGATCAGTGGGAAGCCAAAGATCTATGTGTGACGGTAGCCCATCCTGTGTCAGGACAGATTCGGGTCTCCCTCAGCGGAGGAATCATCAACCATGCTGAGACCGTGGCCTTTTTGGTGACTGGAAAAAGCAAAGCAGAAAAGGTGCAGGAGGTGATCCAAAAAGAAGGGAATTTTGATTCTTACCCAGCCAGTTTGGTGAAGCCTGAAAGCGGAAACCTGATCTGGTTTTTGGACGAGGATGCGGCAGCAGATTTAAGATAGCAACTAGTAGCCATGAGAATCAAACTCATGGCTTTTTTGATACCAGCAAGCCTAAACTTTCTAAGAAATGGCCTGCTTTTAGAACATAAACTTTAACCAAAATCAATCTTTTTATGAAAACTGTAAAAGCTTTTGCAGCCGAAAAGGCAGATCAACCTTTAGGCCCTTTTGACCTCCAACGCCGGACCCCAGGGCCTTCCGACGTGGAAATTGAAATTTTATACTGCGGCGTATGTCACTCTGATATCCATACTGCACGAAATGAATGGGGTGGAACCATCTACCCGGTTGTACCAGGTCACGAGATCGTTGGCAAGGTAACAGCTATCGGCTCTGATGTAAAAAACCACAAAGTGGGAGATACAGTGGGTGTAGGATGCATGGTTGATTCCTGTGGTACCTGTGGAAATTGTGAAGAAGATCTGGAGCAATTCTGCGAAAAAGGAATGTCGGGAACCTATAGCTCCTATTTACAGGATAAAAAAACAGTCACTTATGGAGGTTACTCGACTTCAATCGTGGTGACTGAAAAATTTGTACTGAAAGTATCCGACAAACTACCTCTCGAAGGTGTGGCTCCATTGCTTTGTGCGGGCATCACGACCTATTCCCCGCTTCGCCATTGGAAAGTGAAAAAAGGGGACAAGGTTGCCGTAGTAGGACTAGGTGGATTGGGTCACATGGCTGTCAAGTTAGCTTCCGCTATGGGAGCTGAAGTGACAATGCTAAGCCGGTCTCCGGAGAAAGCAAAAGATGCTGATAAACTTGGCGCCCATCACTTCGAACTAACTACTGATCCGGAGAACATGAAACGGCTGAAAGGAACTTACGATCTGATTATTGATACTGTATCGGCATCTCACGACTACTCCGCCTACTTAAATCTTCTTCGCACCGATGGTGTGATGGTTCTTTTAGGTGTTCCTCCAACTCCTGAGCAGATTCATGCTACTTCTTTGATTTTTGGAAGAAAAAGCTTGGCGGGATCTCTTATAGGAGGAATCAAAGAAACCCAAGAAATGCTGGATTTCTGTGCGGAGCATGGCATCGTATCTGATGTGGAGATCATTCCAATGGACAAAATCAACGAAGCTTATGAACGTACGATCGCAGGAGACGTGCACTATCGATTTGTTATTGATATGGCTTCGCTGAAAGATTAAAAAAAATAGGCCTCAGGAAATTCCTGAGGCCATTTTTAGATATCGAAAAGTCCTCCCATCCCTTGGGTGGGCTTTATTTTTAGATGCTGGTAGGCGAGTTCGGTCGCCATTCTTCCCCGAGCTGTACGCTTCATATAGCCTTCCTGAATCAGAAAAGGCTCATATACTTCCTCAATGGTCTCGGCTTCCTCTCCACAGGCCGTGGCGATCGTGCCCAGTCCTACGGGACCACCTTTGAACTTCTCAATGATGGTCAGCAAGATACGATTATCCATCTCATCCAATCCATGCTCGTCAACATCCAAGGCATCCAAGGCCATTTTAGCAATATCCAAGGTAATGGTCCCATCCCCCTTCACCTCTGCAAAATCCCGTGTTCGGCGCAAAAGCATATTCGCTATACGTGGCGTACCACGACTTCTTCGGGCGATTTCAAAGGCAGCTATTTCATCGATAGGGGTATCCAAAATTCCCGCAGATCGGGAAACAATATCCGTCAGCAGTTTGGCATCGTAATACTCCAATCTCGAGTTGATCCCGAATCTTGCCCGAAGGGGTGAGGTCAATAGACCCGAACGGGTAGTAGCCCCGATCAGGGTAAAAGGACTGAGGGAAATCTGCACCGAGCGGGCATTGGGACCGGAGTCTAGCATGATATCAATCCGAAAGTCCTCCATAGCGGAGTAGAGGTACTCTTCCACGATAGGGTTGAGGCGATGGATCTCATCAATGAAAAGTACATCTCCCTCCTCCAGATTGGTCAGCAAACCCGCCAAATCCGAGGGCTTGTCCAACACAGGTCCTGAAGTAATTTTAATACCTGCCTGAAGCTCATTGGCGATGATGTGACTGAGGGTAGTTTTTCCCAATCCGGGAGGTCCATGTAAGAGAACGTGATCCAGCGGTTCGCTTCGTTTTTTTGCTGCCAAAACAAAGACCTTGAGATTCTCAACGATCTTGGCCTGACCGGTAAAATCCTCAAAACTCAAGGGTCGTAAAGCCCGCTCAAATTCTTGATCCTTGGGGCTTAAGCTTTCTTCGTCTCCGCTCAGGTAGTCTTCTCTCATGGTTTTGCTTTGACACAAATATAGAAAAATCCCATTCTGACTAATTACAATTTGTCTTTGCCTTGGCTATGAAGCTGAAAATTGAGCTAAATTTGAATCTCTTAAGAAAATGGATAGATTTCACAACAAGGAGGAAAATTGGTTGAAAATCCGGATGAAAATTCAGGTTAAGCAAACAACGGACATCGGTCATCCATCATCGGACTTTTAAGACTGATTGTAATGCACGCCAATTGAAATTACCTCCCAATCACATCAATAAATTATGCGATCCAATCAACAAAAAAATATTATTTACTCCCTGGTACTACTCCTGATGGTCTTGGCGGTATACCTCTGGAGAAACCGTGGACAAGAAGAACCCGAGGCAGTAAAAGAAACCATATATGAAGGTCGGATTTCCATTACCGGTCAGACCATGGGAACCAGTTATCAAATCAGCTATTTGGATGCCAAAGGGAGGAACTTGAAGTCTTCCGTGGATTCGCTACTTCTTGTTTTCAACCAAAGTTTGTCCACCTATATCCAAGACTCAGAGATCAGCCGCTTCAATCAGCAAGACAGCCTGGTTTTTGACTTACCCTATTTCCCGGAGGTCCTGACTGCCTCCAAAGCCATCTATGAACAGACAAATGGAGCCTTTGACCCAACAGTTGGACCTTTAGTGAATGTGTGGGGTTTTGGTCCGGATGGTCCTAGTCTCAAAGACTCTGTAGAGATCCGTGATCTCTTGAACTTAGTTGGCTTTGACAAAGTTATCTTTGATGAAAAACAAGTCAGAAAGACAGTGAATGGCTTGTATTTGGATTTTTCGGCCATTGCCAAAGGTCAGGGAGTGGATGTAGTAGCTGATTTTTTGGTAGAAAAAGGCATCAATGATTTTTTGGTAGAAATCGGAGGAGAATTGGTGGCAAAAGGAGTGAACGACCGAGGTGAAATCTGGAAAGTAGGCATCAATAGACCCGAGGAATCAGCGACGGCATCAGATCTTTATTCCATCATTGCTTTGGATGACCAAGCGATGGCCACTTCAGGCAACTACCGAAACTTCTATGTACAGGACTCGGTGAAAATTTCCCATACGATTGATCCAAAGACAGGCTACCCCGTCCGGCATAACTTGCTTTCAGCTACGGTAATTGCCTCAGACTGTATGATCGCAGATGCCTATGCTACTGCTATGATGGTAATGGGACTGGACAAAGCTATCGCCTTGGATGAAGAGACTGAGGAGATCAAAGTATTTTTGATTTACAGTGACTCAACTGGCGAGTATCAATTTCATGTAAGTGAAGGACTTAAGCCATACTTATCCTTTCCTACCAACTGATTAGAGGAAATAAATGCAACATTATTGAATTTTCTTACCTTTGCCGTGGTTTTCAAACATGGCCAGATAAAACTGGCCTTGTCCCGACATGGTATTAAACATTATCCTTCTTTTTTTCACAGTACTTCTCGCAGGCTCTTTAGTATTTTTTGCGCCTAGTTGGAAGGATAAGTATTTCAAACTTTTCCTAGTATTTGCAGGATCTTATCTTTTTTCGATTACGATTTTGCATATCATTCCGGAGCTATTTGATAGTGGCTTTGATAGTGCCAAAATGGGCCTCTACATCCTTATTGGCTTTCTTTTGCAGCAGATTTTGGAGTTTCTATCCAGTGGAATCGAGCATGGCCATATCCATTTGCCGCATGGCCCAAAATCCAAAGGAGTCTTGACTGTCATGCTGGGATTGTTTATCCATGCCTTCCTGGAAGGCACACTTCTTTCGCATGGTACTTTGATGGGAGATACAACTGCCCACATTGGGCATTCACATAGCGAAAATACGCTTTTATTAGGCATCATTCTTCATAAAGGGCCCGCAGCATTTGCTTTGACAGCTGTACTTTCCCAGGTCTTGTCAAAAAGATGGACTTTGATTTTGTTGGTAATTTTTGCCTTAGCTTCACCACTCGGAATGATTTCGAGCTCACTTATTTTCCAGTCAGGAATTTTGGAAAAAGAGTGGATTGGAGTACTCTATGGCTTGGTCTCAGGAGGGTTTTTACATATCTCCACTACCATTTTTTTCGAAAGCAGCCCACATCACAAGTTACAACTCAACAAACTTCTAGTCAGCTTTCTAGCAGCGGGATTAGCGATTGTTTCTGAGTTTTTGATTTGAGATTGATAAAAAAATGAATGTCTGCTTTCTTACCAGTAAGCAAATTAGTTTAAGTTCACCTCGACTTAGTTCGACTAGCTCACCAACCATCGCTCGGTGAACGTAACTATGTAAGGTTGGAGAGAGGAGGAAAATGAGGCTGCCCCGCATTTTCCTCCCCTCTTAAAATTAATCGCGAATCCGGAGGCCAGTCCCGATATATCGGGATGAGGCCATTTTGAACACCTTTCACGAGAGCGAATAATCATTTTTTAGAAAGATTCGACTAGATATAAGTCTCAATTACCAAATTTCTTTCTGTTTTGGATTGATTTTTCTATTTGAAAATGAATATTTGCTAAATAAATATAGTTTCGCTAATTTTCTATAGTTCATTATGAAAATGAAATATGGAAAAGCCCTTTTGCCCCAAATGCAATCATCCCAAAGTAGTAAAAAGTGGAATTGTAGGCGGTAGACAACGATTCAAATGCAAAAAATGCAATTATCACTTTTCGGTGAATAAAATCGGGAAAGGCATTGATTCCTATTATGTAGTCAAGGCGCTACAGCTATATGTAGAAGGAATCTCTTTTCGGGAAATCGAAAGAATATTAGGTGTAAGCCATGTATCTGTGATGAACTGGGTCAAGCAATACAAGATCAAAGCTCCTGAGCAATATGACTATCGACCCACTTATAAAGTCCTCAGTCATGCTGAATTGGTCAAATTCATGACTAGGAAAGAAAATCTCCAAGGATCAGGAATGCTGCTCACTGAGTTGGGCGATAAGTTTATGATGATCAAATGGGAACGATTTAAAAACAGCTAACAAAATTTTATTCGTTTAGCTATATTTTTTTAGCAAATATATATGCCTGTTTTTTGATTTGAAATCCAACTCCACATCTTGGGTCACCTCTTTTCTACAGGCCTGAAAAAGAGGCACCTACAACCCAGATAACCATGAAGAACAATCTCACCATGCTTTTGAGCATGTGTGTAGCCCTTTTAATAGGGATACCCACTTATGCCCAAAAACGAACCCAAGAAACCGAAAGGCCTAAGAAAGCAAATCAAGATTTTGTAGACCATACCTACAAACCCCTCACGCTGAAGCTCAATGATGACGGATCAAAATATATCCGCTTCCTACTCTGGAATCAAATGTGGGCACGAGTTATCCAAAACAATCCCGGAACCCTCGATGTAGCAGGAAACCCACAATCCACTACAGCGGATATCGGCATCCGAAGAGCGAGAGTTCTGGCTTATGCAGAAATTTCTCCTCGATTTCTGATCCTAAGTCATTTCGGAATCAATAATCAGACTTTTACCAATGGGGGAATCCCCGGAGGAGGACTGACAGGTAATCCCGGCAGCAATCCTGTGACAGTGGATCCTGAAACGGGTCTTGGCACTGCCTCAGGCATGTCTGCCAAAAAGCCCCAACTCTTTTTCCATGACGTATGGACAGAGTTTAAAGTCACTAATCAGCTCTATCTCGGTATGGGCCTCCACTACTGGAATGGAATCTCCAGAATGACCAGTCATAGTACGCTTAACTTTATGGCTGTCGATGCGCCGATTTTCAATTGGCCCCTAATTGAACTCACTGATCAATTTGCGAGACAGTTTGGCTTCTATGCGAAAGGAATGCTCGGTAAGCTCAACTACAGAATGGCTCTCAACAAACCATTTTCGGTGGGAGCCGGAGGCAGATACGACGAAGCCACTTCACGCCCAATAGCTGCTAATATTATTAATGATCACTGGGCGACACAGGGTTACTTTGATTATCAGTTTTGGGATAAAGAAAGTAACAAGCTCCCTTATTTTGTTGGCACTTACTTGGGGACCAAAAGAATCTTCAATTTAGGATTTGGCTGGCACCATCATCGCGATGCGACTAGCTCAAAGAACGCTGCCGGAGATACTCAAAACCACGCTATTTCACTATTTGGGCTGGACGCTTTTTTAGACATGCCTCTCAATAAGGCAACAGGAACTGCGCTCACCCTTTACTCAGTCTATTATCACTATGATTTCGGTCCCAATTATATCCGAAATGTAGGAATCATGAATGTGGGCTATGGACGTGGAAGTAGCCAAAATGGCCCTGGAAATGCTCAGCCAATGATTGGGACGGGGCAAATATTCTATACACAGGGAGGCTTCCTTTTACCTGAAAACATCTTAGGAGACAAAGGAAAATTACAGCCTTTCGGAGCGATCACCCATAAGAATTTTGAATACTTTGAGGAAGGGAATTGGCAATATGACCTCGGCATGAATTACTATATCAATGCACATCAAGCCAAAATCACCTTCCAGTACAGTCAGCGCCCTATTTTCGACAATTTCAGAAGATCAGGTTCTGCCGGTGAATTCATTTTGCAGACACAAATATTTCTCTAAACCCAATAACCATGACAGAAAACAAATTCAGTAAAGAAGCCTACTGGAAGAAAAACCTCAAACTTCTGGGGATTCTCCTCCTTATCTGGTTTACCGTTTCATTCGGATTCGGAATCCTACTTGTCGATCAGCTAAACGCCATCAAAATCGGAGGATTCAAACTCGGTTTTTGGTTTGCCCAACAGGGCTCTATTTATGCCTTTGTGCTTTTGATCTTTGTCTATGTGTACAAGATGAATAAGCTCGACAAGGAATTTGATGTAAACGAAGAATAAGCCCCTAAACCCAGAAAACATGGATATTTTAACTTGGACCTATATTCTAGTGGGCTTATCATTTGCCCTCTATATCGGAATCGCCATCTACACGAGAGCAGGTTCCACCAAAGAATTTTATACGGCGGGAGGCGGAGTCTCTCCCCTGGCAAACGGTATGGCTACAGCAGCCGATTGGATGTCTGCTGCTTCATTTATTTCAATGGCTGGATTGATTGCATTTTCTGGCTATGACGGATCCGTTTACCTGATGGGTTGGACGGGAGGCTATGTGCTTTTGGCACTATTACTTGCTCCTTACCTGAGAAAATTCGGAAAGTTTACCGTGCCTGACTTTGTCGGAGATCGATACTATTCCAACAAAGCGCGAGTAGTCGCAGTCATCTGTGCCCTTTTCATCTCCTTTACCTATGTGGCAGGGCAGATGCGTGGAGTGGGTATTGTTTTCTCCAGATACTTGGAAGTTCCTATCGAATGGGGAGTAGTGATCGGGATGTGTATCGTCTTTTTCTATGCAGTGCTTGGAGGGATGAAAGGGATTACCTACACACAGGTAGCGCAATATTGCGTGCTGATCTTTGCCTTTATGGTTCCTGCCATCTTCGTTTCCATGCAGCTGACAAGCAACCCTATTCCACAATTGGGCTTGGGTAGCACAGTCGCAGACGGTACTTACCTATTGGATAAATTAGACGGGGTCTTGGGTGATTTGGGCTTTGCAGAATACACTTCTGGTAGAAAAAGTACGATAGATATCTTCGCCATCACATTGGCGCTCATGGTAGGAACGGCTGGTCTTCCTCACGTGATTGTAAGATTCTTTACCGTCCCAAGAGTAAAAGACGCGAGACTCTCAGCAGGCTATGCCTTGGTTTTCATTGCGATTCTATACACCACAGCACCTGCAGTAGCGGCTTTTGGAATTTATAATGCTTTGGATTCGGTGGCTGAAAAACCCGTGGACAATCTTCCCGAATGGGTCGGTAATTGGCAAAAAACCAATTTGATTGCGATCGATGATAAAAACCAAGACGGTATCGTCCAATATGCATCTGACCCGGCCAAAAACGAACTCTCCATCGACAAAGACATCATGGTGCTTGCCAGTCCTGAGATTGCTGAGCTACCCAATTGGGTAATCGGACTCGTGGCAGCCGGTGGAATGGCAGCTGCACTGTCGACTGCAGCCGGGCTTCTCCTAGTTATATCTACTTCTGTATCCCGGGATCTTTTCCGCACCTTCAAGCCAGATATGACAGAAAAGCGTGAGCTTTTGATTGCACGTATTTCTGCTGCAGGAGCGGTTGTATTGGCTGGCTATTTTGGAGTGAACCCTCCCGGATTTGTCGCCGAAGTGGTAGCTTTTGCTTTTGGATTGGCGGCCTCATCTTTCTTCCCGGTAATCATCATGGGAATCTTCTCCACCAAAATCAACAAGGAAGGAGCCATTGCAGGTATGATCTCAGGCTTACTTTTCACCCTGATCTACATCGTTTATTTCAAATTTGGGGTGACTTTATTTGGACTTAGTCCCGAAGCCGTTTCTGCGGATAATTATCTATTTGGTATTTCTCCTGAAGGAATTGGTACGGTAGGTATGGTTCTCAACTTCCTGATCTGCTATGGTGTATCCAAATTCACACCAGCTCCGCCTCAGGATGTACAGGACATGATTCAGGAAATCCGTATTCCTCGAGGTGCGGGTGATGCACATGACCATTAATCCTAAAAAAGAGAAAGCCGGAGGAATACCCGTGCTTTCTCTTCTTTTAACCTCCCAAAAGGATTATCTTAAGTGTTTGATTTGACCCAAAAACCATGAAGGAAGAACGGAAAAAGCAGTTTCTCTGGGCTATTTTTATTTTTGGCCTTTTCCTACTGAACTATCCGGTGCTGGCGATTTATGACATCCCCGAGCGCTGGCTGGGCATACCTTTATTGTTTTTGATGGTCTTCGGAATTTGGCTTTTTCTAATCATAGCCATGGCAATCTTCCTTCGAAAGTCGAATTCAAAAGCGGATGTTTAGTAATCTGCTGATCATATCGTTCACCTTCGGATACTTGGCACTGTTATTTGCCATTGCATGGTTTTCGGAGAAAAAAGCCAAAACCGGCCGCAAGCTCTCCAATCATCCTGCAATCTATGCCTTGAGTCTGGCCGTATATTGTACAGCATGGACCTACTATGGATCGGTGGGAAGAGCAGCTACTCACGGACTGGATTTTTTGACCATTTACATAGGGCCAAGCCTGGCAGCACCACTTTGGTGGATCGTCTTGAGGAAGATTATCCGCATCTCGAAAGTCCAAAATATCTCTTCCATCGCTGACTTCATCGCCAGTCGCTATGGCAAAAACGTCACCTTGGGGGGAATGGTCACTATTTTGAGTTTGGTGGGGATTTTACCTTATATCGCCATTCAGATCAAGGCGGTTTCCTCTTCCTTTCAGATGCTACAGGATTCACAGAGTTTCGATTTGGCGATGGGAATTCCTTTTTACCAAGACACAGCCTTCTATTTATCCTTGGTCTTGGCGGCCTTTACCATTCTGTTTGGCACACGGGCAATTGAGGCTACCGCCAAACATGAAGGAATGGTCATGGCAGTAGCTTTTGAGTCTGTCTTTAAACTCATCGCTTTCTTGGCAGTAGGGGTTTTTGTTAGCTTTTTCGTTTTTGAAGGTTTTGGGGATCTCTTCAATCAAAGTGCTCAGCAAGGTCTTGATAGCCTATTCACTCTTCAAGGTGAAAATGGTTCCATGGAGTGGTTTCTGATGGGCCTTCTATCCATGATGGCTGTTCTTTTTTTGCCGAGGCAATTTCAAATGGGGGTCATCGAAAATACAAGTGAAAAGCATATCGATACTGCAATGTGGCTTTTCCCACTCTACCTCCTTTTGATCAATCTGTTTGTACTCCCCATCGCATTCGGTGGCATGGTGTATTTTCCGGAGGGCTTGTTTCAGTCGGATACTTTTGTCCTGGCTTTTCCACTAGCCTTGGGCGAAAAATGGCTAGCCATCCTAGTTTATCTGGGTGGATTCTCAGCTGCAACCGGAATGATTATAGTATCTACCATCGCCCTGAGTACTATGATCAGTAATTACCTGGTGATGCCGATCTTACTTTCTTTTCCTGGATTTCAGAAAAGGAATCAACACCGCTTGGGACAAATCTTACTTTTTTCCAGAAGACTATCCATCCTTCTAGTCATACTTGCCGCCTATTCATATTATCATCAAATCGCAGCACAATTCACTTTGGTCTCCATTGGCCTTATTTCTTTTGTAGCCATAGCCCAATTCGCTCCTGCCCTTATCGGTGGAATCTACTGGAAGCAGGCTAGCAGAAGAGGGGCTCAAGCAGGAATTTTGGTTGGTTTTGCTATTTGGTTTTACACCTTGGTCTTACCAACTATGGTGAATGTGGGATACTTTTCGGAAAGCCTTCTACAGCATGGCCCATTTGGCTTGAGCTTTTTAAGACCTGAGGCGCTTTTGGGACTTTCGGATCTGAGTTACATTTCTCATGGACTGTTTTTCAGCTTGGCACTGAATATTTTCTGCTTCGTTGGAGTCAGCCTTTTTAATGTTCAGAGCTCAAAAGAGCATAATCAAGCTGTTGTTTTTGTGGATATTTTCCGGCTCAGCAAGTCGATGGATTCATCGGTAGTCTGGAAAGGACAAGCTTATTTACTGGATTTGAAAACACTCTTGACCAATTTTCTCGGGGAAAAGAAAACAGCCAAAGCCTTGAAGGACTTCACTGCTAACACAGGAAAACAGTTGGATGAAAAGGCTTTGGCCGACCCTGAATTTGTCAATTATTCAGAGCGTCTTCTGAGTGGCGTCATCGGTGCCGCTTCTGCTCGAATCTTGGTAGCCTCTGTGGTCAAAGAGGAGGAAATCCGAATGGAAGAGGTCTTGGATATTCTCAAGGAATCCAGCGAAATCAAGGCTCTCAACAAAGAGCTCGAAGCAAAAAGCCGAGAACTCAAAAAGGCCTCTAAAAAGCTTCAGGAATTGATCCAAAAACTTCAAATCAATGATCTCCTGAAGGACGAATTTATCTCTACCGTGACCCATGAGATGAAAACACCCATCACATCCATCCGGGCATTTTCGGAGATAATAAAAGAAGATGAACTACCTGAAGAAGAGCGTAATCGATTTTTGGAAATCATCATTCAGGAAACTGAGCGAATGAGCCGATTAATCGATCAAGTGCTGGATTTGGAGCGCTTCGACTCAGGAAAGCAGAGGATGAACCTACGGGAAGTTGATCTACTTGAGCTTATTAGAGAATCTGCAGAATCAATTCGGCAGGTAATGGTTGAAAAAGGATTGAAGTTTGAGCTTCAGCTAGCTGAAAGTATAAAAAAGCAAAACTTGGACCCAGACCGAATCAAGCAAGTTTTGCTGAATTTACTTTCCAATGCATCAAAATTTGCCCGCTCTGAGGTAAAAATCAAAGCTCAATTTGAAGGTAATTCCTGGACGATTTCGGTTTGGGATGATGGCCCGGGAATTCCCGCAGAGGAGACCCCTTACATCTTTGATAAGTTTTTTCAAGCCAGAAATCAAAACAGTAAGAAGCCGGTGGGAAGTGGGTTGGGACTGGCTATTTCCAAAAAAATCATTGAATCCCATCAGGGAGAACTAAGTGTTGATCGGAAAAATGAATGGACCTACTTTGAGATCAAGCTGCCGATTTTGATTACTAAACCACAAGAAAAACTGACCCAAACACTATGAGTAAGATACTAATCGTCGATGACGAACCGAATATTCTCCTGTCACTGGAATACCTCTTGAAAAAAGATGGACATCGCGTTTTTATCGCTCGTGATGGAGAAGAGGCCATTGGCATAGTGGACAAGGATTCCCCAAGTCTGGTTATTTTGGATATTATGATGCCCAAAGTAGACGGCTACGAGGTCTGTAAATACATCAAAAATCAGGACCCATCTGTCAAGGTGATCTTTCTTTCTGCAAAAAGTAAGGAACAGGATATTCAGAAGGGACTGGCTATCGGGGCGGACTTGTATTTGACCAAACCCTTTGTCAATAAAGACTTGGTAGCAAAAGTAAAAGCAATATTGAACTAATTAAATAAACCTAAAAATAAAAACCCATGAGCGATCGATTGCATACCCTGAGCGGGTACCTCTACGAATATCAAAAAAGTGTGAGCCAGCCTGAGGAATTTTGGGCAAGAATTGCCGATTCATTTTTCTGGAGAAAACGCTGGAACAAAACGCTGGAATGGAACTTTGAAAAGCCAGACGTGAAGTGGTTTGCAGGAGGAAAGTTGAACATCACTGAGAATATTTTCGAGAGACAACTTTTTACCCATGCAGATCAGGCTGCCATCATTTGGGAGCCCAATGATCCCAATGAAGAAACACGGACCCTAACTTATCGGGAATTGTATGAAGAAGTGAATCGATTTTCCAATGCTCTCAAATCCAAGGGTATCCAAAAGGGAGATCGGGTTATTATCTACATGCCCATGGTGCCCGAGGCAGCGGTGGCTATGCTGGCCTGCGCCCGAATTGGTGCCATTCATTCCGTTGTTTTTGCAGGATTTAGTGCTTCAGCGCTAGCCGATAGAATCATCGATTGTAAAGCAAAGGCTGTTTTGACATCTGATGGCAATTTCCGCGGAGCGAAGAAGATTCCTGTCAAAGCCGTCGTTGACGAAGCCTTGGAAAAAGCCTCCGTCGAAAGTGTCATTGTCTATCAGCGTACCAATCAAGAGGTGACCATGAAAGAAGGTCGAGACTTCTGGTGGCATGAAGTGGTAGCAAACGAATCTACTGAAAACAAAGCTGAAGAGATGGATTCTGAGGACATGCTATTTATCCTTTACACTTCCGGATCGACAGGTAAGCCCAAAGGCGTGGTCCATACGACAGGTGGATACATGGTTTATACCAAATATTCATTTGAAAACGTATTCCAATACTCCCCCGGTGATGTTTATTGGTGTACCGCTGATATTGGTTGGATCACAGGTCACTCTTACATCGTCTACGGTCCATTATTGGCGGGGGCTACTACCTTGATGTTTGAAGGTGTACCGACATTTCCGGATGCCGGACGCTTCTGGCAAGTGGTAGAGAAGCATCAAGTGAATCAGTTTTACACTGCTCCGACTGCAATTCGCGCTTTACAGGCCTACGGAACTGAGCCCATTGAAGGCAATGATCTTAGCTCGCTAAAGGTCCTTGGGTCGGTCGGAGAGCCCATCAATGAAGAAGCTTGGCATTGGTATCACACCCATGTCGGAAAAGGAAAGTGCCCGATCGTAGACACTTGGTGGCAAACGGAGACAGGAGGAATCATGGTATCTCCACTAGCTGGAATTACACCAACGAAACCCGCCTATGCCACACTTCCACTACCAGGAATCCAACTCACCATCGTGGATGCCGATGGGAAAGAACTCACCGGAAATGGAGTAGAGGGAAATCTTTGCATCAAATTCCCATGGCCATCGATGATTCGTACGACCTACGGAGACCATGAGCGATGCAAGCAAACTTACTTCTCTACCTACAAGGGGATGTACTTCACCGGAGACGGCGTAAAACGAGATCATGATGGATATTACCGAATTTTGGGCCGTGTGGATGATGTAATCAATGTCTCCGGACATCGGATGGGTACAGCCGAAGTGGAAAACGCCATCAATGAGCACCCACTTGTCATCGAATCAGCAGTGGTCGGGTATCCGCACGAGGTCAAAGGTCAAGGAATCTATGCCTATGTGATCTGCGATATGAAAAACCGAACCGAAGAAAATTTGGTAGCTGAAATCAAGGATACAGTCTCCAAAATAATCGGACCGATAGCTAAACCGGATAAAATCCAAATCGTCCCTGGCCTTCCAAAAACCCGATCTGGTAAAATTATGCGTAGAATTCTTCGAAAAGTAGCAGAAGGTGTCACCGAAAATATGGGAGATACCAGTACTTTGCTTGATCCGGAAGTAGTCGAGAAAATCATAGAAGGAAGGAAATAAGTCCTCGATCTAGCTTGTTGTGCCTAACTTCTAGCCTCTAGCATGAATGTTATTATCAATCGGGTAGCCGAATTTCTCAGAAAGCATCCTCCTTTTTCATTTTTGGAAGAGGGGGACTTGCTATCTGTAGCCCAATCGGTAGAGATTAGCTACTTATCTAAAGATGAGTGGTTATTTCACCAGGGAGAGCCTGCCAGGCCCCATTTTTTCATTCTCAAAGAAGGCCAAATCATGCTTCAAGAAGCTGGTGAAATCCGGGAATACTGTGATGTGGGTGATGTGTTTGGAATATTGGCTTTGCTGGGAAAAAGACCCTACGTGCTTGACGCCCTTGCGGGAGAGAATTGCCTGATCTATGCGATACCGGTAGCTATTTTTGAAAAGCTTTTGGAGAAAAACCCAAAGGTTTCGCTCTATTTTGCTGCTGGCTTTGCTGCGGGACAGGTTGTATTCAAAGCGGATTTGGAAAAAGGACAGGAGGCCCGAATGGAATTTAGCCGCAAATCTGAGGACCATTCATTGTTGATTTTTTCAGGGCAGAGTGCCTTCCGTATTTCCAAAAATGTCCTGACTTGTCAGCCAGAAAACACCATCCGAGAAGCAGCTCAGCTCATGGATGAGCGTCAAGTCAGCAGTATTATTATCTGCAACGAGCAAGGATATCCGCTTGGAATCATCACTGATAAGGATTTACGAAGTAAAGTGCTTTCAAAAGGCATTTCTCCTGATAAACCCTGTTCGGAGATCATGTCTAGCCCGGTGATTACCAGAAAACCGGATACGGCTTTTGCTGATCTATACCTCAGCATGATCAAAAACCGCCTTCACCACCTCATACTCACTGAAGATGGCACAGCAGAAAGTCCCGTGTCTGGAATTCTTTCCGATCATGATATTTTACTTTCCATGGGCAACTCTCCTGCAGTGCTGATTCATGCCCTCAACAATGCCAGCACCATTGAAGAAATGGCCCAAATCCGAGATCGTGCAGAAACTATGCTCCGCTACTATCTAGAAAATGAAGTGGCCATGGATTTCGTGGCGGGCGTGATGACAGAAATTAATGATGTCATCATTCAGCAAGCCATTGCTTTTGGCAAAAAACACCTAGGCAAAGACTACCCAGAAATGGAAGAGGTGCCATTTGCTTTTCTCTCATTAGGCTCAGAAGGAAGGGAAGAGCAGTTGCTTCGCACCGATCAGGATAATGCCATACTTTATGGGAATGTAGAAGCGGACCTTAAAGAAAAAGCACAAGAATACTTTCAGCATTTGGGCAGCTATGTGGTAGAGGCCATGCTTACTTGCGGATTTAGCGCCTGCCCGGCAAATATCATGGCTTCCAATGCAGATTTGGTTTTACCCCTTTCGAAATGGAAAGCCAAATTTTCCGAATGGGTTCTTCATCCGAGCCCTGAAGCCTTACTGAGATCATCTATCTTCTTTGATTTTAGAGTGATTTCTGGCAGTTTGGCTCTCGGTGATGAGTTGAGTTTTCATGTCTTTGAGGAAATTAAAAAGAAGCCAGTCTTTTTAAATTTCTTAGCAAAAAATGCGCTCCAAAACCCTCCACCATTGGGTTTCTTCCGAAACTTTCTGGTCGAAAAATCAGGTGAGCATCGGGATCAATTTGACATCAAAGCCCGGGCAATGATGCCGCTTACCGATTTGGCCAGGCTTCTTGTGTTGTATCATAGCGTATCGGGTATTAACAATACCTTCAAACGATTCGAAAAACTCGCTGAGATCGAACCCAACTATCGGGAGCTTTTTACCCAAGCAGCCAAAGCCTATGAAATTCTGATGCGCATGCGGGCCATTGAAGGTCTTCAAAATGGCAATAGTGGACGCTATATTGCTCCCGAAAAATTGGGGAAAATACAACGTCAACTTCTGAAAAATACCTTTGGCCCTATCGGAGAGCTTCAGGATATTATCCAGGTCAGATTCCAACTTGACTTCTTCCGCTCATGAGCTGGTGGCCATTTAGACCGGAGGAAAAAAAAGAGTCATTTGTGGAAGAATATTTGGCTCTTTTTAAATCGTCTATTCCTCCAATCCGAAAAATCAATCAACTGGAGTTCATTGTCTTAGATACTGAGACCACGGGCTTGGATGTCAAAAAAGATCATATTATTTCCTTTGGTGCAGTAAAAATCAAACAGGGAAAAATCCGGGTTGATTCAGCGATTGAACTTTATCCGGAGTCTTCAAAAAGCCTCGCAAATACCGCGAAAATTCATGGCTTGATCAATCGGGAAAACCTGCTCAGTCCAAAGACTTTCAGCCAAAAACTACTGAGCTATCTGGGCTCAGGAATAATCGTTGGGCATCATGTGAATTTTGATCTGGAAATGCTTCAAAAAATATCCTCACCTTTTGGCTTGAAGAGTTTTCCCAATCCACATTTGGATACATTGGACCTTGCTGTCCGACTGGAGTACGGACCACATATCAACTGGAATGAAATACCGATGCGGGAATTCGGGCTAGACCAACTTTGTGAGCGATATCAAATTCAAACTGAAGACCGACACACCGCTGCTGGTGATGCTTTTTTGACAGCCCAGCTTTTAATCAAAATGCTCAAGTCCGCCGAGACAAAAGGAATAGACAGCTTTGGAAAGCTTTTTCGCTAATTACTTCCAGACTATATCAACTTTCCCTTCGATCAGCATGTGAATAAGCAATTCATCGACTAAAGGATAAAATCCTCCGGGTGCTAGACTCAAATCCTCCAAGCGAAGATCTGCAATGGGAGTTTCTAGTTTTAGTTGTCCCTGAAAAGAGTCTAAAGTGCTCTGCAATAATTCATCGATCGGAAACCTTGCCTGTCTTTCTATCCTTCGGATAATCTTTCCCTTTTTGAAAGCTACCGCCCACTTTACTTTGGTACTTTCTGTGACCACTTTGAAGTTGATATCTTGTATCTCTAACTGCTGCTCTACTTGATCAAAAGATGGTTTACCTACCACGTAGATCTCTCCATCCAACTGTTCCCCATCTGATCGGATAGCCAAAAAGTCTGCTCGAACTATAAGCAACTCACCAAAAGGACCGGTCTGAAGATTGGATAGCTGCATGGTGGTTTTTTTATCCACTCGGATAGGCGAACTGCCTAAGAAATTGCCCAGTTCCTGATCGAGAAATTCATATCCTATGCCAATAGGAACTCGGGCTGAAACAAGGTTTTTCTCCTCTCTTCGCTGAGTCAAATCCGGAAGTGGAAAAGCTCTCGAAGGCTTTGCCTCCACTGGGTGGCTTTGAATTTTTCCCTTCAAACCTAAGAATAAATCCAGCGCATTGTTCCCAGAAAACTGCTCATCAAAACCTACTTCTTGAGGCTGAATCGAGAATGCTAGGTTTTGGTTTTCCCAACTCACCTCAAAAGGCTTTCCTACCTGCTGCCAAAGAATATCAATCCAGGGTTTCAATTGAACCAATTCCCGCTCAGGGCCTAGATTCATCGCTGCCCATCGCCGGATTTGACGCTCAAGCGTGCCAGTCAAGTCCAGTTCTATGCCCAAAACTTCCAGAGTCAAATCTCCACCGAGCTCAACCAGTTCAAAATCGTGGACCGATAGAGACCAATTAGTGTTGACCTCAGGATTGATTCGAATCAGAGGCGCAAAATTTTCGTCCAAAGGAACCCTTCTCCTGAAAAGGCTCCCGAGTCCTCCTTGTTTCAAGCCGACTTCCCCCTGTATTTGCAAAGGAATCCTCAATTCTAAATGCTCCTTGCTTAAGGACTTCCAGGTTACCTTTCCAGCCCGTCTAATCTGCAGATTCCCCTCCAAACCATTTCCCAGATCTAAATCATCTTCTTCTACCAGTATTTGTGGAAGCTGTGAATTGATCAAGCGGTCGAAAGACGCCGCCGGCATTTGTGCAGGTAGGGATACTTCCGATAGGGCCTCCGGTACAGTCGGAGAATCTCCTGGACTTGATATATCTAAACTTTTACAGGAAAAGAAGAAAAATAAGGAACTTATTAGAAGCAGACTGTATTTTTGCAAATATGTTGCGTTTTTAATTCGCATGAAGGAGTAGTAAATTTTCAATTGAGATTCAGGTCAAAATTAGGAGAATAACGTATGAATTGGCAAAAACTTACCGATCCCGGACAAATTGATGTAATCAAGCAGCAGAGTAAAGACATGCCAGTCTTGATTTTCAAGCATAGTACGCGATGCTCCATCAGCAGTATGTCACTCGACAGACTAGCACGTAATTGGAAGAAAGAGGATGAGCAGCGTCTGATACCCTATTTTTTAGATCTGATTGCTTTCCGATCTCTTTCCGATCAAGTTGCCATGGACTTTGGAGTTCCTCATCAGTCTCCTCAAGCCATTCTCATTAAAGATGGGAAGGTCGTATTTGAGGACAGCCATTTTGGGATTTCATACAATAGTATCATGGCTAAAATTTAAGGAAAACCATACCCATATTTTGCCTTTTATCCCCAAGATATTCCATTCTTATTTTTTCTTCAGATTAGTTTAAACCCTAGGCTTTTTCATTGAGTCAAAGTAGTTGAACTTTGCTCATTATGAAAAAAATTATACCTCTCATTTTATTGGTTGTCAGCTTTTTATCTAGCAACTCTATTTTTGCCCAGCGAAGCCAAACTCAGCCTGAGCGAAAACTGACCGGAATCGTCATTGACGGTACGATCAATCAGCCCATGGTTGGGGCTAATGTCCAAATAAAAACACTGGCCGACTCCCTGCTTCGGGGAGCAGTAACAGACGGACAGGGAAAATTTGAAATTGTACGGCCTGATATCCCTCAGGTGAAAATCGAAATTACCTTCATAGGCTATGAAAAGATATCCAAAGTCCACAATCTGCGAGATGCAAGCGATTTAGGAAGGCTTGTATTGATGGAGGACACCAAAGAATTGGGAGAAGTATTGATCGAAGGACAGGTTCCTGTTGGGGAGCAAAGAGGTGATACGACTTCTTTCAATGCGAATGCATTCAAAACCATGGAGAATGCCCAAGCAGAAGATTTGATTCGCAAAATGCCCGGGATCACGATGCAGGGAGGTCAACTCCAAGCGCAGGGAGAAGCAGTTCAAAAAGTGCTTGTCGATGGTAGGGAGTTCTTTGGTTCGGATCCAAGTATTGCCTTACGAAACCTACCGGCAGATGCTATTGAGCGAGTCGAAGTACTTGATCAGCGCTCAGATCAGAGCCGTTTGACAGGTTTTGACGATGGCAACTACTCTAAGACTATCAACATCATTTTGAGAGAGGATCGAAAAAATGGTCAGTTTGGCCGTGTCTATGCGGGATATGGAACCGATGACCGCTACTCAGGAGGAGGAAGCTTAAATTTCTTCAATGGTGATCGGCGCTTCTCCATATTAGGCTTGACCAATAACATAAATCAGCAGAATTTCTCCTCACAGGATCTGGCCGGCTTGAGTGCTAACTCCGGTGGTGGCGGACGTGGTGGACGCGGAGGTGGCCGATGGGGGGGCGGCGGAAATAATAACTTCTTCGTCGGGAATGACATCGGTATCATTGCTACCAATGCATTAGGTTTAAATTACAGCGATAAATGGGGTAAAAAGGTAAACTTCACCGGTTCTTACTTCTTCAACAACACGAACAATACGCTCCGTCAAATCACAAATGAAGAACGGATTATTAACGAAAGCACGAGTCAGTTTTATCAAGAAAGCCTAATCAACAATGTCGAAAACTTCAATCACCGGGCAAATGCCAGAATTGAAGCTGACCTGAATGATAAAAACAGCATCATCATCACGCCAAGCTTTTCGATTCAAAACAACCGTACCTTTAGCGACCGCGATGCCTTGACACTAGGCAATGAGGGAGATTCTCTTTCAGCACTTCGCTCAGTTTCGGAAGCAGAGACTAAAGCTTTCAACATTTCAAATAATATTACCTATCGGTATAAATTTGATAAACCCAGAAGAACACTTTCTACCGATATCTCTACTACCTGGAGCAATCGTGATCAGTTTTCTGACCTGGAAGCCGCTAGTAGGGATTTTCAGCGAAACCAATTAGACACGACCATTCAAGAGACCGACGCTTTGAATGATGGCTTCAACTACCGGGTAAATCTCACTTTTACCGAGCCTCTTGGCGAAAAGGCCATGGGAACCTTTGGCTACCAAGTTTCCAACAACAAAACCCTTGCTGATCAAAAAACACGAGTTTTCAACGAAGAAAACCTCCCCGTTTTGGATACGGCATTGAGTAATGAGTTTGATAATAAATTTATCACACAACGCCTGAGAAGTGGCTATGCCTACAACAATAACGGCTACAGCATCAACCTAAACTTGGATTATCAGTTCGCCAGGTTGGACAATGAGGCATTTTTCCCTGAGGCAGGAGTTTTTCGACGGGATTTTAACAATATCTTGCCAAGTGCCAACATAAACTACAGAAATCGAGAAACTGGTTTTAGCTGGAGAATTCGGTATCGAACAGATACCGACGAACCAAGCGTGAATCAATTGCAAAACGTGATCAACAACCAAAACCCGCTTAACCTCAGTGTGGGAAATCCAAATCTTGGCCAGAGCTATAATCACAATATTTTCGCGAACATAGCGAAGGTGAATCTGGAAAAATCTCAGACCTTCTTCACCTTTATCAACTACTCTGCTACCAGCAATTTTATCGGAAATAGCACCTTTGTAGCAGCGCAGGATACGCTGATCAATGGAGAAGTTTTGCTAAGACCAGGTGGTCAGATTTCTCAGCCGGTCAATTTGGATGGTAATTGGAGATTGCGAGCCTTTGCCACTTATGGAATGCCCATTCCTAAACTCAAACTCCAATTCAATACCAATACACGAATCGGTTTCAACCGAACTCCGGGTATGATCAACGGTGAGAAAAACCTGAATGATAATATTGACCTAAGTCAAGGAATCACGATCAGTTCCAATATCAGTAAGAATGTCGACTTCTCGGTCAGCACTACCGGTACCTACACGATTGTAAACTCTAGCTTGCAGGCCAATCTGGATCAGAACTTCTACGTGCAAGAGTCCAATATTCGCTTGTATTACTCTCCAAACAACGGAAAGCTTTTCGTGGGAAACACGGTAAACAACATGCTTTACAGTGGACTTTCGGAAGGTTTTGATCAGTCAGTGTGGCTTTGGAATATCGAGGGAGGCTTCCGCTTTGCCAAGAATAACAAGGCAGAATTGAAGGTGGTGATCTTTGATCTCTTAAATCAGAACAACAGCATCAGCCGAACCGTGTCAGATGTAGCCATTACAGATGTATTTACCAATGTATTGACCCGATACGGAATGCTGACCTTCACCTATATCATCGGCAACTTCAAGGAGCCTGAGCCGGATGATAGCCCTTGGAGAAGAGCCCGGCCAAGCAGAGGTCGAACTTGGTAAACACACCACAAAAAAATCCCGACTCTCATCAGAAAATCGGGATTTTTTATGAATGGGTAAATTGATTATGGCTGAACAGCTCCTTTGATTCTCAAATTATTTGCATCCAAAAACATAATCTTTTGGGTCGTTTCGATGGAATAGTGATCGATCTTTTGGGTTCGTTGATTCATATAAATCTCCCCAAGAATGGTGGAAGTGTAGAAAATATTTTCCTTAGAAATCTTAAAAGTCAACCAAATAGGTCGATCATCAATTATTCGAACTTTTATTTCCTTGACAGGGCTTTTTTCTCCTGACAAAAGCCTGTGGACCAATATATCTCCATCTACCTCTGTAGAAAATGCAGAGACCATAGAAGGCTTGTTGATATCAGCCCTGAAAAAAGCATCCAGCTCCTCCTTCCATTCTTCTTGGCTTAAGGTCACTTCCGTGGATTGCTCCTTACCATTGATTCGAGTGGTTTTCCGGACGGTCTCATTTCCCAATTTGGAAATTTCACCCTCCACAAAACCGGCTACATCATAGTAGGGTAAGACATCCAATTCTCCTGGCTTAGCAATTCCAGGAGCATTTTCACAGGAATTCAAAAGGGTCAGAACAAACCCAAAAACAACAAATAGGCTAATTCTCATTAGTTGATCAGGATATTTCCGGTCATTTCCTCAGGGACTACCACACCCATCAATTTCAAGATGCTAGGTGCCAAATCCCCCAATTTGCCATCGGCAAGTTCAAATCGATCATGCTTATCGACTACAATGAATGGTACCAAATTAGTCGTATGGGCTGTATTTGGTGTGCCATCTTCATTGATCATCATATCCGAGTTTCCATGATCTGCAATCACTATGATCGTGTAGTCATTTTCCAAGGCAGTTTCGATCACGCTTTTTGCGCACTCATCTACTGCTTCACAAGCTTTCACAGCCGCGTCAAAATCTCCGGTGTGTCCCACCATATCTGCATTGGCAAAATTGAGGCAGATGAAATTAGCTGATTTTCGCTTCAGTTCCGGATTGATTTTCGAAGCAATCTCATAGGCACTCATCTCTGGCTTGAGATCATAAGTAGCCACCTTGGGTGAAGGGCAGAGAATTCGGCTTTCACCTTCAAATTCCTTTTCTCTTCCTCCGGAAAAGAAGAATGTGACGTGAGGATATTTCTCAGTCTCGGCAATTCTTATCTGTTTTTTGCCTGCGCGCTCCAGGACCTCTCCTAAAGTGTTGCTAAGATTGTCTTTTTCAAAAAGCACTTTGATACCCTGAAAAGTATCATCGTAATTGGTGAAAGTGATATAATCTAGATCCAGCTTTTTCATATTGAAATCCTCAAAGTCTCGCTGCGTGAGTACCTGAGTGATTTCTCTTCCTCTATCAGTACGGAAATTGAAACAAACCACCACATCACCATCTGCCATGATACCAAGCGGTTTGTTATCTGCACCGACATGGATGATGGGTCGAATGAATTCATCCGTCACTCCATTATCGTAGGACTTTTGGATGGCTGCTAGAATATTCTTGGACTTCTCTCCCTCACCATTTACCAGAGCATCATAGGCTAGCTTGACACGCTCCCAGCGATTGTCCCGGTCCATCGCATAGTATCTACCTACCACAGATGCGATTTTCCCGGTTGATTTTTGAAGGTGATTTTCCAAGTCCTGAAGGTATTTGACTCCACCTTTTGGATCCGTATCCCGTCCATCGGTAAAAGCATGTATAAAAACATCTTCCAGCTCATGATGCTTAGCTGCATCACAGAGTCCTTTTAAGTGATCAATATGGGCATGGACTCCTCCATCGGAAACCAGACCCATAAAGTGTACCTTTTTCTTATTCTTTTTGGCACTTTCAAATGCTTCCGTCAAAATCGGATGATCTTTCAATTCTCCATTTTTGACTGCCTGATTGATTTTTACCAAGTCTTGATAGACCACTCGACCGGCACCAATATTCATATGTCCCACCTCGGAATTACCCATTTGTCCTTCGGGCAATCCCACAGCCAAGCCAGAAGCATCCAGTTTGGCATGAGGATAATTTTGATATAGACTATCTACAAAAGGAGTTTTCGCTTTGTCTATGGCAGATACAGCAGGATTACTTGCTATACCCCATCCATCCAGGATCATTAAAAGTACATTCTTTTCCATAGGGGCAAATATATTATTTTTCTCACCATTGTGAGGAGCAGTTCCCATTGCGATTCAAATTCATCTTTTCAAAAAGCAGGAAAGCTTCTTCCTAATACTTTTTTGGCTTAGTATTTGTCTAATTGATTCCCAAATGAATGCCCTCCCGTTTATATTAAGTTTATTCTTGATTTTCATGCCTTTCATGGACAAGGAAGATCTCAATGAATCTATCGATCCAGTGATTTTAGCCATTGATTCTGGGAGCAGCAGTGAACTAGCTCGCTATTTCGAAAATAGTATTTCCCTGAATATCAACGGGCAACAAGGGGATTTCTCCAAAAATCAAGCAGAACAGGTCATCAGAGATTTTTTCAAAAAAAACCCTCCCCTGAGGTTTCAGCTAGTTTACAGAAGTGAAACTAATCCCAAATTGAGTTCCTACATTGGTGAATATCAAAGTGGTCAGGCAAGCTATCGGGTCTTTATAAAAATCAACCAACTCGATACAGATTTGAAAATTTATAGCCTTGGCTTTGTAAAAGCTTAAGGTAATTTTTCCAAAAACAGCGACTAAACCTTTCAATATGCCTATTTTTGTGGCATGAAGCCTGCCTATCTTTCTGATTCAGCCCTAGATCAATTTATACAATCTGCCTTTGCCGAGGACATTGGTCCAGGAGACTATTCTTCACTTTCTGCCTTTCCATCGGATAGACAAGGCAGAGCAAGATTGCTCATCAAAGGCGATGGCATCTTGGCTGGAGTTGAGTTGGCTGAGCGAATTTTCAAAGCTTTTGATCCTCGATTGGAGGTAAAAGTCTTCAAAAAAGACGGAGAGGCTGTTTCTTTCGGTGAAATTGGCTTAGAAGTCTCAGGGCCGGCGGCTTCCATTCTTTCTTCTGAAAGACTAGTCCTCAACTGCATGCAACGAATGAGTGGGATTGCCACCAAGACCCACCGTCTTACCCAAAAAATCCTTCATACCAAAGCTAGGCTGATGGACACCCGGAAGACAACTCCCAATTTCCGATTGATGGAAAAGTGGGCTGTTCACATCGGAGGAGGGGTAAATCATCGGTTTGCCCTTTACGATATGGTTATGCTGAAGGATAATCATGTGGACTTCGCCGGAGGAATCCGACAAGCCATCACTAATACCAAAAACTACCTCAAAGCGAATTCGCTCAATCTAAAAATCGAGGTAGAAACCAGAAATCTGCAAGAGGTCGCTGAGGTCCTGGAAGTAGGAGGCGTAGACTATATCATGTTAGATAATATGGACTACGATACCATGCGAGAGGCAGTTGATTTAGTAGATGGAAAAATGAGTATTGAAGCTTCCGGAGGAATTACGGAAGAAACCCTGGCAGCTGTGGCTGAATGCGGAGTTGATTTTATTTCCATGGGTGCTTTGACTCACTCGGTGAACAGCATGGATATCAGCTTAAAAGCTTTTTAAAAAAGGTTAAAAATCATCATCTCAATTTTTTTGGCCTTTAATCTGCTTTAATCATTAAAAAGACAGATATGAAAGGTCTCACTTATACAATTGCATTTATTTGGTTGATCGCTTGCAGCCCCAAATCCTTCCCGGATAGTAATTGGGAAGGAAAGAAGTGGGTACTTATCGAGCTTAATGGAAACCCTGTACAGGTATCAGGAACAGACAAAGATGCCCACATTCAATTTGATGCAGAGTCAAAGCAAATCAGCGGGAATGGTGGATGTAACCGGATTTTTGGGCCTTACGAAATTGAAAAAAATGAGCAGCTGCAATTTGGTAATTTAGGTTCGACCATGATGGCCTGTCCGGATAGCAGGTTTGAAAATGCCTTTTTGGAAGCGATTCGCGCGGTTCGTAGTTACGCTTACGATGAGGGTCAGCTCATTTTGAAAAATGGTGCTGGTACAGAAATCATCCGGCTGCAATAATTAGGGCCTTCTGAAAAACGCCTGAATAAGCCAAAAACGATCATTTTCCCTATAAATTCGATCTTTTTTGAAAAGAGTTTTTTAGCAATTTCAAGGTTATTGACGTAGGAAATTACCAAAAAATCTCAAATTTGAGCTTTTTAAGCTAGCCTCAGGCATAGCATCTTCTGCGTTGGCCTTCGCTTGAAGTATAGGCATACATCTACGCTCGACCGCCTTGAACCTGCCATGCCTGAGACTTTTTCAGCTGACCCTAATCAGAGCCAGCGCTTGATTCGAAAGGCTATGAGCATTCCAACCGCAGCAATACCCATTCCTCCCAAAACGTAAAAATATCCATTTCGGGAGCTCAGTTCGGGCATGTATTCGAAATTCATTCCATAGACACCTGCGACAAAACTAAGAGGAATGAAAATCGTCGAAATGATCGTTAAGACCTTCATTACATTATTCATTCGGTTCGAAAGACTATTCATATACAGGTCTAACACACCGGATGACATGTCCCGAAATACTTCCATAGTCTCAATGACTTGAATGGTATTTTCATATAAATCCCGGATGAAAGGCCGGACTTCTGGAGAAATTTTATGCTCGGCATATTTGTCAAAAGCACCAATCACCTCCCGAAGTGGATAGACAGAACGCCGCAAATCCATCATTTCCCTTCGCTGAAGATAGAGGGCATTCAGGGTTTCCTTTCCAGGCTCAATCATGGCTTGAGATTCCAGATTTTCGATTCGCTCACCGATATTTTCCATCACAGAAAAATAATTGTCAATCACTGCATCAAGCAAAGCATAAAGTAAGTAATCTGTACCTCTATGGCGTATAGGCCTTTTTTGGTCTAGAAGCCGGTCTCTGACAAACTGGAACACATCTCCTGCTTTTTCCTGAAAGGTGATCAGAATATTTTTCTCCATCAAAAAACTGACTTGCTCTTCCGTGATGGGAGACTCAGGCGAATTGCACTGAATCATCTTCAGCGTAGCAAAAATGTACTCGTCAAAAACCTCCATTTTGGGCCGTTGCTCTACGCTAAGTATGTCCTCCAATGTCAATTTATGGATTCCAAAGAGCTTTCCGATTTGCTCTAGCAAAGCGATATCATGCAAACCAACCACATCAATCCAGATTACTTTCTTTTGCAAATTGAGGTGATCTTGAAGCTGCGAAAGTTCGATCCGTTCCTCTAAAAATTCTGACTCATCATAGGTGATCAGATTGATAAAAACCTCTTCCTGTTTTTTTCTCCTCCATATACCAAGGATGCAGGAGGAAGCCCCACTTTATGAGAGCGCTTTTTTTTCTTTTTGGTTTTAAAAAGATTTTGAAATTGCTTCAAGGTGGACTGAGGACGAGGCATAGGCTATGGGTTCTTTTCACCTAGAAATTCGATATTTCTTTTGAGTCCTACAAATTTGGTACGCTTCACCGCAGACTTTTTAAAAACTTTCCGGAAAGTTTCTTCTGTCATTTCTATCCAGTCCTTTTTTGTGAAATCTTTTAAATCCGGATGAAGATCAAAGGCGGGCTCTTGATGTGGACGAGAAAAGCGATTCCATGGGCATACGTCTTGGCAGATATCACAGCCAAAAGCCCAGTTTTCCATTCTATCTCTAAACTCGTTTGGGATGGAATCCTTCAGCTCGATCGTCAGGTAGGAAATACAACGCGAACCATCCACCACACCGGGCTGTACGATCGCATCCGTAGGACAGGCATCGATGCAGGCTGTGCAAGTGCCGCAATAATCTTTGGCTATTGGAGAATCAGGCTCTACTTCTAGATCGATGATCAATTCTGCCAAAAAGAAAAAACTTCCCATCTCCCGATTGAGAAGCAGGCTGTTTTTTCCAATCCAACCCAAACCTGCCTTTTGTGCCCATTGCCGTTCCATGACAGGGGCTGAATCGACAAAAACTCGCCCCTCGATTTCCCCAATTTCCTCCCGAAGGATTTCCAGAAAAGTTTTCAGCTTATCCTTAATCACAAAATGATAGTCTTGGCCATAGGCATATTTTGCGAGCTTGATATCCTCGGCTTTTTCAGGAAGTTTTTTCTCGGGAAAGTAATTGTAAATCAGGGAGACGACAGTTTTTGCTCCCGAAACGAGTTTGCGGGGATCAAGTCGTTTGTCGAAGTGATTGGCTAAGTAAGCCATTTGGCCCTGATAGTTTCGATTGAGCCATTCCTCCAATCGAGGCGCTTCTTCTTCTAAAAATTCTGCTTTTGAAATCCCACAAAAGTCGAAGCACAATCGCTTCGCGGTCGATTTGATGGTTTGAGCATGTTTTTGTGTGGAATTCATAGTTGCTCGAAAAGTACTTCAAATCAATTTAAGGACGAAATAGAACACTAAATGAAAAACACACGTATATTTATATCAAACACGTGTAATAATGAAAACCAAGCTGACACTTACCGTCGAAAAAGAAATAGTAGAGCGTGCAAAGATCATAGCAGCCAACAGAGGGGTTTCCCTTTCAAAAATGTTTGAGGAGGTTTTTTCCAAAGAAGATCCAAAAATAGAACAAACGGAGGCTCAAAAAGCAGCTATATCACTTCTAAAAAAATTAGAATCTATGAAGCCCATCCCAAGTCTAAAAGAGTCTGACAAAGAGCTTCGAAGACGCTATTTGTTAGAAAAGTATGGTTAAAATATTCTTAGATACTAATGTCGTCATTGATCTTTTAGCAAAAAGAGAGCCCTTTTATAAAGATACTAAATCTCTTCTTTTGCTTGCACAGAATGGATTTGCTCAGCTATTTATTGCAGAAAGCAGTTTAGGAAATCTTTTCTACCTTGCTTTTGAAGTCTATAAAATACCTCAGGCAAACGAAATTTTAGAAAAGTTTTTTTCAGTCTGTGATGTAATTCCAGGAGGAAGGGATACAGTTCGAAAATCTCTAAATTCCAATTTTAAAGACAAGGAAGATGGCTTGCAATATTATACGGCGTTAGCCCATAAGATGGACTTTTTCATTACTAGAAATAAAAAAGATTTTAAAGGTGACATCCAAATTCCAATATTTACCCCGAAGGAATTTTTCACCTCTTAATCAATCTTCCTCTCTCCTCAAATCCGGTCTATCCTGATACCATTGCTCTTCAAAAGTCTCTTCGATCTGAACCGGAGCTACCAATACAGACCATACCATCCAAATGACCAAAAATGGTCCTGCCATAAATAGCAACCATACCAATGGTAAGGCTACATTCAATTGAATCAGCGTCACGAAGATGATCAAAGCTCCCGTCACAAAACCTACCGCAAATTCATAATTCTTCATCTTTTTCGTGTTTTTAGTGGATAATGAAAACTCCATTCCCTTTCAGATTGTTATCCTGACGTGTAACTTATGATTTGATTAGCTCGATTTTTAGCAAGGCCTGTCTTGCTTCTTGAGTCTATTATCTAAAAATCTGACTATGAAAGGCTTTCGCTTTACTCAATATATCCCTCCCCAAGATCCAGAGAAAAATACCTTTGAGAATCTGCTCAATATTTTCCTTCAACTCGTCACGATGACCGGAGGAGATGTAGCAGAAGCACTTAACTGGCTTTCTAATCTGGACAAACGATACAACCTCACCAATCCCAATTATGGGATAGGGGACTTCATCGAAGACCTCAAAACCAAAGGGTACCTTACTGAAGAAAATCAAAAAGGGGAGTTCAAAATCACTGGAAAAGCTGAGCAAACGATCCGGAAATCAGCTTTGGAGGAAATTTTTGGCAAACTAAAGCGAGGAAAATCAGGACAGCACAAAACCACCCACTCTGGTCCCGGCGATGAGCGGGGTACAGACCGTAGGGCTTATGAATTTGGTGATAATCTAGATCAAATCGCACTGACCGATTCGCTTCGGAATGCACAAGCAAATCACGGATTTTCGGGAGATTACTTGCTGACCGAAGATGATTTGGAGGTAGTTGAGCAGGAATATCGATCGCAAACTTCCACGGTGCTCATGATCGATATATCCCACTCCATGATTCTATATGGGGAGGATCGCATCACCCCTGCAAAGAAAGTGGCAATGGCCCTAGCTGAATTGATTAAAACTCGCTACCCAAAGGATACCTTGGATGTGATTGTCTTTGGAAATGATGCCTGGCAGATCGAAATCAAAGATTTACCCTATCTACAAGTAGGTCCTTATCACACCAACACGGTGGCAGGACTGGAATTGGCGATGGATTTACTTCGAAGAAGAAAAAATCCGAATAAGCAGATTTTCATGATTACCGACGGAAAACCTACCTGCCTCAAAGTCGGAATTAAGTATTACAAAAATGCCTTCGGAATTGACAGCAAAATATTAAATGAGACCCTCAAACTCGCTGCTCAATGTCGAAAGCTGAAGATACCGGTGACGACCTTTATGATCGCCTCGGATCCCTATCTGAAAGAATTTGTAAAAGAATTTACACAAGTCAATAATGGAAACGCCTATTACAGTTCGCTGAAAGGACTGGGCGATTTGATTTTTGAAGACTATAGAAGAAACCGAACCAAACGCTTTTAAACAAACGCATGGACTACCAAAAACTTACCGGAAAAGAACTCACCCAAATCCGAACTTTAGGCCAATTGAAGGCTGCCGGATATCAACCCAAATCCATTAAAGAAGAACTTCGAGACAATCTAATCGCTAAAATCAAGCAAAAGGAAAATGTCTTTGAAGGAATCTGGGGATATGAGGATACAGTTATTCCTGATATCGAACGGGCTATTTTATCGCGGCACAACATCAACCTCCTTGGTCTCCGTGGTCAGGCAAAAACCCGAATCGCCAGAATGATGACCTTGCTCTTGGATGAATATGTACCTGTGGTGTATGGCTCCGAATTGAACGATGATCCTTTGGCACCATTGACTTCCTACGCCAGAAATCTTATCGAAGAACGGGGAGATGATACACCGATCACTTGGTGGCATAGAAATGATCGTTACACAGAAAAATTAGCAACTCCCGATGTGTCTGTAGCCGATTTGATTGGGGATGTGGACCCTATCAAAGCCGCTACGATGAAACTCAGCTACAATGATGAGCGAGTTATCCACTATGGCCTGGTTCCAAGATCACATCGCTCTATCTTCGTGATCAATGAATTGCCGGATTTGCAGGCAAGAATCCAAGTGGCTCTGTTCAATATTTTACAGGAAGGAGATATTCAGATTCGAGGCTTCAAATTGAGATTGCCGCTAGATATTCAATTTGTATTCACAGCGAATCCTGAAGATTACACCAACCGCGGAAGTATCGTGACTCCTCTAAAAGACCGGATCGAAAGTCAGATCATCACTCACTATCCGAAGTCCATCGAAATAGGTAAGAAGATCACTGCTCAAGAGGCCAACCTGAAAGGTAAGCCTGTGGATAACATTTATATTCCGGAGCTGATGAAAGACTTGATCGAGCAGATTGCGGTCGAAGCAAGAGGTTCAGAGTATGTAGACGAGAAATCAGGAGTTTCTGCCCGATTGACGATTTCTGCTTATGAAAACTTGATTTCAGCAGCAGAAAGGAGGCTTTACCTGAATGGGGAAGAAAATACAACCGTACGAATTGCGGACTTGATTGGTGTGATTCCAGCCATTACCGGAAAGGTAGAATTAGTCTACGAGGGGGAACAAGAAGGTGCAGGTTTAGTTGCGTACAATTTGATTGGAAAAGCGATACGTTCTCAGTTTATCAACTATTTCCCATCGCCTGAGTCGAAAAAGAAATCAAAAGAAGGAGACCCTTATGTGATTCCTTTGGCTTGGTTTGGAGAGGGAAATGAATTGGACATTCTTGCTTCCCAATCAGATAAAGAATACAAGCAAGCACTCCATGAGGTCCCTGGCCTTGAAGAAGTAGTGACCGGATTAGTCAAGAATTTACCGGAGAAAGAGAAGGAATTCTTCATGGAATTTGCCCTTCACGGCCTAGCTGAATACTCTCAGCTCAGCAAAAATCTTTTGGACACAGGATTACAGTTCAAGGATCTCTTCAGCTCCATGTTTAATATGGGGCCCGGTGATGATGATGACTTTGACGAAGATGATTTATAAGAAAGGGGCGAAAGCCTCTTTTTTTTTGGACCTAAAAATTATTAGAAAACATTTCTTTAATATTTTATGTACATATTTGTGTACAAATTTTATCGCTATGCTCACTACTACATTATCAGATTTTAGAAAAGACATCAAGCGTTATTTTGATCAGATTTCTCAAAACTTTGAGACACTAATTATCAACAGAGGCAAGGATAGCGGAATTGTGATCATGTCATTAGCCGAATACAATTCCCTGAAAGCCACGCATCATGAACTTTCCTCTAAAGCAAATGAAGAGCGTCTCGATTCTGCCATTCAAAAGTTAAAATCCGGAAAATCATTCGAGAAACAACTGCTTGAAGAATGAAATTCGTATTCGTTGAAGAATCTTGGGAGGACTATCTCTATTGGCAAAAAACCGACAAAAAGAAGTTGAAAAGAATCAACGAGCTCTTAAAAGATATTTCCAGGCACCCTTTTGAAGGAATTGGAAAACCAGAACCATTAAAATTCAAATACTCAGGATTTTGGTCAAGAAGAATAGACCAAGAACATCGATTAATCTATCAGGTAAAAGATGATGAAATTCTAATTGCCAAGTGTAGATTTCATTACGATTGATTCTAAAAAAAGGCTAGTAAAGACTTAAATCACTTTTTTTGCTTTCCAACTTTTCCCTCCTACCTTTGCATCAGATCATAAGGGGTGCCCTAAAATCACGGGCTGAGATCATACCCATATTACCTGATCCGGGTAGTGCCGGCGAAGGGAAATGAGCAAGCAAAGTATACACACTGAAGACAGAACTGGTACCAACTGGCTTTTTTGTCGTCCACTTTTGCAAAACGGGTAAACAAATACGGATGACTTCCCCTAAGTCCTCCCATGTTTCACTCAATCGCCCGAAAGGGTACTTATTAACATGAAAAATTTATGGCTAAGTCTGGTATTTTACCTGACTATATCCGCCGCATTTGCACAGCAGCAAATCAAGGGAAAAGTAGTAGACCAATCCTCCAACACGCCACTAATTGGAGCAGCCATTTGGGCTGAAGGAACGGGTAGAGGAGCAGTGACAGACTCCGATGGGAATTTTACTCTAAGCAAACTCCCTGATGGAAAAGTAACCATCCGTGTATCCTATCTAGGCTATGCATCCCTCACAGAGGAAATTACTTTGCCTTATTCCGAGACGCTTGTTTTTAAGCTTGAAAGCAAAGATTTCCTTTCAGAGGAATTCATTGTATCCGCCACTCGAGCATCAGAAACGACTCCAACGACCTTCAAAACAATCGACAAGGCTGAATTAGCCAAGCGAAATCTAGGTCAGGATATCCCGATTCTACTGAATTTCACTCCTTCTGTGGTCTCCCACTCGGATGCTGGGGCCGGAGTAGGTTATACCGGGATTCGTATTCGGGGTTCGGATCAAACACGAATTAATGCGACCATTAATGGAATTCCCCTGAATGACGCAGAATCACACGGTGTCTTCTGGGTCAATATGCCAGATTTTGCTTCTTCCGTAGAAAATGTGCAGATACAGCGTGGTGTAGGAACCTCCACCAACGGTGCCGCAACCTTCGGTGCCAGCCTCAACTTCCAGACAGATACAAGAAGGGATGATGCCTATGCCGAAATCGACAATGGATTTGGCTCATTCAATACTTGGAGACATACTGTCAAAGCAGGGACAGGACTACTCAACAATCGATTCGCAGTAGATGCAAGACTCTCTCAAATTACCTCCGATGGCTTTGTAGATAGGGCATTCTCTGACCTTAGAAGCTGGTTTGTATCAGGCGGCTACTATGGTGAGAAAAGTGTGATCAAGCTTATTGCTTTCTCTGGAAAAGAACAAACCTATCAATCTTGGTGGGGGCTTCCAGAAGACAAATTGGAGAATGATCGGACGTGGAACTACTACACCTACGACAATGAAACGGACAATTATCAGCAGGATCATTACCAATTAATCTACACTGGACAAGTCGGTAGCAACTGGAAAACAAATTTCGCGCTTCACTACACCTATGGAAGAGGGTACTATGAGCAATTCAGAGAGGATGATGATTTTGCCAGCTACAATCTACCCAATGTCGAGATCGGTGAAGAAATAATCAGCAGCACCGATTTCATCAGAAGAAGATGGCTGGACAATGATTTCTATGGATTTATCGGTTCTGCTAATTATATATCTGACAATGGGAAACTCGACTTTATCATAGGAGGTGGAGCCAATCGCTACGATGGAGGACATTTTGGCGAGATTATTTGGGCAAGAATTGCAGGGAATACCAATATCAGAGATCGATACTACGATAATAATGCGATCAAAGACGATCGGAATATCTATGCTAAAGCCACCTACGAAATCAAGCCGGGATTGAATATTTTCGGAGACCTTCAAGTCCGGGGAATTGACTATTCTTTCCAAGGGATCAATGATGATTTACGAATAGTAGATGGTCAGGAGTCTTACACCTTTTTCAATCCCAAATTTGGCTTTTCTTATGAAAAAGGAGAACGAACCTACTATGCAAGTTTTGCAGTGGCAAATCGTGAACCGACCCGGTCTGACTTTACCGACAACCCTATCACAGAAGTGCCCCGGCCTGAGCGTCTAAACAACATCGAGGCTGGTGTCAGATCCCGAAGTGGAAATTTCACCTACAATGCCAACTTCTACTACATGGGTTATCAGGATCAACTCATCCTGACTGGACAGATCAATGATGTCGGTGCATACATTCGCGAAAATGTAGCGTCTTCCTATCGCGCTGGAATTGAGTTAGACGGTGCCTATCAGCTTTCGAAGCAGTGGACTTTGGGAGGAAATATTGCCTTTAGTCAAAATAAAATCGCTGAATTCACAGAATACATCGATGACTATTCCGTAGAGGAGTTTCAGCAAGAGACTTTTACCTACACGGACACCGATATTGCTTTCTCGCCGAATGTAGTCGGGTCGGCTATTATCGAATTTCAGCCAACCAAAAACCTATCAATCAATTGGTTTAGCAAATATGTAGGCCGACAATTCCTTGATAACACCTCGAATGTGGACCGCTCACTGGACGCCTTCTTTACCAATGACCTTCGAATTAGCTATTCGACTCAACCGCGATATTTCAAAGGGTTGGAGATCAACTTACTCATCAATAATATCTTCAATGAACTCTACGAGCCAAACGGCTACACCTTTAGCTATTTTGTACCAGGAGGAAATGGACGTGAATTGATCACAGAGAACTTCTACTATCCTCAAGCAGGAACCAATTTCTTGCTTGGGTTGAAATTGAAATTCTAAACCTTGTAAAATCAAAGGGTCCTGCATTCTAATTTGCAGGACCCTTTTTCAATAGTTATTGATTCTTCAATAAGATTTTATCCATTCTCTTTTCCTTCGAAAGAAATTACTTCATCACTCAGATAGTGAGGATAAATCTTTAAATGTTGCTTTTTGACTTCTTCTGTCAGGCGTTCTCGGAATAAATCCACGTTTTGTCCAGAACCAGCAGCCATAAATACCGGCTCGATACCGGTTTTCTTCTTATACGCCTCAGCCAAAGCCCCAAAATCCTTAAAGTCTGCATCCTGAAGATCCATCTCGGACATTTCCATGATTTCCTCTTCAGAAGGCATGGTTTCAACAAGATCTATTTTATTGAAAACCAATAGAATGGGCTTATCACCGGCGTTTATTTCCCGAAGTGTTTGATTCACCACTGCAATATGGTCTTCGTAGTTTGGGTGAGAAATATCCACTACATGAACCAAAAGATCGGCCTCACGAATCTCATCCAAGGTGGATTTAAATGACTCGATCAAGTGGGTCGGCAGCTTTCGAATAAAACCAACTGTATCTGAGAGAAGAAATGGAATTTGCTCTAACACTACCTTCCGAACAGTAGAATCTACCGTAGCAAAAAGCTTGTTCTCAGCCAAAATATCCGTTTTGGTGATCAGGTTCATCAGCGTACTTTTCCCCACATTGGTATAACCAACCAAGGCCACTCTGACAATCCCTTTTCTTCCTTTTCGCTGAGTCTCACCCTGCTTTTCTATTTGTCTGAGCTTTTGCTTCAGCAGCGTAATCTTATTTCGAATATCCCGCTTATCCGTCTCGATCTCCTTTTCACCGGCACCACCACGGGTCGATGTACCTCCACGCTGACGCTCCAAGTGTGTCCACATTCGGGTCAGACGAGGAAGCAAATATTGATAGCGAGCTAGCTCAACCTGGGTTTTGGCTTGGGCGGTTTGGGCGCGCTGAAGAAAAATATCCAAAATCAATAAAGAGCGGTCATAGACTTTCACCTTGAGTTCGTTTTCAAGGTTTTTCATCTGTGAAGGACTCAAGTCATCATCAAAAATGACCATATCCACTTCAAAATGTGTGATGTAGGCCAAAATTTCTTCCAGCTTTCCCTTACCGATAAATGTGCGTATATCGGGTTTTTCCATCCGTTGGGTAAAGCGATAAACCGCTTTTACGCCTAAAGTCTCTGCCAAAAACGACAGCTCTTCCAGATGTTCTTCTACTTCAAAGTCCGACTGCTGCTGACGAATCAGCGAAACCAATACAGCAGTCTCCTGCCTAGGCGCGGTATCAAACAGTTTTTGAAGTTTTCTTGAATATTTACTCATAGTATTTTTTCTTCTTGAATAATGTAGACTTTGCGTCAATAGTTCAGCTTTTCCAAAGTCTCAATCGACAGCAAGTCAAGTTTTAACAACAAATGTCGGGATAATTCCACGATATTGATTAGGATACTCGTCTACGGAATACTTATTTTAAAGCGTCAAACTCTACCCCCATGCCAAATATTATTACCACCAAACTCGACGGCTTGGTCGAGATAAGACCAAAAATCTTTGAGGACCCAAGAGGATACTTCTTTGAATCTTTCCGAAAAGACTGGTTTGATGAAGTGGGAATATCCGTCGATTGGAAACAAGATAATCAATCCTTTTCTCAAAAGGGAACCGTTCGAGGACTTCACTTTCAGAGAGCACCATACGCACAAGCAAAATTGGTCCGAGTTGTACAAGGAAAAGTGTTGGATGTAGCCGTAGATTTAAGAAAGGGCTCTCCAACTTTTGGACAGTCTCACACGGTACTGCTGGATGCACAACTTCACAACTTACTTTACGTTCCCGTTGGCTTTGCTCATGGGTTTTCTGTTTTGGAGGACGCAATTTTTCTGTACAAATGCTCTGAATATTATCACTTTCCAAGTGAAGGAGGAATTCGATGGAATGACCCGGCTTTGGGAATCGATTGGAAAGTGAGTGACCCAATTATTTCCGAAAAAGATCAAAAATGGCCAAGTTTGCAGGAATTCAAAGAACAATCTGGAGGAGGATTATAAGAAGTGGGAATACTTGATTTTCTAAAGCGTAAACCGGTAGAGGTAGAGGAACTTGATTTGAGTTGGTTGAGAGCAGATATGCACTCCCATTTGATCCCGGGCATCGATGATGGCTCAAAGACCATGGAGGAATCCCTGACTCTTATCCGTGAGTTGTCAGATCTAGGACTCAGCAAGCTGATCACGACTCCTCACGTAATGTCCGAATACTATCGAAACACCCCAGAAACTATTCAGATGGGTCTGGAAGACCTGCGAAGAGCCGTGAAAAAAGAGGGTTTGGATATTGAGATCGAAGCTGCCGCGGAGTATTACATGGACGAAATCTTTTTGGAGAAAGTAAAATCCGGAGAAAAATTACTCTCTTTTGGAGACAACTATGTCCTTGTCGAGACAGGATTTATAAATAAGCCCCAAATGCTTCTCGAATCCTTTTTTCAAATGGAAATGGCCGGTTATAAGCCTGTATTTGCGCACCCTGAGAGATATCAATACCTGATCGCTGATAAAAAACTCCAAGAGGAAATCCTCGAGCGCAATATTCTTCTTCAGGTGAATATGCTTTCTTTGACGGGTTTTTATTCTAAGCATGTCAAAGACTTTGCAGAAAGTCTCATCGATACCGGGAATGTTCGGTTTTTAGGCTCAGACTGTCACAATCAGCGATACGTGGATATGCTCAAAACCCTTTCGGCAACCCGCTACTATTCCAAGATCAAAGAATCTTCCTGGCTCAACACCCAACTCTAACTCTTCGATGAATATCCTCATTACAGGAATCACGGGGCTTTTCGGTAGTTTTTTAGCAGCTGAGTTTTCTTCTATTGGAAAAATTCATGGCATCAAAAGACCCAATTCTTCGACCAAACTGGTGGATGAACTCGATCTATCCATTCAATGGAAAGAAGCGGACTTAAATGATCAGCAGTCTCTAGAGGAAGCACTGGAAGGGATGGACCTAGTCATCCATGCAGCCGGATTGGTGTCTTTTAATCCAAAAGACTCTGATGCTCTGTATCAGACGAATGTCAAAGGAACCCGGAACCTGGTGAATGCCATGATCCAAGTTGGGATTCCTAAGCTGATCCATGTATCCTCCGTGGCAGCAATCGGAAGAAGTCCAGAGATCCATTGCGTTGATGAAAAATTCAAATGGACCGATTCTCCTCTGAATACCGAATATGCCTGCTCCAAGTATGAGGCAGAGCTGGAAGTTTGGCGGGGAGAGCAGGAAGCACTTCAGGTATTAATTGTAAATCCCTCAATCATCCTAGGCAAGATCTCCCATCAGCGAAGCAGCACTGCGATCTATGACTATGTTTTGGAGCAGAAAAGCTACTACCCCAAGGGAAGCGTCAACTATATCGATGTGCGGGATGCGGCGAAGCTCTCCCGGATTCTTTATGAAAAACAGAAATGGGGTCAACGCTATATTCTCAGTGCAGGATCTATTTCCTACCAATCCTTTTTTGAAGAAATGGCCCATGCCTTTGGGAAAAAAGCTCCCAGCAAAGCTCTGCCAGATAATTTGCTTAGACTGGCCGTTTGGTATGCAGGCTTCAGTCGATTTTTGGGAATTTCCAAGATTCCACTCAATAAAAAAACAGCAATGCTCTCCCGATTAGAAATCCACTATGACAATAAAAAAGTCAAAGCTGAAACGGGCTATTCTTTCAAAAGCCTTGCTGAATCATTTCAATGGGCCAAGTAAACTTATTCTTGATTCTGTTCGTTGCAAAGTCTGCCAGAATCGGATCAGTTTTTTTTCACAAAAATTACCAATCCGAGGTATTGCTGCATCAATTTATTTGGTAACTTATAAAAACCTTAACCTACTCGAATGACAGGAGATCACGATCACGATTGGGAAAGCGACAAAAAGCTTGTTGAGCGATTTGAAAATTCCCTAAAAGCCAATTTGGATCTGTTTTTTGACGAGGAAGAACTCGAAGACATCATCCGATTTTATTTTGATCAGCAGCGATTTATGAAAGCCATGAAAGCAGCCGATCATGCTCTGGAAAAGTTTCCTTTTTCGATAGAAATCAAGCTGCTCAAAGCTCAAAGTTTGATCTTTATGGATGAGGTCGACGAAGGACTTTCCCTGTTGGAAAATATCAATAATATCTCTCCGAATAACGAGGAGATCATCCTCGCTTTGGCAAATGCCCATATCATTTCTGGAAATCCCCAAGAAGGAATTGAGCTACTGGAGCGGTTTTTACCACTTGCAGAGGATAAAGCGGAGGTTTTTTATTCCTTAGGAAATCTATTTCGTGCCAAAGGAGACAATAAGCAAGCAAGCCATTATTTCAAAGAGGCGGTGAAGTTGCGAATCAACCACGAGGATGCACTTTTTCAGCTTGCCATGATTACCGAAGAGGAAGGCTCATTTGATGAAATCCTGCATTTTTATCAGGAATTTATCGATCAAGATCCCTATTCTGCTGGAGCTTGGTACAATCTCGGGGTTGTTTACAATCGCTTGGGAAGATTCGAGGAAGCGATCAAGGCTTACGACTATGCCTTGCTGATAGATGAGTCATTTGCTTCTGCGTATTTCAATTTGGGAAATGCCCTGATGAATACCGAGCAATTCGAGCAGGCACGCGAAGCTTATCAAAACACGATTAATTGTGAAGGAGCCAACGCCGAAAACTGCTGCTATCTAGGCGCCGCCTATGAAAAGTTGGGTCAAATCGACGAGGCTTTCAAGTATTTCAAAAAATCGGCTAAGCTAGACGAGGAATATGACGATGCTTGGTTTGGGCTAGGGATGTGCATGCTGAAAAAAGAAAAGTTTTTCGAGGCCATTCATTATTTCAAAAAAGCCCTCAACCTGAGCAAAGAAAATCCGAATTATTGGGTTGGGCTGGCAGATGCAGAATTTAATTTGGGGAATCTTCAGGCAAGCTCCGAGGCCTATGAAGAGGCGATCAATCTTGAGCCGGGTATCATGGAGACCTACGTGAACCTCTCTGTAATTTATTTTGACCAAAACCGCTTCGAAGAAGCCATCGACGTCATCAATGAAGGAATTGAGGAGCTTCCGGAGGCTGCAGAGCTCTATTATCGAATGGTCGTCTACCAAATAAAAATGGGTAAATACAAGGAAGCGTTTTCATATTTGGAAAATGCCTTAACTTTGGACTTCGACAGGCATACGATATTGTATGATTTGATGCCCGAACTCCAGAAGCAGAAGGCGATCTACAAGCTCATTGCCCAGTACAAAGAAGAAAACCCCTAGCTTGTTATTTTAAAAATTTCACCTCCATGAATTATGTGCTGAAGAATATCCCGGTACGAACTGAAAAGCCACGTACCTCGGGATTCACCATGGCTATGGACAAAGGCCTTAGCATCAGAGAAGTAGAAGACTTTATGAGTATCTGCTCTGACTATGTTGACATTGTCAAACTCGGATGGGCCACCTCCTATGTGACCAAAAATCTCAAAGAGAAGATTGAAATCTACCGAGAAGCTGGTGTTCCGGTTTATTTGGGCGGAACTTTATTTGAAGCTTTCATTGTCCGTGGTCAGTTTGATGACTATCGAAAAGTCCTAGACAAGTATAATTTAGAATATTGCGAGGTCTCTGACGGTTCGATTTCCCTCAATCACGATAAAAAGTGTGAATTTATTTCCACCCTTTCAAAGCAGGTTACCGTTCTTTCCGAGGTAGGTTCTAAGGATGCCGCCAAAATCATTCCTCCCTACAAATGGATCGAGCAAATGCAAACAGAACTTGACGCAGGTGCTTGGAAAGTGATCGGGGAGGCTAGAGAAGGCGGAAATGTCGGGCTTTTCCGTGATTCTGGAGAGGTAAGACAGGGTCTCGTGGAAGAAATTCTCACCAAAATTCCAGAGGAAAAAATCATCTGGGAAGCTCCTATCAAGTCTCAGCAAGTTTGGTTTATCAAACTCCTTGGAGCCAATGTAAACCTTGGAAATATCAGCCCTTCAGAAGTGATTCCCTTGGAAACAATCCGCTTGGGATTGAGAGGCGATACATTCGACCATTTCCTAGGCGATATCAAGCTGTAAAATTCTTAATATTTCAGGGCTGATCGAATCCATCGGTCAGCCCTTATTTTTCTATGAGATCGATCAAAAAGTACCTCCTTAACTACCTGAAGGGAATGGCCATGGGTGCCGCAGATATCGTTCCCGGTGTCTCCGGCGGATCCATTGCGCTGATTACAGGAATCTACCAGCAGCTCCTCGACAGTATCAATTCCTTCAACAAAGAAAATCTCTCCCTTCTGCTGAAGTTTGATATCAAAGGCTTTTTCAAGTCGGTAAACGGGAAGTTTTTATTGAGCCTAGTTTTGGGGATTTTGACGAGTGCTTTTACACTCTCGAGGCTGATTACCTACTTGATGGATGAGCACCCCATACCGCTGTGGTCTTTTTTCTGTGGCTTGATCTTAGTCAGCGCCTTTTGGATCCTGAAGGAAATCAAACGCTGGCATCTTGGAGTGGTGCTTGCTGTAATTTTGGGAACAGCTCTAGCTTGGTGGGTGACTGAACTTCCGCCTACGAACTCTCCTGACGCAACTTGGTTTACCTTTGTTGCCGGGGCGATCGCCATCTGTGCCATGATCTTACCGGGAATCAGCGGAAGTTTCATTTTGCTTATTTTAGGTAAATATGAAAACATTATGACTGCTATTTCCGAGAGAGATCTTTTTACCTTGGGGGTATTTGCAGCTGGCTGCGTAGTTGGAATTTTGTCCTTCAGCCGAATGATTTCATGGCTTTTGAAAAAATTCTATTCTACCACGATCGGCTTACTTTCCGGATTTATGCTTGGCTCGATCAATAAACTCTGGCCTTGGAAAGTAGTCACTCAATACAGGACTTCATCTTCAGGTGAGCAAAAGCCCTTTTTGACTGAAAACCTCTGGCCTTCTGAATATCTCGAGCAAGTAGGCCTTGAGCCAAATTTGGGATTGGCAATTGCTGGGTTTGTCGGAGGAATTGTCCTGGTTTTGGGAATTGATCTAGTTGCTGACTATCTGAAAAAATAATGCGAAAATTTGGCTTAATTGGTTTTCCACTGGGACACTCCTTCTCAAAGAAATATTTCACAGAAAAATTTCAAAAAGAAGGGCTGGACGATTGTCAATTTGAGCTTTTTGAAATCGAAACAGCTGATCAACTCAAGAAAATTGTTGCCGAAAACCCCTCTCTAGAAGGTCTCTCCGTGACCATTCCCCACAAGCAAGCAGTCATTCCACTTTTGAATGATTTGGATCCGGCATGCGAAGCCATCGGTGCAGTGAATTGCATCCAAATCAAAGAAGGAAAACTCACTGGATACAATACCGATTACATCGGGTTCAAGGATTCACTCGAAGCTTGGCTTGAAGGTAAAAAGGTCTCTGCCCTCGTTTTGGGGACAGGCGGTGCCTCCAAAGCTGTCTGCAAAGCACTGGAGGATCTTGGGATCGAATACTTGTCAGTATCACGCAAGACCACTGATTCGAGTATCAGCTATGAGGAATTGCCTGGAAAGCCCGAGCTTTTTGAAAAGTACCGTTTGATCATCAACTGCACGCCATTAGGTACTTTTCCAAACACAGATGCAATGCCATCTATCCCAAAAGAGGCTTTTTCCGAAAACACCCTAGTCTACGACCTGGTCTATAATCCGGCAGTTACGAAGCTCATGCAAACTTGTCTGGACAAAGGTGGAAAAGCCAAAAACGGACTGGAGATGCTGGAAGGTCAGGCTGAAGCTGCTTGGAAAATCTGGAATTCCTAATTTGAATTTATGTATATCCGCATTCTTACCAATACCGAAATTGTGCGGGGAAAATTCTGCGAAAATGGTCGATTTTTGAAGCTCCCGTCATCGGACATCGGACATCCGGCTAGATCTGCAAAGAAAATTAGGTTACTGGCATCATTGCGGATAATCATATTTGAATTAATCAATAATTCTGCGTGGAATATCCCGTGGCAATCGGGTTAGCAATTCGTAGTTCACCTGCTGCGTAGACTCCGAAAAGGAAGCTACGGTAATCTCTTTCCCTTTTTGCTTTCCAATCATCACTACCTCATCTGCAATCTGCACATCCTTGACATGAGAGACATCAACAGCTATGGCATTCATGGTGACAGTCCCCACTACCTGACAGTGCTTTCCTCCAATCAAAACCAGGCCAGAGTTGGAGAGTAACCTGCTGTAGCCATGTCCATATCCTACAGGCACGATGGCCAAAAGCATATTTTTCAAGGCCATAAAGCTATTTCCATAGCCAACAAATTCCCCCATTTCGACCTTTTTGACGCTCATCACCTGACTTTTCCAGGTGATCAATCGCTTTAAAGGGTTCTTATTGGCTTTTGGAAGATCCTTTAGCTTCGCAAAGAAGGTTTCCTTTGTCGGCCAAAAGCCATAGCCCGCTATTCCGATACGCACCATATCCATGATCGTTTCTGGAAAAATCAAAGTTGCTGCTGAGCAAGCAGTGTGGTAGCGGTTGAAAAAGAGATTATTTTCAGAGAGAAAATTCTTGAAATCATAGTAGACAGCAATTTGATTTTTGACTCGCACATAATTGCTGACACTTTCAGCTCCGGCATAATGTGTACACAATCCCTCCAAAATGACATGATCCTTTGCCTCTTGCAGAAGCGAAGCGAGCTGAGCTCGATCTTCCCAATCAAAACCCGTACGGTGAAAGCCTGTCTCTAATTCCACGTGGATTTTAGCCGCAATTCCCAAGTCACGGGATACATCGATGGCCTTCTGAAGCCGATCAAAATCAAAAACATAAAACCCTATCCCTGCTTGAATCAAGTCTGGTAGCTCTGAATCATAGAGCATCCCCAAAATCATGATCTCGGACTTTCGCGTGGAATGCCTACGAACGAGCCAAGCCTCATCTGAGCTAAAAGTGCTGAAGTGTCGAATTCCCGCCCGCTCAGCTATCTCGACCATTTGAGCAATACCGTGACCATAGGCATTTCCCTTGACCACAGCGGAGATGGTGGGTTTGGGTCCAATTTCAGAGCGGATGTATCGGATATTTTGACGATATGCCTTTGCGCTAATTTCTAAGCGAGAGGTCGGTATGCCATCAGGTAATTCTTGCATGGCTAAAAATTAAGCCTCATTACCTCCAAATCCCAAAGCTTTCCTACTTTTATTCAAAACAAAGGAAATGGAAGAGCAAAAAAATAGAATCCGATGTCCTTGGTGCTTGGGCTTTACACAATACATAGAATATCATGATAAGGAATGGGGAGTCCCTGTCTATGACGATAAAACCCATTTTGAGTTTTTGATTTTGGAATCTGCACAAGCGGGATTGAGCTGGGCTACCATTTTGAAAAAGCGAGAAGGCTATCGCAAAGCTTTTGCTGATTTCGATTATCAAATTGTTGCCGAATTTCCAGATAGCTATGTGGAAGAATTGTTGCAGGATCCGGGAATCATCCGGAATAAACTTAAGATCAAAGCGGCTATCAACAATGCCCAGCGCTTTATGGAAATACAAAAGGAGTTTGGTTCTTTTAGCGAATATATCTGGTCTTTCGTAGGAGGAAAACCAATCCAAAATCAACTGAAAAGCATGGAAGAGGCTCCGGCTACCTCAGCCGAATCAGACCGCCTCGCCAAAGACCTGAAGAAAAGAGGCTTTAAATTTTTAGGATCCACGACCATCTATGCCCACATGCAAGCGACGGGCTTGATAAATGATCATTTGGTGGATTGCTTTCGATATAAGGAAGTTTTGGAATTAAACGAAAGCGAAGAAAATTAACCAAACGATAAAGAGAAGTGGAAGCAAAATCGGTAAGGAGAAGCGGATAATATAGCCAAAGAAGGATGGCATTTTGATTCCGCTCTGCTCAGCGATTGATTTTACCATAAAGTTTGGACCATTACCGATATAGGTCATCGCTCCAAAGAATACGGAGGCAATGGCAATAGCCATCAGTTCAAAAGCAGAATCATGATAGCCATCGGCAGCAAATTGCCTTACTTCTTCAATATTATTGATGGAGGCTCCTTTCGATGCCATCGCCGCTGCCAGGAAGTTTAGATAAGTTGGGGCATTATCCAAGAATCCCGACAAAACGCCCGTTCCCCAGTATAGGGTATTATGAGTGATCAATGCTGAACCTTCAGGAGACTTTGCGAAGTTGCCTACCAACTCCAAGGCAGGCATCATCGTACCGAAAATCCCAATAAAAATGAATGCCACTTCACGGATAGGTTCGAAGTTAAATTCATTCCCTTTGATCGCCCGCTGATCAGCAAAGCGATAAGATAGAAATGCTACGGATAGCATGATGATTTCCCGCAGGAAGGAGAATTTTTGTCCGTCATACACGATTGCCGGTACCCACTCGATCACATTAGGATCCAAGAAAACCGAACAAATCACGATGAAAAGCCATCCGAAGTTCTTCACTCCGATCAGGGTAAACTTATTGGTGTAGGTAGTTTCTTCCAATTCACTATCATCTCCGGCACGTCCCAGTTTGCGATCGATAAAATAGAATGCTACGGCAAGCACAGCCAAAGCGAAAATCCAGGCAGGCCAGTTATGCTCGAGGGTCCAGAAGAATGGAATTCCCTTCAAGAAACCCAAGAAAAGTGGTGGGTCACCGATCGGAGTCAAAGAACCACCGACATTGCTGACCATGAAAATAAAGAAGATGATGTGGTAAGCTTGAATATTTCCTTTATTCAATCGGATGAAAGGTCTTATCAAAAGCATGGAAGCTCCTGTGGTACCGATCAGGTTAGATATTAAAGCACCGATTAATAGCAAACTGACATTTGCCAGCGGGGTAGCTTTCTTGTCAATTTCTATCAGAATCCCTCCTGAGGCAATGTAAAGTGATGCCAATAAGGCTATGAATTGCACATACTCAGCCAAGGCATGGACAGGACCATGGACATTCTGAAGGATGAATAGGTAATAGGAAACGACCAACAAGGCTAAGGCCACAGCGATCTTTGGATAGTTGTGATGCCAAAAATGCTCATAAAAAAGAGGGCCAGTGGCAATCATTAGCAGCAAGGCAACAAAAGGAATCACCAACCAACCTGGAGGTGCATGATGTGCTTCCTCTCCGTGGTCTCCTCCATGATCATCAGCACTTTGTCCATGCTCAGTATTCGAGGATTCCGTAGACTGATGATCTTGGTCAGCAAGGATTTCTAAGGAAACCGCTTCCTTCGCAAAACTTTTCTGTACTGAGAAAGCCTGAAAAAATAATATTCCGAAAAGTAGGGTAACTACTGGTATAAAATTCCTCATTTTTCTGATAATAGGTGTGCTGCGTTTTATCTGGGGGTAATTTAAGCAAAATTTTAATTGCCCAAATGTGGCTGAGTAGCTTTGCTAAGCTACTGATTTTGCCGGAAATCGCCCAACTCATAAATGGGAAAGCCCAGCAGAATTAATCAAAAATTAATGCTTTCTGGGCTTTCTTAAAGAATAGTTTTACACGAGTTGAGCCAAAGCTATTTTAAAGGAGCTTTCTGCCAGTTTGGTTTTTGTTGGGTTTTCTGCGAAAGTATTCTTCAAAGCTGTTTCGATCGTCTGACTGACATCCGCAAAGATTGCCTCATCCGTAACTTCGACCTCCTGACTCATTAGATAAGCAAATACCCTCGCCATTCCGCAATTGGCTATGAAATCAGGAATCACCGAAACCTGCTGATCAGTCCAAGTTCCGATCGGCCCAAAGAAAATCTCTGGGTCTGCAAATGGAACATTGGCTCCACAAGAGATTACTTCCAAGCCCGCTTTGATCATTCGATCGGATTGTTCTTTGGTAATTAATCTCGATGCCGCTGCCGGGATGAAAATTTCACTTTCGAGATCCCATATTTTTTCATCAATCTCTTCAAATGGAATTAAATCATCTGAAACAAGCGTATTTCCAATTCGATTGAGGAATAGTTCTCTGACCTCATCCAAAGAATAGCCTTCCGTATTGATCAGACCTGCATTCTTATCGATGATTCCGACAATCTTAACACCCTCGACCGCTAGAAAGCATGCAGCCGCAGAGCCTACATTACCCCATCCTTGGATGACTGCTCGCTTTCCTTTTAGGTTACCTCCCCATATTTGGTAGTAATGCCGCACAGCTTCTGCTACCCCAAAACCCGTGATCATATCTGCCACGGTGTACTTTTTTGCACCATTTGGAGTGTATTTAGGGTCCTCCAAGACTTTGGAGACTCCTTGTCGAAGCTGACCGATTTTCCGGATTTTTTCCGGTTCGGTGGCATGAAAATGCCCGTTGACGATTCCTTCTTGAGGATGCCAGATCCCATAGGACTCTGTGATGGGAATGACTTCATGGATTTCGTCCACATTCATATCTCCTCCGGTCCCGTAGTAATTTTTTAAAAGGGGAGTTACGGCCTTGTACCAGCGCTTCAGAACATCCTCCTTGCGTGGGTCTTTTGGATCGAAATTAATACCCGACTTGGCCCCGCCAATCGCCGGACCCGATACCGTAAATTTAACCTCCATGGTTTTAGCTAAGGATTCTACCTCGCGCTTGTCCAGACCTTTTCGCATACGGGTACCGCCGCCAGCCGCTCCTCCACGGAGTGAATTAATCACGACCCAGCCTTCTGCCTCGGATTCGGAATCTGACCATTCAAAAATGATTTCAGGTTTCTTATTTTCAAACCTTTTGAGTAATTCTTGCATCGTTTATTGGGTTTATATCTGCTCTGCAAAAATAGAAAATATTCGAGCCTGACCCAGAAAAAATACATAAGGGGAATCTTTGGCTCCCACGGACTTATCTAGCCATAAATTGTCCCAGAACAGGAATCCCTTGATGCTCCTGTCACATCCGAAAGGACATTGTCGATCCCTAAAATTCTTAAGTAGCCTAAAAAGGCGAAAACAAGGGCTTCCTTGAATTCAATCAATTGATTGGATGCCGCTACCTGTTCCCAGTTTGAATCCAATTTTGAATCCAGCCTTTTTATGAAATATTCATGATAGGCACCGCCGCCCGTGATCAGCACTTTGGGTTTTGGGCTAGAAGCATTTTTTCGAATGACTGAAGCAATTTGAATGGCATAATGCTCAACCAGTGTAGCGAGAATATCCTTTGGAGAAAGCGCTACTTGGTCGATCAAGGGAAAAAAGTCTCGATCCATGTCTTCTCTTCCAAGTGACTTGGCTCCTGTTTTTTGATAAAAAGAAACTTGATTTAGGCGATTCAAAAGCTCATGATCCACCTTTCCTTGAACGGCCCAGGCACCCTTATCATCGTAAGGCGCGCCAAGCTGCTCGGCGAGGGGATTTAGCAGTAGATTGAAAGGACAGGTGTCAAAGGCCAGTCTCTTTCCAGCATGCTCCATGGAAATATTAGCGATCCCTCCCAAATTGAGGCAAAAGTCCATTTCTGAAAAAAGCATTCGATCACCCACGGGAACCAAGGGTGCGCCCTGACCCCCCAATTGCACATCCAGCATCCGGAAGTCATTTACTACTTTCAATCCGCTGTATTGATGCAGGGACCAACCATTGCCGATTTGAAGGGATAGGCCCTTATTGGGTTGATGAAAGACGGTATGCCCATGGGAGCAAATGGCTAAAGGCTGTAACTTTTTACTCTGACAAAAATCCCGCACCTGCAATCCCATCCAAGCCCCAAAATCCACATCCAACATGGCCAAATGCTCACCTGAAAGCTGATGAGATTTGCTCAACAAACTCGCCAAATCCTCCGGAAAGGGTACCGTCTCCGCATGAAGAATTTCAAAACTCCAATTCGCCTCCTTTTTAAATCGACAATAAGCTATGTCTAGCCCATCACCGGAAGTCCCGGACATCAAGCCAATTAAATCTGCAGCGTACTCCATGGGGTTAATGTTTGTTAAGTGAAAGGTGGAATAAAGATAATTTTAGATTTGAGAAAATGCCCTCTTTTTTGAATTGGCTAATTTGCGAAGCTTATTCCAAATGAAATCGACACGATTAAAATTATCATTTCTATGTGTGTATAATGATGATTTTAATCGTAATCCCGAAAGCTTTCGGGACCATCTGACCGATAAAAGTCAAAAAATAACCAGATGAAAAATCTCATCATCGACATTGGTAATTCCCGAATTAAGTCTGCTCTCTTTTCAGGTGAGGATTTGCAATGGGAAAAAAGCTTTCAGGAATTAGCTGAAGCAAAGCAGTTTTGGGGATCCCAGTCCTTTGACCATTGCCTAATTTCCTCAGTCAGGTGGAGCAAAGAAGAATTGGAATCGGAATTGGATTTCCCATTCATTTTCCTGACCCATGCTACCCCCATACCAATCAAAAACGGTTATGAAACGCCTCAAACGCTGGGATTGGATCGAATAGCCGCAGCAGTAGGGGCATGGAAGCTATCCGGAGAGAAGCCTTGTCTTAGTGTGGACTTGGGTAGTTGCATGACCTTTGAGCTCGTGGACGAACACAATGTCTACCAAGGAGGAGCTATCAGTCCCGGCCTGCAAATGCGGGCAAAAGCCATGCATGAATTTACCGCTAGGCTCCCATTGGTTCAGGTAAATGAGAAAATCACTAATCCTTTGGGAAAAAAGACTGTCGATGGAATGAGATCAGGAATTTGGTATGGTATGGCCTATGAGATTGAAGGGCAAATCAGACATTACCTCCGAGAATATCCCGATTTACAGGTATTTATTTGTGGAGGGGATGCCCAAATTTTTGATTCATTGGCAAAAGCACACATATTTGTAGTCCCAAATTTGGTCCTACGCGGATTAAATTGCATTCTAAACCACCATGTTGAGCAAAATTAAATGGCAGTTGTTGGGTGTTTGCTGCACCCTTTTATTATTTACTGAGGTAAAGGCACAGTCGAGTGCATCGACTTACTCGGCCCTAGGAATCGGTGAATTCAATTATTCAGGACTCACTCACAATCAAGGAAACGGTGGACTTGGAATAAGCTTCGGAACAGGCTGGAATCCCAACTATGTCAACCCGGCCCTTCAGACCCGAAATACGATTTTCAACTTTCAGGCGGCACTGAATTACAAGCGAATCAATGCTAATAATGGCTCTGAGACAGCAGATGTAGATGGAGGAGGACTTTCTTACATCGCCATGTCGCTTCCATTCAAGCCTACTAAGTTTACCATGGGCATGGGTCTCAATCAACTCACCTCGGTAAACTATGACCTGGAGATTACTAGTCAGGTGGCAGGCACAGATCTCAGCAGCTTCAATACTATTACTGGAGATGGCGGAATCTCGGAAGCTTACCTGAGTGGTGGCTTTTTGGTTGCTAAAAACCTTAGCCTTGGATTCCATGCGTCCTACTTTTTTGGATCTACGATCCGAACCAATCAGCTGTCTATTTTCGACACCTTAGGAACCCAAGTAGGGAACACTTCCGAATTTTATGAAAGATTAACAATCAGTGATGTGGGCTTCAAATTTGGGGCACACTACTTTTTCCCTGTAAGTGAAAATGGAAATCTTCACTTGGGTGCCATTTATCAGAGAATAGGCGATCTCCGTGGAAAAGCTTTTGCCAAACTAGCAGCATTTGGCCAAGCTAGCGACCCCGAAACGCCGGGCGACCTACTTGCAGATGACTTGAGGGGAAGTATTTCAATACCAAATCGTTACGGATTTGGAGTGAGTTATGAGCGAGCCAATAAATTTATCGTAGGGCTAGAGGGTCAGTATCAAGACTTTGCAGATTTCAGAAGCTTTCTAGGTGATCCGCTGCAACTTCAGCAGGCGATCAAAGTAGGACTGGGATTTGAATATGTTCCCGATTATCTGTCTGTAGACAACCTTGCTAAGCGCTCTACTTACCGGGCAGGATTCGAATTTCAGCAGACTCCTTATGTACTGAACAACACGCAAATAAATGACATTGGCATTAACTTTGGAACTTCGTTTCGTGTTAATCAACTGTCCGTAGTGAACTTGGCCATGAAGATTGGGCAAAGAGGAACAGTGGACTCAGGTCTTGTCCGAGAAACCTACGTAAACTTCTCCCTAGGATTCTCTTTGAATGATAACACCTGGTTCTACAAGCGGGTATTTGAATAAGAAAAAAACTATTAAACCGAATAAAAACCAAATAGAAACCATGAAAATTAAATCAACCTTACTGGGGCTTTCAGCCTTACTCCTGGCAGGCATGGTGCAGGCCCAGGACGGATGGAACTGGCCAGCTGATTCTGCAGAAGAAGCCAAGGCTAGAGAATTAAACGCAGCCTACACCGATTACATGAAAGCCGAGCAATTTATTGAGGCGACCGGACCACTCAATTGGCTATTGGTGAATGTACCTGAGCTCAATGAGTCTATCTATATCAACGGTGTGACTATCTATAAAGGTGCTGCTGATGCGACTGCTGATGAGGCACAAAAGCGCGTGTATCAAGATTCTGTAATGGCTATCTACGACAAGCGTGAGCAGATCTATGACAATGCACCCAAGTGGATTGAGAATAAAGCCTATTTCGGTTATGGCTTTTACAAAGGCACAAAAGAAAAGCTAGGAGATGTTGTAGCCGACTTTGAGCGTGCTATGGAATTGAATGGAGAACTGTCTTTGGTCGATCTATACTCTGCTTATTTCGATGCAGTCTATCGTCACAATGCCTACAACAAAGCTTACGAGCCAGAAGAGGTATTAGCAATCTATGATAAGATTCAAGTAGATCTTGACAAGATGGCTGCTGAAGGAAAAGATGTTTCTCGTCCAAAAAGCACTACAGAAACAATTCTTGTGGCCATGAAGCTGATTGATTGTGACTTTATCGAAAATACAATGGGTCCTAAGCTAGCTGCTGATCCTACCAATGAGGCACTTGCAAATCAGATCTTCAAGTACTCCGTTCAGTATAAGTGTTTCTCTTCAGATGCTTTCTTGACAGCTTTGGAATTGATTGATTCCAAGAATCCAACTTACTCTACTTCTCAAGTAAGAGCAATGCGATACATGCAGGCTCAAGATTATGAAAAAGCACTTCCTGTAGTGGAAAAAGCTTTGGAGCTGGCAGAAAACGACACACAGCGTGGTGAGATGCAGATGGAAATGGCTAAAATCTATGGAAACATGGGACGAAAGTCTGACGCAAGAAATGCTGCCAAAACTGCCGCTTCTCTAAACGAAGAATTGGTAAAGGATGCTTACACCTTGGTTGCGCAGCTTTACATGAACTCGTTTAACGATTGTAGAGGTGGTCAGTCACGTGCTAAAGATTACTCTATCTACATCGCAGCTTACAATGCCTATCAGCGAGCAGGAGACTCTCAAGGTATGGCTAGTGCTCGATCTCGATTCCCTTCCAAGGAAGAGCTCTTCACAGAAGGTCTTCAGGCAGGATCCACCATCAATACAGGATGCTGGATTGGAGAGACCGTCACCTTGGCAACAAGAGACTAATCCAACACAAAACATATTTGAAAGGCAGTCCTTGGGCTGCCTTTTTTTATTGAACCCCATCAAAAAATGTCTCGTATCTTTGCGTGATGAAGCAGTTGTTCGCAGCAATTCTATTATTCTTTAGCCTTTCCATCATTTCCTGCCGGGAGGATGTGGATGCATCCGCGCTACAAGTGTACGATGGCCCGATCAATGTCGCCACGAATATTCATATCATAGAATCTGACTCTGCGCTACTTCGATCCGAAATTCGGGCTCCCAAGCAAATGGAATTCTTGGAAGGAGACATGGAGTTTCCGGAAGGAATCGAAATACAGTTTTTTGAAAAAGACGGGACACCAAGCACGAAAATTCGGGCAGACAAGGCCTTCTTTGATAAAAAAGAAAATCTTTACCGTGGACAGGGAAATGTCCAAGTAGACAATGAAATTGAAGATCAGCATCTTCAGGCTGAAGAGCTTTTTTGGGATCCGAATAAAAAAATCATTTACACAGAGACCTTTGTGACCGTTCGAGATAAGCAAACCCTATTCAACGGTACAGGTATGGTCGCTGATGAGAGTTTTACCAATTACACCCTGAAGAATGTCCGTGATAGTCGGACCGTACTTCCCGGAGAAAATTTATGAAGTTAGCAGATGTCCTAATCCTTTCCCTCGCTTTGGCTCTGATTATCATTGGAGTACATCAGACCATGACAGTAGGAATCGGTTTTTCATACACGATTTTTATGTTTGCTGTGGCCTTGCTATTTTGGTTTCAGTATCGAAAAACCAAACGTGCTGAAGAACAACAAAATGAACCCCCACAGGGAAAAAAGAAAAATAAGCGATAAGCATTCATGGAAACCAGCTATTTGATTTACGTCATCATCACCCTACTTTTTTCGGCTTTCTTTTCGGGGATAGAAATCGCTTACATCTCAGCCAACAAACTTCAGATCGAACTTCAGAGTAAGCAGGGCGCCTTTGCAGGGAAAGTGCTGAGTGGTTTTGTTCAGCAGCCAGGTCAGTTTATTGGGACCACTTTGATGGGAAATACCATTTCACTTGTCCTTTATGGTATTTTCATGGCTTTTCTTTTGGAGCCTCCTTTGGCGGCATGGCTACCGGAAGGATTCAATCAGCAGGCAGTCATTTTAATTTTGCAAACAGTGATATCTACCATCATTGTTTTGGTGACAGCTGAGTTCTTACCAAAAAGCCTTTTCATGCTCAATCCAAACAGCATGCTAAACGTTTTTGCGTTGCCTTTTTTGATCATTTATTACCTGATGTATCCGGTAGTTTGGGCAGTAGTGGGACTTTCCCGATTTTTTATCACAAAAATCCTACGGCTCGAATACAGCGAGGACAAGCCGGTTTTTACCGTTACGGACCTTAATAGCTTTATCCAAAACCACTTACAGCAGGACAAATCTGAAGGAAACCCCGAAATCGACACCAAGATTTTTGACAATGCGGTGGAGTTTAAAACCATCCGAGTCCGGGAGTGTATGATCCCACGCACAGACATCGTAGCAGTGGAAGTAGAAGACGACATTGAAGAACTCAAAGAAGTCTTTGCAGAAAGTGGACACTCGAAAATCATCGTGTATCGGGAAACTATCGACGATGTAATCGGCTATTGTCATCAGCTAGAGCTTTTCAAAAAGCCCAAAACCATCGAGGAAATCCTGACGCCAATCATCATCGTACCAGAATCTGCACTAGCCAATGAGCTGCTGATCCAATTTATCCAAGAGCGAAAAAGTCTCGCTTTGGTCGTAGATGAGTTTGGCGGTACAAGTGGGATCGTCTCGATGGAAGATATTATTGAAGAGATTTTTGGAGAGATAGAAGATGAGTACGACAGCGACGATCTGATTGAGCAGAAAATTTCCGAGCACGAATTTCTCCTGAGCGCACGACATGAAATTGATTATCTGAATGATAAATATGGATGGGAATTGCCTCTTGGAGACTATGAGACCCTATCCGGCTTGATTCTTTCCTACACAGAAAACCTTCCTAAAAAAGGTGAATCCATCATCATCGGGCCTTACACATTCTCTGTTGTATCTAAGCAAGAGCACCGAATCGATTCACTTCGCCTGAAAATCAACCATTCAGCAATTTTATAGATAAGGCTTTGATTCAGAATATATTTTGAAAATCGTTCGCAATGCCGTTATTTTGCGTCTCTTCTAAAAAAGTGTACTAAAACTAATGGCATTAATTAAAGAAATAAGACAGCGGACAGGTCTCGCTATCGGCGTAATCGCAGGCGGGTTGATTCTATTCCTTTTGGGCGGGGATTTACTAAGCCCAAACTCCAGCCTTCTCGGAAACAATAACCCTGTGGTCGGTGAGATCGCCGGCGAAGATGTCACCTACCAAGAGTATGTGGATAAGGTGGAGGAATTTCGAGTAGCTTATCAGCAACGGACAGGAAGAGCCCCTTCTGAGGTAGAAATGTTCTCTGTGCGTGAGCAAGCTTGGCAATCCATGATTGTAGACAAGGTTTTCAAAGAAGAATATGAAAAACTTGGTCTTACCATTTCTCCGGAAGAATTGGTCGATATGGTACAAGGAAAAAACATCGTCCCTGAGCTTCGTCAGCAATTGGTCAATCCACAGACTGGTCAATTCGACAAAACACAGCTAATCAGCTTTCTTCAGTCTCTAGAAACAGCAGATCCTGCTCAGCAAGCTTTCTGGGCACAGCAAGAGCAACTTTTCGCAGACTCTCGTCTTCGTATCAAATACGATAATCTTCTTGGGACTTCAGAATATGCAACTTCAGCAGAAGGCAAAATGGAATACAAAGCAGCAAATACCATTGCTGAGACTTCCATTCTTTTTGTCCCTTACTATGCTGTCCCTGATTCAGCGGTAAGCGTAAGCGAAGCTGAAATGCAAACTTACCTCCGTGAAAACAAGGAGAAGTTTCAGACTGGAAATACAGCCAATATCGAATATGTGAATTTCTCCATCCTTCCAAGTGCTGCTGATTCAGCAGAGGTAATTGAAGAAATCACTCAGTTGACTGAGGAACTTCGCAACAGCGATCAGGATTCTGTTTTTGTAAATAGAAACTCAGATATCCGTCCGGCATTCTACACTTTCCGTCCAGGAGATGAGTTTCCTCAGGATTTCACCAGAAATACAGATGAGTTTGTAGAAGGTGTGACTTATGGTCCTTTTGTAACAGCTAATTCTACATACATCAGCTTCAAGGTGACCAAGAAGTACGAAGGCACTCCAAGAATGAGAGCTTCTCACATCCTTTTCAGTACAGAAGGAATGGATGATGTGGCCAAAGCTGGTATCAAATCACAAGCGGAAGAAGTTCTTCAGGACTTGAAAGAAGGTGGTGATTTTGCGGCAGCAGCAAGAACATATGGTCAGGATGGTACGGCTCAGCAGGGTGGAGACCTAGGATGGTTTGCCAAAGAGGAGTTTGTGGAAGAGTTTGCTAACGCAACCTATGCTAGAAGATCTACCGGCTTATTGCCAAATCTAGTTGAGACAGAATATGGTTTCCACATCATCGAGGTGACTGAATTGCCACAATCTGAATACACATCTATCGCAGTGCTTCAAAAGGAATTGATCGCCTCAGATGCTACCCGCAATGAAGCTTTCAGAAATGCAGATGCCTTTGCGGCAGAGTCTGGAAATAGAAATGAATTTTCTGAAAACGCAATTGACCAGAACTACCGAGTACTTCAGGCAAATAATGTAGATGCTGGTGCAAGAAACCTAAACAACCTACAGAATGCACGCGAGATCATCCGATGGGCTTTCGCAGAAGCTTCAGAAGGTGAAGTATCTCCTGTCTTCGAACTAGACAATGCCTACATCGTAGCTTCCCTAGTAAGCAAGAAAGAGGAAGGTGATGCTCAGCTTGCTGATGTAAGAGATCAAGTAGAAGGCCAAGTAAGAAATGACAAGAAAGCAGCTTTGATCAAAGAAGCACTTGCAGGAAAGTCTACTTTAGAAGAAATGAAGGCTGTCTATGGAGATGATGCTTCATTGAATGAAATTCCTGATCTGAAGCTTAGCTCTTCCGTGATTCCGGGAATTGGCTTTGCACCAAAGGCAGTAGGAGCGATCTTCGGGCTTTCCGAAGGACAGCTTACCCAGCCAATCCAAGAGGATATCGGAGTCTTGGTAGGAAAGCTTAATGCCCTTACCCCGGCTGCCGAAATCGCTGATTACACAGCATATCAATCACAGCTAGCACAAAGCGGAGCACAACGAGTCAGCTATCAAGTGATGATGGCTCTCGAAGAGCTCGCCGATGTGAAAGACTATCGATATAAATTCTTCTAAGAATCAAAACGGGAACCCATGTCGATCGACATGGGTTTCTTTTTGAGTAAAGGTTTAGAAAGGAATACAATGCAAAAGCCATTTAACAAAACCAACTTCAAAGAGAAACTAGAAGCGCATGGGGATTTTCCTATGTTGTATATGTTTAAATTCATCGTGCCCAATGGGCAGGAATCAGAAGTAGCTGCTATTTTTCCAAAAAATGAACTAACAATCAAGCCTAGTTCAGGAGGAAAATACATCAGTACCACCATTCAGATGATGGTTCAAAGCGCTGATGAAGTCATCAGCTACTATGAAAAAGCCTCGAATATAGAGGGAGTAATTTCACTTTAATCCGGATTATGCATTAGAATCTGTAGTGAGAGTTCAAACCGCAATAAAATCAAACATTTAGCGAATGAGGCATAGCACCGCTACGGTGATTGAGCTAAATGCAGCAACGCGGTTGATTTTGAAGTGGTTTGGGCTCGTAATAAGAAATCTAATGTATATTTCGGATTTAACCCAAAATCAAATGTGGAAAGAAGAAAATAACCGACTCAAGCGAACATTCAAATTCAATGATTTTCAAGAGGCATTTGCCTTCATGACCCGAGTGGCATTTTTGGCGGAAGCACAACAGCACCATCCCAACTGGAGCAATGTGTACAATACCGTAGAAATCGAGCTGACTACGCATGATGAAGGAAATACGATCACAGAGAAAGATCGAAAATTGGCTAAGGCAATTGATGCTATCCTAGGATGAACGAGTCGAAGACGGTCAGTCTTTATTTAGTACCTACACCTATTGGCAACTTGAAGGATATCACCCTTCGAGCTCTTGAGATTCTCAAGTCCGTGGACGTGATTCTAGCAGAAGACACGCGTACTACCGGGCAGCTTCTCAAGCATTTGGAAATCTCCAACAATCTTCAGTCCTACCACATATTCAACGAGCATAAGGCAGTCGAAAAATTGGTGGAACGGATGAAGAAAGGGGAAATCTTTGCCTTAGTTTCCGATGCAGGTACTCCGGGGATTTCTGATCCGGGCTTTCTATTGGCCCGAGAGGTCATAGCAGCAGACCTAGAGCTACAAAGCTTACCGGGTGCAACCGCCTTTGTACCTGCCTTGGTCAATTCAGGACTACCCAATGACCGCTTTGTATTTGAAGGATTTCTTCCTCATAAAAAAGGCCGGAAAACCCGAATTGATGCCTTGATGGAAGAAAATCGCACCATGATTTTTTATGAGTCTCCCCATCGATTGATCAAAACTTTGGAGCAGCTTGCAGAAGCTTTTGGTGGGGATCGTCAAGCTTGTGTATCCCGCGAGCTGACCAAAATCCATGAGGAAAATGTCAGAGGTAGCCTCGATGAACTCATCGAATATTATCAGACAAATATCCTCAAAGGGGAAATCGTCCTGACCGTAGCAGGAAAACCCGAGCAGAAGGAAAGCCGCGAAGAAAAGCGAATGGCTAAATACGGAAAAAGTAAAAACAGCAATTAGATATTTTAAGCTTTAGAAAGCCATCAGAGTATGAAAGATTCGGAATTAAAGAGACTCTTGGAACAAACCCAGGAGGTAGCCAAGTCAGTCGGTGCATTTATTCGCAAAGAGCGGCAGCATTTTGATGTCAAAAATGTAGAGCACAAAGGCTTCAATGATTTGGTATCCTATGTCGATAAAGAGGCGGAGCGACAAATCGTGGATCACTTGTCGACAATTTTTCCGGAAGCTGGATTTATTACTGAAGAAGGTACCAACACCACGCGTTCGGAAGTTTACAATTGGGTGATCGACCCTTTGGATGGCACCACGAATTTCATCCACGGTATTCCGGTATTTTCTGTCAGTATTGCTTTGATGGAGCGGGATGAAGTGATCTTGGGAGTAGTTTATGAGATTAATCTACACGAATGCTTCTATGCCATCAAAGGAGGAGGAGCATTCTGCAATGAAACACCGATTCAGGTGAGTTCGGCTCCAAATTTGGCTGCTTCCCTGATTGCTACAGGCTTTCCCTATTACAACTTTGAGCAAATCGATAAGTACCTGGCTGCACTTAAAACATTGATGCAATCCACCCATGGGCTTCGAAGGTTTGGCTCTGCTGCTGTTGACTTAGCCTATGTCGCATCGGGAAGATTGGAGGGCTTTTTTGAATATAACCTGAATTCCTACGATGTAGCAGCGGGAGCTTTGATTGTACAGGAAGCTGGAGGAAAAGTGACGGATTTTCTAGGAGGAGGAGATTATATCTTCGGTCGGCAGATAGTTGCGACCAATTCTAAAATTCACGATGAGTTTTTGATTGAATTGAATCGAATCTGGTCAGCCTAAAAACCAATACCAAATCCCAAGGGTAAAAACGGAGATTACCATTCCCAAGCCGGAAAGTAAAGCAGCCAATCTAGGTGCCAGATTATAATTAATGGCAACAATGGAGCCGGTAATCATGGGTGCCATGGCGGATTCCATTACAGTGACCTTGAATGTCAGTTCCTGCGGGTCTAGAAAATTTCGATAAATCAGAAAGACAATCACAGGAGCCAAAATCAGTCGATAACTCAATCCTAACCAGAAATAGGGGGATTTCAGGTCTCCTTTAACTATCCGAAATCGGAGACCAATTGCCAACAAAGCAATCGGAGCCATGGTCTTTCCAATCCCGGTCAAAATCGGAATAAGAGATTCCGGAGTTTTCCATTCCAGAAAACTCATCACAAGCGTACCGATCAAAAAGCCAAAGGGAGGAAATTTGATAATTTTCAAGGGAATAGCACTTAGGTTTCCCTTTTGATGGCTATAAAGTGAGGCGATGACAATAGCCATCGAGGAAACTAGCAGGAAGGATCCACCTTGATCCATTAGCAAAGCCACCGGCAAGCCTGCTTTTCCATACAATGCTTCAATCACTGGGAATCCTAAAAATGAAGTATTTGCCAAACCGGCAACAATGGCAAGACAAGCGGTTACTTCCGGCGTCCAACCCAGTACTTTTCCCAGTGTACCAAATAGCGCCCAGGACAGAAAAAAGGTCAACCAAGCTGCCGAAATGGGAATTAGCAAATCCCAACCCGGTTCAATTTGAGGAATGTAAAGCAAGGCTAGGGCAGGAAGTACTAGGTTAAATAGGTAGCTATTGACCCAAAAAATGGCCCGCTCAACTGGAAAACCCGGCTTTCGCTGGAGATACAAACCTAAAAAGAGACAAGCTAAAGCGATGAATGGGGCGATCATTAAGGCAATTTATAAATCTCAACTTTTATTAACATAAAAATAATTTGGCATCATTGTAGCAGCTTGATAATCAGACTAGTTTTGTATCAAGATAAAAAACCATGACCAAACTTATACCGATTTTTATCAACGGAACTAATTGGATTCAGCTTTCCCAACTTCAGGGAGATCAAGCCCGAAAACTGAAGTCTTGGATTCCACAAAATTGCCTTAAAAACGTTCGCTATCAAGGATTACTTTTGAAGGACTGCCTGGATTTCGAGACCTATGATCTTTGGTTTCGAACACAACAGGTTTCAGAGCCTAAGCCTGGCCTTTTGGACTTTTAACCTAGAAAAGCAGAGCCCTTTCTTCATTTTTCGCTTGAATCAAAAGCATAACTGAGTCATTCTAGTCCAAAACTTTTTCGCTTTTCAGCAAAATAAGTTTTCAAATCGGGATAAAAGTCACTACTAGCCTCAGGTATCCCATCCAACACCAATTCCATTTTCCCATCCAGTTCATCCTGATTGACCTGCATCCCCTCGATCAGATAAATCAAATCTTCCAAATTCATCGGCTCTACCACCTTTGAGGGATATAATAGATACTCATTTCCATAAAAATCAACGACCTCAAGCTGTATCATTCGATCGAGTGCGTGGGCATAAATGCTGATCTGCTCTCCCCATTGACTCTCCGGGTAGTGAAGCTTCACCAGCAGCACTGAATTGCTGCCTTCTGAGAAATAGGTTTCTGGTCGAAATTTGAAATCAAGCATAAAGCGAAATTAGCAAAAATGTGATGGAGACATCCTTCCAAAGCTTTGAGAAAGACCTTCTTTTGGATAAAAAAATCCATCTTCATTTCCCTTGCTTGCTACATTGGATTATCGGGAGTTTCGGGCTATTTTTGAACCTTGTAAGTGTTAAGCCCTCAGGAGCAAATTTCCAGTAGGCAATCAATCCCACAAATTATGCAAAGAGATAAGGTAGTATTTGATCTCATCGACAGAGAAGAAGACAGACAAAAGCGCGGAATCGAATTGATCGCCTCCGAAAACTTCACTTCAAAGCAGGTGATGGAGGCAGCAGGTAGCGTATTGACAAATAAATACGCGGAGGGCCTGCCCAAAAAGCGCTATTATGGAGGATGTGAGGTAGTAGATGAAATTGAGCAAATTGCTATCGATCGTGCCAAAGAGCTTTTCGGAGCCACTTGGGCTAACGTGCAGCCCCACTCAGGGGCTCAGGCCAATGCCGCAGTAATGCTTGCATGCCTAAAGGCTGGCGATGCTATTTTGGGATTTGACCTGGCTCACGGTGGACACCTGACTCACGGTTCTCCTGTCAACTTCTCGGGAAAATTATATGAACCTCACTTTTACGGTGTGGAAGAGGAGACGGGAGTCATCAACTATGACAAAGTAGAAGAGACTGCGCTTGAAGTAAAGCCCAAAATGTTGATTTGCGGGGCTTCTGCCTATTCGAGAGATTGGGATTATGAGCGACTTCGAGACATTGCAGACCAAGTAGGAGCTATCTTATTAGCAGATATTTCTCATCCATCAGGTCTGATTGCTAGAGGCCTTTTGAATGATCCATTGGAGTTTTGCCACATTGTAACCACCACCACTCACAAGACTTTGCGTGGTCCTCGAGGTGGTTTGATCTTGATGAGAGATGACTTTGAGAATCCTTGGGGCATCAAAACTCCCAAAGGTGAAATCCGAAAAATGTCTTCCCTTCTAGACATGGGCGTATTCCCAGGTACTCAGGGTGGACCTTTGGAGCACATCATTGCTGCCAAAGCAGTCGCTTTCCAAGAAGCGCTTTCTGACGAATACATGGAATACATTCTTCAGGTGAAGAAAAATGCTGCTGTAATGGCAGAAGAATTTGTGAAATTAGGTTATAAGCTAATTTCTGGAGGCACTGATAACCACCTGATGCTTATTGACCTTCGAAATAAAGACTTGACTGGAAAAATCGCTGAAGAGACACTCGGAAAAGTAGATATCACGATCAATAAAAACATGGTCCCATTCGATACCAAGTCGCCTTTTGTGACATCCGGAATGCGCGTAGGTACTGCTGCCGTGACGACCCGTGGTCTGAAAGAAAAGGATATGACTAAAATCGTCCAATTGATCGACAAAGCGCTCATGAACCATAGTGATGAGGCTATCCTTAATCAAATCCGATCAGAAGTAAACGAATGGATGGTTCAGTTTCCATTGTATTAATTACCCAAATTTAAATCGTGGCATTAGACCAACTACAGGAAGAGGAAGAAGGAATGTCCTTCTTGGATCATTTGGAAGCACTACGATGGCACTTATTGCGATCGGTAGCTGCGATTTTGATCTTCACAGTCATAGCATTTCTCTCCAAAAGCATCGTATTTGGAATCATCATTTTGGGCCCATCCAAAATTGATTTTCTGACTTACCGAGTCTTGTGTGACATCGCCATGTCACTCAATATCCCGGCGCTTTGTATTGATGAACTTCCCTTCACCATCCAAAGTAGGCAGATGACTGGACAGTTCTCCATGCACATGACTTCCAGTTTTGTGGTTGGTTTTATAGTGGCCTTTCCCTATGTATTTTGGGAGGTTTGGCGATTTATCAGTCCAGGGCTTTACGATCAAGAAAAAAATGCTGCAAGAGGAGCTGTCTTCTTTGTGAGTTTGCTGTTCTTCCTTGGTGCTGCTTTTGGATATTATATCCTTTCTCCACTTTCGATCAATTTCCTTTCCAACTATAGATTGGACCCTTCCATTCTGAATGAATTTGATATCACTTCCTATGTGACGACTTTGACTATGTTGGTGCTTGCATCAGCTATCATGTTTCAGCTTCCGGTGGTGATCTATTTTCTGTCTATGAGTGGTTTGGTGACTTCAGGAATGCTCCGAACTTATCGTCGACATGCCATTGTTGTGATATTGGTATTGGCAGCGGTAATTACCCCTCCTGATGTGATTTCTCAGTTGCTGATTGCGATGCCGATTTTGGTGCTGTATGAGGCAGGGATTACCATTGCGAAGCGCCTGGAAAAGAAACGTGCACTCAAAGAAGCCGAGTACGAAAGACAATTTGAAGACGAGTAATTGAAATATGCACTTTGCATTCTATTGCTTAAAACCACCTAATTGATAAATAAAATCTTATCCACTATGTCCAGAAAAATAGCAATTGGCGGTGACCATGCCGGGTTTGAATATAAAACTCAACTAATCCAGAAGCTTGAAAAGTCTGGCTATGAGGTCAAAGATTTTGGCCCATTCTCTGATGCTTCAGTCGATTATCCTGATTATGTACATCCGCTTTGCAGTGCTGTGGAAAGTGGAGAATTTGAAAAAGGCATCGTCATCTGTGGAAGTGGAAATGGGGTAGCCATTACTGCCAATAAGCATCAGGGAATTCGAGCTGCTCTCTGCTGGAATGAAGCCATTGCATCACTTGCACGACGTCACAACGACGCAAATGTGATCGCTATTCCCGCCCGTTTTATTCCTTATGAGCAAGCAGAAAACCAAGTGGATATTTTTCTGACGACTGAGTTTGAAGGAGGTCGGCATAGCAAGCGAGTAAACAAAATTGCCTGCAGCTGATCTGAGAAAGAGTTATTCAAAGCCTTTTTGAAAAATATATTCTTCGATGACCCTTTGGAAAGTCTTTGATCTCTCCAATGGGCTGATAGCCATTTTTTAGGTAAAATTCTTCCGCCTGAAAATCAAAAGTATCCAACATCGCTATTTCAGCTCCCTTTTCTCTAGCAACTTCCTCGATGTAGGCTAAAATCTTGCTTCCGTAGCCTTGTCCCCTAAATTGTTCATGAACCCAAAGGGCACGAATCTCCAAACCATTCCAATACCCAATTCCACCAAGTACGCCTCCTATATTCTCTCCTTCCTTTGTTTTTGCCACAAAATCAAGCGGAGTCCAAATAGGCGCTAGCGCTGACACTTTGTTAAGGTTATATTCATTCAATCCGTCAAGAATCGATTTAATGTCCTCTTTGGCGCATGGCTCTATGGATATTCGGGATATCACCATTTCTTTTGAAATAAATTTCCAGAGTTTGATGATTTAATCATTGGCCGCCTTATAGATTGCATCTAATAAGGACCCTTCTTCTTTGGTGTCATTTCCCAATTCCCAGAACATGATGCCTCCCAAACCCTTTTCCATGGTATATCGGGTCTTGAGTGCGACTGAAATCGTATCATCATAAGACACAAACAAACTATCTTGCTGATTGTACATGTATGGAGCTTGCGCTTTTTCATCCCAAAATCGCTCGAAACTAGCATCAGCCTCATATTCATCTCGAATCCGCTGATAGGCCATCCAACCAATATGTAAGCCTCCACTTAGCTGGTACAAACCATTATTGGCTGGAGGAACACCCTTCCAAACTCGGCCATAAAATGCTCCGCCTATGACAATTTGCTCAGGGCTTACACCTTCCTCAATCAGGAAGTCAACAATTTTCTGCGCAGAACGAGGGTGGGGATCCATATTCTGTCCACTCTGATAAAGACTATCCAAGTGAGCCCCAAAAGGTGTTTCCCTCACCTCATCACTTGTCATATCACCCAAGGGGGTATGATGCCCTGTATAAATCGATACGCCCGATACTTGATCGTAGGTCATCACATTGGTGAAATCGGCGTATTTCATCACCTCTTCCATCTCCACAAAGTCAAAATATCGCTTCCAGCCAGCTGAGGCAAAGGTCAATACTTTGGGTGATTCGAAGCTGTCCAGCATCTCCCGAAGTCCTTTCATCAGCGCGGTAAAGTTCTGCTTGTCCTCATCCCGAGTTTTGGTACCGGCTCCTGATATCCCGGGATATTCCCAGTCCATATCCATTCCGTCTAGTTGGTATTCCGCAATGAAATCCCGGGCACTTTGAATGAATTTGGCCCGGCTTTCCTCAGTCAATGCCATATCTGAGAATCCATCAGCACCCCAGCCTCCACAGGCAATCATGACTTTAAGATCTGGGTTTCGATCTTTTTGCTTGACCAAAGCCTCCAATTTTGGACCTGAATTTTCAGGGTTTCTGAATTTCATTTCGCAATCTATGACCTGAGTAAAAGAGAAAACAATGTGCGTTAGCTTTTCTACGGGAATCTCCTCAGGCTGAAAATTCCGCTCCGGCACATAGTAGGCCATGATCACCGGGTTAGGGTTGAGTAGCTTGGTATCATTGTCTGCTTCAGAGCCAATTGGGTTTTGAGGATTACAGGCAATAGCCAAAAGGAGAAAAACTAAAAAGAATCTACCTTGGAACATGAAGATTAGAATTTAGACTTAATGTAAATTTTTTATGAAGTTAAAAATACATTTGTCAAAATTTTAACTCCTTGGCGAGAATGATCATTTTTTCATCTGATCATACGCTTTTCTGGCAGTTTGAAAGAAATACGATCCAAAATATGCCTCAAAGTGAAAGTTACTGATGCTTCGTTCTTCATTCTTCCGACTTCCAGCCAGATTAGCATTGAAAATTAGGCTATCGGCATAATTCCTTAATTCTACATTTTTATATCAATGGTTCCCCTCTTCAAGGTTTTCAAAAGAATAAATTACATCAAAAAAATAGCCTTCTGAGAGCATAGAAGGCTAATAATTTTCGTTTAGGTTTCTAATGATTTGTTTTATGATTCAACTTCTGCTCTTCGCATCACCGTCAAAATAAAACTAGCTGTAAAGCCACAGATAAGTACCAAAAGGCCAAACAAAGGGGATAACAAGGTGATTTTTAAGCCTCCAGCCAACAAACTTGGTGAAATATCCCCTGCAGCTTCAATGGCATCAAAAGCCCCAATCAATCCCATCAGGGAGTTCATCAAGGAAATCACCAGACCAAGGATTGCAGCATGATTGATTAACTTTTTATTCTTTTGAAATACGGCCTCTGATCCCTTTAATGAGTTAAAAGCCTTGATTGCAAAGAAAATGACAATCAAAAAGCAAATCAAAACCAAGGTCATTCCAGTGGTGCCGCCTTCCTGAAATCGGTCAATGATATTAAAACCGAAAATCACCCCTAGGTCTGTTGATAAGATATTCATGCGAGTTGTTGTTTTGTTGATGGGGCAAGTATAGCGCTTCCCAAGTAGCTAAAAAGACTTTTGCGACCAATGACCTTTTTACCCTCAGTTTTAACCAAAGTAAACTGAAAAACGGGATATCCCTTTCTATAAAGTCATCAATCTCGCTAATCTCGTCATCCATCGCAAATTTTTTGGATTCAGGATTTTTTCATTGACCTTGTCCTTTTCAATGAAGAAGTATCTGTCGGTTTGGAAGATAGTAGCAGAGCAACTCGCTATTCAAATAAGCATTGCCTTAGGGGCTCTCTTATTCTTTGCATTCTATTTTGGCATTACTTTATCCAATCTCGGACCGGCATTTACCTTTGGCCTGTTTCTCCTTCCTGTGACTATGGGCATGGTCAATGTTTTCAGTTTTTATCTGATTCCACAATATCTTTTTAGTCAGCGATACCTTGAGTTTTCTTTGTACACATTTTATACCCTAGTCATTTCTATCTTCCTGATTACGCTTTCCTCCTTTTATGGCTACCTATTCATAAATACCATCGAAACCATTGACAGAGAGTTCATTTTTACAAAAAATCTATACCTGATTATTGTGGCTGTATATATTGTGGTATTGCTTACTTCACTTTTTTCAACGTATAGAGAAAACATCAAAATCCAGCTAAGAAACAAAGAGCTACAGTTTGCCTTGGTAAATGGAAAGTTACAGCTCAAACAAGAGGAACTTTCCTACTTGAAAATGCAAATCCATCCACACTTTTTGTTCAATACTCTCAATACCATCTATGGGTCCGCTATTGCTCAAAGAAAACAAACTCCTGAATTGATTCTCAAGCTTTCAAATCTACTTGACTACATTCTTTACCAAACCAAAAAACAACTCGTTCCCCTTGACGAGGAAATTGCGCATCTGAAGGACTATTTGGCTCTAGAAAAAATGCGACATGGCTCTAGGGTAAAGGTTATTTGTCATTTCCCGGATCAAACAAATGGAGTCATGATCGCTCCCATGCTTTTACTCCCCTTGGTCGAAAATTGCTTTAAGCATGGAAAATTTGATAAAGGAGACCCAAGCTTGGAATTAAAAATTGAGATCAACAAACAAGGACTTCTATTTACCTCAAAAAACCCTTACCATGAAAATGCTCCATCGGGGAAATTAGATTCCTCTGGCATTGGCCTTCAGAATATCAGAAAACGGCTGGACTTGCTTTACCCCAACTCTTATCTATTCGAGACAAATCAATCCTCAGGTATTTTCGCCGTCAAACTAGAACTCCATTCTTTAACTCCCAAGCTAACTACAACATGAATTGCCTGATCGTAGATGATGAACCTATCGCGCAGGATATTTTGAAAGAATATATATCCAGAGTGGATTTTCTACAGCTTGTAGCCTGCTGCAATGATGCACAGGAAGCCTTTTCCGCTATTGATCAAAATGAACTAGACCTTGTCTTTCTTGACATCAACATGCCGGGAATTGATGGAATCACCTTGGCCAAAATTATTCCTAAGGAGGTACAAATAATTTTTACTACTGCCTACCGAGAATATGCAGTGGAAGGGTTTAATCTCGAAGCAACTGATTACCTACTAAAGCCTATTCCGTTTGATCGTTTTCTCAAAGCTGTAAACAGAGTGCGAGAAGCAAAACTCAAAACAGCACTTAAACAGGATCAGACTGAAATACCTGGCTTCATTTTCGTCCGTCAGGACAGGAAAATGGAAAAAATCGAAATCCAGAAAATTAAGTATGTGGAGAGCTATGCAGACTATATCAAAATCCACCTGGAAGACCGAATCTCAATCGTAAGGGAAAGTATCAGTAACTTTGAAAAAAAGCTCCCCAGTTCTCGATTTATCCGCTTCCATCGCGGGTATATTGGAAATATTGCAGCGATTGATTCCTACACCAATGAATACATCGAAATTGATGGGAAAGCACTAACAATAAGCAGGTCCTACAAAAAAGACGTCTTGGAGAGGCTTTCTTCTTTTGAATAGAAAATGGCTGCGAATTAGGGATTTAGAACTAATTCACAGCCATTTTCAAATTTTCGTGCTTCTTAAAATTTGACTAACGCCTCTACTCTTTTACCATCCCGCTCATAAGCCACCTGCGTTTCTTGTCCGGGTTGGAAAGCTCCCAAAGCCCGCATATAACTCATCATATCGACGATGGTAGAATCTCCCAACTGAACAACAATATCACCTTTTTGCAAACCTGCTTTTTGGGCTGGCTTATCTTCGGACACTCCATCAATTCGCATTCCTTTTCCATCATATAAATAATCAGGAACTACTCCAAGTGTAACTGTAAATCTTGGAGAATCACCGGAACTGTCTTTCGTTTTAGTAAAAGCTAATTTTGGCTCTGTGTCAAGCTGCGAAATCAGTCGATCAATGTATCGAACCACCTGAAGTAAGCCCTCATAGTTGATCTTCTCGGAGTCATCCGAGGGACGGTGGTAGTCTTCATGCTGACCGGTGAAAAAGTGTAAAACCGGTAAGTCCTGTAGATAGAAAGACGTATGGTCTGAAGGACCAACCCCAGACTCAGAAGTAACCAACTTGAGACTGTCGCTATTGACCAGATCCAATGCCGGAACAAAGCTAGGACTAGTACCAACTCCATTGATCGCCAAAGTTTTTTCCTCATTAAGACGGCCAACCATGTCCATATTGATCATATAATTGACCGTTTCTAGATCGATGGTAGGGTTTTTTACAAAATAATTGGAACCCCAAAGGCCATTTTCCTCTCCGGAAAAAGCGATAAAAAGAAAATTAGACTGGTGCTTTTCATCCACCAATAGCTCAGCCAAAGCTGCTAAGGCAGCCGTCCCGGAAGCATTATCATCCGCACCATTGTGAATCGCAGAATCTCCTCTATGCAGAGAGCCTGATCCACCATACCCAAGGTGGTCAAAATGAGCTCCAATCACGATAGTCTGAGCAGCTTGGTTGTCGATAAAACCTATCACATTTCGGCCTGTGACACCTTCTCCATCTGTTCCAATGACTGCCTCCTCATGAGGATTGCTTGGCTTAGAAACGGTAAACTCCTGAAAAAATCCGTCTGTGCCTTTGGGCGAAATCCCAATCTCACTGAAGCGCTCAGCCATATATTCAGCGGCTTTCACTTCACCATCTGTACCAATAGCCCGACCCTCTAATTGGTCAGCAGCTAAGTAGGTCACATCCTTTTTAAGATCATTGATTAAATCTGTATCGCTCGGGGCGGATTGACAGGCAAAAGCCAAAGCTCCAATAAGTCCGATTACTTGGTAATGCTTCATGATTCTATTTTGATTTAGCCCAAAGATAATAATTGGTATCTTCGCGCTGCAATAAATACAAACTGAAGATTTCTATGCGTTTCTATTTCCCGCTTTTATTGATTTTAATCATCGCCTGTGGGCCAAAAAATTCCGAGCAAACTGCAGAAAGCACTCCAACACATACGGCTTTGGATTCCGCGCTTCTTTCGGAAAATGAAATGAAATACCTTCGAAATATCAAGCAGTTGACTTTCGGAGGGAATAATGCTGAGGCTTACTGGTCATTTGATGATGAAATGCTGGTTTTCCAATCCGATTATTCTGGTTGGGGAGCTGAGTGCGATCAAATTTTCTACACCAACTGGAAAACAGACGACCTCAAAAACAATATGCCTCAACGCCTTTCTACAGGACTTGGGCGAACCACCTGCTCTTATTTTCTTCCGGGAAACCAAAGTATCGTCTATGCCTCTACCCATTTGGGAGGAGATGACTGCCCACCTGTACCTGAGCGAAGAGCTGATGGCAAGTACGTTTGGCCGATTTATGATAGCTATGATATTTTCACCGCAGATATGGAGGGCAATATTCTAGAGCAACTCACCAATGATCCTGGCTATGACGGAGAGGCCACGCTATCTCCCCAAGGTGACAAAATCGTCTTCACTTCTATGCGAACCGGTGATTTGGAGCTTTTCACTATGAATATTGATGGGTCAGATGTCAAGCAAATCACCTCTGATCTGGGATATGATGGAGGAGCTTTTTTCTCACCTGACGGCAGCAAGCTGGTATGGCGAGCTTCACGCCCGCAAACAGAGGAAGAAAAAGCCGAATATCTTGAGCTTTTGGCTGAAGGCCTAGTAAAGCCTACCGAAATGGAACTCTACGTATCCAATGTTGATGGAAGTGATATTCGGAAAATTACCGATCTAGGCCAGGCTAACTGGGCTCCTTTTTTCCATCCTTCGGGAGAAAAAATCATTTTTGCATCCAATCATCACACAGAGCGGGGCTTCCCTTTTAATCTATACATGATTAATTTGGACGGTACAGGACTAGTGAGAATTACCGAAAATGACACTTTCGATGCCTTCCCTGTATTCTCTAATGATGGAAAACACCTAGTTTTCTCATCTAACCGAAACAACGGCGGCACGCGAGATACGAACTTATTTGTAGCAGAATGGATTGGTGATTAATTGATCTATAAAAATTCACAAGAGCCCTTCTTGCCTAAAGCAAGGAGGGCTTTTTTTTTGATTAGACCTGATCCTTCCTTATTTTACTAATTCGCTCAACCTATTTTTACATGAAAAATTACCGACGACTAATTATTCCCTTTTTGGTCACGCTGGTATTAGTACTGGCAAAAATCTACTTCCGCGAAGAATCTGCCACATGGACCGGCTTATTTTCAGTCCTACCCCATATCAATACCATCTTGATTATTTTAGGTTTTACCTGGTGTCTCTTGGTGTTGACAGGTATTTTGAAACGAGTATTCTTGAAGCAGTTTGATATCAGTCAAGAGAATAATCTCCGAGCCAGAAAAGTCTACACCCAGCTTAACATCCTTCAAAAGATTGTCAATTTTATTATTATCATTCTTGGAATTGGGTTGATTTTGGTCTCTTTTGAACCCATCCGTAAAATCGGTGTCGGGCTTTTTGCCTCAGCAGGAGTAGCTGGTATCATCATTGGTTTTTCGGCTCAGAAAGCTATTGGTACATTGGTCGCGGGAATTCAGATTGCATTTGCCCAACCTTTTCGACTGGATGATGCAGTGGTCGTAGAAGGTGAATGGGGCTGGATCGAGGAGATCAATCTGACCTATGTCGTGGTGCGTATTTGGGATCAGCGTAGACTGGTGCTGCCGACTACCTACTTTTTGGAAAAGCCCTTTCAAAACTGGACTAGAACCTCAGCAGACATCATCGGGTCGGTTTTTATTTATACAGATTATTCGGTGCCTTTTGACGCACTTCGTGAAGAACTGGATCGGATTCTTGAAAACACCCCGCTTTGGGACAAGAAAGTAAAGGTTTTACAAGTGACAGATGCTAAGGAGCGCACCGTGGAGAGTCGAATCTTAGTTTCTGCCAAAAACTCTCCAACTGCCTGGGATTTGCGCGTGCACGTGCGGGAGAAAATGATCGAATTTCTTCAAAAGAACTATCCTGCAGCCCTTCCAAGAACACGCGTGGTTTTAGAAGAAAATAAAAGCTCATGAAGTCATTTTTATCTTTTTGCCTTTTACTTTTTTTCCATTCGACCTTTGCTCAGGAAACTTCAAAAAACAGCCTTAAATGGAATTTATCCGGATTTTTGGATATCTACTACGGCTATGATTTTGTGGATCAAATGGGTCAGGAAAACAGGCTTCCATTTTTATACAATCATACCAACCAAAACCGACTGGGTATCAATTTGGCCTTGGCTACAATCAGTGCACAAACGGATTTCTTTCGGGCCAATTTGGGAATTCAACAGGGAACCTATGCCCGGGATAATTATGCCAATGAACCCGAACTCTTTCAGTGGGTTCACCAAGCAAATGTGGGCGTAGCTCTGGACAAGGATAGAAAGTTTTGGATAGATGCCGGAGTACTTCCTTCTCACATTGGTTTTGAAAATGCCGTATCGACAGAAAACCTGTCTTTATCCCGTTCGATCATTGCAGAAAACAGTCCCTACTTTGAAACGGGTGTACAGCTAAGCTGGCAAAAAGATGAGCGCTGGTACTTTGCTTTTTTATATCTGAATGGCTGGCAGCGAATCCGAGCCATTCCAGGGAGAAATAGACCTTCTTTTGGCACTCAAGCCACATATACTCCCAATGAAAACATCAAATTGAATTGGAGCACATTCTTAGGAACTGATCAACCATTGGAAGCTGAAACGATGCTGTACTTCACTAATTTCTATGGGGATTTTAAGCTTGGCGAAGGCTGGCGTCTAATCACCGGTCTGGATGGTGGCAGGAGAACCCTGGCTTTTGATTTTGATCGCAACTGGTGGGGGATGTCTACGATTCTACAGCGACGCTTTTCCGAAAAATTTGCCTCTGCATTTCGGTTCGAATATTACAATGATCCTTTCCAAGCAATCGCGACCAGTCTAACTGATCAAGGTATCCAAACGAGTGGAATTTCTTTGAATGGAGATTGGAGGCTGGGAAAAGTGGCTACTTTCCGTTTGGAAGGACGTTGGCTGACCGGGCCGGTATTAGGTATTGACAGCGGTAATTCCGATAATTATTTTCTTCTTGGGTCTTTCGCTTTTTCTTTCAATTAACTTAAGCCAATGGTCTACGATATTTTAATGTACCTGCACTTAGCCACCGTAGTTCCATGTGTATTTATGGGTGCTTATTTATTATTCGCGAAGAAAGGTGGACTTTTTCATCGAAAGTTGGGCGCCATTTACATGGTCTTGATGGTTATCACTGCGATTCTGGCTTTGTTTATGGAAGCACGTGTTGGACCCGTTTTCCTAGGACATTTTGGTTGGATTCACCTTTTCTGTTTTCTAGTCCTATGGACTGTACCTACAGCTTTCTTAGCCATTCGAAAAGGAAAAGTAAAAAGCCATCAGCGTAAAATGGTGTTGCTGTACATCGGTGCAATTTTGATCGCTGGAGGGTTTACCTTTTCGCCTGGAAGATTCCTTCACGAGCTCTTTTTCTAAAGCTCATTAATATTGGAAAGATAGCTCTCCGCCTGATCGAGTATTTCCTGCTTGTTTTTGAGTTTATCAAGTGTCCGGTAGGCCATTCCGATTCGAGGATTCTTCTCTAATTTCTCTCGATTTCTTTCATAAAAATGCCAATACAGGCTATTGAAGGGACATGCTTTTTCCCCCACTTTTTCTTTGGGCCTGTAGGCACAATGATCGCAGTAATTGCCTTGTTTCTTAATGTAATTGGCAGAGGAAACATACGGCTTGGTGCCAACGATTCCACCATCTGCAAATTGACTCATGCCCCGAGTATTGGTGATCTCCACCCACTCAATCGCATCGATGTAAATACCTAAATACCACTGATCAATCTCATCGGGATGGATTCCGGCTAGCAGTGCAAAATTACCCGTGACCATCAAGCGCTGAATATGATGTGCATAGGCCAAGTCAAGCGATTGACCGATTGCCTCCGAAAGACACTTCATTTTGGTCTTTCCAGTCCAAAACCAATCTGGAAGCTTACGATCATGCCCGAAGAAATTCATCCCTGCATAATCGGGCATTTTGGCCCAATAAACCCCACGCATATACTCCCGCCAACCGATGATTTGGCGGATAAAACCCTCCACTTGGGAAATGGAAATCTGATCTCGATGAACCACCCAATATTTCTCCACTTTTTGCACGACCTCAAGGGGAGAAAGCATTTTGCTGTTCATCGCAAAACTCAACCTAGAATGGAATAAAAAGGAATCCCAGGTTGTCAAAGCATCCTGATAATCGCCGAAATGAATCAGTAGGTTTTTGCAGAAATAGTCCAAAACCTCTAGGCATTCCTTTCTGCTCGTAGGCCAGGGGAAATTTTCAGCATCTACCTTCCCGATGGTTTTCACACCGGATTTCTCAATCATTTCCAATAATCCCGTAAGATCCTTTGAATGCGTTTTGGCTTTTTTCAAAAGCTTAGAATCCTTGAGGGCAGCGCGATTTTCGTGGTCAAAGTTCCATTTTCCCTCCACAGGTTCCTTGCCATCCATAAGGATGTCATATTTTTTTCGCATCTCCCGATAGAATGACTCCATCAGGTAGGTTTTCTTTCCTTTGAAAAACTCTTCCAAAAATGCCCTTTTGGTGAGAAAATGCTCTGAATCGACCGAATCGGTAGAAATCTTCAGATTTTCGCAAATTGAGCGCAATTGCTCATCGAGGCGGTATTCATCAGGCAGTTGATATTCAAACTTTTCGATCCCTTCATCATCCACAAGCTGTTGAATCAATTTTTCTAGATCCTGCGGATTTTTCGGGTCATCTAATTTGAAATAGCGCATTTGATGGCCCTGACTTTCGATTTCGGAGGCAAAATTCCGCATCGAGTCAAAAAAGGCCAAGACTTTTTGAACGTGGTGATTTACATAATCCGTCTCCTGTCGCATCTCGGCCATGAAGTAAATATGATCATCACTTTTCTCCTCAAACCAAGAATGCGATTGATTCAATTGATCTCCAAGAATTAGGCGTAGTGTTTTTGGCATAAAAAAAGGGCTTTATGATAATTAAAGCCCTTTTAACCAACCATTGTTTATGAGAAACTTAATATTTGAAGCAAGGCATGGAGGACTTTCGACCCGCGCCTTTGGCATTACCTGCAAGGAAACTATATCGAATAGAAATTTCGTGAGCACCACCGGTATTTGCATTGCCCAATGATGAAAGTGTAAAGTCATGACTATAACCCACATCCAATCCTCCACCTAGCGAAATACCTACCAATGCAATGACTGCTTCATTATTTGGAAGAGCGCTTTGTCCAACAGGGATTCCTCGATACCAAACTCCAAGAACTAATGGCTGTATATTTACTTGTGTTCCTAGATCAAGCTGCGTGAAGGGTCCTTGATTCTTGTAATTGAAAGCAAAAGTCAACTCTCTCGTTCCTGTTCGCTGATTGAAAAACTGTCGAGAATTTCCTCCTGAAAGATCAAATTTGACTCCACCATGAGCAGAAAGTTTGAGTGGCAACTCGCTGATTTCTCCCTCGATGAATGAAATGTTGGGCTGGGTTAAATGGTGTGCAGAAGCTCCAAACCAAATATTTTCATTGTGGAAAAGCATTCCGAAACTATAGTCCACAAACTGATGACGCATATCTTCTCCTAGGTTTTCACCCGAAAAATCACCAATTGCCCCTGTTTGATCATCTATTTGACTACCGAAAATCATATCGCCGAAATAGGCATCTCGATCTTGGTAGCTTACCTGACCACCTACACGAAGAAAGGAACGGAAGCCTAAGCGAGCACGGTAAGAATAAGCAGCACCAATTTCCGTAATGCTCAAATTGGCCATGCTTTGATCAGACTGGTTGAATATCAAACCCACTCCACTATTTGCTCCAAAAATATAATGATCAATATAGGCAGAATACGAATTGAAGGACTGATCCAATCCTGGCCACTGGTTTCGATAATTGACACCAATCTGAGTCATCTCAGTAGATCCGGCCATAGCTGGATTGAGGTAGAGTGGATTAGCATAGAACTGAGAATACTGCACATCCTGGGCATGAAGGCTCAGGCTGACAATACATAAGGCGATCAACAAATAAAGCCTTCTTAATAATCTTTGCTGATTATGATGAGGCTTGAGGTTTTCTACTTGAATAGATTCAAATGCAAACTCAGCCAAGCCATCAGATTTGATTACCCCATCCTGAAAAGGAGCGGAAATCGATAATTGATATGGTAGCCGTGTGTTTTTCACTTTTGAAGAATTTCAGGATGGTGTTTTTGATTTATAAATCGAATATTTTGTATTTCATTTTTTAGAATATTATTTTATGTAAATCATATACAGCAAAATGATATTCTATTAATTGCCTTGTTCGATTTAAATATATGTACATTATTCTTTAAAACAAGCATTTTCAATTGGCTCGAAAAAATGAAATGCAGCTAAAAATTGTCTTATTTTTCTTCAAATTATACCATTATCAAAAAAGGTCATAAATGAAACTTTTTTCTGGATATGAAATGAAATTGTCTTGAAAATCAGGCTTAAAAAAAATTTGAATTTTTTTAAAAAAATAATTTGGAAACAGCCTAACAGTCAGAAAATCATTTGATTTACTGTCAATTAGAAAATTTTTCGACCCGTCTGGAATCTTACTTTATAGAAGAAATCACCCCAAAGAATTGTAAGAGCCCTTAATTAATGAGAATCAGTTTTTAATCAGCTGTATCATATGCTTAAATGCTTTCTCCAGAAAAATCTCGAAAGCATAAATTGTGTAGGAAAGAGCTAGTAAGTATTTAGGATTTGGCCATCTTGAATGAATAGATCAAGCGCGAAAAAATATTAACCTATTTATCCAGGATGGGAGCCAATAGCTTTGCAATAGCTGGAGGGGATAAAGTTCAAAAGCTATCTAGAGCCTGAGAAATACTCCAGCTGAAAATTATCAAAGCAAGAGAAAGGAAACTCTTCTCTTACTCTGATCTATCGGATTAGGGTGACTCCTCCTGTTTTCTCCTTTTGGTTGGAGTCTTGGTCGGTATAGGTGATTCGATAGAGGTAATTCCCAGCAGGTAGGAGTTGACCTTTATAGGTACCGTCCCATCCTTTGCTTTCGGGGGAGTTGGTGAAGAACATTTTCTCTCCCCAAGTATTGAAAATCTCCAGAGTGAAGGAATTGATATTCTTAATTTTAGGGATAAAGGTGTCGTTTAGACCATCTCCGTTTGGAGTAAAGGCGTTTGGAATCACTACCTGCGCTTCAGCGGTAATTACCTGAACACTGCTCACCTCATTGGTGGAGCAACCAAAGATATCATAACCGGTAAGTTTCACTTCGTATGTCCCTGGGTCTTGGTAAACGTGAATTGGATCTTTTTCTGTGGAAGAAACACCGTCTCCAAAGCTCCATTCCCACGCGATTATCTCTGGACTTATTTGACTCTCAAAAAGGATTTCTTCATCAATAAATACCTCAGGCTCTGTGGTAATTTGAAGCTTTCTGTACTGAAAGTCTAATCTTCCACTTTGATTGATTTGAGAAGGAAAATCAAGAACTGCAGAAACATTTGAACTACAACCCGTAGCGTCAGTTACGGTCACTTCCACGACACCAGCTTGGAAATAGTTGATTTCTCGAGTGTTCTTTTCCCCTGAACTCCAAGAAATCGTGAAAGGCTCCTTGCCTCCTGTGATGGATACCCAGGCATGACCGGTGACACTTCCTTGCTCACAGTTCACATCTAGTGCAGATTCTATTCGAGCAGTGACAGCTTCAGATTGAGATACACTATAATTTCCGCTAATAGCACATCCCGACTCATCAGTTATGCTTACTTCATAAGTACCGGCAGCTAAACCTGTTCGGTTCAATTCACCAGATACTCCATCTGCCCATGTCACGGTGACTTGGCCCTTGCCTCCTTTGTGAGCTATTTTTATTGCTCCGTCTGCTTCGCCGGTACAGCTTTGATTTGTAATCTCAATTAGATCCAGGCTCAAAGCAGATTCAGCTTTCAATTCTACTTGCTGATCTATAAAACAACCAGAAGCATCGACAATTCTAGCAGAATAAATTCCCGCGGGAAGGTTTTTCAATTCCGCTCCACTGGCCCCATTATTCCAAGTAATCGTATAAGGCGCAGTACCACCAATTACATTTAGATCGATTGTACCATTGGAATCAGAAGAGCAACTTGGATTGATTACTTCTGCTTCTACTTCCATGGACTTGGGCTCTTCCACTTTGTAAGAAGCCTGCATGGTACATCCTCCTTGATCCTGAATAAGTACTTCGTATACTCCAGCAGACACATTTGAAAGATCCTTTGACTTTACCCCATTACTCCATGTATAAGTGTATGGTGCTTGTCCGCCAGAAACATTCAAGGTAATAGACCCATCATTTTTACCTGCACAGCTTGCATCAACAACCGATTCAGTAACCTGCATCCCAGCCTCCTTTGAGTTGATTTGAAAACTCATAGACACATCACAGTTGTATCTATCGGCTACTGTCACTATATAAGTTCCTGGCTTCAAGTCATTAGCCTCCCAAGAATCCTGAAGACCATGGCTCCAGGTCACTTTATATGGCTCTCCACGACCGATTTTGACGGAAATCTTAGCTGAGCCATCAGCAGAAGAACCGCAAGATGCGTCAGTTTTTTCGACTGGATTGAGGATGAAAGGAAATGGAGGCTGTACCACTATATTTTCAATGTGCTTCAATCCTTGAGAATCTGTAATCTCAACTGTGTATGTTCCGGCAAAGAGGTTACCTCTGTTTTGAGTTGTTTCTTTAGTATTCCATAGGAAAGTATAAGGAGGTACTCCTCCAGTCACGTTCAATATGATAGAACCTTTTTCACTGTGTGAACATAGAGCAAGCTTTCCACTTACATCGACTTGGATTCCGTTAAAACTCAAGATCCGGTCATTCTCGGATTTTGGAATTTCAAAGGCATATTGTCCAAGGGCGTTGGAAACCACGACTAAGCTCAAGAGGAGAGCTAGTGTTAGGAAATGATATGTGGTTTTAAAGCTTTTCAATTAATGTAGATTTCAACAGGTCTATTTTGCCTTATGAATTGATATTTCTGTATTTCAAATTTTAGAATATTATTTTTTGTATATCGAATACATCAAAATGATATTCTAAATACTCTTCTATTCGATGGAAATTTATATCATTTATTCTTTTGAACAAGTGATTTTTATCATGGCCAGTAAATCAAATCCAGCTAAAAATTGTCTTATTTTTCTTCAAATTGTACCATTATCAAAAAAGGTCATAAATGAAGCTTTTTTCTAGTGATAAAATGTAAAAGCGCTGAAAATCAAGGGTGAAAAAAAATTTTAAAATTTTTTCAATTTTTTTTGAAAAATGACACTACTGACTGAGAAACAGGTCCTTTCGAAGGAGATTCATAGAAATACACCCCATATCAGAAAAAGTAAAAACCACAAAAAAACCTCTTCTGGGTGGAAGAGGTTCTAGATGATTTGAAAGGCTATATTAAAGTAGGGGCCTGAATTGCCTCAGGAACCTTACATCGTTCTCAGTGAAAAGCCTAAGATCCTTGATTTGATACTTCAACATGGCAATCCGCTCGATTCCCATACCAAAGGCAAAGCCGGTATATTTTTTCGAATCGATTCCGCAGTTTTCCAAAACGTTAGGATCAACCATGCCGGAGCCACCGATTTCAACCCAACCTGTACCCTTGCAGACATTGCAACCTTTGCCTCCACAAAGCAGACAAGAAATATCAATTTCTGCACTAGGTTCTGTGAAAGGGAAATAGGATGGTCTGAACCGAACTTTAGTCCCTTTTCCAAACATCTCCTTGGCAAAGTGATAAAGCGTATTTTTTAGATCAGCGAAACCTACATTCTCATCTACATACAAACCCTCGACTTGATGAAAAATACAATGTGCCCTCGCAGAGATGGCTTCATTTCGATAGACTCGTCCCGGAGAAAGCGTTCGAATCGGTGGCTTTTGATTTTCCATCACCCGTACCTGCACGGAGGAAGTATGAGTTCGCAGCGCGATATCGGGGTTTTTTTCGATAAAAAAGGTATCCTGCATTTCCCTTGCCGGATGGTTCTCCGGGAAATTCAGCGCGGTGAAGTTATGCCAATCGTCTTCGATTTCAGGACCTTCCGAAAGGTTGAAACCGATACGTTCGAAAATCTCAATGATTCGTTGTCTTGTAGCCGTAAGTGGATGAATTCCCCCTACGGATTGATTAGAGGGCGGCAAGGTAAGATCCAAATCAGCAGACTTCGACTTTTTTGAGGACTCATTGACCCGATCGATAAGCTCCTGAAACTTCGCTTCCGCCGCCTGCTTGACCCCATTGATCAGCTGCCCATATTCGCGCTTCTTTTCATTAGGGATTTTGCCCATTTCAGCAAAAAGTTCGCCCACGACGCTTTTCTTGGAAATGAATTTCATCCGAAAAGCTTCCAGTTCTTCTTTATTCTTGGCTCTAGCTTGAGCTATCGCTTCTTTGATGGCTACTATTTTGTCCTGATTCATGGAAATTTATTCTAAAGGCACAAAGCTACAATTTTTAGCTTTTTGAGCAGAATTCAAGGTAATTCATTTTTAACATCTTCCGAATTGCGAGACTATTCTTTGCCTTATTTCAAAAAAATCTCCTCCTCATCGATCCAAATGATTTACGGGCCTCGTAATTCCTTCCAAATCAAAAAAACATCATCAATTATGAAAAATTTCTTAAAAACAGCGCTTTTAGCATTTGTATTCCTCAGTGCAAACTTGGCTTTTGCTCAAATGGAAAAAACCGTCGAAGTAGGCGGAGCCCCTATGTACCCTTCTAAAAATATCGTGGAAAATGCAGTGAACTCTGCTGATCACACCACGCTTGTGGCAGCCGTAAAAGCTGCCGGACTGGTAGAAACACTGCAGGGAAAAGGACCATTCACCGTATTTGCTCCTGAAAATTCAGCTTTTGAAAAGCTACCTTCTGGAACGGTAGAAACCTTACTAAAGCCAGAAAACAAGGGCCAATTGACAGCTGTCTTGACCTATCATGTAGTAGCCGGAAAGATGGGATCAAAAGATATCGCTGCGGCAATCAAAAAAGGAAATGGAAAAGCGGTATTGACTACCGTGCAAGGAGGTACCCTGACTGCTTGGATGAAAGGTAAAGATCTGTACATCACCGATGAAAATGGTGGGCAGTCCAAAGTAACGATCGCAGACGTGTGGCAGTCAAATGGAGTAATCCATTCTGTAGACAGCGTTGTCCTACCAAAAATGTAATAGGTTGTAGTTGATTTGGTTGTAAAGTCCGATTGGGATGTTCTCAGTCGGACTTTTTTATTTGATTGAATCATAAGTTCTTTTTGGGCACTTGCCGGGATGCGAAGATTTGAACTAACTTTGTCCTGTGCGAAATCTACTGCGTTCGATTATCGGCATTCTAGCCATCTCCTTTTCTTATTCCTGCTCTGACCTTTCCGATGAGCCAAGAGCATTGCTCAATTTGGTCTTGGTAGATGCGCCTCCTGCCTATGATTCTGTTTTTATAGAAATTTTGGGGGTGGATGTCCGCATGAATGTAGAAGGAAGGGATACCGAGGAGCAATCATTTTTTATTCCCTATGAATTGGGAGATAAGCGGGTTCGTGTGTCAGACCTAGTGGGCGGCGAAGTTTTATTGCTTGGACGAGGAACCTTACCTCCCGGTAGAATTATCGAGCTCGAAATGAGATTAGGGACAGATCATTCGCTATGGGAAAATGAAAACGTGTATCCAATTGCACTTCCTACAGACGAAGAGGCTCTTGTCAATATTCCTGTCACATTGGATCTGGATGGAGGGCTCTCTTATGATGTGATTTTGGATTTTGATCTTGAAAAATCGATACAGACAACTCGTACCGAGCCATTTGCCTTTGAACTTACACCCGCTGTGACAGCCATTTTACCTGGTACATTCGGCGAAATTCGGGGAAGCCTTTCTCCGACTACCCTTCGACCAGCCATCACCGCCATCCAAGCCGGTGATAGCATTAGCACACATGCTAATTCCGCTGGGACATTCCTCTTTAGGTTGGAGCCAGGAATATATGATCTATACCTGGATCCAAAAGATGAAGCCTTTCTGGCAGATACAATCCGCGGTGTTGAAGTAAGACTGCGTGAAACACTGACTTTGGATAGGATAAACTTTCGCTCGAACCTCTGATGGAAAATCCGGCCAACTACATGAGAAGGGCCTTAGAGCTCGCCGAATTAGGACTTGGCACAGTCAGTCCCAACCCACTCGTGGGATGTGTGATCGTACATCATGATCGGATCATCGGAGAAGGCTACCATCAAAAATATGGAGGCCCTCATGCAGAGGTCAATGCCATACAGTCTGTCAAAAATCAAGACTTACTTCCCGAAGCAACCGTCTATGTCACCTTGGAGCCTTGTGCCCATTACGGTAAAACGCCCCCCTGTGCCAATCTGCTGGTAGAGAAGCGAGTAAAAAAAGTCGTGATTGCCGCCATGGATTCTAATCCATTGGTCGGTGGCAAAGGGATAGAAATTCTCAAAAGTGCAGGAATCGAGGTAGAAACCGGACTTTTGGAAACAGAAGCCCGATGGCAAAATCGACGGTTTTTTACCCAAATCGAAAAAAATCGCCCCTACGTAATTTTGAAATGGGCACAAACTGCTGACGGTTTTGTCGCCAGAAAGAATTTCTCCTCCAAATGGATCTCCAGTCCTATCAGCCGGCAATTTGTCCACAGATGGCGGGCTGAAGAAGATGCTATTTTGGTAGGGAAAAATACAGCCTACTATGACAACCCCAGCTTAAATGTTCGTGACTGGAGCGGAAAAGATCCTATTCGACTTGTAATTGACCCCCAACTGCGTCTAGACCCTCACTTGAAAATTTTTGACCAAAGTATCCCTACCATCTGCTATAACTTGCTTAAAAATGAGCAGGACCAAAACCTCGAGTTTGTAAAGCTTACAGCAAATTTTCACCCCAAAGAAATTTTGGCTAACCTACAAAAAAGAAAAATCCAGAGTGTGATCGTAGAGGGCGGAGCATTTGTATTAAAAAATTTCCTGGATGCCGAACTTTGGGACGAGGCTCGGGTGTTTACAGGATCATCAAGATTTGGGGAAGGAATAGAAGCACCGAAAATGCACCAAAATCCCGACCGCCAAATTTCGATTCAGGAAGACCTTTTGTCCTATTATTTCCATGTCTGAAAATCTATTTATCCCTACCGAAGCCAGCAAGGCCGAAAAATACGAAGCCATTCTTCCACAGATCGAAGCGCTGATTTCGGGAGAGCCTGATCTCTATGCCAACTTGGCCAATATCTCTGCAGTACTCAAACAGGGCTTCGATTTCTTTTGGGTAGGTTTCTATCTCGTGAAAGAGGAGCAGCTTGTATTGGGACCATTCCAAGGACCTATCGCATGTACAAGAATTGCTTTTGGAAAAGGAGTCTGCGGAACTGCTTGGAAAGAAGGAAAAACGCAATTAGTTCCTGATGTGGATGCTTTTCCAGGACATATTGCCTGTAGCTCAGCTAGTCGTTCGGAGATCGTGGTTCCTGTTCTGAAAAACGGTGAAGTTAAAATGGTCTTAGACGTAGACAGCGATCAGCTGAATGATTTTGATGAAGTGGATCAAGCGTATTTGGAACAGCTTTGTCAGAAGCTTTCCGACACTCTTTAACCCGGATTATGCATTAGAATCTGTAGTGAGAGGTCAAACCGCAATAAAATCAAGCATTTAGCGAATGAGGCATAGCACGGCTACGGTGATTGAGCTAAATGCAGCAAAGCGATTGATTTTGAAGCGGTTTGAGCTCGTAATAAGAAATCTAATGGATATTTCGGGTTTAATTAATCAGACTTCTTCTCCAATCCAAATTAAAGTTGCAGCTGAGAATTCAGTAAATCCCTCAGGCAATTCTATTTGAGTGACAAATTCCAAGGGCAAAATCATATCCATTTCGGAGTTTCTGATTTGAACAGGAAGGCCATTTGGACCAAAGATTTCCACCGTCGTCGCTGGAAACCACTTTTTGAAACTTCCTCCCTGTACGGGATAGTATTTCCTTCCCTCATCAAATAGAGTCAAATCCATTTTGTCCAGAAATTCATCCAACTGCTTGGAATCCTGTCTGGAAAAACCGATCAAATGAGCCGCTTTGTGATCCGAGGCAAGCAAATAGTGCAGCGCTTCCTTCAAATGTTCACCCGATTGACTTACCAAAAACCGAAGCGGGTACTGCTCCTCCAATAGCTGAGTATTTTCATTTCGAAAGCGCTCTGAACTGATAATGACATCGATTTTGATGCCCCAGGACAGCACTTGGTCAACCGCCTCCTCGGCTACCAATACGGTTGGCACCCACTCAAGAAGTCCGGAAAGCCGTTCCCAAGAAAAGTCCTGAAGGTCCAAAATCACCAAGGCGGGTTCCTGTTGCTCTTTGACGAAATGATGTGAAGACATTAGCTGAAGAGGTTTTGATAGAAGTGAAGAACATTTTTGTAGGCGAGTTTTTCCAATTGCTCGGCAGAGAGATTTTCAGCCAAAACATCTAAAATTTCAGGATACTTAGAGGCATTTTCGGCAAGGGGAAAGTAGAAAGGATGTCGACTTTTATCCGGAAAATCCTGAGTATAAAAGTAGTCTGCTCCAAAACTCTGCGCATTTTCTCCTCCGATCTGAAAGCCGTGCAAAATGTGCTCAAAAAGCCGCTCTGGAACGTCATTATCTAAGAATGCCCGTAGAAAATTAACCCCAATGATCCCTTTTCGACGAATAATTTCCTGTGCAAATTCATCACTCAGATTCCGTACATGATCCCAAATGGCTCGATAGTTTGAATGGCTAGCAATGATAGGGGACTGTGGCTGATGCTGATCGATATGATTCAAAATCCCCTCTGCCAGGAGGTCAGAACTATGAGAAAGATCGATGGGGATATTTCTTTCGATCAAAAGGTCGAGCAATCTTCTCCCGTCATCTTTTAGGCCGATTCCCTCGGTGTAATTTCCTCCACCAAATCGATTTTCGGTATGATGAGTCAAACTTACATATGCCAAACGCCCAACTTTGGATAGAATCTCATCGAGTTGTCGCTCTATGGCTTCCCATGATGAATTTTCCTCCCCCAAGCCAGCTGCATTCTCAATGGATGCAAGGGCTGCAATTGGATCGGAAGATTTCCAACTTTGGGTTTGAAATGCGGAAAAAGCACCAGTTTTTTCTTCGATAAGCGATTGGAATATTTCTGCTTGCTTGAGCGCCAAATCCATGGAACCAGGTCGCACATCGGTATAAATCGCTAAAACCTGAAGGTGAACATTGCCTTTGCGCAGCCAAGGTAAGGCACAGGCAATATCACTTTCATTGGAGGGACTTGCTCCGGGAATCTTCGCCAAGTAGGATAGCAAATCACAATGAAGGTCAAAAATCGGTAGATGCATGGGATTTGGGTTTGAAGCAAAGTAAATCAAAAAAATGCGTGTTTTTTAATACTTTTAGCCCCTTGATGAGTTAGAGTTTCAATGACCTTAAAACAAAACTATGGCACTCTCTTCCCCCTTTAATTTCAAAAAATGGATTGACGACAACCGACACTTGCTTAAGCCGCCCGTGGGAAATCAGCAAGTCTACAAGGGAAATGATGACTTTATCGTCATGGTAGTCGGTGGTCCCAATGCCAGAAAAGACTATCACTACGAGGAAGGGGAGGAATTCTTCTACCAATTGGAAGGTGACATTGTGCTGAAAGTCATCGAAGATGGCAAACCCAAGGATATTTCTATCAAAGAGGGGGAAATCTTTCTCTTGCCTCCAAGGGTTCCCCATTCTCCACAACGACCTGCCAATACAGTCGGTCTTGTCATGGAGCGATATCGCAGACCGGGTGAGAAGGACGGGTTCCTATGGTTTTGCGAAAACTGCAATCACAAACTTCACGAAGAATATGTCGAGCTTACCGACATTGTCAATCAACTACCTCCGATCATGGAGCGCTTTTGGAGAAGTGATGAATTAAGGACTTGCAAAAAATGCGGTACTTACATGGAGAAGTAAACCTTTTCCTTTCAAAAACTCTCTAATCCTATCTTCTTTTTCCCATGAAATCGACACGATTAAAATCATCATTAAACAAACAGAGAAATGCCCCGATTTGTCGGGGTTAATCGTCATCCCGAAAGCTTTCGGGACCATCTGACCAATAAAAATTAAAAATTAACAGATGAAAACACTTTCCTATTCATATACTGAAGCTTTCGCTCAAGAAATGGATCAAAATGATCCACTTCGAAAATTCAGAGAGCACTTTTTCTTTCCCAAAGTCAATGGTCAGGAGGCACTTTATTTCTGTGGTAATTCGTTAGGCCTTCAGCCAAAATCTGTGAAAGATTACCTGAATAAGGAATTGAATAATTGGGCTGAAATGGCAGTAGACGGGCATTTTCACGGAGAAGATGCCTGGTATCACATTCGCAAAAAGTCCAAACCAGCATTGGCAGAAATACTCGGAGCGCAGGAGCATGAGGTAGTGGCGATGAATAATCTCACGGTTAACCTCCACTTGCTAATGGTGACTTTTTATCAGCCCACAAAAGAGCGATACAAGATTCTGATTGAGGCTGGAGCATTTCCTTCCGATCAGTACATGCTGGAAAGTCAAGTCAAGTGGCATGGATTAGACCCGGAAACTACCATCATCGAAATTAAACCCAGAGAAGGGGAGCATACGCTGAGAACGGAAGATATTGTGGCGGAGATCAAGCGGCACGGAAAAGAACTTGCCTTGGTCAACATGGCGGGACTTCAATACTACTCCGGACAGCTTTTTGATATGAAAGCCATCACCAAAGCAGCTCACGAGGTAGGGGCACTGGCAGGTTTTGACCTGGCGCATGCTGTTGGAAATGCTCCGCTATCCCTTCATGATTGGGAGGTGGATTTCGCTACTTGGTGCAGTTACAAATACCTCAATTCTGGTCCTGGAAATGTCTCAGGCATCTACATCCATGAAAAATATGCCGAGCGGCCTGACCTCCCTCGATTTGCAGGATGGTGGGGCCATGATGAGGCACAGCGGTTTTTGATGGAGAAAGGCTTCATTCCCATGTTTGGGGCAGATGGCTGGCAACTGGCCAATTCCAATGTGTTGGCCTTGGCTGCTCATCAGGCTTCCTTGGATATTTTCCATGAAGCAGGAATCAAAAACCTGAGAAAAAAGAGTGAGCTTTTGACTGGATACTTGGAATTTTTGATCCGTGAAATCAGCGGAGAATCAGGGATTTTGGAAATTATAACCCCAGAAAACCCAAGTGAACGCGGCTGTCAGTTATCTTTGCTGATTCATCAAGGCGGTAAAGCCGTCTTCGATGAGTGGTATCAGCATGGTGTAGTGGGAGACTGGCGCAACCCCAATGTCATTCGTCTTGCTCCTACTCCACTGTATAACAGCTTCATGGATGTGTTTCGATTCGCAAAGATTTTGGAACAATCCCTCAATAAATTCGCTTAAAAGAGCGAAGGAAATCTTTCCAAAATGAAAAAAGAAGAAATAACCATCCTGGGTGCCGGACTGATCGGAACCCTGATGAGTATATACCTCCGAAAGCAAGGCCTTCCTGTCAAAATCTATGACAAGAGACCTGATATGCGGAAAAGCAAGCGATACGAAGGTGGTCGCTCCATCAATATGGCGCTAAGCCATCGAGGATGGAAAAGCCTCGAAGAGGTAGGTCTCAAGGATCGGGTACTACCCCTTGCAATTCCTATGTATGGGCGAAGAATTCACGATGAACATGGTGGAACTTCATTGATTCCATACGGAAAAGAAGGTCAAGCCATCTATTCCATATCTCGAGGCAAATTCAATCAACTTTTGGTCGAGGAGGCAGAAAATCTAGGAGTAGAAATGCTCTTTGACCATAAGTGTGAGGAAGTGGATTTCAGAGATCAGACTATTCATTTTTCTGGACCTGAAGGAAATTTCAAAAAAGAAGCTCCTGTGATCATTGGGGCTGATGGGGCCTATTCCTCCCTGCGGATGTCAATGCAAAAGCAGATTCGATTCAATTATAGACAAGAATACATTAGCCATGGCTACAAGGAACTGACTATACCTGCTACTGCGGATGGAGAATTTGCCATGGATCCCAACGCACTTCACATTTGGCCTCGGGGAAAATTCATGCTTATCGCGCTCCCAAATCCGGATAAATCCTTCACTTGCACGCTGTTTTTACCTTTTGAAGGCACCAAGGTTTGCTTTGATAAAATAAACGATGCAGGAGATCTAAAATCCGTTTTTAAAGCTTTCTTCCCTGACGCATACGAATTGATGCCAGACTTGACGGAAGAATATTTTAAAAACCCCACTTCTGCGCTGATCAATGTGGAATGCTATCCATGGGTACAAGGCCATAGCCTTTTGATTGGGGATGCCTCTCATGCCATGGTTCCATTTTACGGACAGGGGATGAATTGTGGCTTTGAAGATTGTCGTGTGTTAAATGGCTTGATCAATAAATACGGTCACAACTCTTGGGATTTGGTTTTTGAGAAATTCCAGAAAACCAGAAAGCCCGATACCGACGCCATCTGCCAATTGGCAATGGAAAACTTCGTTGAAATGCGGGACACTGTTGCAGACCCCAAATTTCTGATCCGCAAAAAGATCGAAACAAAGCTGAACGAGCTATATCCGAAGGATTGGGTGCCACTTTATTCCATGGTGACTTTCTCCGATATGAGCTACTCTGAGGCCTATGCTCAGGGTCAATTACAAGATTCAATCATGCGCCAAGTGATGGCAGATCCATTAATTACTGAAAATTGGAACCGATTGGACTACGAGGAGATTATCAACAAAATGGAAACCGCTAAAGCAGTCTAACAAATGGAAAAACCAAATTTCAACGTAGAAGAAGTTAATAAAATCATTCGTGGACGTAGATCCATGTTTGTGGCACAGTTTAAGGAAAATGATCCTGTTGATGATGCCATCATCGAAGAAATGCTCGAAAATGCCAATTGGGCTCCTACACATAAGTTGACCCAGCCTTGGAGATTTATTGTTTACACCGGAGCCGGGCTGAAAAAATTTGCAAATTACCAGGCAGAGCTTTACAAAAAGCGCGCTGAGAAAAATGGCACTCCGTTCATTGAAGCAACTTATAATAAGTTTAAGGAGAATCCAACCAAAGCATCCCACGTTATCGCCATCTTGATGAAGCGAACTGAGAGTTCTGGACTACCACTGATGGAAGAGATTGCTGCTACCGCGATGGCTGTTCAAAACATGTATCTAACCGCCTCAGCGCATGGACTAGCTGCCTATTGGGGTACAGGAGGTCCTACTTTCTGGGAGGAAGCACGGGAAGATTTTGGATTAGAAGGTGAGGATATGCTGATGGGCTTTTTCTACGTGGCTAAGCCTGCTAGCGATCGCTGGCCCACTGGCAAAAGAGAACCTATTGCCGACAAGGTAGGATGGATTAGAGAATAAAAAATAACCGCTGAGTTTTTCAGCGGTTATTTTTTTTAAAATCCTACAAATGCCGGAGGCTGGGCGCCATTTGCCCGAAGATAGGCTATCGCAGAGCCCCTGTGATGGGTGCTGTGATCCATCAGGAGAGCCATCACCTGTCTTCTGCTAACATTATTTCCAAAGACTTCGATGACTTCCCCTGCTTTATCCGCAGGAAGAGCCTGAATCGTAGCTGCGCCATAATCATAGCATTTAGCAATGTAATCTGCCAAATCTGCTTTGCTGGCAGTTGCCAAATCAATAGAAAACCCGGGATCCTTTCCCATCAGAAATCCTTGTGAGATTCCAACGATCGCTGTTCCGATGTGATGAATTTGTTCCTTAAAGCTCATCGCCTCAGGGTCAGTTTTGTAATCCATCCCATCATCTGGCATCGCATTGAGCACATCAATGGTAAACTGCTTACTATTATTCCACTTGGACATGAATTCCTCCATGGTTGTTTGTGCCTGAAGAGAGGAGGAAAATCCTAAAATCAAAAAGGCGGCAAGGGATAAAAACGGAAACTTAAAATGATTTTTCATTTTCGTACTGGCTTGGTTAGATGTTAAAGTTCCATGATTCCCCGTGGAAATCAAACACAAAGGGCTAATTTTACCAGATGAGGAAACTGCTGTTCACCCTTATTTTCCCGATTTTCCTGACGGGCTGTGAAAACACCTACCTGCCGAAACCCAAAGGGTACAACCGAATCGATCTTCCTGAACATCTTTATCAGGAGTTGAACGGTGATTATGATTACACCTTTGATTATTCGGTTCACAGTAAAGTGGAGCCGGATTCTTTCAATCTTCAGGAAAAAAATTGGATCAATCTCAACTATGCGGATTTTGATGCCAAGGTACATTTGACCTACAAAAACATCGATGGAAAGGCTGATTTTCGATCCCTTTCGGAAGATGCTTTCAAGCTAACTGCCAAGCACCAAATCAAAGCCTACGGAATAGAAGAGTCTATCCTTCGCACACCAAATGGCTATACTGGCGTCGTCGCTGAACTCAAGGGCGAGGTTCCAACCCAATTCCAGTTTTTCGTCACTGACTCCACTGAGCATTTCCTCAGAGGCGCCTTGTATTTCCAAACAGCGATGAAAAACGACTCACTTTCGCCTTTAATCGAGTACATTAAAATCGATTTAGCGAATTTGATGAATAGTGTCGAGTTTAAAGACTAGCGCAGCTTTTTCCAAGAGGCAATCACTACAGCACCACAGACCAGTGAAATGATTGTAGCGATAGTGCCATTCAGCGATTCTCCATAGATCCAAAACCCGGTAGCAAATAGGGCAGAATAAATCATAATCGATCCTATCAGCATCAAACCTATTTCCTTTGGAAGCTGACCCATATCCTGCTTTTCTTCCGGATAGCGATCAAGCACTTTTTTCCAGCCAAAAGCTGCTGGATGCACTTTTCTGTAGAATTTCAAAAGAATCTCATCCTTTTCCGGTTGGGTCAAAAAAGTCACCAACAACCACCCCAATGTGGTAATCGAAACGGAGTATACCAACTTCAAATAAGCCTGATTCTCTGGAATGTCAATCAAACCTAGATTTGGATTGATCACCTCAAAGAAAATGGCAACCACAAAGGAAATAGCCATAGCTGAAATCTCTGTGTAAGCATTGATTCTCCACCAAAACCACCGAAGAATAAAGATAAGGCCTGTTCCAGCACCTATCTGCAGGAGAATATTAAATGCTCCCAATGCAGAAGAAAGTGCTAGCGCTAGGAAAGCTGATAAAACCATCAAGCTGACGGTAGAAATCCTACCCACGGCTACCAACTCTTTGTCCGAGGCCTCAGGCTTGACAAATCGCAGGTAAAAGTCATTTACGATATAGGAGGAACCCCAATTCAAATGCGTAGACAAAGTGGACATCACCGCCGCAATTAGCGATGCGAGCACAATCCCAATTAAGCCCGTCGGCAGATAGGTCAGCATAGCCGGATAACCTAAGTCATCTCCAAGCTTGTCCACAGCTACATCCGGGAAAGCAGCCTGCATATCGGAGATATTTGGGAAAACGATCAATGAAGAAAGTGCAATAATAATCCAAGGCCAAGGACGGAGTGCGTAATGTGCAATATTGAAAAACAAGGTAGCACCGACTGCATTTTTTTCATCCTTCGCAGAGAGCATTCGCTGAGCGATATATCCCCCTCCACCTGGCTCCGCTCCAGGATACCAAGTCGCCCACCATTGGATGGCAATAGGAAGGATGAAAAGCGGGATATAGACATTGGGATCATCAAAATCAGGCACAAAGTCCAATTTGTCCGAGACATTCGGGTGGCTGAGTAGATTCTGTAGGCCTCCCACCTCAGGAAGATCCAGAATGAAATAAGCCGCCCCAAAGGAGCCGATAATTGCTATGAAAAACTGGAAAAAGTCTGTTAGCAAGACCCCTTTCAACCCACCTAAAGAGCTATAGATTACTGTCACCACAGATGCCATCAAAAGCGTCTGCACAGGAGAAAGACCCAGCATGACTCCCCCGATTTTAATTGCTGCCAGGGAAACCGTAGCCATGATGACCACATTGAAGAAGACTCCTAGGTAAATCGCCCGAAAAGCACGTAGAAAGGCCGCTCCCTTACCTGAATACCGCAATTCGTAAAACTCCAGATCAGTCGTGACCTCAGAACGTCTCCAAAGCTTGGCATAGACGAAAACTGTCAACATACCTGTAAGCAAAAATGCCCACCAGGCCCAGTTACCACTAACACCATTTTTACGAACTATATCCGTGACCAAATTGGGCGTATCTGCAGAGAAAGTCGTCGCCACCATACTCACCCCCAAAAGCCACCAAGGCATATTTCTACCCGAAAGGAAGAATTCCTTGGCAGAAGAGCCTGCTTTTTTTGAAGTGAAAATTCCGATCAGAAGCGAGATTATGAAAAAGGCTGCGATGATGGCCCAATCAATAGCGGTGATATTCATAGGTTTCTGGGAAAATTTTTTCCAATAAACAAATTTTTACCCAAACAGCTTTAGACTTTTTTAATAAATTTTAAAAACTATTAATTAATCAGGGTTTACTCATGCAGTAGTTTCAGATTGTAAGACAATGGCCCTTTAAGCAATCATTAACTTTTCATGATATTAAATTTAAAAAAACGAGTAATATTAATTTTTTATTAACCTGAAAATCAGGGCTTAAGATATTTCCTTGTAGTATTTTTCTAAATGATATTTTAACCATAAACTTTTATTAATCATGAAAAAACTACTTGTACTTGCTATTGTCATTAGCACAATGGCTTCTTGTTTTGATCGAGGTGGACGAGGTGTTCCTACCCGAATAAATTTTGCTGAAGTATCTCAAATTGATATCGGTGGAGAAGCTGCAGCAGAGATTTCTACTTTTGATCCTTCAACCAATCAGCTTTTTGTGGTAAACAACAGTGGTTCCACAAAAGTAGATATCGTTGACTTCTCCGATCCTTCAAGCCTCTTATTGATTGGATCAATCGATATGTCAATTTATGGAGGGGGCGTTAATTCAGTAGCATCAAAAAATGGCCTTTTAGCTGTAGCTATGGAAGCTTTCACCAAAACAGACAATGGTTCGGTGGTTATTTTTGAAACATCCAACCTTTCAAATCCTATCCAAATTATTCCTGTTGGAGCTTTGCCGGATATGGTGACCTTCAGCCCCAATGGACGCTACATTGTAACTGCAAACGAAGGGGAGCCAAATGATGATTATACCGTGGATCCTGAAGGCTCAATATCCATCATTGATGTAGATATGGGGTATTCTGTGCAAACGGCTGGATTTTCAGCTTTTGAAGGACAAAAGGCTTCTTTAATGGCAAAAGGCTATCGTGTATTTGGTCCAAATGCAACTTTGGCACAGGATACTGAGCCGGAATATGTAGCCATCGACTCAAAGTCCCAATTTGCTTATGTGACCTTACAAGAAAATAATGGGGTCGCAAAAGTGGATCTTAACTCCAAAACCATCGTAGATATTTTTCCACTTGGTGTGAAAGATCATTCGAGAAGAGGAAATGAAGTTGACTTAAGTGATAGAGATGGAGGAATCAACCTCCAAAACTGGCCTATGTCAGCCTATTATCATCCGGATGCAATCGTCTCCTACACTGTCGGAAATGCAGAGTTTTTTATCACCGCAAATGAGGGTGATGCGCGGGATTATGATGGCTTTTCTGAAGAAGAAAGATTGAAGGATGTTACTCTTGACCCAACTGCTTTTCCTAATGCGGCTTTCCTCCAGGAAGATGAAAATATGGGTCGATACACCATCACCACCATAGCGGGAGACAAGGATGGAGATGGAGACCTTGATGAAATCTTTGGATTTGGCGGTCGTTCTTTCACCATTTGGAATACTAGCAGAGGAGTTCGTTTGAATGATTACAACAAGCTAGAAAAAGATGTTATTGCCACCAACCCAGCGTTCTATGATGATGGTCGAAGTGACAATAAAGGAGTAGAACCGGAAGCCGTAGAGATCGGCGTCGATAGAGGAAGAACTTATCTTTTTGTAGGGCTAGAGCGTGCAGATGCTGTAGCGGTTTACGAACTCCGAGGAATAGGCGGCGTCAATTTGGTGCAAATCCTAGAAACTGGAGATGCTCCAGAGGGTGTATTGTTTATCTCCGCCGAAGATAGTCCAAATGGCAAAGCAACCTTGGTTGTCAGCTCTGAAGGAGATGGTGTTGTAAGAGTATATCAGAATTAACCTGAATTTATCACAGCTTCTTTTTAAGGCTGCTTTAAAAGCGATAGGCATTTTTCCTATTCATAGCTTTTAAGGCAGCCTTTTTCATTTTCCTCGAAGAAAAAAATCTGCCTACTTTTGGCTATGAACTTAGAGAAACTAAGCCCGGTCTTGAGGCAATATGAATTTTTTGAAGATCTAGATGCATGTCAAATCATGCCTCTGGGGGCAGGGCTTATTCATGAAACATTTTTGATAGAAAGTCCAAATGGCAAATACGTCCTGCAAGGCTTCAATCAGGAAGTTTTCCAATATCCAGACCGGATTGCATTTAACCTTGAGCAACTCTATACAAATCAAATTGCAGATAATCTGCCCTTTGAATTGCCGCTTCCACTTCTGAATGAAAATGGAAAACAATTAAGTACAGTCGATGGAAAGAATTGGCGAGTGTTTCCTTTTGTAAAAGGCCAGACATTGGAGCAAATTTCCTCTAAGAATCAAGCACGAAATGCCGCAACCGCTTTTGCTGAGTTTTCTAAAGCAGGTACAGAATTGAAGGTTGACATATTGAAAGAAACCATCCCGGATTTTCATCGGCTTGACCTTCGCTTTGAGCGCTTTTGTGCGGTTGCTTCCGGAATGGAGCGAAAACTTGATTCCGAGGAGGAAAGCATATTGAGGTTTTACCTAAACCAAAAACCACTTATTGAAAACTATAAGGAAACCACCCAAAAACTACCGCTTCGGCTCACCCACAATGATACCAAAATCAATAATCTCATCTTTTCAGAAAGTCTAGATCGAGTGAAAGCACTCATCGATTTGGATACAGTCATGCCGGGTTACTTACTTTATGATTTTGGAGATCTTGTGCGTACCGTCGCCTGCACTCGAACAGAAATTAGCACGGATTGGGAAAATTTGCGACTGGACGAATCGGTTTTTGAAGCATTGATGGAGGGCTACTTGTCGGGATTGGGAAATTTGGCTAAGAAAGAGGAGAGGGAATCGCTACTTCTGGGAGGAGAGGTGATGACTTGCATGATGGGGCTTCGCTTTTTCACCGATCACCTTCAAGGAAATATCTACTATCGGGTCAACTATCCCGAGCAAAACCTTCATCGGGCAAAAAATCAATCCATTTTATTACGAGATCTTCAATCCAAGCGGGAGCTTTTAAGAAACCTATGGATTAAGGCTTCGAATCATTCCTCTCTGTAAGACAAATACTGACAAAACTTGCAATTAATTTCCATGCGGGGCTAAATTGCCTAGCCGCAAAAAATATTCATCATTGTCCCGTTTTTTTGATACCAAAATAGAGTTTCTCAAAGGAGTTGGCCCACAAAAGGCCGCTCTGCTCAATCAAGAGTTGGGCATTTTTACCTATGGGGATTTGGTGCAGCACTATCCCTTCCGCTACGAGGACAGAAGCAAGTTTTTTAAAATCCGGGACCTGAATCAGGACTTAGAAAATGTCCAGATTATCGCCAAAGTCATGCGAGTGGAACTCGTGGGAACAGGGAAAAGGCGGCTTGTAGCGCATGTAGCAGACGAAACCGGCGAGATGGAAATGACCTGGTTTAAGGGAATCCAATGGATTCAGAAAAAACTTCCACCCGGTGCTGTCTATATTTTCTTTGGAAAGCCTGCCCAGTTTGGTCGAAAATGGAGTATAGCCCATCCGGAAATGGAGCCTTTGAGCCAATCAGCCGAGAAGCGAAACAGTTTTCAGCCTGTCTATTCCACTACCGAGAAGTTGCGCGCTCGATTCTTGGATTCCCGTGGCATCTCAAAAATCATGGAGCAGTTGATCCAAGTATGCTTGCCGCACATTCAGGAGACACTGCCTCAAGATCTTCTCCAGCAATACCAATTGATTGATAAACAGGATGCGGTCCGGGAGATTCACTTTCCCACAGACCCTGCCCGACTGCAGCGCGCAAGAAAAAGACTGAAATTTGAGGAGTTCTTTTTTCTTCAGCTCCGCCTACTCAAGATGAAAGTGACCCGAACGGAAAAGTATCGTGGTCAGCTTTTGGAAAACACCGAATTACTGAAGGATTTCTACGAAAATCATATCCCTTTTGAACTAACCGGTGCACAGAAAAGAGTAATTCGCGAAGCCTATCAGGACATGAAGTCTGGGAAGCAAATGAATCGCTTGATTCAAGGCGATGTAGGGAGTGGTAAAACAATGGTAGCCTTTATCTGCATGCTGATTGCGATTAGTTCGGGGGCACAAGCATGCTTGATGGCTCCTACGGAGATTTTGGCCAATCAGCACTTCGAGGGCCTGAAAGAGTATGCGGATATGATGGGAATTTCGATTGCCCTACTTACTGGTTCAGTAAAAAAATCCGCTCGAAAAGGAATTCACGAAGGCTTGGAATCTGGTGAGCTCAAAATCCTGATTGGTACACATGCCCTATTGGAAGATGTGGTTCAGTTTCAAAATTTGGGTTTGGCCATAGTCGATGAACAGCATCGTTTTGGAGTAGCGCAGCGGGCCAAACTTTGGGCAAAGAATGAAAATTTCTATCCTCATGTCCTAGTCATGACGGCCACACCTATCCCCAGAACTTTAGCTATGACGCTTTACGGAGACTTGGACGTATCTGTCATCGATGAATTGCCTGCAGGAAGAAAACCAATTCAGACGGTTCATCGCTATGACAAAGACCGGTTAAAAGTCTTTGGTTTTATCAATCAAGAAGTTCAAAAAGGACGGCAAGTTTACATCGTCTATCCGCTGATCGAGGAGTCTGAAAAGCTCAATCTCAAAAACCTGATGGATGGATATGAAAGTATTGCCCGAGCATTCCCCAATTATCCTTTGAGCATTGTGCACGGAGGTATGAAAGCCGATGCAAAGGACTATGAAATGCAGCGTTTTGTCAAAGGGGAAACCAAAATCATGGTAGCTACCACAGTCATCGAAGTTGGAGTGAATGTTCCCAATGCATCCGTCATGGTCATTGAAAATGCGGAACGATTTGGCCTATCACAACTTCATCAGCTGCGAGGTCGGGTAGGAAGGGGTGCAGAGCAAAGCTATTGCATTCTGATGAGCAAATATGAATTGAGCAAGGACTCCAGGGTACGGTTGGAGACGATGGTGAGAACCAATGATGGTTTCGAAATCGCGGATGTTGACTTGAAACTACGCGGTCCCGGAGATCTGATGGGCACTCAACAAAGCGGGATCACGGATTTATTGATTGCTGACCTAAGTAAGGATGCGCCCATTTTGACTTTGGCCAGAGATGCAGCTCAACAAGTCCTGGCAAATGATCCCAACCTTTCCCAACCCGAAAATGCTCCTATCTTAAGACAGGTACGACAACAGAAAAAATCGGCGGTTAATTGGAGTAGAATATCCTGAGAATTGAAAAATTTCAAAATTGGAAGATTACTTCAATTGGCCTTTCTAGCTAGAAGTGTATTGATGCTTTGGCTTAGAGCAATTACAAATTCTTTTCTATGTGGCTATGTGGTTCCTTTTTTTTAAACCACATAGAAACATAGTACGCATAGCAGAAGACCAATAATTCAAAGGATCTCCCGCAGATTTCCACAGATTAGGTGCGCAGATGTTCGCTGATTTTTTGACCAAAAAAATGGCTCCAGATTCTGAATCCACGAAAATCAGCGGGTTTTTCCACGATGATCAGTGGGATAGAAAAGACAAAAAATAGCCTATTCTTTCTCCCTGCCCTCTGTGTTAAAAGAAAACCAACAAAGAGCACGAAGTTCACAAAGTTTTTTTCACCCCTCCTTCGTGCCCTTAGCGTCCTTGGTGGTTCAACAACTCCTCTGTGTCTGAGGTAAAATTTTATTTCTTGGCCAGGCCACGAAACACCTCCAAATACTGCTCTGTGACATGGTCCCAATTGTACTTTTGAGTCAATCCCGACCTAGCTGTTTTTCGAAGTATCTCCATTTCTTGCGGTTCTGATTCGGCTTTTTCCACGGTTTCTTTCACCGATTCAGCCCTTTTCTCAAAATACCACCCATGCTTACCGTTCTGTAGCATTTCCTGATTGAAAGGTGTATCCAAAGCCAAAATCGCACAGCCATAACCCAAAGCCTTTAGCATCGCCGGGTTGGTGCCCCCATATTCGTGCCCATGGAAATACACATAGCAATGTGAGTAAAGCGCTGCCAACTCATTTGGATCGGTAACATAGCCTGTAAAAAGTAAGCGAGGGTCCTGTATGTTTTTCAGACGATTTGCCCAAGCATCAGCAAAAGGAACATCACCCACAATGACGAGTGTCCTCTCAGAATTGGACTTCAAAAAACCTTCGACAATCAAGTCCGCATTGTTATCCGGCACCAATCTCCCAACGATCAAAAAATAGCCCCGGCTTTCTAGATTCCACTTTTCCAATGACTCAGAACCTACGCTTTCCCTAGGGTTTGCACCATAAGCGATGACTTTTGAGTCTTTTTGAAAAAGCTCCAAATAAACTCTCCGCATTTCATCAGAGTCATTGATGATTTGATCGTAAAATTTGGTCGCCATCTTGGAGGCCCAATAAAAATATTTTGCACCCAAGCCTTTCCACTTGGGTCTTAGCCATTCCAAACCATCTACATTAATGGCGGTAGGCTTGCGGAAAATTCTAGAGATGATTCCAAAAGGACCATTCCCCGAATTTACCACCAAAATCACATCCACATCCGAAAAGCAGGCATGTATCATGGAAAAGAAGGTATGAGTGAGTTGCGTCAAACTTTTGGACTCGATCGCAGGCGTATAAATACATTCGATCCCATTGACGAAGCGAGGTCTTTCCTTAAAAAGTGCCCGGTGATTATAGACTCGCACATGCACTCCTTTCGCTGCCAATCGCTCTCCGAGTTCCTTGATCATCGTATCATAGCCCCCATAGACGTAGGGATAGCCCTTGGCTCCCATGATGGCAACCTTCAGATTTTTTTCAGATGCTGCCATAGGTGATTTTTGATTTTTTCTTCGAAACCTTCCAAGCTAAACTCACTCAACACGCGAGCTCTTCCCGCTTGCCCCATCTCTATTCTGAGTTTCTTATTTTTGATCAATTGGTCCAAAGCTGTTGCACCACTATCCACCTCGCCAATCGGGATAAGAAAACCCGTTTCACCCTCTACGACCATTTCTGAAGCACCTCCTGATCGAGTGGCAAGTACCGGCTTTGAAGCAGCCATCGCCTCCAAAATAACCGTGGGAAATGAATCTGGCAAAACCGAAGGAAGCACAAAAATATCCAGAGAACCCATCAGCTCGGGGATGTCCTTTCGAAAACCCAAATAGCTCACTCTTGTCTCTAAGCTCTTGTTTCTAACCTCTTTTTTGATTTCTTCCAAAATAGGTTCATAGCCGGGAAAAGGGTCACCTACCAAGACGAAATGAAGATTGGAGTGGGTTTTCAGCAGGTTTTGGGCAATTTCCAGAAAAAACAGCTGTCCTTTTCCGGGATTGATTCTTCCGACCATTCCAATTAGCAGCGTTTCCTGACTCAACGCCAATTCTTCTTTCAACTTTCCTTTCGCTTCCAAAAACTCACCGTAAGGAATTCCATTCGGAATGACTTGAATTTCCGACTTCTTCAACATACCTCCCCAATGATTTCCGACCGCCTGAGATACTGCAATCGGAGCAGGAGTGGTCTGATCCAGTAGATTACTCAGCCATTTGACCAAAGGTGCCGGCCCAGGTAAAATTTCATGAATATGCCAGCAATGAGGAAGCTGATTTCGCTTGGCCCAATACGCTCCTACCACCACAGCTAGGGTGTTGGAGTAGACCAATTCAAATTGATACTGCCGATGAAGCTTATTGAGGAATTGGTAGGCCTTTAGGTTTTTAGAAATTCGGTTGGCTAAGCCAATGGGGTTGACATATTTCCTACGCAAAATTCCCAAATTCTGAATGTGATAAGGAATTTGATCCTTCTTCAAATCCTCCTCAATAGGTCCAGGACCAGTTAAAACAACTACGGGTTGGAAGCCCTGATTATGGTATACTCGAAGAACCTGCAAGATGATTTTTCCCGAGCCATAGTGCTCCGAAGAACTCTGAAGAAAAAGTACATTTCGGGTCTTAGTCATTCTTTTCGAAGTAAACTCCCACAATTCCGGACTTTCCGAAAGGAATCGAAACTATCTCCAAAATCCATGCAAAAGGCAAAACCAAACCCACAATCAGCATCAATCCAAGGGTCTTTTTTCGCTTGAGTCGCAAAATCAGATTTTCTCTAAAACCCAAACGGGATAAAATGGCCTGCAACATCCCCAAGACTCCCAAGTGAATAGAAAAGGACCGTGTAACAACTTTACGAAAGCCCAATTTTTCCAGATTATCTACCAAAACTGGCTCCGTCCAATGCGTCAAATGCTTAGGAATATCCCAGTGCATCCAATTGACGCCGGCGATTTGGGACTGCCAGGAATCAGCCCTTGGCACCTCCAGGTAAAGTAGCTTTTGGGCATTCTGATCCAATAGCTCTTTCAGCAATCCAAGCGGGTCTGGCAAGTGTTCCAAAACATGATTTAAACATATCAAATCAAATGAGCCTTTCTCGATTTTTCCCCCTTGATAAAATTCAGAAATAACCGAGACACCATATTTCTCAGCAGCAAATCTCGCACGTTCTTGGGCCGTTTCGATTCCCAAACCCTTCCACCCTAAATCTTGAGCAACTTTCAGAAACTGCCCTTTTCCAGATCCAAAATCCAAAAGACTTTTTGCCTGCGGGTAAATTCTTCGTGCTTTGCGCAGCACTTTTTTGGCCTCTCTGAAAATGATTTTTTCAAAAATCGACCGCCGATTGTCCACCACCGCATAAACCTCATCTTCATATAGCTTTTCCGCTTCAATATCTTCTGGTAAATAAGTCCAGCGGATTCCACAGGAAGCACAGGTATGGACGGAAAGTGGAAGGAGATTGGCAGGAGGGGGAGTTTGACAAAGAGGACAGTGAGTTTGCCGCATGGATTAAGATCCGGATTTCAGAATAATCTGATGAAAAGCTTCTACAAATTTTTGAGGGGAAAAGTCGGCAGAGCGGATTTTCCCTTTTTCGCTAAGACTCTGGCGAAGGGCAGAATCCTGCTCCAAAAGTATCATTTTTTCCAGTAAATCTTGCTGATTTCCGGTTTGGAAAGGAAGTCCAGCACCTCCTGCCACTTCCATCAGTGCCTTTTGATCCGAGTGGACAACCGGAAGTCCAAAGCCCATTGCCTCAGGAATCGGAATCCCAAAACCCTCATTTTCGGAAGGAAACACATAGGCAAAAGCTCCCTCGTACAGGGATTTGATCTCTCCGTCGCTTAAATACCCGGGAAGTAAAACCTGCTCCTCCAAACCTAATTCCTGAATCAGAGCCTCCACTTTAGGAAAGTCATTCATCTGATCACTTTGCCCGGGGCCACCTACCAGAAGCAATTTCTTATCCGAGCCAGTTTGCTCGACAAATTCTGCGAAAGCCTTGGTCAGCAGCAGCAGCTGTTTGCGCTTATCAAAAGTACCGATGTGTAGAAAATAGCCTTGTTTCTCTAAGTTAAGCTTCGAAAAAACCCCCAGTTCGGAAGGAGATTTGAGGCTTTTTGGGCATTGATAAATGACAGAAATCGGAAAATCATCTCCCAGATTTTCGAAAAGCGATTTCTTGGAGTATTCTGTCGTGGTAATGATTTCTGTTTGCTCTTTCAGGCCCTTTTTAATCAGGCTTAGAAAATACTTTCGCCACCATCGGGGATAGTTTTGAGGCATTTGCCAAAAGAAGGCATCGTGAATGACCGTCAAGCGCCGACAGGGCAAAGAAGCCGCCGGAGAGACAAAATCCGGACAAATGAGTACATCCGGCTTGTATTTTTTCACCAAATCCGGAAGTTGAAATTCCTTCCAGCGGAAATAGTCCAAGTGGTAGTTCAGTCGCTGAATTTTGCTTTGTGGACCTTTAAAACTCTCATCTTTTAGTTGCTCATCAGGTTCGTGTGTAAAAATAAACTCAATCTCGGGATGAGGATACTTTCGAAAACCCTTCGCCAATTCCACCATATAGGTTTTGATGCCCGTGCTGGCGACATTGAGGTATTGAAGATCGAAGAGTACTTTCAAAAATCTAGGGGTTTACTCAAAGATAATTGGATTCTCCCATACTCCCTCACCGAAAAGCCAATCATCCACCAACTTACCCAAGCGACGTAAGTGTACATTTCCGCATTGGCAGTGAAAAGCGGCAAAAGCAAACCCACCTTCGTGGCAGCACCGACAAAGGCGATCCTGGCCTTTGGGGTAGAATCGGTCCCATAAAATACCCGTAAACTCAGAACCACACCTGAAGCAATAATCAGGATGTACAATAGCATCCCAATCCATCCCAATTGCACCCCGTAGATCAGAAACTGATTTTCTCCGCCCACTCTCAATTCATCCGTGACACTTCCGGCATTCCCGCTCATCGCCAGACCAATTCCTAGCGGATTGGCAATCATGGAATCCAAAGCCAAGAGCCATTCAACCACGTGTCCTATACTGGAACTGTTTTCAAAAGTAAGCGTATCCACCACGAAAAAATAGAAATCCTCGGAAGCGAAGAAAACCACATAAATCCCAAATAGCAACAAGGCTAAAAAGCCCGCTCCGATCAGTTTGTATAGGCGAAACACCAAGGCAATAAAGAAAATCATGACGAAGAAAGCTCCAAATGCTGCTCTGGAGGCCGAAAAAACCAAACTTCCCAGCGAACAGGCCATCACCAAAAGGTAAAGCCAATTGTATTCCTTTTTACTGGTCAAAAACCAAATCAATCCTGCCGCAAAGCCCATCAAGACCGAACTCGCCATCTCCAAAGGATCCGAGAAGAAGCTGGCCAATCGCTTGGTCACGGCTTGAGTTTCGAAAGTCCAGGTCAATCCGAAGTTTCCGCTAGGTTCGATATCATTGATCGCAAAATTGTACAGCGCATAACCCGTGAATTGCTGCAGATGGGCATTGAGAATAAAGTTTTCGATCAGATTGACCAGAAAAGCTCCGATTGCTACGAAGAAAATAATCCTGAAAACTCGATGAATTTCCAAATCCGAAAAGGAGGTATTTCTACCCAAAAAATAAACAAATCCCGGAATCAACATGCTCTTAAAATAGAGGGCCTTATTCAGGAAAGATGCTTGCCCAAGCGGAAGCAAGAGGTATAAAAAGGCCAAACTCAAAAAACTCAAGAAAAACCAATCTGTGGAATGCAGGCGAAAAGGGTATTCTGCGATTTTTCGATGGTAGAGTATAAAAACCAGCAGCGCGATCAATACAACCACCTCTTTTAGCACTTGAAAAACTCCTACCACAGCAGGGGACTGCGTAGCCAAATATACCACGCTGAGACTGGTGATGTAGAAAGGAAGAAAGCCCGCCAGAAAGAAAATAGCATAAGTCCATTTTCCCTGAAAAATCATCTTTTCCAGCGTCCAGAGAAAGGCTACTCCCACAGCCAAGGCGATTACTATGAAAATAATCAAAGCCATCTCGGAGCGGGTTTAAGGGGAGTAAATAGCCCGTCTTTTATTCCTGTGGCCACAGCTTTTAGCTTTTGAAAGCGACCTCTCAGGAGGAAATAGAAGATCCAAAGCTTAAACCTGCCCAAATGATAGATGAAACCTAAGCGAGTTTTTTGACTTCTAAGCAAGAAAAACTGATTCCGCACATGATAATAAAATACGCTTGCACTTAAGGTTCCTTCAGAGTGAGACTTTTTGGAAGAGGCTCCGGCTTCATGGTAGATTTTTGCATCGGGCACCAACCCAATTTCAAATCCATATTTTCGGATTCTTAAGGACCATTCCACATCTTCGAAATAGGCGAAATACTGCTCGTTGAGCAATCCGGCTGTTAGAATCGCCTCTCGGGATAGCAGCATGCAGCAGCCTGTCGCCCAATCTAATTGGTTCGACTTGTGCTGATAGTTTTTGAGTGTTTTTCGATCCCCAAGCGTTTTGGCTCGACCTAGCCAAGAAACCCATTTGCCTCCTCCCGACCAGATTATCTCGGGCTTGTCCAAAAAGCAAATCATCGGTTGTACAATTCCCAATTTTGGATTCTTTGAAAAATCAAGCATCATTTCTCCCAAAAAATAAGGCTCCACTTCTGTATCATTATTTAGCAACATGATGTGAGAAAAACCCATTTCCAGGGCTTTTCGGATACCTACATTATTTCCTCCGGCAAAGCCCAGATTTTGCTCATTTTCCAAAAGTAGAATTTGGGGAAAAGCTTCTTTCAAAACCTTCCCTTCCGGATTTTGAGAGGCATTATCCACGAGGATAACCTGAAAATCGGGATAATCGACTTTTTCCAAAGATGCTAAACAGGCCCAAGTAAACTCCAGCCCATTCCAATTGACCAAAATGATCGCAACCGATGAATCAGGTGTAAAAGCCACGGACCAAGTCTTTTTTGTGCCGATATAGCAAGGTGAGACAAATCAAAAACACAATAATCTCAGTGGAGATAATTCCGATACAAAGTCCAAGTCCTCCCAGATGGCTGGTTAAAATGGCCGAAACCACTATCATGTACAAGCACATCATCCAACTGGCCTTAAAGAGCAATTCCTTCAGATCAGCTACCAAAAGCAAAGTTACATTTCCTACATTCAGACATGCCAAAAAGGGAACCGCAGCCAGGATTTTCAAATAAAGCACAGACTCCGCCAAATCGGAGCGGGAAAGAACCCGGATAATCCAAGGTGCCGTGAAATGTGCCCCTGCGGAAATCAGCATGCCGGCCAGGAGAACTCTCAAGTAGACATTTTTCAAAAAGCGAAAAAAAGCAGGTCTATCTTCTTTGAGCAGCTTGGAAGCATTGGGGAAAATGGCCTGAATAATCAAAGCAGGAAAGAGTCGTAGCACCATCACCACTCGCTCCGCCAAGCTGTACATCCCCAGTGTCTCTGCCGCTGAAAAAAAACTCAGAATAATTAAGCCTCCATTGATGGAAATGTGGCTAGCTAGATTAGAGAAGAAAAGGAGAATATTTTCTTTGAGACTTCGATAGATGGCCGAAAACTCAGGGCGATAAAATTTGATTCCCATGAATGCATGGATATAAAAAAGCAGCATCAGATTGATGGAAAGCCCAAAAATGCCCAGCATAAAATTCACCCATTGACTTTGCTCAGGGCTGTGAATAAAAAGCACAATTCCCATCAAAAAGAGCAGCTTCGAGAAAATATTAGCGATTGAAACCAGCTTCATTTTCTCCATTCCCTGAAAAAACCAAAGCGGTAATGTCGCTTCTGAGAATAGCAGCAGAGAGGAAAAAACCAAAATCAACTGATATTCCTGAAAGAGATTAAGGCCAAAAACTCCAATCAAAATCAAAAGTGTGGCAATCGCCGCCAACATGGCCTTTCCAGAAAAGACATTGGATACCAGATGCGAAAGGGCCTCTTTATTCTGCTGGTTGACGGCCACTTCCCGAGGAGCACTGAGATTGTACCCAAAGCCGACCAGAATATTCAGCAAAATGATGACCGATAGTGCCAGATTCACCAATCCAAACTGATCCACCCCAATGCTTTGAATCAACAGAGGCATGGAAATAATGGAAATCAGCACATTGGATGATTGGATGATCGCCAGAAAAAGAAAATTCTGGATCGATTTATTTCGGATAAAATTGCTGAGAGGAAGTAAAGTAAGCTTTTCAAACATGGCAGCTGGGGTTTAGCTTTCCTGCACATGTTTTTGATACAGCCTGCGAAAGTATAAGGCAAATAGTGTCAGTAAACCCACAATGATGGCTCCCAAAACGATTCCTTTCACCAAGCGGATTTCTGTTCTTTTCAATGGAAACCTTGGGGAATCAATGATTTGAATCAGGGGAGAATTGTTGCGGTGATTGACCTTGGCAATTTCCAAGTTTTTGACGATCTCCTGATAGACAGCTGCCGTGGCCTGCACGTCGATTTGTCGCTTACGGCTTTCGACCTGAGCGGAATTTAGCAATGGGTTCACATTGGGTACCCGATCCGTTGCAGCTGCATATTCTGCGATGCTTTCATCCAATATGGATCTCACCGAATCAGCCTGCGTTTGAAGAATTCGAAGGTTTTCCCCTGTTTTCTTTGTTTTAGTCTCTAGGTAAAAGGTATTGACCTTATCCACCAAAGTCTCATTGAAGATTTTGGCAAAAGGCTCATCTTTAGAAGAAATACTCACCTGGATGATACTTAATTTCCGGTCGGGTTTGACCACGGAAAGTTGCCTCTCGCGAATGAGTTTGGATACTTGCTGGATCACCGAATCCTGCGCTACAGTAAACTGGTCCCGTTCCAAAGAAAAGTCCATCCCAGAAATGTCAACTTTAGAAGCCCATTTTTTGTCCAACTCTTCAAATTCCACGAATCGATCAATCAATAGCTTTTCCTGATCAAAAGGACTCAGCAAAGTCTCTCCTAGCATTCGGTCAGACTTGTAAAGCTCCATAATATTGTCTCCCTGAAAAAGTCCGCTTGTGCTTCCCAGAGAACCCAGATTCACACCTACCAAGGAAGCAAGTCCGGACATCTGACTGATTCCTCCGGTATCTCCCTCTTCCAAAACAAAGGAGGTCTCAGCATGAAAAACCGGTTTTTTGAAAATGGAAACCAAGGCTCCCAAAACCATCCCGATCAGACCTGCGGCGATCAAAACTTTCCACTGAGAAATAAAAAAGAGCAACCAATCACGAAGATTTTGAATGACTTCTTTGAGGGTAAACTGGCTATCCGAAAAGTGCTTGTTCTCTGTCATGGTTGATTCCAATTGATTTGCGAAAGCACCAAAGCCAATGTTGCCAAACCGGTAGTGATTCCTACCACATCACCCAGGCGAAGCGGAATTTTCGGCCCTTTAGTCGGTACGATCACTTCTGCTCCCGGCTCTACCGGTGGGTAGTTTCGAATTCCCAAAAAGCCCTTGGTACGCTTCACAGCTCCGTTGGCATAGACCACATAGGTCTGCTTTCGGTTAGCTCTACGCTCAAAGCCACCGGCTCCATTGATATAATGCTTCAACCCCCGGCCTTTTTCATGTCGAAGTGTGGTAGGGTAGACCACATCACCTCGCATTCGGACGGTCTGAAGAAGTTTGGGAACGGATAGAATATCTCCTTCCTCGAGCAAGAGATCACTTTCAGAACCTGGATTAGCCAAAATTGCTTCCAAGTCAATCGCTACCGCTTCGGTTTCCTTTATTTTGACGGCAAAACCTGGCGTTTCCGCAGCGATTTGATCCAGTGATTCTTTCTTGGAATTAGCAATCAAAGTGTCCACCGGGTTTTCTTCTACATTCAAATTCTCGAAAAGCCGCTGTAAAAGTTCTTCCTGCGCTTCTGAATTATTCGGATCCTGAAGCAATTGCAATCGGAGGGATTCTAAGTTTCGTTGACGGCGGATTTGCTCCGATTCGGTATTGAAAAATTCCGTTCTTCTAATCAAAGTTGCTCCTTTAGCATAAGCAAATTGATTCAAACCTCCTGCTCTATTTACCAAATCCGAAATTCGCTCAACTGAGCTTTCAATAGCAAAGATTCCAGGGGAGTTGACTTGACCTTCTACAGCCACCAATTTTTGCATGGTAAAGGCCGCTTTTCTCCGAACTATCACCTGATCGAATGGCTGTAGGATTGCAGGATTTGCGCTTTGCGAAAGATCTGCATTTACCTGAATCGGAATAATGTCAGACAAGGTGCCTAAATCTGAATCTTCTAGGCGGCGGGCAATTTCAATATCTCTAGGATTAGCAGACTCCTGAAAACCTCCTGCCTGAATCAACAAGTCCTCCACGGTCATGGACTCGGAATAGGGATAAACTCCGGGACGCATCACTTCCCCAAGCACCTGTACATAACGCTCATTTTGAATATCGTAAATACTGGAAATCCGCACGACATCTTCTCGCTGTAAAGGCAGGTCAGGAGCCGTTCCGTTTAGGATTTGCTCCAGGTTCACTTGGATCATTTGAGTGCTGAGGTCGTTCTTTGTCCTCAAAATGCTGGCTTGCTTCAGGTAAGCATCTCCGCGGAGACCTTCGGCGTTTTCGATCAACTTCGAAAGAGTCAATCCTTCACTCAAGGCAAATGTTCCTTCACGATAAACCGCACCTTTGATTTGCACCCGATTGCTGTAGCGATCCAAAACCTTTCCTACAGTGAGTTCATCTCCACCTTTGAGGATAAACATCCCAAATTGATTGTCATATACGTCTGAGACCGAGCGTTGATTGTCAGAAATACGCGAAATAGCTACACGATCACGGAAAGCCAAATCCGTAAAGCCTCCAGCATAATTCAGCAATTCCTCCACTGTATCTCCTTCTTTGATTTCGAAAATCATCGGACGCTTGACCTCTCCTTCGATTTCTACTCTTGCCAGATAAGGGGAAACCAAAACCACATCCTGATCCTGCAGCTGCAAATCGAGATTTGCTGAGCCATTGATCAGTAAATCATAAATATCGATTTCAGCAACGGGTTTGGAATCACGCATCACTTTGATTTGACGCATACTCCCGTTTTCATTTGGGCCACCTGCTGCGTACAAGGCATTGAATACGGTGGAAAAAGCACTGAGTGTAAAGGTCCCCGGAAGTCGAACTTCTCCTAAAATATGCACTTTAATGGTGCGTACATTCCCTAAGGTCACCTGCAAAAAGGTATTCGGGTTGGCCCCCAACATGCCTGGATAAAAGCGAGCCACTCGGTTTTTGATAATTCCTGTGGCTTCTCGAATACTTTTGCCAGAGACTGAAACCGGACCGATATTATCCAAAAGAACAAATCCATCAGGATTGACCGTAGCTTCGTAGTACTGCTCGGATTGTCCATAGATATCCACATAAAGCATATCACCGGGTCCCAAAATATAGTTGGAAGGAGTAGCCTGATTCAGACTCGGCTCAAAACTGAGTCGACGGTTTTTCTGATAAAAAAGAGAACTGCCAAAGATTCTAGAATCTTCAAAGTCATTCAAATCGGATTGGGGTTGGTAAAGACCCTTGGTGATTTCACTCAAATCTACTTGTTGCCGCGGATTTCGACGAGAGACATTGGCCTGTCTGCTCGAAGCGCTTCCCATCATATCAAGATCCTGAAGGCGCTTTCTGAGTTTTTCAACTTCCAATGCCGGCATTCCTCGCATTTCTGCCATTTGAAGAAACTCCATGGTCCCGAGACCAGCCTCGTTCGCCCTGCGGAGTAATTCCTGCAATTGATCGTCGGATAGCTCATCCACCTTAATGCTTGTGATATCAGTACTCTGCTGCGCCTGAATCTGCGCAGGAACTGCAATCAGCAGGGAAATCAACAGAAGGAAAAAATGAGTGATTCGTAAAGTTATCTTCATGTGAAAATGCCAACACGGGTGAAATTCAAGCAAATATGCAATATAACCCGCAATATGCATTAGTTTTCCTATTACGAGCCCAAAATGCTTCGAAATCAAACGCTATGCTGCATTTAACTCAATCACCAGAGCGGTGCTATGCCTCAATCGTTAAATGCTTGATTTCATTGCTTTTTGAACTCTTCCCGTATCCCGATCAATCGGGACGGGACAAGCTACTACAGATTCTAATGCATAATCCGGGTTTAAAAATCCGTCAATTTATACTTTAAACCAAAAATAGTTCCAAAAAGCTGCTACTTCCGCGGCTTCTACCCTTCATTCCGTGCAGTTTTTACAGATTTCTATCTGAGTTCGGTCCTGAAGAAGTTGGCTTCTAAAAGATTGGTAAGGAGCTGAATGCCAGATTTCATCCAGTTTTTTTTCCTGAAAACTCCCCATCACATGCTCCGCGTCCTTATCAAAACAACAGGGTACAACCTTTCCGTCCCAAGTTACCACGGCTCCCTGCCACATCCGCCAACATTTGTTTTCGATCTTTTTCTTGAGCTTCCACTTTCCATTCCCATCCGGGATATATCTGGAATAGCCTAAATCCGAAGGAATCAGCTCGGACCCATTTTCGAAATCATAGATTTGGGTGGTCTTGAGCTGAAGCTCATCGACACCAATTTCCTTTGCCCAGCTTTTCAATTCCGGTATCTGATGCTCATTCTGACCAGTTACCAAAAACTGTAGAATCACTCGCGGAAATTTTTTCTTGGCTTTTTTTCGCTTTTCCAACAGTAATCGAAGCCCCTGATCGACTTTGGAAAGCTTTCCACCAACACGGTACTTTTCATAAACATCCTGAGTAATTCCATCCATTGACACGATCAGCTGTCTCAAGCCAGAATTAATCACCGCATCCACACGGGCTTCGTCTAGGTAATGAGCATTGGTAGAAGTAGAAGTAAAAACACCCTGCCCGTGCGCATAGGAGACCATTTCAAAAAAATGGGGATTGAGAAAGGGCTCTCCTTGGAAATAAATATGGAGCCAAGAAAGGTGATTTCTCGATTGGCTGATTACTTTTTCAAAAAGCTCAGGCTGAAGCATCCCCGTGGGCCGGGTAAAGGAACGTAAACCCGAAGGACATTCTGGGCAGCGGAGGTTGCAACTTGTCGTGGGCTCGATGCTGAGGGATGTGGGCATGCCCCAAATGATAGGTTTTTGTAGAAAACGGCTGATTTGAAAGGAGCATCCAAGCAGAAAAATATTCCAAACCTTTCGCAAGGAGAGGAGTCTCAGGTAGGCCAGACCAGTTTCGAATGTATTTTCCACATGCTGAAATTACAGCAAAGCGTCCATATCCACTAAAGTCCACAAGGAAAAGTCGAGCTTTGCGTTCTAATCTAACGGTTTGAATTCTGTAATTTTGATCCAAAACCCTACAAAATGAAAAACATAGGAGCCCTAGCGGTCATCTTAGCAATTATTTTTTTTCAGTCCTGCGGACAAAAAGAAGATTCCTGCTCCCTGGATTCAGAGATTTTGGACCAAGATCTTGATGTAGAAATTCTACGATTGGAAAAGGAATTTTTCGAAGCTAAAAATGCAGAGGGCTTTGAATTCCTGCTGGAAAAGTATCCTGAATTCACCAAAAACTACCTTCAGGCCGACCTTTATCAATCCATGGATTCATTGGTAGCTGACTTGGTTCAGATCCATCAGGATTCTGCCATGCAAGTGCTAAATGATTCAGTTCAAGTCGAATTTGCAGATTTTTCTGAGGTCGAAGAGGAACTAGAAAATGCCCTGAAAGCCATCAAATATTATTTTCCGCAATTTGAGGTTCCAAAAGTGTACACTTTTGTATCTGGGTTCAATTCAGATTTGGTCGTCACTGAAGACCTTATCGTGATTGGCTTGGATTATTTTCTACCGGCTAGCCATAGTTTTCAGCCTGACTTACCGCGCTACATGGCTGATCGGTATGAGAAAGAATACATCGTGCCGATGATTGTGACGGCGATTTCCTCGCGATTTAATCAGACCGACCCAAAAGACAATACCCTTTTGGCAGAAATGATCTACTACGGAAAGGCTTATCACTTCACTAAAGCTATTCTTCCCTGTACTTCGGATCAGTTTATTATCGGGTATACTCCAGAACAGATTTCTGAGTCCTTTGCCAATGAAGAATTCATCTGGGCTCATTTTGTGGAAAATGAATTACTCTATGAGACCAACCCCTTCGAAATTCGAAAATACATGGGTGAAGCCCCATTTACAGATGCAATCAGTACGGTAGCGCCGGGACGATTGGGAAGATGGCTGGGTTGGAATATCGTGGATGATTATGTCTTCAATCAGGAGGTTTCATTGCCTATGCTGATGGCCAATCCGGATGCTGAGCAGATATTTAGGCAGTCAGGATATAGACCTCGTCCTCCTGCATAGGGGGATTTTTATCGGGATCGATGACCGATAAGAGTTTTTTGATGGCTCTTTCTTTCGTAAAGTAGCGCTCAGCCAATTGTCGGCTGTTCGCTTGCATCTTTTGTAAGCGAATGGGCTGATTTTCCAGCTTTTCAAGCTCCTCGAAGCATTTGCTCATTTTACCGGGCAGACAACTCAGGCCAAGATTATGCTGCTTGACTAATTGATAAACCCAACCTTTGTGATTGACAATGATGCCTTTCCCTGCTGCAAGCGCATCAAAAAACTTATTGGGGCTGTTGGTTTTCAGCACAGGAAGATGAGCAAAAGAGATCCAGGCAAAATCTGCTAAAGACAACAGTTCGTTTACTTTTTCCTTGGGTCCAAATGGAACGAAGTGAACATTCTCCAGCTTTTTGGCTTGAGCAGATTCAATCAGGCGCTGTCGGTGACTTCCTTCTCCCATGATTAAAAATTGCCATTTTTTATCCTGCTGCCGGGCCATTTCCGCCAAGTCCAGCATTTCCTCCACGCCGTTTACCTGACCCAAGGCTCCTGTGTAAGCAATGGTCAATTCAGACTTCAAATTCCAACGTTCAAGCCTCTTCTCTGATTTTTTTTGAGGGAAAAAACGCTCCAAATCTGAAAAGTTGGGAATGATTTGAATTTTGTTTTTTGAGCTTATATTTCTCAGGTGCTCCGCTATTCCGGGTGAAAGCGCGACCAATGAAAGCGCCTGCTCGTAGATATTTTTTTCCAAGTTTTTCAAAGCTCGAATTAGCCAGGGGTTTTTGATAGCCCCAACCTGAATGGGTGCCTCCGGCCAAATGTCACGCACCTCAAAAATGTAGGGAATGGCTAATTTCTTTTTTGCCCAAAGCCCAATCAAACCTGTCGTCAATGGGGTAGATGTCACATACAAAAGATCCGCTCTACCCAGCTTTGGAATCAAGTTTTTGGCCTTTCTGACAAATTCTAAAAAAGCCCAAATCCGCTTCACAAAGCCAAACTTTTGATCGTAGCTGACGGGTAGATAATGAACTTTGACCCCATCTATCCAGCGCTGATCGTAACTCTTGACATTTCCTCCTGTGATCACTTCTACTTGAATACCTGCATCCACCAGCCCTTTGGCTAAGTGGTAGGAGCGAACAGCCCCACCTTCTTCTGGCGTTCTGAAGTATTGATGGATGTAGAAGATTCTCATGGCTTTTGCAATTTCAGCCATTCTGCCAAAAGAAAGAAATTGTAAATCGAAAGAAAATGAGATTTCACATGGTTTTCCGGCTGCTGACATAAGGCCAAGGTAGCTGGGGGCAGCTCCTTTTGGTAGGTTTTGGAGAAATCTTTCACCGTCGAAAATACCCAATTTGAGAAATCATCTTTTCGACTAAACCATTCCAGCAATGGAAGACCAAAGCCAAGCTTTTTTCGATCCGCGACCCAACCCAATTCACGCTCGCGCAAACTCTGCCGAATCCATTTTTTGCCAAGCAGGTACTCTTCTTTTTGTACTTGCTTCCAAAACTGAAGCATGTTGGAATCCAAATAAGGAGAGCGCCCTTCAACCCCATGTGCCATCAAGGCATTGTCCTGAATCTTCAAAACATCCTGAACCAAATAGACTTGCCGATCAAAATCCAGCGCTTGCTTCAGAGTAGAAAGATTCGATCTGAAGATTCGCTCATAGTCCAAAAACAGGTCCTGAGGAGGGTTTTCTAGCGCAGAAAAATTCCAAAAGGTTCGCTGTGGATCTTGTTGGATGCCTTCAAAAGTTTTCTTCCAACTTCTACCAAAAGGCAGTTTGGCTAAAATCGGGGCTATCGCTAGCGCTAAATCTTTATTGTTTAGATAGCTTTGAAATGCCTGATGCCGACGATAGCCTCCCCAAAGCTCATCTGCCCCAGCTCCAGAGACTAGCACTTTTACTGATTTTTTGGCCTCTTTTCCGATGAGCCAAGTCAAAAAGCTTGCAGAGTCACCTACGGGATAGTCAAGATTTTTCAAGTATTCCTGCCAATTTTCTTTAAAAATTTGCTGGTTGACCGGTACAAAATTCGCCTCGAATGGCAGCTTTTTCCCGAGCTTATCTACAGCCTTGGCATCGCTGTATTTTCTTTGATATTGTGCATCGTGCTGAATGGTAAATGCCGGCAGGGTAACGCCTGTCTCCTCATACCACAGCGAATAAAGCAACGTGCTGTCTGCACCCCCACTGAGGAGCATTCCGATTGGGACATCGGCATGAAACTGATTCAAAACGGAGTCCTTTAATCGCTCCAAAAACCCAGATTGGCTTGGCTCTTTTTCTTTTGAAACCTTGGTGGCAATATCATCCCAACGAAAAGCTGATTGATCGCGAATCAAACTGAATCTGCCTGCCTTCCATTCTTTGACTCCTTTAAAAAAAGTCTTTCCGGGTTGGGGTGTACGAAAATAATGGAAGTACTCGACCTCCTTAAAATCAAAGTCTGACTGGATTAATTTCGCAATTCCCCGTGATTCGGAAGACAAAATCAAGCTCTCGGGAGTCTGATGATAATAAAGTGGCTTTTCCCCATTGGGATCTCTGGCAACTAACACATTTTGGGATGTTAGGTCCGCAAAAAATAATGAAAACATTCCCTCCAGCTTCTCCAAGCCAGCGCTTCCAAATGACTTCAACCAGTGCATTAGCACTTCTGTATCGGATTGGGTAAAAAGATCTATGCCCATTTTGAGCAAAAGATTTCTTAAATCCTGGAAATTATAGATTTCTCCATTCCAGACTAGTAAGTGATTTCCCTCTGTAGACCAAAAAGGTTGATCTGCCTCAGGACCGGGATGTAAGATTTTGAGCCGATTGACACCAATCCATATTCCCGGCCATGGGCTTACCCGAGCATCCTGATCAGGTCCCCTGTGTTGGGCGTCCTTCATCAAAGTGCTTAATGATTCTACATTGGCACCTTTACCCCAGATTAGATGAATTCCACACATTTATTTTTTGGGTTTTTTGCCGGGAACCAGCCCTTGATTTTTTTCAAAATATCTACAAAAATGAGTGATTTGGCATTCTTCGCATTTCGGCCTTCTGGCCAAACAAGTGTATCGCCCGTGCAGAATCAGCCAATGATGAGCTTGGTGTACAAATTCTTTGGGAATATGACGAATCAGATGTTTTTCGACTTCTAGTGGGGTTTTGGCGGTCATCGGCACTAGACCAAGTCGACGAGAGACCCGAAAAACATGCGTGTCTACCGCCATATTTGGTTGCTGCCAAACCACCGAGGTGATCACATTGGCCGTTTTCCTACCCACTCCAGGAAGCTTGATCAATTCAGCTACTGTCTCGGGAACCTCGCTGTTGAATTCTTCTACGAGCATTTTTCCCAAGCCGAGAAGGTGTTTGGTTTTATTGTTGGGATAGGATACTGTTTTAATGTATGGAAATAACTCATCAAAATTAGAGCTTGCCAAATGCTCAGGGGTGGGAAAATCACGAAAAAGAGCTGGCGTCACCATGTTGATTCGCTTATCGGTACACTGAGCTGAAAGCACAACCGCAATCAGGAGTTGAAAAGGACTTTCATACTGGAGTTCCGTCTCAGCAATCGGCATATTTTGTGAAAAATAATCTATAAAAGCTTGGTAGCGCTCTTTTTTAAGCATTGTTTATTTAATGTTGGATGAAGGGTTTAAGATAGGTAATATTGAAAGAACTTGTCCGTTTTGACGGATTGAAAAATTCAACGTCCATATCTCTTTAGCTATGAAGATTCATTCCTTGCGTTTGCTCAGTCTGATTTTCCTTGTCTCACTCGTTTCTGAATCCTACGGTCAGAGTCGTCCTCGAGATTTGGGGATTCCGTTTGGTGTGCTTCCAAGTGGAAAGCTTAATGCCATCACCGATGTGAAAGGGTTGAAAGTTGGGCATTTGACAAAAATTGAAGGAGAGTCCATTCGGACAGGGGTGACTGCGATTTTACCTCACGGCGGAAATATTTTTCAGGAAAAAGTACCCGCAGCAATTTATGTGGGTAATGGCTTTGGGAAATTGGCTGGAGTCACTCAGGTGCAGGAGCTGGGATTGATCGAAAGTCCGATTATTCTGACGAATACACTTTCTGTAGCTGCTGGGATTGAAGGGGTTGCACGCTATGTGCTTTCTCAAGATGGGAATGAATCCGTACAATCCGTCAATGCTGTGGTAGGAGAGACAAATGATGGCTTTTTGAATGATATACGTGGGATGCATATTAGGCCGGAAGATGTGATTCAAGCCATTCAATCAGCCGAGCCGGGAGCAATCGAGGAAGGAAACGTTGGTGCTGGAACAGGGACGGTTTGTTTTGGCTGGAAAGGCGGAATCGGTACATCTTCCAGAGTCTTGCCCCATTCGCTAGGCGGATATACGGTAGGCGTGTTGATTCAAAGTAATTTTGGTGGAAACCTTCAAATCGCTGGCATGCCGGTAGGAGAGAAGCTGGAAAAATATCCTTTCAGAAGTGCAATCGAAAAAGCAGATGGAAGCTGCATGATTGTAGTGGCCACTGATGCTCCACTTGAATCCAGAAATCTCGAAAGACTTGCAAAAAGAGCCATGATGGGTTTGGCAAAAACTGGTGGAATCGCTTCCAATGGCTCGGGGGATTATGTGATTGCCTTTTCTACTGCAGAAGAAATCAGGTCAAAATACAATGCAGAAAGCGGATCCCTCGAAAATCTTCAAACGATCAGAAATGATGATATGAGTTCCCTTTTCATGGCGGTGATCGAGGCTACTGAAGAAGCCATCATCAATTCACTCTTCGCTGCTGAGAGTATGACCGGGAAAGAAGGAAGGACCGTAGAGGCACTTCCAAAGGAAAAAATCCTAGAATGGATCAAAAAATAAAAAGCCCAAAGTCTATGCGACTTTGAGCTTCTTTATTTCAGAAATAACAGACCTTTAGAAAGGGTATTTCCCCTGCTCAATCATATAGTCTGCGATTTGTCTTCTGAGCTCCTTGGTGTTGATCAAGTCGATTTTTGTAAATCGCTTCAATCCCATCAACATTACTTTTTGCTCATCTCCTTTTGCAAAAGAAGCAATTGCCTCCTTAGCAGCAGCATTGATTTTATCCACAGCTTCAGATAGGTAGACCTGAGACATGGCAATTTGATTTTTGCAAGCCTCTTCACCTTGGATTCCTACCAGTTTTTCTGTTCGCAGAATAGCTGATTCGACAGCATAAATTTCAATCATTACGTCTGCCAAATTCATCATTACTTCCTGCTCATCCTCGATTTTGTCCTGAAGAGCCATTGCTGCTTTACCGCCTACCATCAAGAAGACTTTTTTGAGCTTCTTGAGTACTTCTTTTTCTGCTGCGAAAAGCTCTGAAGTATCTACTGTTTCAAAAGATGGAACAGCCGTCAACTCATTTGCAACTGCCATTGCTGGTTCGAAAAGGTTGATTTCGCCTTTCATCGCCCGCTTCAATAGCATTCCAACCATGAGCATACGGTTGATCTCATTCGTTCCCTCATAGATTCGAGCGATACGAGCATCACGATATGCACGCTCCATCGGGGCATCTGCAGAATATCCCATTCCTCCATAGACCTGAACTCCTTGATCCACTACAAAGTCAAGTACTTCCGATCCATGTACTTTGGCAATAGCCGCTTCAATAGCAAACTGCTCCAATGCCTTCAACTTTGCATCCGCATCCGACAAACCCTCTGCCTCGAGAGCATCCATTCTATCTTCGATATCCTGACCGGCGCGGTAGCAGAGTGATTCAGAAACGTAGGTACGAACAGCCATTTCTGCCAGCATACGTTTTACAGCTCCGAATGAGTTGATGCTAGTCCCAAATTGCTTTCGCTCGGTGGAATATTTAACAGCCAAACTGGTAACTGTACGAACCCCACCCAAAACACCGGCTCCGAGTTTCACTCGACCAATGTTGAGAATATTTACAGCAATCTTGAATCCATTTTGACGATCAGAAAGCATATTCTCAACTGGAACAGGACAATCATTGAAGAATACCTGACGAGTAGAAGAACCTTTGATTCCCATCTTCTTTTCTTCCTCGTTCATGGTAATACCTCCAAAGGTCTTCTCCACGATGAACGCTGTTAGGTTTTTATCATCCTCGATTTTGGCAAAAACAATAAAAATATCTGCAAATCCGGCATTGGAAATCCACATCTTCTGCCCATTGATGAGGTAGTGCTTCCCATCTTCTGAAAGTGATGCTTTTGTCTTTCCACTATTGGCATCAGAACCTGCATCCGGCTCAGTCAGGCAATAGCATGCAGCCCATTCTCCTGTAGCCAACTTAGGAAGGTATTTCTGTTTTTGCTCCTCATTTCCGTAGTAAAGAATCGGCAGTGTTCCGATCCCAGTATGGGCTCCATAGGTAGTGGAGAAAGACCCTGCTGCACCGATAATATCTGCGATCAACATGGAAGTATTGAAACTCATTCCCAAACCGCCATATTGCTCTGGAACAGATACACCCAAAAGACCCAATTCACCAGCTTTCTTGAAAATAGATGGAACGAGATCTGGGTTTTTCATACTGTCAATCTCCTCGATATTTGGTGTGATTTCCGTATCGATAAAATCCTGACAGGCCTGAGCCATCATTTTTTGCTCTTCGCTAAACTGCTCGGGAATAAAGACATCCTGTGCCTCTGTCTCCCGGATGAGGAACTCTCCTCCTTGAATTGATTTTGAAATAGTAGTCATGTTTTAAAGTTTTAGAGATTAGAAATCAGACAATGAGAAGAAAAGCATAATTATTGAGTCAAAAGATCTCATCCCTAGTGTCTTATTTCTTGGTTCTATAAATGTTATTTAAGCAGTTCAAATATCCCAGCTACTCCCTGTCCTCCTCCGACACAGGCTGTAACCATGCCGTGCTTTTTATTCCTTCTTCGGAGTTCGTTGAAAAGCTGTACCGAAAGCTTCGCTCCTGTGCAACCTAGTGGGTGGCCCAGTGCTACTGCTCCTCCATTTACGTTCAAAATATCCTCATTCAAATCGAGTGCTTTCACCACTGCTATGGCCTGAGCAGCAAAGGCTTCATTCAATTCGATCAAGTCAATGTCATTTAGAGAAAGTCCGGCTTGCTTCAATGCTTTCGGAACAGCCTCCTTCGGGCCGATACCCATTATTCGCGGATCTACACCTGCCACAGAATAGGACATCATTCGGGCTATCGGATCCAGATTAAGCGATTTCATCAATCGCTCAGACATGACAACCACAAAAGCCGCCCCATCTGAAGTCTGGGATGAGTTTCCTGCAGTTACCTGACCTCCATTTTTGAATGCAGGCTTCAAATTGGAAAGCACTTCCATGCTTGTTCCAGCACGTGGACCTTCGTCTGTATCTACTACATATTTTCTGGTTTTGCGCTTACCTTTTTCATCCAGGTAAGTCTCTTCCACTTCGACAGGAACAATTTCATCTTTGAATCTGCCTTCTTGAATAGCTGCTAAAGCACGCTCATGGGATCTTACCGAAAAAGCATCAGCGGCTTCTCGAGTGATATCATAGTCTTTAGCCAATTCTTCTGCTGTCAATCCCATACTTAGGTAATAGGAAGGTGTCTCAGAAGCAATTTTCCAGTTGAGCGCTGTTTTGTATCCCATCATAGGAACCAAAGACATAGACTCTGTACCTCCTGCGATGATACAATCGGCCATTCCAGCTTTGATTTTTCCTACAGCCAATGCGATAGCTTCGAGGCCTGATCCACAATATCGGTTCATGACAAAACCTGGATTATCTATTCCCAAGGCCAAAAGGGAGATCATTCTACCCATTTGCATTCCTTGTTCAGCTTCCGGTATCGCATTTCCGACGATAAGGTCATCGACCATTTTGGCTTCCAGACCCGGTGTATTTGCTACCAGGTGTTTGATGACGTCAGCAGCCAAGTCATCTGGACGGTAAAAACGAAAACCACCTTTTTTGGCCTTCCCTACCGCCGATCTATATCCATTAATTATATATGCATCCATCGTGTAATTTTATTTTTTGGTTTATTGATATTGAAGAGTCAAGAAGTTAGAAACTAGAATCAAGATTTAGACTCCAATGAATTTTTAAGCCTAATGATCATTCTTTGAACCTCTGAAAGATCAGCTTCCAATTCTTTTGAAGTTGTGCATAATCAGTGTCATTTATGTCTTGATGCTATTATCTTGCTACTCAATTTTAATTCCTTAGTGGTTTTCCCTTAAATAGAATACTGTGTATCCTTTCCAGCGTCTTCGGTTCGGCTGTTAGACTTAAGAATGCCTCACGCTCCAAATCCAATAAGTATTGCTCAGAAACTTCCGTTGGAGAGGACAAATCTCCACCTGACATGACCCAAGCTAGCTTTCTGGCGATTTTTGCATCGTGCTCAGAAATATATTTTCCGTAAATCATTCCTGTGATTCCCGCTTCAAACAGCGCTAGGGAAGTTTTTCCCAAGACCTTGATGTTCGTCTGCTCGAGCGGTTGGGTATATCCTGCGCCAGAAAGTGCCAAAACCTTCTCTTTTGCTTCAGCTAACTGTCGCTTTCGATTTAAGGTGATTCCATCTTGAGGACGCAAATATCCTAGGCCTCTTGCCTCTTCGGCAGAAGTCGAAACTTTGGCCATCGCGATATTCATGAAATATTCCTGTAGCTGATTAAGCTCTACATCACCAGCTACCACACCATTGGCAAATCGACGGGTCATTTCCTTGGTACCGCCGCCTGCTGGGATAAGTCCAACACCAACTTCCACAAGACCCATATACAACTCTGCATGTGCTTGAATATGATCTGCGTGTAAGGACAGTTCACAACCGCCTCCCAGTGCCATATTATGCGGAGCTACGACTACCGGAACTGATGAATATCTTGCTCGCATCATCGTTTTCTGGAACTGTGCAATCATCAGGTTGATCTCATCGTAATCTTGATCTCCTGCAAACATAAATAGCATAGCCAAATTTGCTCCTGCTGAGAAGTTTGCTCCTTCATTTCCTATGACTAGGCCTTTATAGGACTTTTCTGCCATAGAGATAGCAGTATTGATACCTTCTATGACTTCTGCGCCCATGGAGTTCATCTTGGTATGGAATTCCAAACCAATGACATCATCTCCCATATCGTAAATAGAAGCTCCTGCATTGCCCCAGACTTTCTTGTCTGCTGCTTTGAGTGTATCTAGAATGATGAAATCATCCATTCCCGGTATTTCTACATAGGACTTAGATGGGATATCGTAGTATTTCTTTTTACCTCCCTCTACTTTGTAGAATGACTCATGACCTGCTTCGAGCATTTCATGAACCCAAGCTGCAGCTTTTTCACCTGCCGCTTCCATTTTTTCTACTGTCTCTTTTACTCCTAAAATATCCCAGGTCTCAAATGGTCCCAGCTCCCAACCGAAACCTGCGCAAACGGCCTGATCGATGCGATACAATTCATCGGCGATTTCCGGAATACGATGGGATACATACTTGAATAGGTCATAAAAAGAAACCCGATAGAATTCTCCGGCCTTGTCATCAAAGTTGACCAAGAACTTGATTCGCTTCTTGAGATCATCTATCTCTTTGGATGCTTCAAGTGCTTTGAATTTTGGCTTTTCTACATCTTTGTATTCAAAAGTGTTGAAATCAAGTTCTTTGAGCTCTTTTCTACCGTCTTTGTGACGGATCATTTTGAAATAGCCTTGCCCGGTTTTATCACCAAACCATTTGTTTTCATAAAGAACCTCAACAATTTTTGGCAGTTTGAATTTCTCGCGAGATTCATCATGAGGTAAAGCCTTATAAAGATTGTTGGCAACATTAACTGTGGTATCCAGACCAACCACATCCATAGTTCGGAAGGTGGCAGATTTTGCTCTTCCAATGACGGTGCCGGTCAGTTTATCAACTTCAGATACACCCAATCCCATTTTTTCGATAGCATGCATGCCTGAAATGATTGCGTATACACCGACACGATTGGCAATAAATGCTGGAGTATCTTTACAAAGAACCGTTTCTTTACCCAAGAAGCGATCTCCATAATCCATCAGAAAATCAATGATTTCAGGTTTGGTCTTAGGACCAGGAATAATCTCAAGAAGCTTCAGGTATCGAGGTGGGTTAAAAAAGTGTGTACCTGCAAAGTTTACTTGGAAATCTTCTGATCTTCCTTCACACATCATGTGCATAGGAATCCCTGAAGTATTGGACGTAATCAAGGTACCTGGTTTTCGATACTTTTCGACCTTTTCAAACAATTGCTGCTTGATATCCAATCGCTCTACCACTACTTCGATTATCCAATCTACATCTTTGATTTTAGGAAGATCATCATCAAAGTTTCCTGTAGAAATCCTGCTTACCAAGCTCTTTTCATAAATAGGCGAAGGCTTGGATTTCATAGTATTTTGAAGAGCCGTATTCACAATTCGGTTACGAACTGCCGGATGCTCTTTCGTTAGCCCTTTTCTCTGTTCCTCTTCTGTGAGTTCAAATGGTACGATATCCAACAAAAGCACTTCAACGCCAATATTGGCGAAATGGCATGCTATCCTGGAACCCATCACTCCGGAACCTAAAACGGCAACTTTTTTAATGGTTTTGTTCATTTTTTTGGGTTTTTGGTAGTCTGAGGTTTATAATTCAAATATGGGTTTGTTGACAGCCGATCCGCTGAATTGATCAATGACAAGTTGGAGCTTTTCAAAAACCTGAAAGAAGTTTTGCAAATCTTCCTCCGGAATTACCTCCCGCACTTGTTCATTGAATTCTTTGATCGTCTGTACCGAAATTTCCTTTTTTCTTCTTCCTTCTTCTGTAAGAAAAATCCGAACGGAACGCTTATCAGAAGGGTCCTGCTTCTTAAAAATCAATCCCTTCTCTTCCATGGTTTTAAGCATTCGGGTGAGACTTCTGGTCTCCAATCCTATCATGGGAGCTATCTTGGTAGCAGGAGTTCCTTCCTTGGAATTAATGTTGATCAGAACAAATCCTATAGCCGTGGTGAATCCCTCGGCAGCTGCCTGCTGATTGTACATCCTTGATATGGCGTGCCAAGCACTCTTGATGTGATAGTCTACTGTTTCTTCTCGCTTCATTTACAAGTTTTCGCCTGAATTTAGAGAAGCTCAATTTAGAAATATTTTGTATGCATGCATACTATTTTGATAAAAAAGTTATGCATGCATCACAAATTTTTAATTGATAAATGGGGTATTAATAAAATATTATTAATTAAAAATTCATAATTAAAGTATTAAACAAAATATTCTATAAAAAAGGCTTCAATTTCAGAATTTAATTCTGAGATGAAGCCTAAGGTTAAATTTTGATGAAGAATCGAATTTTTGATTTGAATCAAATGCTTTTATTAAGCATATATTTCTGCGATCTCCTTTTGGAATTTTTCATGGATTACTTTCCGCTTTAATTTCATGGTTGGCGTTAGTTCCCCACTATCCACGCCCCAAGGCTGTGAAAGCAGTTTGAATTTTTTGATTTGCTCCCATTTACCATAATATTTATTGAAGCTATCAACTTCACGCTGATACTTTTCGATGATATCCTGTCGGGCAATCATTTCTTCATCAGTCGTGTACGGGATTTCTTTATGCTTGCAATATTCCCGGAGTCCGTCATAACTAGGGACGATCAAAGCTGCAGGGAATTTTTGGCCATCACCGACTACAATCAATTGCTCGATTAGAGTAGACTCTTTAAATTTATTTTCCATCGGTTGAGGAGCAATATATTTTCCACCTGATGTTTTGAACATCTCCTTCTTGCGATCGGTAATCCGTAGGAAATCTCCGTCAAGTTCACCGATATCCCCGGTATGAAACCAACCGTCTTTTAGGACATCTGCGGTCATCTCAGGCTCGCGGTAGTAACCTTGCATGACATTCGGTCCCTTCACCAGGATTTCTCCATCCTGAGCGATTTTTACTTCCACATCTTTCACAATTTTACCGACCCAACCTATTCGTACCTTCTCAGCTTCTGTCAGAGTGGCCGTAACGACCGGTGAAGTCTCTGTCAAACCATATCCTTCACAAACTTTTATTCCCGCAGCCCAGAATACTCGAGCTAATCTAGGTTGGAGAGCAGATGCTCCGGAATTGATTTGCATAATATTCCCACCAAGCGCTTCTCTCCATTTCGAGAATATCAGCTTATTGGCGATTTTTAATTGGGTATTATACCAGCCACCCATGTCTTTTGCCGGATCATATTTAAGTCCAAGATTAAGTGCCCAGAAAAACAGTTGCTTTTTTATTCCTGTCAGCTCATAACCTTTGGCCACGATTTTATCATAGACTTTTTCCAATAATCTGGGAACCGTATTGAATAGATGTGGCTGTACCTCTTTTAGGTTATCACCAATTTTCTCGAGATTCTCAGCATAATAAATTGAGAAGCCCATATACATAAAACAGAAAGAAGCAGTTCTCTCAAAAATATGACAGAGTGGTAGAAAACTGAGAACTTTTCCCTCTCCTGGAACAGGACTCATGATGTTTGAGACCGAAAGCAGATTTGAAAGTACATTGTGATGGGTAAGCATGACTCCTTTTGGTCTGCCTGTGGTACCTGAGGTATAGATAATGGTGAATAGATCCTCTGATTTTATTTTATCCTTTTCTGCTTCCAGTTGCGCCAAATCACCATCCTCACCCAGTTTCATCACTTCCTCCCAGTGAGAAGCCCCATCTAGCTTGTCGAAGGTAAAAATCTCTTGCCCTTTTGCTGCTTCTTTGGCCTTTTCGAAAATGGTCTGGTCCCCAGCAAAAATCATTTTCACTGATGCATGCCCGAAAATATAAGCGTAATCTTCGCTAGAAATAGTCGGATACATGGGGACTGAGATTGCACCTATTTGCTGTAGCGCCAAATCAATAAAATTCCACTCGGGTCTATTATCTGAAATGATGGCAACCTTATCATCAGACTTGATTCCCTTGGAAAGAAATCCCAAACTCAGACTATCTACTATGGATTTTAAATCTCTGGAGGAATAAGTAATCCATTGACCATCCTGTTTTCGGGAAAGAGCTACCTCTTTATTGTATTTGGAAATCTGATAGGGAATGAGATCGAATAAGCGTTTTAGGTCCATTGGGTTATTGTTTTGTCTGAACCAATATAGGCAAAAAAATATTCCATCAGAAGAGGTTTATCCACCGCTTCTTATACTAATTGTAAAAAAGAAAAAGATTTAAAAAATTTCTTATTAAGGTTATTAATCGTGTTAATAAGTGGATAATTACTGTTTACTGATTTTTCCATTTGTTTTCCTATTTCTTCTGTATTTATAAATAGCTTTTCCCCATTTTGTTAACATGTAAATATCTAAAAATCAGTTCTTTGTTATTTATTGTTTTTAGTTGTTGATACTTGGATGTTGAAAGCATGTTATTAATCCTGCTGTTGATAAGATGATTTCTTAAAGTGGAAAGATGATCAGTTTTGCACCGATTTTGGGATCCAATTTTTTTTCGTGAATGCCTGTATGGATAAGTAGTTTTTTTCAAGTTAATGGAAGCTTGTTTTCCACTTCCATTTTGCGACTTATCCACAGTGTTTTCTTGCCCTAGTATCCGGTTGGTTTGCTAGCTTTTATAATAATTCCCTCATTAGTCCATCCGCTTTTGAGAATCACTTCTCCTATTTTTCCTGTATCATCCTTAAAATAAAAGACTCTTTCGGCTAATCTATTTTCATAAAAATTAGCAGGATCCCATCGTTTATTTCCATTGCTATCCTCGATTACTCTTAATTGATAGTTTCCTGGTTGTAGATTTTGAAGAGTGAATTCATTTCCGGCTTCAATTATTTCCTCACGTACTTTTTCTCCCTTGGAATCTAGCAATTGGAGTATAAATGGACCATTACTCCCTTCAATTCTTCCTGATAATACATCTGCTAAAGTCTCTGGTTTGATCTGCCTGTAATTAGCTCTTAATGCCTCTCCATTGTAGGTGCCTGTGATATCTTGAAAGGTAGAGTCCATTGCAGTAAGGGTGAATATCTGAATAGGTAAGCTATCCAATGCTGGTATGTTAATGGCTAACTCGGTTCTTTTTAAACTATCTGTGAAGAAGAACATCTGCCTATCTATTTGTATTTGATTCGTGGAATCGATGGGTATAAATAAAGAGTCAGTCTTAATCTCTTTGATAGGTTTGTTGAATTTTAGGATGGCCTTTAGTGTATCTGTGAAATTTAATCCTGAATTGGCTGTTATTGTTAAGTCATCTGGTCTTCGCTCATTCTTGGGAAATTTGGCCCAAATAGCCGTATCAATTTTATTTCCTACAGAGTCTTTTAATAAGAGATTTACCTGGATACTATCTGCTATTTCTTCTGTAGAGAAAAGTTTTAATGTGCTTTCTTCCTTCGAATAGAATATGGATTCCCCTAGTCCTTCGACTCCAATGTTATCCTCTACCGTCGATTTATTGAGGATTATATCATAGCTGCCATTGGTGAAGCTTGATCTTGAAAATCTTAATTCACTTAAGTCAGCTTGTGACAAATTAAATTGAAGACCTACAAGATTTGATTCTACTGTTATTGTGTCCTTTAAAAAATCATATGCCTCTGATTTAGATTCTGCCTTGGTTGAGTTGTTTGCATCATGCCAAGCGTAAGCTCTGTACCTATTAGCTCGAATATTTTCAATGACAAAATTCCCTAGACTATCCGCTCTTGTTAAGTAATATGGAGCGGCTGTAAATAAATCTGTTGTATCATTTTCTAAATATAAACCGATGATTACATCCCGGTAATCAAACTGTCTCTTTGGCCAATAATGGTTCACAGAACCGGAAACGGTTAGGCTGTCAATAAATGGACCTGTAGAAAACACAATCTTTAGATTTTCAGCGGGGTTACCTTCTGATAAATCTTGGATTGAATTTTGGAAATTGAATACGTAAGTAGTGCTATCTTCTAATTCTTGATTCAACTCGATTACAACTCGATCTTTTAGAGCTGTAGTTACGATTTCATCCTTTTGGAGTCTTGGAGTTATGATGATGTTTTTGGAAGGATTATCCAGCTTGATATATTCATCAAACTGTAGTACAATTTCCTCTGGTTTTGTGTTTAGTTCTTGGGTTTCAGGATTAGACTGAAGTAGTTTGGGTGGTTCTTCATCTCTTGGTCCTCCTTGTGGAGAAGACTGTTTTGCACATCTGCTAAGACTGATGGCAGCTAAAAAAAGTATGATAATTCTTAATTTTTTCACTTCTTCTTAAGTATGTAGAGAATGCTAGAGTAATTTCCTGATTCCTTTGCTTTCAAATTTGAATTCAGTCCTGAAATAAAAGATTTTGCCAAAGAGGTTAAGTTTTGATTTTCAGGATTTAAATATTTTTCAGATAACAAGGAGACATAATAGCTGTCGAAAGTCATCGGACATCTCTCGACTATTTGGAGATTAAACTTGTTCGCCAAATTATCAAAGCTTTTGGTATCAAAATGATAAAGGTGTCTTGGTACATCCCAACCTGCCCAATATTCTTTGTATTTCAATGCATCTGGAGATTGGTGATTAGGTAGCGCTATTAATATATAACCATCTGATTTTAAGAGGTTTATAATATTTTTTACTGCTTTTCTTAGTCCGTGAACATGTTCTAAGACATGAAATAATGTGATGATATCAAATTTTTCCGATGACGGTATATTTTCTAGCTTTTCGTCTATTTGAACCTTTAATTTCTCTTCAGCTAGCTTTCTAGCAGTTTTACTTGGTTCTATTCCGGATACCTTCCAATTTTTACTCTGAAAATACTTAAGGAGTTCCCCAGTACCACATCCTATGTCGAGTATACTTTTATCTGTACCAAGAGAGCTGATTAGCTTATATTTTTTCTTGATATTTATTTGGCGTACCTGATTGTAAATTTTTGAGATTAAAGAGTTTGAATCATCTGAATGAGAATAGTACTCATCGAACTCGTAGTATTTAGCTATTGACTTTTTCCCTGGTCTTGGATTCGTAAATATAAGGTTGCATTCCTGGCAGTGACAGAGGATAAAATCTTCCTGACTTACCGCAAAATCTTTGATGGTTTGGTAATTAAGAAAATGCCCACTTTTGCAGAGTGGGCATTTATTTAGTCTCTTTAGCATTTTATCTTCCTAAGTATACAGTAAGAATAGAAAGGTCTGCGGGTGATACTCCGCTTATTCTTGAAGCTTGTCCTAAGGTAATTGGCCTAATTTTATTGAGCTTCTGTCTACCTTCTGCGGATAAAGCAGGAACCTGAAGATAATCGAATTTTTGAGGTATTTTGAAATCTTCCATATTCGACAGCTTCTCAACCATTTGCCGTTCTTTTTCGATGTAGCTATCGTACTTGATCTGGATCTCTGCTTGCTCCAATACATCCTGGGCGAAACCTGAAAGATAGCTTTCTAAGTCTTTATCCAGCATTTTCAATTCATTTACACCGATCTGCGGCCTTTTCAAAAGCTTTTCTATTGAAATCTTCTCCCGAATTGTAGCCGTTCCTATTTCTTCTAGAATTTCATTGGAAATAGCAGGCTCCAGCTTTTTCTGTTTTAGATCGTTTATCAACCGAGCAGTTTCTTCTTTTTTGCTCTGTACTTTATCGAAGCGTGATTGTTCTGCCAGTCCAATCTGATATCCCCTCTCCGTAAGTCTAATGTCTGCATTATCTTGTCTTAGAAGTAATCGGAACTCAGCTCTGGAAGTAAACATTCGGTAAGGTTCCTCTGTACCTTTATTGATCAAATCATCGATTAGTACTCCGATGTATGCTTCTGATCTTTGAAGGACAAAAGGGTCTTTCTCTTGAACTTTCAAGCTAGCATTAATTCCAGCTATTAATCCTTGTGATCCAGCTTCTTCATATCCCGTGGTGCCATTGATTTGACCGGCAAAGAATAGATTCTCTACTAGCTTTGTCTCAAGGGTTAGACTCAATTGTGTTGGAGGGAAAAAGTCATATTCAATGGCATATCCTGGACGGAACATCTTCGCATTTTCAAATCCAGGAATCTGTCTCATGGCTTTATATTGAACGTCTTCAGGCAATGAGGTTGAAAAGCCATTTACATAGATTTCAACAGTATTCCAACCTTCAGGTTCTACGAAAATTTGATGTCTTTCGCGCTCTGCAAAACGATTGATTTTATCCTCAATAGATGGGCAATACCTAGGTCCCAGGCCTTGAATTCGTCCATTAAACATGGGTGAACGATCAAAACCTGTCTCTAATGTCTCATGAACATCTTTATTGGTATATGTAATCCAACAAGTTCTTTGCTCTTTCAGTGGGCTTGTTTCATCAGAATAGCTGAATTTTTCAGGGTTTTTATCTCCATATTGGATCTCCATTTTAGAGTAGTCTAGACTTCGACCATCTACTCTAGGTGGTGTTCCTGTCTTCATTCTTCCAGATTCAAACCCCAATTCAACCAATTGCTCGGTGATTCCTTTTGATGCTGATTCGCCTGTTCTTCCTCCTCCAAATTGCTTTTCGCCTATATGTATGATTCCATTCAGGAATGTTCCATTTGTAAGAACGACAGATTTACCAGCTATTTCTATGCCCATACCAGTTCGTACGCCAACTACTCGTCCGCCTTTCACCACAATACCGGTTACCATTTCCTGCCAGAAATCTACATTTGGGTTTCTTTCTAAGGCTAATCTCCACTCTTCGGCAAAGCGCATTCGGTCATTTTGGGATCTTGGAGACCACATTGCAGGTCCTTTGGATCGGTTTAGCATTCGAAACTGAATCATGGATTTGTCTGAAATTATACCAGACATTCCTCCTAGCGCATCAATTTCCCGGACTATCTGTCCTTTTGCTACTCCACCCATTGCAGGATTACAAGACATCTGAGCAATGGTGTTCATATTCATGGTGCATAAAAGCACCTTAGAACCCATCTTTGCGGCAGCATGTGCTGCTTCACAGCCCGCATGGCCTGCCCCTACTACAATGACATCGTATTGATCGAACATGTGTATTTTCTTTACTGTTTCACGTGGAACATGGAAGGGTTATTTTCCTGTTTCACGTGGAACACTTAATTCTTCGAATAATTTAATTCCTTCTGATTCCTTTCTTCTCATGGCTTTTACATCCCCTTCTTCCTTGTCTTTATAACCCATGAGGTGGAATAATCCGTGACCTATGACTCGGCTAAGTTCTTGTTGCAACTCTGATTTATGAGTCTTGGCATTTTCTTTAACTCTGTCTATGCTAATAAAGATGTCTCCTTCTATGACATCCTCCTCTTCCGAATTATCAAATGTGATGATATCAGTTAAGGTGTCATGATCTAGATATTCTAAATTGATTTTATGAAGGTATTCATCTGAGCAGAAGATGTAATTGAGTTCTACGATTTGAAAACCCTCTGAGGCGGCAAGTGAATTAAGCCAACCTTTGCGAACTCTTTTTTGAGCTAAATTGAAGCTTGTGTCTTCAGTAAAGAAATGAATCGCCATTTCAATCCATGTAAAAAGAAAGAATAGTTTTCTTTCCTTGGTTTTCAAATTTTACTTCATCGCTTAGATGCTTGATCAAGAAGATTCCTCTACCCCCTGGTTTCTCAATATTTTCGGGTGCAGTTGGATCCGGAAGATTATCAATTTCAAACCCATTTCCTTCATCTTCGATGACAAAACTTAATTTGTCATCCTCTGCCATTAATTCTAAATGAACCAGTTTTTCCTTATCACTTTGATTTCCGTGTAGAATGGCGTTGCTGATACATTCTGTTACAGAAATCATGATGTTGCCATAGATGTCATCATTGATATCAAACTTTTCCCTTGCATTATCGATGAAGCTTTCAATTATCTTGATATTATCGATTAATGAGGGTATTGAAATTTTTATGGAGTTCATGATAAAATTTTGACTATAGCAACAAATAATTTTATAATTCCTTTATTTCCAAAGAGATAGGACAATGATCTGAGTGGATCACATCTTGGAGAATATTAGCACTTTTCAAACGACTTTCCATGGCTTGAGTTGCCATATGATAATCTATTCGCCATCCTAAGTTTTTGTTTCTGGCATTTGCTCGATAGCTCCACCACGAATATTGATGTGGGTCCTGATTGAAGTGACGGAATGTATCGATAAATCCTGATTCAGTGAATTTATCCATCCAAGCTCTTTCTTCTGGAAGGAATCCACTCGAGTTTTTATTAGAAACAGGGTTATGAATATCTATAGGCTTATGGCAGATGTTATAATCACCACTCAAGATCAAATTTGGATTCTCTTCTCTTAGGTCTTGCATGTAGCCGAAGATATCGTCTAGGAATTCGTATTTGAAGTCTTGACGAATATCACCGGTGGTACCAGATGGAAAGTAGGCAGACAGAAATGAGAAGTCCTCAAAATCTGCCTGTATTATTCTGCCTTCTTGATCGTACTTTTCCAGACCCATTCCATACTTCACATTTTTTGGAGTGGATTTGGAAAATATAGCCACACCAGAATAGCCTTTTTTCTCAGCTGGAAACCAATATAAATTATAGCCTAAGTCTTTGAAAACCTGGGTTTCTACTTGGTTTTCATGGGCCTTAAGTTCCTGTATACCAATGATATCCGGATTTTCTTTTGCAAGCCAATCAGCAAAGCCTTTGTTCATGGCTGCTCGGATTCCATTGACATTATAGGAGAGAATTTTCATCTTAATCTATTTGCAGTTCGTATTCTTTTTCAAAGTATTCTAATACTTGGATTTTCAACAACTTCTCCTGCTCCAACAAGTCGAAGTGTGGTAACTCTTGTTTTAAATTCCAATGAGGCCAACCATCCTGATCTACATATTCTAGTTCGTAATAACCGGCATAGCTGAGAACTTTACAAATGGCAATGTGCATCAAGTCCTGCTTTTCTTCTTTAGAGAAATGCTTGGATCCCTTACCAAGTTCCTGTACCCCAATTAAAAACAAGACTCCATTGAGATCCTTGGGTTTCTTACCGATAGTTTCTTCCAATTCTAGAAGCAACTTTCCCCACTTTCTTTCCAAATCAAGATCTCTTTTAAACATTATAAACTATTGATTTTCAAGTGTTTCCCAATACTCTACGGCTCTTCTTAAATGCGGAATGACGATAGATCCACCGATCAAAACAGCAATAGAAAAGACCTCAAATACTTCTTTTCTCGTGACTCCGGACTCAAAGCAAGATCCCAAATGGTACTTGACGCAGTCGTCGCATCGCATCACCATGGAACAAGCCAAACCAATCATTTCTTTGCTTTTGATATCTAAAGCTCCGGCAGCATAAGCATTGGTGTCGAGGTTGAAGAACCTTTTGATCACCTTGTTGTCCTCAGCGAGAATCCGCTCGTTCATTTTAGCGCGGTAATCGTTGAATTCTTCCAATAAACCCATTAAATTAATGCATTAGTGTTGAATAATCTGCAAATATACAGATATCTGTATGACCCATGAACAACAGCCTTTTAATCCAAAGCGTTTATTCTTCTTCAAAGATTTTTTGGATCTGATTTTTCCGCAAAATTGTGTGTCTTGCGGAAGGAACCTTTTTGATTGGGAATTGAGCCTTTGTGGTATTTGTAAAAACAAACTACCTGTTTCAAGTTATCACCTTCGACCGACAGATAATGACTTAACACAAAAACTTCAAGGTCTTTGTCCCGTCTCGCGTTGTATCTCTTTCCTGAAGTTTTCCCGAAAGGGTATGAGCCAAAAGCTACTTCATACCCTCAAATACCGAAATAAGCCAGAATTAGGCAGGGTTTTGGGAAATTTTTTTGGTAAAATTTTGATCGAAACCGACTTCGCCGGCACTTGGGATGCTATCGTGCCTGTTCCCTTGCACCCTCAAAAACTCAAGCGAAGGGGATACAATCAAAGTGAAGAGTTTGCGAAAGGAATCGCGGAAGTTTTGGCTATTTCTGTCGAAAATTGTCTGGAAAGACGCAAATGGACAGAAACGCAAACCAATAAGTCGAGAATAGAACGAATCGAGAACGTTTCTGGAGTATTTGAGATAAAAAATACCGCTCAGATACTAGGCAAAAACCTCCTTTTGGTGGATGATGTGATTACCACGGGCGCTACACTTGCTGCTTCTGCAACTATTTTGTGGGAGAATGGAGCAAAAACAGTAGATTTGGCTACAATCGCTGCAGGCGGAGGGTACTGAAAAATGATAGACATCGAATCACTCAAATATCCCATTGGCAGGTTTTCTATGCCTGAAAAGCCGGATTTGGAAACGGCTATTTCAGAAATCACCCAATTCCCAGAATTGATTGAAGCTGCGACTGCCAAACTTTCAAATGCTCAGTTGGATAGCCCTTACCGACCGGGCGGATGGTCCGTGAAGCAAGTGGTGCACCATTTGGCTGACAGCCATATGAATGCTTTTATCCGCTTTAAACTCACTTTGACAGAGGACACACCTACCATCAAACCATATTTGGAAGCGTCATGGGCAAATTTGGCAGATAGCTATCTTGACATTGAATCATCCATCATTTTGCTCAAGCAAATCCATTTTAAATGGGCTGTTTTGCTTGAAAGCATGAGTGCTGAGGATTTTGATCGCTGCTATTTCCATCCCGAATCCCAAAAAAAGGTTCCTCTATCGGAAGCTACTCATCTTTATGCTTGGCATGGATTGCATCATTTAGCTCATATTCAGCATTTGGCCCTTCGAGAAAACTGGTAAAATTTAATAATCATGTACGTTTCCCTTGAAAATCAAAGAATCCTTGTCACCGGAGCTTCACGGGGTATAGGTCGTGCTATCGCAAAACAACTTTCCGACTCAGGAGCAGAAGTGATTATTCATTTTAATTCCAACAGAAAAGAAGCAGAAAGTCTACAGGCTGAATTGAAAAACCCTTCATATTTGGAGCCTTGTGATCTAGCAGATAGCAATCAGGTAATGGGTTTTATTCCCAAATTGGTAGAGAAATATGGGCCAATTTCCGCTTTGGTAAATAATGCTGGGATATCCCCTTCAGCACCCGATTCTTTGGAGACGGATGAATGGCTGAAAGTTTGGGAAAAAACCATGGCAGTCAATGCCACTGCAGTGGGCATTTTGTGTAAAGAGTTTATCGATCAGGCAAAAGCACAGCAAAATGGGCGAATCGTGATGATTTCTTCTCGAGCAGCCTTTCGGGGCGATACGACGGACTATTTGGCCTATGCCGCATCCAAAGGGGCTTTGGTCAGCCTTACCCGATCGATTGCTAGACATTATGGCAAAGAAGGCATCAAGGCATTTTTGATAGCTCCTGGATTCACCAAAACAGACATGGCCAATGAGATTTTGTCAGTGTATGGTGAAGACTTTGCTTTAAAAGATATTGCTCTTAAAGAACTTGCCAGGCCGGAAGATATGGCGCCGATAGTGACTTTGCTTTGCTCCGGTCTTGCAGATCATGCAACAGGCACGTCAATAGACATCAATTCGGGCTCCTATGTGAGATAGATTGAAAATGGATAAACAAGAATTTAGAAAATATGCCCACCAACTGGTGGATTGGATGGCTGACTATCTGGAAGAAAAGGAAAATTATCCGGTAACTCCTTCTGTCAAGCCTAGAGAAATTTATGATCAATTGCCTTCTACAGCCCCTGATCAGGGAGAGGACTTTGAAAAGATCTTTCAGGATTTTCAGGAAATCATTGTGCCAGGAATGACTCATTGGCAGCATCCGGCTTTTTTTGGATATTTCCCCGCCAATAATTCTGAGCCCTCCATTTTGGCAGAAATGCTTATGTCCACTTTGGGAGCACAATGCATGTCTTGGCTCACTTCCCCTGCCGCTACAGAGCTCGAGGAGCGCGTCTGTGACTGGCTTCGGGATGCAAAAGGAATTGATTCAACATGGAAGGGAGTCATTCACGATACCGCAAGTACGGCCACTTTGAGCGCGATTTTGACTGCTCGAGAGCGAAAGTCTAATTGGGGAATCAATGAGAAGGGTTTTTCAGGTAAAGAACATTACCGAATCTATTCCTCCTCTCATGTGCATTCATCTATTGACAAGGCGATTAGAATCGCAGGTCTGGGTGTGGACAATCTCGTCAGAATTGAAGTAGATGAGGAGTTTGCGATGATTCCTGAGGCTTTGGAAGCAGCCATCCAAAAGGATATTGATGCCGGAAAAACCCCTCTTTGTGTAGTCTCTGCCCTAGGTACCACCTCCAGTACAGCAGTAGACCCGATTGGTAAAATCTCGGAAATCACTCAAAAATTTGGCATTTGGCATCACATCGACGCTGCTTTTGCAGGCACTGCTCTGTTTTTGCCCGAATTTCAAAGTCTTATCAATGGGCATGAAGCTGCGGATTCCTATGTTTTCAACCCACATAAGTGGATGTTCACTAATTTCGATTGCACTGTTTTATTCTTGAAGGATCCCAAGGACCTTGTCCAAACATTTTCACTTACTCCTGAATACCTAAAGACTGATTTGGACAAAGAAGTCAACAATTACCGCGATTGGGGAATTCAATTGGGTCGGAGGTTTCGTGCTTTGAAGCTATGGTTTGTGATCCGAAGCTATGGCCTTAATGGAATTCGAGAAAAGCTGCGTCATCACCTGATGCTTACCCAAAAAGTAGTGCAGTGGATCCACCAAACCGATGATTTGGAAATCTTAGCTCCTGTAAAGTTCAATACCATTTGCTTCCGGCAAAAATTGAGTTCAGGAGATCAAAATGCTGAAAATCAGTTTAATGAAAAGTGGATGGCAGCTGTAAATGAAACCGGCAAAGCTTTTTTTTCCCATACCAAATTGAATGGGAAATATGTAATTCGATGGGTCATCGGGCAAACCGACGTCACGGAGAAACATATCGAATCAGCCTGGGTTTTATTACTTGAAACACGCCAAAAGCTACTTCAAGAAATCTAAAGCATGCCTTCCAAAGATCCCATTCTTACTCCGGAGCTTCTAAAAATCATTAAAATCTTCGGTGCAGCTTCTATCCTTTTGGTGGTGGTTTTTTCTTTTTTTGATTCTTATCGTGCTAATAACTCTGGAGAGGACAGAACTTTCCGGATGACTTCAGCTTCTCGTCTATATTTTCTCAATCTAAAAGCTATCAATTATGTGCGCGAGAATCGAAGCGATGCGGGAATGGTCCTTTATCGGCATAACGGATTTAGCCTAGAAAGTGAAGAGGCAACCTTGATATTGGTCCTTATTTTAAACAGTCAGAAGGATGAAAGCTATCTTTATTTAGAGCCAAAGAACATAGATTGGCCCATTCGATTGTCTTTTGAGGAAAACGGTCAAACAAGGCTGTTGAATTTTGAAAATGGAAATAAGTTTGATCACCTTGAGCAGGTCACTGAGCTCCAAAAACTCCTAGAAGAGGAGGTAAAACTGTTTTTACTAGACGAAGATCAAAAAATTCCACTTTGGAGCTCTGAATCTGAAAAAGACGCTGTCAAATCTACTTTTGAAGACTATTTTCGGATTGTCGAAAACTAAATCAAATTATGACCTCACCACAACTTGAGTTTTTTAAATCCCAAATTGGTAAAACCCTCGACCAAACTCCCTCTGCAGCAGGTAATTGGTTGTCGGGCACATTATTGGAAATCGAGCCGGGTTTCGTCAAAGTATCTTATACTATCCGGCCTGACATGTGCAATCCAGCCAAAATCCTTCATGGCGGGATCGCTTCCTTGATGATGGATGATGTCATCGGGATGGCAAACTTTGTCTCCGAATCCGAAGTCCTGATGACAAGCATCAATTTGAATGTGGATTTTTTGTCTTCAGCCAAACTTGGAGAAAAAGTTGAGGTTTCTGCCAAATTAGTTCGCTCTGGATCAAACCTAAATCATTGGGAATCCGTAATTCGAAAGGAGTCCGGTAAGGTGGTAGCTAAAGCGAGCTCCAACATGATTAAAACTCATATCAAAATTAAAGAAATCCTAAACCAATAATCTACACAATTTAATTTTACACAATGAAATCGACACGATTAAAACAATCATTAAACACACAGCGAAATGATTATTTTAATCGTCAAAGATTCCATCTGACCAATAAAAATTAAAATATAAACAGATGAAAAAAACTTTTCTAATTCTCGTTTTTGGCCTTTTTTCTAGTCTAGCCTTTTCCCAAGTTACAGTTTCTTATCATCACGGATCTTTGCCTTTTATTGGGATCAATAATCAATTTGGGGAGCGATTTGTACCCGAATTTCGATTAGGCACCAATGATTTTCTGACTGATTTTGATGTAGAATTAGTTGCAAACTTTTTACTTATGAAAAAGGAGAGTGTAGAAATCTATGGTGGGTTTGGAGGTAGAGTAGGTGACATTGATGGCCTAGTGATACCTATCGGACTGAATGCCTTTCCATTTGCTCGAAAGGATTTCGGCTTTCATTTTGAATTGGCTCCTCTGGTCGGTGATTTTGATTATTTGAGAGGAACCTTCGGAATCCGCTACCGATTCATTGATTGAATTGCCTGAGTTTGACCATTAAATCCCAAAGTGCTATTCCAAGTGTGACCGAAATATTCAAAGAGTGCTTGGTGCCAAGTTGGGGTATTTCAAGTACTTGATCACATTCTTTTAGTACATCGTCTTCTACTCCAAAGACCTCATTTCCAAAGATCAAGGCAAATTTTCCTTCCGGATCAGGTGTAAACTCATTTAAATAAGTTGACTGATCTACCTGCTCAAAGGCACAGATTTGATAGCCTTCAGCCTTGAGTTTATGAATAGCTTGGAGCGTATTGAGGCAATATTCCCATTCCACGGATTCAGTAGCTCCGAGCGCAGTTTTTTGAATATCCCGATGAGGTGGCTTTCCTGTAATTCCGCAAAGGTAGATTTTCTCGACTCGAAAAGCATCCCCGGTACGGAATGCCGAACCCACATTATTGAGGCTTCTAATATTATCCAAAACAAGAGAGATTGGTGATTTCTTGGTCTCTTTATATTCCTCAACCGACAGCCGATCGAGTTCTTCCATACTTAATTTCTTCATCTTTTTTGATCTACCTTGCTTATGGATTATTTTCAGCTTTATTTCAATCCCCAAATTTAACAGAATTCACCAGCAGGTATGAGTAAGTCCAAAGATGGTAAGGAAACACCCTTGATGAAGCAATACAATGCGATCAAAGCAAAGCATCCCGGAGCCTTGCTGCTTTTTCGGGTTGGGGACTTTTATGAAACCTTTGGTGAAGATGCAGTTACAGCTAGCAAGGTGCTGGATATAGTCCTGACTAAGCGTGCCAATGGGGCGGCTTCACATATTGAGCTTGCTGGTTTTCCTCATCATTCTTTGGATAATTATCTCCCAAAGCTGGTGCGGGCAGGAAATCGCGTTGCCATTTGTGATCAGCTTGAAGACCCCAAGTCAGTCAAGGGCATTGTGAAAAGAGGGGTGACCGAACTGGTAACTCCAGGGCTCTCCTATAATGACCAAGTTCTTGACACGCGGAAGAACAATTATTTGGCTTCGATTCATTTTGGTAAGGAAAAGCATGGGCTGGCTTTCTTGGATGTTTCTACCGGCGAGTTTATGTGCGCAGAAGGAAGTAGCTCCTATGTGGAAAAGCTGCTCCAAAGCTTTGCGCCTTCGGAGATTATTTTTTCTAAAACGGCAAGAAATCAAGCTTCTGATCTTTTCAAAAACGATTTTATCACCTTTCACTGCGAGGACTGGGTTTTCCAATATGACTTTGCTTATGAAAAGCTGAAAAATCATTTTGGCACTGCAAACCTGAAAGGCTTTGGTATCGAGGAGCTTGAAATGGGAACGGTGGCCGCAGGAGCTGTTTTACATTATCTGGAGGAAACCGAGCATAAGGAAATTCAACACATCTCTGCTATTTCAAGAATTGCGGAGGAAAAATATGTCTGGCTGGATAAGTTTACCATCCGTAACCTTGAATTGGTTTTTCCACAGCATGAGGGAGGAGTTCCACTGATTCAGGTTTTGGATCAGACAGTCACTCCGATGGGTTCACGCATGATGAAAAAGTGGATGGTTTTGCCTTTAAAAGAAAAGGCTCCCATCGAAGAACGTCAGAATGTGGTCGATTTTTTTGTCCAAAACCCACATTTGATTGAAGAGATCATCGGTCAACTCAAAATGATCGGTGACTTGGAGCGATTGATTTCCAAGGTAGTTGTTGGTCGAGCGAACCCACGGGAAATGAATCAAATCAAACGGGCACTCAAAGCAACTCTACCCGTAAAGGAGCTTTTGAAATCCCAAAAAAATGCGACGCTCAAGCGTTTGGCAGATCAGATTTACCCTTGTGATTACCTTTTGGAAAAAATCGACAAGGAACTACAGGAAGACGCTCCCATGCTCATTCATCAAGGAGGAGTCATCAAGGACGGAGTAGATAATGAATTGGATGAATATCGAAGTCTAGCCACCAAGGGAAAGGATTTTCTGGTCCAAATCCAGCAGCGTGAAATTCAGAATACCGGGATTACATCCCTCAAAATTGCTTTCAATAAGGTTTTTGGATATTATCTCGAAGTTACTCATGCTCATAAGGATAAAGTACCTCAGGAGTGGATTCGAAAGCAGACCCTCGTAAACGCGGAGCGTTATATCACTCCCGAACTTAAAGAGTACGAAGAAAAAATCCTCAATGCTGAAGAGCGGATGATTGCTTTGGAGCAGAAGTACTTCACTTTGCTCGTGGAAGAGACCGCTCAGTTTGTCACGCAAATACAGCAGAATGCAAGAGTAATTGGGACACTGGATGCCTTGCTGTCATTTGCACAGGTGGCACTGACCAATAATTATGTCAAGCCAAAAATCGCTGATACGGATACGCTGGAAATCAAGGATGGTAGACACCCTGTGATCGAGCGACAACTTCCTCCTGGAGAGGATTATATCCCCAACGATATTTACCTAGATCACGATAGTCAGCAAATTTTGATCATTACCGGTCCTAATATGGCTGGTAAGTCTGCCTTGCTCCGTCAGGTAGCATTGGTGGTACTGATGGCTCAGATGGGAAGTTTTGTTCCGGCTTCTTTTGCGCGAATAGGAATCATAGACAAGGTATTTACCCGAGTCGGTGCCTCTGATAATCTATCAAAGGGAGAATCTACCTTTATGGTGGAAATGACCGAAACTGCGAGTATTTTGAATAATCTTTCGGGACGCAGTCTGGTCTTGATGGATGAAATTGGAAGGGGAACTTCCACATACGATGGGATTTCCATTGCCTGGTCTATTGTCGAGTACTTGCATAATCATCCGACCTTTAAGGCCAAGACGCTGTTTGCGACACATTATCATGAGCTCAATCAGCTAACCGAAGACTTTCCAAGAATAAAAAACTTCAACGTGTCGGTGAAAGAGGTAGGAAATAAAGTGATCTTTATGCGTAAATTGAAGCCAGGAGGAAGCGAGCATAGTTTTGGTATCCATGTGGCTCAAATGGCCGGAATGCCAAACCCCATTGTCCTTAGAGCTTCTGAGATTATGGGTCATTTGGAAAAAGACAAAGCGCTTCAGAAAGGCAAGGAAAATCTTAAATCAGTACCGAAAAACAACTATCAACTCAATCTTTTTGAAATGGACCCTAAGTTCAAGGAAGCAAAGGAACTCTTGGACCAAGTGGATATTAATTCCATTTCCCCAATAGAAGCTTTACTCAAACTCCATGAGGTCAAGAAAAAACTCGATTGATTTTTAATAGTTATAATTACATTAATTAAGCCGATTCATATGAAAAGTATGGATAAAGTATTTCTAAAAGACCTTAAGAAACAGGATCAGTATACCAAATTTTTTCAGAACTGGGCTGAGCAGGAGTTTAAAGCCCATCCGAATGAAAAAAGGTTGATGGAAGAGCTTGAAGCCCTCAGTAAAAATATTGGGATTCGAGAAGGTTTGGTTATTGCCTGTTTTGATTATCGAAATTTAAACCTTGCTTTTTTCACGGGTGAAGTAGAAAGAATTACAGGCTATCCTGAATCGATTTTTCGAAAGAAAGGAATGGAAGTATCCTTCACGATGCTTCATCCCGAAGACAGGGAAGAGATGTTTAAATTCCAGAAGATCGTATTTGACCAATTCCATCAATTGTCTTTGGCAGAAAGGCACACCTTTGAGTTTTCTTATACCACCAGATGGGTACATCGTACCACTAGGGAGATAAAGTGGATGATGGCGAAGGTTCGGCCGTACTTTATAGATAAGGCTGGTAACTTTGCGATGGATCTTCATATCATCTTTGAGCTTCATACCCCGCCCAAGGTGAATAGTTATGATTGGACCTATTCTTATACACAGGATGATGGTACCCGGGTATTGGTGACAAAAAGTGCTCCCGAGAAAAAGAAAATTAAGCTTAGCAATAAGGAAAAGGAGGTTGTGCAATTTATTTTGGATGGGCTTTCTTCCAAGCTAATCGCCGATAAATTGAATATTTCAGTCAATACTGTAGCGACCCATCGGAAGAATATCCTTAGAAAGCTAGGGGCAAAAAACGTCGGTGAAATGCTCAAAATCATTGGGTCCTACGAGTTTTAAGGAATCGGAGATTGAATTTTTCGATTTTTCAAAAAAATTTCCACTCTTGAATATTGCAAAAATCGTAAGTAGGCGTACCTTTGCATCCACAATCAGCTAATCGAACGGATTAGCATTCAAAAAGCGAGAGTAGCTCAGTTGGTAGAGCACGACCTTGCCAAGGTCGGGGTCGCGAGTTCGAATCTCGTCTCTCGCTCAAAAGCCCTTGATTCAAGGGCTTTCTTGTTTCAAGACCATGACAATTCTCTATTGCAAGATAGAGCAAGCCGGGATGGTGGAATAGGTAGACACGCAAGACTTAAAATCTTGTGGCCTTTAGGCCGTGCGGGTTCGATTCCCGCTCCTGGTACAATTTGCCGAGAAATCGGCGCATCTGTGATGTATGCGGTGTTTTTTGTTTCACACAAAATTTCACCAGCATGCCTATATCAACTATTAGCGGGGTCTCCGGATCCCGCTTTTCTCCAATTTTTCACACAAAAATTTCCCCGGCCATGAGAGCTTCTGTCTCATGCCGAATCCGCTTTGACCGTGCAAATAAGTCAGGGGAAGCCTCTGTTTATCTTCAGATAATCATTGAATCCAAGCGGACAACTGTACCCTTGAAGGTATCCTGGCCGGTGGGATTCTTTGATAATTCCAGAGGAAAGTTCCTTCCCCGGTTCCGGGGAGATCAATTAGCACTGGACCTTAACATGGAGGCAGATAAGGAAATGGCCAAGATCAATGAGATATTCATGTTCTATCGGCATTCGGATATGAACTTGACCATTGAGCAGTTCCAAAAAGAATATCGCCGCTATGGAGCGAAGAAGGATTTCTTGCTATGGGCTGAGCAGGATGTAAAGGATAGGTATGCAGCTTTCAAAATTGCCAATCAGACCTATAGAAATGATCTTAGTGCGATTAATAAGATCAGGAAGTATAAAGCAGAAATTCCCTTTAGCTCAATTAATAAGGACTTTCTCGAAAGCCTGCAGGCATGGCTTACTTCCAAAGGTGGGGTAAGGATCTCCTCAGCATGGAGAATATTAAAGACGCTAACAACCTACGCCAGACGTGCTGATCAGGCAGGGATTTCGGTCAATTTGGAGAGCATCTCCAAGTACACCATGCCAAAATACGAAAACCGAAAAACCTACCTTGCTCCGGAAGAGCTAAAGAGCCTCCGGGATTATTATCAAAGCCCAACCATAGCAGATCATCATTACCGTATCCTTGGCCATTTCCTTTTTTCCTGCATCACGGGACTGCGATTTTCAGATGTTCAGCGCGTGACCTGGAAGAATATCCATGGTGACATGCTGATATTCGTCCCCTATAAAACCAGGAGGATGGAAAAGCTGGTTAAGATCCCTTTACTTGAGGAGCATTTTCGCCTGATTCACAACGAAAAGGGAAAGCTTTTCAATACCGTTACCGAACAGGTAACCAATCGAACCCTAAAGGATATTGCCTCCCAGTGTGGTATCCGGAAAAATCTGACTACCCACGTGGCTAGACATACTTTTGCAACGGAATCTTTGAGAAAGGGAATAGGGGTAGAAGTAGTCAAGGAGCTAATGGGGCATGAGAAGATAGAGACGACGTTAGAGTATACCCACGTAGATGAAGCCAGACTGAGGGAGGAAATGAAAAAGTTAGGGTGAGGGGCCTACCCTTCAAAAAAGAAGGGTCAGGCTCTCCGTATTACATGGTACTTACTTCGATCCCTAGGCCGTGACTTCGTGACAGTCGCCTATGAACTGAATAATTGTATCAACCAAATGATAAGTGACTCTCACATCTTCAGAAGGCTGGCACTCGCATGCAATCTTGGGGATTACATCTCTAATGCAGGTAAGCTCCAGCATCATGGCTTCTGGACATAGATGAGAATTTAGATCAAAGAAGTTTTTAACTGCCTTCACCAGTTGTTCATCATTTTTCATAGGGGATGAAATGGTTTAGTTTAACAAAAAAGAAACCCCTAATTTCTTATTAATTGAAGCTCAAAAAATACCATAAACAGGGTAATTTTCAGGTAGTTAATAGCATTTTTATATATACGTAAGAACTTTTTATTATTATGTCCAGATGAATTTGTCAAGGAAATTAACAGAAGATGAGATGAAACTCCGAGAAGAGCTAGAAGTCTTGGAGGAGAGGATCCGAATGAAGATCCGAAGGATTGGACTGACGAATCAGAAACTGCCTTATGAGCGGCTATCGAAAGGCCGCCAACTAAAGGAATTGTGTCTTGCGGCGATTTCGTATCTTGATGCCGGAGAGGAGATCAAGCTGCAGGAATGCTTAAGGAGCTTGAGGGAAAAGGGAATAAAGATTGAATTATGAATTTGGACCAATTATCAAAATTAATAACTAACTCAACAGAAATTTTAATGGTTGGAGTTTCTCTTATATCTATGATTTTTACTGGGTTGCAGGCTTTTTTGCTTTTTAAAGGTTTTCAGATTGCGAAAAATTTTGACTCAGAGCATAAAACAAAGCTCAAGATTGAAAATAATTACGAATTAGCACGCGAAATAATCAAGGATATTTCATTCGTTAACAATCTTATTGATAGTTTTTTTACAAATTTAGATTACTATTCTGTTATAAGATTTTTGAATGAAAATAAACCAAAAAAAATTCATAGTAAACTTAATTTTCAACACGGTAAGCTCATACTATTAGATCAAAAAATCTATAATAGAAGAAAAGAATATTTAGATATCATTTCAAATATTGACATGAATATTTCTTTAATGAAAGACCCAATTGCTATAGGTCTTCTAAAGGATTACAAGTTTCGTTTCTTTAATTTAATTTATTTTCCTGAGAATGAGCTTACTAAATTTATTCAAAATGAATATGAGAATGATCAAAAAACAGAAAAAGATAATAATTATGGACTTTCAGTTTGGAGTAAATATCCTGTCCCGTATTCACACAATGATAAAAGAATTGAGGAAACGGCTAATTATTATAAAGCTTTCAAAGCTCTTTTTGACTATTTGATTTCTAGTAAGATTCCATAAAAAATCAAAGCCAAATTTATGTTACAACAAAGGTTATTGAAAAATTCAAGTTCAATCAAACACATCAGTTTTTCATATTTTGGAAACTCGAGCTTATAATTTTTCATAAGGTTTTCAAGCGAAGTTTTAAAAAAAAGCGGCCCGAGAGCCGCTTTTCAAATTTTACATGGCCAAGCTGACCTGCCCGGAGGCTTTTTCCAGTCTAGCTTTTATTCCTGAATCTGCATCGAACTGTAAAGTAGGATTGGTCTCGGTGAAAGATCCATCAACTGCCCAGTTTCCAGTAACAGTGTAATCATCGTTTCCGAGATAATCACCTGGGAAATGAACCAAATCATCCTGCAGATCTCCTCCTGCAAAAGTTTCATAGGATCTGAATCTTGTCAGAGCTTTTATTGTCAAATCAGATGCTGGTTTGTGAATAAATAGCGTGACAGTTCCTTCGAAATATAGGAATGAATCAACTCCTGGGATATTACCAGATGGCAGTTTGACTTCGATATTACCCAATTTCAATCGGACCAAAGGTTGAGTTCCGTTTGGCTTGACATAGTAGTTCAGATTTATTTCCAAGACCATTTGTGCTCCAAAATTTACAGCAGCAACAAATTCCTCTCGGATAAAACCCAATTGGGCAATTGTTTCATATCCAGTACCTGAATGGGTGATTTCTGATTGAACGCCCATTGGAGTTCCAATCGATATTGGGTTTTGTGTGAATGGAGCAATCATCTCCATTACCTGCGCCTCAGTGACAAATTGGCTTAGATCTACCTCAGCCTTATAAGGAGAATGCACCAAATAAATTTCCACTGATTCATCTGCGGCAAATGTTCCCGGTATTTCTCCATCATTACTTGTGATGTATTCTGCCTTGATTTCTACAAAATCCCCTTCGTCACTGAAATTGTTACCTAGTCTGAAAACATATCCTTCCTTGTTCTGATCTGGAAGATCAATGACTAATAGTCTTTCTCCATAGTCAGGCTGAGGATCTTGGTCGATAATGAAATCAAGAACTTCTTGGAAATTTTCCGCTGTTTTGGAGATAACTAATCGAGTTACCTCATTCATGCTCAATGAGTCAAATCCAATTTTTCCTGTTCCCGGATCTGTAACGGTAAGTGAGCTGCTGTTTGGTTGAAGTGTTGCATTTACACTCAGCTCAGCTCTGTTTTCTTGCTGGAATTCAGCTGTGCTGCTAATAAGAGCAGCGTTCCCTACGATAAAAGTATCCAGGTCATGCACTCCGTTTAGAATGTCTTGGATATCCAATAATGGGGTTTCAGCATCGATAGGAATTACAGAGCCTTCATTTGTGCTTATTACCATGCGGTAATTCTTTGTCCCTCCGGAAGTATCAACTCCTCCAATCCTTACTATTGCCGCTTTGCTCATGTCATTGAGAGCAATTAGCAATTCTTGGGATTTGGAGTATATGCCGATATTTCTTTCATCTAGTGTGTCAGATGGAAAATAAATACGAATCTGACCTGCATTGTCCTCAAAAAATATCTCTCCTGGATCAAGAGCTGCAGTCATACTTGCGGATGCAGCCAATGTGTACTCAGGTAAATTCGCTGGATCTTCGTAAAGCCATGTTGTGGCTCTAAATTGCCCCTCTGTAGAAGCAATACCTATTAAAACAGTTTCGGTATCTGGCTCCTGTATCCCATCATTCACCATTCTCAGCAATGCTCCTCCTGCATCTTGCTGTTGAGTTGAGAAATCTCTGATTAGGAATAATTGTCCATTTTCGAAGTTTCCAAATTCCGGATCATCCCATAGGTTTTCGGCAGTATCATAAATGGGAATATTTGTGGATCCACCTGTTTCCTCTGTACCACCAAGGATATTTGATAGCTCGCTCCAGGCTGTTACGCCATCACCGATTTTTAATTCGCCTGTATCGGTGGACCAGGCTAGTTCTCCTTGTGCAAGGATTGGATCTTCTTGCGCCCAAAAGGCCGCTTTGTCTCGTCTGAGTTGAATTCTGTGGCTCATAGTTGAAAGGATTGTGCGTTACCGCCGTCAATGATTTGTGTTGTTAAGTAGACCGAAGATGCACTGCCACCATCAATGTGGAAAGGACAAATAATTGACTTAAAAGTGTATAGGTCTCCAGTCGGCAGATTAGCGAGTATTGGCTCTCTTCGATAAAAAATATATCTGTCACTTGGCCCGAGCGCAAATGGCCGATAGATTAAAATTGCCTTATTATCTAAATGCTCAAAAAACAGATCATATTCAGTTGCTGAAACCTTGACAAGCGTAAAAACCTCCGGATTCAATGACCCGTCCACTTCCAATACACTGTCAACATATGCTCCAAGACCATCATTAATTAGTGCACAATAGAGATTTCCTCTCTGTGTAATATCTCCGTCAAGTGTAGTGAGAATATCCAGTTTAAACTGAAAATCTCTGATTTGAGGACCAGAAGGAGAGGTTGTTTTAATCCTTACAATTCGGGAGAATCCTACCGACAAGTTTCTGGTAGCGAAAGACCCAATCCGATCTGCACGGACGATGACGATCTTTCCGTTAGTATTTACCTGGATCAGATTCGATGGATTTTCTGGATCTGCCAGATTGGAAAGCGTGATGGATGATTGGATGGTTTGATTTCCCGGTGCAGATTTGGAGACGAAGTCACTTAGATCCTCCGGAGTGACTTGAGGGGTATTGTCACCTGCAGGCGTGCGAATGACCCGAGCAAGCAGGATAGTCCCTGCAGGAATGGCTGGATCGATCAGCTGATCAGGATCTTCCTCACCAGCTACCCAGATCACATCACCATTGTCATCTCCCACGGCGTAATCGATGCGACTGTACTCGGCAGGAGTGCCCGTGATACCTGTCAGGTTTTGAGCTCCCCCATCATACTCCACCCCTGCGATGATCCATTTCCAGCCATCTACATCCACATCTGTAGCACTGTTGAATTCCACCGTGCCCGTCTGAGATACTCCATCCACAGGAGCAGGATCTTGTAGGTCCTGCACCTTCTGATGCTCTTCGGCTGTAAGGTGGAAGTATTCCCCTTCTTCGGAATCTCCTCCCTGCAAGCCGGCCAGCTCGTTGTGATTGCCAGAAGGGATATTCTCGAGGATCTCGGCCAACATATTTTCCCAGGTGATGAAAAACCAGCCCGGAGTGCCAGGCTTTTGCACAGGAAAAAGCAAGCCGGAAGGATCGCTTTGCTGTGGAAATTCGCCGATATTCGGAGGCAGATAAAAGTCATCATCCCCCGGCCCGATGATCACTGGATCAATGAGGGGGCTTTTTTTTTTAAAAAGACTGAGGTAAATCGTCTGGCGCGTATAGCTGAATTTGAAGTCCAGACTGGTGAGTACATTCTCCGGAGCGGAGTAATCCGGATTGAGAAGTCTGATCTCAGTAACAGTCTCTTCGATCAAAAAGTATTTTTCTTTTGCCTGGAAAAAATCCATGGCCCAGAGCAACTCCGCACGGCTTCGGAAAAAGCCGGTATTCTTCTCAAAGGCCAGGCGCGGTGTGACCAGGTAATCCCGCTCGTATTCATCATCGAAAAGGGCTGCATCCACTTCGATGGGATTGGTAGATTCCCGCTCGCCGGTCAGCCGGATAGTATCGATGCCGCCTACCGAATTTTTAAAAAGGAAAAAATCATCCCACTCGAAAAACTCATCCGTCAGCACGTAACGCTGCACGTAGGTCGAAAAGGCCTCTCCTCCATCATTCTCCACCCATACATCGATATAGATGGGTTGGTCTACAAACTCATTCCTCAGATCGGAATAAGTCATATTGACCGTGTAATGCTTGCCCGTAGCCAGGCTGTGCAAAGTCTTTGTCTCCGAAGCTCCTCCGGAGAAGTAGCCACGGATCTTCACCAGCGCCGCCTGCTGGGTAAAGAAGCTCAGCCACTCGGGCTGAATGTCTTTCACCTTCTTAATCTGCGGCTGCCAGGTGAGCCAGGACTCCTTCAGGAAAGCAGCACAATCCAAATTGACGGTGGATGAACCACCTTTGATAGCCGTAAAAGTGATTTCCTCCGAAGACTCACCCGAGATGATCTCCACCGTGAACGTATCGAATGAGCGTGTCTGCTCATAGAGATCCACATCACCCGGAAGATCCAGGTGTAGATATTCATCCAGCAAGTCACGAAGCAGCACCCGGCTGCGCCCCTGCTCATCTGCCGTATAATATTCGGACAGAATGAGGGTTGCGCCCTTGCTGATATTGACGGTCATCCCGAGCCCATCGGTTTGCACGATGAGCTCGGGAATATTGCCGACAAAAGTCAGGGACTGGGGTTGCTGGAGAATAGTCAAGGCCATCTATTCAGATTAATTGCTGGTGTAGAGCGGTTTGAATTTCAGCGTCTTCCTTCCGTCAGGATAATAAAGCGGGTATTTGATAATCACCTTTTCTCCTTTGCCGGATTGGGCTATTTCCTCGGGGCCCAGTGAAGTAGCTACTTTACCGTCAGGAATGGCCGAGTAGTCCTCGAGGACTTTGAAACGCACCCCTTTGACATACTCAAAGTAGATCATCGAAATAGCCTCGGGTCCTGCCTGGTAAGCTGCATCACTGCGCTGGCCAGTATCTTCGATATCGATCATCACGGAGGCACCGTTGACCTCGAGGGGAGCGGTGAGTAATGGATAAGCCGGCTGCACGGTACGGCTGACGGATACAAGACTGGACGACTTGCATCCTGTCAGAAGTGGAGACACTGCCAAAGCGATCAGCAAGGTCAGCGCGATTTTGGTAATCATGTTTTTCATGGTGTATGAAGGTTAGGTTAGAAATTTTCGGATAGTAAGAAACGCTAATAGGAGAGCAGCTCCGACGATCAACTGCTTGAAGTCATGCCAGAGCTGCTGATACCAGGTTTTAGAGACCTCTACAGTTACTCGTGTGTACTCCGTTCGCAGCCGTTCGAGCTCATAAGTCATGAGCTCGATCATTTTTTCCTGCAGCTCACAAATGGCTTTAAGGTTTCCCTTTTCATCCACTTGAATTCGTGCAGACATCTTGCTGGTTGGGTCTCGGTTGCCTTGCAGCATTGCATTGATCAAAGAGACATTGACACCGGAGCGAATCATGGAATCAAGCTTTTGGTAATTGATTTCCGGAGACTCAGAGACGGCCCCCGGAATATTCTCCTCTACTGGAACCTGTCTGACAATAGTAGAATCAGTCACTTGGGTATCGGTACCTGTAATGACTTTCTTTGCGCCGCAAGACCAGGAAAGCAGGAGGATGCAGAGCAGGCAGAAATGTTTCACCCTCATCACCATCGTGCTCTGACCCTCCTGTATGTTTTCAATGATGCTCATTGGATGATCAGTTTATCTCTATTTTGGACCAGCTTGAGAAGCCGCTCCATGGTGCGGCGTGAATTGGTGATATCCAATATTTGATCCCCGTCTAGATGCATTCGATTCTCACCTACTGCAATGCAGCCACGAAGCTGATGGACAAAGTTTGCCGGATGAATCAGGATGTAGGATCTACCAGGCACATCGATAATGTGGAGATGATTGGCAAATCTCGGAGAGCTGCGGTGCAAAAGGCGGTATTCGCCTTTGGGGATGCAGGAAATCTGGACGTGATTATCCCTCCAGGGAAGCTCCAAAGTACAGCATTCAAAGATAGTCCGACCAGCTTCAACCACTCTGAGTCGACCGTGAGTTACATTCTCATCTTGCAGGTCTCGATTAATAATCAGTGTTCGCATGGTCTTGATCGTTTGGTCTGCGTGGATCTTCTTTTCGCCGATGTTCCGGATCTATATGCTCTAAAAAGTCATCCCCATGGGGAGATTGGAAATCTGTATTTCTGGGAGCCGGCTTTCCTGTCAGATCATTGAAATCACCCGACTCGTTGAATCCTTCGAATCGCTTCAAAATGAATTTTGGGACGAGTTTTTTATTGATTTTCCCAAGGTTTCGCATGATGCTGATCGCCTCAACAATGATCACTCCTGCATAGATCACCATCTTGAAATAATAACCTCCTGGGATCACTACTCCGGATACTTCAAAGTTTTCGAGAACATGTCCTAGAACCATGAGTGATCCATAGACTACAAACTTTATAAAGATTCCTGCCAGCTTACCTGGTGATACCTGTCTACGAGATACTGCAAAACCAAATCCTAGCAACGTATCTAAAACGACCAAAACCAATAGCCAGATCAAGAAAGGCCAGTCTGAAAAAATATATCGCTCAATGAAAATGAGGATGGGAGCAAAGAAAATTCCCCATCGTGACTTGTCGGCCACCTCGTGGGCGAGCTCAGCAGATTTTTGCAATATGAAATGAAGCACGGAAACGTTGGTCAGGTCTTGAAAACTTGAATCCAAAGTAGTGGCAAGGGGTACTTTCAGAAAGGACAGATTTTACAGCATGCAATCCCCATCGGTCGAGCAGCTTCCACCGGAGCTGACCGATACTCCATTGACCGACTCGACTCCTTCACCTCCCTGGATCAATACCGGGGCTATCTCGGAGCAAACCAGAATCAGGGTATCATCCCCATCCTCAAACTGATCAAATAGCAGGTAATTCTGAGTCAGCAGGCTTTGGCCAGGACGCTGGATCCGAATATCAAAGTCATCTGTCTCCGAATCAAAGTTGAGCGTATCGATCGTAATGGTGTAGCATGTCCCGGTAGATGGCTGTGGTACGGAGCTGCCCGGTTGCCATACTGAGCCATCACTGTAGCTTGGCTCTCCATCTCCCGGTATCGGTGCCTCGATCAGCTCAGCCTGTGCCAAAAACACGTCATCTTTTCCGATCGGGATGGTCAGCTTCTCGATCCACCAGAGCTTGCCTCTAAGCAGGACTTTCTGACGCAAATCGATTTGCTTGATCTGACCTGGCGTGAAGATCAAAGAGCCAAAAGCCCTCAGACGGTCACGCTCATGCCAGTCCTTATATTGTTTGTGATAATTATAGATCAGACCATCAGCTCCATCCCAGGCAAGCGAAAGCTCACCCATCCGGATACCGGTGGGACTATAATTGTGATAGGAGAGATAGGGATAATCGACGAGCTCATTGCCAAAAGAGCCGTTAGGAGTCAAGCCCTGGTACAGCATGATCGAAGGCTTGTAGCTCGGGTCTTTGCTCCCGGAGAAGAGCGGCTGATAGAGCGGAAAGAGATCGATCGGAGAATCGGAATTCTTAAAGTCCTGCAGATTATCGGAAGGCACCATCTGCAAAGGGCCCAGAGCAACTGAGATGTCAAAGCCTTCCCTAGCCACCGAACCATAAAGCCCGTGGTTCTTGACTTCGTAGCTGTATTTATTCAGCTCTGGATTCGCATCCCAGTAAAGACTTTGCTTCTTTAGGATGAGTTGGCCAGTGGTCTGAATATAATATACCTGCTCCAATGTGTCCGGATCCACAGGCGCATCGAGCAGCTCCTGGATAGTGCCCAGGACAAACTCCGGGTCTACTTCAGGCTTCTTTTCCGAAAACTCCTGATAGCCGTACACATAGTTTTGTGCTGGTTCGCGTGATAGGATCAGTCTCGAACCCAAGCGAGCATTCCAGTCCTGGAAAGATTCATCATTGATCAGGTCCTTGTTGTACCGGATCTGAAAGCGGGTAGTAGGACCATCCTGAATGCGGAATAGCGTCATGCAAAACATATTCATCGCCGAATGCAGCACATCTGCGGCGGTGACGGTGGACTGGAAAGTGCCTAGGTTAAAGTACAGCTCTTCGGCGGGACTGGAAGCATTGGGATAGTCATTGTCAACCAGTATTCCTTTCCACTTGATCACGATATCATCCCGGAAATTAGGATGATAGTGAGCTGTCAAGACAAGCTTGGAAAGCTCCTCATCGAGGAAAGGATTCTCCTCATCGGGGAGTTCCAGAACGATCTTGAATAGTTCCGAAAGCCTGATCTGCGGATACATCACCGTATGGGTGGGAATGGCCAGCTCCCCGGGAATGATGTTTTCCTTCAGCCGCGTATCATTGCCCCCGATAAATGCCCAAGCATTGAAGAAATTGTTTTGCCCGAAGAGAATATTGACAAAGAGCTCGGTGCCGTCAAAGGATCTGGTCTCACGGCTTCCTGTCTGTCTGATCGGCGCAGCAGCAAAGACATGCTTATTGCGATGCGCTTCAAAAAACAGCAGGCCGTAATTATACCGCGGCTGACCTACTCCCGGAAAGTCCTCCGTGCGGTGCTCGTAGTCCGCTTCGCCAAACTCATAGCGACCGAGATCCAACTCATTCATCGGCTGACGGGCTTTGGCCAGATTATCCACTGCCTGGAAATTGGCCGAAAGCTTACCCGATATCTCCCGGATGATCAGCGAACCATAGTAAAGCACAAGTGCACCCACACCCAGCACGGCTCCGGAATATTCCCAAGAGCGATTGGCAAGATTGACCCGGTCGGGATGCTCAAATAGTTTACGGTTTGACTCCGTCAGCGGAAAGTCAAAGGATGTCGTGTAGGGGAATGGCGTGCGGTTTTGGATCAGGATGGGGCACTCCATCACCAGCTCGACATTGAAGTCCAGGGGAAGATCCAGCTTTTGTCCGTTTACTTTGATATATACACTCATAGCGTCGCATCTTTACGGATAGCCTCCAGTTCCTTCTGCCTCTCTTCGAGTCCACGCTTGCCTGTGATACTCACATCAGCCGCGATCGGACGGCGAAGGCGCTCATTGAGCTGATTGATCGCTTTGGTGTTAGACTTGATCATCACCATGATCTCTGGATAGAAACCCATCCCCATGCCAGAGCTAGTCGGTGAATCCGTGGCAGTCTCGGAGGATAACCTTCCCCCTTTGCGCCTACCGGGAATTGCACGACGGAGTTCGCGGTTTTCCTCCAGGACACGGAATAGATTCAGTGATGATATCTGCCCAAGTCGCTGAGCCGTATCGATGGCATCGAGTACCGGTGCCACGGTGGGATTGTTCACGGCCTCATTCGATGCGACAAACTCCCGTCCAGACTCGCCGGTGATCACGGTGGGACGATCGACAAAGCCACGGTGATTGGCCCTTTTTCGAGCGCGGAATCTTCTTCCATCCTGGGAACGGACCACATCGAGGAATCCCCCGTCCTCAGCTCCCGGGATCTCCGGAAGCGGCGTCCGCATGATTGTACCGATCTGAAGAGCTCCCATCGCTCCCACGAGAATAGATAAGGCCACATTGGGCAGAGCTGCAGCAATCGCCGAGGCCGTATTGACGATGGCGGACATTAAGGCAACGTTGCGCTCACGCTTTGCAGCGTTGCGGTCATGCTCCGCCTTCTTTCTTTCCAGGTCCGCATCGAGTGCGGCCACCTGCTGGGTGTATTGATTTTGTGAGATATAGCCCTGATCCAGACGGGTCTTGAGGGCTTGCTTTTTCTTCTCGTTTGACCTTTCGAATTCCGCGAGTTCGCGCTTCTCACCGGCATTGACAAAAGTGGCGTATTGGGCATAGGCGGAGATCATGGCTTGGGCTCCCATGACCAGTTCATTGATACCAGTCTTGCCGGCCTCCATTCGCTCAAAGAAGATTTCCCAATCCTCCGGAGTAAAGCCCAATACATCGACATTGCGAGCTCTTAGTCCTCGGTCCTCTGCGATTTCGGTACCGGATCCCAATCCCATTTCAGATAGGAGCAGTTTGACTTGCGCAAGCTTTTCTTCCAGTACCTGTACCTCTTCATCGGAGAGTACCTGATCAGCCAGATCTATTCCCTGGAAGGTACCGGTGGCCAGCGATTGCTCGAGCTCGGCCTGAAGGCTTTCCAAATGCCGACGCATGAGTTCCTCTTCTTCCCGCTGGAATTTCTTGTCAATCTCCCGCTGTGCCTGGCGCATGTTTTGAATACCTGCCAATGCATCTGCTGAAAGCTCGTCTTCAAGCAGAGCCCTAGCCTGAGCCATGGTTTTGACTTCTTTGAATTGCTCATTATGAGAAATCCGCAAGGCCTCGAGCTCCCGTTCAAAGCCATATTGTTTTTGCTCCAGAGCCTTTTGCATGGCTTGGGCATCGATGGTGCTGAGATTGTCGTAAAACTGCAGCTGTAGAGCTTCGAACACCTGAAACTCCTGATCAGTCATTTCTTCTCGCCTCTTGCCTGCCAGTCCAGCCTGCTCCAAACGACGCTGATGCGCTAGGTTTTCCTGCTCGATGAAAGAAAGCTGAGATTCCAAAACACGCTGTTGATATTCTTGCTGCCTTTGAAGCAGAGCTTCGGCCTCTCTATCCTCTTTGATTCGCTGATCAGTTTTCGCCTTTGAAACTTTGGTTGAGGACTGGATCTGATACTTTGCCAATTCATCCTGGATTCGCTTTTGCTCTTCGGCATTTTTACGAAGGGATTCAGTATCAACCACGTTGATTTTTTCCCGGTCTTCCTGAAGCTTTTTTAGCTTATCATTCAGACTTTGGATAGTCGTGATCTGCTCAGGCGAACCACCTCCTCCGGTGGTATTTGTATTCAGGTTTAAGTCAGGACGATCCGTGTTTTCTTTGATAAATGCCGATAGGAGCTGTTCCTGTTCGCGGATCTCTTTAGCTCCTTCAGCAAACTTGGAAGCGATCACATTTGATTTACCAGTGACAAATGCTTGAAGGTTTTCCCAAAAACTCAAATCAGAAGACTCTTTGGCAAGGTCTAGTTTTCGTTTTTCGAGTTCAACAAGTTTTTCCTCTGCTGCTTGGACACGAGCTTTCCGGATCAAGGAATTGATATAGTCATCAGTAGCTTTTTTGGCAGCTTCTGTATTTACCGTTTCCAAATTAAGATTCGAAAAATAATCTGGAGAGATTTGATTAAGCTTCTGAAGTGCTGCAAGTCTTTCCTCATCCGACCTTGTCTTATCTTGGGCAACAGCAATCAGTTTTTCAATTTCTAACCGCTCACGAATGACTGATTTCTCAGCCTCCCTTGATATTTCATTGACAGCTCGCTGTGCTTTTTCAGCAGCAGTTAGAGACTTGGACCAGTTATAAACTGCCACGCCAAGACCGATGACTAAAGCCGCTACTGCTGCATATGGATTCGCTGCAGCCACACTATTGACGATCCGCATAGCCTGAGCAGCTCCTTTTAAGTTGCCAGTCAGAAGCATTTGAGCAGCCGCCAAAAGTTGAGTAGCGATCAGCTGGGCATTATCCCAGAATATCTTTGCCTTTGCCAGAAGAATGCTCGCCTGAGCTTGCTTATTCTGGATGAAAACCACGGCATTATAAGCGGCCACAGCAGCGACCAGGCTAAGTATCGCCGTTCTGTTTTTCATGAAAAAGTCCAGTGCACTGGTTAGAATCCGAACGAAATAAGAAAATCCGGAAGTCGACATGGTCATGACCGGCATTAGCTTTTCCCCAAGCTCAACCACCATAGCCTGGAGACCTTTTCGAGCCTTCTCAAGCTTAGCCGCGGCAGTTTCATTTTTGACGTTGAATTCGTCAGTCAAGGAAGTACCCTCAGCAAAGGAAACATTTGCCAAATCCTGCTGCTGTCTGAGCGTCTCGGTATTGTTTGCCAAAACGGCAATCACAGAAGTAGCTCTGGCACCATCGATGCCAAGATCTCCCATGTTGTTGATCATTTCCGAGAGTCCGGAATTATTACCTCTTACACCTTCAAGGAATCGAATAAATGCCTCATTTGCGTCTTTGTTCAAGAGATCAGAAAAATCCTCAATCGACATGCCTGCCAGCTTGGCAAATTCCGCAGTGTTGGTAAACATCTTCGGAATTAGATTATTAAATGTAGTTGATGAGACTTCCGAAGTCTGCCCCAATTGATCAAGTGTGGCAGCGAGTCCAAGAATCTCGGTAATGCTTATCCTTGCAGATGGGGCCATACCGGCCGTCCGCTTGGTAAATTCCACCAGGAAACCTTCATTGGCCGTGGACGCAGCTCCCAACTCATTGATAGAAGATCCAACTTTAAGCAATGCCTGCTCCAAGGGTACTTCTTCATCGATATTGAAGATATCCACCAGTTTGCCCACTGCATTGATGGAGTCCTCTACATCTCCTCCAAGATCCTCTTTAAGCGCCACCACGATCTTATCAGCTGAGCGGATAAAGCCTTCGACATTTTCACGGCCTTCAATACCCAGCTTACCGGCCACCCTGCCAAGGCCTAACAAGTCTTCCTGAGCAGTGCGGGTATCCAGGGATTTAAGGCTCTCATTCATTTCGAGCACTTCGCCTTTCAGCATCCCTGTGGTCTTCATTACATCGGCCACCTTATCATCAAATTCTGCATAGGCAGTTATAGCTGCTCGCACTCCACTGATAGCTGTGTAAAATGTGGCCAATCCTGCAGTGATCACTCCGATATAGTGGTTGAATTTTCCAGCTAGATTCTGAATGCTCATGCCTGTTTTTTGAGCTCGTCCGGTGAGTTCATTGTATCGCGTAGACACTTGAGTCAGACGCTCATCATGCTTTTTCCACTCTTCAGTCAATGGAGGAGCTATATCTCGCAGCCTACGGATCCGATTCATTTCTCTACGAAGATCTGAGGCTGACATGGTATTGATATCCATTTCAGATCGCAGCTGCTTTAGCCTCGACTCGGCTAATGATATGGCATTATTTTTCTGCTTGATTGCAGCCGTTACAGCCTTGTATTCTTTGGTGTCCTTTTTGTTTTGCTGGGCAAGTGCCTTTTGTTGGCGCTCCAAAGCCCGCAGTTCTGAAGTTGTGTCTTTAATGGAGCGTTCTAGCTCGCCTATTTCTTTTTTACCCTGATCACCATTTACAATGATGTTCAATACCAGGTCTTCATCTCTGAGTTTTTTACCCATTGTTATGGCAGTTTAAGGTCACGTTTGATCCCTTCAGCCACTTCATTGGTGAAGTCTACCATAAGCCTGTTGGCTATGGAGTAGAAGTGCCCAAAAACAAATCGATTATGAATAGGATATCGGGTGGTCTTAATACGCCTGGACTTTCGATTTCTTTTTTTGCGTTTTATGTCCAAGAAGCGCTGACGCGCGAGGTGCTTCATAGTGAGCTTCCCGTCAAAGTTGTCGGCAGTTTCTACATTAAAAATCCTGGATGACTCAGTTTTGCCTGTATGAAAAGTGAGGATTTTACGCATTGCAAGACCTTGGTTTTTCTCAAACCTGCTTGCTTCATCTTCTAATATCCTTCTGACAAATTCTTTTTTAACAATCGTGTCCACCTAACGCCTATTTGATAGGCTAAAGTATTTCTAGCGGATGCCAGCAGAAAGGACAAAAAATGCCCTACCATCTGGCAGGGCTAAGTTTAAGGTTGGATAAGATTGTTTTCCGAGTCTAATACTTTGTCTGGTTTAAGACCGGTGATGGATTTGATTTCCTTGATCAATCTCTTTAAGCTAGAGAGATCCATGTGTGCCAGCTTGTACTGGATGATGAATGTTTTTGATGTTTTAGCCATAATAATATTAGGTGGACCGGAGCTGCTAGGCACATCAAACAACGTTTAATTAAGCCCCAGGCCCTTACGGGTACCTGACTCCGATCCATGTGATAAAGGTTCATACTTTAAATGTTTGATGTTTTAGCACTCGAAAGATAATCCATTGCTTAAAGCTTTCAAACAAGAATTGCCTACGGCCCTGCGAGACATCGCACCAGTGCTCGTCTGTGCAATAAGAATCAGGCGACAGAATGTCGCCTGAGAACCAACGCTGCGCGGGCTAATCAATCGAGTTCGCTAAGGCTCACTAGAATATGGTGGGATTTTTTTTGTTTCTCATATTTCGTCAGATCGATAAAGGGCTTGCAATTGCAATTCAAGGAGAGGGCGGAGTCGGGGTCAATCTTCAGCGAAACGGGCAGGTTTTCCAAATTTTGTTTGGAAAAGCCTGATTTTCAGCGGATTAATTTAAAAATATTCTAAATAGTAGACTGATTTTCAGCCGTTTCTAGCCACTTTTCAGCCTTTTTTGAGTCAAAAAGCCAAAAAAATATTTCGATTAAATAGGGCTTTCGGGAGTGCTTTTTTATAAGAAAAATTTACTAGGGGTTAATCATAATTAATTGATAAGCAGGGTTTTATACTTGTATTTATATATACATATATGTATATTTATATACATCAAATAAACAACAACTAATCAAAAAACACCATGGAAAAACAGTCCAAAACCCCAGCAAATCAGCCTAACAAATCAAAGGTAGTTGCAATTGATAGCCCCGAAATCCAAGCGATGAAAAAAGAGCTTGAAGAATTGCGCGCAAAGGTCAAAGCTGAACCGCTAAGCCTAGAGGAAAAGATCAACTATTTCCAAGAGAAGCAGCGCAAAATTTCACAGCTGGCGAAGCTTGACGGGTTCGCAGAGGCTTTAGTCACAATCGGCCAGGATGCCCAGGAAGCGAGCGAGCAAGACGAATTCTTTTCTGAAAAATTCGCCGTGAGAGTAAGCAAGAGATCAAACAGCTACCGAGAGGATTATGACGATGTTTTGAAGATTCAAAACCCCGTGCTAGTCGTGGAAGTCTTGGGCTATGCTTTAGAGCGCATCAACGCCAAAAGAAACAAACTGAAAACTGAAATTGAAGCCTAAGCCATGACACAGACCGAGAACACACCCAAGAGAGAACGAAAGACCAACCCAAACAGGGAAAGACTTTTGCAGATGTCAGCAGATGCAAGAAGCCTGAAAGATCGAATGATCCAAGAAGCCGAAACAGCCGAGGAGGCTTTTTGGTGGACCGCTCAAACGCTTAATTCTATCCTTTTGAAATACTTCTATAAGGTCCCCGAGGGCATGGAATTAGGCACTTTCCACCAGTGGAAGGCTAAAGGATGCATGATCAAAAAAGGGGAAAAGGCCTTGATCATTTGGGGACAGCCACTAAGCGCACAGCGAGCCGAAAAGGCAAAAGCCAAAGGAGAGGAAGCCCCAGAGGAAGACGACAGCGGAGAATATTTTCCGATGTGCTTTTTATTCCGTGCTGATCAAGTCCTAACCCCCGAGCAGGTGGAAGCCGAAAAGACCAAACGCCAAGAGGCAAAGGAAAAGCGGGAGCAAATTTCCCAAGCTATCCAAGACCTCCAAACCGTGGATTTAGATTCTATTTTGTGATGGAAAATCTAAAATCCTTCCTTATCCTCCATAGAAAGATCCGAGGCTTAGAATTCATTTCCTTTCTAGGTTTACAACTGATCGAAGAGGGAGCGAGCGAGGAAGAATTCAAACAAGCCATAGAAGAAACAAAGGAGGCTTACCAAAATTTGAACTTTTGCCGGCCTGTTTGGAGAGAGTTAAATTTTCTCAAGGAATTGAGAAAACAACTAGATTAAAAATTGCGCAGGGCTTAGTTTTCGTTTGCACTTCCTTTGAGAAATAGCCTTTGGACTTCGAGCCATAAATCTGAAAGCGAATCCGCAGACCCGAGCGACACGGGTAGCTCTCGGGAGCTTATAGCCCGAAGCGGTGAACCACTCATTTTTGAGGGGTTCCCGTGCGCTCCAAGCGGCGTGCCTCCCTTCCACGGCGGCGCTTCGCGCCGATCACGTTGTTTTTCAATACGATGTATTGCCGTGGAAGGGAGGCACCAGGTTGTTTGTCTACTTTTTCCGTCTCTTCTTTGCTCAAGCCCTTTCAATCGCCGGAAAATGTTAACGCCCCGAATATATTATGAGGTAGCCAAAATGATCCCTCCTAATATAGTCACTGCTAAAAAGATTCCCAGGATCATCAAAATGTTGGATGAATTCTTACGGATGGCACTTAATAGCCTGACTTGCGTCTCTGCCAATTCCCGATCGCTTAGCTCATGTAATGGTTTTGGCATGATTAATTTTTGAATAAGCTTGATTTATCAGATGTTTTATTCTTGAACTCATTTAATTTTTCCTTGCTAATGAGCTCAATAAATTCGTCCATTTCTTCTAGACTAGAAAAAACCATTACAAAATCACTTGCAGTAATATACCTATTAGAGGATGACTCAAGTTCCCCTGTTCGAAAAATCAAAAGGTGTCTCAGGCCTTTTTCATCATCCAATATTTTAAAATCAAAACTTGGCCTTACACTAAAATCAAAAGTATATTCACCTCCGCTAACAAAGTATCCTGTAATCACTTCAGTTTTTAATTCTACATCCTTTGTCAAATCTCTAACGTCATTTTCAATGGCCACTTTTATCCACTCCTCATACTTTGATCTAGCAAATTGAAGGTTTTCCATAAACCCATCATAGGACTTGTCATTAATACTAATTCCTCCAGTTTCTCTTAAGCGATCTAAACCTGCGAGATCGATATAGAGCCCTAGTTTATTGTCCTTGAAGGAAACGTCAATTTCATAATCTTTATCAAAGTAGCTACTATAGTAGGTTGTATACTTTTCCTGAGCAAAAGAAGAGATAGATACAAAATTGCCCAAGGCAAGAATTATTAAAAGCTTTTTCATACAACTATTATTTGATTATGCCCAAAAATAAAAATTAACAAAACATAAAAAAATACCATAAACAGGGTATTTTTCTCTAAAAAATCGCTCTTTTTCCATCATACTGCCCCATCACTTCTTCCGTCTCTATATCCTTGAAAAACAGAACGGCTCCTTCAGCCATTCCCTTTTTCAAACGGCAATAGAGATAGGCGTTTTTCATCCAGGATTCCATTTCCTTCGCATCTTCACCGATCAGCTCCCGGTATAGGCTCAGGCTTGGCAGATCGATTTGCACCGTCTTTTTTTCTACCAGGAAATTAAATCCAAGGATTACACGCTCCATGCGCTCGACTTTCTTACCCGCACGCTGTATGTTTTGCTGAAGCTGTTTGACAGATTTTTTTTCGGATCTTCTATTGGCTCTGTTCATGAGGGTTAATTTTTTCTTTGGTAAACTTCCACCCTTTGTATTCAAAAGGGAATTTCTGAAGCCTGGCATAACTATGGGAGAATTCCGGATGAGCTTCGCAGACCTTAGGCATGCTGCTGAACAGTTCCCGGATTCCGTCTTTCTCTATTATAATGACATGTAGTAAACTCATGGATAAATATACAGATTTATAGACATAATTCCCCCGACCGGCTTCACCATTTCCGATCAGGGGATTGAAAAGTCATTTCAAAAAGTCAGCGTCATAAAGTAGCCATTCCAGCCGCCGAAGGCGTTATACTCGGGCTCGATCACGATACTGGCGATCTCCAGTCGCCAGAAAAGACTGCAGCCGTTTTCTTCACTCTCGATGATCAGGTCCTTCAGCTGATGGATAGCCTCTTCGCAGCGGCGATACTGGTCAAGTTCTCTGGCCTCGCTCTGACTGGGATCTCCTTTCTCGATCACCCAGAAGAGTGTGGTCCAGGAGTCGGCTTTCCGCCCGGCAATGCCTTCGGCGCTGTAGCTGGGCAGGACTGTGACGAGCTGAATGCCTTGCCTGGAGGCTAGTTTTTTGGTGGCCTGATTGTCATCCACTACCCGGGCATAGCCCTTGATGGCGGGGATCTCGGCGATGAGTTCTTGAATCTTGGTGTTGAAGGTGGTGACGTTCATTTTTTCTTCTGTTTGGCTTTGGCTTTTTGATTCTCGAGGTGCTTCTCATACATGTATACCAGGATGTCAAAGAATCCCGTCCGGTCGGCTTTGTCCACTTCGCCGAATACTTTCTGCTCGGCCAGCTGGAAGAGTACGCCTGTCCAACCTGCTCCCCGCTGATCGGGCCGGAGTGGCTCGCTGTCCTCCTGGACTGGCTGGGGAAAGAGTGGCGATAGGTTGATCTCCCTTCCGCTGATCATCAGGTCCTCGCTCTGGATGTACTGCAGGGAATGGCTAAACCAAAGCAGTATCCCCGTGCGCTCTACCTTGCCGAGCCGTGCGGTGATCAGGGCAAGATCCTCGATCCGTGCCCTGTTGAATGGCTCCCGTCTGCGTCCGTCGTAGTTTTCTGCCCGCTGCCAGGATTCCCAGTCTTTCCGCTCCGGGCGGTAAAGACAGGCAATCATCCGGCTGAGCTGATCTTCCCCCCTGCTGTCAAAGTAGGCCTGCATTTCTTCCACTGCTGCGCGCAACTCCCCGAAGGTGAGATCCGCTAGCAAGTGGGACGGTCCGTACAAAACCACTTTCCCTGCTTTCACCTGGGGAAAGTGATTCAGTACGGGGGTGTAGTTGATTTCTAGCTGGCCTTTACCATTGTCAGCAAAGAGAAATGTGATCAGCTCTTCACACAGCAGCGCAATCCTAGAAAACTTCTCCTCCCGCTGCCGCTTGGTGAGTAGCAGTTCTTTCCGCACCGACTCGGAGTCCCGCTCGATGTCCAGGAGATAGTAGAGGCAGCGGACCCTAGCTTCCTCCGGATCGATGATCCCAGACGCAGCCAAGACAGCTTGCTTCAGACAATATCGGGCCTGGACTGCCGTCATCTCATCCCAGTGAGCAGGGACTTCCAGCTTGATCTTTCGCTCGGGTATCTCGATTTGGTTCATGTACGGAAGAATTTGTTCTCCTCCTTATTCTCGGGCAGGATGGTGTACACACCTGCCTCGGGATCGGCCGATCGGATGAATACCTTGATATCATCAAGCAGTTCGCGGGCATCATCATTCAGATTCTTGATGTGGAGCTCCATTACATCCTTGAGCGGGATCTGGGAGGCTGATCGGGACTGCACCATGGATTTGAAGTGCTGCATCACGCCTTCGGGCATGACCTGCAGACTTAGCCGCTTCACGGCGATCACCATGGTAAGTAATGGCTGGACAGTCTGCACATAGCGGAGGAGACTGTCGTAGAATTCTTCCAGCTCCTCATCCAGCGACGAGATACCCCCTCCTGCTGATCCGCTGCCGCTTTCGGTCTCTCCGCTGGTCCAGCGCTGCAGTAAGGGGGTATAGTGGGTTCCCAGGGCTTTCCGGAGCACGTTGTTTTGGATCTCCCGGAGGAAAGGCACTACTGTGTAGAAGAAGCTCTGACTGTGATCGACCATGGGATAAGCTTGCTGAAATAGCCCGATGCTGTTCACAAATAGCTCACGGCTGGCTTTCCGATTCTCGGAGCCCATCCACTCAGCTATCTGGTGAGCCTCCAGCCAGTCGATCAGCATATCGGTGGTCTCGTGTGCCATGCGAAGCTGTGCCGCATCATCCTTGTCGATCATCCATTCCCAGGCCATGGACTCGTTTTCCCGGTCGATCTTGACTTTACGCCCGCTGGTCTCATGGCTGACGGTGTTCAGCTGATAGTAGCGCAGGGTAGTGCGATAGGCAATGGGAATCTGCAGGAGCTGGACGAGCTTGTCGTTTTTGGCTTCTTCTGCTGAGGGGTTCTCCTTCTGAAAGTCATCACTGTTGTAATGTGCCAGGGCACGGGCCATCAGGTCACCTCCGACGAGCTTGGTCATCTGGTTTTCTTCCAGGATCCAGAGCGTGCTCGCCCGGTCAAAGTCATTATTGGCGTAGTAGGAGCTGGTGAGCTGCTGCAGTTCCTCGGCTCCGTTTCCGGATTTATTTATTAGCATCATCAGCTTTGAGTTTTGGCGATTGGGAAATGATTTTTAGCAGCCTTGAGGGCATTTCTGCATAGTTTGTCATCGAGAAGACAATGATTCCAGGGAGAACCGTAAGTCCAAGAATCATGGTGATCAACATCCAAATAATTAGAAGGACAGATGCAAGAATTTTTTTTAACATCGCTATTCGGTTACGGTATTGACAAGTCTATTCTCCGGAGCCACATTCTCCTCACGCATGACGGTATGATGATAGAAGCCCATCCGTATGCCTTTTTTGTTGGGGAAGTTGGCCTGTATATCCTGATTGATCGCCTCAAAGACTACTTCCTCGGGGATCGTGGTATCGCTAGCCATGTAGAGCTTCAGCGCATAGAGCATCTCTGATCCGCTGCTCATCTTGCCGTTCACGACAATGTTCGAGAGAGACGGATGCAGTCCCATCCCGGAGGTGATGGCTGAGTCGGCCTTCTCTGAGATCTTCAGCTGAGCTTCGATGAAGTTTTTGATGTTTTGGTCAATGGACTCAATCTTCCACTGACATAGATTTCCGTCCTCGTCATAGAAGTCTGTGGTCTCAATGAATTTACCGGCGTTTTTCTTGCCGGTCAGCACGGATGCAATTTTGGTGAATAGGGCTGTCTTTGCCTCTTCCAGGAGTGTATCGATCTTGGCATCGTCGTAGGTAGGATGATTTTTCTCCAGCTTCGCTTGCTTTTCCTCCCAGTACTTTGCCGGCACATGGATATGAAAGGCGGAGGTGATCCCGTTTTCACTCAGATAGGCCAGTACTTCCGGAATATCGGAGCTGCGCATCATCCAGCTGAGGGTACCGAAATAGGAAGGCGAACTGTAGAAGTTTCGCCCGAAAGAATAGCGATTATGATAGCTGATCGATACGCCGTACTTGAAGGGGTCCGATGGCCGATAGACGGGATAGGGCGTCATGCCCGTGCGTAGGCAGTGATTCTCAAAGTCTCCGACAAATATCCTGGAGACGTTTTCCAGCCGCTTGGGCCGAGGATCCTCAGGCCATTCGAGACGGGCATCCGTACCGGGTATGACTTGCAGGCGGCGGATCATACCTTTGCCTCCGATCCGTGGGCCTCGGTTGCGGATATGCTTCACAAATACCCCCTTGAGATATTTGAACTCCACCATGGCCATGTCTATGAATCGCTTGTAATCCCAGCTGTCGAGCCAGTCTTGGATTTCGGCATCTTCGAGGTATTCGCGGACCATGTAGCCGTCCTGATAGACCAGACGATACAGTGCCGGTCCCTGCCCGTAGAGCAGCCCGATCTCCCGCTCTAGGATACCCGGCGCAAGGTTGTTCTTGTCCATGATCTTGCGTATCTGGACAGGAAGGTCATTATTGGCTCCGTAGGGTACGAGGCGAGCACCATTGAGCAGGTAGGGATCAGATTCCCAGTCGGTCCCTTTCGACAGGGACATCAGTTGGTCAAAGGTGCCCTCGGGAGTCGTCCCAAAGGCAAATGCCCCGGCGCTGGTATGCACTACACGGGTCTCCCCGATTTTCTTCACTTCTTGCGTCATGTCAGGATGAGTCTTTGTCCATTGAAAGTCATGAGCGCAGGGATGTAGAATCGGCGATGCTCCATCGTATCCAGGTCGATGTATTCGATCAGGGCATCGGCATTGTGATATTGCTCCCGCTTGTCGGTCAGCTTCAGCCGGGCACGGCGTACCTCACAGACACCTTGCGTAGTCTGCTTGATATCCGAGTACGACATAAAAGAGAAGCTGAAAGGCCTGTCCTGCTTGGACAAGTCCTGCATTTCATTGATCGCCTGATATACGGTCTTCTGGCTCATACTCCGAATATCGGAGGAGCATCAGGGAGGGGAAAGGACAGGAAAAATGGATTCTCTACGTATATTTAAAAATGTGCAACAATGAAATCATATCATTTATAGGGGGAATCTTAATCCCTACAGTTTTTTTTATCCTTAAAAGGAGAAAAGAAAAAAAAGATCAAGAGCAGAAAAATCTTGTAAATATTGCAATCACTGTTCAGTCTTCATTTACAATTGATGGAGAGGTAAAAGGATCAACATTATTCAAAATCGGTTTTTCAATCGCAGTACATAACATTGGGAACGCCAAAGCGATAGTGAATCGTATGTTTTTAGTCGAAAAGAACGCGGAGGGGAATTACGACTATATTCATGAATTTCAATTGACAAATGACTTGCCTAGGATAATTGAATCTGGAAAAACATGTCTCTATGACTTTACTGTACAAGGCAATCATACAAAGGATATGGATTTAAAAATCAGTAAAAAATCAGCATTTATTCGAATTATTGATGCTTCGAACAAAACTTTTGACAGTCCAAGGAAATAATCACCTCACACTAGTCTCACCTACATTCACTTTCCGGGCTCCGCCTACTTTTCGTCTCAGATCCCGCTTCATCATTAGATATTTGAAGCTATCACTCGGGTTGGTGCTCTCCAGGGGAAGTCGATGGATAGGTAGCTTCTCGGAGCTCTTGTCTTTGACTACCACTAGCGAACCCTTGGAATTGGGCTTCTTCTTCATAGGGGCATCTTCCAAGCTGCAGCGCAGGGGCTTGCAGTGGTAGAAGTCTATCCGCACTTTGGGAAGCTTGGGGTTCTGCTCGGCCAGGCATTCCATCATAAAGTTGTACTCTTCATTCTGATAGATATTGCCCTGACCTTCACTCATCAGGATCACTTTCCAGCCGGTCTTATTGCCCTCACCATCTACTTCGATTGCCCGCTTCATCTGAGTAGCCAGATCCTGCTTGGCTTTGGCGTAGTTATTCGCCGCGCGGTCATACCATATATTCAGGGTCTTCTCCCGGTGGGGCTTGTAGTAGGCGAGAAATTTATCGGCCAGCTGGCGGATCCACTCCGGAGAGAGCGTGTAGAGAAATTTCGTGCAGCGATAGTATTTCCCATCATCCTGAGCTAGGGTCATGCTGATCATGTTGCCAAAGTCCAGGCCACAGTCGATGGCTTTCCGCCTGTTGTGATACTTCAGGATGCGGCAGTCCTCCTCATCATTCAGCCCAAAGCGTGCCGCCCAGTCTGGGTCTGTGCCATCCATGTAGAAGTGACGGTCCTGTAGATTGGCATAGAAGAGCTCGCCCTTCTCAGGCTTAGGCTTCATAGATAAGACTGTCGTCTTGGAGTCCAGGAAGTCATCGGAGAAAGCATCGTCAAACCACTCGGGCGTGAGGATATCGACATTGACATAGGAGCTGGCGATGTAAAACATCGTATGCGCATCCTTATGCAGTCTCGCTGCAGTCCAGCGCTCTTCCCATCGCTTCCAGACGCGCTTCTTTTTGGCGATCTCCTCCCGGTCTCCGCTTTCTACAGCTGCGGCATATTCGCCCAGGGCTTCATTGAGGACAAAGGCGACTTTCAGCACCAGCATCAGGGCTTGGGTCTTCATCCGCTTGCCTCGCTCCAAGATCCAGTCGTACTGCCCGATCTTGTCGGTGTCTGGCATATCGGTCGTGAAGGTATGACCACGATAGAAGGGACTGTGCCCATACTTGATGCGCATCCCCCGGATGGCTTTCTGCATGTTGGATATGCGATCCTTGCGGAAGTATTTGACCTCATCGCCGAATAGGTGCACATAGTTACCCCCGGCAAGGGAGGCAGGCCGGTCCAGCGAACCGAAGGTTACATTCAGACCGGTAAAGAAGATCATGGTATTGTTATAAGTCCCGATCTGATTGTAGGGCTTCCAGAAGTGCTCTTTGATCCGGGGCGGAAGATCCGGTACTTCCACGGGACTGAACTCAGGCGGCCGCTTGCCGATCACATAGTGCGTACCCTCATAGAATCCTTTTAACTGAAGCCCTTCTTTGACCGTCCGGAGCACGTTCTTCTGCAGGTTGGCATAGGTATCGGCTACCCAGGCCACGGGAGCGCCAGGCATATCATAGACCATCTCCACGAGCCGCTCCACCTGGATGTCTGTCGTCTTGGATGATCCCCTTCCGGCGATCATGTACAGGAATCTCGGCAGGATCATCAGACAGAGCTGCGAGAGCCAGTTGGCAAAGGCAATGGCGACGTTAGGACTCTTCGGGTTGACTGTCTTCCTCCAGCTCATGCAGGCGTTCTTCTAGGTTGATATACTCTATTCGTGCATCCTGACGGACGCGGATCTTGTCCCGCTCGGGGATCTCGAGGGCTTCGATCTGACGGGCCACATCCTGCCGGTCGATGCTGTGCAGACCCACATCACCGGGCGAAAGGCTGTAGTATCGGATCGGCTTGGCAAACTGCTCTGCAGGCGGCTTCTCGGGATCGTCCTTATCCAGTCCCAGCATGCGGGATGCCTGGACGATCAGATTCCCGTAGACTTCCCAGTCTTTGGCACTGGCAGCATTGTCCCGGACGATGATGGCCGCTTCCTGCAGCTGCTCGGCCAGCTTGTGACGCATGGCCTTGCGCTCGATCTGCCGGTCGGCATAGAAGAGGTTTACCGCCTCATCATACATCTCAGAGGCGCGGGCATATTTCAGATTGAAAGGCCGCTTGGTAAAGAAGGCCACGGCATTGCGTCGGCCATACTTTCGTCCCATCCCGGCCATGACCAGGAGGGCTTCCATGTAGATGGCCTCTTCATTCTTCATGCCGTTGAGCGATCCCGACTGGATGTAGTCATTCAGGTTTTCCAGCAAGTGCTTTTCCTCAAATCCCCCGAAGATGTCCAGCTTGGAGATCTCCCAGGATTTGTTTCTCCGGATCTTGGCCAGATGCTCGGAGGCAGTCACATTGCCTCCTTCGGTCGCCTGCAGGAGTGCCAGTTGCTCCTTTGCGGCTGCCATCAGCTTTCCCCGTCGGATGTAGTAGCCTACTTTGCTCTCGGGGTCTTCAGCAGCCTGGATAAAGTAGATTTTATCCACATCGAAATACAGGGCCATATCCTCCAGGGAATAACCCAGAGCGGACAGATTTTCGAGTTCTTTGGCGACTTCTTCGGTGAGTGCAAGACCTATATTCATAGCTTGAATTTAATGCTCAGATGAGGGCTCAGAAGGACAGATGCAGGATTTCCGGAAGGCGTAGACCTGAGGATCATTCATCCAGATGTACTGCTCGTGCAGGGCATTCTCGGAGAAGTTGCCCGATCCTTCGACGACAAAGTGATGGCTCCCGGACTGCATCAGGGTAATCTTACTGTGATTCCAGCAGTAGTTGACCGTGAAGTCACGGCTCTGCCGCTGCAGCTCGATCAGATCATAGACCTTAGGCATGCGGTGCCGGATACTGTCTGAGATACTCAGCCGGATCCGCTTGATCTGACCTTTGTCATACCACTTCAGCATGCTGGTCAGGATGCGCTCGTTGAGCGAATAAGTGGATAGGCAAAGCTCTTCGATTTCTCCCACATGCTTGATCACATAGACGATAAAGGTGAAGGCATTGAAGCTTTTCAGCGTAAAGAGAAAGACAGCCTCCCCAGGCTCTGGAACCTTTCCTGCCAGTTTTTTGAGGGACTCAATCTTAGCCTCGTGCTTTCGGACGAATTTTGCCCGGAGCACTTCCGACCGGTCTCCTGCCTGAACTGGCTCGGGAGGGTTTAATTCCGACAGGCTGAATAGCTTCATTGATACTTCATCAGGAGTTTGGTGACTTCATCCAACTGCATGCGTTTCCAGCGCAGACGCTCGGTGCGCTCGGCCTCGAGATGGGGCTTGGTGCCGGAGCTCAGCTCCTTTTCGATCCGCCAGATATTATGCTCGAGTTTTCCTTTTAGCTGGACCAGCTCGACAGGGTTGAGCGTTCGGAGGCTTTCCAGTTCGCGCAGCTGCCTGAAGACGGGATGCTTGCCCAGGACATGGCCGTGCTCTTTGTAGTGGACAAATTCGGCGATGATAGCCCGGTTTTCCAGATAGGATCTGACCAGGACTTTGACCGTGGCCAACTGCTCTTCCGGAGTCACGCAGTCAAAGAGCAGGGCATGGGCTTGGGTATATCGGTGATAGGCGGAGATCTTGTCAGCTGCCAGGATCTTGAGTTCAGGCGGGCAGTTGGGTTCGTTCAGGAAGGGCCAATTGTCTCGAAACTTCTCCCGCTTGGTGATCTGCTCGGGCTTCAGCCCAAATCGGCGGCAGAGCTCATGGATCAGAATGGGATAATTGGCCTCGCTGTCAGCCTGGATCAGCTTCAGAAAGGGGTGATCATCCCCTGCCAGCAAAGCAAAAAGCCGGACACCCTCATGCAGAGGTGCGCCCGACTTTACCCAGCCTATTATCTCCAGCCTCATTTCTCCCACCGCGATTTCTCAGGAAACAGGTTCTTGAGATACGGCAGGACGTGAGGCCATCCTTTATCATTGTGATTGATGAATTTGCGCTCTTCGAAGACCCGCTTCAGGATCGTTGGATTCGGACTGGAAGACCAGACCGAAGCCACGATGGATCCGCGGTCATCATTACGGGTAATGATGGGACGCTCGTCCGGAAAGTGGGTATTGAAGTAGAGCGAACTGATCAGGAAGCCTTCCTTCTGGCACTTGTACTCGGTCAGTGTCTCAGCCAGCTTATCTTTCTCAAAGGCTACCGGCATATGCGTCGCATAGTCGTAGATCCTTGCCAGCTTGCGCTTGGCGAGTGCCTGGACGGTGCGGATGCTGTTTTCCCGATAGACTCCACCTGCAGCTCCTTTCTCGGTGAGGGTACCCATGGCTTTGCGCACCAGGATATCCTCGGGATATACCGGAGCTACCGGATAGATGTCATCATTGGACCAGACAAAGGCATCATTCACCAGCTCCGAAGCGATCACAGTGGCGAGCTTGTCGGCCACATCGATCTGAGGATTGGTATTGACGCGCTTGTGTGCGATGTGGATGATATCCCCGCCAAACCAAGATGCATGATCACCGACGATGATGATCCGTCCTAATTCCTTGAAGTTCTTTTGCCAGGCACGGACTGCATAGAGCAGCTCATCGCCTTTGGCCAGCTTGGCCACATAGGGGATCACCACATCAATGCCTAGGTGACGGGGAACTTCTGCAACTGTGTCCGCGGACTCATCTTTCTGTTGAGATTCCTCCTGGGGAGCTTCCTCCGTTTTCACAGCTTCTTTAGTCTCCTCTTCCACTTGGGTTTCCTCCTTTTTGGGAGCAGTGGATCTTCTGGTTGCCGGCTTCTTGGCAGCAGGTTTTTTGGAAGTAGCAGAGGCGGAAACCGCCCCTGCTGTTTTTTTAGTGGTCATAAGCGATCAGGATTAGATTCCGCCAGATCCGGAGCTTCCTTCTACAGGATCGTCCGCCACAGGAGGATCTTCACCCGTCCAATGGAGCGACTTATTCCGAGTACGCTGTCCCTGTGTCCAGGTAAGCGTAGTCATCTTGCCCTCATTGTTATCCTGTCCTTCGGCTGCGAAGTACAGGGGATTACAAGGAGTACCGTGCAGGCGCTTGCCCTCTCCGTCGCCACATTCCTCGGTGATCAGGATATGACCTTCATTGAGGTCTTCCTGAAGCCAGCCTGAGGCATGCTTGTCATCACCTGGACGATTTCCGCCCACAGTAGCAATCCAGCCTGCCATCTCATCCTGAGGGTCTCCATCCGTACTGTCAGCACGGTTGATCGATCTCGGAGTGAGATAGATAGCGATTCCTTTCGCGCCTTCTTTCAAGGTGAAGTTTCCTGTAGCCACGACACCATTTCTTCCAGGGAAGACATTGACATCAGAGGCACGATATACTTTCACATTAGGCTTTTTAGGGACGGGAGCTCCCGCCCCCGTCTTGATCTTTGGTAAGGATACTTTTACGTAAGTCATAATATGCTATCGTTTAGATTCCTCCTCCTCCGGAGCTGCCAAATTCAGTGACTGACTTTGCAGGGTCAGTACCCTTGTTCTGCTGATAGGTGGTGTGAGCACCATAGACAGAAGTGATCAATGCCTTAGGATTGTATCCTGATGGCACGTAGGCAAAGACTGCCTCACCATAAGCGAACCCGACTCCTAGCCAGTATTCACCGAATAGCTTCGCCTCATAATTGTGACGCTGCACGTCGTTGATGACGTTTGGCAGGTCATTCTTATGACGGAGCTTTTTGAGGTTCATCCCCGGAGTGGCAAAGAGGATCGGAGATCCATACATGCCGTCCATCGGAACCAATACCTGATTGGAGAAATCGATTCTGTCGCCTCCAAAGTTTGGATCAGTGGTACCGCTACCGGCACCCCATACGTTTTTGTAGGCAATCTTATATCGTCTCCAGAACTCATAGGAGCAGGCGATATTCATGGTTTGTGCCCTGAAGATCGGTGCCAACCAGGCTGTGTAGTCCTTCATGAAGGTCAGCATCTCCTGATCGGTGCAGTTGGTATAGTCAAAGCCATCCCCGTCGAAATAGTTGAATTTCTTAGGATTGCCATTGCCAAGAGAATCTACCAATAGAGTCTCCAATCCGTCCATGGAGTCTTCCGGAGCTGATCCGGCCTGACCTTCTGATACTACGCCCGCATCCACAAACTTGCCTTTGAAGATCATTCGCAGCTCGATGTCCTGCATCAGCTGAGGATAGACAAGCTGTCCCCAGATGTACTTGGTGATCGGCATCTGATCCACAGAAAGCCCTTCTTCATACATGTGGAGTGCATAAGACTCCAATACTTCAGAAGGAATCACAGAGACGTTGATCTTGTGTCTGAAATTCTGGATTTTCAAAGGTGTTAGCTTTGTCTTACCAGAAGGTGTCCAGACATTTTTGAACTGCTGTGATACAGAACTAATCAAAGGCTGAGTAGCTCTCCATTCAGTGATTGCCATCCCTGAAGTGAAGTATTTAGCGGAGCTAAATCCCTGGAATAGTGCTTTCACCTCTTCCAGATTGTTCTGGTTTTGACTCAGGTAAGTACCAAACTCCTCCTTTAGATCAGCCACATCGATCGTCGAAGCCGCAGCTTCCACATCTCGCATGCGTCCGGTCTTGATGAAGTGGTTCACTTCGGCATAGTGCGCGGCGTTGACCTTGATCCCTTTGATCCTAGGCACGCCTTCCTTGCCCTTTGGCAGTGCATCTGCACCAGCCTCCGGCTTGGGGTCCTCCTCTTCCTCGGCACTCAGTGTGCCGACGAGCTTCTGAAGCTTGACTTTTTCGGCTTCGGCTGCCTGCAGCTTCGCCTGAATGTCAGCCACCTCCTTCTTGTGCTTATCAGCCAAGCCCAAGATGGTATCCGCACCGATGTCGGTGCTCTCTGACGCTTCGCCTCCGGAAGTGATATAGGTCTCAAGTGCCTTGGCCTTTTCCTCTCCCAGAAGCGAAGTGATCTCTGTGCGCTGGTCCTCGGTGAGGCCAGGCTTGCCATCGACTTTGAATTCCTTGACTCCAAAGAATGCAAGCATCGATGCTAAGAGTTTTTTCATTTGCTTGTGATTAATGGTTTATGATAGATTTTTCGCGTGAGTCAGTGTCTGTGCGACCTGCACGGCTGTCATGCTGTCGCCGAGCTTGTCGATGAGTCCGTAGGACTTGGCTTCGTCTGAGAAGAATGTCCGTCCGGAAAGAATGCCTTCCACATCAGCTTTGAGCTTGCCGGCCCGGTTTTTCTTTACCGCCTCCTGGAAGGATTTGGCCATCGGGTCTAGGAATTGCTTCTGCATGATGGTATAGTCTCCATCGAGTGCCTCGACGTGACCTTCATGCTTGTGCTCGCTGTAGGTGGAATAGATCAGATGGGTCTTGACGCCGGCTTTGGCCTGGAGCTCCCGATAGTCGGTGAGCTGCATCATCACTCCGATACTGCCGACGATGGCCGAAATACTGTTGTCCGCGACGATGTAATCCGTCTCGGAAGCGGTCCAGTAGGCGGCTGATGCGGCTAGATCGACGGAAGCCACGACGGGCTTGCCCTTGCTCTTGGCATAGCGGATCGCCTCAGTGAGCGGAGCCACGGCATCTACCGCACCTCCTCCGGAGTCGATGTCCAGCACGAGCGAACCGATGTTTTTGTGATCGGCAGCTTCGCGTACCATCGCCGCGATCTCCTTGGTACCATAGCTGCACCAGGTCCCATACTTCAGCATGGTGCCTTTGACGGGGATGATGGCCGTGGAGCCGGGAGCGGCATTGGCCCAGGGGTCCATTTGCTCCTCCTCATCCAACTCGTCTTCATCATCCCACTCACGGAGCAGGAAGGAAGTACGGCTGAGGGATTCGGATACGGCAGTCAGCTGCAGGGATCTTCGCGGTCGCAGGGTGCTGAGCTTGACAGCTCGCTGGCCGATGATCTCACGGGCCTGATCGAGCAGTCCGCTGATCTCCTCCGGTCGCACAAAGAATTGCCCTCGGGCGATCTGAGAAATAAGTAAGAAAGGCCAGTTGGCCGCGAGTCTGTACATGATCCTGTGGTCTGACTAGTATTCTGGAATACAAGAATACCCAGCCACAGAAGCCACAGAAAGGACGGAAAAAGTGCTTAATTCACATATATGTCATTACCCCAAGTCAATTGCTCTCACCAAGATCTGCTTATTGGAGTCAATCACAAATGAGTGATTAAACGTACCTGAACCAGGAATGCTTACTGGCTGCGAATCAATCAATGCTGAATCTATAAGCAATTGTAGGAATGGTGATACAGGCGAGCCTTGTGCCAAGTCTAAGTAAGAGTATTGCACCCGGATAGTATCTCCCTCAAATACATCCACAGAACCAGTACCATTTCCAAACTGCTCAACTTTAAGTACCTCGTTGGCATATATCCTGACATTCGCATCGATGAAGTCAGGATCTGAAGCCCATTCTGAAAGTTCCCAATTTATTGTTAGAGCTTCTGGCTCAGGCTCAGGTTCTGGTTCAGGCTCAGGATTTGGTTCATTCTCTTCTGGCACTCCTGCAAAACTCCAAGGGAAATGCCAGGACTGATGCGTAAATGAAATAGGCTTTTGCCGAAGACTGACCGTCTCATCCAGACGAACAGGTAGGTCAGGGTCTCCTACTATATAAGGTGTCTCATCCTGATCAGTGCTGATCCTCAAGATGACTATCTGATGAAGATCCAGTTTGGCCCGGAGCATTGCTGAGAAGCTGGACTCGTAGAGACGCCCAGCTTTGGTGTGTGACTTTCGTACGCTGAGGGTGGCCCCTGGGATGATCGGAATCTCTGTCCAACTCGCATCGATCAGAAGATGACCCGGTGAAGCTTCTATAAAAGTATTGATCGCCGATACGGGAGCGTATTCCAGGCGGCATATATTGCTGATGCGTTCGGTCATTTTTACGAGTGTTTTTCGTGATATCGGCGAAAGAAATTCGGGTTATTTTTGAAGGTATTTTTCGGGCTCGCACTCGATACGCTGATTGCGGGACCAGGCTTTTTGAAACAGCTGCTCGACTTGCTCCTCAAATGCCCGGAGCTCTTCCCGGTACTGCCGCTTCTTGATCGTCTCATTGTCTGAAAACAAGCTGGTCAATTTCCGCGAAACGATATAGGACTCAATCACCTCCTTCTGCTGATAGCCTTTGCGGATGCCCTTCAGGTAGTAGCGGTCCATGTCCAGGTGATAGATCACTTCAAGTAGGTCATTGATCCGGTGCACATCCTCGGCAGTGTAGTGGAGAAAGTGATTCGGTGCCGTATCCAGACCCTTGCAGTGTGGAAGCCGAAGCATCACCGTGCCTTCGGTAGGCTCTTCCTTTACAGGCCGATCCGAGTACCGGACAAAGCAGGTAAGCAGCTTGCCTGCTTCGCTGTCTCGGGTGACCTTCAGACTGCCGTCCGGCAGCTCTTCAAATAGGTATCGGAGAAATAGTCTGATGACTTGCTTTTTGACCGTGATCGCTAACTTCATTGACTGGCTTTTTCTTAAAAATAAACCTGTTGCGTGAGTATTGCAACTATTGCGCCAGTGCAACACGAAAACTTTTGAGTCTGAGTTTTACACCAAAATACTGTGTTTTTGTAACCGCTTGTTTTCGATAGGTTAACCTATTGATTTATAGACTTTTGACTAGTTAAGGAATCCAGAGTCAGACTTGTAACCGTAACGGCTTAAAGTTGTAACCAGAGCGCTGATTCTTTTCGGTTACAGAACTTTTGTAACCAGCCTTTTTTGACACAAAAAAATATTGGGTTTCTTAACCTTCTAATTAATTGATTTTCAGGGGTATTATTATAGAATTCACTTTTTTGTTAAGAAGTTACAGTTTTTTTAAGTAAAATTAAGTTCAAAGGATACAAAGGAAAAAGCAGCAGGAGATCTTCTAAAGTGAAAGTGGCAATCGGCATCCCTGGAGCAGAGCTCCGGGATAAGAGAATGTAACCCCGTGTGCCACGGGCTGATCGCGATGGGGAAGGAAAGATCCGGAGCATGAAAGGCTTGTCCTGAGCAGCTTACTCTGAGCACTAGAGCGACGAGAGTCGCGGATACCGAAGGGAAGGCTCTGAGAATCGCATATATGAAAAAAATCTGTACGAGTGGGCGTACAATAGAAAATAGACTCTCAAATTTTAATAACATGAAAAAATCAGTTTTATCTCTTTTATCTATTCTTTTGATCCTAGTGGGATGCAAGTCTAAAGAGGAGAAGGCTAATGAGTTAATAAATCAAGAGTTGTTTAAAACTCTCTATGACTATGAAAGCTATCAGCCTATTGAGACAATAATTGACAGCGCATTTACATCTATCTACAGGGACTCTATTATTTTAGATTATGCGATTAAAGCCACTGCTTCATTTAAATTAACGAATGAGTATCTCCAAAAAACACAGAATGCCCAAGACATCATGAAAATATGGGTAAGCGGCTATTCAACTTCTTATGGGAGGCAAAAGTACCTAGAAGCGAGTGAAGAGTTTGATGAATATATAAAGCTTGCCGAAACGTCCATAGAGATAACCCAGGCCTACAAAGATTCAATCAAATCTGCTGCAGAATTTTTTCAAAAAGAGTTTATAGGCTGGGAAGCTAAACACAAGTTTAGATGCAAGACTAAAGGAGGTATGCCGGACATTGCGGACTATGTTTACATTATTGATCCAACGATGAAAGAAATCATTTATTCAGAGGACGTAAACGATGAGGAATTAATCCAGCTTCGGGAAACTATTGAAGATTTTATTTCTGAAGATTAGTAGTAACCATTATTCAAATTTTTTTCTGAGCCAAAAAATCTAATGACCACAGCCGAATACATCCAATCCATCAATTCCAGATACCGAACAGGGCAAGCAACCGAACATACTTTCCGGGGAGATCTTCAAAATCTTTTAGAATCTCTCGTTCCCGATATCGCCGCTACCAATGAACCCAAGCGCCAGGCCTGTGGAGCACCAGACTACATCCTCACCAATAAGAAAGGGATTCCGGTCGGCTTTATCGAGGCCAAAGACATCGGAGATAGTGATCTTACCGGATCTAAAAGGAACGGAAACAAGGAGCAGTTTGACCGATACAAGGGTTCACTGGACAACTTGATCTTTACCGATTATCTCGACTTTTACTATTACCGAAGTGGTGAGTTGGCCACCTCTGTCCGCATAGGAGTAGTGGACAACGGAAAGATCCTTCCGCTTCCACATAATTTCCCTGCCTTTGAGCTCCTGATCAAGGAATTCACCACGCATATCGGGCAATCCATCAAAAGCCCCAAAAAGCTTGCGGAGATGATGGCAGGTAAGGCTCGGCTTCTGGCCAATGTCATCTTCAATGCACTGGAAAGCGATGAAGAGCATCAGGACAATTCCACCCTGCGGGAGCAAATGGCTGCTTTCAAGGATATCCTGATTCATGACATTACTACCAAGCAGTTTTCGGATGTCTATGCACAAACCATAGCCTACGGGATGTTTGCTGCGAGACTCTATGACGATAGCTTGGACACCTTTAGCCGACAGGAAGCGGCCGAACTTATCCCCAAGTCCAATCCCTTCCTTCGCAAGCTCTTCCAATACATCGCAGGATACGATCTCGATGAGCGAATTACTTGGATTGTGGATGCTTTGGCAGATATCTTCCGAGCGGCAGATGTCAAAGCAATTCTCAAAAACTTCGGTAAGGCTACCAAGATGGAGGACCCGATCATCCACTTCTACGAGGACTTTCTGACCCAGTATGACCCCAAGCTGCGCAAAAGCCGCGGAGTCTGGTACACACCTCACCCAGTGGTCAACTTTATCATCCGTGCTGTGGATGAGATTCTGATTACCGAATTCGGCTTGCCCATGGGACTGGCGGATACCTCCAAGACCAAGATCAAAGTGCCGATTCCTACTCACGACAAGCGATACAAGGGAGGGATGGTGGAAGTGGAGCAGGAAGTGCATCGGGTGCAGTTTCTCGATCCGGCAACGGGTACAGGAACCTTTGTGGCAGAAGCCATCCAGCAGATCTACGATAAAATGAAAGGGCAGCAGGGCCTATGGAACTCCTATGTGGAAAATCACCTGCTTCCCCGCATCAATGGCTTCGAACTCCTAATGGCTTCCTATGCCATGGCTCACCTGAAGCTGGACTTGCTACTGAAGCAAACAGGCTATACCGGAACCAAAAACCAGCGATTCCGCATCTACCTGACCAATTCTTTAGAGGAATACCATAAAGACACAGGAACCCTCTTTGCCAACTGGCTATCTGCCGAAGCCTCAGAAGCCAATCAAATCAAGCGGGATACACCCGTGATGATTGTGGCGGGAAATCCACCGTATTCGGTAAGTAGTTCAAATAAGGGAGAATGGATTCAAAACCTAATTATGGATTACAAAAAGAATTTGAATGAAAAAAAGATCAATTTGGATGATGATTACATTAAGTTCATCCGATATGGCCAGCATTTTATTGATAAAAATGGAAGTGGAATTTTGGCCTATATTTCCAATAATAGTTTTATCGATGGAATTACCCATCGTCAAATGAGAAACAATTTATTAAAAAGTTTTGATAAGATTTTTATTATTGATTTACATGGAAGTACTAAGAAAAATGAAACTACTATTGATGGTGGTAAAGATGAAAATGTTTTTGATATACAACAAGGAGTATCAATTAATATCTTTGTAAAAAAGGGAAAGAAAAATCAAAATGAATTAGGTAAGGTGTTTCATTTTGATTTATATGGGAATCGTGAATTTAAATATACTTTCTTAAATGATAATAATTTATCCAAAATAGGCTTTAATGAGCTTGTATATGAAAAACCTCATTTCTTCTTCGTTCCAAAACAATTAAGAGATAAGGAATACGATAGTTGGATGTCTTTAAATGAGCTGTTTAATAATGTAAATAATGGAATTAAAACAGATAGAGATTCATTGTTCATTAGTGACAAAAAAATAGATATAGAAAATAGATTTAAAATTTTGCTTGAAGGGGAACTTTCAAAATCCTTTATTAAGGAATATCGTGTTGTAGATTCTGGTAGTTTTAAAATAACAGAAAGAATAAAAGGTAAAAGGTTTAATTTTCAAAATATAAAAAATATACTATACAGGCCTTTCGATATTCGCTTTATTTATTACGACTCTCAAATTGTAAGTCGTCCTGCAAAAAAAGTCATGCAGCATATGCTCAGATCAAATTTGGCATTACTTTGCTGTAGGCAACAAAGCACATTTGATTTTCAACATGTTCTGGTATCTAATATTTTATCAGAAGTATGCACTGTTAGTTTACAAACAAAAGAGACTACATATGTCTTTCCCCTTTACCTTTATTCTGAATCTTCCGTGCAGTTAAGTTTGGGTTCGGCCGAGACCCGCACTCCCAATCTAAATCCGGAGATCGTGGATCAGATTTCAGAGGGCTTGGGATTAACCTTTGTCCCAGAGCAAACCCATGAAGGAGGAACCTTCGCTCCTATTGATTTATTGGATTATATCTACGCGGTGCTTCATAGCCCCACTTATCGGGAGACCTACAAGGAGTTTTTAAAGATTGACTTCCCAAGAGTGCCCTATCCTACTGATGTGGACAAGTTCTGGAAGTTAGTTGCCCTAGGAGGGGAGCTCCGATCACTTCACTTGATGGAGAGTCCAAGCCTAAATCAATACATAACTCAGTATCCAATAGCTGGAGAGAATGAAGTAGAGAAGATCAAGTTTGTAGAAAACTATGAAGTCATCGATGGAGACAGCGTTACCATGATGGATCCAGTTGAACCTATGGGCAGGGTTTATATTAATGGAGATCAGTTCTTCCAGATGGTTCCCACAGTCGCCTGGAACTTCTACATTGGCGGCTACCAGCCCGCCCAAAAATGGCTCAAAGATCGCAAAGGCAGAACCTTAGACTTTGAAGAAATCATGCACTATCAGCGAATCATCAAGGCTCTGGTCGAGACGGACAGGGTGATGAAGGAGATTGATGAGATATCTATTCTAGAAAAGTAATATTCAGATGGAGAGAAAAGCATTTTTAAAAAGAGAAAGGAAAAGATATTTTTTCTTCATTTTGAAGCAATTAGCTTTAAATATTTTATTTGTTGTTCTCGCTTGTTTATCTGGATTCATTGGCAATTCATTAGTTTCGGTAATTATAATTTTAACTATATCCTTTTGGAATTACTTGGTTTTAAGTGAACCATATAAAGACTTTGACCTATATAAATCTCTCTTTTACCGAAATCGATTAGAGCATAATTTAATCGTTTATGTGATTGTTGTTTGCGTTTCGTCCTACATTATTATGAGACTTCTTAATGAAGAATTTTATGAATGGTTCGCTGAGAAAAAGTTTTTCTCTGACGAATTTGAATTTCAAAGATCATTGTCTATTTCATTAACTTTCCCAATCGGTCTTATTGCAATGATCATCAACTTTCTTTCAATATCTAAGAAGCTTGATTTAATAATCCATGGAGGTATTTTCGATTCTAGTTATTATTTTAATTTAATTAAAAATAGGCAAAGCACATATTTTGAAATTAAAGAAAGATTAATTTCAAAATCATCTGATTTAAATTTTTGGTATAGCTCATTAGAAAATAAAAGGTTAATCGAAGAGAATAATTAGAAAATGAAAAATAAAATTCAAATTGAAAATTTATTAAAGTTAAGCTTTGATAATCTTCCGGATTCAAGCTTTTTCCCTGTGGCGGCAATAGACAATTATGCGGGAGATGAAGTTATTTCATTTCAAAAAGCTTTTGACCCACCCTTATTAACCATATTTAATAAACTTGACATCAATACATTTTTAATTAACGATTCAAAGAATTTTGTTTTTTCGGCAATTGACATTAATGGTAGAAATATAAATGAACTTTCACATTTTGTTAACTCTATTGTGGATATCTATGGCGAAGATGAAATAGGCTTAGAAAGGTTTACACAGGATGATGTTTTACAAATAAAGAATGGATATTGGACAGGGAGACTTTGGCTTGATACTACAAAGTTTTTTCCTCCAGTCTTACTGAGCTATGACTCTAAAGATAAATTCACTTTCAGTGTTTTTCTTTAGTTGCTTTGAGCTTTTCAATATCTTTCTTTTTTGTTTTGTATGTGTTAATCAAATCAGCATGTCTGGCTCTTCTTAAGTAACCTTCTAAGAGCAAGTCTAGCTCCTGAAGCTCGAGATAGGAACAGGCATTCAGAAACTGCTCTACAGTGATTTCAAGATGGAATTGTTTAGATATTTTAGGCATAGTTCATCTCCTTTTTATCTTGATCGTTTCTAAGGACAAGTCCATATTTTCTTTGGATTCGCTTTGTTCGACGCATTTTCCTGCGCTGTCGTTTTTTTAGCGAGGGGCCTTTATTTCCCCCCGCTAAAAACTCCTCATTCTCAAAATCGGCCATCCCGATCTCGGTGATCACCTCCGGAGTGGATTCGCTTTTGGTATTGCGCTCGATCAGGATAAAGACCACAGCCACATAAGAGCCCCAGGCCAGCCACATGATCGAGACGGCCAGATAGATGATATTCTTGCCAGACCCCTTCAGCCGGTACACATACCAGAAGACCATCAGACCGAGGATCAGCACTGCTGCAGTGCCAATCCCCATTGCCCAGCGAAGCTCAGTCATGATGCACCTCCTTTTCTATTTTATAGAATTTTGCAATTGCTACACCCCAATGACCACACCATGCATCATTATATTTGTTGCCTTCCATGGCAATACCATGATTATCAGTCACTATTTCGAATGTGATCTCCTTACATCGTTTATGAAGGCTGTGAGCTATTCTAGAGATTTCTTGAAGTCGAAGAATTGACTTTTCCAAATCATCAGTAACAGTCTTATTTAACCTCAGAAACTGTTTTTGAAGGGCTTTTGAAAGCTGATTTTTGGCCACATAATCAGTATGCTCTATCATAATGAAATATTTATCCACGACTCACCTCCTTTCTCTCCAGGTTTTCTTTCATCTGACGGATAGCCTCCTCCGGAGTCATGGACCCGTAGATCTGTGTCATGTAGCGGCTGGTCTCAGCCCGTAGCTTATACTCCGCCTCCTTGCACTCACGAAGGATATCCTTCGCCTCCTGAAACAAGGCTCCCGCCTTGCTTCGCTTTGCCTCTGCCGCTTTGGCAAAGTACCGCTGCTGTAGATTCAGCAGCTCATCCACGGCCTTTACATAGGCCTTGGGCACGGTAATCATGTCGTTGTTCATGTTGTTTCAGCAGTTATGATTTTGACAGGTAAATAGATTTTGCGCTCTGTAATGCCTCTTTTCAAGATATTCTTGTCCGTTGCCTCGCTGAGCGAGCGGGCAATCAGGCCACCGTCGGACAGGCGCTGGTAGTACACCAGCCCTATCCTGCGCTTGCCGGTCATGGGGTCCACCATCTCCCGGATGGAGGTCGCCACTTTGACTTCAGTTTCGAGTTTGATTGTGTCCATGGTATGTGTGGTTAGAATGAAGCTTCGATATCTGAGTCTGAGAGATCATCCAGGATACTCTTCTGACCCTCGGAGGCACGTACCTCGGGCGGACTGCCTGGAGCCTGCACGGGATCATTGCCAGGCTGGATCCAGATGTATTCCAGTGTCTTGTGCTCTCCGTGATATTCTCCCTTCTGAATGATCCGGCCATCGGCGTTTTTCAGCCCGAGATGATCAGGGTTCAGTCGATAGCCCATGAATTTGACCCAGGCATGCAGGGCTTTGGTGAAGCGCTGCGCTTTCATCAGGGTCTTGTTTTGCGACTTGAAGTCGTCAAAGGCTGCCTGCTTGATCTCGAGATTATTGAGCCTGCCAGATTCTGGTGAGAAATACACATCAGCCCAATCCTTGAATTCATCGCCCATCACGCCAAGCAGATTTCGCTTCTCGACATTGGACATCGGCGGCTCGATCTTGTCATGCTGCAGGTAGAAATGGCAGCACTGAATCATGAAATTGTAGAAGTCATTCCACTCCTCCCGGGTATAGTCATCATCCAGGAGCTTCTTGCCAAAGTCATCCTCAGGTGTGCGGTGCTCACGATAGAAGCCTTCCTTGGAGTGGTGGTAGTAGTCGGAGAATACCGTGTAAAGAATCCTGCGGAGTGCAGACCCATCCAGATTCCGCACTGCGAAATTGGATGTGAAGGCAAACTTCGGCACGTCCGGAAAGTCCAGGACATATTGCCGCGTGTTTTTAGGGTTCACCGCCATCTTGCCGGTGATCACATCGAAGAAGAAGTGGAAGTTCAAATACTGGTGCGCATCATCCACGAGGACAAAGAAGGTGTGCTTGGTGATGCCCTCGTAGATGTGCGGCTTGTCAGTCAGCTTCGGGTCCCGGCCAGACAGGTAGTGCGATTTCATAAACCTGCTGACTGAGTTGAAGCAGATGGATTTGCCTGAACCGCCGTTGGACTCACCTTCATCACCCACACGGTTGTCCATGGCAAATACAGCCCAAGGACGCGAAGCATCCTTGTATCGATGTAGCAGATAGCCCAGTGCATAGATCTTATTGACCAGGTGCTTCATCTGCTCTCGCTGCTCTTCGATCGTAAGATTTGGCCCAGCGATGTCAAACTTGTGCGCCTGCCGATAGGCCTCTGCCTGATCCACCGGCAAATGATCGAGTGTATCTTCCAGCTCCCGACGCCAGTGGATACGGGAGGTGTTGATTAAGTAGTTAAGGAATTTATTGTCCTTTTTGAGGATCTCGATTTCATAGCCATGCTCGGGATTGTCGGTGACTTTGAAGTGCTCTGTTTGGATCTTCAGGTGATGATCGATGACCTCATCCCGCCAGACGTACTGCTGGATCTGTCCCGGCTTGAATTCCTGGATTTCCTTCGAGCTCACCCGAATAATCTTGTTATTGAAGAAGAAGAGCTGATGATCCGGGCCGTAGGTCTTCATGTCCAGATCGATCACCGGTAGATTGGAAAGCGACTGATCAGAGAGTAGGGGAGTGCGATAGAAGATATTCCGGAGCTCCTTGGGGTAGTAGTGGTCCTGCAGGAATTTATGAATCCAGTTTTTCACCTTTCCGGCTCGCGTCTCCTCGACGATATTGTCCTGTATATGCACATACATGGTTCCGGACTTTTCGCCTTCCGCCTCAAACTGGCAGAAGCCATTCGCCTGCAGGAAATTGTAGAGCTGGACAGGATCCGCGGCATAGCCCATGCCTTTGTATTCCCCTTTCCGGTCAAACTTCGCCTCCATTTCCCAGAAGCGATAAGGCAATGCCGTCTTCACCAGCTTCTCGAAATGGTAATTATTGAAGTGATTCAGATAGTCCCGGACATCCTTACAGGGATTTCCTCTCCGGTCCTTGAAGGACTTCAGCTCCTCAGGCAGCTTGATCGTGAAGAGATCCATGTACTCGAGTGCCAGGCGATGGCCTTCGCGTATCCCCGTCGTGTCCAGATCAGGGCACTGCATGACCTTCTCTGCCTTGTCTGAGAGGCTGCGCCATTGAGACCAGGTTAGCTTGGCCGTCTCGGAATTTCCCCAGCATACCTGGTGACCGAGAAAGGCCAGATTCATCGCATCCGACCCACCGGTGCAGTAGATCACATGGGGGAGTTTCTTCGGCTTTTTTTTGTCGATCGGATTCCCTTCCTCATCCAGCTCGTCCGCATCATAAGCTTCCTCGATCTTGGCATATTCTCGGGCCACCTGCGTCAAGCCGAATAGGTAATCCTTCTCCAACTTGCCGTAGTACATAAAGCGAAAGCCCTTGTCTTTGGTCAGCGGCTGGTAGATCTTCTTCATCTTTGGCCCCTCATCCCACATAAAGATGGGATAGTCATCGGTGGCCTCGATGATGGTCACTTTCCGGTTTTTGACGATTTTATAATTGAGTAGGGCATAGAAGTTAAATTTCCGAAACACCTCTTTGACCTTATCCAGGTCAATGACTTTTTTGCCCTCCTCGGTCTTTTTTTGAGGAATGACATACTTGCTCAGCACTGTCTTCGCTTCAAACTCCGTGAAGCCGTCCCGTACTTCGAAATACCACTCCCCATCATTCTCATTGGCTTCTGCGTCCCGATCCGTGATGACAGGCTCCGGAGCTTTATACTTCTCCGAGGTGGCACTCAGGCCGTACTTTTCTGCCAGAAACTGGATGGCTTCCCCATAGCCCAGACCTTCCTGCTCCATACAGATCATCAAGCCGTTCTTAGGCTTAGAATCATCTCCAAAGTCAGTCAGGACCCAGTTGCCGTCGCTGAGCTGCTTGAGTGTACAGCTGGGTGTTTTTTCCGGACGGATCGAAAACTTCGTTCCCTTCCGCTCGACTGCTTTCCTGGCATCGGGAAAGTAGTCGGTGATGATGTTTAATCCGCCGTCAGTGGCGTCAAAGATGTCTTGTAACTCGATGTACATTCAGAATCAATCAAAGAATCAGGAGAATAGAGAAAGCTGCTTGGTGTAGCCTAGCCGAATCAGCTGGAGCACATAGTATCGGGGACCTACCGGGATCTCGGCAAGCGAGGAAAAGTTGAATAAGAATGTCCTGCTCCTGTGGTCCACCCGTAAGCCATATTTTGCCAACCGTCTAGCGCTGTAGTAGCGCTTTTGTTGCTTTTTCCTTTTTGGAAGCCTCAGGATCTCCCGCTGATGCTTGGTGAGTGTACTGGCCTGCGAATAGGCCCCATTCTTCCTGGTTTTCGTCTTGGACACGGACATAGTGATCGGGGTTTTGGTAAATTATTTTCAGAGGCTTGTCTTTGATGTATTGCTCGAAATAGTCTGCGTCACACCCGAAAGTCTCATTATTGAGTTTTCGGTGGACTTTGATGAATTCAGCTGGCATTTTTGAGTTTGTTTTTGAGAATGGATATCCAGCCCTGGTAGCGGTCGACTCCCTGCTCGAGCTTTTCGATGTCACTTTCGATCATCTCAATGACCTCAAGCGGCTGATTTTCTTTTTTGGCTTTGGCGAGCTTGGCCCGATCGCCAATCAGCTCTGACTGCACAAAGGCAAGGATAGACTGATACTCGGCCAGTTTTTCTTGGATGGATTCAGGCTGATTCATAGAGATCGCGGTAAAGTTTTTTGTTAGGGACAGCTTCGTCAATCCGCTTTGCGATTTGCTGTGAGAAGTTTTTGACCATGTTGGTATGCGAGTGAATCATCCAATCAATGCGTGGAGCCACGATCAGATCGCCTAGTTTCTTCCGCTCGTTCTGCCAGTATTCCAGTCCTTGCTGGGCACTGTCAAGCTGTCTTTCTAGAAGGTGTATTTCCATAGGTTTTGGCTGGTTAGTTAGGGTATGACTGCTGCGCTCCCTGCCGGCACAGAAGCGCAGCAGTCTCCCAAATACATCTGTGATTATGCGGTAGAACTTGCCCGGCAATGTTTTCATAGGAGGTTCTTTTGGAAGGCAAAGCGCACAAGCTCCGCCTTATTTTTGGCCCCTGTTTTTTCTCTCAGATTTTTCATGTACACCCCGACAGTAAGGGAAGAAATGCCCAGCTGATCCGCTATCTCCTTGTCAAGCAGCCCCTCCGGAATCAGCCGGAGCACTTCAATTTCCCTGTGGGTGAGCGTCCCGAAGGGCGCTTTAAGCAACTCGCACAACCGCCCCTCATAGGGACAGCTTCCTCTCAAGTTGCAGTCTGTGAACTCCGGCCGCTGAAGCTGACCATCGATCACATCTGCTTCATTATCCAGTGCCGAATACCGGCACTTAACATATTGTTCGATCATCTCCATGCGTCCGACGATGTCAGCTTCTACCAATGCCTCGACGGCTTTGGGATGCTTTTCCATGTCGCGCTCTATCGCATCGATGAGCCATTGCGGCCAGTCGCTCAAAGGCAACAGTTGGGATTGCGTCAATGCGAATACCTGATCATCTTTGGCCATGAATTCGACGTTTTCATCACTGATTCCGGCAGGTAATTTCCCGCTGACGCAATGCTTCATTGCGTCAATGAATGACTTATTTGGCATGAAGAAGTGATTTTTGACGTGCAAGTATTTCGGCCTTTTCAGCCTCAAATTCTTCGATGATGTCTAAGACAACCTGGTGGATATCAGGATTGTAAATCTTGCCTTCAAAGAAGTTAGAGACACTTCTTTGGCTCAATTGGCTTTTCTCGGACACTTTTCTGAAGTATCCTCTCGGTAGCCTTTTTTTCAGATTTTCTAAGTCGGTTTTGCTCAGCATACTAGAATAATGGTATTGCGCCTATTGCACTAATGCGCTAACTATGCGGTAAATATGCGCCATCTATTGCATTTATGCAACATTTAACATTGCATTAACGCAATTTTTTTGCGACAAAATTTGCAACATGCTGAAACACAGGGGGGAAATACTTGAAAAAACTGTTCGTGCTTGGTGCGCAAAAAATGGATTTACAATACTTGCTCTATCAAAAAAGTTAGAACAAGCTCCATCCACCACTTATCGTCAGTTTGAAAAGGATGACCTTCCTTTTCATATCATCAGAAGATTTGGAAAGGCGATGGGTCATGATTTTAGAGTGGAGTTTCCAGAAATGGACGAGGAAGAGACCTATTCAAGATCTGACTCATGGGGGCAAGATCCAGGAACATATGAACCCGTAACAATATCCCAAGCTATTCAGCAGCGCGATACCTGGAAAGAGAAGTACTATGAGCTACTCGAGAAGCACAATAAACTACTACTCGAAAAGCTCGAAGAGGCATCCGGAAAATGACAATTTTTCACACATAAAACTTAACACGCTAAAAACCAATGGAAAGTAAAAGGGAAAATACTCCCGCTCCTGGTACAGAAGCCTTGCAGAAATGCGGGGCTTTTTGTATTTTTAATCATGTACATTTATGCTATCAAAAGTAAAATCAAAAACTACATCTATGTAGGAATTACCCAAGATTTGAAGGAACGACTTCATAGGCATAATTCAGGTTATGAAAAGACCACTAAGCCATATGCTCCATTTGAACTTATTTATTGTGTTGAAAAACCGACACGCGAAGAAGCAAGAGTAGAGGAAAAAAGGCTAAAAACAACCTCAGGCAAAAGGTTTTTGAGATCTTTGCTGAATTAAAAATCTTGTGGCCTTTAGGCCGTGCGGGCCTGGCTGCTGCAGGTAGGTTCGATTTTACCTACCTTTGGTAGGTTCCGCTCCTTGTACAAAAGCCTCGCCCCGATAGCTTTCGGGGCGGGCTTTTTTGTTTTCAAGGAAAACTCTTTCTGTTCTTCCAGAAGAATACCGCTTATTTGCGATGACTTTTTTTTAACTTATTCGATGAGTTTATAAAATGACCTTCCATCTTATCGAATGAGTAGACTCTTGTTTCTGTTTTTTTTCTTCCTTTCTCTCTCATTTTTAGCTCAAGACCTTTCTACTAAAGCTGAATTGGAAAGCATGCTTGAGAATGGACAGGAGAAACAAACCTTAATTCAAATTGAGGATTTCACCCAAAGTCTGATTGAGCAGGGAAAATACGACAGCCTTCCTCAATATTTAGACCTTTACGGCCGAATCCTACAAAAGAACTTTGACAGTAATGAGTCTGAAAAAAGGCTTCTTGCAATCCATCAGACCTGGGAAAAAATTTCACAAAACCCTACCTACCAACGCAAGTTGGCAAAAAGCCTGGCCAACTGGTTTGAGTTTATCGGAAACAATACTGCAGCATACGAGGAGACACTGTTTGCCTTGGAATGGGCAGCTAAGGAACCCAACCCAAAGCAAGAAGTTTTAGCAAGTCTTTACCTCAATTTAGGGGGACTTGCCGTCAAAAACATGGACTTGCCTGCAGCGAAAAGGCATTTAACACAGGTGTTGCGTTTAGAGCTTTCCGAATCTGATCCGGAAAATGTCTATTTCGCCAATAGTTATTTGGGAAATATCTCCTATTTCTCTGCCAACTTGGATTCTGCTGCCTACTACTATCAAGAGACACTGGAAGCAATCGACCAGTTGGACCCTACTCCAAGGAATCAATTCTATCGAAAAAGTATCATTTTAAACAACTTAGCGGGTGTTCAAATGGCCCAAAGTGACTTTGAGGCCGCCGAACAATCCATGAGTTTGGCCATTTCTTTTGGAGAACAATACATGGCTTCTGACTTAGAGGCGCTGGAGTACCAAAAAACCCTTCAAGGTTACCTTCGGTCTTTAGATAATCTGGCAGGCCTTTACAAACAAATGGGCTTCTATTCCCGGGCGAAGCAGCTATTAGAGTTTTCTTTCCGCAGAAAATCAGAAGAATTAGGAGAAGATGATCTCAATACGACCAAGTCCAGAATTCTTTTGGGTCAGGTATATTTTGATACCCAGGATCTTGATTTGGCTAGAAAGTACCTTGAGGATGGATTAGAAAGACTCCGGCAGAGCGACCAGGAAAATGCTTATTGGTTGGGGGATGGCCTTCATACCTTGGCTCGAATCGAAGATTTCTTACAAAATGAGGACAAGGCGGACTCTCTTTATCGATTGGCAAATGGAATTTTCGAGGAAGAATTTCAGGGTGAGTATGATGTGATTTATTTAGATTTTTTGAAAAATTTCAGTCTCTTCCTTGCAGAAAATCAGAGAATCAATGAGGCAGTATCCCTTTCTCGGACTGCAAGAAACTACCTTGCTGAGATCAGTTCAGACAATCTCTATCTGGACTACAATCAGGCTGTCAATCAGGCAGCTATCTATGAGCTCGGAAATCAATACACCCAGGCTTTGCAAACGTCCTCCGAGGCTCTTGAGCTTTGGGACCAATTGGTTGATCAGCGAACTAGCCTCAATGATTCCCTTCAAGCAGTCTTTCAAAAGCCACAATTAATTCTGATTCGAAATCGAAGTAGGTATCACCTAGAAAACCGGGATGTCGAGCTTTTGAAATCCATCGAAAAAGAGCTTCTAGAAGGACTTCAGATCATTGATTCTCAGTCGGACTTTCTTTTTGAACCTTCGGATATCGGTATTCAGCTTGACCTCAACCGTGAGTATTTTGAGTTTTTGGAACAAATCGAACTCGAGCTCTACCAAATCAGTGGAAATGAAAGCCACTTGGACAAGCTTCTAGCCTATCATGAGCATGCCCGCTATCGTCAAATCCGCTCAAGGCTTCAAAAAAATCAATTGGTTCGTTTTGGCGGAATTCCCCCTGATGTACAGGAAAGGGAACAAAAGCTGAAAGAAAAACTAAAAGAGTCCCTTCAATCCGGGAACAAAAATTTATCCCGCTATTCACAGACGAAGGAAGAATGGGCTGATTTCTTGGACAGTCTGAGAATACAATACCCCAGTTACTTTCAGTTGCATTTTGAGACTAGCGAAAATGTACTGAAAAGAGTCTACACTCAACTCAACCCGGATATAACATATTTGCGATACCTTCATTTGGGAAAAGATTGGTGGGTTTTGGCTATTCATGGAGCGGAGAAAAATCTCATTCCACTCGATGCTCAAGGACTTTCCAAAGCGCTGGCTAAGCTTGCCGATCAATCATCCAAAAATAGCTTTCAACCGGCTCTTTTTCATGAGCTGTATCAACTGATTTGGAAACCCGCAGCCCACCACGTCCAAACAAAAAGAGTTGCGGTGATTCCAGAAGGATTGTTGTTTAACCTAAGTTTCGAAGCACTCAGCACTGAGGGAAAAGACAATTGGTCAGAGCTGGTAAAATATTCCTTACTTCAAGACCATAGCTTTTCTTACCAATACGGCCTCCTTCTAATGGATGACCAGGCTAACCAAGCCTATGATGATCAGTTGGTGGCCTTTGCTCCAGGTTTTTTTGATCAAATGAAGCAACGGTATCAAGCAGCGTTTTTGGACCGACAATTTTTAGATAAAAGCTACATGCAACTCATTCCGCAGCCATTTACACGAAGGTTGGTAGAGGAAATTGCCTCCCGGTTTGATGCTAGAACTTTTTTGGAGAGCGGGTCTACGGTGAGCAATTTTAAAAATGAAGCTGGGAAATCCCGTATTATCCATTTAGGGACACATGCCTTTTCCAGCAATGTCAATCCCAACGATACTCATTTGGTCTTTGCCAAATCTTCTGAAAACCCTCTCGAACCACATGAGCTTTTCGCAAGTGAAATCTATGAGCTGGACTTGACATCAGAATTGGCGGTACTCTTGGCCTGTGAGTCGGGCAAACCAGCCTATGCACCCGGAGAGGGCATGATTTCATTGGCTCATGCCTTCAATTACGCTGGGACCAAGTCCCTTTTGATCGGATTGGGAAAAATCGATGAAAAGGCCAGTGTGAGTATTGCAGAAGATTTTTATGATTTTTTGGAGGATGGCCTGAGTAAGGATGAGGCTTTACGAAATGCTAAGCTCAACTATCTGGCTCAGGCCAAAGGAAGAGAATTGGACCCCTCTTTTTGGGCTAGTTTGATCATTTTGGGAGATGCTCGGCCAGTGGAGCTGAAAACCAAATCTTATTTAGGGCTTATTTTCACAGGTATTTTGTTGGTGTTTTTAGTGCTCTTTTGGGTTTTCCGAAAAAAATCACCTAGTCTTTGATGACTTTTTACTGATGTATCCGATGATAGGGAAAGGATCAAATAAATACTCTCTGTCATGAAAAATTTCAAACATCAAGTATTCAGACTTTTATTAATTTCTATGGCCATTTGGATTGTGGCCTGCTCAGAGGATACAGACCCTACGCCAAGCCCTCAGGCACCTACTCAGCAGGAGGATATAGCTGCAGTGGATAGTCAGATTGAAAGCTTCATTTCTCAATACAACGTACCGGGAGCCAGTTTAGCAATTTCCAAAAACGGTAAACTGGTCTATCAAAAAGCCTACGGAGTGGCAGATCAAGCTCAAAACAAGGCTATGGAGTTGAATACTCAAATGAGAGTGGCCAGTGTATCAAAAACCTTCACAGGAATGGCCATCATGCTTTTGGTTCAGGATGGAGAAATCAGCCTTGAAGACAAAGTTTTTGGAGAAGGAGGAATTTTGGGAACCACTTACGGTACTAAAGCGTATTCGGACCGAGTAAAACAGGTTACTGTGAAAAATCTCCTGCAGATGACGACAGGAGGCTGGGTAGTGAATGGAAATAGAGATGCCATTGATTATGAACAGGGAAGAACCAATGCGGGATTCTTTGATTGGATGATGGATAATGCAACCTTGAACTTCAACCCAGGAACTCAATATTGGTATATCAACACCAATTATTTTGTGGCAGCAAGAATTGTGGAGAAGGTTTCTGGAAAAAGCTTTTCTCAATTTGTCAAGGAGCGAATCACTGACCCATTGAAAATGAGCGGCACTGCCTACGGAAAAAACGGAACCCAAGGCAGGCTGCCGAATGAGGCGATCTACTACGGCCAAGGTGGCACCAAAGGTTTTGAGTACAATTTTAACCTGGAAAGACGCGATGGAGATGCAGGAATTGTGACCACAGCACCCGACCTTCTTCGGTTTGTCACGGCTATTGACGGGAATCCTTCCAGACCTGATCTTTTGGAATCTGCCATTTATAATCAATTTGTCCAAGGCTCCTCTGTAAACCCCGGGTTTGCAAATGGTATCGCCCAAGCGAATCAAGTTAAATACTTCTATGGTGCACTACCCGGAACTAGGTCAGGTTATATGTTTCATTCCAATGGAATGGCTGCAGCGCTGATCTTCAACGGCAACGGAGATTATACCCAGTCCAATTACAACAGCACCTTTGCAAGAGCGCATGATGAGCTGATGGTTAATCTGATTACCAAGAATTTAAACGTTTATCAGGACATTGATCAATTCTAGTGCAGTTTACTTCTAGCTACTCCTTGGGATAAAATAGATTTACTAGTATCTTTTTGGCAACTAGCTGAGTATGCCAAAAGATTCGATCAATCAGTTGTCGCAAGAGGAGCTTATCCGAGGGATCAAGGAGAATGAAAGAAGTGTGATGAGCTCACTTTATATCGAAGTCTTTCCCAAGGTGAAAAGCTACATTATCCAAAATAATGGAGATGAGGATCAGGCAAAAGATATCTTTCAGGAGGCCTTTCTAGTGGCTTGGCAAAAAGTAAAAGCAGGGGAATTTCTTCCTCAAAACAGCACTGCGATGCAGGGATTTCTCTTTCAAGTTTCCAAAAATAAGTGGTTGGATTGGCTTCGGTCTAGCAGATTCAAAAAGGAAAGCTCACTGGGTGCAATTTCGATCGAAGTGGCGGATTTTGAAGAAGAATTTCTGCTGGACGAAAGACTGAGCATGCTTGATCGGGCTTTTCAGCAGTTGGGAGAGAGTTGCCAGGAACTGTTGAAACTCTTCTATTTCAAAAAAATGTCTTTAGACAAATTAGCTCAAAGCTTTGGGTGGACCCCAAAGACCGCCAAAAACAATAAGTATCGCTGTATGGAGTCGCTCCGAAAAATCGTAAATTCCTGATGTCAAAGGATCTACATATCACCCCACTTGAATATGAGTTGATCGAAGCTTGGTTGGATGATTCCCTTTCTTCTGAGCAAGAGAAGGCATTTCAGGATATGGAAAAAGAAGATTCCGATTGGGCGCTGAAAGTGAAGGAAGTCAAGACACTCCGCGAAGATTTGGAATCCCTCCTAGTCAAGAATGAACTGGAAAAAATCCATGAAGAAGCCTTTGAAGGAAGTAACCCAAGGACGGCATCATTTCCAAGATGGATTTGGGCAGTGGCAGCTAGTCTAGCTTTGATCCTTGTGGCTTGGTGGGGATTTCAGGGTGGATTCCAGGATCCGAATCAAAAGCTCTTTGAGGCTTATTACGAGACAGATCCTGGTTTGATTACAGCGATGTCCGGAACAGATTCCTATGAATTTGATCGGGGTATGGTTGATTTCAAGGAAGGGAAATATCAGGAGGCGTTAGCTCTTTGGAAACCATTGCTAGAACAAAATCCAAGCGGAGATACGCTGCTATATTTTGTAGGCATGGCAAACTTAGAGCTTCAAAACTTCCAAGAAAGCAAAGAGGACCTTCAGAAAATTTTATCAGAATCTTCCTCCGAATTTGAGGAGGATGCAAAGTGGTATTTGGCGCTGATTTATCTGAAGCAAGGCGAACTTGATCAAGCTAAACTGCTGCTTTCTGACCTAGATAAACCTGAAGCTCAAAAACTTTTGGAAGAAATTCAGAAGGAGTCATAATTTTTTGATGACTTTTTAAGAGTCCATACGATGAGTAATTAAAAACCACTCTTCGTATGAAAAAGCTATTATTTTTATTCCTAGCCCTGAGCTTAAGCCTTCCGGTAATTTCACAAACTGTTTATTACTACCCCCCGGGATATTTTGGGCTCTTCAACAATCAATCTACCAGTGCCCGGGCGCAGGGAATGGGCTTCACCACACTCACCAAGCCGGGTATTGAAAACTCCTTCTACAATCCCGCTGCAATCGGAAGCTCTAAAGCGCCCATTCAGGCCTATGCTAATTACGCAAATGGCCACTCCTATCGACCAGACTCTAGATATTATTTTGTAGGAGGAGCTTTCAAAATCAAGGAGAAATTCTCCGTAGGCCTTACTTATTTCAGTTATCAAAATCCTGATCCGGTATGGACTACGATCATTGGCGGAAACACATTTGATACAGATTTCTTCTCCCAGCGAGCGATTTCCATCTTAGCTGCCTATCAAATCATGGAGGGTCTTCAGGTTGGTTTGAGTGCCAATATGATGCAGGAAAATGCAATCAATGGAGAAAAGACAAACGCTGACTTTATGCCAAGTTTGGGGCTACAGTACGAAAGGGGCATCAATCTCTTCAAGTCAGAAAAGCTGAGTAATCAACGAGTTTTTGGAGCCTTGTCTCTCTTTAATTTTCTCTTCAATGGAGAAACAAATCAGGAATACGAAGGATGGATTTCAGTTAATTATTTACCGATCATACTTCGTCTGGGTGGAGGTTATGCCTTTCAGCTACCCCTGACTTCTGGTTTCACAGCTGGAAAGGGATATTTTGAAGGTGCTGCTCAGGCGGTGGATCTTCGATTGGATCTTCAATTTCAAGACTACCTTCCCGGAGGTCCTGAAAATTCAACGGATGATGAGTTAAATACTGCTTTCGGGGTGGGTGCCGAGGCTTGGTTTTTTGAGCGATTGGCTTTGAGGATTGGCTATTTTACTGAAAAGGGCCCCTCCGGTACTCAATCAGATGGAGATCTTTGGGTCACAGGTAATCGGAAAGGTTTTTCATGGGGCTACGGCACGCTGATTCCTACTTACCAGCTTACGGATGGAAAAATGCCTTTCGACATCGAAGTCAATCTCGTCACCGGAAAGCAGATTACTTCCCTGAACGAAAAGATCTACACTCATCCGGGCATTTTCGCCGATGATACCTTCCAGTTTGCCTTTGGGCTTAATCTGCTTTGGAGATAAATAAACACATCATTTCAAATTCAATTGACCATGAAAAATAAAGTAATTTTCAGTCTATTCTTTGGTCTTTTTCTTTGCCTTTCCTGTGGAACCGAGGAAGACCCGAACCCTCAAAATCCAGCCAACAATGACCCCCTAGCTGGGATCAATACATTCACTGTTTCTGTTGATTTTCCTGAAGGAAATCAGCCTGATCTAACTGATGCGACGATCTGGTCTTGGGATAGATCTAGCACCCTTGATGACCAAAACCAAGGTGAGGTGGTAATTTTTCCCTCGGAGCCTGCCTTCTCCTATTTGTTTGATGGGCAAGATCGTCTGCTCTTGATCGGACTGATAGACAATGATCAGCAGAAAATAGATTTGAATTCTACCGCAAAGACTCTTCTATACTGGGGCTTATCCGGTCCTTTCTTTGAACCCGAACTTGCCACTAGGTTTTTTGAAGAGGTAGAATCTTTTCCCATTTGGGATGATTGGAGAAATGAAGTAGAGCAGGCATTTTTGCAGGATCCATATTTTCTAGCTGACCCCCAAATAGGTGAACGGTTAGGGAAACTTATTGAAGGAATAGAGCCAAATTTTCCCAATGCCAGAATCAATGAGGATACGAAAGCTTCCGATTTGTTGGTGGATGGAGATATAAAAAGTGGGCTGCAGGTGTATCAGACCGGTTTAAGTCAATTTGAAGTAGCCAATACTTTTCGCAGAAGGGTAACCGGATTTCTTTACAAGACCAAGGTGATCGATGAGTCTGGCGAATCCAAAGTCCTCAATGAGTTTCCGGGGTTGAATAATCAAAAAGAGGCAGAATTGAAGATAGAAATCCCAGTGGTCACTGGAATTACCAGCTTTTCAGGCACGGTCTACGAGTACCTGCTCGGAAATACCGAAAAGTCTTTTCGCGTTCAAACTGACCCCATCGATATCCCTCTAAACTTGGATGAGAAGCAGGCAATTTGGCAGCTTCGCACGATCGGTATGGGCAAGGGAGGTTCAAATATGAATCAGGCTGAAATCTCGGAGAGAACCAAATTGGTGATGTTGACTTTCACCTTGGACTTCGTGGTGCCCTTGATTGCAGATGGTCTCACAGCAAAGGCAACAGCCGCTAAAAATACCGGGGCACCCAAGACACAACAGGATTTCTGGGAAGCCTTGATCATCGCAGTGGCAGGGTACGTGGATCAGATGCCAAGCGTCAGTCAAAAAGTACAAGATGGGGAGCTCTCCGAAGCTGTCAAAGATTTTTTCAACATTGGCTACAACCAATTCGGCTCAATCTTCTTAGAAGATCTTGCGAGGGTGGCAGCAGAGATCATTTATGAAAATGCGCCTGCAAATCTTCCCAAGCCTAGTTTGGAAGACTTTAGTAAAAGTGCAGTCCGAAAGGCTAAGATCCTGACCACTATTGACTTGATGCTGAAGGGTTCTGATTATGCCCGAAAAGTACATGACATAAAGAGCTCCAAAAGTCTGGAGGTTTTCGAAATCACTGCAAGGGAGATAGAAATCAACCTAGAGCCTAGAGAATCAAAAGTTTCTCCGGAAAACAGCATTGAGCTGACAGCCTTTATCAAGTCTTCTGTGGCTGATGGTCAGGTCATCGAATACGAATGGTCTACTACTGGTGCGTATGGGTACCTATTTGATGATATTCACGAGGGCAAGAACTTTTCTAGTTCCAAAAGGGAGGTGAATTACTATGCTTCGGTAAAAGCGGGAGATGTTCCGGACAATGCCGTAGATACGGTTCGAGTGAGCACCTATATCAAGCAGGGCCCCAATCGGACCAAAATCGGTGAAGATATAGCTATTGTCCAGATTGAGGATAAAATCCAGTTTATCACGGGTTGGGAAATATTTGTGCCAGTGAGTGAAAGAGAGACGAGCCTCTCTCCTACAGGTGTAGAATATACTGTATCGACAGGAGGTTTTGAAGCAACCTTTACCACTGAAGTCGAGCCTGCGGGATTCCAATTCCAAGTCATTCGTGCAGATGGAACACGTGCTGGGATTTCCACTCGATCTGTTGACCAGCTGGAGCGAGACGGAGAAAACTATATACACAGGGTATATGTAGGAAGTATTAGGGTATTCAAAACTTTTAATAAGGCTCAAAAGGATGAGTGGGTTAAAATGTTTACCGAGGAGTATGAGGAATTAAGAAGTGTTTACCACCAAGTTGAGGTTACAGTAATTCCCAAAAACTAATTTCAATTAAGGGCTGATTCAAATTCAGCCCTTATTTTTTGTATTTTCCCTTTATGGAAAATATTCTGAATTGGAATTGGCAGGAGTTAAGCGAATTGCTCCAAACTTTAGGCATCTCCCTTGCCATTCTTCTGGGCTTTTACTTTTTAGCTGCTTTTCTTCAAAAACACCTTCGCAGGCGATTGGTAGCCAGGATGGACGATGACTTGCTGGCCAATTTTCTTTCCATGATTTTTAGACTACTAGTCATCTTGGCTGGTTTTATGGTTGTCTTTCGCTTTGTCGGCCTCACTGGAGTAGTTTCAGGGCTTTTGGCAGGTGCAGGGATTACCGCTTTCGTGATAGGCTTTGCATTGAAGGATATTGGTGAGAACTTTCTCGCAGGGATTCTTTTGGCATTCAAAAGACCCTTCAAAGTAGGAGATATCATCGAAATAAATGGAATTAGAGGATCGGTGGTCTCTCTCAACCTTCGGGATACTCAGATTAAGACAGGGGATGGCAAAGATGTCTATATCCCCAATGCCAAAATCATCACGAATGCTCTGATCAATTTTACAATTGATGGTTTTCTCCGCTATGATTTTATAGTTGGTTTGGATTATGGCTCAGATTACCGTAAAGCCATGGCAATTATTTTGGAAACTGCCTATAAAGTCCCCGGAGTCCTCAAAAATAGAAGGAAACCAAATGTCTGGATTTCTGACTTGGCCGCAAGTACCTTAAATCTTCAGGTGACTTTTTGGGTGGATACTTTAGATGATGGTCCTGGAGATATGGAGATCAAAACCAACTTGATCATCGAAGTCTTGAATGCCTTGGATCAAGCTGGTTTCAATTTGCCCGGGAACATCATGGAGTTGAAGAATTATCAAAATAATCCGCTCAAAACCAGTTAAGTTATTTTTCCAAGATCCCTTTCAGATCAGCCGGAGAATAATTCACCGACTTCAGCGTCTTTCGGTCTCCTTCTCGGAATACTAAGAATAGATCTCCTTCTTTTTCATAAAAGCAATCTGTGCCCTTCAGTTTGTAATGAGCAACAGTAGCCTTGGCTTCTTCCTCCGTTTCGCAGGCTTTACTCATATTGGAGCGCTGCACTTCGTCAAAGAGCTCTTTGAATTTCTCTCCTAATCCGAATTCCAATATCGCTCCGGAAAGTACGTATTGAAGGTCGCAAAGGGCATCTGCAATTTCTACCAAATCCTTATCAGCGATCGCTTGCTCGAGTTCTTTCAACTCCTCTGCTAAAAGCGCCACCCGAAGCTTGCATCGTATTTCGTCAGGAATCTGTGGGCTATCCAAGACAGGGTGTTTGAATGTTTGGTGAAATTTGGCGACAGAAGTGAGGGATTTTGGATCTTGCATATTGAAATAGTTTAAAGCTCGAAATAAAAGAAAAAGACCGGAATTTCCGGCCTTTTCTTGATCGCTTTCTAATTTGATTTACATGGATGCTGCAGCAAATCGCTCTGCCACGGTTTTCCAATTGACAATATTCCAAAAAGCAGAAACATAATCCGCTCTTCTATTCTGGTAATTCAGGTAGTAGGCATGCTCCCACACATCCAGTCCCAAAAGCGGAGTACCCTTGAAGTCAGAAATATCCATCAGAGGATTATCTTGATTTGGTGTAGAGCCGATCGCCAACTTTTTATCTTCTCCTACCACTAGCCAAGCCCAGCCTGAGCCAAAGCGGGTTTTTGCGGCAGTTTCAAATTGAGAAGCAAATTCTTCAAAGCTTCCAAAAGAGCTATTGATTGCCTCAGCGAGGTCGCCTTCAGGTCGCTCTGCCGCATCAGGAGTCATGACTTTCCAAAACAGCTCATGATTATAATGTCCCCCTCCATTGTTTCTCATTTTGGTGGAAAACTTGGAGATATTTCCCAAGATATCTTCCAATGAGCGACTGGAGTCAACTTGCTCTTCACCCATGGCATCGTTTAGGTTTTTGGCGTAGCCTGCAGCATGCTTGGTAAAGTGAATCTCCATGGTCATCGCGTCGATATGTGGTTCGAGGGCGGAAAAATCAAATGCTAGCGGAGTCTGGGTCATGCTAGTGGCCAACACAGATTGTGCATCTCCTTTCACGTCTCCGGAGCAGGCGCTGAGAATTGCTGTGCCTCCCAATGAAAGGGCTAGCCCGGTTTTGCTTGTATTTGCTAAAAAAGCTCTTCTAGAGAGATTGAAGTTCATCTTATCCATGGTTATATTTTTGATTAAGAGTTGCTAATGAATAACTAAAATTACGGATTATCTGCCGAAATTGGAACCTTAATCGGACATATAGTCTGAAACAGTGACAAGATGTTAAAGTTTTTAAGCTGAACAGGCTATGGAGAAGTTTTTGAATCAGGAATTTACTTTAGAATTTCTATGAATATTTCTTTCTATAAATATCAGGGGACAGGCAACGACTTTGTCATGATCGATGATCGGGATGAAGTGCTAGATCTGAGTGACATTTCCTGGGTGAAACGCCTGTGCGATCGCAAATTTGGAATCGGTGCAGATGGATTGATTGCCATCCGAAACCACAAGGACTATGACTTTGAAATGGTTTATTTCAATTCAGATGGTAGTCAAAGTATGTGTGGCAATGGAGCGCGCTGTGCAGTAGCCTTTGCCGGACAGTTGGGTATAGTATCTGAAAAAACCAACTTCTTGGCTATTGACGGGCCACACGAAGCGCTACTTTCGGATTCCATTGTGGAGCTAAAAATGGGAGATGTCTCATCCATTGATGTTTTAGAAGGAGATTTTTTTGTGAATACAGGTTCACCTCATCACATTCGGATGGTCGAGGAGATTGATTCTTACCCTGTTTTCGAGCAAGGGAAGAAAGTTCGATACTCGGAGCAATACCAGCCTGCCGGCACGAATGTAAACTTTATCCAGAAACAGTCCGAGGAACGAATTTTCGTACGTACTTATGAGCGTGGGGTAGAGAATGAAACCCTCTCTTGCGGTACGGGAGTGACCGCAGCCGCCTTGGCTTTTGCTGGGGATCGAAAGGCAGCTACCATTCAGATTCAAACCCTAGGAGGGGAATTGGCCGTACGATTTGAGAAAGCCCCTGGAGGTGGGTACCAAAACATTTGGTTGATCGGCCCTGCAGAGCGGGTTTTTAGTGGAGAAATTAAACTATAGATCATTTAAACCCCTGATCAACCCTTCCCAAAGTCAATTATCAATTCTAATAAAAAGGGCTTAATTTTAGGCCGCATTTAGCACAAGACAGATAGAGATGTTAGATATTATAGCAAAAGGTATAGCAAAAGTATTCGGCACCAAGTCCGATCGAGATATTAAAGAGTTACTTCCAAGAGTCAAAGAGATCAATCAGGCATTCGCAGCATTGAGTGGATTGAGTGATCAGAAACTCCGGGCAAGGACTAGTGAAATCAGATCCAAAGTGGACGCCCATTTGAAGGATTTTGACGATAGAATCGAAAAGCTTCGATCAGAAATCGAAGGTCTTCCTGCTGATGCTATTCATCAAAAAGACCAGCTTTTTACCCAAATCGAGGAAATTGAAAAAAACCGCGATAAGGCCCTAGAGGAAATTCTCGATCAGGTAATGCCTGAGGCTTTTGCTGTGGTCAAGGAAACTGCGCGAAGATTTAAAGAAAATGGAAAGCTGGTGGTAGAAGCGACTATTCGCGATAAGGAGCTTGCCGCTTCCAAACCCAATGTGGAGATCGATGGAGATACAGCCATTTGGCATAATAAATGGCTGGCCGCGGGCAATGAGGTCGTGTGGGACATGGTTCACTACGATGTACAGCTCATTGGTGGTATGGTTTTGCATCAGGGAAAAATTGCCGAGATGGCGACTGGTGAAGGTAAAACCCTCGTTTCTACTCTTCCCGCATACCTAAATGCACTTGCTGGACGAGGTGTCCACATCGTCACAGTCAATGATTACCTAGCCAAGCGTGACTCAGAATGGAACGCACCACTTTTTGAATTCCATGGTCTTTCTGTGGATTGTATTGATAAGTACCAGCCCAATTCTTTTGGAAGGAAAAATGCCTATCAGTGCGATATCGTTTACGGTACTAATAATGAATTTGGCTTTGATTACTTGCGGGACAATATGGCTCGGGAAGCAGGTGATTTGGTGCAAGGTAAGCATCACTTTGCCATGGTCGATGAGGTTGACTCCGTATTGATTGATGATGCGAGAACACCGCTGATTATCTCAGGTCCAGTTCCAAGAGGAGATGTGCATGAATTTGATCAGATGAAACCTCGGGTTTCTACTTTGGTGGATGAGCAGCGTAAGTTGGTTCAGGGCTTCCTGACCACTGCCAAAAAGCAAATTGCTGAAGGAAATGAAAAAGAAGGTGGTTTGGCGCTTTTTAGAGCCTATCGAGGAATGCCTAAATACAAGCCTTTGATCAAATACCTCTCTGAGCCGGGCATTCGTGTGATTTTGCAGAAAACCGAAAACTTTTATCTGCAGGACAACAAGAGAAATATGCCTGAGGCGGATGAGCCACTACTTTTCACCATTGATGAAAAAAGCAATGTAGTCGATCTGACTGACCGAGGTATCGAAACGATGACTACGAAGAATGAAGACGCCGACTTCTTCATTATGCCGGATATCGGGGTGGTCATTGCAGAGCTGGAGAAAGACGAAAGTCTAGATGAGAAAGAGAAACTCGTTCGAAAAGAAGAGGTCATTAAAGACTATGGTGTGAAAGCACAGCGAATTCATACGGTCAATCAGCTTTTGAAGGCATACTGTATGTTTGAGCGTGATACCGAATACATTATCGTCGACGGAAAGGTGAAAATCGTCGATGAGCAAACCGGTCGTGTGATGGAGGGCCGTCGCTATTCAGACGGTCTTCACCAAGCAATTGAGGCGAAGGAAAATGTCAAAGTAGAGGACGCAACGCAGACTTACGCGACCATTACGCTTCAAAACTACTTCCGAATGTACCACAAGCTTGCTGGTATGACCGGTACTGCTGAGACAGAGGCTGGTGAATTTTGGGAGATTTATAAACTCGACGTAGTAGTCATACCGACCAATAAGCCCATTCAGCGGGATGACCGTCAGGATAAAGTCTACAAAACGGTACGAGAAAAGTTTAATGCGGTAGGTGAGGAGATCAATGAATTGGTCAAGCAAGGCCGCCCAGTATTGGTGGGTACGACTTCGGTAGAAATATCCGAGGTGCTCAGCCGAATGCTGACTTTGAAAAAAATCCCACACCAGGTCCTTAATGCGAAGCAACATGCTAAGGAAGCAGATGTCGTCGCTGAGGCGGGTAAGCCTGGCACTGTGACCATCGCAACCAACATGGCGGGTCGAGGAACAGATATCAAATTGACTCCAGAATCACGTCAAGCGGGCGGTTTGGCCATTATTGGTACCGAGCGCCACGAGTCTAGACGTGTTGACCGTCAGTTGAGAGGTCGTTCAGGACGTCAGGGAGATGTGGGTTCTTCTCAGTTCTTTGTCTCTTTGGAAGATTCACTGATGCGACTATTTGGTTCAGACCGAATCGCCAAACTCATGGACCGAATGGGTCTAGAGGAGGGAGAAGTGATTCAGCACAGCATGATTACCAAGTCTATCGAACGTGCTCAGCGAAAGGTAGAGGAGAATAACTTCGGTACACGAAAGAGACTTTTGGAGTATGATGATGTGATGAATTCACAGCGTGAGGTGGTGTATAAGCGCCGTCGAAATGCTTTGAAAGGTGAGCGTCTAGAGTTGGATATTCTGAATATCATGTATGATGTGGCTGAAAGCATCATTGATGTGGCAAAATCCACGGACGATGCCGAAAACCTCCGCATGAATATCTTCACCTCACTAGGTTTGGATTATCAAATCTCTGAGAGTGATCTGAAGTCGAAAGATGCTGCGGTGCTGACACAAGAACTCTATGAGGCGGCATTCAAGAATTATCAAGAGAAGAATCAGCGTATCATTCAAGCGGCGCTTCCTGTACTTCGTCGAGTGTATGAAGAACGAGGAGCTACTGTCAAAGACATCATGGTTCCGATCTCGGATGGCATTAAGCAAATTGGCGTAGTAGCGAATTTGGAGAAAATGCTTGCTTCAGAAGGACAGGACCTTATTCGTTCACTGGAGAAAAATGTGACTTTGGCGATTATCGATCAAAACTGGAAGGAGCATCTTCGAGACATGGATGACTTGAAGCAATCCGTTCAGAATGCCGTTTACGAGCAAAAAGATCCGCTATTGATCTATAAGTTTGAGGCTTTTGAGATGTTTAAGCGTTTCATTGGCAAGTTGAATGAGGATATGATTTCCTTCTTGACCCGTGCGGAGCTTCCGAAGCAAGACCCAGCCCAAGTACAGCAGGCGCAAGCACAACGAGCCGCTGAACCTGCTGTTCACGCATCGAAAGAGGAAGCAGGAAGTACTCTGAATCCTGGAGCTAATCGTGCAGCTGCTGCAGCCGCCACGGCAGGAAGACCTGCCCCACAGGTAGTTGCTCCGAGAAAGTCAGAGAAAACTTACGGAAGAAACGACCGGATCACGGTTCAATACAACGACGGTTCTACCAAGAAAGACGTGAAGTTCAAGAGTGTAGAGCAGGATATCCAAGAAGGTAAGTGTGTAATCATAGATAATTAAGCCATGCGGAAACTCTGGGTAATTGTATTGATAGTAGTGGCAGGTGCCTGTAAGTCCGGTTCGAGTCTGACGACTTCACCGAGCGATTTCGAAAACTACAGCGAAGACTTAAGTGGTACACTGCCCCAATATCCAGATTACAAATCCGAAATGGCTCAACTTCCGGCACTACCTGCTCCGGAGTCACCTCAGGCTATTGACGAGCAGCTTAAAGAGCTTGCACGTCAGAAATATGAGAGAAATACCTCTGAGCCATATTTTAATGGATACAGGATTTTGATTTATTCTGGTCTTGATCGGGATCTTGCTTTCAAAACCCAGGAAGAATTGACCGAAGCGATGCCAGATATCAATCCTGAGATTCAATATGAGCAACCTCGATATTTGGTGAAAGTGGGCCGATATGGTCATAAGATAGAAGCCCTCAAGCTTTTGTATGATATTAAATCTGTATTTCCGACAGCTCGTATAGTTAGAGACCGTATTCAACGAAAAGATTTTACCCTACCAAGTCAAACCAATAATGCTGAAGGAGAAAATTAAAAGCCTAGCTCAGGAATTAAAAGAAGAAGTGATTTCTAACAGGAGACACCTTCATGCTAACCCTGAACTGAGTTACCAAGAGTTTGAGACAGCTAATTTTGTAAAGCAGAAACTTGAAGAAATTGGTATTCATAAAATCGAATCGAAAGCAACTACTGGTTGGACAGCTTTGATCGAAGGGAAAAACCCTACCAAAAAGGTTATTGCGCTACGAGCCGATATGGATGCTCTGCCAATAGTGGAAGCTAATGAGGTTTCTTATAAGTCTCAAAAAGAGGGAGTTATGCATGCTTGTGGTCATGATGCACATACTGCATCTTTGCTGGGAGCAGCCAAAATTTTGCATCAGGTTCGAGATCAGTTTGAAGGAACAATAAAATTACTTTTTCAGCCAGGGGAAGAAGTTGCTCCAGGTGGTGCCTCTTTTATGATAAAAGATGGGGCTTTAGAAAACCCCAAGCCAGCTGGAATCATCGGACAGCATGTGATGCCATTTATTCCTGCGGGAAAAGTGGGTTTTCGCCAGGGCATTTATATGGCAAGTGCAGATGAACTTTACCTGACCGTGAAAGGTAAGGGAGGGCATGGAGCCATGCCAGAGACCTTAATTGATCCTGTCCTGATTGCTTCTCATTTGATTGTGGCCATGCAGCAGGTGATCAGTCGGGCTTCAAGCCCTAAAGTACCTTCTGTGCTGTCTTTTGGAAGAGTAGAAGCCCTTGGAGCTACCAATGTGATTCCGAATGAAGTGAAAATTCAAGGTACTTTCCGAACTCTCAATGAAGAATGGAGAGCAGCAGCTCACAAAAAGATGCTTCAATTGGCACATGGCTTAGTAGAAAGTATGGGTGGAGAGCTAGACTTTGAAATCCGAAAAGGCTATCCCTTTCTACAAAATGATCCTGAGCTCACCGCGCGAGCCACTGATGCTGCAAAAGAGTATTTGGGTGAGGAAAATGTCGTGGACTTGGATATTTGGATGGCGGCGGAGGATTTTGCGTACTATTCGCAGGAGATCGATGGCTGCTTTTACCGCCTAGGCACTCGGAATGAGGCTAAAGGAATTGTTTCGGGAGTTCATACCCCAACTTTTGATATCGAAGAGGATGCCTTGGAAATTGGTGCCGGGTTAATGGCTTGGCTAGCCGTATCAGAACTCGAAAAAGCTTAATCCTAGCTTAATTAATTATTCTATTCTCTACCGTAATTTCGAGCTTTAATTTAAAGACATGAAGGTTTACAAAACTCTGTTTCTAGCAGGCCTTATGATGCTAGCGACTTCTCAGGCATTTGCTTGGGGGCAATTAGGACACTATTTGATCGGCTACATGGCTGAGCGACAGATGAAAAAGTCCACCCTTAAAAAGGTTGAAAAGGTGCTTTACCCCATGTCTTTGGGGCGAAGTGGTACCTGGATGGATGAAATTCGCTCGGATCGAAACTATGATTATGCTACGACTTGGCACTACCTGACAAGTAAGGAAGGTGAATATAATCCAGAGATTCAAGAAAGTACCGGAGATGCTTTCGAGGCAATTCAGCGCTTGAAGGCCGAATTGATTGCTGGGGGATTGAGCCCAAAAGAAGAATCGGAAAAGCTTAAAATGTTGATCCACATGGTGGAAGATATTCATCAGCCACTACATGTAGGCACAGGGGAAGATCGTGGAGGAAATGATGTGAAGATCGAGTTCTTCGGAAGGCCAACCAATCTACATGCGCTTTGGGACAGTGGGATGATTGAACGTCAGGGGATGAGTTACTCTGAAATTGGAGATGAACTTTTTAGAAGAATTACCCCTGAACTGCAAGATAGTTATCGTGAGGCGACTATGGAAGATTGGCTCAAGGAAGCAGTCAGTCTTCGGCCGGCTGTATATGATTTGCCCGAAGATCGCAGACTTAGTTATTTATACATGTATCAAAATTATCATATCGCCGAGGAGCGAATGATTGCAGCAAGTGTCAGGCTTGCTCAGATTTTAGATGAGATTTACGGCTAGTCGCCAAAAAAAATTTTAAGTCCATGACCTTGAGTGATTTGTCGCTCAAGGTCATTTTTTTATATTTAGGATTAGTGTTGAGTAAACTAGTGTATCAAAGAGTTTTTTATCAAGAGATGCCTTGCTTAGTTTGGAAAAGAATAGGAGAATCGTTTAGAGCAAATTTTTGAATATCCACATTTCGCAAGACACTCAAGAATTTTGCTGTAACTCTTAGATTAATAAAGAGGAACGCAGCTAACTGGGGTATTAAAAAAACGAAGAGATGAAAATCAAATTGGCCATTGCTGAGGACAATTCATTTTTGCTAAAAGCAATTTTGGAGAAGCTTGCATTTTTCCCGGATCTTGAAGTGAAGTTCCATGAAGCGAACGGATTGGACCTTTTAGAAAAGCTGGAGGAAGACTCCAATGTGGAATTAATCCTTATGGACATTGAAATGCCTAAAATGGATGGCATTAAGGCAGTGGAGGAAGTGAGCAAGCGATATCCACAGATCAAAACCATCATGCTCACTGTTTTTGATAATGACGAGCATATTTTCCGAGCGATTCAGGCCGGTGCACATGGATATTTTTTGAAAGAGGTCAGTCCACCCGATCTGCATCAAGGTATTTTGGATACTTTGGAGGGTGGAGCTGCGATGACACCGAGTATAGCTTTAAAAACGCTTAAGCTTCTAAGAAATCCACCGAATTTTGATAAGCCAAAAGAAGATATATCGCTTACCAAACGGGAAATAGAAATTTTAGAACAAACAGCTAAAGGACTCAGCTACAACCAAATAGGTGAAAATCTATTTATTTCTCCCAAGACAGTTCGAAAACACATCGAGAATATTTACAATAAACTCCAAGTCCATAATAAAATGGAAGCCGTACAGAAAGCGGTGAAGAATCGGATTATTTAAATTATTGGATATCCACTAAAAAAAATCTTAGAATCGAATCAATTTTGGAAAAATGTCGTTAAATTAAAGACAAATTTCTAAAAGATGAGCAATTCAGATCAACAAAAGTTAGGGATAGTAGCTGAGGAGATGGCTACGTATATGACTAGTGTTCTTGGATATTCCCGCTATCCTTCGATGCGTGGTATCCCTTTGAGTGGCTTTTTTTCGGACAGAATGCTTGTAGTTGATATGATTCGAATGGGGATTCCGACCTCGCTTTTCCTGTCCATCAAGGACTTAGCGCCATTCTCTGATCAAGAGTGGTCAGATTTTCTAGATATCTCCCTAAAGTCGCTTCAGCGTTATAAAAAGGAATCGGATTACGTTTTTCGATCTATTCACTCCGAAAAAATAATAGAGCTTCTTGAGGTTGTTTATTTAGGTTTGGAGGTTTTTGATTCTGCTGCTGATTTTGAGTCTTGGCTCTACACCACGAGCCACTCTCTCGGTAATCGAAAGCCCTTAGAGCTCCTCAAAAATTCTTACGGGAAAGAGATAGTATTACATGAGCTTCACAGAATAGACCAAGGCATTTTTGTCTGATGCGAGTTTTTCGGCTTATGCGGAAGAAGTTTGGTATAGAGCTGTCCGGCAAAGGTGCAGCACTTACTGGAAACCGCTGGAACTCTAAGGGAACTGAACTAATCTACTGTGCGGATAGTCGAGCCTTGGCCATGGCGGAAGTGGCTGTTCATCTTTCCCTATCGATTTTACCCAAGGACTATGTGATGGTGGAAATTGACATCCCTGGTGAAGTAAGCATTAAGTCTATTTATTTGGAAGATTTACCTGCTCACTGGAACAGTTTCCCTCATATTGATAGAACACAATTTATTGGTGATCAATTTGTTCAAAACAGGAGAAGCTGTGTGCTTAAAGTGCCTTCTGCAGTGGTTCCGGGAGATTATAATTATTTAATTAATCCTGCACATCAGGATTTTTCATTGATCAAAATAGTTGACCATTATGATTTCCCTTTTGACCTTAGACTTTTTGGAAAAAATATTTGAGAACTACTTCAAAGATTCCGGATCCGCCAGTCTTTCGGATAGTAATTATTGATTCGGTTCCCAAGGTTTTTGATCCAGCCCAAGGGAAGCTGTTGATAAGTCAGCAAAATCCACCCTTCTGATTCATATTCTAGCTCCAGATCTTTTTTTCTGAAGAAATTCAAAGCTTGCTCTTTTGTAAGCTCCAATTGTGGATAACTCGGTTTTGGTAAAATCGAAACGGCCCAATCATGAGATGGAATCCAGTTTTTACCTTGCTTCTTCCCTATTTCTGTTCCAAAGTATCGGATGTTCAGATTTTGGGAAATGTAATCGAAATGAGTTTTCCACATTTCTGGAAAGCAGAAGAAAGTGTCATTTAGCTGATAAAATGTCTTGTTTTCAAAGCCAAGTTCTTCCGCTAGCTGATTAGATTCCCGTTCAGCAATTTCCTTCAAAAAAGGATGTTTGAAATCTTTTGGTTTTTTCGGTTCATTGGAATATGCATCCTCAGGTCTTTTCAAAACAGAGACAAAAAATCCTTCTCCCTGAACCCGATGTGGATAAAATCTATAGCCAAAAAAATCACCTTCATCAGTTGATAAAATTGACTCTTCAATATTCCAGGTAGAGTCTAATGAAATCCGAACTGGCTCATAGGCGAATTCAGAAGTCAAAAAGCGAATCATTTCTTCGTTTTCTTCCTTATTGAAGGTACAGGTGCTATAAAGCAAATACCCTCCTCCTTTGACCAAAGCCCCAGCCTGATCCAAGATTCTTTGCTGTCGTGAGGAGCAAAGCTTCACATGGTCTGGACTCCATTCTTTTCTGGCAGTTGGATCCTTTCGAAACATTCCCTCTCCTGTGCAGGGGGCATCAATTAGAACTAAATCGAACAGCCCTTCCAAACTCTCAAAATGAGCAGGATCATTATTCGTAACGATGCTGTTACCCAACCCCCATTTGATGAGGTTTTCCTTGAGAATCTGAGTTCGGCTTTGGATTACTTCATTGGCAAACAGGACACCTTCATTTCCCAAGTAGCTGCTCAGAAGTGTGGATTTACCTCCTGGAGCTGCCGCTAGATCCAAATAAAGACCCTTTGGTATGGATAAGCTTTCTAAAATATGTTGGATAAACATAGAGGAAGCCTCTTGCACATAGTATCCTCCTGCATGAAAAAGTGGGTCTAAGGTAAATTGAGGTCTTTTTTCTAGCCAAAAACCCTCTTGGCTCCAGGGAATGGACTTGGAAGCAAATAGAGAGGATAATAATTTTTCTCTATTTAATCGTATACTACTAATTGACTCCTGCTCCAATGACTCTTCGAACAGTTGATAGTCAACAGGACCTAATTCTTCAAGCATTTGGGACTTAAAGGCAGGATGTAGTTTGGATAAGCTCATTTTGATTTGAAAGCTTAAAGTTGGGGCATTTTTCTAAATGGAATTCCAAGATGGTTTAGAATTCCCTAAATTCCATCATGGAAGTTGTTTTAAAAGTACTTGTCATTTTGGTTGCCATGCAGCACTTGTTTTTCTTTTGGATGGAAACTTTTGCTTGGACCTCCTTTGGAAGAAAGACATTTGGTGGCAAGCGAGAGTATTTTGAGCAGACCAAGTCATTGGCAGCTAATCAAGGAGTCTACAATGCTTTTCTGTCAGCGGGCCTTATCTGGTCTCTTTTTGTGGGTAATTTAGAGTTTGAAGCCATGCTTCAAGTTTTCTTTTTTGCTTGTGTGGTGATAGCAGGAATCGTTGGAGCAATTACCGTCAGTAAAAAGATATTTTGGATTCAGAGTCTTCCTGCCCTTCTTGGATTATTATTCTTAGCTATCTAATCAAACCTATTATTCATGAAATCGAGCACTAAGCAAGCTACACATACTGGGATACCTCGATTAATCGGGGAAAATGTGCGACCTGCCTACCGCAGGCGGGGATTCCATTTGACCTCTCAAAGACAAATTATAAACAGATGAAATCGACACGATTAAAATCATCATTAAACACACAGGGAAATGATTATTTTAATCGTCAAAGATTCCATGTGTCCTTTCAAAATCAAATTATAAACACATGAAACTATATAAACTACAACAAGGAACTCTTCTCGAAATTGATAAGCAATTTTTCCTCGGACCACAGCTCGACTGGGATGCTTTATTGGCGCAAGACAATTTGAAAGACTATTTGTCAGAATCACGGAATTCTTGGGAAAATCTTAACCCATCAGATGCGGACGAACTGATTAAGGATCAACTTGAGGCTCCAATGGGCAATCAAGAAGTCTGGGCTGCTGGTGTAACCTACTATCGAAGCAGAACAGCTAGAATGGAAGAGTCGCAGGATTCAGGAGGAGCGGATTTTTATGAAAAAGTTTATGTGGCAGATAGACCCGAATTGTTTTTCAAAGCTACTGCATCCCGTGTTTCAGCGCCTGGGGGCCAAGTCATGATTCGAAAGGATTCTACCTGGGATGTTCCCGAGCCGGAGCTAACACTTTTGCTGTCTTCAACTGGGAAAATTCAGGGTTTTACCATCGGTAATGATATGAGTAGCCGAAGTATAGAAGGCGAAAACCCACTCTATTTGCCACAGGCAAAAGTATACCAAGGATGTGCCTCCATTGGCCCTTGTATCCTAATCCAAGACGAAATCGATGTCAATTCAGAGATTAAATTGGAGATTTTTAGGGAAGATAAATTGGTATTTGAAGGAAATACTGATTTGACACAATTAAAACGTAAACCAAAGGAATTGGCCGATTGGTTATTTAGGGCTAATACTTTTCCAAATGGATGCTTTCTGATGACCGGAACGGGGATAGTCCCGGATGATTTTTCTCTAAAAGCAGGTGATCAGGTGAAAATCAGTATTCAAGGAATAGGAACCCTGGAGAATATCATCGGAAGCATATAAAGATTTCTGTAGCGAAATGATTTGGAACTGCGTATTGAAAAGGTAAAGATTAAAACACTTGAAGGAATCAAGCTAGGTCCTGAAGTTTTCTCGCATCCGAGTATGTACTCCTTCAGTAGCTCAAAAACAGATTGGTTGAAAATGAAAAAAGCACATCTATTCTTCTTTGTTTTGTTCATCGCCTTTTCTTGTCAGGATGACGTAGACCCAGTTCATCCTATTTTTGATTGGAATTGGGTTTTCTCAGGCTATCAGAGCAGTTGGTCAGCCGATCAAACCTTTAATGCAGTTTCTGACTCTTTATACACTTACCAATTTCAAGAGAATGGTAATTTTTCAAAAACCATAGGATCAAATAAGCTGACAGGGACTTTTCAGATAGAAGAGGATCAGAGCAACCAACGAGAGTTTTTGTCTCTAGATTTTGATGATGCTTCCATTGAATTGCACCAGAATTCGGATGGCTTTCCATTAATTCACTCATGTACAGGAGTGTCTGAAACCTTGGTTTTTGAAGAGGAAGGGACACTTTTCGGTTCTTGGTCAGCCTGTGATGGCCCTACTTTGTTTTTTACCAGAGAATAGGAAGTTTTGAAACACCACTCTTACATAACCTTGTGGATAAGTGATGAAAATTATATTTTTTTGTTGGTATGAATCACTATTTCCAAAAGGCTATTTCCTTACCTAGTTATCCACAAGGCTATCATTTGATTACAGAAAAAGTGCTGAGTGCCATTCCAGAAATCAGAGAGATTCAAATCGGCTTTTTACAGATTTTCATTCAACATACCTCTGCGGCGTTGACAATCAATGAAAATGCTGACCCTACCGTGCGAAAGGACTTTCAAACCTTTGTAAATGAATTGATTCCGGAATCTTATCCACGCTTTATCCACACTTATGAAGGGCCTGATGATATGCCTGGGCACATCAAAGCCAGTTTTTTTGATTCTAGTCTGCAAATACCAATCACCGGTGGAAAACTTAATCTTGGAATTTGGCAAGGAATATATCTCTGTGAATTTAGGAGGAACGCTAGTTCTAGGAACCTGATTTTAACAGCCTTTGGTACTCCCCGGTCAGATAAATAGACCATTCATAAAATTGTATAATTCCAAGCGAGGAATAGGCTTAGTTTTGTAAAATCAACTAGGCTATGAGAGTTTCCATCACCACCTTGCTCCTCGCAAAGCTGCTTTTCCTGTGTACCCAATTGGAAAGCTTTGCGCAATCAGTAAATGCTTTTGCTTTTAAGCTTAAAGAACCTATTGTGCTAGATGGCATTCTGGATGAGGAGATTTGGGGAGAGGAAGGATGGAATGATAACTTCACTCAATATTTTCCCTACGACACTTCAGCAGCTGTCGCGCAAAGTCGGGTAAAAATTGCCTTTGATGATGACAACTTATACCTCGCGGCTGTCATGGAGAATACCGGCCCGCGCGAATATGTGTCTACTTCTCTCCGTCGAGATTATCGAGGGGAGCAGAATGACGGGATCAGTTTCGTTTTTGATACCTTCAACGATAAAACCAATGCCTTTCAGTTTGGAATCAACCCCTATGGCGTACAACGGGAGGCACTGTTAGCTAATGGAGGTTCCCGGTCTGAGGATCTAAATTTGGCTTGGGATAATAAATGGTATGCCCGTGCAACTATTCATGAAAACCATTGGCAGGTAGAGGCCGTCATTCCTCTTTCTACGCTGCGATACAAGGATGGTGCTCAAAATTGGAATGTCAACTTCTATCGAATCGATAGTCATAATGGGGAGCGAAGCACTTGGGCACCTATTCCCCGAAATTTCTCCATCATCTCGACAGCATTCAGCAGGACCTTGATTTTTGAGGAGCCGCTGCGCAAAAACTCAGCAAATATTTCTGTGATTCCTTATATCGCAGGCCGAACGTCCCAAAACTTCCTGGAAGGAACTTCCGAGTCCTTTACTCCTGCATTTGGAGGGGATGCCAAAGTCGGAATTGGACCTGCATTGAATTTGGACTTAACTTTCAATCCGGATTTCTCTCAGGTGGAGGTAGATCAGCAAGTCACCAATTTGGATCGTTTTGAGATCTTTTTTCCCGAGCGAAGACAGTTCTTTCTTGAAAACGGTGATCTCTTTGCAAGTTTTGGTCATCCACTGGCAAGACCCTTTTTCTCTCGTCGAATCGGGGTAGACCGTGATAGCGCAACGGGTCAAAATGTGCAGAATAAAATCATCTACGGTGCCAGACTTTCTGGAAAAGTCACAGATGACTGGCGTGTGGGACTGATGAATATGCAAACCGCTACCGATGAGGATCGAGGTATAGCAGGAAAGAATTTTAGTGTTTTGGCAGTTCAAAAGAAGGTATTTTCTAGATCCAATGTTGGTTTTATTTTCGTTGATCGGGAGTCTTTAGCCTTGGATGAATATCAAAGTATTTTCAACCCGAATGAATACAATCGCATGCTTGGGGTGGAGTATAATTTGGCTTCAGAGGATAATCGCTGGACGGGAAAGGCCCTATACCATCGAACTTTTGAAAGCACCGAGAAAGAAGCTCCCCGAACGCTCAATGCTTATGTATTGTACAGCGATTTGCACTGGCGCTGGAGTATTAGCTACTTGGATATTGGAGCTGGCTATAACCCTGAAGTTGGTTTTGTCCCTCGGGTGGATTACAAGCGCTTTAACCCCGACTTGGGCTATCGGTTTTTCCCCAAATCCAATTTCATCAACAGTCATGGACCTCAACTGGAGTATGAGCTACGATGGAATGAAACTTTAGGAACCACAGACCGGGATATTGGTCTACAATACGAAGTTCGCTTTCAGTCTTTGGCGCAATTTACCTTGGGGTATACCAACAGTTATATTTATTTATTCGACGATTTTGACCCTACCCGAACAGGTGGAGAGCCTTTACTTGCGGGGACAGATTATACGGTCAATCGCTATGGCTTTGAGTTTCGATCCAATCCTCGACAGGCATTTAACTTTAGATTAGAAGGGGAAGCGGGAGAGTATTTTACCGGAGATATAGCCACTTTGCGAAGTGAACTTGCCTGGAGAATTGGCTATACGGCTAATATCGGGATGAACTTCAGCTATAATCGGATACGACTCCCTGAGCCACAAAATGACGCAGATTTGCTACTTGTGGGACCGCGGATTGATTTGACCTTTACCAAGTCCCTCTTCTGGACGACTTTTATCCAGTACAATAACCAAATCCAAAATATCAATATCAATACCCGTTTGCAGTGGAGATTTGCACCGGTTTCGGACTTCTTCTTGGTTTACACTGACAATTATTTCCCGGATACCTTTGCCTCCAAGCAGCGAAGCTTGGTGCTGAAGCTGAATTATTGGTTGAATATTTGATTAGGAGATTACTTCAATAAATAGAGGTTAAATGGTATTGTTGATTAGTAAAATTCCTCACCCCACTCTAATCCCCCATTTCCCAAGCAACCCCGGTAATCCTTCTAAATCAAACCTTGCTCCTTTGACCTTGTTGATTTCCGGATCTAGCCGGTAGTTGAGAGCTTCACGAAAGTCGGCCTTTTCCAGATTGCTCTGGTCAAAGACAGTTCCGCTCATGTCCGAACCCATAAAACTTGCTCCGCTTAGATCAGCTTGAGAAAAGTCCACTTCTAACATTCGGCAGTGGAGGAATTGAGACTTTTTGAGTTGAAGATTGAAAAAGTTGCAGTAGTCGAGTTGGCAATGCTCAAACCGAAACTCAAGCAAAAAAGGATTGGAAGAATTAAAGTGTACACCAAGAATTTTGCAGCGCTCAAAGCGGACATTCTGGAATGAAACCTTAAATACCTTGGTATTGCTTAGATCACAATCCTTGAAAGTGCAATTTTCAAAGCTTGATCCCTGAAAGTCTAGACCGGAAAAGTCGCAACCATTGAAATCACAGGTATCATACTCACCTATTTGAAAATCTGAAGAAGATAGGTTTTGAAATGTTTGGTCGGAGAGATAGGGTATTTTCATTGCTGGATTTTTAGAAATTTACAATTTAACCTATTGATTTTTAAACCTACGATCCGTCTCGAAAAACCTAAACTATTGATGCGATCAATTCAATTTAACTTCATTAAATAATCGTTTTTTCTGAGGCTAATTATTTAATTCTATTTTTCTTTTCACCATTCATTTCTTGCCCCTTCCATCCCTTTCCACCAAATTAGCGATCAAACTTGGAGACATTGAAAGAGATAAGGCTTCATATCACAAATAGTACAAACGACTGGAAAGAATGGGATCATTTTCTTGCTAAATCCAAACGTGGCATTTATCTCCAACTCAGTGATTGGTTAAAAAGCTATCGCGCCTATGGTTTTGAAGAGCATTTGATCCTTTCTAAAGATCCTTCTGGCCAGATTCAGGGAGGGATGGGACTGGTTTTGGCTAAAGCTGGCCCGCTAAAGATTTTGGTGGCACCCTACGGACCGATATTGGGTCAGGGAAAGGAAGATTTGTTTCCTGCATTTGTCAGTGAGTTTTATGCTTTTGCCAGAAAAAGTGGGGCCTTTCTAGCGCAGCTATCTGCACCTATTGCCACGACTTCTGACTTTCAGGATCATTTTATGACTTCCCAGCCGGCCTATCCAATTGCACCGACTGGAAAAGGTCTGCTTTTTAAATATGTCACTGGTCTGTCTGCCTTCCGTGCGGTGAAGCTTTTTGCCGGAGAAGAAGATGCCTATGAGAAAGTGCGGTCAAATTACAAAGCCAATACTCGTCGGGATGTCAATAAATCCAATCGGATGGGAAATGAATTGGTGTTTGCAGAAAGTGCGGAGGAAATCCAAAAAGCTTACGATCTGATAGAGCTTAATGCTGAAAATCAAGGCTATGCGGTGCGATCTTGGGATGACTTCGGACCTACTTTGATATCCTTGGTGAATTCTGGTCACTGCATAATCCCTTGCTGTCAAAATGAGGGTTCCTTGAAAGGAGCTTTGATCATTTTTGAAGCTGGACAAAAGTTGCACTACATCATGGGAGCGACGCTTCGGGAAAAGAAAGACCTTTTGGTGGGTCACTTTCTCCAGGATCAGGTGATTCAGCTTTCCATATCAAAGGGCTATGATTTTTACGATATTTCTATGGGTGGAAGCCCAGGAGTTGTCCGTTTTAAGGAAGGTTTTGGAGGGGAAGTTTTGCCCTTGCCTGAACCTCAATATTGGGTCCTAAAGCCTGCACAGTTTTTTGCCTATCAAAAACTCCTTCCGTGGGTTCAAAAAAACAAAACCTTGGTCTCCAAGATTGTAAAGAAATTCAAGTAAGAGCCTTTCTATATTCCTTTAAGCCATTTGCTTCATGAAAAACGAAACTGATCAAAGCCTAGATCCACAGGATTGGGAATCTATGCGTCAATTGGGCCATCAGATGATCGATGACCTCGTCGACTATTGGAAAGGTATCCGCGATGAAAAGATCTGGAAACCCATACCCCAAGAGGTCAAGAAAGCACTCGAGACCTCTATTCCCGAAAAGGGCGAAGATCCGAAAAAGGTCTATGAGGATTTTAAGCAGAATGTTTTCCCCTACAATAAAGGGAACGTACATCCCCGATTTTTTGCCTGGATTCAGGGAACCGGTACACCTCTAGGTACCTTTGCTGACTTGTTGGCTTCCGGGATGAATCCCAATACGACTATCGGAGAACACTCAGCCATGTATGTGGACCGGCAGGTAGTCAATTGGTGTAAAGAACTGATGGGTTTTCCTTCCGATGCGTCCGGGATCTTGGTAAGTGGAGGCTCGATGGCCAATATCACTGCCTTGGCTGTAGCTCGCAATTCCCATGGTGAGGGAAATATCCGTGAAAAAGGTCTTGTTGGGAATGGAGAAAATCTCCTTTTGTACTGCTCCACCGAAACTCATTCCTGTATTCAAAAAGCAGCTGAGATTCTAGGTTTGGGAACTGATTCGGTTCGTATGATTCCTGTGAATGCCAATTTTGAAATGAAGGTGGATCTTCTGGAAGAACAGATTCAAGCCGATTTGGCTGCAGGACTGAGCCCTTTTGCCATTGTAGGTACTGCTGGGACTGTCAACACCGGAGCGATTGATCCCTTGGATGAGTTGCTGGAAATAGCCAAGAAGTACAAGTTGTGGTTTCATGTGGATGGAGCTTACGGTGCTTTGGCCAGGTTAGACCCGATTTACGCAAGTCGGCTTGTGGCTTTGGAGGAGGCAGATTCGGTAGCTTTCGATTTGCATAAGTGGCTTTATGTCCCCTATGAAGTGGGATGCACTTTAATTCGGGATGCCAAGAATCATAGAGATGCATTTGCTTTCACGCCAAATTACCTACTACAGGAGAAGCGGGGGCTTTCAGGGGGTCCCGATCCGATCAGTCATTATGGTTTTGAGCTTTCCCGAGGTTTTAAGGCGCTCAAGATATGGATGTCTTTGAAAGAGCATGGCTGGAAAAAATATGCCCAAATGATTGCTCAGAATAATCGGCAGGCTGAATACTTGGGCCGATTGGTTGATTCACATGCACAGCTGCAATTAATGGCACCAGTCTCCATGAGTATCACCTGCTTTCGAATGGTTCAAGAAGGAATGAGCGAGGAAGAAATTCGAGACTTAAATAGGGAGATTCTTGTCCGGATTCAGGAGGAAGGGATTGCCTCTCCAAGTTCTACTATTTTGAATGGAAAATATACGCTTCGAGTTGCCAATGTCAATCAACGGACACGATTTGAAGACATGGATATACTGGTGGATGAGGTCCTCCGAATCGGAAATGAAATTCTATCAAAAAAGTAAAAAGATCAAAATTGGTCTGATTTTCGATGTAATTGAGGTAACTTTTATCTAAACCTAAATTTTCAGCATATGAATTTTAAAAAACTCATGCTCGCAATGTTCTTTATAGGAACCTTTGCAATAGTAGAATCTCACGGTCAGGAATTGGGTCTCCGATTCGGAAACGTCAATGGAAATAATGTCGCCTTAGATGCAGTATTTTCTTTAGGAGACTTTAGCCGACTTCACGGTGACCTTAGCTTCGGTGGAGGCGGAGTTGGCATTGACGTGCTCTGGAATCCGATCTATCGTCCGATAGCAGATTCAGAGTTTAATTATTATTTAGGCTTTGGTCCTTCCTTATTTCTCGGCGATCCCTTTAGACTGGGAGCAGCAGGTGAGATCGGTGCAGAGTATCAGTTTGCAGATATTCCTTTGATTATCGGACTCGATTGGCGACCCTATTTTATTTTAGTCGAAAACACCAATTTTGACGCTGGAGGATTTGGATTAAATGTTCGCTGGCGATTAAACTAAAAAAGAATAGCCGGGTCAGATTCATTTTGGCCCGGCAATTTTTTTAAAACTCTATAATCAAGCCAATGGTAGGAAGTATATTTCCTGCTGTATTTTCAATCAACTTCAATTGATAGCGACTTGGATCATTTGGATTGACCACCAAGTCTCCTGCATCATCTCGCTCCGGAACTAGCAGTGGAGCCTGTTGTGCCTGAAAGTTGTAGGCATTTTGAATATCAAAATACCAGTTCAGGTTCCAGTTTTTGAAGTAATACTTTTTATCTACCCTAAGGTCGAGCTGATGGAAAGCCGGAAGACGCTCGCCGTTGATTTGAGTAAAGTCCAAAATTCCTTGATTCCGTAGATCCCAATTACTGATCAGCGCAGACTCTTCTACATCAAATGGTGTATAAGGCGTACCTCCCAAATACCTCCATCGCGCTCCGATTTCCCAGTTTTTCTTAAATCGTTTTCCAGCAGTAAGACTTAGAATGATCCGATTGTCCCAAGAGGAAGGAATGAAGCCCTCGGTATTTGGATTGGTAAATTCGCTTCTCACCAAAGTCAAAGCCGCAATTCCATAAAAGTCATTAAAAAGACGCTGCTGAGCCAAAAACTCAATTCCGTAAGCACGTCCATCTGAGTTGGATATCACTGCTTCATTACCAATTACACCAAAGTCAGCCCCTAAGTTTGCAAGGGAAATTCCATTGAGTACAGAGGAAGGATAATTCGAATAGCGTTTGTAAAATGCCTCGGCAGTGAATCTTCGGTTTTTCTCAGGCTGTAATAATTCGATTCCTGCGATCAGTTGATTGTTGCGAATAAAACGAACATCATTTTGCTGATTAATCAATTCCCCTTCATTATTTCGGAATCCTAGGACCGTATAAGGTGGACGTTGGTAATAGATTCCTGCATTGGCAGTTGCAAATAAATTTGGTTTGAGCTGATAGGAAACAGAGATTCTTGGGCTTATTTGATTCAGTGGATTTTGGGCAGTCCGACCAAAGTCGGAGCCATCCATCCGAATTCCTCCTGTCAAAAGCAGGCGCTCTCCATCAAAAGTCTTGCTTCCTGATACAAAGGCACCGTAGGAATTGAAATTACTAATGGAGCTGATGTCGATGACCTGACCCGTGCTGGAAAGTGTAGCCCGATCAAAGTTTTCGATTAGGTATCTGGAATACTCATAATTGACTCCGTATTTCAGCGTATATCCAGTTCCAAAAATGGAGTTTTCCGCTCTGAATTTATTTTCGGATTCTTGAGAGAGGTAATCAAAAATCAAATTGTCCTCTGAGCTTTCATCATTGTTGGCATATTTGAAAGAGCGGTTGTTCAGCATATTTCTGCTAAGCACAAAAGTCCAAAAACCATTCTCTCTAAAGCGCTTAAGCTTTAGACCAGTTGCGTAATTCCATTGCTCTTGGACAGGCAATACTCCAAGGAGATACAATCGGTTTTCCCGTTCTTCTTCAGTTTCATCATCTGGGATATCCTGATTGAGCACAAAATTGTCGATGGCTCCTACACCCAAAAATGTCAGCTCCGTCTTGTCATTCAGTTTGGTTGTGGTTTTTACCTGAAAATCATTGAATGTCGGTAGAAAAGGCAGACCCAAAAGCCGAAATAACCCCTGTAAATAGGACCTTCTGGCAGAGAAAAGGTAGGTGGTTTTATCCCCTATGGGCCCTTCGTTGGAAAGAGTAAGCTCGGATGCTCCCACAGTCAATTGGGTGAACATCTCGTCTCTTCTTCCTTCCTTTAACTCAAATTCGAAAAAGGAGCTCAAAGAATTCATTCGATTGGCCGGAAAACCTCCCGTGATCACATCTACGTTTTTGATCAGGTTGACATTCAAAATACCAACAGGCCCACCGGAGGAACCTTGGGTGGCAAAGTGGTTGATAACAGGAACCTCTATTTCATCGATGAAAAACTTATTCTCATTTGGCGCTCCGCCCCGGATCAAAATATCATTTCGGAAACTCGCTGTGCTGGCCACTCCCGGCAAAGATTGAATAACTCGAGAGATATCCCGGTTTCCTCCCGGATAGCGCTCAATCTCATTGGTATTGAGTCTTCTGACGGAAAGCGGAGTTTCTTCTGATCGGGTAAATTCTGAACTTACCACCACTTCACTCAACTCGGAAGCATCTTCCTGCAATTCAAAGTCCAGCTGAATAGCCTTTGCCTGACTGACTTGAATCTCGTATTTGGTGACGGTTTTATATCCGACAAAACTCGCCCGGATATTATATAGGCCGGGAGGTACATTTTGGATTTCATAGTTTCCATCTTCATCTGAAATGGCTCCCAATTCCGTTTCCAAGATGAGAACATTGGCAAAAGCTACTGGCTCATTGTTGACAGGATTGAAAATTCTTCCTTTGACCACGCCTTGGGCTAGGATAGTGCCGGATAGAAAAATAAAAAGCAGGGAAAGTAGTTTTGTTTTCATAGTTGGTTTTATGACTACTATGAAAATCAATTTTATCAAAGATGGTTTCAGAAATCATTCAGATTTTGACAAAAATCATCGAAAATCAGCCGTTTGTTTTTCTTTTACCTCCCAAAGTCTCCACCAAGGGGTCCCGGGTGAGTCATGATGCTCGTAGTGATATCCGAAAAAGTAGCAGCTCAAAAATGCCCATAAATGATTTTTAGGCTGGGAGTGTGAGTGATGCTCATTGTCACTTTCACCTCGATGTGGTAGATAAGTTCCAAAGTAAAAAAGCTGCAAGGTGGAAAGAATTGCAGGTAACATCCAGAAGACAATTAGATTCTCTGTTGGGAGAAAAAGCTTCAGAATATTGAAGGTCACAGCCATCAAGAGAATCTGCCAAATAGTAACGTATTGGCGGATGAAGGATAAGTACCAAAGGAAGAAGTTGCCGGAAGCATGGTAGTCAGGGTCCTTGTCAGTGGCTACGTAGCGATGATGCTCGTGATGCTTTGGGAATAACTTCCAATAGAAGTTGTATGAAAACAAAAGGGCAGAAATCCAACCGGTAAAGTGGTTCCAGCGCTTGTCTGAAGAGACGATCCCGTGCATGGCATCATGGGCTGTGATAAATAGTCCTGTGTAGAGGTGTGTCTGTATCAGGATTCCGAGGTAGGTCCACGGGCTTTTCCAGCTTAACTCAAAATTCATCCAAAAGACCAAGCTAATTGCCCAAAGAATAATGATGGACCAAGCGATGATCAGTCCAAGAGGGTCTATTTTTCTGGAAATTGAATGAGTACTAGCCATGAATAAGGCTTGATTAGCGAGTGAATTGGTCGTGTGAATCTACGCTAAAACGATCAATAGGTAAGAATTCGTTCCCGAACTTGCTCCATTAGCCACATGGGCGTGGAGGTAGCGCCGCAAATACCGACCGTATCATTGGTGTCAAACCAAGAAGGTTCGATTTGGTCTGGATTGGAGACAAAATACGTGTTTGGGTTTTTTTCCTTGCAGACATTGTACAAGACCTTGCCATTGGAAGACTTGGTTCCGCTTACAAAAACAATTTTGTTGTATTTGTCTGCAAACTCCCGGAGCTCTTTGTCTCTATTCGATACCTGACGACAAATAGTATCATTGGTGTTAACAGTGATACCGTTTTCTCGAAGGATTTGATTGATTTCGTAGAATTTATCGGTACTCTTCGTCGTCTGACTGTAGAGCGTCATATTTTTTGGAAGGGTGGCGATATCAAGCTCAGATATATCCTGAAATACCACTGCTTTGTTATTGGTCTGACCTAGTAGTCCAATTACCTCCGCATGCCCATGCTTTCCGTAGATATAAATGGTCTCATCCTTATCAAAGGAGTTTTTGATACGGTTTTGCAACTTCAAAACTACGGGACAAGAAGCATCAATCAGGGTGAGGTTGTTTTGTATGGATAGTTCGTAAGTGGATGGCGGTTCTCCGTGTGCCCGAATCAGGACTTTTTCGTTACGAAGGTTTTTGAGCTCCTCATGATCAATGATTTTGAGGCCTTTTCTGGTCAGTCGATTGACCTCTTCATCATTGTGGACAATATCTCCCAGGCAATATAGATAGCCCTGTTCGTCCAAAATCTCCTCTGCCATTTCAATAGCATAGACCACTCCGAAACAGAAGCCTGAGTGTTGGTCGATTTCTACATGGAGATTTTTCATATGCAATTAACTTGAGATCGGTTGAATTGTTTTTTGACTACGAATGCCTTCAAAGAAGCTGATATTCATCAGCAGCAAGGTCATCGAATAAATACTGTCCTCAATGGGCACAGTCCAGATGCGAATTCCCAAGTTTTCTGCATTGTTGTAGATCACTACAGGTTCTTCAGTTACTCCCCCAGTCAAAATACCATTGCAAAGAAAAAAGGGAATTAAATGAACGAAGTAAGCAAATATAAATTTGCCTAAATACTTATCATTAAATATCAGAAAATGAATCAATAAGGCAAGGCCTCCTACCAGAAAGTTTACAGAGGTGTACCACTTGTCCAAATGCAGAAGACCAAAACCAATCAGGAATGGCACCATAATGTAGACAAAGGGCTTACCCAAATCCTGTAAGGGATCGGAAGGGAAAAAGTAAATAAGTACCTCATAAATGAAGATACAGGCAAAGGGAATTACCAGGAAGAATAGCCATTCTTCTACGGGTAAATTTATCAAATAGAGCCCAGAGATGTAGGTGGGATTAAATTCCCACACGCCCATATTGGTAAACCAGACATCCCAAATCAAGAAGAAGGCGGCCGTAATGAGCATCCCGGGTAGAATCATTCCCCATTTACTCGCATAGCGGATCCTGTGCTCAAAAGACTGAGCTAAAGGGTAGGAAATTGCAAATAGCAAAACACCGAAATACAGGTACTTTTCCATCAACTTATTCCAAGTTTGGTTCCGAAATAGGTTCCGACCAAGAGGGAAAGCTTTTGAGAATTTGGAATCCGAATACGTCGCTGGGTAATTACCTCAGGGGATAGGCCCTTTATTTTATCAAAAAGCTTTTGATAGTACAAATAGGCGACTTTTACCCCAAGCTTTGCACCATCCGGTAAGGCTTCAATCCCTACCAGTGCTTCATCAAAATCCTGCTGAATATCCTTTTCAATTTCTGTTTTCACCAATTGATCGAAAAGCTGAAAATCTACCCCCGGAAAATACACACGGCCTCGCTCTTCATAGTCACTTTTCAGATCTCGCAAGAAGTTTACTTTTTGAAATGCTGCTCCCAATTTGCAAGCAGGTTCTTTAAGCCGCTCATAGTAAGCTGTATCCTCGCCGCAAAAGACTTTCAGACACATCAGCCCAACTACTTCGGCCGAACCGTATATATATTCTTTGTATTTGGAATCATTGTATTTCTTGAAATCCAGATCCATCTCCATGCTGTGGAGAAAAGCCTCGATCAGATCCAGATCAATCTTATACTGATTGACGATGAGTTGAAATGCGTGTAGAACTGGATTAAGCGAGATTTTCTTTTCGATAGCCTCATAGGTGTCAGCTTTGAAGCGTTCTAGAAGACTTGCTTTATCCTGATCGTGGAAGGTATCTACGATTTCATCAGCATAGCGTACAAAACCATAAATAGCATAGATGGGCAAGTGAAATTTCTTGTCCAGTGTTTTGATCCCTAAAGTAAAGCTAGTACTGTATCGCTGAGTAATCAGTCTACTGCACTCAAGGGTAGTTTGGTCAAAAAGTTCTTTAGCATCCATCGCTATAATATACCCATTTATTTACAGATTGTTTTCTTTCATCACCTCATTTGCTACCACTCCTCCCGAAATGAGTGAAGGTGGTACCCCTGGTCCAGGGACAGTGAGTTGACCTGTGTAATACAAATTTCGGACTTTTTTGTTTTTCAAGGCTGGCTTCAAAATCGCCGTTTGGGTCAAGGTATTTGCAAGTCCATAAGCATTTCCCTTGAAGGCATGGTAATCAGCCTTGAAGTCCGCGTGTGCATAGGAGCGCTTGTAAATCACATGAGATCGAACCTCCTGACCTGTGATGGTTTCCAGCCTGTCCATGATGATATTGTAGTATTTCTCTCGCATCTCCTCACTATCCTCCAAATCTGGAGCCAAAGGAATCAATAGAAACATGTTTTCTTTTCCTTCGGGAGCCACTGTAGGGTCGGTAATGGAAGGAACCGAAGCATAGAAAAGCGGTCGCTCAGGCCATCTTGGATTTTTGTAAATAGCATCTGCATGAGGACCAAGCGGCTCATCAAAGAATAAATTATGATGGCGCAGATTGTCCAGCTTTTTGTCAATTCCCAAATAAAAGAGCAAACTCGACGGAGCCATCACACGCTTATCCCAATATTCTTCGGAGTAGTTGCTATATTTTGGATTGACGAGATGCTTGTCTACGTGATGATAGTCAGCACCTGCTACCACGACATCAGCCTCGATTTTTTCACCGTTGACCAGGCGTATTCTTTTAGCTACCCCGTTTTCAATTTCGATTTCTTCTACTTCCGCATCGTATTGGATGCTTACACCTTTTTCTTCGGCGAGACTCACCATTCCTTTGATGATTTCATGCATCCCTTTTTTGGGATACCAGGTACCCAAAGCAATGTCTGCATAGTTCATGAGGGAATAAAGTGCAGGAATGTTTTCAGCAGTTTCACCCAAAAACAATACAGGGAATTCCATCAGTCGGATGATTTCTTCAGACTTGAAGAATTTTCGTACGTGCTTAGCCATGGATTGGAAAATATCCATCCGCACCATATCTACGAGAAGCCCCGGAGAAGCAAATTCAAGGAGTGATCGGCTAGGTCTTTTGACCAAGTCATGAATGCCGACCTCATATTTGTATTTGGCTTGTGCTAAAAATTCATCGAGCTGCTTGCCTGAGCCAGGCTCGATTCCATCAAGCATATTTTTGAATTCATCCAAGTTGGCCGGGATATCCAAAACCTTATCCATACCATAAATCACGGCATAGGAAGGATCAAGCCTTAATAAGTCGTAGTAATCAGACGGTTTTTTCCCAAACTTGGCAAAATAATCCTCGAACACATCGGGCATCCAATACCAACTTGGCCCCATATCAAAAACAAACCCCTGATGTTCGAACTTACGGGCTCGCCCACCGGGGGTACTGTTTTTTTCTAAAAGGGTGACTCTACAACTTTTATTGACTGCTAAGTGGGTAGCTGCTGACAGTCCGGCAAATCCCGAACCGATAACCACCACATGCTTTTGGTTCATTTGATCAATTTTTGTGTCTATATACTACCAAATCCTCTTTTAGTAGCTTTCTGGCAATATGGATCCGATTTTTGACAGTTCCAATTGGAATTTGAAGCTTATCTGCGATTTCATGGTATTTAAAACCTCGGAAGTGCATCATGAATGGAGTCTTATACACATCGTCCAATTTTTGGATTGCATATTGGATATCGTCCATTGCAAAATTTCCGTAGGCACCATTCTCGATTTGAGAATCGCTAGAGTTGATATAATGTAGGTTGTCAGTGGTATCGACGAATGTTCCTCTTCTCACCATTCGCTGATAGTTGGTGATAAAGGTGTTTTTCATAATGGTATATAACCAAGCCTTCAGGTTGGTTCCTTCCGTGAATTTATCCCGGTTGGTAAAAGCTTTGACCATTGTATCTTGCAGTAGATCATTAGCATCATCCATGTCCCGAGTCAACTTAAGCGCAAAAGGCTTCAAGGTACTGGACAATTTGTTTAGCGAGTAACTGAATTCTAGAGTCGTCATGGTTGTCGGTTTGTGTTTTTGTTTAATCAAATGTAATAAGGATTAAACAGAATCCAAACGTTTTGTCTAATTATTTTAAAAATATATTAAACAAAATAAAATTCTGAAGACTAATCTTGGGCTATATGGCTAATAATGGGGATAAGAGGCAAAAAAAGGGCAACCTGTGAAGATTGCCCTTGTTTAAGCTTTTTCAGAAAATGTTATACTTAATTATTTTTCCTGTGGAACCCGCTCTATTTCCTCAAGTCTTTCCTTGATATCTCGGATGTAATTAAGTTGCTCTACATTAGAAGGAAGTCTCAAATCTTGTCCGATGACCTGATATCCAGATACCAAAATCTTGGCTTCGCTGAACCTTTCGGATAGGTTGTCTAGGTACTCCTGAATCTGCTCTGCACTTGGAGAAGTCGTGACCACTGTCATCAAGTAGTCCGGCTGATGCATGGCATAGACGGAATTTAAGTCTTCGTTCGGAGTATTCTGACCAAGGTAGATGACCTTATGGCCTTTGCTTTTGATCAGGTAGCAGGCAAATAGTAGCGAAATCTCATGGAGTTCGCCTGCCGGTAGATAAAGCAGAAACTTCTTTCCACCTCCATTAGTCACTTGACCGTCTATTGCCACGATGAGCTTTTGACGAACAAGGTTGGAGATAAAGTGCTCCTGCGCAGGATTGATTGCTCCCGTCTGCCATAGCACTCCGATCTTGGACATAAATGGATAGATAATATTGAGCATGGTCTGCTCAAAGCCCAATTTCAGGATGTTGGAAGAAAGAATCTTGTCAAATCGCTCTTCATCCATTTCGATCATACTGATCGTCAGGGCATGTATCTGATCATCGTGTGTAAGTGATCGATCAGTCAGCTTCATCACCTCATCTCGGAGCTCTTGATGCTCCATGGATGCTATTTTACTGATTTTGAAACCATTGTCATTTAGCAAGGCCACATTAAGAATCAGCTTCAAATCCGCATCATCATAGTAGCGGATATTTGTATCCGTACGCTTGGGGCTCAGCAAATTGTATCGCTGCTCCCAAATACGAAGCGTATGGGCTTTTATACCGGATAGTTGTTCGAGATCTTTGATTGAATATGTGCTCACTTTTCTTCTTTTTTAAAGAACTCCTTGGGTACTATAAATAAACCAAATGATATGGCATCATCTTTTTTGTTGGTGCGATGATGGGCTTGATGTGCTCGAAAAATTCCCAGCAAAAAAGAATTTTTCGGACGTTCAAACCATTTCAATCGCCGATGAACCAATACATCGTGAAGGACAAAATAGAGAACGCCGTAGAGACTGATTCCCATTCCTATCCAAAATCGGTAATCAAGATTTTCCAATCCAAGCAAAATCAAAACCACCGCGATACTTCCGAACAGCAAGGAAAATAGATCATTGAGTTCGAAAAACGAATTAGAAGGCTGATGATGGGTCTTGTGAATCATCCAAAGTGGGCCATGCATCAAATACTTGTGGATAAACCACCCAGACAGCTCCATGAGGAGGAAACCCAGTATAGTAAAACCTATTGCTTCTATCATAATGCTTTCAACTGACAGGTTTTTGCTTATAGTATAAGCTGATTTGAGACCAATGTGTTTTGAGAATCAGTGTTTTAATTTTATGATTTAAATCAGAATTTAGACCACAGTAAAATTCAAAACTGTGAAAAATACGATTAATGTCAATAATAAAAGGAGTGCAATTGGGTTGAATTTTTCAAATTTAGCCTTCCGGAATATCAAATGAACCACAAAAGACACCCCAAACCAGCCTAAATAATTTTCTACCGGAATCACATCAAACTTCCAATACCAGAAATCCAAAGCAACGGCCACCGGCTCAATGATGTAATCCAGCGCGGTCATTGCCAAGGCCCCAAGAAAGGCCGCGTAATAGTCATTGGGAACCCTACGGAATACTGATCCCGTCAAGTAGGCGAGAATAAACCAATTGACCCCGATGATAATCGGGACATCCCAAAGCTTGGGCCCTAAAGTAGGTCCATAAACATAGTCTCCAAATAAATAGCCGGTATGAATCCCGATCAGCTCAGCGCCAAATCCAATCCAGAAGGCTGCTGCCGCAAAAATGGGAAAGGAATCATTCCACCCTCGGTGAAAAAGTAAAATGATCAATAAGCTACTCAATAGCTGTACCGGCGTGAGAGCCAAAAACCAATCTTGGTATTCCGGAAGTGACAAACCCAGGATTCCCACACCATGAAGCACCAAAATGACGATTCGGGCAATAGTCAATCGAAGGGTATAGCCGGAGCCTCGCTCAGGTACTACTTGATGCATAGCTAGCTGGGGAAAGGTTTTTTACTTGGGATTCGTAACTTTGAGTCTTCAAATTTGTTGGCAAAAAAACAAAAATTAAATCAAAAACAGGATGATATTATATAATGTGACCATTAATGTGTCCCCGGACATCGAAGAAGACTTCCTTCAGTGGATGCGTGAAACCCATATTCCGGAGGTGATGGCCACAGGAATATTTACCGAACACAAGTTCTGCCGACTGATCCATCAGTCAGATGACGGCAGTACCAATTATGCCATTCAGTACTTTACCGAGAGCATGGCCAAAATGCAGGAATACGAATCTAAGCATGCAAATGCACTCCGTGCTAAAACTCAAGAGCGCTATAAAGATAAGGCCTTAGCCTTTCGCACTTTACTTGAGATCCTGTAAGCATGCCCAATTGGCTCAAACTAATCATCAGCCTAATCCTACCCCAAGTAGCCGGGGGTACAGGTGCTTATTTCACCATCACCTCCATCGAAAGCTGGTATCAGACGATCAATAAACCCAGCTTCAATCCTCCGGGTTGGCTTTTCGGCCCGGTTTGGACCACACTCTATCTTTTGATGGGAATCGCGTGTTACTTGATATGGAAGAGTGATCATCCGCAGAAAAAGCCGCTACTCATTCTTTACTTCACACAGCTCGGCCTCAATGCCCTTTGGTCGCCGGCTTTCTTTGGGATGGAGTCTCCGATTTTGGGTTTGGTGGTGATCATCCCGCTTTGGATCTTGATTTTTCTTTCCGTGAAAAAATTCAAACTCATCAATGCCTGGGCTTCCTGGCTGATGATTCCCTATTTGGCTTGGGTAAGTTTTGCGACTGTCTTGAATTTTTCGATTTGGTGGTTGAATTGAGAAGAGAATAAGTTTAAGTCATAATCTTCAAAGCACGAATAGACAGTTTTTCTTCAACTACTTGGCCAGACACTTCCACTTCGATCAGCGCAAGTGTAGGAATTTAGCAGTTTCCGGATTCTGAGCTTTTAGATTTATTTTAGGCAAAACAGTTGTTCATTTTGCAGAAAAGTGGATTTACAAATGCAGTTCTCTAAAATAGAGAGCATTAACATTTTTTCACTAGAATTTTAGCTTATTTATTTTAGTTTTAAACTTTAATATAAAAAGCTGTTTTATGAAAATAATTTTTCGGGGCTTGACCCTTTTACTTTTCTTTTCCTGCACCGAAAAAGCATCAGAGCAAATTGGTGAAGGAGCCATCCAAACTCAAACCTATACTGAAAACCAACTCGAAAACCTCCAAATCACCTTGGATACCCTCAAAGTCGATGTGGGAGAGGAATTGGTGATTTCTAGCGCCTACTATGGTTTTGGACTGAGTGAGGATGGCAAGTCTATTTTTTTCTCAGAAAGCCAAAGTTCCGAGATCCATGAGATCGATCTGGCAGATTTGAAACTGCTTCGGCGTATTCCATTTGAAAAAGACGGGCCCAACCGGGCACCGGATTTCGTAGAAAGCTTTGATATACTGCCAGGAGATGAATTTATGCTAGCTAATTATGCCATTCAGGCGATCTACAATGATCAGGCAGAGAAAATCCAAGACCTCAAGCTACAAGCTGAAGAGTACGAAGGGATCGATGAATCATTGGGAGGCTTGCATTCTTCCCTTGCGGTGAGCCCGGATAAGAAAAAAGCCTTTTCTCTTCCTGCGCCTTTTGGAGAGTTCACCGCGGGATTGGCTGTTTTGGACTTGGAATCCAAAACAGGAGAACTGCTCAAGCTTCCGGCCTTGGACCTGACCCAAAATTTCCAGGTTACTTTTTCCCAAAATGGAGGAATGACCACATCTGGTGATATGATTCGCATGGAAAAAATAAAGGATCAGCTTGTCATATATTCCGGAAGTACAGCCGACATCTATCTATATGATATGCCTAGTGATTCCTTGATGTTGCTGAAGTTTGACCATCAACTGGTAGAAAACCAAAAGAAAGGAACCTTCAAAACGCAAGCAGCCTCTCAGGAAGAGCGAGTGGAGATTTCCAGAGAGATTCGAAAGCAAATCAACTTTTATGAGTTCATTTGGGATGAAAGCAGGCAGCAGTATTTCCGATTTGGGGCCAAGGAAAACGGCCTGAATGAAAGCGGAGAAAGACTACCAGTCGATGTGTACCTTTTTAGCTATGATTCAGATTTCAACCTATTGGGAGAGAAAAAAGTGGAAGAGCTTCCGAATCTCTTTTTCAACAGCTTCTTCTTTGACGGAAAAATATACAATTACAGACCCGTGGATGAAGATCCTGGATTTGTAGTGATGACTTTAAATTTCTGATAACTCTTTTATGAAAAAATTCCTTTTCCCAACCCTAATAGCTGCCTTGGCTTTCTCCTGTGGAGGAGAAAATGAGTCAGTTGAAGCCAATTCTGGAAATATCTTAGAAAACTTTTCCTACTCCATCGATACAGTTGTGGTCGATCCGGGAGAAGAAATCATCAATCTCTCCAGAGGAGTAAGGGCTAGTTCTTTGGATGAGACCAAAACCTACTTTTATCTTTTTGATGAGGCGACCACCCAGATCAATAAAATCAATTTGGACGAATTGGTTTTGGAGGAGCAAATACCCTTCGAAAAAGAAGGACCCAACGGAATCGGTGCCAACTTTATCGCCACTTCCCGATATCTTCCGGGTGAAGAATTCCTATTCTCCAGTTTCCAATCCACAGGAATTTTCAACAAGCAGGGCCAAAAAGTACTTGATTTGACCCTCAAGCCGGAGGAATTCGTTGTGGAAGGCTTGGGCGAAGATGCCCAATTCAATATCACCAATTCCATCCGACTTTCTCCAGACAGAAAAATAGCCTATTCCCTTCCAAATGACTTTATGGAGGGTACAACCCAACTGGCAAAAATTGATTTGGAAGCCAAAAGCGGGAAAGTACTTCCTATTCCAGCTTTGGATATAGTAGGAGAATATCGAATTCTACTTCAATCGGATCAAAGCATGTCCATCTACTTCGAGGAGATTTCATTTCAGGAAATAGGCGGTAAGTTTTATATCTCCGGAGCTACGACCAACAGCATTTATAGATTTGAACCCGGTCAGGATTCGCTTCAGCTGTTTGAATTTGACTTTAGCCTGGTCCCTAATCAAAAGGAAATCCCTATTCAACGAAAAGTATCCTCGATGGAAGAGTTTCAGGCTGAAATGGAAAAGGCAAGAACCCAGATCGGCTTCGAGAAACTCCTGTACGATGAGCAAACCGAACGTTTCTATCGCTTTGGGAGGATTTATGAGCCCAAAGGTGATGATCCTGAAGCTCCCTCAAAGGCAGAAGTTTTTTTGTTTGCCTTTGATAATAATTTGAATCTTATCGGAGAGACAGCTCTTCCCGAATTAGACAAAACACCTAGCAGCCCTTTCTTCAAAGACGGCAAGCTTTGGTCCTATGTCAATGTGGATGATGAGTTGGGCTTTGCGGTGATGGATTTTAAATTTTAAACCAACAAAATGATGAAAAAACTACCTATTTACCTTTTGATCCTTACCCTTTTTTCTTGTGGTGGAGATCCGGAAACTTCTAAGGCTACCCGAGACCTAGAGATCACCTATGAAATCGACACGGTGATGGTGGATCCCGGAGATCATTTCTTTTTTGTACAATATGGATTAGGAATGTCTGATGTAGATAAAAGGCAGAAATTGCTTTACAATTTCAACAATCAGGATATGAAGATGGAAATCATCGACCTAGAAAACCTGAAGTTGAAAGAGCTCCGACAATATGAAAAAGAAGGTCCAAATGGCATCGGAGGAGGATTTATTATGAGGATTCAGGTGCTTCCTGATGAAAGTGTTTTGTTTTACGATTTTGTAGGCATCCATCATGTCGCCAAATCGGGTGAAAAACTCGCTACCTACAAATTGGAAGAAATTGCATGGGAAGGAGATAACCTGCTGGATGAGGAAGAAATAGATGTTGCAAGCTTGGATACCAAGGATGGAAAAACTTTTTATGGTTTTTATGGAGCTCAAGGCTTTGAAAGTGAAATCAAAGGCATGGCAAATTTCAATGTCGAAAATAAATCGCTTAAGCTATTTCCATCTGACTTTCTACAATTCACCTCGTCCTATGATATCAGTTTTGAAATGAATGGAGGAGGAATGGCTAAGGCTCCCGAGCAAAATCGAATTAGAGTTTTTGAAGATGAAATTTTAATCACGACTAGTGCTAAAAATCAATTGTGGCAATGGAATTCTGAGCTAGATAGCTTAATCAGCCGCAGCTTTGAGAGTCAGCTTAGTTCTAATAGCAAAAAAGGAAATTTTCCTATGCTTGCGAGTTCTCCAGAGGAATTTAGAGAAGCAATGAAGGAGAAAAATAAAGAAGTCAGTTTTGGTAAGTTGATTTACGCTCCTGACAAGAACACGTTTTGGAGAGTTCACCGGGAAATGGATCGCTTGACTGCGGGAGATACTATAATTTACAAGAATATATTGACTGCCTTTGATTCAGAGATTAACCAAGTTGGCGAAACGCTTTTACCAGAACGAGTCAACTTTTTCGAACCTGGCTTCTACCTTGATGGCATGTTGTGGAAGTTTCTGAACATAGACGATGAAGTGGCTTTTGTTCGGGTGAAGCCGAGTATTTCTGAATAAACAACCATGAGATATCTCCTCCTTTCTTGTTTTGTTTTGGGGATAATCTCCTGTGGTGATGACAACACGGAAAGGCTATCTAATACATCATTTTCAATCAAAGTAGATACCCTTTCCATAGAAACTGGTGAGCATCTCCTCAATGTAGGCCAAGGTATTCCGAAAGCCAGACTTTCTCAGGATGAGCGTTTGTTGTTTTTTTATGATTACACAAACCATTCGATAGAGACCATCGATATGGAAGAAAAAAAATGGATTCAAACGCTCTATCTGGAAAAAGAGGGGCCAAAAGGCGTAATGGATCGCAGTCGTTTTGACTATATCCCACTTACTGACAGCACTTTTCGGTTTTTTACTCAGCGAAATTTCATTGAATTGAATCAGGAAAATGACTTGCTTTTTGAGTCTCCTAGATTTGATAAAATGGTACGGATAGCTCCTGAGAAGCAATTTGAAGCTTGGGCCAAACTTTCGTTAGGTGAGCGATATTTATTTGGCTTGACTTCTAGCTTCAAACAATATCAAATGTTAGGCTGGGTGGATTTTAAGGATTCGATCTACAGGGAGGTGAGGCTTGATAGTATGGATTATCGAAAGAATTTTGAGATCAAAAACAACCGGGTAATTATTTCGAGTCCAATAAATACCGCCTTTATTCAGGAAAAATTCATGGTCTTTCATCCGGATGGAATCGACGTTTATATCATTGATCCAAAAACATCTACTTCCCAATTCAAGGATAATTCCCCTTTACTTTTTCCGAGACGGAAATCAGGAAATTTTCCAAAAACAGGCGATTTGGGTGAATTTGACGCTATTTTTGAGAAAAAAGCGTTGGAAATTTCCTACCGCGATTTGGTTTTTGATGAGGAGAATGAGTTTTTTTATCGATTTGCAGGAATGAAAGCGCCCGATACAGGGCGGCCACTTCAGTATTTTTTGGTTTTTGACAAGGAGATGAATTTGATCCATGAAATGGATATAAGTGAAATGGGGATGGGCTTTGGTGAATCCTTTGTCAGAAAGGGAAAATTATATGTCAGAAATCGGGAAACGGATGATTTGGAATTTTTTGTGATTTCGGTTGAGAGAGAAGATTAACGCTTATTTAATAAATACTATGTTTCTATGTGGTTTTAAAAAAGAATAGAACCACATAGTCACATAGAAACACTTTTTTTTCCATCCCGCTGATCATCGCAGAAAAACCCGCTGATTTTCGCGGATTCAGATTCTAGCGCCATTTTTTTGATCAAAAAATCAGCGGGCATCTGCGTCATTTATCTGCGTAAATCTGCGGGAGATTCTTTGATCATTGGTACTTACTTACGATTGACTTCCGCTATCTGCGCTATGCTTCTATGTGGTTTTAAAAAAAAATAGAATCACATAGTCACATAGAAACACTTTTTTTTTCCATCCCGCTAATCTGCGTAAATCTGCGGGAGAACTTTTGAATTTCCTCCGCCAGCCAGTTATCCACTATGTTTCTATGTGGTTTTAAAAAAGGATAGAACCAAATAGACACATAGAAATACTTTTTTTGTTTTTTCCATCCCGCTGATCATCGCAGAAAAATCCGCTGATTTTCGCGGATTCAGGTTCGTGGGCATTCTTTTGGTCAAAAAATCAGCGGGCATCTGCGCCATTTGTCTGCGTAAATCTGCGGGAGAACTTTTGAATTTCTTCTGCCGGCTAGTTTCCCACTATGTTTCTATGTGGTTTTAAAAATGGATAGAACCAAATAGACACATAGAAATACTATTTATTGTTTTTTCATCCCGCTGATCATCGCAGAAAAATCCGCTGATTTTCGCGGATTCAGGTTCTAGGGTCATTCTTTTGGTCAAAAAATTAGCGAGCATCTGCGACGCTAATCTGCGTAAATCTGCGGGAGATTTTTTGAATTTCTTCTGCCAGCTAGTTATCCACCATGTTTCTATGTGGTTTTAAAAAAAAGAAAAGAACCACATAGACACATAGAAAAGACTTTGTTTCTTTAGAATGAAGTCAAAAAGCAATATCCAATAGTAGTTTGAGACTGCCTGTCCTCCGGTAGGCTGGACGCGCTCCGCAAGCTTAGCTCGAAGAGACGATTCAATCTAACCTCGGCAAGCTTAATTTATACTTCATCGCTATCAGGCGAATGGAAATGACCGTAGACATAGAAATCAGCAAGTTCCACTCTCTCGCCAGCCCGAAATAATTCAACACCAAATACAAAATCGCTCCCGCCAGACAGGCAGAGGCATAGATTTCCTTACGAAACAGAATTGGGATTTCATTCGTCAGCGTATCCCGAATCACTCCTCCCATCACAGCAGAAAACATCCCCATGATAGCTGCGATCTCCGGCCTGACCCCCAGGCTGAGGGCTTTTTCCACACCCAAAACCGTAAAAAAGCCAATTCCCAGGGTATCAAAAAGGAAAAAAGTCCTTCTCAAGCGGCTTAGAAAATTTGGGAAAATGAATGCAGCTAGAATCCCGACCAAAATGGCATACAAAAAATAAATATCACCAATCCACACAAGGGGGTGAGCATCCAATAAGATATCCCGGAGAGTACCACCTCCAATAGCGGTGATAAAACCCGTAAAGCCCGCGCCAAACAAATCATGCTCCCGCTCCCGAACGGCTAAAGCGCCCGAAATGGCAAAGACGAAAGTTCCGATTAATTCAAGTGCGTATTGTAAGGTCATGGTTTATGTTGAAGTAATTTTCTCTGCGGAATGAAATGCTTCTTTCGGCTTTTTGAGAAGCTATAGCTTTGGTAAAGTTAGGACAAATCGATGAGCAAGCTCTTTTTAGGGTTAGGGAAAGCAATCCTTATCCCTTGCATTTAGGGAATAAAGTACCCTAAATTTTCATTTCCGAAGGGTAAATTGTAACTTAAAAATTCAGGGTAAAACATCACCTTCTCTTTGGAAATGTAAAACATCACAAATGAGACGTCTGTCTTTATACCTTTTTTTTAATACTATTTTATTCGCTATTCCGATTTTGACCTATGGATCCCACATGGATTCACTCAATCGAGGCTCCCCCCTACAGCAGATATTCGAAAAGGATTATGGCACTTCCAAGGTCACTTTGGAGTTTGTCAATTTTGCTGCTCAAGAAACCAAAAAGGATACTTCTTGGCTGAAAATAGGTGGAGCCATCCGCCTCAATACCATCTACACACACTTTGAAGGGCAAACTTTCCCTCTCGGCACCGAGCTTCGAAATGACTGGACTTGGGATACTTGGCGGATCAATGTGGACTCTTACAGTGATGGCCTGCAGCTTTCTTTTGAATACCGATTTTACCCCACTTTCAATACTCATTTTATCAAGTATGGCTGGATCGGTTACCGATTCAACCCCAGCACTAATTTACAATTCGGAATTACCCAAGTTCCCTTTGGCCTGTTGACCTATGCTTCACACAGTTGGTGGTTTACCACACCTTACTATGTGGGATTGGAAGATGATCATCAGATTGGATTCAATTTCACTAAGGAACTGGAAAACTGGCGACTCAACCTTGCTTATTTTCTGCTTTCAGAACCTAGGGGTACAAATGAATTGAGCTTTGGCGTGCCGGCATCTGCCCGATATTCCTATGATGTGGTCCCCGTTCCGGGAAATACCAACATAGAACGCAGGCAACTGAATATACGGGCAGCACGTCTCCTCGCAAATGGTGAGCTCGGGCTTTCCTTTCAAACCCATGAAGTCTACAATCAAGAGACCACTCACACAGGAAGGCAATTCGCCGGGGCTATCCACTACGAAAACAACTGGGGAAAATGGAATCTGAAGTCCCAAATCATTTACTACAACTTCCAGGACGTTCGCGATGATAGTGACGAGGTACTCAGTTTTGTGCAAATGGGGGCTTATGGATTTGGCACCTACGATGTGGCTGCTGAGGCTGCCATGTACACCATTGGTCTGTCACGTGATATCCCTGTGAGTTGGGGGCCGATTCGGAATATTCAGCTTTACACGGATTACACCTACATGCAAAAATTCAATGAAATCGAGCTGAATGGTACCACTCAAGGCTTTGCTCCTACCCATATGCTGGTGCCCGGGGCTTTGGTCAGTGCTGGCAAAATCTTCTGCTACTTCGATATTGCTCAGGGCATGAATCAGCCTTGGATCAGTGACATTTTTGGTGGAAATGCCCTCGGAACGGGAAGAGGAGTGGACTACCAGGAACCCATTAGCCCCACGAATCCCATTTCAAACAAACCTGCCTGGAATACTAGATTGAATATCAATCTGGGGTATTATTTCTAAAAATTTTAGACTATGAAAAATAAATACGTAGATATCCATCCGCCCGTCTTTTGGCCGGCCACGATCTTAATTGTGCTTTTTATCGGTGTCACCCTTTGGGTAGGTGAACCCATGGAAGAGATTTTTGGAAATATGAAGACCTTCATCACGGATCAGACCGGTTGGTTATTTATTCTGGTCGTCAATATTTTCATCATATTCTGTATTTACGTCGGTTTCAGTAAGTATGGGAGGATCAAACTCGGTGGAAAGGATGCCGAAACGGAGTTTTCCACATCTGCTTGGTTTGCCATGCTTTTCAGTGCAGGAATGGGGATCGGCCTGTTGTTTTGGGGTGTGGCGGAGCCGGTAAGTCATTATGCCAACTCACCAATTTCGGAAGATTACAGTCCTGAGGCCGCTCAAAATGCCATGAACTTGACTTTTTTGCATTGGGGGTTTCATGCTTGGGCCATTTATGCCGTTGTCGCCCTTGCCCTGGCATTTTTTGCATACAACCGAAAGCTTCCCCTTACGATACGATCAGTTTTCTATCCCCTTTTGGGTGAGCGGGTGAATGGCTGGATCGGTGATGTTATCGACGTATTTGCTGTTTTGGCTACTTTGTTTGGTTTGGCAACCTCGCTTGGTTTGGGAGTGCAGCAAGTCAGCGGAGGGCTTTTTTACCTTTTCGAAATTCCCAATACGGTTTTGACCCAAGTCTTGCTGATTGCGGGGATTACGATGATTGCTACCATTTCTGTGGTATCAGGGATTGACAAAGGGGTCAAATTTCTCAGTGAGTGGAATGTGCGAATTGCAGCCGCCTTGTTGATTTTTGTCCTGATTTTCGGGCCTACTTTATTTATCATGCGAGGCTTTATCCAAAATGTGGGTAACTACATGAGCAATTTCATTGAAGTCTCTACCTGGACGGAAGCTATTCGTGATAAGGGTTGGCAGGGGGACTGGACGGTATTCTATTGGGCATGGTGGATTTCCTGGTCGCCATTTGTGGGGATGTTTATTGCCCGAGTATCCAAAGGGAGAACCATCCGCGAATTTATCTTGGGAGTACTGCTGATTCCTGCATTGTTGACATTTCTTTGGATGACGGCAATGGGCGGTTCGGCGATTTACCTGGATATGCAGGCTGGTAACCATGATCTCGCAAATAATATTGTCGCAGATGCATCGACAGCTCTTTTTGTGTTCATTCAGGAGTTTCCGCTCAGCATGCTTGGGTCGATTATTGGCCTTTTCTTAGTCACTTCCTTTTTCGTGACCTCTTCTGATTCAGGATCCTTGGTTATCGATAATATTACCTCGGGAGGAAAACTTGACTCTCCTGTTCCTCAGCGTGTATTTTGGGCCACTGCAGAAGGTGCCGTAGCAGCTGTACTTCTCATTGGAGGTGGATTGGGTGCTTTGCAGACTGCCTCTATTACCACCGGTTTGCCTTTCCTGTTTATTTTGGTTTTGATGATGTATTCTTTGAATAAAGGCTTGAAATCAGAGTACCTGAAAATGACTCAATTGGAAAAAGAGCCGGATACCAAGCGTTATGAGAAGAAGTTGGAGCGAACTCTTTCCAAAAAGAAAGCTCCTCAAAAAGACTGAAGACATTTCTACCACCGAAAAAGACGTTAAAAATGAAAGAATTTCGAAAAATAGCCCTCTTTGCGGATCTCACTGAGATGGATGAATTGCTTTTGAAATTTATCAAAGGCTATGATAAACTCTTCGATTTCGAAGAGCTTTACTTGGTTCATCAGATAGAAGTAGAAGCCCTTTCACCTGAACTGAAAGAGATGTTGGATGAGAAAAATCAGACCTTGGAAGGTTTGATCGAGGAGGATATTCAATCCAAAATCGATGAGGTTTTTGGCCCGGGAAAGTCTACGATCAAAACCTACATACACCCAAGACCGGACTTTAGCGAATTGGTTCAGTGGCTGAATAAGCAAAAGTTTGATCTGGTTTTCTTGGGTAAAAAGAAAGGGCTTGAGGGTAGCGGTATTTTCAGCAGTAAGCTGGTTCGCCTGCTTCGCACCAATCTGATTTTGGTCCCTGAAACGGCCAGGGCTACGATCACAGATGTGGTCGTTCCTATTGATTTTTCGGATTATTCACCCAAAGTCCTTCAATCAGCTGAGTTTATTGCTCAAAAAACGGATGCTAAGCTCACGCCGCTTCATGTGTTGAAAATTGGGATTCATTATTTCCCATTTGTAGCTGGGGAAAGTCAGATTCAAAAGAGTTTGGAAAAGGAAGCCCGATCCAAATTTGAGAAATTGAAGAAAAAAGCGAAGACCGACCGCGAGCTGCTTACTATTCGATCGTTTGGAAAGCCGATCGGGAATGCGATTTACAACAAGGCAAGGGAGCTAAATTCCGACCTGATTATCATTTCGAAGAAGGGGAAATCTGACGATGAAGATTTGCTAATCGGAAGTGTAGCAGAGAACCTTATCGCCAATGATAAGGATATCAGCGTAATGATTTTGCAATAGTTTTACTGCTTCTGAAGTAAAAAGACCCCCATTTCTCGCTGTTCCAAGACTAAAACGGTTTTGGGAGCTTCCAGAAATCGAAAGCCCATTTTCTGCAACTTATCCACATGGCTTTGAGTCAGTACAAAACGTTCTGATTCGTCCGGTAAGCGGTATTTTCCGCCTTCCAGTTTTTCTGACTTCTCTAAGATATCGCTAAAGCCGGTGCACATCCGAAACCAAAAAATTCCTCCCGGCTTTAGTACCCGATGAATTTCTTTGATCATCTGCCAAAAGTTATCCACATTTTCTGCAAAATGCAGCACTGCTGAGCAAATAAGGGCATCGAAGGCCTGATCGTGGAATGGAATTTCTTCCAATCTTCCTAGCTGAAACCGATGCGCATCATAGTTTGGGTCAAGACTCTTTGCCTGATAGCGACAGTACTGAATAGCCAATTCGTTTGGGTCGATTCCAAAGATCGAATAGCCTTGATTGATGAAGTAAACCGTATTTCTTCCTTCCCCACAACCCGCGTCAAGGATTTTCATCTCCTTGGTAAACCGACCCTTAAGGATCTGATCCAAGAGGTAGTTATCCACATTGCCCAAAAGCCGATTTAACTCGTTAATCTCCATTTTCCAGTTTATCCAAGGCCTTTCGGGCTTTAATCCGACCAATTTCTATCATTTCCGCTGCTCGATAAAACTCCAATGTTCCTGCCTGCTTTCGAGCCACTTTTACCTGTACATCTACCGCATGCTTTTCCAAAAGCATTTCACAAAAGCGATCTTGCAAAAGGTCGAATGAGCGCTTCACCAAGTTCAAGGTGGAATAACTGGGATCTTTCTCCGTGGGTTTTTCCTCCGGAAAGTACTGGGTCATTTTATTTTTATAATCAATCATCCAAGCAGGAAGGCTATTGATAAATCGGTTTCCTTTCGAATCTTTCTTGGGAGGGGCGATGTATTCTTGATCCAGCCCATTGACATCTACGACGACCAAAAGGGTATCATTTTGGGGTGTAAGAAGGGATATGGGAATCGGATTCAGCACCCCACCATCTATCAGGGGCTGATTTCCCTGTTTAGCTGGAATAAAGACGGAAGGAATACTGCCGGATGCTCGAATGGCTGCAAATAGGCTTCCCTTATCAAAAATGACCTCTTTTCCACTTTCTACATCAACTGCATTGCAGGAAAAAGGCAAGGCTAAATCCTCTATCTGACAGTCTGGAACTACCTTTTTTAAAGCCGAAAAGACTTTTTCTCCTTTGATAAAACCCTTACTTGAAAAAGTAAAATCCATCAAGGAAAATACATCGATCCGATCCAAATTGCAGATCCAATTCTTAAACTCTTCCATTTTGCCACTGGCGTACATTCCGCCTACCAGAGCACCTGCTGAGCAGCCCGCGATTTCGGCTATTTCGTAACCCCGCTCCTCCAATTCCTCAATCACTCCGACATGTGCCAATCCTCGAGCCCCACCGCTACTCAAAACCAATGAAACTTTCTGCTTTTTTGCCATATCTTTAGGATGAAAAATCAATAAACGAAAGTAATAAATATGAGCGAATTCAAACCCTTTCACCTTGCTTTCCCTATTCGTGATATCGAAGAGACCCGTGCTTTCTATGGAAAATTGCTTGGATGTGATATCGGTAGAAGTACTGATAAATGGATCGATTTCAACTTTTTTGGGCATCAATTGTCTGCACACATCAAACCTGAGGAACTAGCCAAAGCAAATACCAATGCAGTGGATGGAAAAAATGTGCCGGTTCGACATTTTGGGGTGATCCTCCCTTGGGACGAGTGGCATGCTCTGGCTGATAAATTGAAAGCGCATGGGATAGAGTTTGTCATCGAGCCATACATCCGTTTTAAAGGTGAAGTAGGCGAACAAGCGACGATGTTTTTCTTGGATCCTTGCGGAAATGCGCTGGAATTCAAGTCATTCCAAGATGAATCTCAGATTTTTGCGAAGTAATATCTTTTGAAGAAACACAAGCTAAATACCGGCATCGGTCGAATGATCGAGATCGAAGGAAAGGACTACCTATACTTCAGCGGGACCTCCTATTTGGGGATTCCGCAGGATATAGATTTTTTGGATATTCTGGCTAATAATGTGTTCGAGTATGGTTCTAATTTCGGACAAAGCAGAAAGAATAATATACAGCTGGAAGTCTTTGATGAATTTGAAACCTTTTTTGCTGAAGAGGCTGGCGCTGATGCAGGAGCACTTTTCAGTTCGGGTTATCTCGCTGGGATCGCTGCTTGGAAGAGTGTCATTAATAAGGTAGATGAGGTCTGGATCGCCCCAGATGCCCATCCGGCAGTCATTCCAGATGGATATCTAGTAAGCGATCAATTAAATTTTAAACAATGGAAAATTGATTGTCTGGAAAAAGCTGAATCTCTTTCTTCTCGAAGCATATTGATAGTCGGTAATGCCGTGGATGCCTTAAATGTGCAAATTCATGATTATTCTTGGGTGGAGGAAATTGGTAAAAAACATAAAGTTTGGCTTCTAGTTGACGATTCACATGCTTTTGGGGTTTTGGGAAATGGAATATTTGGCACTTACTCCAAGCTGCAATATGATTCCGTTTCGGTAATTGTGAGCGGTTCTTTGGGTAAGGGTTTGGGCCTGCCAGCAGGAATCGTTCTCTGTCCGGATTATCACATAGACCATATTAAAAATTTGCCTCTTTTCGCTGGGGCTTCTCCTGGATCTCCTGCCCATATCCGGACTTTTTTAGAAATGCAGCATACTTATGAGGCGGCACACGAACACCTGAAGGAATTGTGTCAATACTTCTATGAGTTGATTGCCTTTATGCCACAGATCATAGGAAACCCTGACTACCCGGTTTTTCGATATACCGAAGACTCTTGGGTAGAGCAATTGGAAAAATCAGGAATCATTACCTCCAGTTTTCCTTATCCACATGCGGATAGTCCCAAAGTTAACCGGATTGTTCTTTCAGCTTTCCACGAAAAAGAAGATATTGAATACCTAGCTGATATTTTAGAAAACCTAGCCCTTTAACAATGCAAAAGCTAACGATTCTATTTCTGATTGTTTTATTTTCATTCGCTTGTTCTCAAAAAGAGCCGGTACTTTTTGAAGATGGTTTGGAGGATTTTCCGACTCTTCAGCGAGTCTTGGATAGTGTGGATAAGTATCAAGTTCAGATTCTTTTTACGCAAATAGATCGAAATGAGCACATGAATCCCATGATGGAAACCTTTTCTTTCAATTTGGATGATGAGCGTTATTTCTACCCGGCTTCCACTGTCAAGTTACCCGTAGCAATTCTAGCCTTGGAGTGGCTTGAAGAGCAGAATGTGGATAACTTAACCTTGGAAACACCCATGCTGATAGATTCGGTGAGGCCTTCACAAATTCCAGCGTATGTGGATAAGTCCTCTATGGACTCCCTCCCGAGCATTGGGCATTACATCAAAAAAATTCTTTTGGTTTCAGACAATGACGCTTACAATCGCTTGTATGAGTTGCTTGGTCAAGACTACATTAATCAAAAGCTTGCCGAAAAAGGCTTGAATCATACAGTGATTAATCATCGCCTGAGCTATCCCGCAAATGAAGTTGAAAATCGCTTTTTCAATCCCATTCGGTTTGTGGATAAGTCTGGAAATATTCTTTTGGAATTGCCCGAGAGAACTACCGAAAAGGTTTATTCCAATCCTGAGCGGCCCATGATTGGAAGAGCCTACTATGCCGGGGATTCGCTTATTGAGACAGGCATGGAGTTTACCTTCAAAAATAAATTTGCCCTATCTGACCTGCATGGAGTCGTGCAGCGAATTGTATTTCCTCGCTCATTTATGGAAGCCGATCGTTTTAATTTGAATGAGGAGCATCGGGAGTTTATCCTAAAATACATGAGTATGCTACCCGGCGAGTCTGATTTTCCGAGGTACGAAGGACCCGACTATTACGACAGCTATTCGAAGTTTTTCAAGTTTGGAACAGATAAAAACCCCATTCCGGACCGCTTTCGGATTTTCAATAAGACAGGTTGGGCTTATGGTCACCTGATTGATGGAAGCTATTTTGTGGATTATGAGAATGGTGTTGAATTTTTTGTGTCGGCGGTGATTTATACCAACCAAAATGAAACCTTGAATGATAATACTTACGAGACGGAGGGAATTGGATTACCGTTCTTTGCCGAATTGGGTGAGTATCTTTATCAGCGGGAATTGAATCGTAAGAAAATATTGAAGCCGGATTTTGAGGGATTGAAATTTGAGTACTAAGCGGTGAAACTGTTTGTCAAATATTTTAAGAAGAATTAGGCTTGGGGAATATTGTTTGCAGTTCCTCTAGTCTTTTGGCAAAAAGGCTATGTCTATCCCGAGTTGCGTTTCGAGTATGATTTTCTTCGGGAAAAATCTACTTACTATGAAATGCTATTTTACTGAGCCTTTTGGACTGCCACTCAATTCTTCGTCTGGCGCCCGGGGTATTTATATCGGGAAAAAAATTCTGTAAAAAATGACCGAATTAAGAAATAAGCGATTTAAAATTACATTGATCGAGCCAATACTGTTTTTAAAAACGATGTGGCCGTCGATTTTGATTTATCCTTTTCTTATCGCGATTTTAACCGATGGTTATGTAAGTTTAAAAGAAGGCTTTAACTGGGATTTTTTGAATGAAGGCGAGACTTATATTAAGTTCTTTTTCAATCTTGCCTACTGGACAGTTTTTAATTATTTCATCTTTTGGAGATGGAATCAAAAGTTGATAGAAAAGGTCAAAGAAAAAAATGGAGCAAAAAAGTAATTATCCACATTCTCCACTATCAAAAAACCCCTTCCAGATCAACCATCGACTGTGGATAAGTATTGCCCATTTGAATTCCGATCTGTTTTAGTTGCGCTGTGGATAACTCCCAAGGTTGATGAATATCAAAGCCTTTGATATCCGCTAATTCAGGAACCCACAATCGTACATAGTCTCCATTTTTGTCATAATTTTTTCCTTGCCTCAGGATATTGAAGTAGCGGTTTTCTCGAGGATCATTTCCTACGCCACCCACATACATCCAATTACCCCAATTGGAACAAACATCATAATCGATCAGTAGGCTTTCGAAATAACTAGCCCCCCAAGTCCAATCAATACCCAAATCATTGACGAGAAAACTCGCCACATTTTGACGGCCACGATTTGACATGAAGCCGGAGAATTTGAGTTCTCGCATATTGGCATCTACAAAGGGGACTCCTGTCTGCCCCTCACACCAGCGCTGAAAATCAGCACTATCTCTGCGCCAGGAGTCCCTTGTATTTTTAATCCCTTCTATCTTGAAGACTTTATTCCCGTGTTTTTTGGTGATAAATCGAAAATAATCTCTCCAAATCAGCTCAAAAATCAACCAATAAGTGCTTTGGTTTTTCTTTCGCTCCTTTTCATATCGCTTCGCTTCCTCGTATATGGTACGAGGAGACAAACATCCTAAAGCTAGCCAAGCGGAAAACTTTGAGCTGTAGTCTGCACCGATAAGCCCATTTCGAGTTTCTTTATAAACTTTCAGGTGATCACCTTCCCAAAAATAGGATTGGATTCGCCCGAGGCCAGCGCTTTCTCCACCATCAAACTCCATCACCGAACGGCGCTCAGGCTCAGGGTCCTCCAATCCGTAACTTTTCAAATCAGGCAATTCACCACTTAGTGGAATCACTGATTCATTGGGAAAGTTTATTTTATTGGGTTGTGGATAAGTGGGCCTTATGGAAGCCATTTTCTCCACTGATTTTCTGAATTGGGTAAAAACTTCAGGGACTTGCGTCACAGGAAATGGTAAATCCTCAATGTGATAAAGGGTTGATTGCCAAAACCTTTCCGTAGCTATCCCCTTTGACCAAGCAGCTTTCTCTAAAGACTTATCCACATGCTGTTCTTCTGCAGTCACCTCCTCCGAGAAAAATATAGCATCAGCTTTTACTCGTTCAGCTAAGGTGATTATTTCGACCTCCGGATTTCCTCTTAGGATTACTAAGTCTCCGTCAATCTTGCGTAGATTTCTTCTCAAATCCGCCACAGATTCCAATAGGAATTTGCCTCTGAAACTTCCGGTTTTTGGATAACCAATTTCCGTCGTCTCAAAATGTCGAGGATCAAAGCAATAAACAGGAATCACTTCGGCTCCGCTAGAGCAAGCCTTGTGTAATGCTTCCTGATCTTTTACGCGAAGATCATTTCGAAACCAAACGATTATCCTATTGAAGTTCATATTGTGCAAACAGGCTGTCTAGGCGAAGTGTTTGGGAGAAAAATAAAAATTGAGTTGTAGCGATTTTGTTTAATTTCAGCTTTGATTCAATTGATTATGAAAAAAATTCCGTTGCTCCTCGTTTTACTGGGTCTTGTCCCTTTTTCGGGCTTTTGCCAAAGTCTCCAAGAAAAATTGGGTTATCCCAAAGATTCCAAACTTTTGATCATTCATGGAGATGATGTGGGAGTTTCTCATTCTCAGAATAAAGCTACGTTTGAGGCGATCAAAAACGGCGTAGTCACTTCTACCAGTATGATGGTACCGGCGGCTTGGTCTTCAGAAGTTGCGGAGATGGCAAAGGAAATTAGAGATCCCGATATCGGGATTCATATTACGCTTACTAATGAGTGGCTTCATTACAATTGGGGTCCCGAAGTAGGAAAGTCTACTGCTCCAGGTTTGGCAAATCCATTGGGACACATGTATCCTACTTGCGTGGAGGTCAGTGAGCATGCTAGCCCGGAGGAAGTGGAAATGGAGGTTCGTGCCCAGATTGAATCCGCAAAATCCTTGGGAATTGATATCACACATCTGGATTCCCACATGGGCTGTATGTTTTTTGGCAGGCCGGAATATTTGAAAATCTATGTCAAGCTAGCATTGGAATATGAAATTCCTGCCATGCTCAATCAGCAGATATTACAAAGTTTGATTCTTCCCAATAAGCCCCTTTTTGAGGGCTTAAATGTGGATAAGTTGCCAGTGATAGATCAAATAATCATGGCAGATGAGGCAGCTTATGAAAGTGGAATGGAAGAATTTTACACACAAGCCTTGAAAAATCTGCCTGCAGGAGTCCATGTTTTGTTGATTCACCTCGCTTTTGATGATGAGGAAATGAACGCTGTGACTGCAGGGCATGACAGTTTCCATGCGCCTTGGCGACAGGCCGATTATGATTTTTTCACGAGTGAAAAAGCCAAGAATTTAATCGAAAAGGAAGGGATCAAATTGATTACTTGGCGGGAAATAGGAAAGGTGATGAGGGACTTATAGCCGATAAACGCACTGTGACAGTGCAAAAAATATTGAATTGTGCACTATGACAGTGCAAATTATGTATCTTTGATACAAACTTATCAAATGGAGCAGTTACTTCAATATTCTCAACAATTAATCAATCAAGTAGATACAGCATTTACTCGCTATGTCTATGATCGAATTAATTGGAAAAATCGTCTGGTTGGCCTTGTTGGTTTTCGAGGTGTCGGAAAAACCACTCTTATCCTTCAACATATCAAGAAAAATCTGGACCTTAAAGAAACCTTATATGTGACTGCGGAAGATTTTTATTTTGCGAAGAACCGCCTAATTGATCTTGCAAATGATTTTGTGAAAGCTGGCGGTAAATATCTTTTTATAGATGAGATTCATAAATATCCGGATTGGTCCAAAGAGATTAAATTGATCTACGATTACCATCAGAAGCTCAATGTAGTATTTACGGGATCTTCCATTCTTGATATCAAAAGAGGGAGTTCTGATTTGAGTAGGAGGGCTGCAATGTATTCAATGCAGGGGCTTTCATTTCGTGAATACTTGATGCTTAAACACCAAATACAAGTTCCAATTTACTCCATCAATCAGATTATAAATCATCAGGTTGACATTCCTAAAATATCTCACCCCTTGCCTTTTTTCAAGGAATATTTAAAATATGGTTATTATCCTTTTGCAAAGGATGAGGATTTTGAATTGAAACTTCAACAGGTTGTAAACCAAACATTGGAGGTCGATATTCCAACCTATTCTCAAATGAACATTTCAACAGGAAGGAAATTGAAACAACTCTTGGCAATTGTAGCAGAGAGTGTACCATTCAAGCCCAACATGAGTAAAATAGCAGAAATGCTAAATATCAGCCGGAATAATATAGCGGACTACTTGCTTTATATGGAGGAGGCAGGAATGACATTACAATTAAGAAGTCAAACAGGTGGAATTCGGGCTTTGGGAAAAATCGAAAAAGTGTATTTGGACAATACCAATCTAGTATTTGCCTTAGCAAAGGAAAATCAGAATACAGGTAATCTTCGAGAAACCTTTTTTCTCAATCAGACAAGGCTAAATCACCAGGTTACTTCATCAGCCGCAAGTGATTTTAAAATTGGGGATTTAGAATTTGAATTGGGAGGAAAAAATAAAGGGGAAAAGCAGCTTAAAAATGTCGAAAAAGGATATTTAGTAAAAGATGATATTGAAATAGGTTTTCTAAATACTATTCCCCTTTGGCATTTCGGCTTGATGTACTGACAATAACCCTGATGAGTTGACTCATACTAACTTGGCCAAGTATTCTTGAAGAAGAAAAATGAAAATGATAAACAAGTATCCAACAAGCATGAAAGCAGCTTTTACCTTTTTAATTTTTGCAATCATTATCTCTTGTCAAACATCAATTGATTCTCCATCTCTTATTTTCCAAGACCTAGAAAATCAAGAAGGAATCGAAGGTAAAGCGGAATACCTCAACTCCCCATTTTCGGCTGCAGGGGATCGTTTTTACTTAGTTGGACATCAAAATGGCTCATTTCCGGATTTGGGTTGGCATGTGGAAGGAGAAATGGGGGGCATTTGGTTGCATCCAATTAAGTTGCTTGATGGTTTTGTAGCACAGCTTGGAGATGATTCTCAAAGCATTTGTCTGACGGAAGGAAAGTCTTTTACCAATTATCCATTTGCCAATACGATTGATTATGGAAGCGTATTAGCAGATTTGGAAGTAGAACGTATGCACTTTGTACCGGATGCGAGGAAGGGAATGATCGTTTTATACCGTTTTAAAAATACTGGTTCTGTGGATAAATCTTTTGATTTTTCATGGACTTCCAAGGTAGACCTGAGGCCAGTTTGGCTTGGAGAGCAAAGCGGGATGATTGATCAAGCGGATGAGGTAGCTTTTAATGAGTTGACGGGAACATTCACTGCAAAGGATCAAGGGAATGATTGGTATGCCGTATGGGGAACGGATGCGGGAATTCCACTGACACCTATTAATCCAATCTGCAATTTTGAGTCGAGAGGCATGGGTACTTCGGCTGCCTTCGGGGTCCAACTGAATATTCCATCAGGGTCTGAATTGATTTTTCCCATTTATATCGCAGGCTCTACCGAAAGCGAATTAAGGGCTTTGGAAACCATTGCTGATTTGAGAGAAAATCTGGAGGCTGACTGGTTTTCCAAAAAGCGACGTTATGAGGAAATCTCCGAGAAATCCACCATTGACATCCCAGATAAGCAGCTCCAAAAGGCATTTGAATGGACTAAGTACAATACGGATTGGTTGGTACGCGATGTGCCTGATTTGGGTAGGGGTTTCGGTGCAGGGCTGCCGGATTACCCCTGGTTTTTTGGAGTGGATAGTGAATATACCATTCAGGGACTTTTGGCCACTGGCAGAAAGGAACTGGTGTATAGTACTGTGGAATTGATTCATGAGCTATCCGAAAAAACCAACGGAAATGGTCGAATTGTCCACGAAGTATCCACCAATGGGGTAGTTTTCAACCCCGGTAACATCAATGAAACGCCGCAATGGGCTTCCATGATTTGGGAGGTTTACCGCTGGACTGGAGATCAAGAGTTTTTAGAGAAGTATTTTCCATCTGTGGAAAAAGGGCTCATTTGGCTCCTTGAAGAAAATGATCAGGATGGGAATTTATTGGCAGATGGCTACGGGATGATGGAAATCCACGGATTAGAATCGGAGATGATTGATGTGGCTGCCTACAGCTTTAAAGCTTTTGCGGATGCGGCGAAAATGGCCGAAATACTCGGAAAAACCGAACTTTCTGAAAGTTATCAACAGACTGCAGATGCTTTGGCAGAAAAAATCAATAGCGATTTCTGGGTGCCTGAGTTTGGGAGTTATGCAGATTTTATCGGTACAGCGGAAGAAGCCTTGCAACTGATTGATGGAGCGATTATCCGTGCAGATACCTTGAATAAGCCTTGGGCTGTGGAGGAGTTGAAAGCCACTAAAAGGTATTTATCCACAATCCCAGCAGATCAAAAGCAGGGCTTTGTATTGTATCACAATTGGGTGGTCAATACACCGATGGAAGTAGGAGTAGCAGATCCCGAGAAAGCTCAAATCGCTTTGGAGACAGCACGGAATTATACCAATCCCTTTGGCACCTTTGTGACGGGAATTGATCGTGACGAAAGCGCGGAGTCCGAAGATGGTTCTTTTTCCGGGAGTAAGGTTTTTTCTTACACAGGAGCCGTGATGACTTTGCCGACAGGTGTCTCCGCTATTGGAGAAAACAGGTATGGAAACCCGGACGCAGCCTTGGATTACCTTCAGCGAATGACCCGCAGTTTTAGCTTTGCATTGCCAGGCTCGATCTACGAAGTCTCTCCTGATTACGGCATGTTTACCCAAGCTTGGAATTTGTATAGCTATGCGATTCCCATCGTCACACAGTTCTTTGGGATTCAGCCGGATGCAGGAAACCGGGTGATTTATATCCGTCCTCAAATGCCATTTGACTGGGAAAGTGCCAGTATTGAAAAGGTACAAATAGGTGACAATGAAATTTCCCTTAGCTATGAAAAGATTGATGGGGAGTTGACAATTGAAGTGTCCCAAACACAGAAAAAATGGGGTTTGTCAATTGAAATTCCAGAAAGCTATGAGCAGGTGAAAATCCTTGGTAAAGAGGTGAGTTCGGATACGCAGAATGGCTATCGCAGGATCTTGATGACAGGAGCCAAGGTTCGGGTAGAGGCTAGGTAAGATAGTGCTGTTGAAAAAAGATTGATCGCATTCTCAAACTTTTTGACTTCCGAATAGTCCTTAAGGAATGGAAAAAAATTATCCCAATTGGATGGCGACTTGCCTGAAATTGGCAGCAGTTTATAATATTCTCTGGGGAGCCTGGGTGGTTATTTGGCCCAACAGTTTTTTCGAATGGACGGGCATGGCTCCTTTGCAGCACCCTACCATTTGGCAAGGGACCGGAATGATCGTCGGGGTTTATGGTTTGGGTTATTGGTGGGCAAGCTACAATCCGCTCAAGCACTGGCCCATTGTGGCAGTTGGCTTTCTAGGAAAAATTTTCGGGCCTCTCGGCTTCCTTTTCAATTACCTCGTTTTAGGGGAAATCCCTTTTCAGTTTAGCTATACCCTCTATTCCAACGATCTGATTTGGTGGATTCCTTTTTTTCTGATTCTAAAAAAGGTACACACCGAAACGCAATGGCAACTCCGATGAACCAAAATGAAAAATGATGGAATGGATTCGGCTTTCGGTAGACTCGGGACTTTTCGTTTTGATCTGGTTGGTACAGGTGATTATTTACCCATCCTTTCTGCATGTTGACAGAGAAAAACTGAATTACTGGCACCGGCTTTACACAGGTAAAATTCTCTATTTCGTAGCGCCTTTGATGTTTATTCAGACGGGGGTAATTGCTCTCCAACTTCTCTTTGATCCGCTTATTTTTCTTTTGGATGGATTGCTTTTGGCGATGGTTTGGGTTAATACCTTTTTCATTGCTATCCCCATTCACAATGCGATCGATCGGGAGGAAAGTATTGATGCGAATATATTGAAACTCCTTCAAGTAAACCGATGGAGAGCTTGGCTTTGGACGGTCTTATTTCTACTCACAGTGGGTAGAATTCTTATAGACTTATTAGGTTAGCTTCTATTCCGAACATAGAAGCTTTGAGCGATTTTCCCCAAAAAGACTTTGGACGACAGACAATCAAAAAGGAGCGGTTTTGGTAAGTCTGAATACAAAGGAATACCGGAACCTAAAAGCAAGGGGATGGTGGTAATGGTCATTTCATCAATTAAATCAGCTTTCAGGAAACTCTGAATTGTCTTTCCACCGTCGATGTACAACCGTCGATATCCCTGTTGATTAATGTCCTCAATTACTAGGGGAAGTGGGCCGCTGATGATCTTTACTTTTTCCTTGAGAGTCTTCGGAACTTCTTTCAGGGAATTGCTCAGTACAAAAACCGGCTTCTCATAAGGCCAAGGAATGTCAAAACCGCATACCGTTTCATAGGTGTTTCTTCCCATCACCAAAGCATCTACCTCCTGCATGAAGTCCGCATAACCCATATCATTTTGCTCAGGATTGGGGATAGAGTGCAACCAAGCTATGCCTCCATCTTTATCGGCAATAAAACCGTCTAGACTGCATGCGATAAAGATTTTGTTCTTTTTTTCCATGATGCTTGAGGGAAAAATTTGCAACGGTTTGGCTATGCGCAGTGTCCCGTAGGGCATTGCGTATAGGTGTTGTTGTGCTTAGTTTTTTATTTCATTTCTGTGTTTTTCAGACAAGCATGGTTCGGCATATTCAAATATCCCTTGTTTCTCATATTCATCTAATTTTTTCTTAATCATTGAATAGTCAGAAGAAACTGGTACCTCCATGGAAAAGTAACTTTCGTTCAATCCTTCTGATGTACAACCCATAGATTTAAATTCGTCTCGAATGTTCTCTTTATCAACCCCTTCTTTAGTTATTGAGACTAAAACAATCGAATTGCCTGAATGCTTGGTTGTCTCACGGTAAGTTAGCATTTGTTCTGATTCGTCAAATTCTGCATAGAATTCATCATCCGTTGCGATTAACGGTCCATAAAACGGAATACTGTCCAACTTATAAACTCCGTTTTTCTCGTCAATTTTGATTGCCCACATGGTTTCCACAGCTACTTCGTCCAAAACATTACTGTGGTATCGGAACAGAACTTTAGTGTATTTATCGTTTTCGTCAGTCATTTCTAATTAAGCACAACTAGTAAATATCCTCAATAAGCTGTAATTTTTTGGAATGCCAAGACCTGAATTTGCCCCATCGCTTGGTGGTTCATTTCCACTTATTTTGAAGAGCAGTAAACTAATTTCTAAATATAAGAATAAACTCGAATTTTAAGACATCGGGAAAATAAGGTGAAGGAGCCAATAATATTAGCGCTTACTGGGTCTTCCTACTCTTGATTTTGGAACGGATAAGAAAAAAAGTATCGATTAATCCCAAAATCAATAAGCCATAGCCAAGGTAATTTTTAAAACTACCTATGTCCTCTGGTTTAATTAGAATAGTATTCATTAATCCTACGACCAAAAAGAGAATAGTCCGAATAATTTTCCAGCTGGTTTTTTGATTGGTTCCCATTGTCTTTGGCGAATTAGGTGAATAATAAATACATCAATAAAGCTATTCCAACGATTCCAAGGATAGCGAATATCCAAATCCACCTTTTCCGATTGGAATGATAGTTTTGAATGTGCTCTTCTTTGAGGGAGCCTTCATCTGCCTCTTTCATCAACTTTTCCAATTGACCGATATTGAATCGGAATTGATGATTTTGTGCAAAAAAACTTATTCCAAAGCTAAGTAAGCTACCGATTCCAAAAACTGTATAATCATCCCATTCCAAGTCAGGAACCTGAACATATTTCATTATAAAATAGAAATAGGAGCCAGTGAGAAATACCATAGTAGCTGTTGAGGCATTTATCAAAATAGATTTTCGATATTCTATATGATAAAACCCAAGATAATCCTGCAGATTCTTAATGATAGAGCCCCCAAATTTGACAAGAGAAAGCTTCTTCAGCGTACCAAACTGAAGGAGAGCCCCGGATATCAAAATGATTAAAAATGTAAGCAGCGTAAAGGATAGCCCCGAACCTTTTGCGAAAAGCAGGAGATAAATCACTGCTACGGAAAGGAGGGACTTCAGCACGATATCCAAAATCAAAGCTGACTTGAATTGCGACTGAATGCTTTTTGATGAAGACCGGATAAACTGAGTTATTTCTTTCTTGGTTAGGTTTTTTTCTTCAAATATGGGCTCTTTTTTCCAAGCTTCTTTATACTTATCCAAGTCGATTGATTCCATAATTATTGTAGCTTTTGGATTAGTTGGGCCAGTTTTGTTTTGATTCGCACCAGTTTGACACTTACATTTTTTACACTTATTCCGATCGTTTCAGCGATTTCATCATAGGACTTCTCATCAAGCCATAGTAGGATGATGGCTTTCTCGATTTTGTTGAGATGGGAGATCGCTTGATATAGAACTTTGATATCTTCTGAGGCTTCCATCTTGCTGACCCTATCATCAATCTCCGGAGAAACTTCAGTCTTTAGCAAGAGTAGCTTTGGCTTTTTGTTTTGAGTGATGGCAGTATTCAATGCCACTCTATACATCCAAGTAGAAAAGGAAGAATTCCCCTTGAAACCGGGGTAGGATTTCCATAATTGGAGGATGATTTCCTGGTATAAATCCTTTCGGTCCGATTCGTTTTTTGCATAGACGAAGCAGATTTTGTGGATAATGCCTTGATGCTTTTCTATCCTTGAAATAAATTCCTTTTCTATTTCTTTGGCTGCGGACATGTGGGGATCAGCTATTTAAGCTTGACTTATAAGAATAAGATGGCAAAAAAGACGATGATCCCCAAGAGCAAGAGCCCTGCAAATAGCTTGGTTTTTTGTTTGAGCTGTTGGCTTTCCTCATTTTGAAACTTCTGCTCGATCAGGATTCCCATGACTGTGCCAACAGGTAAGGATGAAGAAAGGGCAATCACGAAGTTTTCGGTTAGAACAAATAACCCGATCCCTAGAACTATGGTGATCAATGAACCCAGAAGGTAGCCCGCACCCTCAAATATTCTTGAGCTGTGATTATTAGTAGTTTTCATGTGTTTATAATTTGTCTTAAAGAGGTCACATGGAATCTCGCAATTATAATCATCCCTCTGTGTGTCGCTTGCGTCATGCTCGATTTCATCTGCTTTCTTTTTTGGTAAACTCATTTACTCCGTTAGTCTACCAAAGCATCAAAAAACTACAGATGAAGGGAAAAAAATTCTCAGTGGTAAAAAACTCAATTTTGCACTAAAGGATTGAATGGAGAAAGTATCAAAAAATCAACTGATACATTTCCTCCAATTTGCTGACTTGGATGACCTTGATTTTGAATTTGGAAAGGTCCAAGCCCTTGACGGCGTATTTGGATACCATGATCTTTTTGAAACCCAGCTTTTCTGCTTCGGAGATTCGATTTTCTATCCGGGAAACGGCACGAACCTCTCCGCCCAAACCCACTTCTCCCGCAAAACAAATCTGTTCGGACACCGGAGTGTCCTCATAGCTGGAGATCAAACTCGCACAAACGGCCAAATCCAATCCAGGATCGTCCACACGCATGCCGCCTGCGACATTCAGAAAGACATCCTGATTCCCAAGCCGCATTCCGCCTCGCTTTTCCAAGACAGCCAATAGCATATTCAGTCGCTTGGCATCGTGCCCGGTACTGGTACGCTGGGGCGTGCCATAGGTGGCAGGGCTTACCAGTGATTGGATCTCGATCAGAAGTGGGCGGTTGCCTTCTAGCATGGCGCCAATTGCTACCCCATTCAAGACTTCCTCTCGCTGAGTCAGTAAAATTTCCGATGGATTGGCAACAGAGCGAAGCCCATCTACCCGCATTTCATAAATCCCCAATTCATGCGTGGATCCAAAACGGTTTTTGGAGGTCCGCAAAATTCGATAGGTCAGGTGTCGGTCCCCTTCAAATTGTAAAACGGTGTCCACCATGTGTTCCAAGACCTTGGGTCCGGCAATGGATCCTTCCTTGGTCACATGACCGATTAGAAAAACTGGCGTACCCGTCTCTTTGGCAAATTTCATCAGTTCTGCCGTGCATTCCCTCACTTGCGAGACCGAACCGGCAGCGGATTCGACATATTGGCTATTCAAAGTTTGAATGGAGTCAATGACCAAAAAATCAGGCTTGAGCAGTTCGACCTGCTGAAATATCTGTTGGGTGTTGGTTTCAGAGAGCACATAGCAATCCGGATTGGAGACCGCCATTCGGTCTGCGCGCATTTTGATTTGGGCTTCCGATTCTTCACCGGAGACATAGAGAATGGTTTTCCCGGTAAGCGTCAATGCGATTTGAAGCATCAAAGTGGACTTCCCGATCCCCGGTTCCCCTCCAATCAGCACCAAAGATCCCGGGACGATTCCTCCGCCAAGCACTCGATCCAATTCCGGATCCCCAGTCACCCATCGAGCCTGTTCCTCGTAGTTGACCTCCTTGATTTTTTTGGGGGTATTGGTTTTTTTTGTCCCGCTACCACTTGGTTTCCAACTCCCCTTTCCGCTTTCTTCCTTTTGGATTATTTCTTCCACATAGGTATTCCATTGCCCGCAAGACGGACATTTTCCCAGCCATTTTGGGCTTTGAGCTCCACAGTTTTGACAGAAGAAAGAGGTTTTTATTTTAGCCATTAGAGGAGTAGCAAGTAGTTAGTATCAAGAAGCTAGAATCAAGACAAAAGAATTTTTCAATTTTCAAATTTTCCAATCTTTCAATTCTAATGCGCTTCCAACCAATCATTCCCCAATCCCACTTCCACTTCGATCGGCACAGGAAGGTCAATCGCCTCAGACATCAGTTTGGGAACTTCTTTTTTCAAAAGCTCCACCTCATCTCGATGGGCATCAAAAACCAATTCATCATGCACTTGCAAGATCATCTTGGATTTAAGCTTTTCCTTTTTCATCCAATCATGAACTCGAATCATGGCAACCTTAATCAGGTCAGCTGCTGAACCCTGGATAGGGGCATTGATGGCATTTCGCTCAGCAAATCCACGCATGGTTTGATTCCGGCTATTGATATCCCGAAGGTAGCGGCGGCGGCCCAAAATGGTCTCCACAAATTCATCGGTTCGGGCTTTTTCAATCACTCCATCCATATAGGCTTTGACCGCAGGAAATTCCTTGAAATAGGCATCGATGATTTCTTTGGCCTCTCCTCTTGGGATGGAAAGCCGCTGGGACAGCCCAAAGGCCGAAATACCATAAATGATCCCAAAATTGGCCGTTTTGGCTTTTCTACGCATATCCGAGGTCACTTCCTCAAGGGGTACCTGGAAAATCTTGGCAGCTGTCGTAGCATGAATATCCCGGCCGTTTTTGAAGGCTTCGATCATGGATTCATCCTTGGAGAAAGCCGCCATAATTCGAAGCTCGATCTGAGAATAATCTGCCGCCAGAAGGACATGATTTTCATCTCTTGGCACGAATGCCTTTCGGATTTCCCGCCCCCGATCGGTGCGGATAGGAATATTCTGCAAGTTTGGATTGATCGAAGAAAGTCGACCAGTAGCTGCCACAAATTGATTGTAGGTGGTATGAATCCGACCGGTTTTTTCATTGATCATGGTGGGTAAGGCATCCACGTAGGTGGACTTAAGCTTTACCATTTGGCGGTAATCCAAGATAGCTCGAGCGATTTCATGCTCTCCGGCCAGCTTGCTCAAGATCTCTTCCCCGGTTGCATATTGGCCCGTTTTGGTCTTTTTTGCTTTCGGGTCCAGTTTTAGTTTTTCAAATAATACATCGCCCAACTGCTTGGGAGAGGCTAGATTGAATTTCACTCCAGCTAGTTCATAGACCCGCTTTTCGATTTCCTGACTTTCGGTTTCGAGTGATTTGCTCAATTCAGCTAAGCTGTCTGTATCGATTTGCACCCCTTCAAATTCCATATCGGTTAGGACTGGAATCAATGGATTTTCTACCTCGTAAAACAACTTTTCAAGCTCATTTTCCTTGAGCGTTGGGTCAAATTTTTCTTTGAGTCGGAGGGTAATATCCGCATCCTCAGCGGCATAGGCAGTGACGGTGTCTTCGTCCACATCCCGCATATTTCCCTGATTTTTGCCTTTTTTGCCAATTAACTCCGTAATGGACACTGGCTTGTAGTTGAGGTATTGCTCGGCCAAAACGTCCATCCCATGCTTGCCTTCCGGCTCGATGAGGTAATGGGCTAGCATGGTATCATAAAGTGCTCCTTTTACTTCGATTCCATAATTTTTGAGCACTAAGAGATCATACTTAATATTTTGCCCGATTTTGAGGATGGATTCATTTTCAAAAAACGGCTTCAACTCCTCCAGAATTGCTTCGGTTTCCTTCTGTTCTTCCGGGCAAGGGATGTAATAGGCCTCACCGCTCAGGTAGGCGAAGGAAAGCCCGACCAACTCAGCATCCATAGCATTGAGCGAGGTGGTTTCCGTATCAAAGCAAACTTCTTTTTGCAGCAGCAGATACTCCAATAGTTCTTTGACCGCTTCTTTACCTTTGATTTTGTGATAATTATGGAAATTGCTGTCGATGGTTTCCAAGACGATCGGAGCGCTGGTATTGACAGTATCTTCTTCAAATTCTACATCCGAATTCGCTGATGTGCTGCTGCTACTTGAATCTCCGAAAAGACCCAATTGCTCATTTTGCTGAATGACGGCTTTCTTGCCCTCTTCTTTGAATACCCGCTTTGAAAGCGTTCGGAATTCCAATTCGGTGAAAATGGCCCGAAGCTTTTCCTCGTCAAAGCCATCGTAGCGTAGTTCCTCTTCCACAAAATCTACCGGCACATCGATTTTGATGGTGGCCAATTCTTTGGAAAGGAGCCCTTGCTCGGCAAAGTTTTCTACATTTTCCTTTTGCTTTCCTTTGAGCTGATCCGTGTTTTTGACCAATTCTTCCACCGTTCCAAACTCTTTGAGCAGTTTGGTGGCTGTTTTGGCACCGATACCCGGGATACCCGGAATATTATCCACCGAGTCACCCATCAGTCCCAAAATATCCCGGACCTGATCCACATGCTCAATATCCCACTTGGCACATACCTCTTTTGGACCCATGATATCCACGCCATTTCCCATAAAGGCTGGCTTGTAGAGAAAAATATGATCATCCACCAGCTGTCCGTAGTCTTTGTCCGGGGTCATCATGTAGACGGTAAAGGATTCACGCTCGGCTTTTTTGGCAATCGTGCCAATGATATCATCTGCTTCGAAGCCATCCATTTCCAAGAGAGGAATATTAAAGGCTTTGACGATTTCTTTCACCCAAGGAATAGAAACCGTGATATCTTCCGGCTGCTCCTGTCTGTTGGCCTTATACTCTACAAACTGCTCGTGACGAAAAGTAGGCGCAGAGGTATCAAAAGCAACTGCGATATGTGAGGGCTTTTCTTTATTTAATACCTCCAAGAGTGTATTGGTAAATCCCAACATCACCCCGGTATTGAGGCCTTTCGAATTGATTCGGGGGTTTTTGCTGAAGGCAAAATGGGCCCGGTAAATCAGGGCCATCGCATCGAGAAGGAAAAGTTTATGGGCTTGTTTTTGAGTCATTTTATCTTGGGTCCAAATGAGCAGTTGAAGTTACAAAAAATCCCCTGCCTGAGGCCCCAATCCGGGCTACTAAAGCTTTTTAAATTAAAATATTCCTGCTTGAGTCTAACCCGAAACATGCATTAGAATTTCTATTACAAGCCCAAACCGCTTCAAAATCAATCGCTTTGCTGCATTTACCTCAATCATCGTAGCGGTGCTATGATTCATTCACTAAATGCTTGATTTTCTTTCGGTTTGAACTCTCACTACGAATTCAAATGCATAATCCGGGTTTAAGAACTAGCCTCCTCTTTCCTTAAATATTCCCGGACTTGCAAAGCCCGGAGGAAGATGAGGATTAGCGGAATCAGCCAAAGTAGTTCATTGAAAATCAAGTGAAAACCTGTCCGCTTATTCCAATCAAGATCTGGTAAGAACCCGAGTGAAAACCAGATGGCCAGAATGATTTTTCCTGTCAAACCCGCCAGAATCAAATATACCCAACTCACCGGGTAGAAGGCCGACACAAATATGATCAGCCCAACTACTAGCCCTAAGTTGCCATACCACATAGCCGGAACATCAAAAACTTGTCCAGGCTGAATGGCTAGCCAGGCGATCAATTCCTCCCCAAACCACTTGAAAAATGCGGACCAAGCGATCGTGTACATACCTGCTAGTAAGAGCAGGCCTCTGAAATGCATAGGAAAAATGGGGAAATCAGGCTTTTGATCCATGAACGGTTTGAATTATTTAAGCTAAATAAACACCTTCGGTGCATGCTTGTTTTTGCATAATACAAAACTATCTCATGGAAAGAAAAAATAGACCACATTCTGGCTTTTTTGTAGCCCTTGGAATCGGAGCTGCTTTAGGACTTGGATTTACTGCTGGAAAAATGATGGGAGAAATCACTCCTCTAACCATCGATCATGCTGCGGACTTGATCGGGCTTTCGTTCACTCCTGCGGAAAAGGACAGTATGATTTCCCGACTGGAAAATCAACGCTCCAATCTCCAATCTTCCAGAGAATACAAACTGGAGAATGCCATCGCCCCATCTTTGGTTTTTAATCCACTTCCTATTGGATTTCAGCCGGATACCCGGCAAATGCCAGTGAATTTTGGCTTGGATGAGGATGTAGCCCTACCTGCATCAGATAAGGATATCGCTTACACTCCTGTGCATCAATTAGCTGGTTTGATCAAAACGGGTAAGCTTTCCAGCGAGCGATTGACAAAAATCTACTTAGATCGAATCAAAAATTATTCAGATACATTGCAATGCCTGATTACGCTGATGGAGGAGGATGCGCTTCGCAAAGCTAGATTAATGGATGCAGAGCTTGCTTCCGGACGCTATCGAGGCCCACTTCACGGAATTCCCTACGGGATCAAAGATTTGTTAGCGGTAAAAGGAACGAAAACCACTTGGGGTGCCGCGCCTTACCAAGATCAGGAAATCGACGAAACTGCACAGATCGTCACGCAGTTGGATGAAGCAGGAGCGGTTCTAGTGGGTAAATTCACTTTAGGTGCCCTTGCCATGGGAGATGTTTGGTACGGTGGAGTGACCAAAAACCCTTGGAATCTGGAGCAGGGATCAAGCGGTTCTTCAGCAGGCTCGGCTTCAGCTGTTTCTGCAGGTTTGGTTCCTTTTGCCATTGGTACCGAGACACTCGGATCTATCGTCTCTCCCAGTACTCGGAATGGGGTGACTGGCCTGCGACCTACTTATGGGCGAGTGAGCAAGCATGGGGCCATGGCCCTTAGCTGGTCTATGGATAAAATCGGTCCAATCTCCCGCTCAGCTTTGGATAATGCCATCGTACTTTCGGTTTTGAATGGGAAGGATTTCAAGGATCCGAGTACCATTGAAGCCGCTTTCAATTTTGATGGAGACAAAAACCCCAAAGACTTAAGAATCGGCTATTTCAAGTCCTTTTTCGAAGGAAATCGAAGTTCGGAGAATGATCGTAAAGTGTTAGAATTTCTAAAAACTGAGGGATTTGAACTGCATCCCGTAGAATTGGAGACTTCAGTTTCTGCAGGTCCTTTGACCATGATGTTGATGGTGGAAGGCGCTGCAGCATTTGATGAATTGACTCGATTGGGGTGGGATGATGAACTAGTGGCTCAAGGCAGAAGTGCCTGGCCAAATCTATTTCGGGCAGCTCGATTGATTCCGGCGGTAGAATACGTGAATTTGGCTCGACAACGCAGTGTGTTGATCCAAGAGATGCATGACTTGATGAAAGACTATGATGTGATCGTGACCCCGAGCTATGGTGGTCAGCAACTCCAAATCACTAATTTGACCGGACATCCGGCTCTTTGTATGCCAAATGGTTTTAATCAGAGCGGAAGTCCTACATCGATTACTTTACTTGGGAATCTTTTCGAAGAGGATAAATTGGTGCTTTTGGGAGAGTATATTCAGCGCAAAACGGACTGGCAAGCCAAGCGTCCTCCTTTGTTTGATAAGTAAATTTCTCTAGCCACAATCAGAGAGAAGTTTTTGAACCACTAAGTACACGAAGAGCACTAAGGGAAAACAAGCCTTGTGATCTTGATGCGCTTTGTGGTTTTATTTTTTCCACTGTGGGCACAGAATTTTGTGAAAAGTTTACTCGCTAACGTACGTGCTTGCTTAAGGGACAAATAGGTCCTCACGAACTTTTTCCTTTGTCGACCTGCGTATCTCACGCACGTTTTCAATGAATTTAAATACTACGCAATGCAAGGAGGACTATTGAAGGGAAACACTTCTTTTGCAAAAAAATAGTTTTGAAGAAATACACTGTTGAGAGTAGCGTGCTTCGCTCGTAGTGACTTCGCAGCTCAAATCGTATGATTAAATTAATACCTAAAACAAGGAATTGTTCGTGCTCGCTGGTTTCGGCTTTTTGGATCGCCCCAAAGGAATCGGTAAGTCACAGAGACTTCATGAGCTCCACCGGAATTGCGAAGGCCTAACTTGGAAACGGTGTAGTCGAAAGAGTAGCCGATATCTAATCCATTTGGTAGGGAAACCCCAATCAGAGCTATCAGTGCTTCATTGTTGGGAAGGGCATTTTTGGTAGGTAAACCACGATACCACAATCCTAGGACGAGCGGATCGAGATAGAGTTGAGTCCCGATATCCAATTGATTGAATGGGTCTTGCTGCTTGTAATTGAAGGCAAAGGAAATCGCTCTTTCCTGATATGCATGGGTAAAATAGTCCCTTCGGCCTCCCGTTAGATCAAATTTGATTCCTCCCTGAAGCGATAGTTTCATGGGTAGCTCCGAAATCTGATCTTCGACAAAGCTGATATTGGGTTCTCCCAAGTGGTGTGCAGAAGCGCCTAGCCAGATATTTTTGGTATAAAACATGCCACCTACAGCAAAATCGAAAAAGCTATAGCGGCTGTCGATGGGTACGCCATCTAATTCATCCGTAATTCCGCCTACTGTTCCGTTGATGATATCTATTTGCGTCCCAAAGACCAAATCTGAGAAAAAGGCATCACGCTGCATGTAACTCGCCTGTCCTCCTAGACGGAAGTATGTGTCCTCACCGAGTTGGAGCTTGTATGCATAGGAAAGGCCTATTTCATTGGTGGAGAGGTTAGCCATACTCTCTTGATTTCCATTGAATATCAAGCCGATTCCAGAATTGTAATCAAAGACGTAATGGTCGATATAAAAGGAGTAAGAATTGAAGCTTTGATCCAGACCGGGCCATTGATTCCGATAATTGACGCCGATTCTTGTGAGTTCAGAGCCACCGGTAAGCGCAGGGTTTAGGTAGAGCGGAGCAGCGTAGAATTGGGAATACTGTACGTCTTGGGCTTTTGCCAAGCCAGCATAAACCCAAAAAATCAGAATAAGTACGCTATATAATATCCCTCTCCTCATTTATCTGATCAACACAAAAACTCCTGACCTTTCTTCTTTTTCCCCAGATCGTGTGGTGAAGACTGCCCGGTAAACATAATTTCCATTAGGGACTTTCTTTCCGTTCAGTGTTCCATCCCATCCCATCGTCTCTAATGAGTTGGCTTCAAATATCAATTCTCCCCAGGTATTGAAGATATAAAACTCCATGGAGGCTATTCCTCTATATTGAGGTTTGAAATATTGATTCTTGGTGCCATCAGGAGTGAAAGCATTTGGTACCATGATTATATAGTCGTCAAATACCTGAATGACTCGCTGATACTCTGCCACACATCCAAATTCGTCTATGGTAGTCAAAGTAACGGTGTAGCTTCCCTTCTTTTGATATTCATGACTTGGGTTTTGTTCTGAACTGGTGGAGCCATCACCAAAGTTCCAATTCCAAATGATGACTTTACCTAGAGACACATCTTGGAATTGTACAGGTTCCTGAATTTGCACTTCCGCATTCGTGAGAATATTACCACCTCCTAGATCAACTTCATAATTGAATTCAGGTATCAATTCAGTATCAGAAATAATCACTTGGATTCGCTGTTCTGCTGACCAGCAATCTGCACCTCTCAGGCTAGTGCTGACTTGATAAGATCCAGTTAAATTTACCGCATCAATTTCATCCATTCTCATAGATCCTCCAGTCGGGTCAATGATGTTGTAGTCGTAGATATTCGGATTAAACCCTTCGATAAACTGTGTCAGGTCAACTGTGCCTTGGGGATCGCAGACGATGGATGGGTTAGATACCCTTAAATTTGGTATTGGATAGACAAATACTTCTACCGGCACGAGTTCTGGTTCACAAACTCCATTTCCGGAAATACCCACATAGTACACATAAGGATCGCTTTGACCACTTAATCCGCTAATGGAAAGTTCTCCTGTTGAGCTATTTACTTGATAGCTGACAGACCCTGAGGTTCCGGTATTTATTTCGCCTGTTCCGTTGGCATTTTGATACCAGGTAAATACAGGACTGATACCCGTTTGGGTAGTGCTTGCTTGAATGTTTGCTGTCTCTCCTTCGCAGATTTCGACCCCGGATGCAGAAAGAGGAGTTGGAAGATCCTCCAATTCAATCTGAGCAGGAATACTCAGTTGACAATTTATTCCATCTGGATTTTCATCCAAGATCAAGAAAGAATAGCTCCCTGATTCCAAATCTTGAAGATCTACCTGACCTGAAGGAGAAGCAAAGGTCCCAAAGCTAGCTCCGTCTTTGGTCACCTCAACAGAATAGTTTCCATAGCCTCCACTGATTGTAAAGGAAATGCTTCCATCAGGTGTGTTACAAGTAGGATCTACGAGTGCGGGTTCGGAATAGCTCAGTGGAGCGGAAGGGCCTTGTACTTCAATATTTGGGCTTGAAACGATACATCCTGCCCCACTTCGTACATATCCGGTATAAATCCCCGGGGCAACATCAAAAGTCCCTGAGCTCTGCCAGTTAATACCATTTAGAGAATATTCAAATGTGCCATCGCCGGCGCTTCCTTGTAGATTGATTGTTCCATTATCCCCAAAACAAACCTCGTTACTCACTGTATAGCTAAGTGAAGGGATTCTATTGATCACAACTTGCGCTGAGCCGATAAAATCTGGACAAACATCAGTGCCAGAAACAGTTGCATAGTAAGTCTGAGGAGAATCTGAGGCATCCAATCCTGAAATGGTTAATATACCATTTGCTGATATTTGGAAAATGTGCCCGTTTGCATCTGGGTTTGGATCAGATACAATTGGAATAGTTGCTGCAGCATCTTTAAACCATGAGTAAGTGGGATTGGGTGCTGAAGGATTGATCGAAGGAATCAGCACGGCATCTTTTCCTTCACAAATGCCTACATCGTCGATAATGATCTGAGTAGGACCATATACCAAAGTAACGGTGTTAGAAGTTTCTACGCATCCCTCGGCATCGGTCACTGTCAAATAATAATCTCCTGGGGCTAAATCATCAAATTCAACTTCCGGTCCTTGGAAGGTGGAGGTTTCAATGGCCGAGCCATCTCTGAAAAGCGTCACCTCATAAGGGGCCCATCCTCCACTAACTTCTGTAGAGATTACGCCAATATCTGCTCCACATCCAGGATCAATCTGCGTTAAAGGATCTACTTCCAAAGGTGCATCAGGGCCTTCTACCACAACGGTGAAGTCTTGGAGACAAAATCCTTCATTGCTTACTGAAATTATATAAGTCCCCGGAGCATACTCAGCGGCTTCAAGTTCAGCCTGCGTCAAATTGTTTCCAGAAATGGAGTATTCGTAGAGTGGGTCAGCTCCGGCTATTATTCTGATTTTACCATCTTCTGCTCCAAAACACTGCTCTGGGTCTGTTTCGAAATCAAGAGCTGGAACAGTACGGACCAAGGCTTCTACAGAGACATTTTCGTCATTACATACTACATGTAAATAATAAATGTATGGATCTCTATCCCCTTCTAACCCTGTGATAGTCAAGGTGCCATCAGCATCAATGGAATAGCTTACAGAAGGATCAATCGCATCCGGACCATTGCTGATTTCTTGGGTTCTGGAAGCATCCTTATACCATACCAATTCAGACCCTGATGATCCGGAAACAGTATTAACTGGAGTCAAAATGACTTCTTCGCCTGCACAGATTTCTACAGGAGCGATCACAAAGTTTGGCCGAGGCTGCTCTTCAAGTACAAAGCTTTCCACAAAAAGACAGCCTTCCGCATCAGTGATAAGCAAGAAATAAGTGTCTGGTGCTAGATCTATTGCTTGAGTAGGGTCTGTGGAGACCACCGGACCTGTTTCACTTCCTTGTCTCCATTCTACAGAGTAATTTCCCCAACCACCCGAGATCTGAAGATTTTCGATGCTTCCATTAGCCAGACCGCAACTGCTGCGAAATATATCAGGAGCATTGATCGCGATTGGTGTTGTTCCTAAGACCTCTCCACTTACACTGAATACACAATCATTCCCTCCGATGCTTCGGACATCAATTGTGTAGATTCCTGGCGCTAAATTGGAAAATAAATTACTGGACTGCCAAGTGTTTCCGCCATCGCCATCTCTCCTATATTCAAAATTTCCGTCTGATCCACTTGCTGAAACCTTGATGCTACCATCTCCAGCACCAAAACAAGCTTCATTTTCTATGGCTAATGTAGCTGTGATAGGTTCTAGTACCGTTATGTTTGCCTCAAATGGAGGATTGGGACAATACCCCGGTCCTTCGGCTACCAAATAATAAGTGTAAGTGCCCGGTTGTAATCCAGTAACCTCAAGCTGCATGGTGGAGGCATCCACGACAAATGTCAATCCATCCGGATCAGGAGTGGCATTGGTGGTGATAGGGTTCTGCTGATTGGGGCTTTTGTACCAAGTCAGTTCTGGCTCTCCGGCTGTAGTAATTACCGGTAAAATGGTGGCCACATCTCCTGCACAGATTTCATCACTCATCGGATCTACAGAAATCTGTATCCCCACGTCATTGATCAGTTGCTGATTGAGTGTATGAGGGCATCCATTATCATCAGTCAAGCGAATTTCATAATCACCCGGAGCAAGATCTCTAAACTCCAATGGGGAAGATGCGTTACTTTCAGTTCGTATCGAGGAACCATTTTGGAAAAGCGCTACCTCGTAGGGTCCTACTCCTCCGCTGAAATTCACTCGGATCAACCCATTTGCTTCGCCACAAGCGGGCTGAATGACTTCATCAAAATCAAATAAAACTTCAGCTGGTTCGGTTAAGGTGACATCGGGCAGGGTAGTAGTACAGCCGGTATTGGTATTTCGTACTTCTGGACTGTACGTACCTGCAGGCAAATTATTAAAAACAGCACCTTGCCAAGAAGTGGCTTCCTTGTCAAGTTTATATTCATAATCTGCTCCGGCAGTAGCATCCTCTGGGATAAAGGTGATGCTTCCCGTAGACTCTCCGAAGCATAAAATATCAACTTGTTGTACATCCTGGATTTTTGGAATAGGGTTCACAGTGACGGTAGCTCGGATAGGGGCTGGATTACAGGTAAAAGGACCAGTAATAATTAAAAAATATTCATAAGCCTGCGTATTTTCTGGAAGCCCTGAAATTGAGAGCGAACCATTCGCGGGATCGATCACATAGGTGACTCCGTTGTTGGTACCATTAGTAATAGGATCTCCCGTGCCAGTCTCCCAATTGTAAATGATATCTGAGGGGTTGACATTACTTGGATTACCTGGGGCAGGAATCACAGGAGTCAATACTGCTGTCTCATCTGGACAGATGACTGCATCATCTAAATCAAAACTTGGGATGGGTGTATCTGGTAAAGTAATATCAAAGGAATCCGTACAGCCATTTTCATCAGATACAGTGATGGTGTAGGAAGTATTTGGAGCTAGACCCGAAATAGAATAAGTCCCTCCACTTTCATTAGGGGAAACACCGGTGCTATTTAATGTAAAGGAATAATCCCCGTTGGCATCTGGAGTACCACCCGCCACTTCAAAAGTCACAATCCCATTCTCTAGACCACAAGAAGGGTTGCTTTGATCAAGTTGGGTGATGGATAAGGCCTGGTCAGGACCATCTACGGTAATGGGATCACTTTCTTTTATACAAATTGGATTGCCTGAGCTAACCCTGACTGAATATTCTCCTTTGCTTATCCCAGTAAAAGTATATCCTGTGCCAGCTACATTTGGCTGAGATTGAATAGTGTTTCCACTCTCATCTAGCAATTCAAGAAAATAGTTTCCATCCCCTCCCGTAAGGTTACTTACTAGAATAGAGCCTCCATCATCCAAACAGACATCATCTGAAACTTTTTCTGTCTCGAAAAATACAGATGGACCAACGGTCAGCACTACAGATCTCATTTGACCTTTTGTAAAGCAGAAATTCGCTCCACTTGGGTTTTCAAAGTCTGCGACTTCTACAAAAAATTCATATTCTCTTCCTTGGTTACCATTTGCAGGAAGTCCATCTAAAGTTAAGACGCCATTTGCATCAACTGAAAATGATATATCAGGGATTTCATTTCCTGCACGATCTCTGATATTTACTTGTCCAGTTTCATTTAGACCAGGATTAATTGGATTAGACCTGTTTGGATCTGAATACCAGAGAATCACGGGGTCTTCTTGTACTTTATCAATGTAGGTTTGATCTACTTCAGGTGTATAGGTAACAGAAGACCCTTCACAAATGGATGTGACTGGATTAACAATTAATACTGGAGTACCATCTTCTTGTGTAACATCTACGAGGAATGTGTCTATACAACCTGCTACTGAGATATCCGAAGGGTTCCAAACCTGAAATTCGTATGTTCCCAAATTCACTCCAGTTACGGTAAATGAGGTCTGGCCATTGGAAATTGGGGTATAAGAAACTTGGCTTTTGGGGACTTCCTCTGGTATGGTACTTCCTTGCGGAGTCCATAAGACTGTAAAATTGTCTTCACTAAAACTATCAATCAAATTCCCAAAAACTACATTTGAAATTTCGCCATCTTCCTGACCATCACAGGATGGGTTTTTGGTTATATAAGTATCATTAGGTTGGGTATTTAAACTTTCTGCAATGGGGTTTATTCTAATAGTAATGGGCTGAGGTTCTGAAATCTGCCCAAAAATATCCGTGACCGTATACCAGACTTTGTACTCTCCAGAGGCATTTGGAGCTGCTCGGAAAAACACTTTGGGTACTTCTTCACCATTTTCCTCGACAAGCACGGCTTCAAAATAACCATCTGCGTCTTGCTCCAAAATTCCTAGAGGAAAAGTCCGAACCAATCTTTCCTGCTGACAAACCTGAATGTTACAAATACCCGAATCACAGTTTTGTTCATTACCAATATCATTGAGTAGATCTCCGACTTCCTCCGCAGCTGCCTCATTATAATATAATTGAATACATTGGATGACAGCACCTTGATTTCTAAGAGTAACATCAAGTTCGAAAAAATCTTCTTCACCTGCACATACTTCTTGTTCTAATGCTTCAGTCAAAGGAATAGCAAGTTGATCTTCATTCGAAACCTGAACAGTTACATTTCTTATAGCTTGAATTGATCTTTTACTTGTTCCAGTTGCGCCTGCAAATCCTAATTTCAACTCTCGAGGAGCAGGTTCATTAAAATCAATACCATCATCTCCGAATATTTTTATAAGTTCAGGTACAATTCCATTTCCTCGGTTTACTAAAAAATCTACTTTTATTTTGTAGCCCTCATCAGGATTATTAGGGTTTTTTGGACTTAAATCTATAAATACCTTCCTATACCCATCAACAGCACAGTCCAATATTGGACCGTTGGAATTTAATTTGAAAGGTTTATCAATCAAATATTGGTTTGGATCAAGCAAACTTGAACCATCGGCATTAGGATCACTTGGATCAAAAAATGTAATTCTTCCATCTATAAATCGGTAACTATCTTGATCAGGCTGTGGCATCGTATTGTTATCGACATTTCCATTTTTTCTTTGTGGATCTGTTATTTGTCTGTGTGGGCCTCTTATAACTACTGATTGGGGAAATTCAGGTCGATTTGTAGAAGATGGATAGGATAAAAAATATCTGGTAGGATCTAAAAAACCACCGTACCTTCTTTCATATTCATTTCCGAAAGCTCCTTTGATATCAATACCAATTCCCATGTAACCACCTAGAAGCCCACCATAACCTTGTCCAGAAATGGGATCTCCTGAAAAACCGGGTGAAGAATACCCGTGTGCAGAATATCCTAATGACCCACCTAATCCACCAATTTTGAATTGACTTTTTTCAATAGAACCATCATATAAGAAAAAACTGAGACCATCTCCCGGTTCATTTCCTCCTCTATCGTCATACGAGTAATACTCAAAGGATACTTTTATTCCATATGTTGAAAGAAAAGGGAGATCGATAAACGCATATCCAACCTGATCCCTGGGGTTAGTTGTTGTAAGTTGTAGTACGCCATTATTAAGACCTGGATCTGCGGTTAATACAGCATCGCCACCTATTTCTGTTTGCTCTCTTTCTTCTTTTGTCCCTGTAAATGGCTCACAATAGGGAAATCCTTGGCGAATTTGATCCTCAATAATAGTATTTTGATTTGTTTGGATTCTAGCCAATCTATTCTCAAGTGTATCTAGCTTTGCTAGCTGATCTATATTTTGAAAAGTAAAAAGCCCTTCCTTTGTAGCAAAAAGTTTCCCAAAGGTCAAAAAAGCCCCAAGAATTATTATCGGAAATATAAATCCTATTTTCCTTCTAAGCATTCTACTGTTTCTTACGCCACCAATATTACCAAGTTAAAGGTAGGCATTTTACCTTGGGCCTCAGTAAATTGAATTATGAAATTTAGGTTGTGAAACTACTAGGGCTTACGATTGGGGTGATCAATCAAATGGGTTTCCAGACCTTATTCTTAATAGTCTCTGTCCGTTCTCAATAACTATACCAAAGCAAAAAGCTCTCCCCTTTTTTCTAGTCTACAATTCGATTTGCACTTGATGCCTGATCAAATCTTCAAATTCTTCCCGTTTTCTGATCAAATGTGCTTCCCCTTTCCAAATCAAAACCTCTGCGGGTCGAAGTCTTGAATTATAGTTCGATGCCATACTAAATCCATATGCACCGGCATTTTTCAAAACCAACACATCACCTGCCCTTACTTCTGAAAGTTTCCGATCAGCAGCCAAGGTATCCGTCTCACAGATATATCCTACAATATGATACGTTTTCTCTGGCCCGTTTGGATTGCTCAAGTTGTACACATCATGGTAGGCATCGTACATCATCGGACGAATCAAATGGTTCAACCCAGAATCTACCCCCACAAAAGTCACCGTGGGCGTTTCCTTCACCAAATTCGTTTTGGCCAAGAAATACCCACTTTCACTGACCAAAAACTTACCCGGTTCCAGCCATAATTCTAGCGGTCGGCCATAGTCTTCACAAAACTCCAAAAAGGCCTTGGATACGATGCGGCCAACTTCCCGGATATCCGTAAAGGGGTCTCCTGCTTTATAAGCTACCTTAAATCCACCACCACAATCAATAAATTTCAACTCTTTGAAATGCTTTGCTGCGTCAAACAGAACTTTGGCTCCACGGAGGAATACCTCCGCATCCAAAATATCCGAACCAGTGTGCACATGAAGTCCGGCGATGCTGAGCTGATACTTTTCGACAGTTTGCACTATCTGATCAAGCTGCTCAATAGAAATTCCAAATTTGCTGTGTTTGTGTCCGACAGAAATCTTGGAGTTGCCTCCAGCCATGATATGCGGATTGATCCGAATACAGGCAGGCACTTGATTTCCATATTTTTCACCAAATTCCCGGATAAGTGGAATGCTATCTAGATTGACCATCACGCCAAGGTCCACAGCTTCCTCGATCTCCTTCCAGGATACTCCACTGGGTGTATACATGATCTCGGAGGCTTCATAGCCCGCAAGCATCCCTAGTCTCACTTCTTCAATCGATACTGCATCGATCCCAGCTCCTGCATTTCGGACTAGTTTCAATACCGAAATATTGGGAAGGGCCTTGGTGGCATATTTGATTTTGAGGGGAACTGATGCAAAAGCCTCCTGCATCGCATGGATCTGATTGACGATTTTTTCACCGTCATACACATAGAGCGGCAGCTCATATTGATCAGCTAGCGAAAGTAGACTTACTCCTTGAATATCTTGTGGATGTTGGTTTGAATTCATGGTCTGAAATTTGCCATCAAAGATAGGCATCAAGCCGGCAAGCACCGAAGAATTCGGCCAGTTTTGGCTCGAAAAGCTGCTTATTACAGCGAATCAGATCAAATAGCCTTGATCTCGATCGGTTAAAACTTGTTAAGCATTGACCCCTAGTAGTCAAAGGCCGTAAATTTGTCATATGTCCAAGCGCAAAATTAACCTGATCATCATCCTGATGTCCGTCGCCAGTTTTGGTTTGATGGCCTTTCAGTACTATTGGGTGAATAATGCCATCCGCATCAATCAGCAGCGCTTTGATCAGGAAGTCTATCAAGCCCTTGAAAGCACAGTAGATGCTTTGGAAAAAGGAGAAGCGAGTGATGTACTTCTGAGCCAGCTTATTCGAGATCCAAAACTCCAGGAGTCACTTTTTCAAAAAATTGAGCCGATTGATTTGGATGAAATCCGTCCCAGGCTTCAGTTGCGTCCCCAAACTTCCATTGTCGATACCTTAGACATAGGAAAAATGCCGGAGGTCAGCGTCACCTTCAAGCGGATGTTGGAAGTACGTGGAATCAATCTTTCCTTATTGGATGAGTTGGAGCAGTTTTTTGCTTACATGACTCCTGAAGTAGCCTCAACCATTTTCACACCGGATGAAATGGCGATTCTTTTAGAAGAGAAGGAAAGACAACTTCAGTACCTAAGTCAAATTGAAACCTTCTCTGCGAAAAACCCTAGCCCTAAGGTGGTGGAAGAGGCTTTTGTGGAATACGAGACGAATATTTCACCGCAGGCTTTGGATAAGATCCGAAGAGCTAACCTGAAGATTGATTTGATGAATCGCGCATGGGAGGAGTTTTCTCAGGGTCAAAAAGCCATCATGGATCGATTGGATACTTCCCAAGTACGAAAAATCGTCAAAAGTTTTCTGCTAGAGCGGGGAATCATGGAGGATTTTGAGTTGGGAATCTTGAAAGATGATGGACTCTTGATGGGAATTGGTCCGGTGGATCAGCCTTTTAGATTGGTGCAGTATGGAATTCAAGCCAAGCTATTTCCACGTGATATTGTCGGTAAGGAAAACTATTTGTATATCTTTTTCCCTGAAAAAAATAAACATGTCCTACGACAACTTTGGATTCCGCTAGCTTCTTCGATTTTATTTATCGGAGTCATTATTTGGTGTTTTATCTATGCAATACGGGTCATTTTCAAACAAAAGGCCTTATCCGACATCAAAAATGATTTCATCAATAATATGACTCATGAGTTTAAGACTCCGCTAGCAACAGTGAGTCTTGCTGTGGAGGCACTTCAAGATCCCGAGCTCTCATCCCAGGATAGGTTCCGGGATAGATACCTGGGCATTATCAAAGATGAAAATAAACGACTCGTCTCTCAGGTCGAGAATGTTCTTCAGGCTGCAGCACAAGAAAAGCAAGATTTCAAGCTTAAACTGGAGGAGGTCAATATTTCCGAACTCCTCGGTGATGCAGTAGACCATTTTTCTCTACAGATCGAAAAGCGATCGGGAGAATTGACTTTCGAAAATGAATTAGAGCACCCAATCCTTCTAGCCGATAAATTTCATATTGCCCATATTTTCAATAATCTGTTGGACAATGCCAATAAATATTCTCCTGAAAAACCTGAAATCAGTGTGAAGGCTTGGGAGGATAAGGATCAGATATTTGTCAGTATTCAAGACCAAGGGATTGGTATGAGCAAGGATGCACAGCGAAAGATTTTTGACAAATTCTATCGGGTTCCTACCGGAAACGTCCACGATGTAAAGGGCTTCGGACTGGGGCTCTCCTACGTCAAAACTATGCTGGAAGCCCACAAGGGCGGAATCAATGTCCAAAGTGAAATCGGAAAAGGAAGTACCTTTATCATAAACTTACCCAAAACAACATGAGCAAGGCCAGACTATTAGTAGTAGAAGATGACCCTAATCTGGGTGATATTCTCAAGGAATATTTAGAAATGAAAGGCTATGAACCCACTCTCTGCAGGGATGGGGAAGAAGGCTGGAGTAAGTTCAAAAAAGACAAATACGATCTTTGTCTGCTAGACATCATGATGCCCAAAAAAGATGGGTTTACGCTTGCCCGTGAGATCAAGAAAGTTCAGGAAGACCTGCCGATTCTTTTTCTGACTGCCAAGAACCAAAAAGACGATGTCATCGAAGGGCTAAAAATCGGTGCAGATGATTATATCACCAAGCCATTTAGCATGGAGGAGCTGTTGCTTCGAGTGACGGCTATTCTTCGACGAACTCAAAAAAGTGAGGAAATCACCCCGCTAAAAGTATATGAGTTTGGAGGTTTTCAGCTTCATTACGACAAGCAATTATTGGAAGGCCCCAAAGGCCCGCATAAGCTTACTTCCAAGGAAAATGAGCTATTGCGTTTGCTAGCCGCTGAAATGAATAAGTTGGTCAACCGGAGTCATGCACTAAAGCAGATTTGGGGAGATGATAGCTATTTCAATGCCCGAAGCATGGACGTTTATCTTAGCAAAATCCGCAAAATCCTTAAAGACGACCCGAAAGTACAGATTATCACGGTACATGGGGAGGGCTTTAAGCTGATTGTGGGAGATAGCTGATGAGTTAAGGAAAAATCCCCAAGGGACAATTTAGGCCCAAAATTCACTCCATGCCACCCTGAGTGGCATCCTCATGCTGCTTCTATATACGAGAAGCAGCATTCTTTTTTCCTCCCTGTTGCTTTTATTTCAAAATAGCCCCAATACCTGCTCGATCCGGAAAAGTTACGCCATCAGTTTTGACCACTACTCCCTCAGCAGGATCATGAGCCAAAAGAAGTGCTCCATCCATATCGACGTAGTCAAGCAGCGGTGCCAAGTGAGCGATTGCTGAGATTCCAACCGAAGACTCTGTCATGCAGCCGACCATCGTTTTCATCCCAAGATTTTTGGCTTCTTGGATCATTCGAAGACCCGGAGTGATTCCCCCCGCTTTGACTAGTTTGACATTGATGGCATGAAAAAGGCCATGACATTTGGTGACATCTGACTCGACCATGCAGCTCTCGTCCGCCATGACAGGCAGTTTGGAATGCTGAAATACTTCCTTCATTTCCTCCCAACTCTCCCTTGGAAGAGGTTGCTCCATAAATTCAACGCCTAGCTTTGCAAGTTCCTCGGAGTTTCGAATGGCTTGTTCAGCGGTCCAAGCGCAGTTGGCATCGATCCGGAATTTAGCGTCGGTTTCTTTGCGAAGCGCCCTGACGATCTCGAGATCATGATCTGTTCCTAGTTTGATTTTATAAATGGGCCAGTCCACCTCTTTCATTTTGGCAACCATTTTTTCTACGCTGTCAATCCCTATCGTAAAATTGCTGATGGGGATATCTTTCGGATTCAGACCGAGTACCTCATAGAGTTTTTGGCCACGTTGTTTGGCATAGAGATCCCAAGCAGCCATGTCAAGTGCACATTGGGCAAAAGCATCTTGAGCAAAATGCTGCCTTCCCAGTTCCCAGAGCTCCGAAGGATGATCCCATTTGCCGTTTTCTACAACATCCCGAAAACTATCTAAACTTTCTGTCATTCGCTGTACAGTGACTCCATAGTAAGGATTGCTAGTGGCTTCGCCTAAACCGAAAAAACCAGCATCCTCGAGCTTTACAATCAGGCTGTCTTGAACGTCTCTGCTTTGATGAGCGATGGTAAATGTATGTTTTAAAGGGAGGTCGACGACTTGATAAGAAAGTTTCATTACAATTTCGATGGGTTTATTGGTAGTAAAAACCTGTGTTTCCAAACAATCTTGATTAGATTTACTTGATCACACCAGCTTACTATTTGAAAAGATGAAAATAATCAAAACTTCTACGATTTGCATGTTTCTGCCGTTTTTGTTTTTTGCCTTTGGGTGTAAAACGGCATCAGAAAATGAAAAACATGCCATTAAGCTTGAAACGCTTGAGACTGCATTTGAGCAGTATAAAGAACCTGCCATTACACACAGAAGATTTAAACATGCTGATATTCAGCCCTTAATTCAAAAGCATTCCTCCGCTTTTGAAATTGAAGAGTTGGGTGAATCCGTAGAGGGGAAGAGCATAAGTTCGCTGACTTGGGGCGAAGGGCAAACAAAGGTTTTGCTTTGGTCACAGATGCATGGAAATGAAAGTACAGCAACCATGTCATTGTTTGACCTCTTTAACTTTTTGGAAGCCTCTGGCGATGCCTACGATGAACTTCGACAAGTGTTGAAGAGTAATCTTCAGATCAAATTTATCCCTATGCTGAATCCCGATGGGGCTGAGGCTTTCAAGCGAAGAAATGCCTTGGACATAGATTTGAATCGAGATGCAATTTCACAGATTTCTCCTGAAGCGGTAATCTTAAAAAGTATTCGAGATGCCTTTGAGCCTGAGTTTGGTTTCAATCTCCACGATCAACAGATCTATTATAATGTAGATAAGACCCCGAAGCAGGCGACGATTTCGGTTTTGGCGCCGGGATATAATTATGAGCGGGATGTCAATGAAGTCCGTGCCAGGGCCATGAAGGCAATCGTCGGAATGAATGAAGTTTTGCAGCAGTTCATTCCGGGCGGAGTAGGTAAATACGATGATGGTTTTGAGCCAAGAGCTTTTGGGGACAACATCCAAAAGTGGGGTACGAGTACCATTTTGATTGAGTCAGGAGGCTATGTGGGTGATCCGGAGAAGCAATTTATCCGGAAACTCAATTTTATGATCATCCTGAATGCACTGCATCAGATTGCCTTGAAGGGCTATGAAGCTTATTCTGTTGACCAATATTTTGAAATTCCCGACAATGGCTTTCAACTCATGGATTTGATTCTTCAGGAGGTACAAGTGCCGGTGGAGGGAGAATGGTACCCAATCGATATTGCCATCCGCCGTAGAGAATCCAATGCCGATTCTACCTACTATGTCACTGGAAGTGTGGATGATTTGGGAGATATGCAAGTATATTTTGGACTGGAGGAGCTCGAGGCAAATGGTCTGCGGTACGAGGAAGGCAAAACCTACAATCAGGCATTTGAATCCGTGGATGAAATCACAAGTGAAAAAGCTTTGGAACTCTTGAGATCAGGCTATTCTGCGGTCAAAGTCCAAAATGGTGACCCGGGAGATTTGCATAATTTACCTCTGATCGTATTGAAAAGCAGAGATGAATTCATGGGTGGTTGGCAGACAGGTTCCAACCCTACCTTCTTTCTAAAGCAAGATGATTCGCTCAAGTATGCTTTAATTAATGGTTATTTGATCGACTTACAAAATCCCAAAGATCAGCTACTCAAGCAGAGGATTTATTGATGAGGATAATGCTAATTATTGCTAAATCCTGAATTTTGGAGGCTTTTTGTACGGTGAAAATCAATAACTTTAGATACAAAATTCCAGTATTTATGAAATCAAACGCCTTGCTTTTTGCAGTAGCCATAGTACTTTCTTCCATCATATTTGGCTATGCAGTCATCAACCGAAACCGTCCTCAGGGAACAGTAAATGTGACAGGACTGGGAGAGAAAAACTTCACCTCTGATCTGATTGTCTGGGAAGGAAATTTCAGCCGAAGCAATTCCAATATTCAGTCCGCATACGCGAATTTGGAAAAAGACCGAGAGGCGGTAACTCAATATTTGATCTCAAAGGGAATTCCCGAAGAGCAATTGGTATTCAATGCGGTAACCACCAATCCGCAATACGAGCAGAATTACTCCAGTGATGGACGCTACATGGGTCAGACCTTTACCGGGTATCAGCTCAATCAGTCTTTGGTCATCGAGTCTAAGGAGGTGGAAAAAGTGGAAAAAATCAGTCGGGAAATTACCGAGCTGCTCAATCAGGGAATTGCTTTTTATTCCCAACAGCCGCGCTACTACTACACAGACTTAGAATCTCTCAAACTGGAAATGATTGCCAAGGCAACAGAAGATGCCCGTGTACGTGCGGAGCGAATAGCAGAAAATTCCGGAGCAGGTTTGGGTAATCTAATCTCTGCCAATATGGGGGTTTTCCAGATTACCGGTCAAAACTCCGGCGAGGACTACTCTTGGGGAGGAGCCTTCAATACCAGCTCAAAAAATAAAACCGCTTCCATTACGATGAAGCTGGTTTTTGAGGTAGACTAAAAGACAATAGCAAAGGATAGAAATATAAGGCCAGCGTAGGCAAGAAAGCCGATGCCATATCCCACATATTTCATCCAGCCTGCGGACTGTCGAAGTCCAGCTGTATTTTTAAAGATAATCCCAGCCAAGCCGGTAGCGATCGGAGTGAAAGTAAAGCAGATCGAGAGTTCACGTAGGTTTTCAGCGGAAAGCTTTCCTTCCAGGCTGAAAATGACAATCAATGCCAAGACCGTGAAGATGGCATTTTTGGCAAAGACCATGCGGTTTGAATCATGGGCAAGTTGCCGGTCAGATACTGTATTCATTCGGTGATAATCGAGTTGGTTTAGTGCGTGTAGCAATGTGTTAACGCGCTTTCTTTCAATTAAGTTTGTACAAAAAAAGATCCCGAAGGATCTTTTTTCAATGTTAAATTTTCTAACTCTCAATTGAGAGTATATTCTACCGAAATTTCCATGTCAAGTGCTTTGGAAATCGGGCAGTTTTCTTCGGCATCTTTCACTAACTCAGCAAACTTTTCCTCGGTGATTCCTTCAACTTTTGCCTGAAGGACCAAGTGTGATTTTTTCAGAGTTCCATCTTCGAAAGTAATATGGCTGGTGACATTTAGCTCCTGAGGAGGGAAGTTTTCACCGCTTAAGTTGAAGCTAAGCTTCATAGCGAAGCAACCTGCATGCGCAGCGGCCACTAGCTCTTCAGGATTGGTTCCTACACCATCTTCAAATCGGCTACTAAATGAATATTGAGTTTTATCTAAGACAGTACTTGGAGTAGAAAGATGTCCTTTTCCTTCTTTTCCGCTTCCTTGCCAAACGGCAGTTGCTTTTCTAATCATGGTTTAATGGATTTTTGGGTTAAAAATTCGGTTTCTATTACAAGGGTTTTTGCACGGAATTGGTTCTTGGAATTAGGATTTTTTCTTGGAAAAAGCATTGCCAATTCTTCTGAAGATTTGCTTTTCCTTTTCCCAAAAAAACTGAAACTGCCCGAAGATAAACCCATAAACCAAAAGGAAAATCTGATAAAGTGGCAATACCAAAAGAAGGTACAAAACGGTATTAACAAAGCCTCCCTTCTCTACACCGAAGAAGTCAAGAATGGGGTTTTTAATAAATAAAATGGTAAATCCAGTACAAGCAAAAACGACTAACACCATGACCACCTGAAAGAGGCTGTCCAACTTCCATTTGGTTTGGAGTCGTTTGAGGAATCCTTCTTTTTTATCGCGGTTTTCCATTTTCTAGATTGCTACCTTCTATGCTCGGAGTGTTTATTTGGATCTTTTACCAATTAAAAACCCCATCATTCAAATGTTGCAACGCGTCTTTTTTGAACTTGCTGTCTATCAAAAGCGAGACGTTGTGTCTGCTTCCGCCATAGGAAACCATTCGAATAGGGAAATCCACCAAGCTATCCATCACGGATTTGACCGCTCCTCTTGTTTCGGACACCATATTTCCCACGATGCAAATGATGGATTGATTTTGATCTACTTCTACAGAGCCGAGGACTTCGAGCTCTTGGATGATTTGATTCAAATGGGAAATATCATCAATAGTCACGGATACAGCTACCTCAGAAGTAGTGATCATATCGATCGGAGTCTTGTACTTTTCGAAAATCTCAAAAACCCTTCTCAGGAAACCGTAAGCTAAAAGCATTCGGCTGGATTTGATTTTGATTGCAGTGATTCCGTCTTTGGCGGCAATGGCCTTTACTCCTTTGGTCTCTACATTTGCCTTGATGAGGGTGCCGTGGGCACTAGGGTCCATGGTATTCAGTAGTCTTACAGGGACATTGTACAGCTGTGCCGGCCAAATGGAAGCCGGGTGAAGAATCTTCGCTCCGAAATAGGCCAACTCGGCAGCTTCATCAAATGATAATTCTGCGATGGGGCGGGTTCTGTCGACTATTCTTGGATCATTATTATGCATTCCATCGATGTCGGTCCAGATTTCACAGGCTGATGCATTGATGGCAGCAGCAATCAAAGAGGCTGTGTAATCAGAGCCACCTCGCTTTAGGTTGTCTACCTCATTTCGGTGATTCTTACAGATGTAGCCTTGAGTCACGAATAGCTTTTGCTCGGGATGCTGAGCCAAAATAGCCTTCAATTTCTCAGAGATTCGAGTCAATTCCGGTTCGGAGTTTTCATCGATGCTCATAAAGTCCAAGGCGACCAAGAAGACCGATGGGATTTCCATTTCCTCGAGAAGCGTGTAAAACAATTTGGTAGAAAGTAATTCACCCTGAGCTAAAATATCCCGGTTGATTGCCTCATTGAAAGATATTTTCAAAATGATATTCAAAAACTCAAAATGCTCCTTGATGATTTCTTCTGCTTTGGACCTAGCCTTTTCTGTTTTTAAAAGTTGAGGATAGAAGTCCAGATAGTGAGCATGAAGTTCATCAATTCGCTCTTTGGCCAGTACTCGATTGGCATCCGCCAAGGCTTCCCCGATCCCCACCAATGCATTGGTGGTGCCGGAAAGAGCAGATAGGACGACAATCGTTGGTTCATCAGATGCTGTTACGAGGTCTTTGACCTGATGCATGCGCTCGGGTTTACCCACAGAGGTCCCCCCGAATTTCATTACCTTCATAGTATTTCGGAAAATAGGTTTGGTTTTTTTCTCTTGCTTCTTGGATCTAGCTTCTAAATTCTAATTTAAAATCCCAGCATTTTCACGGCAGTGATGGCTGCTTCATCACCCTTGTTTCCGTGTTTTCCGCCTGCACGATCCATAGCCTGCTGCTGATTGTTTGGGGTTAAAACTCCAAAAATCACCGGCTTGTTAAACTTCAGCCCAACTTCCGTGATGCCATGAGCTACTGCATCGCAGATAAAGTCAAAGTGACGGGTCTCGCCCTGAATCACACAGCCCAAACAGATGACCGCATCGATGGACTCGTCCTGAGCACACCATTGGGCGCCAAGCGTGAGCTCAAAAGAGCCAGGGACGTTTTTTCGGATGATATTTTCCTTCTTTGCTCCATGCTGTAGCAGGGTCTGATAGGCTCCTGAGTAGAGGGATTCGGTCACATCCTCATTCCATTCTGAGACGACGATGGCGAATTTTTTAGCACTGATGTCTGCAATATTTTTTGAGCTGTATTCGCTCAGGCTTTTGTTGGAAGTAGCCATATAGAATTTTTCATTTGGGTAAAAACAAAAAAGAGTAAGACCCGCAGGACCTTACTCTTCTAAAATGCTATGTACTAAAGCATTACTTAGCGGCAAGGCCTTCTAAGCGTGCTTTGTGTTTTCGAGCAAAAGAATACTCATAAGACTCGTAGTACTTTGTTTCGATTTCATCATAGGACGCGATCGCATCTTCGATACGTCCCGCTTCTTCGTATGCGATAGCAAGTTTGTAGAGGTATTTCGGTGTGAAATAATCGTTTTCCTTGTAGGAAGCCGCTTTTTCATAGTTTGAAATAGCCTGATCCAAATTGCCACTTTCCAAATGAGCATCACCTAAAAGAGAATAGGCTTTGGCCTGTACCAGGTAGTCATCAGAAGAAAACTTCTCCAAATATTCGATTGCTTCTCCAAAGTTTTTCTCGGAAAGGTAAATCGAACCGATGTAGAAGTTAGCCAAATTAGCCGCATCCGTACGTGGATACTCATCGACGATTTCTAGGAAACCTGCATTGATTCCATCACCATTCAGTGCAAAATCAATACTGTCTTGCTCGTAGAAATAGACAGCCTGAAACATCTCAGCCTGTGCTTCCTTATTTTTATTTTCATTGTTGATCTGGAAAAATAAAATTCCTCCGATCAAAATGATGGCAGCGATCAAAACGCCACCCAATACTTTGCTATTCTGCTTCAGAAAAGCTTCACCACGACCAAGTCGCTCTGCCAATACTTCTGGATTCTCCAGCAAGTCGTTTGGATCCTGTTGTGCTGCTTTTCCGGATTTAGTTTTTGCCATGTTACTCAATTTTCGAGTCGCAAATATACGGTTTTTATGATTTAGACAAAGCCAAATAAAAAAGCCATGATTTTATTAATAATCACGGCTTTCAATGACTTGATGATTCGATTATTCCATTACAAAAGGATAGTCTTCCTGCACATAGACATCCTGGAAGGCTACTTCCCCTTCAGGCCATGGAGACTCCTCTGCAAACTTGACGGCGTCAGTTACTTTCTTTTTAACCCGAGCATTGATTTCGGATATTTCATCCTCGGTCATGATTTTGTTGTCCTTAATCGTCTTTAAAACCTGCTCGATCGGGTCTTTCATTTTATATTCTTCCACTTCCTCTTTGGTGCGATACTTCTGAGGATCAGACATGGAGTGACCTTTGAATCGATAAGTTCTGAATTCCAAAAGCGTAGGACCATCACCTTTTCTAGCTCGCTCAGCTGCTTCAGCCACTGCTTCGTGAATGGCTTCTACATTCATCCCATCGACTGGGAAAGAAGGGATGTCATAGGCCTCACCAAGTTGATAAAGCTCAGTGACATTGGAAGTACGGGCTACTGAAGTACCCATCGCGTAGCCATTGTTTTCAATGACAAAAATGACTGGGCTCTTATAGATCATGGCAAGGTTGAGCGCTTCGTGAAAAGCCCCCTGTCTTACTGCACCATCACCCATTTTACAAATACAGACGTTTTGAGTGCCTTTATATTTTTCAGCAAAGCCAATTCCCAAGCCCATCGGAACTTGTGCGCCTACAATCCCATGGCCTCCCATGAAGTTTCGCTCCTTGTCAAAGATGTGCATGGACCCACCTTTTCCTTTAGTGGTTCCGGTGATTTTTCCAAAAAGCTCAGCCATTACTGCACCCGGATCAGTACCGAGTCCTAGTGGATGGGCATGACAGCGATAGGCGGTGATCCATTTGTCATCCTTAGTCAAGGCAGTAATAGCACCTGATGCACAGGCTTCCTGACCGATGTATAGGTGACAGAATCCACGGATTTTCTGCTGACCATAGAGCTGACCTGCTTTTTCCTCAAACCTTCGCATCAAAAGCATGCTTTCATACCAGTAGGCATAGGTTTCCTTGGAATATTTCACTTTTGACTTACTTGCTGTCGTTCTCTTTGCCATATCGTACTATTAAAATATGCTAATTTAGGCCCCAAATATAACCAACCTCTCCTAAAATTAAGGCTGTCGCCAAAATAATTCCCTAGACGCATGTACCTAAAGTCCCTGGAACTCTTACAATTCAAAAACCATGAGAAAACCCGGCTGGACTTTTCCCCTCAGATTAATTGCTTTACAGGCCTCAACGGAAGCGGCAAGACCAATGTTTTGGATGGGATTCATTACCTCTCCCTCACCAAAAGTGCAGTCCAATCGAGCGATTCGCTGAATGTTCGGCATGATCAGGGCTTTTTTGCGATCAAAGGGCAATTTGAAATTCAAGAAAAGCCGCTGGAGGTGCGATGCACCTTTGAACTCGGAAAAAAGAAGCAAATCTGGCAAAATGGAAAAACGCTGGACAAAACCTCCGAGCATGTAGGGCTAATTCCCTTGGTGTTGATTGCCCCTGATGATACCGAGTTGATCAAAGGAGGGAGTGAAGGTCGTCGGAAGTTTTTTGATGGATTACTTTCCCAACTCGATCGGCAGTACCTGAATAAACTCATTCGCTATCATCATTTTCTGAAGCAGCGAAATGCTCTTTTGAAGCAATTTGCCGAGACGGGCAGAAGAGATATGACCTTATTGGGAAGCTATGACGAAGAAATGATCCGACTGAGTCAGGAGCTGGCGCAAAGAAGGTCCCAACTCATGGAAGAAGTGGCGCCCATGCTTCAGGCGCATTATGAAGAAATCTCTCAGGGTCAGGAGAAAGTAACCATTCAGTATCAGACCGAGGCACTTCGGGAGGATTTTGGAGATTATTTTATGAGTCTTCGCAAAAAGGATCAGATCACTAAAAACTCCAATGCTGGCGTCCATAAAGATGACTACAATTTCCTGATTGGAGATCACCCCATCCGGAAGATTGGCAGTCAGGGACAGCAGAAGTCCTTTATAATCGCGTTGAAACTGGCCCAATTTCAGATTTTCGAAAAAGATCGGGGGGAGAAGCCTTTATTATTGTTGGATGATATTTTTGACAAGCTGGATGATACCCGTATCGCCCAATTGATGCAGCTGATCTCCCGCCATACCTTCGGGCAGATCTTTCTGACCGATGCCCGACCCGAGCGATCGCATGCCATCCTCACGCAATTGGACTCAGAGGTCTTTTTCTTTGGGGTGGAAATGGGGAAGGTAGAAAGGGAATAAAAAAAGAGGCCGAAGCCTCTTTTCATTATTTCCACAAATCCTGAGGGTATTCCCCGGTTTGGTGTAGCTTTTTCAATGCCTCGATGACCACCGGCTTGTCTTCGGTGTAGGTCACACCAAACCAGGTTTTGCCACCAGGAAGAATCTCGAACGCCGCTTTTCCAGATTGAATCAGGTTATTGGCTACCGTTGGGATATAAAATTCTGATTTGAGGTTTTCGAGATTGGCGGGGAGAAATTCATTCCACATTTGCTCGATATCACCAAATACATCCGGATGAAAGCCCCAAAAATTCATGGAGACAGGCGTGTTTTCTGCAATTTCGATCACTTCGCCCTCTCCCCGACTGAGAATTTGATCTCCTTCTCTTGCGATGGATGTTCGCTCAGTCATACCGATCAGTTGCCCCTTTTCATTGGTTTTGCAGACTCCACGGCTGACGGTTCCGTTTTCGGAAAGCACATTTTGTATGGCATAGCCAACCATGGCATGTAGATCCGGACGAACCTCCGTGGAAAGGAATTTGCCTAAGACCTCAAATGCTTCTTTTCCGTAAAAATCATCCGCATTGATCACTGCAAAAGGCTCCTTCACGGCATCTTTGGCACAAAGAACGGCGTGGGCGGTACCGAAGGGTTTTACTCGGTCTGCTTGCTTCAATTCTGCAGGCACAAAGCTATCCAAGGATTGAATCACCCAATCCACTTCTATTTTGCCCTCCAATTTTGGAAGGAATTTTTCTTTGGCCACCTCCAAGATTTCCTCTCGAACGATGAAAACTACTTTTCCAAAGCCTGCCCGAATCGCATCAAAAATGGAATATTCTAAAATAGTTTCTCCACTGGGACCAAATCCGTCAATCTGCTTATTGCCACCATATCGGCTGCCCATTCCTGCTGCTAGTACTACTAAAGTTGGTTTCTGAGTCATATCCTTTTTTCACTGATAAAAAACGCTGCAAAATTAAGCGAATTGCCGGGGAGCACAAGGTAAGAAGGAATTGATTTGTAATAGCTGGGCATTATTTTAAACCTTATTCCTTTAGAAATACTGATGGATTTTTATTGAAAGGGTAAAATTGAAACCAGAATTGGCTTTTTGAATAAAAAATTTTTCAATAGGGGATAAAAAATAAACCTATTTTTGATTTTTATTTAATTTTTGAATTACTTTCATGCCAAATTCCTAAAGAACCTCAAAACCTATTGTGAAAATGAAAAAAATAGAAGCGATCATCCGGACTTCCCGCTTCGAAGAGATTCATAATTGTCTCTCTGGCTTAGGAGTCAAATTCCTTTCTTTTTACGAAATCAAAGGGATGGGCTTTGAGCACGCTCGCCAAGAAATGTATCGCGGTGTGGCTTACGAGCCTGCTTACATTCCGAGAACAAAGCTAGAACTCATCGTACCGGATGAACTCAAGGATGGGGTCATTCAATGTATTCTCCGGGAAGGAAAAACCGGGGAAATCGGGGATGGAAAAATCTTTGTCTTCGATGTATTGGAGGCCTATCGAATCCGGAATAATGACACAGGCGAAAGCGCCCTTTAACCATCTCAAACCTATCTGAATCTTCTCAAACCTATGCAAGAATTATTTACCGTCAACAATCTATGGATGATGATGGCCACGATTCTGGTTTTCATCATGCACTTGGGTTTCGCCAGCTTGGAAGCCGGACTGACCCGAGCAAAGAATACTGTCAACATCCTCTTTAAAAACACCATCATTCCTGCCATCGGCCTACTTACTTATGCCTTGGTGGGTTTTAATCTGATGTATCCCGGAGCCGGTTTTGAAGGCTCGATCTTTGGCTTTGCAGGATTTGGCCTCAGTCTGCCAGAAGGCTGGGACTCTTCAAACTATAATATCGGCTACACCTATTACACCGACTTCATTTTCCAAGCTATGTTCGCTGCTACAGCAGCGACGATTGTATCCGGAGCTGTAGCTGAACGAATCAAATTAGGGCCTTTTATCTTCTTTTCCATTTTGTATGTAGCAATTTGCTATCCTATTGTAGGAATGTGGAAATGGGGTGGAGGTTTTTTAAATACCTTAGACACTCCTTTTTATGACTTAGCCGGATCCACCATTGTCCATTCTGTGGGAGGTTGGGGAGCTTTGATTGGAGCTTCATTGCTTGGTCCAAGGGTTGGAAAATATACAGAAAAGGGCATGAGCGCCATGCCGGGCCATAATTTACCATTAGCCACCTTCGGTGTGTTTTTGCTTTGGTTTGGCTGGTTTGGTTTCAATGGCGGTTCGGTGCTGAGTGCAGATCCAGGTGCTGTTTCTAAAGTGTTTGTGACGACTTCTATTGCAGCAGCTTCCGGAGCTTTTGGGGCTTTGTTGATTTCCTACCTTCTGTTCAAGTCATACGATATTACCATGGTTCTCAATGGAATATTGGGTGGCCTGGTGGGAATCACTGCCGGTGCTGATCAAATGGGTGTAGGTGAATCATCCATCATTGGTTTTATAGCAGGTGGCTTGATCGTACTTGCTGTCGTTTTCTTTGATAAAGTGAAGGTGGATGACCCTGTAGGAGCGATTTCAGTTCACTTGGTTGGAGGTATTTGGGGAACCCTAGCAGTTGGAATATTTGGCGATCTGGCAGGCTGGGATCAATTCCTTTCTCAACTTACTGGTGTTGGAGCAGTTGGATTATTCTGCGTGCTGTTTTCAGGGTTGATTTTGTACACGCTGAAGCGAACAGTGGGAATTCGGGTAGATCAACGAGAGGAAGTTGAAGGCCTTGATATCAATGAACACGGAATGCGTGCCTATCCTGATTTTGCCAGCAAGGATTAAATAAACATAAGCGATCAAAAAATTGGAAAGCAGCGGGATTCTTCCTGCTGCTTTTTTTATAGTATTTCCGGGGTGTTTATTCTTAAAAACCCGTGGATTCTTTCCAAGGCTTCTTAATTTTGGGCATGATGAAATGGGAACGCCTCCTGAGCCGGGGCAGATTTGGAGAAAAACCGGGGTTTATCCCCACACAAGCTGCAAGAAGTGAATTTGAGGTGGATTATGACCGAATTATTTTTTCGGCTCCATTCCGCAACCTGCAGGATAAAACTCAGGTCTTTCCCTTGCCAGAGCAAGCATTTGTTCATACCCGACTGACGCACAGTCTGGAAGTCTCATCTGTCGGCCGATCATTGGGAAAAGCCGCCGGAGAGTTTCTTTTGGAAAAATATCCTTCTCTTTCCCAATCAGGAATTTCGGCTTCCGAAATTGGAGGTATCGTAGCGGCCGCGGCGCTTACACATGATATCGGAAATCCTCCTTTTGGTCATGCTGGTGAAGAAGCCATATCGGATTTTTTCAAATTTCATCCCGCAGGATTATCCTGGCAGAAACATCTCCGTCCTGAGCAGTGGATAGATCTTTGTCAGTTTGAAGGAAATGCACAAGGCTTCCGTATGCTGGTATCCAAGCAGTACGGTTTGAAACTGACCTATGCGACTTTGGCTGCTTTTACGAAGTATCCACGGCCTAGTCAGATTGCTCATCGGGACATTGCTCGAAGAAGTCAGAAGAAATTTGGCTTTTTCATCAATCAGTTGGCAGACTTTGAGCAGATGACTGATTTTCTGGGAATAGAAAAGTCCAGCGATGAATGTTGGCTTCGGCATCCTTTGGCTTTTTTGGTAGAGGCAGCGGATGATATTTGCTACTCCATTATTGATTTGGAAGATGGCTGCACCATGGGCTTGGTGAGTTTTGAGGAGACGGTTATGCTGCTTCAGCCCATTTTAGGGGAAAAATTTGATGCTAAAAAACTGGAGAACCGCACCCAATCTCAAAATCTAGGCGCTTTGCGTGCTTTGGCAATTGGTGCTTTGATTCAGCAGACAGTAAAGGCTTTTGCCCAATATGAGGAAAGCATGTGCAAAGGGAATTTTGACAAGGCCCTGACCGATGTGATTCCTGCAGCCAAAGCGCTTCAAGCCATTACAGATTTGTCCGTTCAGAAGATCTATCGCTCCAAATTAGTTTTGGAAAAAGAAGCGGCAGGGTTTCAGGTACTCGAAGGACTTTTCGAGGTTTTTGGACAGGCCTTGTACCACAAATTTTACGCACCAACCCGATTCTCCGGTCAGGATAAGAGTATTTTAAGATTGCTCCCAGAGGACTTCCCGCTGAAAGGTTGGGGAGAAGAGGTGAATCCTTATCCATTACTTAGAGCACTTATCGATTACATCTCAGGGATGACCGACAAGTATGCGCTCAATCTGTACCGACGTGTAAAAGGGATCTCCTTTCCTGGAGTGTAAGGAGTTTCGGCCTTAGCCCCTATCTTTGAGCCATGTGGAAAGAAATCTCCGTTCTCATTCGTAAAGAAATCACCTTAGAGTGGCGTCAAAAATACGCACTCAATGGGATTTTGCTTTATGTGGTATCGGCAGTTTTTATCACCTACCTTTCTGTGGGAGCCAAAATGGGAAACCTTTCCATTCCTACCTGGAATGCACTCTACTGGATCATCATGCTTTTTTCGGCGGTGAATGCTGTTGCCAAAAGCTTTGTGCAAGAGCATCAGGGGCGACAACTTTACTACTACATGATCGCTTCACCGGAGGCCGTCATTCTTTCGAAAATTATCTATAATACCGGTTTGACGCTGATTTTGGCGCTTTTAGGCTATGGGGTTTTTTCGGTGATCTTGGGCAACCCGGTTCAGGATCATGGACTCTTTCTGCTGAATTTGGTACTGGGTGCCATGGGATTTTCGGCGAGCTTGACCATGGTCTCAGGAATTGCCTCCAAGGCGGGCAATAATGCGACTTTGATGGCTATTTTGAGTTTTCCCGTCATTATCCCGATTTTGCTGATGGCTATCCGCATTTCCAAAAATGCCTTGGACGGGCTGGATTGGTCTGTTTCGGTGGATAAGTTGATAGCCTTGGCAGCGATCAATGCCATCGTAGCGGCAGCGGGTTATATTTTGTTTCCGTATTTGTGGAGAAGCTAGGGTTTTGGTCTTTGGATCATAGAATTTTTTAATGCAAAAAAGCCCACATTCTGCATGTGAGCTTTTCTAAAAGGAATTTATTGCTCCTTTATCGTTTCAATTATTTCGTTGTTCTCAGTTCCTCCATTTCTTGCAGGGCTTCATCGAGTTTTCCCATAATTTTTCCATACATCAGTTCGACATCCTCCCGGTGTATTCGCTTTGCAAAAAAGCCCATAGCTATAGCGCCTCCGATAATGAGCAGCGTGGTGGGCACATGCATTCCAAAAATCAAATTGCTTGAGTTTTCTGCTACTTTCTCACGGATGGGTTCCAGTAGATCTGAAAACCAAAGACCAAAATAGAAAGTCAAAATAAAAACTGGATAGACGATGCGGTAAAGGCTACCATATTTCTCGATGGATTGTTGTATCCATTCTCTGAATGAGCTCAAATATTCAAAGCTACTTTGTCCCTTGTCCAGCTGCTTCAAGCCATCCGAATCTAACTTGGCGGAATAAGCGACAGCCAATAGTGTGATAAATATAATCACGCCAGCTAGCCCTGCCCCTGCTCCGAAGGATGCGATTAGAATCAAGCTTGCACCGATGATTATACCCCAAATGTTGATTTTAAACATGCGTTGAAACTTCTCCACCAAGTGGATAGATTTTCGGTTGTAGAGGTCGTTGACCTTTGGTGCTATCAAGGCCTCCTGCTTTAGGAAGCCATCTTTCCAGATTTGTTCAATTGACTTTTCCATCTAATTTCTTTTTTAGTCGTTCTTTAATTCGTTTGATTCTTACCCCGATATTATTCGGGTTTGTTCCCATGATTTGGGCGATTTCCTGATAGGACTTTTCTTCCAAATAGAGGAGGATCACAGCGCGATCAATTTCTGAGAGTTCCCGGATGGCAGCGTAAAGCTGATTTAGCGATTCATCTGAGATTGACGGTGCATTCTCCTCCTTTTGATCCCCTGGGCTGAGCTCATTGCTTTCATACTTTTTCTGCTTTTTGCTTTTCCGCATGAGAGTTAAGCAAACATTCAAAGTCAGCCGATAAACCCAGGTAGACCATTCAGACTGATCTTGAAAGCGATCCTTACTTTTCCAGATTTGCAGGCAGACTTCCTGGTAGTAATCCTCAAAATCCTCTTCGGTGTCTGTGTAGGCTCGACAGATTTTGATGATGATCCCAGCGTAAGGCAAAATGGACGATTTGTAGAAGTCTCTGCTCAAGTGGTCTTTTATTAGGTTAGTGGTGGTTTTTGGAGATTATTACACCCAAGGTTGATTTTTTTTCGGAAGTCGGGAAATTTCATGGGATGGTTTAGACTGTAAATGCATTCCCTGAAAAGGCAAATGGATGAAAATTAAAGTAAGATTATCCACAATAATGCCCATCGCTGTATTTTTTCTACTTATCTGATTGGGAGCATGAAGTGGGAAGTTTGAAGCATCCGGATTCTGGACCTTTAGCTTCATTTTTGGCCATAATTTTCTTGATTGATGAAAATTGGATATACTTTTTATGGAGCCTAGGCAATACTTTTTATCCGCTTATATAGATTTCATTTTCTCGCAAGAGTACTTTTTCTCATATTCCCAATCTAAAATCACCAATTCATGTTACCATTCAGATTCCTTACACCCATTTTGTTTGTTGGTTTGATCGGCATTAGCCATGCGCAAGAAGCGCCTCCGCAGATCGATACCCGGATCTATGAGATTATCGAAAACACCTCTTCTGAGCGGATCGAAAAAGATATCCGAACCTTAGCGGGCTTTGGTACCAGAAATACCTTCTCCGATACGCTGTCGGACACACGGGGAATCGGAGCAGCACGAAGATGGATTAAAGCGGAGTTTGACAAGATTTCTGCGGAATGTGGAGGTTGCTTGGAAGTATTCTATCAAAAGGATTTTGTCACAAAAGAAGGAAATCGACGGGTACCAAAAGACGCTTATGTGGTGAATGTGGTAGCGATTTTAAGAGGAACGGATTATCCGAACTCCCATGTGATCATGTCGGGAGATATTGACTCTAGGGCTTCAGATACCATGGATTTTGAAATCGATGCGCCAGGCGCTAATGACAATGCTTCCGGTATGGCCGGGACTATCGAGGCTGCACGAGTTCTTTCGAAATATAAATTTAAGCATAGCATTGCTTTCGTAGGTTTATCCGGGGAGGAGCAGGGCCTTTTTGGTGGGGCTGGCTTGGCTCGGTATGCTCAGGACAACGGCTGGGAAATCGTCGGAGTATTGAATAATGATATGATTGGGAATATCGAAGGGGTCGATGGAGTCATTGATAATCGGACTTTCCGGATTTTTTCTGAACCAACCCCAGCCAACGAGTCGGAACAAGAGCGCAGAGCCCGAAGATTCACAGGAGGAGAAGTGGATGGAATTTCCCGTCAATTAGCCCGATATATCCACAAGCAGGTGAAAACCTATATGCCGGAAATGAACCCGATGATGATTTACCGTTTGGATCGCTTTGGTCGGGGTGGACACCACCGACCGTTCAATGATTTGGGTTTTGCTGGAGTAAGAATCATGGAAGCGCATGAAAATTACAATCGTCAGCATCAGGATATCCGAGTAGAGGATAGCATAGCCTATGGAGATGTGATTGAAGGTGTAAATTTTGATTATGCAGAGAAGCTTACCTCCGTCAATGCTATTTCTCTTGCTGGTTTGGCTTGGGCGCCTCCAGCACCAAAAAATGTGCGGATAGGTGGAGCTGTTCGCCCTTCCACGACCTTGGCTTGGGAAGAAAGCAATGATCCCAATATTGCCGGGTACAAGATTTACTTCCGACTGACGACTTCCCCTACATGGGATAATTTTGTCTACGTCTCAGGCGTGAATGAGCATACTTTGGAAGGAATCGTGATCGATAACTACTACTTTGGAGTTGCAGCTGTCGGAAAAGATGGCAATGAGTCTCCGGTGGTATTTCCTTTCAGGCAGATTCGTAGGTAAAAGGATTCAAATCTCTGCTTTGCGATAAATCCGTGAGCGGGGACCTGACGCTCCGTCAGGCTGGCACTCACGGTGGTAAAGATTCTTCGTTCTTCCAGCCTCCTGCTTCTCACCAGATAGTTAACCCGAAATATGCATTAGACTTCCTATTACGAGTCCAAACCGCTTCAAAATCAATCGCTTTGCTGCATTTAGCTCGGTCGCCGTAGCGGTGCTATGCCTCATTCGCTAAATGCTTGATTTTATTGCGGTTTGAACTCTCTCTACAGATTCTAATGCATAATCCGGGTTAAAGAAAAAAGCCAACTGGTATTACCAAGGATCATCGTCTGTTTTATAAACTTTCTTGAAGTACGGCACAAAATTCGTCGATTTTATGACGATTGATGTGCTGCATGACTACCACGTGGGCCTTTTCCTCCTGCGTCGCCAATTGATATTTTTTGACGATGGCGTCTTGTGGCTTTTTGAAGGTGACGATGATTTGATTAGGATTATAGGCTACATCTGGATAATTGAAAGACTTCAATTTCTCATACAGATAGTTAGCATTCTCTATGCAGGTTTCAGCTTCTCTTTTGAAGCCTTCGATTCCCTTTTTTTGAATAATATACCAGAAGTTGATGGCTAGAAATCCATTTCTCGAACCGCTGATAGTGGTATCATGTACCTCCAGGTAAGGAACCCAGCTTGACTTTTTGAAGGTTTTATCCTGCAGTTCTTTGGAGGAAAGGAAAATGCCGCATGGATGGATCGTTCCCGGAAACTTGTGCCCAGAGATCGCGATGCTGCTCAGGCCATTTTGAAAGAGGTCTTCCTTGCTTTCTAAGAAAGGATAAATAAAACCCATCAATGCTGCATCGGCATGGAGGAAGACGTTTTCTTTCTCTATTCCCAGTTCTCTCAGGACTTTTTGCACCTCATTTAACTGATCCATCCCCCCTGTCATGGTCGTACCGATGTTCAGGTTGATGACCAGTCCATAATTGGAATTTGTAGCATGAATTTCTGCAATTACCTCTCTGAGGTGCTCATAGCTCATCTCGCCCGACTCCTGGCTTTGTATCTTTCGTTGCTTTATATCCAGTAAGTGAGCGTTTTTTGGAATGGAGTAATGACTTGATTCTGAGAATAAAAAATAAGGTTCTTTGTCTTCGAGCTTGAAGTAATCTCTTCCCATGTAGGCCCCATAAAGGTTTCCCTCTGTACCACCGCTAGTGATATATCCCCAGTGATTTTCTAGCTCGTACAAATCTGCTACAAAGGCCAGTACTTCTTTTTCAAATTCCTTGGTGTGCATCTTCGAATTCCCATGAATGGAGGGGTCGCCGGCATTGTTCAGGTGCAATTTTGCGAGGCCGCTTACGCCTAGAATCGCGAGGTCATTGTTTTGGGGGATTTCAGGGTAACCAAAATAGGTCACAGAATTTCTGATTTGCTCAGCAAGAAATTCAGCCAGGCGAATCTCTGCGGCAGTTTGGGCTTCATATTGTGCTTGGGTCTCTATTCTCATAGGTCACAAAGGTCTGAGTATTTGATAGAATTAGCAAAATGCCCAGCAAACCATCTTGTTTTCTGAGTTGCCGCTTTTGTTAAGTTTAAATAGGTTTAATTGATGAGGGGCTTTTCCGTCTCGATTGATAGCAGTATTTTGTTTAGAACTTAGTCTCTCAAAAATGACCGATTTCCACCATAGAGGTAAATTTTTACAGATTGTTAGTCTATTACTGGTTTCTTATTTCATGCTGCTTTTTCCAAGTATTGCTCAGGAAAGGGACCGTCCCAATGTGCTTTTTATTGCGGTGGATGATCTGAGACCGGAGTTGGGGGCATATGGAAAAGCCTATGCGATCACACCGCACATGGATCGCTTGGCTAGCCAAAGTTCCCTCTTCACCAATCATTATGTCACCGTTCCGACTTGTGGAGCGTCGCGTTATAGCTTGTTGGTAGGAAAGCTTCCCCAATCCCGTCAGGACCTGAGCAATATGGCGGCGGTGAATCAATTGGCGAGAAAACCAGAGTCTGAGCGAAGAAAAACCTTTATTCAGGATTTCCGGGAAAAGGGCTACTACACCGTAGGAATTGGAAAAATATCCCATCATCCCGATGGCTATGTTTATGAATATGACGAGCCAAAGAGTGATTTGATAGAGCTGCCGGGGAGTTGGGATGAAATGCTTTTTAATCCCGGAAAGTGGGAGACAGGGCACAATGCCTTTTTTGGCTATGCCGATGGAAGTAATCGGACAGATCGAAATAAACAAGTCAAGCCTTATGAAATGGCAGAAGTATCTGATGAGGGCTATGTGGACGGACTTTCTGCCGAACTCGCCATCGCTAAGCTTCAAGAGCTTAAAGCTAAAGATCAGCCTTTTTTTCTCGGTTTGGGCTTTTTCAAACCCCACCTTCCCTTTACTGCGCCTAAGAAATATTGGGATCTTTATGATCCAGAAGAAATACCGCTTGCACCATTTCCTGCTATTCCCCAAGGCTCTTCTAGGGCTAGTCTTATACAAAGCGGTGAATTCAATCAATATGCCCTGGGTGAAGAAAAAGCTGGATTGGATCAGGCTGTTTCAGATCCTTATGCCCGCAAACTCCGACATGCGTATTTGGCAGCAGTGAGCTATGTGGATGCTCAGATTGGGAAAGTTTTGGACGAGTTGGAGCGATTGGGTTTGGCTGAAAATACGGTGATCGTACTTTGGGGAGACCATGGCTGGCACTTAGGCGATCAGCTGGTTTGGGGTAAGCATACCCTTTTTGAATCTTCCTTGCATTCTGTACTGATGATCAAAGCGCCGGGAATCCCATCCGCCAAGATTAAGCAAGTTGTCAGTACCTTGGATATTTATCCCACACTTTTGGACTTGACCGGAAACGCTGATGATTCTGATTTGGATGGAAAAAGCCTGGTCGGTCTTATGAAAAATTCTCAATCAGAAAATTGGCGAAATACGGCATACAGTTATTTTAATCAGGGGATTTCTTTGCGCACGCCGACACATAGGTTGACGCAATATTTCCGATCTGAATCGCCGGAATTCGAACTCTATGATTTGATCAAAGACCCCAATGAAACCCAAAATATTGCTTCTTATTCCCCTCAAGTATTTGGGGTTTTGAAAGCGTTATTGGATGCAGGAAATACAGGACTTTATGATAAACAATAAGCTTAGGATTTTACAGGCACTGTGATTCTGTGGTGAGAGAAGATAGCACCTAGGAAGTCGAAGTAATGCATAAGATTAAGCCTTATTGGCGATTGTGATAATTGCCATTGCAGCAAACAAAAGTATAGCACCGAAAAATGCATAAAGCAAATAAGTCAAAAGTGTTCTAAAGACTCGGCCTGGGGGTTTGGCTTGGTTAAATAAGAACCAAAATACCCAAATCGTATAGCCAATAGAGAATATGATGGAGATGTTCTCAAAAAATTGATTTTGGAAAATAGCCTCGCCTAGAATGCATAGGGAATAAAAAAATGCCTGCTGACCGGTAATATAGCTATTGATGACGATGTGCTCTAGGTAATTGTAGCCAAACTTTCGGAATGAAAGAAAGGAAGCAAAAGAGTAAATCGGGAGTAAGAAAAGGGTGGATAAACGATAATTTTTCACAAACCAAGCAAGAACTATCTCAGCATTGCTCTCTTGGTCAAAGTCCGATGCTCCAGACATCCAACCCGAATAAAAATCATCCAGCCAAGTACTTTGATCAGTTAGTTCGGCCAAAAGAAAGTAAACTGTCGATAGGGTCAACAGGTATGCAAAGGGCTTGAAATAGGGCTTTCGCTTTCCCTCAAGAAAATTTCTTAAGGAGACCCCGGGTCTTACTATCATCTCCCAAATGGTGAAAAATAAACCTCGGTCTATCTGAAAGACCGTTGTAGAAAGCTCTTGAAGAAAATTCGAAAAATTGATTCTGCCTACCTGCCGGCTTTGACCACAATGTGCACAAAAGTTGCCTTCTACCGGATTTCCGCAATTCTTACAGTTCATCGAGAGACTTATTTCGACTTAATCTACCGATTTTTTTGAAAAATAGGGCTTGGTTCTCAGCTGGGTCTATTGATATTTTCTTTTTTATCGGAAAATGGCTTAATCTTTCTATCCGAATGCTTGATGAACGGTATTGAGTGGTGCCTTTACTTGGGCAGATAATTTAATAGCAGGTAAAAGCTCCAAATAATTTTACTTTTGTACGTTTAAAATAATTATTTTTGTACGTACAATCGATTTTGAAATGGATACAAAACTCACCTTAAAGCTAGACAAAGAAGTAATCGATAAGGCAAAAACCTATGCCAGTCAGAATCAAATAAGCTTATCAAAATTGATCGAGGCCTACCTTAAATCGATTACATCAAAAGAGGAAAAAGCTAAGCAAATTCCGATTTCTGCCTTTGTAAAGAGCCTAAGTTCTCCTTCAGGGATTCCAGCTGATTATGACTACAAAAAGGATTATCAGGAGTATTTGGAGGAAAAATATCGATGAAAAAGGTTTTTTTGGATACTAATGTCATCATTGACTTGCTTGCAGAGCGAAGCCCTTTTTATGAGGCTATAGCTCAAGTCGCATCCCTTGCCGACAGAAAAATTATCTCAATTTTTACATCTCCGATTTCTTATACGACCTCGGAATATGTCTTGTCAAAGTTCGAACCTAAATCTTCCGTCATTCAAAAGCTTCGCCGGTTTTCGATTATTTGTAAAGTGACAGATGCAAATCAAGAAACAGTCGACAAAAGCCTGTTTTCTGACTTTCCAGACTTTGAAGATGCTGTTCAATATTTCTGCGCTCTACAAGCTAATTGCGATATAATTCTTTCCAGAAATAAACAGGATTTTAAAAAGTCAGAGTTGCCCATTATGACCGCAGAGGAGTATCTATTGGCATTTCAATCGAAAAGCTCCAAAAAAAGCTAGATTGTTAACCGGGGCAAAATTTGTAATCACATTCCAATGCAATCCAACTTACAACTGCTCCAGCGTGATGCGATTTTCGGATTCATCACTAATCTCCCGAAAGGTAACTCGCCCGAAGCCCAAAACGATCTGATACCATTCTCCATTCAGGGTTTCAAAAAGAGGATTGTCTGAAAATGATAGCTCAAACTCTGCTCGTCCATTCTCTCGGCGAGTAGACCAACTTCCTTCATCTAGTAATTGGGTCCCTCGATATGCTTCTACCTGACCATTCGAGATAAAATTGAAATTAATCCCCTCGAAATTATTGGCTTGGTCTTGTCCATTCACCTCGAAAAAGGTCACCTGCCACTGCCCCTCTGTCAGGGTATCAAAAAGGTTTTCATCTGAGCGAGCGGATTGCCCATCTTCCGTGCAGGATATCAAAATCAAGCAAATGAATAGGGTAAACAATCGATTCATAAATGGAGCTTTTTGCAAATAAACGAAGATTTATTTTTGAAGTTTGGTTTCTTGGCATCTACCAGCCTGTTTTATTACCTAGTAAATATTTTCTGCTTTTATTCATTTAAAAACCTAAATCAAGCTGAGGGAATCTAGTGCTAGAAATAAGCTTTTCACCATCCATAAGTTTTCCTTGAGGATCAATTTTAACCCGGATTATGCATTAGGATCTGTTGTGAGAGATCAAACGGCAATAAAATCAAGCATTTAGCGAACGAGGCATAGCATCGCTACGGTGATCGAGCTAAATGCAGCAAGGCGATTGATTTTGAAGCGGTTTGGACTCGTAATAAGAAGTCTAATGCATATTTTGGGTTTAAGGGTTTTTGTAATCAAATTCCTCAATTCGCTGAATGCTTAAGTATAGTGATGAGCGAGCTTGATCTGAAAGAAAGCTTCGTCCTCTGAATTAGATATTTTCCGCAGGGTTTGAAGAGCTTAGTCTTTTGCCGGCCTCCAAAGAGGGCCTACTGCTACCAACAAAATGATTATGTTAAAAAGAGCGTTGATGGAATTGCCGGAAGTAATGGAACCCAAGCTGTCTAAAAAAAACCAGGCCAATATCCCATAGAGAATGGCTTTCCGGGTTTCCTCCGGGGCTTTGTCATACACCCACTTTCTCAAAAACCAAATACAAACTCCCCAGCCAAAAAGGAATCCTCCAGTCAATGCAGACAAAAAGCGGGTCGTGGGTGATTCGAAATTTTCAACTCCATCCAGAGGCCAGCTAAGAAGGTCCATAGTCCATTCGGCTGGACTGGCGGTGGAAATCATCGTTCCTAGAAAAAAGACCGGGGCAAAGCTTGCTACCACAATGGCGGTAATGCCTATCCAAAATTTATGAAACTTCTGTGTCATCAATATGCGGTTTTGTTGACACCAAAGTAAAATGGAGAGCCTAGAAAAATTAGCCGCTACCGTCTAATGGAGCTTTGAATTTACTCGAAATGCGTTTCAAGTTTTCAAAATAAACTTCCAGCCACTTTTCAGTGAAATTTTCAGGGTTCAGTTGTAAGAAAAAATTCTCAAGAGCCAAATCAAAAATGCCCTCTGCTTGTCGAAGAGTCAGTGGAAGCTTGGTGTCTTTCAACCAAAGAAGAATAAAATCCTTTCCGATTAGTTGATTAGAGATCAAAAGGGTACGGTTGTAATTGGGATGATGAGCATTGATTCGGAGCTGTCTATTGAATAGGATGTCGTTCTGGTGCTCCAGCAGGATTTGAATCAGCTCGGGATTGATACTTTGTGCTATTTTTTCCTTCTCAGCGATGACTCGTGACTGTTGAAGGTGAAGCTGCAGTAGTTTCTCCAGAAAATTCTCCAAATCCCCAAAGTGATGATAAAAAGAAGATTTACTGATGCCAACCTCTTTCGCTAACTGCTCAATATTCAGACCTTTTTCACCCTGAATCGCAAACATCGCATAGCCAGTTTTTATCCAAATTTCTTCTCGATTATTCATTGGCCTCTAAAACTTAAATTCCTTATCCAGCAGCTCATTGCTAAACAAGTTCCCTGTTGGAATTTGGGATTGCTCCAAACTCTTTTCCCTAAGCCATGACAAAAACTCACTCACACGATCAGGATCCATATAGCCCCAAGTTTCTCCCTTACTGAAGTGTGGAGCTGTTAAGGTCAATGCTTCCAATAAATCAATATTTTGCTCATGCTCCGGTACCAAAGGCTGGAGGGTTTTCACAGCCTCTTTTGGGTTCTCTTTTGCGTATTGAAACCCCTCTGCTGTTGCTTTGAGAAAGGCTCGATAGGCATCTGCTTTTTCTTCGATTTGCGCCCCGTTGCAAGCCAATACAGGAGAATAAGAATAAGGAATATGATAGTCAGCCAAGCGAAAACTGCGAAACGCTGCACCTAGGCTTTTCACTTGCACACCCTCCCAATTCATAAATACCCAAGTCGAATCATACTCCCCCGAAAGTACCGTATTCCAAATGCCCAATTTCTCAGGATAAGTGACTTCGATGTCGCCCTTTCCACCGTCATTTTTGATCATTTGCTGGACGATGCCATCCTCGTAGCGAGCCTCGTAGGATGCATAAGTCTTGCCGTCCAAGTCTTTTGGAGAGTGGATGTTGCTTTCCTTTCGCACTACGATAGCGCTCAAGTCCTCCTGTAGAATGGCTGCAATGGCCTTCAGCGGAAAAGCCTCCGCTTTGGTCTGATAGCTGATCAGACTTTCAGTTGGGCAAAGCGCAAAATCAGCCTTTCCCAATTCCACTATTTTGGCAGGAGTGAGTTGATAATTATCGGTGGAGGGGTCAGAAATCCGCAAGCTGATTCCTTGCTTTTCATAAAATCCTCTGGCCTGAGCCACAAAAAAACCGATGTGATTGATATTTGGAGTCCAGTCTAGCGCGAGATGGAGGCTGTTCATGCGTAAATCCTTTTTGGGTTATAAACGATTAGCTGGGAAAAGGTTTTAACCCAAACACCCTACCGATACTCGATGTCTTTAATCTCCACCGTTAAGGCTTTGTTTTCCACAATAATAGAGGCGACGATAAAGAGTTCCTCGAGATTGGTAGGGGCGAAGCTCGTCAGGGGGATATCGTAATTTTTCCATTCCTTGCTTAAAGTAAGCGGAACTTTGGTTTCGCTGCCATCGGTAGGGTTGGACTTGTCCTTCAGGGCGATTTGAATCTCTTCCCCTCCAGATGTTCCTCTCATTCTAAGGCGCAATGTATCGAAACTGGAAAAGTCTCTTACACGATTCGGGTCAATGACGCCGTCACCCACATAGGAGTAATAGACTCCCCAGGCCTGCGGATAGAATTGGACGGCCGTCAGACTATCTAAAAACTGAATATTGACTCCTGTATTCCCTTGGGCGCTCGCTACTCCATAGGAGTTGCCACTGGTGGTCACCCCGTTTCTCATAATTTTTGGATAGGGTCGATCCCCGTACTCATCGTGTACAGCTTCCAGACTTTTCTTGATTTCCGGGGTAAAATTCTTGCTTCTGCTCACAATCATTTGATGCAAGGCACTTCCTGTTAGGATTAGATTTTCATACTTGAGGATTATATCATAATTCCATCGGAAAACAGGAATCAAAGTAGGGTGCTGTATGATTTCATCCATCAATTCCGGAAACCTTTCTCCGAATTCATTTCTCCAATCCTGAGTTCCCGGGCTAAAAAAAGCAAAGGTCCCTTCCAGTCCGGCATTTGCAAAATCTTCAAATGAGCTTTTTAGTCCGTCATTATAGTTGTTTTCCAGAATGATCAGTTCGTCTACCTGATTGTAATAGTCAAAAAGGAGTATTTCCAAATCTGTACCCTGCAGTTGACTCAGAAAACCAGAGCTTTTCAAGGATTCAAATCCACTGAGGTTGGGAGTCAAATAGAGTAAGGACCAGGAATCATTGATCGCTCGGGCCATGAAATCAATATTTTCCACACTATACCTATCTTCAAAAGAGATATCCAAGCCATAGACCTCTGAGGCAATTTGGTAGTAATCCGGAGCCATCCGACGATTGACAAAATATACTCTCGGAAACAGCTCTAGTCGAGTTTTATTGATCCTTTCCGCTCGTTTTAGGTCGCTTTCCAGATTTTGGGCTATGCTATTGAGGTAGCCTTCCAGGGCTTCTTGATTTAGTCGTTTTTGATTGGAATTGTTGATTTGGATTGCGATCAGGATTCCGATGACTACCAGGATAATTTCTCCAAAAGCATACTTGAGGTACTTGCCGATTTTATTGCTTTCCAGCAGTTCGTAGCGAATTTTCCGAAAGAGTTTGATCATGATAAAAAAGTGCTTCGTCTATCCTTGTGCAAGCCACACTCTTTGTCAATATAGGATGGCAGGGGATAGATTACAATAAATTGAGTAAAATATTGATTTTCAGAGCTTAGAAAGAGCAAAAAATCTTGAAGTATAAAGTCAGATACCTTAGACCATGAAAAGTTAAAAAAGCTCCTTAAGGTTTTGAGATTCTTTCAAAAGAGTGATTCCTATACCGATAACCCAATCTCTCGAAATCATCAGGAATTCTAAATTCTAAAAAATAAAAAAGCGAAGTTTTCGGCTTCGCTTTTATTTAGTTTTAAGTAGAAAATAAGCTTCAGAGCACAAGCCCTAGCATTGGATTCAATCTACCTTTTGGCCAAGGACATTTTTCCCGATATATCAATCAATTCGGCGATTTTGGTGATCACCAAGGATGGTATTTCGATCTGATATTCCTCAGGCTTAACCTGAAACTTAAAGTCTAACTTCAGTTCGGTGCCATTCGAAACTACTTGACCTTTTACAGTCACAGGTTTGCTTACTCCATGAATGGTCAAGCTTCCTTCTGCGGTGACAGGATAGGTTCCAGGAGTCTCTAGGTCTACTTGTTCTTTGATTTTTCCTTTGAAAGTGGCCGTAGGATACCTTTCACTCTCCATGTAATTTTCATTGAAGTGCTCCTGCATCAATTTGTTGGGAAAAACGAAGTCCGTGATTTTCATTTGAACCACAAGCTCCCGATTGCTGGAGTTGAGGATTGCTCCACTTTTTTTGTTTACAGCTTGAATTGTCTCTATGGGAGTATCCGAATACAAAGAAACCTCCCCAAGTGTGGTTCCATATAGCGTCTGTGCATATACCTCTCCTACATGTAGGAAAAAGATCAGCATAAATAGATTGATAATCGATTTCATTTGTCTTTGTGTTTTGCGCCTTTATCAAAACTGAATGTCCTAGCGATATTAAATCCGTAGAAAATATCTCCTTTTTCCCAAGCCCCTACTGTCTGACCAATAAACTGGTTTTCGATCATGCCACGGGAATTGGTGAAGTGAAGCTGAAATACGTGGCCTCCCGTTTCGATATCCACCCCGATGGAAATAGCATCATGGTATGGATATGATTTGCCGGTTGTAGCCTCATAAATTCCGGGATCGGTGAAGGAATGATAATACTCTCCAGATAGCGTGAATCGTTTAGTCAATTTGTACCTTCCACCTACTCCCAAGGCCCAAAGGTCGTTAGCAAGGGAAGGGTCTTCCACCTTGTTGTAATGCAGGAATGTTGGCATTACCTGAAAAGAAAGCTTCTCGTTTACTTTCCGAGCGATTAAGGTTTGGCCCCAATAGGAGTAGCGCTCAAGGTTGCTGTTGAAGCGCATTTCCGAGCCGGATTGCATCGCAAAGCCAGTCTCCATTGTATTGATCGCCCATCCTGCCAATCCAGTGACAGTTACGGGGAATTTATTGGACTGTCGGAAAAGTTTGTATTTGGTATAGACATCGTAAGTCTTGTCCAGTGAACTTCTCCCTGCACCGATCAGCCATTGATCGGTCAGTCCATACTCGAGTCCAAGCCTGATTTTGGCCTCGTCCAAGCCAAAGAAATTAGCTACAAACCCACTGTTTACAGCACCAAATCGGTGCGAAATCCAGAAGTTGAGGTGGTTTTTGGAAATGGTCTCGATGCTTTGCCCATTGATCAGTCTTGATGCTTTGAAAGTAGCCATGGTGTATACCGGCTCCTTTGATTGCTCCTCATTCAAGATACTGAGCAAGTCATCCTGGGCTTTTGCTTTTGTCAAGCCAAATACTCCCAAAAAACCCAAAATCAAGATAGCTTGGAGGGTTTTTCTGAAGGATGCTATGGTCCTCATAAGAAAACTTTTAGAGTAGTGCCGGTCAATTCCGTTGGGTAGTTTTTGATTCCTTTTGAACCCTTGGAATTCAATCCTTTGCCTGAGGTATCAAATCTCGCCCCATGCTCAGGGCAGTAAAATTCTCCGTTTTTGAAATAAACTTTCTTTCTTCCTTCGTGCGAACAAACCTGGGTCACAGCTGCAAAGTCTGTCTGAGATACCCTAGCAATCACGATACTATTCACGATGACATAGTTGCCTACCGTATTCAATTTGGAATAGGCGGAGGTACTCAGATCTAAATTCAATTCATTGGCATTCCCTCCCATACCAGGTGGTAGTGTAGGTTCCATGCTCTCATTGACACAGCTACTCAGTCCTGAGGCTGCGCAATAGACGGCGAATAAGGAAGCTCCTTTTAATCCCAAAGATTTTAGAAACTCCATGCGACTCATTTTTTCTTCCATGGTAATAGAGTTTTGAGGTGATGTGTAAAGGTCAGGCTAAGTCTCTTTAGACTTCCTTAGCTAATTCTTAAAATTCGCTTAAAACGTCTCAAACGAATTAGTTTTCCCCTTTTCTATTAGTCTCCACGGGAGCTTGATTTGTAATCAAACGGTAATTGTTTTTAAATAAATGTTTGATTTTCGGGTATAAGTTGATCAGTTGGAAGTCATATCACAGGAGGACTCCTGTCAAAAAAAATGAGAATAAGGAACTCTCCAAACCGCCTAGTTTTCTTTGCCCATCGAGATGGAAATTCGAGGTCAGAAATAGCAAAGACCAAGCATCATTGATCGTACGGGTCATGAAATCAATGTTTTCCACACTGTATCGGTCTTCATAGCAAATATCCAATCTATAGACCTCCGAACCAATTCGGTAGTAGTCAGGGCCCTGCGACGGTTGATAAATAATAGTTTTGGAAAAAGCGCTAATTAAATTTGATTAATTCGTTCCGCTCGTCTCAGATCGCTTTCCAGGCTTTGGGCAATGCTCTAGAGGTAGTAGCCTTCCTCACCACCCAACTTTACACGGTACCGTTCACCGAGCGAAGTCGAGGCGAACCTTATATGATTTGGATGCTGGTAAGAAAGCGGACATTCCTAAATTAAAATATCCTGTAGGTTAAGCCCACATAAATCACACTGTTTTTCAAGTCACGACCTTCTGCAATATTCCTAAGCCCTTGGCTATACCTCAGACCAATGGCCCAGTCCTCTGCTAACTTGTAACCGAGACCCACATTTATGGAAAAATCAAATGTCTCAAAGTTTTCAAGTTGAAGCTCCTCAGGGACAGATTTAGCGGTGTTGACAGTAAGCAAACCCAACTGTGGACCTATTTCAGAGTAGAATTTCCCTTCCATCCATTTAAGCATGACAGGGATATTGATGTAAGAAATTTTATACCTGCCACTTTCTTTGGAATCTTCCCCTTGAAGTGACCAAATAATTTCCGGCTGTAGCTTAAGCTCCTTGGAGAGTTTATAGGAGGCGTAAGCACCCAGTGAATAGCCAACTTTTCGATCACTCTCTGGAAGGGCATCCCTGCCCCAAAGTTCAGCAAAGTTGATCCCAGCCTTTATTCCATATTGAGCTTTATCTTCCTCCGCAGTACCCATTTCTTGCGCATAAGCCTGAATGGAAAGCAGGATGAAAGAAAGGACTAGAAGTGGCTTAAATGCTTCAGTCAAAAATCGATTCATAGGAAGAGTCCGGCAGACTTAAAATGTTTTGACCAAAATACGAATTTGATCCAAAAGGGAGGAATAAGCCTTATTTGGCAGCCAAAAACTCATTCACATCCAGCCAATGGATAAAGGCATCAAACCAACGATTGCTGGTACGGTTGGGATTCCCCAGACCGAAACCGTGACCGCCGTTCTGGTACAGGTGAAACTCTACTGGAATGCCTGCCTTGTACCAAGAATCGATCACGCCAAACTGACCTCTGAAAAGAAAGTCATCAGTGGCAATCACGCAAAACATAGGCGGAGCATCAGCCGGCACATCCACCGGGCCCATGCCACCATAGATGGGACCGATAAAAGCCAATTTCATACTTTCAGAGTTTAAGGTTGAGTGCATGGTCAGGCCAGCACCAGCCGAAAAACCAATCATGCCTATTCTGTCCGTATCCACTCCCCATTCTTCTGCTCGATCGAGAATCATGGCATAGGCAGCTTCAGCATCTTCGAGCTGATTGGATAGGTCTAGTTGCGGAGGTCTTGGAGGCGTAGCTTCGCTAGCCGCATCCGAGGAACTAGGTGGGGCTGGAGTGCGAGGACGGTTCATCCAAGCACTGAAATCTTCCAAAGACTCTGGCGTTGGGTGAAGGCGATACTTCAATACGAAAGCAGCAATCCCCTGATCGGCGAGTGCCTGAGCCACTTCCCAACCTTCATTTCCCATGGAAAGCCATCTGAAACCTCCTCCGGGGGCTACAATCACTGCAGCTCCATTGGCTTTTCCAGGTTCGGGTAAAAAAGGAGTAAGTGTTGCCGTGGTGATATTTCGGGCCATGGGATCGCCCCATTGGCGAAACCAAGATTCTGAGGCAGGCTGATCATCTACGCCGCCTGTTCCGAGTAGAATGGCGTTTGGCTCTTCAGGGGCATCGAGAGGGTAGATGGTTCCGTCCTGCGCTAGCGTGATGTTAGCGAATAGGACTGATAAAGCTACAAGGGAGCTTTTGGCTAGGTTTTTAAGGGTTAAGGTCATGGTATAGGTTTGTGTAAAGCGATTCTAATAAATCGATTTCCTAGGAATTATCCTAATGCTACAGATGCGTATCAGTCAGCTGATATATCAACACATTTTGGCTAAAAAGTATCAAGAGTAAAAAGTGTTGAGATATGCCTCATCAATGACTTAGAATCCGGCTTAAACTCTCTCAGGATCATTCTTTTTCGAATAAAATATGGCTCCTAACCCAAGCAGAATATAAATACTGATGATATAAAGAAACTGCTCCTTATTCTCAGTGTATTCAAAATATACAATCAGTAAGCCGGCTAAAAGCAATCCAAAGAATGCGACACTAGTCAATAGTAGCGATGAATGGGTTTCTTGCCTTTTCCTAAAGTTAGTATAAGCCATCAACAGCGATACAATAATGAAGGTGATACTGCCGAATTCCAAAATAACCTGTAAGCCCCCTGTTGCCAATAATACAAAGGCAAAAATACTCATGGTGATAATCGCATTGTGAGGGATGTAGGTCTTGATCTTTTTCCCCAAGGGTCTCGGAAAATATCCGTCATTTGCGACCACTGCCATCAATCGAGAGGCACCAAAGAGAGTTCCGCTGATGGCACTTGAGGTAGCGAGCAGGGCCCCGAATATGACGATGAATTGTCCAAAATTCCCCAAATAGGTTTTTGCTCCTGCTGCCAAAGCGTACTCCTTATCTGCAATGATAATTTCTTTGGGTATGGTAGCAAGGGCTGCAATGGCTAAAATCAAATAAAGAAAGGTGGCGATACCAATGGAGGAATAGATGGCTTTTGGGATATTTTTTTGAGGATTGGCCATCTCATTGTAGGCATGAATGACTAGCTGGAATCCTTCATATGCCACAAAAGTGATCGAGGAGACAATCAGAATTTGGGTTAGGCTGCTTTGGCTTTCGAAGACGGGAAGGAGATTTTGAATGTCTCCTTTTCCTGCAAGCAATCCTGAGATAAAAAGCAAAATGACAATCTTCGAATAGACCATCAAGTCTTCCAGTTTGCCCATTCCCTTCACACTTACCAAATTGATCACTGCGAAAATGGTAATAATCAGTCCGGAGATTAATTTTTGCCAGATCGGATGATTGAGGGCTTCAATTTGACTGCAGAAATAGGAAGCGAAGGTAAAAGCGTATAAGGCCAGGGTACTGATGTACCCAAATACAATCAACCAGCCGATGATGGATGAGGTAGTCTTGCTTTGGGGAAAGGCTTTTTTGAAAAATGAATAGGTGGCTCCTTCGTCTTGGTAAAGCAGGGCCAATTTCACATAGGAATAGGCTGCAAAAAGAGCCAAGACACCTCCAATGAGTATTGCTACCGGTGTGGCATTTCCAATATTTTCGGTAGCGATCCCCAAAATGGAAAATATTCCTCCCCCTACCATTCCTCCCAAAGCGATCGCGATCAGTTCTCCCAAGCCAAGGGCCTTTTTTCTTTTTCGAGTGAGTTTTACCATCTTTTGATCTATATGCCTGATATTTTTTGTTTAATCCTTTAAATCATTGATAGAAAGTTATTCAAAATAATATGCCCATCATTTCCATCCTGAAGCTCTTCCGGGTGAAACTGAGAGGCGTATATCAATCGATCTTTATGTTTCATCACTTCAATCCCGTCTTCAGAAACAGCGAGTGATTTCAACTCCTCCCCCAGGTGCTCAATCGCGATATGATGGTATTCAAAAACACGCAATTCCAGATTTTTTATTCCTCGAAAAATCGGATCATCCAACAAAACTCGAACGCTTTTAACGCCCTGCCGATAAAATTCAAAAACTTGAAATACCGAATCGAAGGCTTTTCCAATAACCTGAAATCCTTCACATATACCAAAAATTGGCACTTTTGATTCGCGGACGATTTTTATTTCATTTTGGTAGAGCGCTGCATTGTCCGCTACTTCCCCAAGTGTGCCTCCCCCAGACAAAATCACAGAATCAAAGCCTTCAATATCGCCGAGTTCCACGGTCTGAAAATCTTTAATTTCCACTTGATATTGGCTTAAGCTTTTCATTAGATCATCAATAAAATGAGTCCCATTATTAATGATCATAATTCTTTTTTGCATGCTGCTAATGCTTGGGTCTTTTGGTAATCTATGCAAGATTTATTTTTGGATCTTGCAAATTGCTTAACACTCAATTTACCATTTTTTCTAAGTGATCAGGAATTACAAATTCCATAAAATAAAGAAGCAATTTTCTCCCGATGGTTATCGAGGACTCCGTATAGTCCAAAAAATTGCCCATACCGAAGAGGATTGGGTTTGGGGGGACTAGGCAGGTGGATTACAGGTTCGACTCTTTATATCCGGCGCCTATCGGAATTCTTACAAATAAATACAGGTTTGAATTCTTCGAAGTGTAATTGTATGGCCCCTCTGTAGTTGTTTTCATGATATTCATGAGGCCCTGATAGTAAGTTACTCCAAGATTCACACCCCCCTTTCGAAGCTTATATCCTATACCCCCTGAGAGCCCCGCATCGATTCCTTTGATATGATCCCTGATATCCAGTTCAAAACTCGCATCCTCCGAATTTATAAAGCTGCTTAAGAAATAGTCTTGCGCCCGATTCCGTAATCCGATTTGGCCTCCTGCTTGGAAAAAGAACTGTTTTTCAGCACCAAAATGATATTTGAGTTGGATGGGAACATAGAAGTACCCGATCTTTCTTTTGATGGTTCCTCGGGAAAAGATAGCATCGAGTTCTGGATCATTCAGGGAATAGAAATCGATATTTTGAGCGCCCGCATGCGATTTAATTCGTACGCCCGTATTCAACCACAAATCGTTCTTGAGCCGGATATCAAAATAAAAGCCCAAATGAAAATGGCCATAGCCTTTTGCCTCTGAGATTCCACTGAGATTAGAGCGATTGAAGCCCCCTTCCAATCCAAATTCCAGATTGGGAGAATTGAGCTTTTCTCCGAAAAGTAAGGAAATCAGGACTTGTCCCTTTGCCGTCTGGAAAGAGCCCAAAAAGAAAAAAAGTAATACATAGATGATTTTATAAAAGGGATGTCTCATGATTTGAAAATTGAAGATTATTTAGAAAACCAGTTTTTCCCTTTTATCCCAAAGCGATAATTCAAGGAAAATAGACCGGCAGTTCGGTCCCCAAGAATCTGTGCCTCAGTTCGGATTTGCCAGCGGTAATTTATCTGCCACTGAGCACCTATCAGCATGTTCCAGGGATTATCGATGCTCTTGTTGAAGAAGTATTGGATATAGCTATCCTCGATGCTTTCGCCCAAATTGTCCAATCCTTCTCCCAGACGATTATAGATGAGGGCATATTTGAGTTTATCCGCAGGGCTTAATCCATCAAACCAGGTATCCAGATTCCCTTTCAGTTCATCGATTTTTGCCGGGGCATTGGGAGCTAGTTCCAGCGTCGGGATGTTTCCACTTGTCTCCCCATTAAATGAGGAGTACATGGCTCCACCCCAAATGGTGACGTTCATCTCCGGCTTTTTGGGGAAGCGAAATACCGGTCCAGTCCGCAATCCGAAAATGGTGATTTTAGCAGGATCATCCAGTCTGGGGTTGTAATTGTAGGATTGGTTCATGTCCAGCGACACAAATAATCGTCCGATAGCTCCGGCGGTCATCAAACCATATCCCACATAAGTTCCGCTGACCTGAGTGCTCACGTCAAGGGGAATAGGCTCTACCAGATTCACATTGATATCTGCTTTTTTGGTTTGGCCCACGATGCCATAGACATTCAGGAAGGGTAATATCCAGGCATCCAAGCGAAGATTGTGTGTGCTGGTCTGCGCATTGATATCCTCAAATCTCACTACCTCACTGAGGTCGATCATATTCGGTGGGCTGGGATCTGAAAATCTTCCAAAACCCAAAGCCATTTCAGAGAGAGAAAGGGCCTGCGTACCGACCAAGTTGTTGATCATGATACCCATCGGAAAAGGGAGCTTTACCTTTGCACCATGGGCTTTTTGACCCATGATGGGTAAAATGTAAGGATAGGGCTGACTGAAAAAGAGGGAGTCCTTTTCGCTGAGCGGGCCTTGGACTTGTTGACCGAGACTGTAGTAGGCCTGTCCAAAAACAATTGCAAAAAGGAATAGGATTTTGAGGGGAACTCTGAGGTAATGGGCGGGATGAAAATGCAAGGCTTTCATAGTGGGGATTGGTTTCCTTACTCGATATTTTCGAGTACACTTGAACCCAATTGAGCCAAAAAGCAGGAAGGAAGGATCAATATCCCAAAACTGCTTTTATCGGAAGGTTCTGGACGCTCTTTTCATTCCTCTGAATTTTTCAGTTTTGACTCGCTGGGTTACTAACCCCAAGTTAAGAATAGGGCTTAAAACCCTTTGAACAACCCTGTCTAGTCGTGGAAGGCCGGCTTTAAACCGTGGACTATGCGGATATTCGATCGAATAGAAATGGTTTCAACCATTTTCACTGATTTGAAATTGCTTTTAATTTTCGCTTGAGTCGAATAGCAATAACTGTCGGGATCAGGGCGATTACCAATCCAATCAAAAGGCCCTGAAGGGTAAACCTCAAAGTCTGCGGCGTGTCAATATCATGTCGATGGTTCCATATTTCTACAATCTTCCCCTCATCGTTGATTCTAAAAACATTGATGATAGGAATAGTCCCCGAGCCAATCATCAGCTTTCCCATCATCGTGGAGGGGGTAAAAGTGGCTTCCCAGCGGGTGGCAACAAGGTCGCCTTCTGCGATCTGATAATTGATCTTAGAGTCCCAACTTCCATTATCCCAAAAGAGGTCGGCGGTTAGTTTCTGCTCGATGGCAGGCTCCGTGACCCCTTTTCGGTCGCCAATATCATGGACCACATATTCCTCTGCGACATAGTCGACATATCGGTCCGTATTATCCGTAAACCAAAGATCCTGGTAAAAATTCCGCGCAATTTCCTTGTTTCGCTCCTGTCTGCTTTTTGAGGAGAGGCTGTCATTTTGGGAAAAAGAATCAAGACAAATTCCCAGTGTCGCGATCAAAAAAATACCTTCTTCATAGTGCGTGATTTTATGTTGGTAAATGCTGCTTTTATTGACTTCCTAACTCTTCTAAAAATACCTGGCCCCCCAAATTGCCCCGATGATCTATCGGCAAGCGAAAGGGCAGCCAGCCTTTTACAAAATCGGAATACAGAAGAAGCTTATTTTGGAATTTCAAGAAGCCTTTTCCCTGAATTTACAGATTTTTATGGATAAAAAGTCAAAACTGCTCTCCTAACTATCTGATTGTTAGAGTTTGGGGTGAGGGGGAGAGGTAAAGTGTGTGGGCTTCTCTGATTATGGATTACATCTGGAAGGATATGAAGGTGAAGAAGAAATCTACACCTAGCGGGGGTTACATACTAATGTCTAGCTTAAAATAAACTATCTGGAAATCTTTCATTTCCTTTTTCATCAACTTCACCACTGGATTTCTCAAAATCCTTAATCAGTGAAAGGGTTTCGCGATACTCCTGGGCTTCTGGGATTCTGATGAAATCGACCTCCTTTTCGTATTTTTCCTTAATTACTTGTTCTATTTCATCTAGAGTTACCCTAAAGTACTCCTTGCGATAGTTGATTTTATTGATCCTTCTATCATTAAATTCTTTTTGGAGTAGGTTTTCTAACTCAGGGGCGTTTTCTGTAAAAATTAATGCATGTAAATCAAACCTAAAAGGAACAGATGCATCTCCTAATTCCCTGATTCGGTCCATTGGCTCTAACCTTCTTGTCATCCCAATTTTGTATATGTTTTCTCCGAATGAACCGATGTTTGAAATAATATAAACGTGTCCAGATTTGGTTTCTTGTGCTCTTGAAATTGCTCTTTCCTTAGCTTTATGGGCCTCCTCAAGGTTTTTCTCTAATTCTAATATCTTTTGATTTAAATTTTCTAGCTCCTCCCCACTTACCAATCCAAGCTCTTTTTTGGCATGCTCAAGGGCCTTTTGGAATCTTTTTTCTTCTTGCTCTGCTTCCTTTTTTGCCTTTTCAAATTCCCTTTGAGCAATTTCTTCTTGGCGCTGTTCTTCTCGAATAGCTCTTTGCTCCTCTTTTTCCAAATACTTTTTGTGTTCTAGTTCATAAGCTAAATGAAGCTCATCCAATTTTAATCGTAGGTATTCCTGCGTAAGATGTACATCATTCGAATTATTCAATTTGTTGATTGCATCAAAGGACTTTTTAATTCGCTCTTCAAATCGTTTAACGTTATTCCATTTGACTTTCGCAATGAGTTTATCACATTCTCCGTTGAATGCTCTTAAGGCAAGGTTTATATTTCTTCTAGTCATTATTTCCCCTTGCTTTTTGCTATTTCCTACGTGCCAATTTGTTTTGCAAATACAGGCAGTTCCTTCTTTTATCATTTGCTTTTGTTCCTCTACTATTTGCAAAAGCCGATCTTTATATTTTTCAGAGGTACTATAGTCAAAAATTGGTTCGTATATTCCTAATTCAATATATTCTAAATTATTTCTATATAAGTTGATTTCTTTTTCTAGTTCAGAATATGTATTTCTGGCTTGTTTGTATTTTTCATTTAGATTGTTAGCCTTTTCTTGAAGGTTTTCGAGTTCTTTCTGTTGAATGTGAACTTCATTTTCAACATGAATTATATCATTGTACTTTTCTAATGTTGAGTTTAATTTTTGATTAACTTTAAGGCTTTCTTTAAGGTTATTTTTTGTCTTAATCCAAAAAATTAAAATAATTATTGTTACAATAAAAAAAAGGATAATTGTGATTAAAGTTGTTGATTCCATTGTAAGCTTCCCCAAAAATAGGACAGTTTAAAAGACGACAAAGTCACTAACTTTAAACTGTATGAAAAAGTCAAGATTTACCGAAAGCCAGATCATCAAGGCTGTCAAGGAGTATGAGTCCGGTAGG